>Ga0256405_10000022_pt1 | contig 417159 bp, 330 predicted proteins | sample RumenRJG_02DNA_FD_189096 | JGI IMG/M metagenome (GOLD analysis project Ga0256405, IMG submission 189096) | Bovine rumen microbial communities from Lethbridge, Alberta, Canada - RJG_02 | ecosystem: Host-associated > Mammals > Digestive system > Stomach > Rumen | place: Canada: Alberta... | reverse complement strand
GATTTTGCTTGTCTTGATTTGCAGCACTAAGGTAAGTGAAAAATCTGACATGGCAAAATCCTGAGCAACTTTTTGTTGCTCAGGTACTTATAAAGAAAGTTAAACTAAAGTGCTGCGGAATTTAGGTCAATTATAAGTACAATCTTTTGAAAAGATTTCAAAAACGATAACTAATCATCGGACTTTTCCAGTCGTGACAAACTCACCACATAAGGTATTCCTTTCCTATCGAAAGAGTGTGCAGGACGATTGAAGCAATGGATATTTATATCCAGATTCTCTTTTAGGACATCTACTGTCAGATTGCTATGTATTCCATTCTCAATGCCCCATCCATGAGAAATACCTCCATCCGGACTGATTGACAGCTCATAAGTTCCATTTTTTATAATGAGGGTTCGCGCGTGCTTTGTATTTCTAACATGAAGGGAATAAGGATTCCCAACGATTTTGTCCATGCATAGCTGAAAGAAGCTATCTCTATTTTCTGGAAAAGAGAATTTGCGATCAATCTTCAGTGTCTTATCATCAAACATGATCCGGAAATCCTTCCTCGACAAATTGATTTCTATTGATTGGTACTGCAGTTTGAACAGATCCTTCATTCTTCTGATAAACTGTGCCAGGATTAGGCATCCAACGGGACTGTTCAAATACCTGTCTTCATAAACAAGATCCACAAGCCCATCCTTCATAAACACCTCCTGAACGAAATGCCATTTGTCTGTATGGTATTCCATCAAAAGATCGAGCAACTCGTCGCTGTACATGTTTTGGACTATGCTAAAGCTGAACGTAAATCCGTTTTTGGACATGTTTAACCTGTTCAACTTGTCAACATCTATCGTCTTATAGACGAGTTTTTCAATGATATTGACAACCTTTTCAGAATCAGAGCCCTTCCATTGTGGGTTGACATCGTGGAAGTACTTGGTCATTGTTGATGTGATTCTCTCCTTGTGGATTGATTTTATCCAATCCCCATTCTGTTCAGCATTCTGGCCCTCTATATCATAGGGCATCGCATTTGATTTTTTGGTCTCCATTTTGTAATATTTAATCGACCGCAATATATCAATCATCATCGACTCTATGTCGACAATCCGTAATTTCTTATTGATTTTTTAAGATTCTTCACTATTTCATCCCTGAGTTCACAATCAGTTAGGATGGTAACTGTGTCACCATATGACAAGAACTTATGTATCAGTTCGATGTTTGGGACAACCCTTATGGAAAAAATAGCGCATTCATACTTAAGGCAAACCAGAACCTGACTATGATGAATCGGATCATCAATGAAGGGGCGAATATATCCCCGGGAAACCTGGAACTTAATGGTTACAGGTTTTTTCCCCATCTCCCTATGTATACCATAAATGTCGCTAAAGTACGCATCCAGATCTATTTCCATAGGCTCGTATTTCTTGTCTGTAAAGTAGATTTTGCGTATTCTTTCAAGTTCAAAGAACTGTAATACCTTTCCGTTTGTCGTCAATACGGCTACCAGATACCATTTTTGTGCAAACTGCTTCAAATAGTAAGGAAACACCACAACCTGAACCGATAGAGAATCACTATCCAGGTAATTTATCTCGACAGTTTTTTTCTCTATAATGGCAAGGAATAATCCCTGAAAGCATTTCTGGCTAATCTTCCCTATAGCCACATCAAATTCAAGTATATTTTTAGAATCATCCTTCATTGGGACATCCATTGCCAAGCACAGTTTCTGAATCCATTTCACTTTAGGGAATCCCTTACACCGGGTAAGCATTCGCAGAGCATACCTTAGTTCTCTGCCTTGTTCCTCGGACAAGCCAGTTTCAAATATAGAGAAGTTCGAGTTCTCATATCTGTATCTGATAATACGTGAATCTTCCGTATCTCTCATTCTCAGGATCCTTATATGGTACTCGTTTGCTATTTCCGTCAAGTCCTTCAGAATAGTGTCCTTCGTTTTTACGGGGCATATACCTCTATCTTCCAGACTTTCATTTACAACATGGAGCATTTCATGAATCGTTACTCCTTCTCTCTTTCTAAGTAGGCCGTCAAGTGCTTTGACTCTCAGGCAAAAATTCTTATTATCAGGCATATATAATGATTTAGTCTCAATCCTCTTATCCAAGTCCAACATTGGGAGCAAAAAGACCCAGATTGCGTTTTTCTCATCATGCTTTATCGCATGTGGAAAGTCGTGGAATCCGGTACTGGCCATCTTTCCTGGCTCAGTATAAACATTAATTCTGCAAAGTAAAACAATAACAGTGCAACCATTCTTCATTCATAGAAGAATTATTTGACGGAGGCTGAATTTGTCTGCAAAAAAACTCAAAGGACATTGTTTTAGACCAAATATTAGGAGTCAGAAAACTTGTTTATTCCGATTTTTTTTGTAACTTTGTAAGATAATAAAAACTGACTATTTAAGATAAAATCAATTTGTGTATGATGGTATTTGGATTCTTTTTTACACTTGTTTATAGCATCTGCAGAGGGGTGCTATTGATGGTAGCTGCCGTACTGAAAGCTATCGGTAAAGTATTGTTGTTCGTAACCGGATTCGGTCATCAAAAAGCAGATAGCCATCGTATTTGAAGTACAATGGCTATCTGCTCCTTAATAAGTAAGTACACCGTTTTCTTCGAACTGCCTTACAATGAACTTCATAGCATTTCCATAGTTCTTTCTCATCCATTTCAAATCTTGTTTGGTCAGTTGCTGAAATCGTCTTTTTATGCAAAGTTCGAGGTCTGCCCTTTGTTTTTCATCTGCAATAAGGCTGTAGCATGTAGATAATGGTGAAATAGTGTCAATCTCTATTTTTCCGTCTCTTCTGGTATAAATCTTTCCCCAGACCTTACCTCGTACAGAAACGATATTGTTTCCTTTGATGTAGATATTCATGGTTCATAATTTTGTTTCAAATTCAACGTTTCCCTTATGGTTCCTCAGTTGCAACTTCAAGTTGATCGCCTTATTCATACTTGCCAACTTTTGAAGCTTTATCCTGTTTTCTTCAGAGTTTTCAATAAGAGTTGCATAGATCAATCTGTCAACCGTAAAGCACCCATTTAAATCAAAAGCCCTGAACTGCTTCATGCCGCCATATCTGGCATACACAAATGACATTCTTTCAAACATAGATTCTTGTTTTGTGGAGGGGATTGTTTCACCCCTCCGTTAGACCATTAGTGACTGTTAAAGTTGGTGACATAGTCCTGGACATAGGGGCTGTCAATGTCTTTCAATGATGTTGGTTGGAAATGTTCATCACGCTCAATGCCGATTGTTCCCAGTGTCATCTTTTTGGCTCCCATATTCACATTAAAGGGTACGGCAATTTCCTCCAGCTCCTTCAAGGTGAAGTAGCCGAGTTCGCCCTCACCAGCGCCGTTGATGACAAGCCCAAAGAACAGATAGCCAAAATCTGCATCTTCTCTTGCTTCTGTAACATACCATGTCCACGTACCAACGGGAAGAAAGAACTTCACCATGACTTCTGCATTCATCCCACATTCCTCCTGGGAATAGAGGGGATGGTTTTCTAATAACTTCTTTGTTTCTTCATTTACAAGTTTCATATTCAAGCCTCCTATTTTTTGATGAAATACTCTATTGTGCTATGTACGAGGATGAAGTGTGTCCGCGTCTGCACACACTGGTCACTCCATGGATTGTAGAAATCGAGCATAAGGCTTTGATACAAGTCCGGCAGCTCTTTTTTTATTTTCTTGACGAGGCGCTGGTAATTTGCCTTCCTCGCGCCTTTCATCAGTTCGTTCCACCTGTCTATGCCGATGGATGTGCAGTCTGTTTCTAAATACATATTCAGTCTGTTTGTGGCAGTTGGTTAGGCCGCCGTTTCCTTGCTAATGTTCTTTTCCCTTTTGTTTTAGCCATTTGGCTCAACTCCGGGATAAGATTTTACATAGCAATGAAAACAGGCTTGATGTGCAATGAAAACAAGGAATTTGCGAGAAAAGACATGGAATACCCAGATTTCCAATCTGTGGAAGGCTGCCACGTCTTTTCTCCAGCAAATAGTCGGAGCGATACTTGTAATATTGCGCCAAGACTGTACCTTTGCGGCGTAAAAGTTTGTGCCGGACTTGATCCCAAAGGAAAAAAGCCTCTCAAATCCTATAGCTGGAAAAAAGTTCCCATGTGGACTTCTTTTCCCCAAAAGTCCTGGGTTTCATAAAGCTTTATTTATATTTTTATTTTTAAAGCTTTATTTATGGAAGTCGTCAACATATGATTCCCAAAAGGCATTTCGAGTTCAACTTCCGAGAAAATGCGCCGGAACTTCCGAGAAAATGCGCTGAAACTTCCGAGAAAATGCGCCGAACTTCCGAGAAAATGCGCACAAAATGTTAAAATATTTAACATCTCAATAATCTTGGAACTTTCAAATAGAAAAACTAACTTTGCTGTGCTTTGATAATACGGGTATTATAAGCCAAGCGGTGACTGTTGGTACGAATCCTCAGTTGGACACGTCCGCCTGAATAAAAGTAAACCTTCACAGAGTGTCATGTGAACAAAGAAAAGTATGCAGCTGTATCAGAACGAAATAATATACCCTTTAAGTTTCAACCCTATCTGCCATGAGCAGATCAGGTGGAGCAATAATCTCATCAACTCTCCGATGTGTTACACACTACTGGAAAGAAGGGTGATGTATTTCTTGACAGGCCAGGTAAAAAAGAAGTTCTTGGAGAAAGGTCTGGGCATACCAGAGAATTGGAAAGAATTAGTATTTTACCTTCAAGATAAGGATCTTGGCTTAATTGGAGGGAAAAAGAATGTTCCGCGTACCTATGAGACATTAAGTGCATTGGGTGGAAAGTTTTATCCGGTCAGGTTCAAAAACGAGGATGGGAATGTTGTCGTTGGTAAGATTCATTGGATTGATTCGTTCTTCTATGACAAGGAGAAGAATCTCTATGCCGTCAGGGTTTCTCCCGAAATAATGAGATATTTAATCAATCTGACCCGAGACTTCACATCTTTTGACCTTGGAACAGCCATGATGCTGAAGTCACGATTCAGTCAGAAAATGTATGAGCTGTGCAGTGAGTTCAGCGGCGACTTTAGGTTCTATGACAATACAGAAAACCAGTTGGGAAACAGGTATAAAGAACGTGTTGTTCCTATCCATATAGACTCTCTCAGAAGTATGTTTAACCTTAACGAAGTGCGTGACCAAAGAACCGGTAAGAGTATTAAGACCTCATCATATACTGACTACACAGATATACGAAGGTTTATCCTGGAATATGCCCAGAGAGAATTATATGGTCTTTATATGATGGAAAAGTCGGATTTATGGTTTGATTTCCAGCCAGGAAGGAAGACTGGGAACGGCGGAAGAGTTTCCTACATTATTATATATATATACACTCGGCAACACCCAAAGAAAGGGGAGCAACGCCCTTGGAAAAAGGGGGATGAACCTCTGGTTCCCTTTGAAACGAGTACAGCCACAGTCTGTAGGAAGTCACCATATCAAAAACTTCATTCAAATATTTGGTATGATAATGAAAACCTCGACATTGTGGTTAGGCAAATGCTGTCCCGCTACCTTAGCAAGAAAGAGGTCGCATATTATATGATGGAGATCCAGAAGGAATCAAGACAGCACAAAGATAGCTATATCCAAGTTCTTCAGATCTTACAAGAGAAGGAGAATCAACCTAAGTTTTCCAGCGGTACTAAACAGTACAAACGCAATAATATTATTGATTATGCATTAAAAGAGAATTTGAAGGTATATGGATGGTCAATCCAGCCGCCTTCCAGTAGGCTAAAGAAGTGTAACGAGCAAAGCTTGTTTGAGTGAAAATTGCGAGATCTCCTCTGAAAAATCCAATGGTGCAGATCTGGAAAATTAGACACTATATTCGGAATGGAACGTCAGAGGAGACTCGCATTTCATGTTCGGTTGTGCAAATATTGTATCTTGTTCTAAACTTGCACAACCATAATCGATGAAATCAGCCCCAAAATAACGAAATAAAAAAATGTTCAGAATTTGTTCAAAATTGTTAGGCAACGTTCAAAAATCCCCTTAAAAAGGGTGGTTTGTCGGGATAGATGAGGGTGGAATGTTGTGCAAATGTTGTGCAATTAATAAAAGTTAAAAGGCTAACTGCTTGATTATCAAGCGATTAGCCTTTTGTTTGGTCGGGATTACTGGACTCGAACCAGCGACCTCGCGCCCCCCAGACGTGTGCGCTACCAACTGCGCTAAATCCCGAACGCTGCAACGTGCATTTCTGCATTTGCGGGTGCAAAGGTACATACAAAGTTTGGAAACACCAAATTTTTTTGCAAGAAAAAATCTCTTAATCTTAAAATAATTAAATTTATTTTGCTCTTCTGTTTCTTTGCAGTACCTTTGTGGTTAATATAAACTAGTAATAATTAGAACATGCAATATATTCTGAAGGCTCCTGGCCTGATCAATACGACCATCGCGCTCCCCGCCTCGAAAAGTATCAGCAACCGGGCGCTGATGATACAGGCATTGGCAGGAGGGAGCATATTCCCCACGAACCTTTCCGACTGCGACGACACAAGGGTTATCATCGATGCCCTGCGCGACATGCCTGAGGTGATTGACATCAAGGCGGCGGGCACTGCCATGCGGTTTATGACGGCTTACCTGGCCGTGACGGAGGGCAGGCACGTGCTGACGGGTACGGAGCGCATGAAGCACCGCCCCATAGGCGTGCTGGTGGACGCGCTGCGACAGCTGGGAGCTCACATCGACTACGTGGGCGAGGAGGGTTTCCCGCCGCTGCGCATCGAGGGACGGCCGCTGGAGGGCGGCTACGTGGAGGTGCCGGGCGACATCAGCTCGCAGTTCATCTCGGCACTGCTGATGATAGGTCCGGTGCTGAAAAACGGTCTGGAACTGAAGATGAGGGATGGCATCATCTCGCGCTCGTATATCGACATGACGCGTTTCATCATGATGAGCTATGGCGCCGAGGTGGACTGGACCGACATCGACACCATCAGGGTGGAGCCGAAGCCCTACGAGGAGAGGGCGTTCCTGATAGAGAACGACTGGAGCGCCTCGTCGTACTGGTATGAGATGCTGTTGCTGAACAACCAGCCCGACTCGGAAATCAGGCTGACGGGTCTGGCCGACAGCAGCCGCCAGGGCGACTCGTCGGTGCGCTACATCTTCAGCCTGTTGGGCATCAAGACGACTTTCGACGAGGCGGACGAGTTTACGCCGACGACAATCACGCTGAAGTGCAACCGGCGTCCGCTGCCCAAGCTGGAGTATAACTTCGTGAACTCGCCCGACCTGGCTCAGACCTTCGTGGTGGGCTGCGCCCTGCGCGGCATCCCGTTCCGCTTCACCGGACTGGCCACGCTGAAGATCAAGGAGACCGACCGCATAGAGGCCATGAAGCGGGAGATGCGCAAGCTGGGATATGTGATCAGGAGCAACGACGGCAACGAGCTGGAGTGGGACGGACAGCGCTGCCTGGCCGACCCCGAGCCGGTGATCGACACCTATGAGGACCACCGCATGGCGATGGCCTTTGCGCCGGCTGCCCTGTGCCTGCCCCATCTGCGCATCAACGACCCGCAGGTGGTGAGCAAGTCGTACCCGAGGTTCTGGGAGCACCTGCGCCAGGCTGGTTTTCAGATTGAGGAGGGCTGAGCGCAATTTAAGATGCTGTATCTCGTTATTATATTAATTGGTCTGGGCATCATCGTGGCGATGTTTACGGTGCTGACCCGCAAGGGCGGCGACGAGGAGGACGTGCTCGTCGGGCAGGCCGACACCTGTGCCACCTGCGACGGCACGAACAGCCAGTGCGAGCAGGAGTGCATGATGGAGGCTGCCACGAAGGAGATAGAGTACTTCGACGACGAGGAGCTGGACGCCTTCAGGCAGCGGCCCGCCGACGGATACAGCGACGAGGAGGCCGAGATGTTTCGCGAGGTGATGTACAGCATGCGCCAGGAGGAGGTGGCCGACTGGAACCGCAGCCTCATACTGCGCGGCATCAACGTGCCCGACCAGCTGAAAGACGAGTTGATAATGCTATTAGGAGACTGAGACATGAGACACGACAGACGGGCAGACAGCAGACTGACGGACGGCACGGGCAGACGTGGCGCCCGGGCGGTGTGTGTGCTCGCGGCGATGGCCGTGGGGTGCATGACGCTGCTCCTCTCGTGCTCGACAGCCAAGAATACCGCCCGCAGCCGCTGGTGGCACTCGTTCAACGCGAAATACAACACCTACTACAACGGCTCGCAGGCCTACATCGACGGGGCCCTGGAGAAGGAGAACGGCAACAGGGACAACTTCACCGACATCATTCCGCTCTACACCGTGGCCAACAAAAGCAGCAAGGAGCTGGGCAAGGGCAACTTCGACCGGGCCATCGAGAAATGCGAGAAGGCCATCAAGCTGCACAGCATCAAGCGGAGGCCCGAATGGACGAAGAACCGCAAGAAGACCGCGCGCGACATAGAGTGGCTGAGCCGCCTGGAATACAACCCGTTTCTGTGGAAGGCATGGCTGCTGATGGGGCGCTCGCAGTTCATGCAGGGCGAGTTTGAGCAGGCCGCCATCACCTTTGCCTATATGAGCCGCCTCTACCAGACGCAGCCCGCCATCTACGGCAAGGCACGGGCGTGGCTGGCGAAATGCTACATAGAGAACGACAGTCCCTACGATGCCGAGGACGTGATAGCGAAGATGAACCGCGACTCGCTGGACTGGCGCGCCGTGAAGGAGTGGGACTACACCTATGCCGACTACTACCTGCACCAGAAGCGGTTTGACGAGGCCATTCCCTACCTGAAGAAGGTGATCAAGCACGAGATGCGCAAGAAGCAGAAGGCGCGCGAATGGTATCTGCTGGGACAGATCTATGCGGCACAGGGCAAGCGCACGGAGGCCTACAAGGCTTTCCAGCACGTGGTGCGGCTGAATCCCCCCTACGAGATTGAGTTCAACGCCCGCATCGCCATGACCGAGGTGATGGCTGGCAGCCGGGCACGCCAGATGATAGGCAAACTGAAGCGCATGGCCGCCAACGACAACAACAAGGAATACCTGGACCAGGTGTACTATGCCATCGGCAATATCTACCTCGCACAGAAAGACACCGTGAACGCCATTGCCGCCTACGAGAAAGGCAACGAGAAGGGCACGCGCAACGGCATTGAGAAGGGTGTGCTGCTGCTGCACCTGGGCGACCTGTACTGGCAGCAGGAGAAGTTCGGCGATGCCGGACGCTGCTACGGACAGGCCATCGGACTGCTGGACCAGGACCGCGACGACTACGAGCAGCTGTCGAAACGCTCGAAGATACTCGACGAGCTGACTCCCTATACCGACGCCATCCACCTGCAAGATTCGCTGCAGGCGCTCGCCAAGATGAGCGAGAAAGACCGTAATGCCGCCATCGACCGCGTGATAGCCGAACTGAAACGGAAGGAGAAGGAGGAGCGCGACCGCGAGGCTGAGGAGTATGCCCAGCAGCAGATGCAGCGCAACGGGGGCGGCAACAACATGATGCAGCGGCAGAACACTACTCCCCAGCGGAACATCGGCACGCAGAAGACCGACACATGGTATTTCTACAACCCGCTGGCCGTCAGCCAGGGTAAGGCCACCTTCCAGAAGCTGTGGGGCAAGCGCGAGAATGTGGACAACTGGCAGCGCATCAACAAGTCGGTGGTGGCGAGCACGGAGACAACCGACAACCCCGACGGACTGACAGACAACGACGCTACCGACATGCCTGCCGACAGCCTGGCGAACAACGAGACGGCGGCCGCCGACAGCGCCGCCCTCGACCCGCACCGCCGCGAGTACTACCTGGCGCAGATACCCTTCACCGAGGAGCAGGTGGCAGCCAGCAACGAGATACTGAAGGACGGACTCTACCATGCGGGCGTCATCTTCAAAGACAAGCTCGACCACCTGAGGCTCAGCGAGCGACATCTGAGAAGGCTCACCGACCAGTATCCCGACTACGAGCACATGGACGACGTGTATTACCACCTCTTCCTGCTCTATGCCCGCAAGGGCGACATGGGGCAGGCGAGGGCATGGCTTTCGCGCCTGCAGAGCCAGTATCCCGAGAGCCAGTGGACCGCACTGCTCTCCGACCCGAACTACGAGGAGAACATGCGCTACGGTGAGCACATGGAGGACTCGCTCTACGCCGCCACCTACGAGGCCTTCAAGGCCGACCGACTGAACGAGGCCATCAGCAACGCCGAGCTGTCGGGACGCAGGTTCCCCCTGGGTGCCAACCGCGACAAGTTCATCTTCATAGGCGGACTGAGCAAGCTGAACAACGGCGACAGCGACGGATGCCTGAGAGACATGAAGGAGGTGGTGGAGAAATTCCCGCAGAGCCGCATCAGCGAACTGGCCGGCATGATCATCAACGGAGTGCAGGGCGGACGAAAACTGCGCGGAGGGAAGTTCGACATGGGCGACGTGTGGAGCCGACGGGCCGTCGTGATGAGCGACAGCGACTCGATAGCCACCGTGGAACTGAGTGCCGAGCACGACATACCCTTCGTCTTCATGATTGCCTACCAGCCCGACAGCATCAGCGAGAACCAGCTGCTCTTCGAACTGGCCCGCTATAACTTCACCAACTTCCTGGTGCGTAACTTCGACCTCGAGATAGAGGATGTGGACGGACTGCACCGCATGCAGGTGAAAGGATTCCGCAACTACGACGAGGCAAGGCAGTATGCGCGCATGCTTTTCAAGCAGACCAAGCTGAGCCAGCTGATGAAACTCTGCCGCACGTTCATCATCAGCGAGAAGAACGTGGAACTGCTGGGCAACCAGTTCAGCTACGACGAGTACGGACAGTTCTACGACGACGAGTTCCTGCCCGCCAAGATACGCGAGGACCTGCTGCTGCTCGACCCGGCAGAGATCCTCTACCAGATCAAGCCCGAGACGCTCAACCCGCGACTGCCCGACCTGAAGCTGAACATACCGCCCGTGAAGGTGGAGGGAGCACAGCCCGACAAGAAGGAGGAGCCGAAGAAGAAGGAAGAGCCGAAGAAGAAGGAAGAGCCGAAGAAGAAGGAAGAGCCCGTGGAGAACGACGAGTATTACGAGCTGGAGGGCTTCTGAGAAGCCATCAGCCGAACAGACAGAAACAACAACCAGATATGAGCAACGGAAAATTACTTTGGGTGGACGACGAGATAGAACTGCTGAAGGCGCACATCCTGTTCCTCAACAGCAAAGGCTATGAGGTGGTGACGGTGAGCAACGGTACCGACGCCATCGAGCAATGCCGGCAGCAGACCTTCGACCTGATATTGCTCGACGAGATGATGCCGGGCATCACGGGCTTGGAGACCCTGCAGCGCATCAAGGAGATATCGCCTGCCACACCCGTGGTGATGGTCACCAAGAGCGAGGAGGAGGACATCATGAACCAGGCCATCGGACAGAAGATTGCCGACTACCTGATCAAACCCGTCAACCCCAGTCAGATACTGCTGACTCTCAAGAAGAACATCCACCAGAAGGAGATTGTGACCGAGGTGACGCAGACCGGCTACCAGCAGAACTTCATGGACATCTCGATGCAGATACAAGACTGCCGCACGTTCGACGACTGGAAGAATGTGTACCGCAGGCTGGTGCATTGGGAACTGGAGCTGAGCAGCACCGAGAGCAGCATGACCGACATCCTGGCCTCGCAGAAGGAAGAGGCCAACAGCGGCTTCGCACGTTTTGTCAAGGACCACTACCTCGACTGGGTGGCCGACATGGGGAAGGCGCCCCTGATGTCGCCGTCGGTATTCAAGACCAAGGTGTTCCCGCTGCTCGACCGCGGCGAGAAGGTGTTCCTCATCGTCATCGACAACTTCCGCTACGACCAGTGGCGCGTGCTGGCACAGGAGATGGCCGACCTGTTCGACATCGACGAGGACCTCTATATGAGCATCCTGCCCACGGCCACCCAGTATGCGCGCAACGCCATCTTCAGCGGACTGATGCCCAACAAGATTGCCAAGGTGTTCCCCGAGCTGTGGGTCGACGAGGACGAGGAGGAGGGCAAGAACCTCAACGAGGCGCCGCTCATCCAGACCCAGCTGGACCGCTACCGCCGCCATCACACGTTCTCTTATCATAAGGTGAACGACTCCAGCGGTGCCGACCGCCTGCTGAGCCAGTTTCAGCAGCTGGGGCAGAACGACCTCAACGTGGTGGTGGTCAACTTCATCGACATGCTCTCGCATGCCCGCACGGAGTCGAAGATGGTGCGTGAACTGGCCAACAACGAGAGTGCCTACCGCAGCATCACCCTCAGCTGGTTCCGCCATTCGGCCGTCTCGGACATCTTCAAGCGCCTTGCACAGACCGACTATAAGATCATCATCACCACCGACCACGGCTCCATACGAGCCTCACGGCCCGTGAAGATCATCGGCGACCGCAACACGAACACCAACCTGCGCTATAAGCTGGGCAAGAACCTCAACTACAATGCCAAGGAGGTGTTTGCCATCCGCGACCCGCAGAGGGCCTTCCTGCCTTCGCCCAATCTCTCGACGAGTTATGTGTTTGCCACAGGCGATGCCTTCTTCGCCTATCCTAACAACTACAACTATTATGTCAGCTACTATAAGGACACGTTCCAGCACGGCGGCATCTCCATGGAGGAAATGCTCATCCCGCTGGTAACCCTGACGCCCAGGAAAAGGAGCTAGAAGACCCCACCAACTCCCCAAAAAAGGAGCCCCCTCCAACTCCCCCGAAGGGGGAGAGAGGGCTGACGCTAGTTCAGGGTTCAAGACCCCTCCTAATCTCCCCTTAGGGGAGGAACCGGTTACCCCTGAAGTTGGAGAACAGGCTGGAGTAGTAATCACACTTGTCACTTATCACTTGTCACTTTTCACTTAGACAAACTCCTACACTCCTAAAATTGGGTTCCAGGTTCAAAGTTGCCCACAGATTGCACAGATCTCAAAGATTTTTTCTCAAACTGTAAAGCATATCATACCTCTCAGCTATCAACTCTCAGTTCTCAGCTGTAAAGGTTCCAAGTTCAAAAAAACACCAACCCCATGAGAATAGAAATAAAAAATCAAGAAACAATCCGCGAGGCTGCCCGCTCGTTCATCCAACAGATGGGCAACGGACACGTCTTCGCCTTCTACGGTCAGATGGGAGCCGGCAAGACCACTTTCATCAAGGCCATCTGCGAGGAACTGGGCGTGGAGGACGTCATTACCTCACCCACCTTCGCCATTGTCAACGAGTATACCATCTCTCATCCGGCCTCTGCGGCGGAGAGGGCTTCTTCGTCTGTCTTCCATTTCGACTTCTACCGCATCAAGAAACTCGAGGAGGTCTACGACATGGGCTACGAGGACTATTTCTACAGCGGCGCCCTCTGCTTCATAGAATGGCCCGAGCTCATCGAGGAACTGCTGCCCGAGGATGCCAAGCGCATCACCATCGCGGAACAACCCGACGGTTCGCGTATCGTCACCGACTGACACAACGTAAAACCCCATCCGACCATGAGACACCTGACATTCATCGTGCTGGCCCTGGCGCTGGCCATCCTGCCCGTCAGCATGCAGGCCAGGCAAAAGACGGCCCATATCACAATGGCCACCTATAACCTGCGCTATATCAACAAGTCAGACCCGCCAAAGGGCAATAACTGGGAGCGGCGCTGTCCGTGGATTGCCAAAATCATACAGAGCTACGGCTTCGAGGTCTTTGGCACCCAGGAAGGATACAAACGGCAGCTCGAAGACCTCAAGGCGCTCCTGCCGGGCTACGAGTATTTTGGGCGTGGCCGCGAGGATGGCGTCGACAAGGGTGAGCACTCTGCCATCTTCTATCGTACCGACCTCTTCCGGCTCATCGACCATGGCGACTTCTGGCTCTCCGAGACACCCGACAAGCCCGGACTGGGTTGGGATGCCGCCTGCATACGCATCTGCACATGGGGACACTTCCGCCATCTGGCGTCGGGCCGCGAGTTCCTGTTCTTCTCGCTCCACATGGATCACGTGGGCAAAAAGGCACGCATGGAGTCAGCACGCTTGGTGATGAGGAAGATGCAGGAGCTGGGCAGCGGACTGCCCGCCATCCTCGTGGGCGACTTCAATGTCGACCAGAACAGCGACGAATACAAGAGCATCCTCGACAGCGGCATCTTCAAGGATGCCTACCAGGCAGCCGAGTTCCGCCATGCCCCCAACGGCACCTTCAACGGCTTCAATCCGTCGGGCTACACCACCAGCCGTATCGACCACATGTTCCTCTCGCCCGTCATCAAGGTGAAGAAATATGCCATCCTCACCGATACCTACCGTACCCGCCCCGAAGGCTATGTCAATCCGCCCGTCGACCCCTACAGTACCATCGTGATGCCCTACGTGGCACGCACCCCCAGCGACCACTATCCCGTGCGCATCGAAGTGGAGTTCTGACAATTAGGCATGAATTAGATCTAATTTATCGACTAATTGCAAATTGTTCTAGATTTATTTTGAGGTATCGAAAATAATTCCTTTATTTGCAACAAAAAGAACAAAACGGTTATAAGAAATGCCTGAAGTATTCAGATTCTATGGTTTTTTGAATAAGATAAAAGAGAGGACTGAAGGATGAAGATTACGAAGATTTGGTTTGATGCCGACTACATCTACGGCAAGGATGAGAACGAAAAGGAGTACAAGCAGTCGCTGCTGTGGTATCCCAAGTTGCGCGAAGCCTCTGACGAGGAACGCAGCCAATACGTTTTCGGACTTGGCGGCATCCATTGGCGCAACCTTGACGAAGACATCAGTTTTGAGAGCTTTGAATATGAAGATGCGGAGCCAAGTGCTTTGCAGCGGTTCTTTCTGACCCATAAAGAAATCAATGTGGCAGAGTTTGCCCGACGGGTAGGCATCAACCCCACGTTGTTGCGCAATTACATCAACGGCTTCAAGAAACCTTCAAAGGAACGGGAGCAGGAAATGTTGTCGGCTATCCATCAGCTAGGCGAGGAGATGATTGCCGCCTAACGAATAAGAAGGATATCAAGCTATTAATACCTAACAGGTATGAGCGGTTGGGGCTTGAAAAGCTTCTCTGTTTTCAACTAAAAACGAAAAAAGGAAGGAGTCTGGCAAGCTGCCGGTAGCTCCTTCCTCTTTTTATGCTCGGTGTGCTTGCTGATGGATTACAGCATAGCCTCGAACTTCTCCTTGATCTTTGCCTTGGGCACAGCGCCTACGAGCTTGTCGACTACCTTGCCACCCTTGAAGAAGAGGATAGAAGGAATGTTGCGAATGCCAAACTCCATAGCCACGTCGTCGGCTTCCTCGACATCGCACTTGCCGACAACCAACTTGCCGTCGTACTCTTTGGCCAGCTCCTCAACGATGGGGGCAACCATGCGGCAGGGACCGCACCATGTGGCACCAAAATCAACCACTAATGGCAGTTCGCCATTCTTGTAACTCTCGAAATTCTCGTTTGTAATTGTAACTTCCATGTTGTTTGAATGTTTAATGTTTATGAATTGATGTTTTCTGAATGAATAAACTTCTAGTTCCTAGTTTCTTGTTTCAAAATTGTTTCCAACAAATACCGTGCCAACAATCAGCCGCCAGCGTCAGTTGATCTTGTATGTCATTTCCGGCTTGCTCTCAATGTAGCTGATGAGCTCGCGCTTCACGTTGATACCCTTGGCCTTGCTGCGCAGGAGGATGGGCGAGTTGCTCTCAGGATGATGTATCTGGAAGAACAACTGTGTGGTGCCGGGGTTTTCGGTGATGATGGTGGTGAGGTCCGACACTATGGTCTCGTCGATGCTTTGTGCGTCGAGCATGATGGTGATTCTCTCGATGCTTTTGTCCTTCACCGTCTGCAGATACTGGATGTCGGAGACTCGAATGTCGTACTGGTTGCTGTCGCGCCAGCGGGCAGCACACTTGGCCTTGATGAACACGGTGTAGCCTTCTGCAAGCATACCGCGCCAGCGGCCCCACTCCTCGCCGAAGAATGCCAGCTCGCCAGAGCCGTTGAAGTCCTCGATGGTGACAAAGCCGCAGGGCTTGCCCGTTCGTGTCATGCTTGAGCGTACGTTCGTGACAATGCCGCCGAAGGTCACTTCTTCTCTCTTGGCCAGTGCCATTTTGTCATCCAGTTCGTCGCAACGGGTGTTGCATAAGTTGTTCAGGATGACGCTATACTCGTCGAGCGGATGTGCAGAGAGATAGATGCCCACGAGGTCGCGCTCACGGTTGAGCCGCTCGATGGTGCTCCATGTGTCGCCTTCTGGTACCGGCGGTGTGCTGATTTCCACGGCCGACTCGCCGAAGAGCGAGTTTTGGGCCTGGGCTTGTTCTAGCTGGTAGAGTTGTCCGTAGCGGAGGAGCGTGTCGAGGAACACATTGCCGCGGCTGTCGGTGGCGAAGTATTGTTCGCGCCGGAATCCGAAACCATCGAAGGCTCCGCTCAGAGCGAGACTTTCGTAAGCCTTGCGGTTGACGGCACTCGTGCTGACACGCTGCGCAAAGTCGAAGATGCTCTTGTAGAGACCATTTTTGTTGCGCTCGTTGATGATGGCCTCGGCCACCGAGGTGCCCATGCCTTTGATGGCAGCCAGTCCGAAACGTATCTCACCATGGTGGTTCACACCGAACTTCAGGAAACTCTCGTTCACGTCGGGTCCCAGTGTGGCAATACCCATGGAGCGACACTCGTCCATGAGTTTGGTGATCTCGGTAATCTGGTCGTGGCGGCGGCTCATGATGGCAGCCATGAACTCGGCAGGGTAGTTGGCTTTCAGGTAAGCCGTCTGATAAGCCACCCATGAGTAGCAGGCTGCGTGTGACTTGTTGAAGGCATAGCTGGCGAATGCCTCCCAGTCGGCCCATATCTTCTCGAGTATCTTCGGGTCGTGGCCGTTTTTCTTGCCGCCCTCGATAAACTTGGGCTTCATCTGGTCGACAATGTCTTTCTTCTTCTTACCCATAGCCTTACGCAGCGCATCGCTCTCGCCACGGGTGAAGTCGGCTAGCAGGCGTGAGAGCAACATCACCTGCTCCTGGTAAACAGTAATGCCGTAGGTGTCTTTCAGATATTTCTCCATGATGGGAATATCGTAGGTGATAGGCTCCAGTCCGTTCTTTCGCTTGATGAAGTCGGGGATGTAACCCATAGGTCCCGGTCGGTAGAGGGCATTCATGGCGATGAGGTCCTCGAAGACGGTGGGCTTCAGTTCGCGCAGGTATTTCTGCATGCCTGCCGACTCGAACTGGAACGTGCCGATGGTCTGTCCTTTCTGATACAGTTCATAGGTTTTGGGGTCGTCGATGGGAATGGTGTCGAGGTCCACCTCGATGCCTCGTGTGAGGCGAATGTTCTCGACGGCTTCTTTCAACTCAGAGAGAGTCTTCAGTCCGAGGAAGTCCATCTTGATGAGTCCGGTCGACTCAATCACGTGGCCGTCGTATTGCGTGCAGTTCGTCTTGGTATCTTTGAAGTCGGGGTCGTCGGCAGTAGATACAGGCACCCAGTCGCTGATGGGGTCGCGGCAGATGATGAAGCCACAGGCATGGATACCCGTGCCGCGCACCGTTCCCTCGAGCATCTTGGCATATTTGATGGTGTTGCTCAGGCGGGCATCGGGCGATGTCTCGGCCTCACGCAACTCCGGCGTACACTTAATGGCATTGGTGAGGTTCATCTTCATGCCGTCGGGCAGACGGTCGGGGATGGCCTTGCAGAGCGCATTCGACTGGTCGAGCGGCAGTTTTTCCACGCGGGCCACATCCTTGATGGAGTTCTTGGTGGCCATGGTGGAGTAGGTAATGATATGCGCGCAATTCTCGTGCCCGTATTTGTCTTCCACCCACTTCAGCACACGTCCGCGACCATCGTCGTCGAAATCGGTATCGATATCGGGCAAGGAGATACGGTCGGGATTGAGGAAACGCTCGAACAGCAGATCGTATTTCAGCGGGTCGATCTTGGTGATGCCCAGGCAATAAGCCACCACGCTTCCGGCTGCAGAGCCACGGCCCGGTCCCACCATGACGCCCAGCTCGTCGCGGGCCGAGTTGATGAAGTCTTGCACGATGAGGAAGTAGCCCGGGAAGCCCATGGTCTTCATGATGTGCAGCTCAAAACGGATGCGGTCGTCGACCTCCTTCGGCAAGTCGGCCCCATACCGACGGGCAGCGCCCTCGTAGGCCAGTTTTGCCAGATAGTCGGCCTCGAACTTGATGCGGTAGATTTTGTCGTAGCCGCCCAGTTTCTTGATTTTCTTCTCGCCTTCCTCAGGAGGCAGCTGGTTCTGGCCGTTCTCGTCGCAGGTGAACTCGTCGTAGAGTTGCTGCTCGGTATATTTTTGGCGCCACTCTTCCTCTGTACCGAAACTCTCGGGGATGGGGAAGAAGGGCATGATAGGGTCGTGGTCCAGATTGTAGGCCTCCACCTTATCTAATATCTCCACCGTGTTTGACAGTGCCTCCGGCACATCGGCGAACACCTCGTTCATCTCTTCGCGGGTCTTAAACCACTCTTGTTTTGAGTAGAGCATACGGGTGGGGTCGTCGAGGTCCTTGCCAGTGGAAAGGCAGAGCAGGTGGTCGTGCGCTTCGGCATTCTCCTGGTCGACAAAGTGAGCATCGTTGGTGCATACCAGCTTGATGCCATACTCGCGTGCCAGTTCTATCAGGACGCGGTTGGCTTTCTGTTGTAATGGGAATGTCTCGCGGTTGGCACGGATGGTGGGGTCTTTCACCTCATGGCGCTGCAGTTCCAGATAATAGTCATCGCCAAACACGCGCTTATGCCATTCGATGGCCTCGCGCGCTCCGGCAATGTCGCCGTCGAGTATTTTCTTGGGCACTTCACCTGCTATGCAGGCCGAACAAACAATGAGGTCCTCGTGGTAGCGCTCCAGGTCGATGCGGTCGGTACGGGGCCGCATGTAATAGCCGTCGACCCAAGACCGCGAAACCAGTTTGATGAGGTTCTTGTATCCGTGATAGTTCTTGGCAAGTACGATCAGATGGTAACCGCTCTGGTCTTCACGTCCGTTTTTCTGTTCCTTGGGTCCATGCTTGGCCACATACATCTCGCAGCCGAAGATAGGCTTGAAGGGCTCTTTTCCTTCTTTCTTGAGTTTCTTGTTGACACTGTTGCAATAGTCGAAAAACTCTTTGATGCCAAACATGTCGCCATGGTCGGTGACAGCCATTCCCCGCATGCCGTTGGCAACAGCCTTGTCGACAAGTCGTTTGATGCTCGATTGTCCGTCGAGAATAGAATAATATGTATGTACGTGAAGATGAACGAAATCTTGCATGTCTTTCTGATTTGAGGTGTAAAGTTACGGCGAATTCCTGATATTGCCAAAATAATAGGCCAAAAAAAACATAAAAGTGAAAAATATCAATTAACGATGAGCGTTTATCAATTTATTTTACTACCTTTGCAGACGATTAGACATTTCTGAACTTCTCATGGGAAAACGAATAAGGAAACTAAAGAAACAACGACTGCATAGCGAAGGCAACGACACACTATTTTACGGGCTGCTTGTCATCATTGCGGTTGCAGTGATATTATGGCGCTCACCTGACACCAAAATCCCCTTTTGGTGCTTTGTGAGTGTTGCTGCCGTTGTATATGGTATCGTGCTGAATTTCTTCCGCTGTCCCATTCGCTATTTTCCCGGTGATGACACAGAGCGTGTCGTAGTGGCTCCCGCCGATGGCAAAGTGGTGGTCATTGAGGAAGTAGAAGAGACAGAGTATTTCCACGACAAGCGTTTGATGATCAGCATCTTTATGAGCCTGTTCAATGTACATGCCAATTGGTTCCCCGTTGATGGAAAGGTGAAGACCGTATACCATCAGAACGGTAACTTCCACAAGGCTTGGCTGCCAAAGGCCAGTGAGGAAAACGAGCATGCCGACGTCATGATAGAGACACCCGAAGGTGTGGATGTGCTATGCCGTCAGATAGCCGGTGCTGTAGCGCGTCGTATCGTGACCTATGCCAAAGAAGGTGAGGAGTGTTTTATTGACGAGCATCTGGGCTTCATCAAATTCGGCTCGCGCGTTGACGTGTTTCTCCCCCTTGGGACAGAGGTATGCGTCAAGATGGGACAGAGCACAACGGGCGATCAGACCGTCATTGCCAAGTTGGCGTGAACCTTCGCTTTATTCTCCCCCACGACCTTAGAGCCTTTCGTTAATTGAGTCATTCTTTTGTTTCATTTTAGTTGAGTAGTCAAGTTGAAGAAGCACATTCCAAATATGATCACCTGTTGCAACCTGATATCAGGCTGCATCGCTATTATGTATGCTCTCTATGGCGAGCCGAAGATGGCTTTGTGTTGGATTATTATAGGTGCCGTTTTCGACTTTTTCGACGGTATGACAGCCCGTTTGCTGCATGTGTCATCACCCATTGGTAAGGAGCTCGACTCGCTGGCCGATGATGTCACCTTCGGTGTGGCTCCGGCAAGCATGGTGTTTCACGAGCTGATGGTGATTGATTATCCTGCTGAAGTGGCTTCATTCTCAGAATACATTCCCTTCGTGGCATTCCTGATAGCAGCCTTCTCGGCATTGCGACTGGCTAAATTCAATCTTGACGAGCGTCAGACGACATCGTTCATAGGTCTTCCCACGCCTGCCAATGCCTTGTTCTGGGGGTCGTTGCTGGCTGGCATGCCTAAGATGATTGAAAATACGGGTGTATGGGCATTGCCTGTTTTACTGCTGCTCATAGCGCTCAGTTGTTGGCTGTTGGTGTGCGAGCTGCCCATGTTTGCATTGAAGTTCAAGCATTGGGGCATGAAAGGCAATGAGGTGAAATATGGTTTTGCCATCATGAGTGCCGCCCTGCTGTTGTCTTCGGGCATTATCGAAGGCTTCTGGATGGTCATTGTGCTCTACGTTGCGTTGTCGCTTATCATCTTCCTGTCAGGTAAGTCTAAAGCAGAGTAAAGCTATGGGTATTCTGAAATTCTTCTTTATCATTATCCTGATTGTCATTCTCATGGTACTTCTTATGGGTGCAACCGTTGTAGCGCGCATTGTGCATGCTGTGAGAAAGGCTTTTCAATCCGGTAACGAACAGCAATCCTCATCTCATGGCGGTTACAGCAGTCGGAACCGTCATGAAACGTATGGCGATGAGGAAAAAGTCATCGACAAGCGTACCCCACAGGAGGCAAACCGAAAAATATTTGCTGATAACGAGGGCGAGTATGTCGACTTTGAGGAAAGCAAGGAGCCCTAAGACTCCTTGAACTTGGAACTAGTTGTGAACGAGCGTTCCGATTTCCTCGCCATCCATCACCTTTTTGAGATTGCCTACGATATCCATGTTGAAGACATAGATAGGTAGGTTGTTGTCCTGGCACATGCAGATAGCTGTCAGATCCATCACTTTCAGTCCACGGGCCAGCACCTCCTTATAAGTGATTTCCTTGAATTTTGTGGCAGTGGGGTCTTTCTCGGGGTCGGCCGTATAGACACCGTCCACACGGGTGCCTTTCAGCATCACGTCGGCTTCAATCTCTATTCCGCGCAGAGAACTGCCTGTGTCGGTGGTGAAGTAGGGAGAGCCAGTGCCTGCAGAGAAGATGCAGACGTAGCCTGCCTCCATGGCCTCGATGGCGCGCCATTTGGTATAGAACTCGCCGATAGGCTCCATGCGGATAGCAGTCAGCACACGGTTCTTCACTCCGATAGCGCCCAGCGCAGAACTCAGGGCCAATGAGTTGATGACGGTGGCACACATACCCATCTGGTCGCCTTTCACACGGTCGAAGCCTTTCTGACTGCCACTCAGGCCGCGGAAGATGTTACCGCCACCAATCACAATGCCTATCTGTACGCCCATCTCCGTCACTTCCTTGATTTGCTCGGCATACTGACTAAGCCGTTCGGGGTCGATGCCGAAGCCTTGTTTGCCCATCAGGCTCTCACCACTGAGCTTCAAGAGTATTCTTTTAAATCTTGCCATGATATAATCGTTTTAGTTTTAAGTGAATAATATGTCGAATCGTTTTTTATGGGGGCTCCGAAACCTCATGTGACTATTCAATGCGCAGGTCTATATGACAAACGCCACTTCCTTGAACATATATGAGCGTTCCTTCCCTTGGCTGTCGCAAAGCCAAAGCCGTCCATCGTCGGCTACTCGTATCAGCCGTGCCTGAAACTCTCCATCGTCGTCGCGATAGGAGTGAAGCCCCTCCCGACGGTAAAGATGCTCGTGATAGTTGCTGGAAATCTCTTCAAAGCGGCCATTGATGAGCAGGTCCATCCTCGTCTGTATACAACAGATGACCTTGTCGAGCACCTCTTTCAAGTCGGTCTCACGTCCCAGTATCTGCCACAATGACACCGGATTGGGCGCATCGCTGCGGAACAGGCGCTGATTGACGTCGATGCCGGTCCCGAAGATGCAGCTGTTGATGCCGTCGCTGTTGATGCCCAGCTCAATGAGCGTTCCGCAGATTTTACGGTCATGCCAGTAGATATCGTTCGGCCATTTGATGCTGATGCCGTCGGTATAGCTGCTCAGTGTGTCGTAGAGTGCCAGGGCGTGGGTCATCGACAGCAGATATTGCCTCTGCACCGGCACGTATTTGGGACGTACCAACATCGAGAAGAGCAGGTTCTTCCCCTGTTCCGATTCCCAGGTATTGCTGCCTTGTCCGCGTCCTGCCGTTTGATAGTCAGCAGTAACGACGGTGATGTCGGCATCTGCCTCACCCATGTGCTCGCGAAGCCACCGGTTGGTAGAGTCGGTTTGTTCGAGATGGATAGTTTTGAGTTTCATTTGTGCAAATATACAAATAAAATTGCAAACCTGCATCACTCATGCAGGTTTTTCTGTAGAATAGCAATACTTTTCATCAGGGGGTAGTCATGTTTCAGCAACTTGTCATCAGCCAGATGATGAGGGCAAGAATAAGGATCACAAGAAGTGAGACAAGACTCATGTATTTGTTTTGCTGGTTACTGAACTGATATTCGGTAGGGTCAGCAGGTTCATGCCGGTATTGAACGCCTGGTTGCCTGTCAGCAGCGTCATCAGTAAGTCTATGATGCGAATCATCATCGTCATGACCAGAATAAGGGTGATGGGGGGAGATACGTTCGTCGGTCATAGGCTGGAATCGTTAACCACAGAACAGGGCCGTTTGATGATGTCCTTCACCACTTCACCGCCAATAATCAGTCCGGCTGCGGCAGGCACAAAGGCATTGCTGGCCGGTATCATGCGTTTTCTGTTGCCTTCGGTCTGTTCGTCGTTTTGAGCCAATGGCGGTGTCTCTCCTTCTGCGTAGGGTAGGGGCGTCTCTTCGCTGAAGACCACCTTCAGGCTCTCAATGCCCAGTTTGCGCAGTTTCTTACGGATGACCTTGGCCAGAGGGTCTATCTGTGTCTGGTTGATATCTGCCACCCGAAAAGCCGTGGCATCCATTTTGTTGGCTGCGCCCATGCTGCTGATGATGGGCACGTGCAACTCATGGCAGCGGCGTATCAGCTCCAGTTTGGCGGCGACGGTGTCGATGCAATCAACCACATAATCGTATGCGCTGAGGTCGATCTCATCGGCATTCGATGGCAGGTAGAATGTATGCAGGGCAGTGACGTGGCAGTCGGGATTGATGTCGGCAATGCGGCGGGCGATGACGTCCACCTTCAACTGTCCGATGGTAGAGTGGAGGGCAATAATCTGGCGGTTGATATTGGTGATTTCCACCCGGTCGTTATCCACCATGGTGATGCTTCCCACCCCGCTGCGTGCCAGCACCTCTACAGCATAGCCACCCACGCCACCAACACCAAAGACAGCCACGTGGCTGTCTTTGAGTTTCTGTAGGGCTTGCCCGCCCAGCAGTAGTTGTGTGCGTGAGAAGGGATGTGGCATTCTTTCTGTTTTAATATTCAAATCATATTATGAGGAGTCAGGCCGAAACCCGTCTCGCCTCGTCAATTGTCGGTATAGTAGAGGGCAGCCAGCTGTAGCTTCGGAGCACTGTCTACTGTGAAGCTGGAGATGATGAACTGCAGCTGCATCTTATAAGTAGTGGGGTCGTAGAGCCCTCTTGAGTCGAAAGTATAGTAGTCAATATTCACCGACTCGATGAAGTTGACAACAGCCTTGTGCTCCTGGCCTCCATAGTTGAGGGTAAACTCAAGCTTCTTGTTGTTAGGAATCTGGTAGAAGAATTTGCTGCTCTGTCCCGTTGTGTTGTTGGTGATGGTCCAGAAAGCTTTCATGTTGGTAATCATGGGTATGCCTTCTTTCTCCTCCAGGGCGGCACGCAGTTCAGCATCAGCATCGGCATTGAGATAGTTCTTCAGAATAGAGACAGGAAACTCCTCAAAAGTGATATTCTTTGCTTCGGCACTGACGACGCATGGTGCAGCCACGAAGACAGAGTCCTGCTTCCCTTCTTTGTTAGTGAAATATGCCCTCAGAGTGCCCATGTGATAGCCAGAGATGGGTGTCAGATACTGATTAGCCTCGGCTTCGGTCATCAGCGATGAGGTAATCTCGTCTTGATCGTCGTCGCTATTCAGGCACGATGTGAGTGTGAATGCAGCCATACAAAGCATGGCCAGAAACATAAGTCTTTTAGTTTTTTTCATTGTCTTTTTCCTTTTTTCGTTCGTTTTGGTTTATCTTACACTACTTAAACACGCTAGTGACAGAAACCTTGCATGGCGAGATCAGATTTTTTTGCTCTCGGTGCGCAAAAGATTCATAAACTCCTGTCGTGTCTTGGCCTGATGGAACACGCCGCTGACCTCACTGGTGGTAGTGATGGAGTTTTGCTTTTCCACACCTCGCATCTGCATGCACATGTGCTTGGCCTCTACGACTACCATCACGCCCAGCGGCTTCAGCGTGTCCTGAATACATTGCTTGATTTGTAGTGTCATACGCTCTTGCACCTGCAGTCGGTGACTGAAGATGTCGACCACCCTGGCAATTTTCGAGAGACCGGTGATATAGCCATTAGGGATATATGCCACATGCACCTTGCCATAGAAGGGCAGCATGTGGTGCTCGCACATGGAGAAGAAATCGATATCCTTCACGATGACCATCTGGCTGTAGTCTTCTTTGAACAAGGCGTCGGTGAGCACCTTCTGGGCATCCTGGGTGTAACCGCGTGTGAGCACTTGCATTGCCTTTGCCACACGCATGGGCGTTTTCTGCAGTCCTTCGCGCTTGGGGTCCTCGCCAAGTAAGTTGAGGATAGATTCGTAGTGGGAAGCGAGTTCGTCGAGACCCTCGCGGAATTCTGATTCCGGATTCATAGTTTCTTTTTTGTTGTTATTGTGGGGGAGTTGTCGGAGTAATCGGAGTATTCAGAAAATTCAGAGTATTCAGAGAATTCAGAAAATTCAGATTATTCAGATTATTCAGATTTCTCAGATTCTTCCTGGCTCCCAATTCATTAATACTGTACGGTGATTTTTCCTTTAACGATACATGCCTGTTTATATCCCATGGCTTTCACGTTGCGTAGCACCCTGCTGGCTTCTTCGTATGTCTTGAAGTTGCCCACACGGCACTTCCATTGCGGAGAGTAGAAATGCACATAGATAGGCAGTTCGGGATATTTCATCTTGATGGCACGCCCGGCCTGTTCGGCTTTCTGTTTGTCTGCGCGTGAGTTGCCTCCGGCGAAGGCCTGCACGCGGAATCCATTGATTTTATAGCTGTGGCGTGGTACTTTCTTGCTCATGTCGATAGGAGCAGTCACGGTCTCGCCGTTCTCGTCGGTTATCTGCCGAGGAACCTCGCCAGTGACGGGCTTTGCCTCTATAGGTTTAGGTGTAGTGGGTATGGGCACACTGTCGTTCTTGGCCTCCGGCTTCGTTGCTGCCGGTGTGGTTGCTGCGGTTGTGACAGGTGTAGTAACCGTTGTTTTGCCGTTCACCAGGTCATCTATTTCCTTGCTCTGGGTGATGGTCACTTTCCCTTCGCCCTTCTTCTGCTGTTGCAGCTCTTTGGTGAACGTCTGAGCAGGAGAAACGATGAGCGACAAGTGATAGGTGACAAGTAGCAGCAACATCTTTTGCCACCAACCACGATTGATAAATATTGTTGTTCTACGCATGGGCATATTTCTATTCTATTTATTTGTCATTTTCCACTTATCACTTATCACTCATCCCTTTATGGTCAGTTATTTCCAAGCATCGATGATGCCCTTGAAGTCGGCACACTTCAGCGAGGCGCCACCAATGAGTCCGCCGTCGATGTCGGGCTTTGCAAACAGCTCGGGAGCATTGCTGGCTTTGCACGAACCGCCATAGAGAATGGTGGTGTCGTCGGCTACAGCCTGACCATATTTCTCGGCAATGATGCTGCGGATGTAGGCGTGAATCTCCTCTGCCTGGTCGGCAGTGGCTGTTTTGCCAGTTCCGATGGCCCAGATGGGCTCGTAGGCAATCACAATCTTACGGAAGTCTTCCTCTGCGAGGTTGAACACGCTGCCTTCGAGCTCGGCTTTCACCACCTCGTTCTGCTTGCCTGCCTCACGCTCTTCCAGGCTCTCGCCGATGCAGAAGATGACCTTCAGGTCGTTCTTCTGTGCCAGGAGCACCTTCTCGCGCAGAATCTCAGGAGTCTCCTTGTAGTACTCACGGCGCTCCGAGTGACCCAGAATGACATACTGTGCACCTGTCGACTTCACCATTTCAGCACTTACCTCGCCGGTGAATGCACCCTTCTCCTTGTCGGCGCAGTTCTCAGCACCCAGGCCGATGATGTCTTGGTCGAGGAACTGGGCGATGCTAGCCAGATGGATGAATGGTGTGCAGATGACAACGCCGCAATTGGGCTTGTCGGCCTTCAGTGTCTCATTCAACTCTTTTGCCAGAGCAATACCGTCCTGCAGGTTCATGTTCATTTTCCAGTTACCTGCTACAATTTTCTTTCTCATTTTCTTTTTCCTTTAAAAAATTAAATATCTAATGGATGTTGTTTGTTCTTTGTCGTTTGGCCGAGCCTCGCCGTTACCTTTCCTCAGCTGGAGGCATCTCTGTGTTTGTGGAGGGCAACTCTGCATCAGCCGGAGGCATCTCTGCGTTTGTCGGAAGCGTCTCTGCATCGATGTTTGCATTCTCAGCCTCGCTGTTTGCAGCCTCTGCCTCGCTGTCTTCCTCTCTTTTCTTGCGAATCAGCTTTTTCCGTCTGATCCACTTTGTCCATGCCCAAAGCCTGTCGGCCAGTGTGAGCAGCAGCAATGGCAGCACGAACCATGTGAGTATTCGCAGTATCTTCGCGGGCACCGAGTCGGTGGGCATCTGTCCGAAGGGCTGTGCCTCCAGTGGGAGCGTGGCTTGTGCCGGTTCGATGGTGGGCAGACTGTTGTGGCTCCACTTACGTATGATGGTCCCATTCTTGATGAGCAGCAGTCCCGGATTGCTTCGTATGATGGTCTTCAGCGTGGTTTCGTCGCTCAGGCAGAAGGGATATTCAGCTCCTGTGATGTCTTGCCACTGGCTGATGGCCTTTTCACCGCTGGCCGTGAGACAGTAGAAGCGGTATCCGTGTTCCTCGGCATACTCGTAGAGCTGGTCTATCTGTCCGAAGTTGCTGTCGCTGGCATTCTCCAGATGTGGCGATACAAGCAGGAAGGTGTAGCTGGTGTCGGCCAGCACCTTGTCGGTAATGTCTTCGCCCGTGTCGACCGTCTGAATAGAAAAGTCGTGAATGGGCGGCACATATCCCTCAGCCGTTTGCACCGTCTTGCTGTCGATGAATGTCCAGGTGGAGTCGGGGTAGTTGTCGAGTGTGAACTCTTTGCGCTCGCCGTTTTTCTCCAAGATGAACTTGGTCTCAAACTGAGGCTGCGGTGCACCTTCCGGAATCTCCATGCCTTTTTTGATGTTGGCGCCTACGTGGTAGGGCCTGAAGTCGAACTGCGGCAGGTCGTAGAGGCTCCACAGACTAGAGAGCAGGATGAACACAAACGTGAAGTTGATAACTATCCACTGGTTGCTCTCCGATATGAAGCGTACCATCTTCAACGGCCATCGCGCAATGACGATGGCGCAAAGCAGCAGAACGATGTTCTTGCCGAACGTCTGCCAGTTGGTCAGCACAATGGCGTCGCCAAAGCATCCGCAGTCTTTCACTGGATTGGCTAGGGCCAGCCACAATGTGACGGGTGTCATGACGCACATGAAGAGCAGTGCCAGCCGAGAGCTCACCCTGCGGTGGATGGCGAACAGCAGGAACAGACCGATGCTGAACTCTACTGCCGCCAGGAGTACCGAGGCACCCAGCGTGACGATGTCGGGCAACAGACCTTCCAGATGGAGCGCACCCAGATAGTCTTGTATCTTATATTGCGTGCCCAGCGGGTCGATGGCTTTCACGTAACCAGAGAAGACAAACGTCAACGCCACTATCAGACGGCACACATTGGTCAGTATCTTCTTCACGGTCTCCATGTCAGCAGCCTGCTCCTAACTTAATTTAATGACGCCAAACACGGCATAGTTGATGATGTCCATGTAGTTGGCATCAATCCCTTCCGAGACGAGCGTCTCACCACCCAGGTCCTCAATCTCCTTGATGCGCTGTATCTTCGTCAGAATGAAGTCGGTATAGCTGCTCACTCGCATCGAACGCCACGCCTCGTTGTAGTCGTGGTTCTTCTTCAGCATCAGCTCCAGTGCCTCGTGGGCAAACCGGTCGTACAATTCCATGGCCTGTGCATTGGTGATATCCACCTCGTCCACATAACCGCGGTCGAGCTGTATCAGTCCTACAATGCCATAGTTGATGAGGCCGATGAACTCGGGCCTGATGCCTTCGCCAACCAGCGATTCCTTCTTGATTTCCAGCGAACGGATACGCTTGGCCTTGATGAACAGCTGGTCGGTGAGCGACGAGGGACGCAGAATGCGCCACGACGCACTGTAGTCGTGCAGCTTCTTCTCAAACAATGAGCGGCACTCGGCCATCACCTGTTTGAACTGTTCTTCTGTATTGAATGATGTCGTCGACATGATGTTTCTGTTCTGTAATAACGCTGCAAAGTTACGAATAATTTGTGAGACTTGATTCGCTATTGGTAGGTTTTTTCATTTTCATAGTAAAAATGAACGAAAAAAACAGCCCTTGTTGTAGCTATTTGCTGTCGACGGCGCTACAAAAAGGCACCGCATGATTGCGTTTCAGGCACAAAAACGTTCCGTTTCCTGTAAAAAATACGCTATTTCAGGCACTATGACACAGCGTTTCGGCTATCGAAACGACTTCAACGGGCGAAACCAGGTCAACAGGTTTGCCTGCTGCCCCGTCAACTCATGCGGCTATCGGCTTCAGCACCAATGCTTTATTCTTGCTTTTGCCGTTTGTGAATATATTTGATTTTGGCGCATTGCACATCGAACTGCACCTGCAGAGAGTCGCGGTACATGCGCATCTGTGTGGTACGTGTCAGTTCGTCTGCCGTGGCGGTGCCCTGACGGTGGTGAGCTTCCGATGTTTTCTTCAGCTGCTCATAGTCAGCCTTGGCCTTTTGCAGAGCCTGATCGATGGTGGCCAGTTCTGCCTCTGCCCTTGCCAGTTCGATGTTTTGTTTGAGGGTGATGGCCTGTTTGCGGGCCTCTATTGCCTTGGGGTAGGCGCGCCTGAGCGAGTCGAGGCTCAGCAGGGCGGCATCGTATTGCTTTTGCTCGAACTGTGTGGTAGCCAATTGCAGCAGTTCTGCGGCCTCTTCTTTTGTCTTGTCGGTTTGACAGGCTGTCAGCAAGATGGCACCTGTCAGTAGTATGAGAATTCTTTTCATGTCAATATGCGATTTAGTGCTGCAAATTTACTCATTTTTATCGAGTCAGAATAGTGTTTGGCATAAAAAACGGTCGTGAAGAGGTTTTTTCCCTTGTAATTTGTGATTTATTATTGTTTTTTTTGCTCGCTTAATCCTAACTTTGGCCAATGCCTTAGTTACTCACGTTCGAAAAAACTCAAATAAATTTGCCCAAAGGTCAATTTTGTCGCGACTCAACAAACGAAATACTACAATTTCTTTGTATTCGCTGCTCCAAAATTTGGTTTTTTGCTCGCTTAATCGTAACTTTGCAGCCGCTAAAGCAGAAAGGCTACAATGAAGTTATACTCAGACGAAGAATTAGCAGAAATACTCGATCAGGAAATCTTTCATCAGATATCGCGTATTATCGACCAATTAGGTGTTGACGGATATGTGGTGGGTGGCTATGTGCGTGATATTTTCTTGGAGCGTCCGAGTAATGACATCGATGTGGTGGTGGTCTCTGAGAATCCCTCTGACTGGGAGGAAGGCTGTGGCATCAAGGTGGCACGTGCTTTGGCGAAGTCGATAGGCCGTCGGGCCCATCTGTCGGTGTTCAAAAGTTTTGGAACAGCGCAGGTGAAGTTCCGTGACGAAGGTAAGGAATTTGAGATAGAGTTTGTGGGTGCCCGCAAAGAGAGTTACAGCCACGACTCGCGCAAACCTATTGTGGAAAACGGCACGCTGGAAGACGACCAGAATCGCCGCGACTTCACGATTAATGCGATGGCTATCTGCTTGAATGGCAGTCGTTTCGGAGAGCTGGTGGATCCGTTTAACGGCCTTGCCGACCTTGAGGATGGTATCATCGCCACACCTTTGGAACCCGGTGTGACCTTCTCTGACGACCCGCTGCGCATGATGCGCTGTATACGCTTTGCCACCCAGCTGAATTTCCAGATTGAGCCCGAGACCTTTGAGGCGCTCGAACGCATGGCCGACCGAATAGGCATTGTGAGTGCCGAGCGCATAGAGGTGGAGCTCAACAAAATCATGATGGCTCCGCATCCCAGCATCGGACTGGAGTACATGCAGCGTACCGGACTGATGCAGATCATCCTGCCCGAGCTCGCAGCCCTCGACATCGTGGAGAAGCGTGGTAACAGGGCTCATAAGAACAATTTCTACCATACGCTCGAGGTGCTGGAGAATGTTTGTCGCACCAGAAATGACAAGCAGGGTAGGGAACCCTCCGACTTCAACTATCAGCTGTGGCTGCGCTGGGGCGCTTTGTTGCACGACATTGGCAAGACGAAGTCGAAACGATGGGATCCGCTGGTGGGTTGGACCTTCCACAACCACAATGCCATTGGCGCCAAGATGGTGCCCGAGATTTTCCGTCGGCTGAAACTGCCGATGGGCGCTGAGATGCGCTATGTGCAGAAGTTGGTCGACTTGCACATGCGTCCCATTGTGATTGCCGACGATGTGGTGACCGACTCGGCTGTGCGCCGTCTGCTGAACGATGCTGGCGACGACATCGACGACCTGATGACGCTCTGCGAAGCCGACATCACCTCGAAGAACCAAGTGAGGAAAGCCCGATTCCTGGAGAACTTCCGCATTGTGCGCGAGAAGCTCGACGACCTGAAGGAGAAAGACTACAAACGGTTGCTCCAACCCGTCATCGACGGCAACGAGATTATGGAGATATTCCACCTGAAACCCTCGCGCGAAGTGGGGACGCTGAAGCAGTGCCTGAAGGATGCCGTACTCGACAACAAAGTGCCCAACGAGCGCGAGCCGTTGATGCAGTTACTGCTGCAAAAAGCCCAGGAAATGGGTTTAGCCTAGTTAATCCACTATAAGAATTGTTAAAAATATGGTACAACTGTTTTTTGTACCTTATTTAATATGTACCTTTGCATGTTCAAAAACTAAGAGGAAAGAAAAAGTTTCCTTTATCGTGTTGTGACAATCAATAAAAAGTAATAGTTAAAAGAATTATGAAAAAGAAAACTTTATTCATGTGTGTGGCTGTGGCCGCGCTACTGGTTTCTTGTGGTGGAAAGCGAGGCGGTATGCCCAACTTCGGCGACAACGAGTACCCTGTTGTGACCGTCGATTTGCAGAACGCTTCCACTCAAGTCACCTACCCTGCTACCATCAAGGGTGTTCAGGATGTAGAGATTCGCCCGAAAGCTTCGGGATTCATCACGAGAATTTGCGTGAAGGAAGGACAGACTGTCGGAGCAGGCCAGTTGCTGTTTGTAATTGATAACGAGACCTATCAAGCACAGGTGCGTCAGGCCCAGGCATCTGTAAACACTGCCACCGCACAGTGCAACACTGCCAAGCTGACTTATGACAACAGCCAGCAGCTGTTCGACAATAAGGTGATTGGCGACTTTGAACTGCAGTCGGCCAAGAATGCCTACGAGAGTGCCCGCGCCGGTCTGGCTCAGGCAAAGGCTGCACTGGCTTCTGCCAAAGAGGCATTGAGTTTCTGTTACGTGAAGAGTCCTGCCCGCGGTGTGGTGGGCACCATTCCTTTCAAGGTGGGTGCACTCGTCAGCGGTTCCAACGCCCTGACCACCGTGAGCAACATCAGCTCGATGGAGGTTTACTTCTCAGTGACCGAGAAAGACGCCATGACGCTGTCGGCACAAGGACTGAACTCGCTGCCCCCCGTACAGCTGCAGCTGAGCGACGGCACCATCTACTCGCACGAGGGTAAGGTGACGAAGATGAGTGGTGTCATCGACCAGGCCACTGGTACGGTGCAGCTCATTGCCGCCTTCTCCAACCCCGAGCATCTGCTCAAGAGCGGTGGCTCTGGCAACATCATCGTTCCCCGCCACAATTCGGGTGCCATCGTCATCCCTCAGTCGTGTGTTTCTGAGGTACAGGACAAGAAGTTTGTCTACACCGTAGGCCAGGGCAACAAGGTGAAGTACACCGAGATTAAGGTCGACCCACAGAACGACGGCAACAACTACATCGTCGTCGACGGTCTGCGCAATGGCGACAAATATGTCACCAACGGTATCACCAAACTCAAGGATGGCATGGAGATAGTGCCCATCACCCCCGAAAGATATCAGAAGAAAATCGACGAGCAGGCCAAGGCCATGACCTCCAGCGATATTGTAAACACAATGAAGAAGTAAGACCATGACATTTACAAACTTTATCAAACGCCCAGTGCTCTCGACGGTGATCTCCATCGTCATCGTGCTGCTGGGTTTCATCGGTCTGGTGTCACTGCCTATCGAGCAATATCCCGACATTGCTCCGCCCACGGTGGTGGTCTTCACCAGCTATCCCGGTGCCGATGCAGAGACCGTAAAGAATTCTGTCATCACGCCGCTTGAGGAAAGCATCAACGGTGTTGAGGGCATGGACTATATATCATCGAGTGCCTCGTCGGGTTCGGCATCCATCACGGTGCTGTTCCGCCAGGGCATGAACCCCGACATGTGTGCCGTCAACGTGCAGAACCGTGTGCAGCAGGCACAGGCCCTGCTCCCTGCCGAAGTAACGCGCATCGGTGTGACGGTCATGAAGCGTCAGACCTCGCAGGTGCTCATGTTCACGCTGACCTCCGACGGTCGCTACGACGATAAGTTCCTGACCAACTACAACAACATCAACATTGTTCCGGCCATCAAGCGTATTCAGGGTGTGGGCGACGTACAAAGCCCCGGTCTGAAGACCTACTCTATGCGCATCTGGCTGAAACCCGACGTGATGAAGCAGCACGGACTGATGCCCAGCGACATCAGCGGCGCACTGGCCGAACAGAATGTAGAGGCCGCTCCGGGTACCTTCGGCGAGCAGTCGGACGTGGCCTACGAGTATGCCATCCGTTACACCGGACGTCTGAAGACTGCCGAGGAGTTTGGCAACATCATCATCTCGAGCGATGCCAACGGACAGACTCTGAAACTGAAAGACGTTGCCAAGATCGAACTGGGCGGTCAGCAGTATTCGGTGTCGATGAAGAACAACAACATCCCGTCGGTGATGGGTATGGTGCAGCAGATTGCTGGTTCTAACGCCAACCAGATTGCCAAGGAGGTGAAGGCCGAGCTCGAAGAGCAGGCTAAGTTGTTCCCCCCGGGCATGTACTATAAGATTAACTACGACGTGACCGAGTTCCTCTATGCCTCTATCGAGGAGGTGGTGTTCACCCTGGTGTTCACCCTCATTCTGGTGTTCCTGGTCATCTACGTATTCCTGCAGGACTGGCGCTCTACGCTCATCCCGCTTATTGCCGTTCCCGTATCGCTCGTTGGTACGTTCTTCTTCCTGTCGGTATTCGGATTCTCCATCAACTTGCTGACGCTGTCGGCCTTGCTCTTGGCCATTGCCATTGTGGTCGACGATGCCATTGTGGTGGTCGAGGCTGTGCATGCCAAGCTCGACCAGGGTTACAAGTCGCCGCTGACGGCCTCTATCGATGCCATGAACGAGATTTCGGGAGCTATCATCTCCATCACGCTGGTGATGGCCTCGGTGTTCATCCCTGTGTCGTTCATCGGTGGCACCACCGGTACGTTCTATCGTGAGTTTGGTGTGACCATGGCCGTGAGTATCTTCATCTCGGCATTGAACGCCCTGACGCTCTCGCCTGCCCTGTGTGCCATCTTCCTGAAGCCGCACGACAAAGAGGGACACGAGCGCAAGATGTCGCGCATCGACCGCTTCCATGCCTCGTTCAACACTGCCTACGACTCTATCCTGGGCAAGTATAAGAAGAGCGTAGAGAAACTGGTGCGCAAGCCCGTGGCCATGATCATCACGGTTGTCGCTGGCATCGCGGTGCTCGTCGTCACCATGCTCACCACCAAGTCGGGTCTCGTGCCCGACGAGGACACCGGTACCGTGTTCTGCACCGTCTCGATGCCTCCCGCCACCTCTGTGGCTCGCACGCGCACCGTCATCAATCAGGTAGACTCCATCCTAGCTTCCGACCCGGCCATCCAGAGCCGTGAGCAGATTCAGGGTTACAACTTCATTGCCGGTGCCGGTTCCGACCAGGCCACCTTCATCCTCAAGCTCAAACCCTTCGAGGAGCGACAGAAAGGATTCTGGTGGAAACTCTCCGGACTGTGGCAGGGCGACGGCATCTACCGTTTCTTCCTCAACCCCTACGACGCCAGCGGTGTGTTGGCCCAGATCTATATCAAGACCGCCCACATCAAGGACGCTCAGATTCTGGCCTTCGCACCACCTATGATCCCTGGCTTCTCGGCCAACTCGGGTGTGTCGCTGGTCATGCAGGACCGTACGGGTGGCGACCTCAACAAGTTCTTCGGCATCGTGAAAGACTATCTGGCAGCACTCAACAAGCGCCCGGAGTTCCAGACAGCCCAGACATCCTACAACCCCAACTATCCGCAATACATGGTAAGCGTCGATGTGGCCAAGTGTAAGCAGGCTGGCATCTCGCCCTCTACCGTGCTTGCCACGTTGCAGGGTTACTACGGCGGACTCTATGCCTCAAACTTCAACTCGTTTGGTAAGCTCTACCGTGTAATGATTCAGGGCTCGCCCGAAACACGCATGACGCCCGAGTCGCTCAACAGCATCTATGTGCGCACACCGGCAGGCATGTCGCCCGTCCAGGAGTTCTGCCAGCTGAGCCGTGTCTATGGCCCGTCCAACATCAACCGCTTCAACCTGTTCACATCTATCAATGTGACGGCAACAGTGGCCGACGGCTACTCTACCGGTGAGGCCATCAAGGCCGCACAAGAGGTGGCTGCCGAGGTGCTGCCGCAGGGCTACACCTACGACTATCAGGGTCTGACGCGTGAGGAGGCCAAGGCATCCAACAGCACCGCCATTATCTTCTTGCTGTGCTTCATCTTCATCTACCTCATCCTGTCGGCACAGTACGAGTCGTACATCCTGCCGCTGGCGGTAGTCCTCTCGGTGCCCTTCGGACTGGCAGGCTGCTTCTTGTTCACACAGCTCTTCGGCCACTCCAACGACATCTACATGCAGATCTCACTCATCATGCTGATTGGTCTGTTGGCCAAGAACGCCATCCTCATTGTGCAGTTCGCCCTTGAGCGCCGCCAGCTGGGTATGGCCATCACATGGTCGGCCATCCTGGGTGCCGCAGCCCGTCTGCGTCCTATCTTGATGACGTCGCTGGCCATGATCATCGGTCTGCTGCCCATGATGTTCGCCTCGGGTGTAGGTAAGAACGGTAACCAGACGCTCGGTGCCGCCGCTGTGGGCGGTATGCTCATCGGAACAATCTGTCAGGTGCTTGTCGTGCCCGGACTGTTCGTCATCTTCCAGAGCTTGCAAGAGAAGTTCCGCCCCATGAAGTTCGAAGACGACGAGAACCACGATGTGGCAGCCGAACTGGCCCAGTATGCACACCGTCCTGTTGAATATAAAGTAGAGGAATAAGTATGAAAAAAATCGTAATCATGGTCCTGGCAACTGCTCTGCTGAGCAGTTGCGGACTCTACAACAAATATGAGCGCCCCGAGGTGAACACCAAGGGACTGGTGCGCGACGCCGTGTCGCTTACCGACACCCTGGCCGTGAAAGATACCACCAGTTTCGGCAACATGCCGTGGCGCAGCGTCTTCACCGACCCGCAACTGCAGAGCCTCATCGAGCGCGGACTGGCCAACAACCCCGACCTGCTCAATGCCGCACTCAATGTGAAAATGGTGAACGAGGCCCTGAAGGTTGCCAAACTGGCCTTCATCCCCTCGTTGTCGTTCACACCGCAGGGCACCATCGCCTCGTTCGACGGTGCTCCCGCCACCAAGTCGTACTCGCTGCCCGTCACGGCCAGCTGGAATGTCGACCTCTTCGGCAACCTGCTCAACCAGAAGCGCAGCGCCCAGATGCAGCTGCTGGCCACACAGGACTACCAGACGGTGGTACAGACCAACATCATCAGTGGCATTGCCAATCTCTATTACACGCTGCTCATGCTCGACCGTCAGAACGAGATCATCGAGGGTATGACCACTCTTACCAAAGATACCTGGGACATGATGAAGCTGCAGATGAACCTGGGACGCGCCCGCTCTACCAGTGTGCAGAGCGCCGAGGCTGCCTACTATAGCGTACAGGCACAGGGAGCCGACATCCGCCGCCAAATCCGCGAGATGGAGAACCAGCTGTCGCTGCTCATCGGACAGCCCGCACAGGCCATCGCCCGTGGCAAGCTCGAGAACCAGAGCCTGCCCACCAAACTCTCCACTGGTGTAGGCATCCAGCTGCTCAACAACCGCGCCGATGTCCATGCCGCCGAGATGTCGCTGGCACAGTGCTTCTACGACGTGCAGACAGCCCGCAGCCGCTTCTATCCCAACATCACCATCAGCGGCACAGGCGCCTTCACCAACCAGAACGGACTGGTGAACCCAGGCAAGATGCTGCTCAGCGCAGTAGGCAGTCTGGTACAGCCCATCTTCCAGCACGGTCAGATTGTGGCTGGACTGAAGGTAGCCAAGTTACAGTACGAGCAGGCCTACAACACCTGGCAGAACACCATCCTCAAGGCAGGCAGCGAAGTGAGCAACGCATTGGTGCTCTACAACTCTTCTGCCGAGAAAGGAGCCCTCGAGGCCAAGCAGATTGCCGTGCTCGAGAAGAATGTCGAAGATACCAAACAACTCTATAAGAGCAGCACCACCAGCTATCTGGAGGTCATCCAGGCACAGAGCAGCCTGCTCAACGCCCAGCTCTCCAAGGTGGCCGACGACTTCTACAAGATGCAGGCCGTGGTCAACCTCTATCAGGCACTTGGCGGAGGAGCGAAGTAAATTGATAATTGACATTGATAATTGATAATTATGGCAAGCGAAATAAGTCCTAAAGCCGAAATCAGCCCAAAGGCCCGAATCGGCGACAATTGCAAGCTATTCCCCTTCGTATATATCGAAGACGACGTGGTGATTGGCGACGACTGCATCATCTTCCCCTTCGTCAGCATCCTTAACGGAACACGAATGGGCGCTCACAACAAGATTCACCAGGGAGCCGTCATCGGTGCTCTGCCCCAAGACTTCAGCTTCCGTGGCGAGAAGTCGGAATGCATCATCGGCGACAACAACATCATCCGCGAGAATGTAGTCATCAACCGTGCCACCCACAACGGTTGCCAGACCGTCATCGGCAACGACAACTTCCTCATGGAGGGTGCCCACATCTCTCACGACACCAAGGTGGGCGACCAATGTGTCTTTGGCTACGGAACCAAGATTGCCGGCGACTGCGAGATTGGCAATGGCGTCATCTTCTCGTCGTCGGTCATCGAGAATGCCGGCACCCGTGTCGGCGAAGGTGCCATGCTACAGGCCGGCACCACCTTCTCGAAAGACATTCCTCCTTACATCATTGCCGGTGGCAATCCCGTCGGCTATGGCGGCGTCAACATGACCATGTGCCGCACCTACGGCATCGACGAGAAAGTGCTCAAGCACATCGCCAATGCCTACCGTCTGGTGTTCCACGGTCAGGCCAGCCTCTTCGATGCCATCAATCAGATCAAGGAGCAGGCTCCCGACAGCGAGGAAATCCGCAACATCATTGCCTTCCTCGATTCCACCCAGAAAGGCATCATCACCAAGATGTAATAGTTCTCCCTACTATCTGTTTCAGCCGCATCCCGACTTGTTTCCGCAAGTTGAGCTGCGGCTGAAATCTTTCAAGACAAGTTAACGAGTTGACGAGTTGCTTGACAAGTGAAGGTAATGTCTACACTCCCACACTCCTTTACTCCTACACTCCTAAAAACTTTATGAGAATTATTTTGCACAAGTGAAATAAAACACTATCTTTGCATGGAAAAATGAAAGGGAAAGGAGAATAAACCTATGAGCATCAGAGAAAAATACAGGCAGTTCAGACAGTGGCAAAAAAATCCGCTCGACTTTAAGACCGACACCACACAGCATCATTGCCTGAACTGTGGAGAACAGTTCACCGGGAATTACTGTCCCACCTGCGGTCAGAAAGCCAGCGCGGGCCGGTTCACATGGAAGAGTGTGCGGCAGAGCGTGCTGGACCTGTGGGGACTGGGCAGCCGTTCACTTCCTTATTCGCTGTGGCAGCTGCTGTGGCGTCCGGGGTATCTGATGCGCGACTATATCAGCGGAAAGATGCAGGTTTGTTTCCCTCCGGTGAAGATGCTCATCGTGGTGGCCCTGCTGGTGTCGCTGTCTGGGTTTGTTGATACCGGCGGGGAAGAAGGCGGCTACATGGGCAACGACTGGCTGGGCTATGTGCTCGACAAGCTTCTCAGTCAGATGCAGTGGGCCATGCTGTTGCTGTCGCTGTTCTTCATTCTCCCCACATGGTGGGTGTTCCGCTCAGCGCCCCATTGCGAGCGCCACACGCTGCCGCAGGGTTTCTTCGTCCAGGTGCTTTTCTGTGTGCAGTTCCTCATGTTCCTGTGTCTGGGCCTTCTGCTCCTTTCATGGGCAGGTTTTGAAGACCAGGAGGTAGCCAACCTGTATGTGATGCTCATCGTACCCGTACTTTACTTCATCGACTACAAGCAGTTGTTTGGCTATGGTTGGTGGGGCACGTTGTGGCGCTGGGCTGCCATGGTGACTATGGGTGCCAGTTTCCTGCTGATGACATTCATCCTGATCAACAACCGGGTGGAACTGATGTCGGCCGACGGACAGAAGCTGTGGGTGCAGCTGATGCCGAAGCTTTTCATGCTGCTGATGCTGATAGTGTCGTCGCTGACCGTCACAGATGTCTTCAACCGTAAGCGCTGGCAGCAGTGGGGCCTATGGCCAGTGGTGCTGTTGCTGGCGGGCGTAGCACTACTGACACTTTTCAGCGTAGTGCAAACGATGGGGTAAAAACATGCCGTTGAAAGTTTTTTAAGCCTCCTTGCTAGAAACAAACATTCAGTCCCAGACGCACCAGCCCCAGGCAGCCATAGCCTACCTCACACTGCATGCCTATGCTGCCACTTCCCACACGACAGCCGAAGACGGTAAGCTGCCACGCCATGCTCCGCTTGATGGTGTCGGTATTCTTGTGAAAGGAGTACACCCGTTGCGTTGCTTCGGGATCGGAGAATGCCACCTCACCATAGCCGAAGATAAGATGATGGCGCAAGTATCCCAGTGCCACACGCGAATAGAAACGCGTCTGCCGATTCTCAAACCACGTATATCGCACGGATGGGGCAAGGGCAAAATAGCGAGAGTGCTCATGGCCATCACCATATTGATAGAGCGAGAGCTCCGGAGCACTCGGTTCACTTGGGTATTCAGGATATTTCTCATAGCTCTCTCCCGATATACCCCAAGCGGTGAAAGCCCCCACCTCCCACTTACGGTTCAGGCGGTAGTGATACTCCATGTCGGCAAAGAGGTAAGAGTCGCCGAAGATGTCGCCGCACTCAAAGCTAGGTTCTAAACCATATCGGCGGCCATAGTCACGGACCATCGAGTGCGTGTGATGGTCGGCCTGATTACCGCCACAGCCAACACCGACGCTCAGCTCATGACGACGATAGCGTGCCGGCAGCTCCTTCATCTTGCGCAAAGCCTCCACACGGGCAGCATGCCTCAACGAGTCAGCCCGCCACACAGAGTCGGCCTGCTCACGTCTGGCCACGGGCTCAATATAGAAATGTCTCTGCATGGGTTCGCTCACGGCATTGGTGAACATGTCTACGGGCAGCGAGAACGGGTTCACAAGGGCACAGACAACAGCCATCGGACTGAGCGACCGCTGGATGACAATGTCGCTGAACGCATAGCTGGGCGAAGTAATGGTGATGTGCTGTTCGTCGAGACGACGGCGCTTCACCTCCACTTCCCTGGGAAGGTTTACGTCGGTATAGACCGCCTTGCTCGTGACGATGGTCACGGGTTCATCCACCCTTCCGTCGATAGTGACTTTCGCGGTAGGGCCAGAGATGAGGGTGGCACACGACGACACCATTGCCATCAGGCTCACGGCCATCAGGAAACGGATTGCAATATCGTTTCTCTTCGCCTGTTTGTCTTTCATACCAAAAAGGTTCTTTCCTATAAAACCCCTTTTTGCAGGAAAGACTGCATCATTGTTCCACAATTTACATTTTATTAACTTTAGAAGTGGATTCCAAGTGCCATCCGTAGTCTGTCTACGGGAATATGATAGTCTACAGACTTAAAGGACTATAGGGACTGTGCCACGCAAAGAAAGAGTCCATGAAGTCAAAAAAGTCTGTAGAAAGAAATCTATAGAAATATACTGAAGAAGGCAGCAGATGCGACAATTTTTGGGCCGGAAGGCCGGATTTGTCGCAAATATCGGGGGTTGTCGCAACTAATAGGGAAGAAAATAAGAATGAATGCTTGCTGCATGCATGGGAGGACCGTATCTTTGCACTATCAAAAACAAAGAATCAGGAGTTCAAATGAATAAGAAAAGGAGATAGAGCAATGAAGAGAATAAAGAAAATGAAAACCATCGCACAACTCGCAGCAAAAACGGCGACCAGGCTCGTTGCCAACTGCAACCTTATCAGCAGATACAGCGGCATACCGATGTACCACTGCCGATTCTACAATACGTATATATATTAGCTGCCCACTATAGTATAGCCCGAAAAAAGAACACTGACAACATTATAAAGAATTACATATTACGGTTGTTATTATTACTTTTTTCACGAAAGACGGGAGACATTGCGTTGTTTCCTGTCTTTTTTATTATCTTTGCAGCAGTAACTAAAAACAAACATCATGTGTAGAATGCTTTTTGCCCTCCTGCTGCTGGCCATAGGCCTCAACGCAGACGCACAACAGTACAAACTTTGGTATGAGAAGCCCGCAACCGACTGGCATGAGGCACTGCCAATAGGCAACTCTCACATGGGTGCTATGATCTATGGAGGCACCCAGTGCGAGGAAGTGCAGCTGAACGAAGAGACCTTTTGGTCGGGTGCTCCCCACAACAACAATTCCACCGAGGCACTCAGTCATCTGGCTGAGGCGCGTCGGCTGATATTCAATAATGAGGAGGAGAAGGCTGCCGAGCTGATCAACAAGCACTTCATCAAGAAGCCCTTTGGCATGAAGTATCTGTTGCTGGGAAGTATGTTTGTCGAGTTCCCCGGCGTGAAGCAGGTGAGCAATTACCGCCGTGAGCTCGATCTGGCTACGGCCATGCACCATGTCAGCTACGAGTCCGACGGTGTGAGATACACCCGTAGCACCTATGCGTCGCTGCCCGACAATGTGATCGTGATGCGCCTGGATGCCAACAAGAAGAAAGCCCTTCGGTTCAAGGTCTCTCACAAATGTCTGCTGCCCACTACCCACCGCGTGAGCAACCACACGCTGACGGCCACTGTGCGTGGCGTCGAGCACGAGGGCGTGCCTGCTGGTCTGACGGCTGAGTGTCAGATGTATGTCCAGAGCGATGGCGTCATCACCGATCATGCCGACGGTATAGAGGTGAGTGGTGCCTCGGAGGCTGCCATCTACATTGTGGCTGCTACCAACTTTGTGAACTATCACGATGTGAGCGGCAACCCTACCGAGAAGAACAACCGTACGCTTGCTGCCGCTAAGAGCAAAGGCCGTCAGGTGCTGTTGCGCAACCATGTGCAGACCTACTGTCCCCAATACACCCGTGTGCGCCTCGAACTGCCTGTCTCTACCCAGTCCGACCTGCCCACTGACGAGCGGCTGGCCCGTTTTGCCGGCGGTGGAGACATGCAGCTGGCAGCCCTCATGTTCCAGTATGGCCGCTACCTGCTCATCAGCTCGTCGCAGCCCGGTGGACAGCCCGCCAACCTGCAGGGCGTGTGGAACGACAAGGAGAACGCCCCCTGGGATTCGAAATACACCATCAACATCAACACCGAGATGAACTACTGGCTCTCCAACGTGGGCAATCTCTATGAAACGGCTGAGCCTCTCTACAACATGATTGGCGACTTGAGCACCACAGGAGCCCGGACCGCGCGCCAGCTATATGGATGCAATGGGTGGGTGGCACATCATAATACCGACTTGTGGCGCATTGCCGGACCCGTCGACGGAGCCACCTGGGGTATGTTTCCCACGGGTGGCGCATGGCTCACCACGCATATCTGGCAACACTATCTCTTCACAGGCGATATAAAGTTCCTGCAGCGGTGGTTCCATGTCATGCGGGGTGCTGCCGACTTCCTGCTCGACTATATGCAGCAGGACCCACGCAACGGATGGCTCGTCACCGTTCCCACCGTCTCGCCCGAGCATGGACCGAAGGGAAAGAAAACCACAGTGACTGCCGGTTCTACGATGGACAATCAGATCGTCTTCGATGTGCTCAGCCAGCTCATCATGGCTGCCCGTGTGCTCCACCATGTGAGGTTGGACGAGACGCATATCTCGGGCAGTGCCAAGGGAACGGAGACCGACGACATTCGCAGGGTTTTCCAGTTTGACACCCTCAAATACGAAAAAGCGCTGGCTGCCCTTCCTCCCATGCAGATAGGCCGTTACGGACAGTTGCAGGAGTGGCTCCAGGATGCCGACGACCCCAAGGACCAGCACCGCCACATCTCTCATCTCTATGGACTCTATCCCTCCAATCAGATATCTCCCTACCAGCATCCTGAGCTCTTTACCGCTGCCGGCAACACCCTGTTGCAGCGAGGCGACATGGCCACAGGATGGAGCCTGGGGTGGAAAACCAATTTCTGGGCACGCATGCTCGATGGCGACCATGCCTTCCAGATTATCTCCAACATGCTTCATCTGCTGCCCAACGACAAGATGGCCCAGCAGATACCCGATGGTCGTACCTATCCCAATCTGTTCGACGCCCATCCTCCCTTCCAAATAGATGGTAACTTCGGTGTGGCTGCAGGCATTGCCGAGATGCTCGTCCAAAGTCACGATGGAGCCGTGCATTTGTTGCCAGCCCTGCCTGCTGCTTGGGACCATGGTAAGGTGAGTGGCTTGAAGGCCCGTGGCGGATTCGAGGTCGATATCGAGTGGCAGCAAGGGAAACTGAAGAAGGCCGTGGTCCGTTCTTCCATTGGTGGCACCCTGCGCATCCGCTCGTACGTCCCGCTGAAGGGAAAAGGTCTGAGAGCCGCTAAGGGCAGCTGTCCCAACGACCTGTTGCGCCCAGCTGTCATCAAACAGCCTCTGCGTTCTGCCGAACTGAAAGACCTCCCGCTCAGAACGTTACAGAAAGTGTATGAGTACGATGTGGAGACACGTAAGGGAGATAGTTATAAATTGAGGATTGAGAATTAAGGATTGAGAATTGAGGATTGAGAATTGAGGATTGAGGATGATTGCCTGCCGGCTTGAGTATGAAATCCGTGAAAATCTGTGCTTTCTGTGTGACTTTTTAAAAAACAACCTGCACAACCCAAACAACATTTAAAGCGAAGTCCGTCGTTTCAGGCTTGCCTGAAAAAGTACCTCACATAAAAAACTATGAATATCCGAACAATCGTCATGATGTCTGCTTGTTGCCTGGCATTGCAAGCTTGGCCGCAGATGGAGAAGTTTGAAACCTACGACAATCCTATTGTGTGGGCTGATGCCCCCGATCCCGACGTGATACGTGTGGGCGACACTTTCTATATGGTGACCACCACGATGCACCAGTTCCCCGGTGTGCCAGTCATGAAGTCGCGCGACTTGGTGAACTGGCAGTTGGCGGGTTATGTGTTCGACCGTCTGACCGACTCTCCGCGTTACGACCTGTTGGGAGGCACCGTGTATGGTCGTGGACAATGGGCCACCTCGCTGAAGCATCACAACGGACGTTTCTATGTGCTTTTTGCCCCCAATGAGCCTGGCGAGATGGGACGGTCGTATCTCTATTCTGCTGCCGACCCTGCCGGACCATGGACGTTGGTCAGCCGGTTGCCTCATTTCCATGATTGCTCACTGCTCTTCGATGACGACGGCCGCACCTTTGTGATCTACGGGACAGGACGCATGTGCCAGCTCACTGCCGACCTGCAGGGTGTCGTCGAGGGTTCCGACCGTCAGTTGTTCACCCGCGAGGCCGACGAGACCGGAATCCTCGAGGGCTCACGCATGGTGAAGCACCGTGGGCGTTACTATCTGCTCATGATCTCGCAGGTGTGGGCCGAGGGCCGTTACCGCCGTGAGGTGTGCTACCGTGCCGACCGCATAGAAGGCCCTTACCAGAAGAAAGTCATTCTGCAGTCGCCCGTGGGCGGCTTTCCCCATGCCGGACAAGGCACCATCGTAGACACGGAGGAGGGCGACTGGTATGGTGTCATCTTCCAGGACCGCGGTGCTGTGGGGCGCGTGCTGACGCTCATGCCTTGCCGATGGCTCGACGGATGGCCGATGCTTGGCGACGAGGAAGGTGTCATCCCCGAACGCATGCGTCCGGTGCGCAGCCATGAGCCCGTGCAGCCGGTGACCGTGGCCGATGGTTTCCTTTCCGGGAAGCTCGACATGCACTGGCAGTGGAACCACAACCCTGTCGACGAGGCGTGGTCACTCTCCGAACGGCCGGGGTGGCTGAGACTAAAGACAAGCCGGGTGGTGCCCAACCTCTATCTGGCGCCCAACACAATCTCACAGCGCATGCAAGGCCCCGCTTGCAGTGCTGTGGTGAAGGTCGATGTGTCGCATCTGCTCGACGGCGATCGTGCCGGCTTCTGCGCATTCAACGGCCATAGCGGTGTGCTTACCGTCATGAAGACAGGACGGCACTACCGTCTTACCATGTCAGAGACCGTGGTCAACCTGTCGGCAGAGGAGAAAAAAGTGGAGAGTGTTGATGAGACAGTCAGAGCGAGTGTGTCACTCCGTCAACCCATAGTGTGGCTGCGTATCGATGGCGATTTCACGCTCCATCGCGATGTGGCCACCTGCTGGTACAGTCTCGACGGAGCAGAATGGCAGCGCATAGGCCCCGACTATCAGATGCGCTTCGATTGGCAGCGCCTGTTCATGGGCACACGCTATGCCATCTTCTGTTATGCCACCAAGCGCAAGGGCGGATATATGGATGTCGACTCCTTTGATTTCCGCTGCGAGAAAGCGAACCCTTAATAACTGGCGGTGCAGGGGATGCCGGCTGCTATCACCTGGTCGCGAATAGCGTCGAGTTCCTCATGGGTGGCTTTCTGCAGGTCGTGGTCGGGTGTCTCGCGGTCAATGGTGTAGATCATGACCTCTCGCGGCTGGATATACTTCACCGCCTCCAGCCAGGGCTGCACGTACTCGTCGCCGGTGTTGTTGACATCCACACCGTTTGACATGCCCTTGAGGAACATGGTCTGTATGACTACACGGCCATTGAACGCCTTGAGCTGTTCGACAATCTTGTTGACGTCGTAAGCGCCGGTGGGACGGTCCACCTTATTTATATAGTCGGCATTCACGGTGTCGAGCTTCTGAATGTTGTTGTCGACAAGCATCAGGGCGTCGTGGACGGCCTGGCGATGGGTGAAGGTGGCATTGCTGAGCACCGACACCTTGGCCTGCGGGAAATACTTGTCGCGCAGCTGCAGGGTGTCGCTGATAATCTCGGGGAAGTGCGGATGACAGGTGGGCTCACCGTTGCCGGCAAAGGTCAGCACGTCGGGTGTCGGACCGTTGTGCTGCATGTCGAGCAGTTTTGACTCCAAGGCGGCGGCCACTTGCTCGCGCGTGGGCAGCTTCTGCTGCGGACGGTGGTCGGCGTTGAATCCGCACTCGCAGTAAACACAGTCGAATGTACAGGTCTTACCATCGGCAGGCAGCAGGTTGATGCCTAGCGAGACGCCTAACCGGCGGCTGTGCACGGGACCGAAGATGGGTGAGGGGTAGATAATTGTACTCATGGCTGCAAAAGTAGTAAAAAAACGGGACTCAGCGCTGGCAGGTCAAGATTTTTTTTGCCGGATATAGTAAAAAAGGTTAAACAGCGGAAAATTCATGAGGAAAAGACGACAGAAATGCTAATATTTACGTATTTTTGCAACAAATTTGGTGTAATAGGCCTATTTGCAAATGGGAAAGAAACGTAAAAAGACCGGCAACCATCGCGGTTTGCAGGTTGTAACTCTATGTATAAGCACTTCGATGGTGCTCATTTTGTTGGGAATGGTCGTCTTCTCCGTGCTGTCGGCGCGGAATTTATCGGCTTACGTGAAAGAGAATCTGACCCTGACGATGATTCTCGGTGAGGATATGACTACTCCCGAGGCTAGGAAGCTGTGCCAGGACCTGGGCAAAAAACCGTATATTCATCATCTCAACTTCATCAGTAAGGAGCAGGCCCTTCAGGAACAGTCGCGCGAGATGGGCACCGACCCGTCGGAGTTTGCGGGCTTCAACCCCTTTCTGGGCTCTATCGAGGTGCAGCTGAAGGCCGACTATGCCAACTCCGACTCTATCAGATGGATCTCGAAGCAGCTGCGCAAGTATCCGAAGATATCCGACCTCACCTATCCGCAGGTGCTGATGGACAGTGTGAACAGCAACCTGAAGAAAATCAATCTGGTGCTGCTGGTGCTGGCCGTACTGCTGACCTTCGTGTCGTTCTCGCTGATCAACAACACGGTGCGCCTGGGCGTCTATGCCCGCCGGTTCTCCATCCATACCATGAAACTGGTGGGGGCCTCGTGGGGATTCATCCGCCGTCCCTTCATGCGCAATGCCGTGCTGACGGGCTTGCTGGCGGCCATCATCGCCATTGCCGTGCTGGCGGGGGGCATTTACCTGCTCTACAGCTATGAGCCCGATGTGATGACTGTCATCACGTGGGACGTGCTGGCCATCACTGGCGGGGCAGTGCTCCTGTTCGGCATCATCATCACAACGCTCTGCTCGTATTTCTCGGTGAATAAGTTCCTGAAGATGAAAGCCTCCGAACTGTATAAGATTTAAGTCTCTCAGCCCCCGTATTGGCGGGGCAGGGAATATAGAATAGAATCAAAAAACACGAATAACAATGGATAAAAGAGATTTTGCATTCGGCAAGTTCAACTTCATACTGTTGGCTGTTGGGATGTTGGTAGTAATCATAGGTTTCATACTGATGAGCGGCCCCGGCTCTACTGAATCGAGCTTCAATGCCGACATTTTCAGTCCGATGCGGGTCAAAGTGGCACCGGTGGTGTGCCTCGTGGGCTTCGTGTCGATTATCTATGCGATTATCCATAAGCCCAAAGACGCAGAGGAGTAGTACATGAGTGAGATAGAAGCATTGGTCCTGGGGTTGATCCAGGGCCTGACGGAGTATCTGCCGGTGAGCAGCAGCGGCCACTTGACCATTGGCGCCGCTCTGTTTGGCATTAACGGTGAGGACAATCTGACATTCACCGTGGCTGTGCATGTGGCCACGGTGCTGAGCACGCTGGTCATCCTGTGGAAGGAGATTGCGTGGATTTTCAAGGGATTGTTTGCCGGGAAGATGAACGATGAGACACGCTATGTGATCAACATCCTGGTATCGATGATTCCAGTGGGCATCGTGGGCGTGTTCTTCAAGGATAAAGTGGAAGAGGTGTTCGGCTCGGGCTTGTTCATCGTGGGCTGCATGTTGCTGCTGACAGCCACGCTGCTGGCCTTCAGCTATTACGCCAAGCCGCGTCAGAAAGAGAAGATTAGCGTGAAAGACGCCTTCATCATCGGTTTGGCGCAGGCTGCAGCCGTGATGCCCGGACTGTCGCGCTCGGGCAGTACCATTGCCACGGGCCTGCTGCTGGGCAACAAGAAAGAGCGGATGGCACAGTTCTCCTTCCTCATGGTGATACCGCCCATCTTGGGCGAGGCGCTGCTCGACGTGGTGAAAGCCGTGAAGGGCGGGGCAGAGGCTGCCGTCGGCGACATCTCGCTGTCGGCTCTTGCCGTGGGCTTCCTGGCCGCCTTCGTGTCGGGCTGCATCGCCTGTAAGTGGATGATCAACATCGTGAAGCGCGGCAAGCTCATCTATTTCGCCGTCTATTGTGCCATCGTAGGTGCCATCGTCATAGCAACCAGTCTGTAGAATCGCATGAACTTCAACGCAGGAGAGATCATCTGTATCGACAAGCCCTACCGCATGTCCAGCTTTGGTGCCTTGGCCCACGTGCGCTTCCTCATCTCTAAGAAGGTGGGCGTCAAGCGTGTGAAGACAGGCCATGCCGGCACGCTCGACCCCTTGGCCACCGGTGTGCTGATTCTCTGTACGGGGAAGGCCACCAAGCAGATAGAGCAACTGCAGAGCCACACGAAGGAATATACGGCCACCCTGCAGCTGGGAGCCACTACGCCCAGCTACGACATGGAGCACGAGGTCGACCGTACCTATCCCACCGAGCATATCACCCGCGAGCTCATCGACGAGGTCATCGGCCGTTTCAAGGGAGACATCGACCAGGTGCCGCCCGTGTTCAGCGCCTGTATGGTCGACGGCCACCGTGCCTACAAAATGGCCCGCAAGGGCGAGGCCGTCGAACTGAAGCCCAAGCGAATCCGCATCGACGAGATCGAGGTGACCGACTTCGATGCCGCCCGGATGCTGCTGTCCATTCGCGTGGTGTGCGGCAAAGGCACTTATATCCGTGCCCTGGCCCGCGACATCGGCGAGGCCCTTGGCAGTGGAGCCTATCTGACCGCCCTGCGGCGCACCCGTGTGGGTGACTACCGCGTGGAAGACTGTGTCGACTTCGACCATTTCCAGGAGTGGCTCGACCAGCAGGACATTGAGACAACCGAACCGCCAACCGTCCAGCCTAAGAGAAACCGGGCGCCCCGGCAGAGTCACGAATCATGAATGAAATAAGAAAACAATAGTATATGAAGCTGTCACAATTTAAGTTTAAACTACCAGAAGAACAGATTGCTCTGTATCCGCATTACATTGAGCGCACATTCAAGAATGAGGCCGGCGAAGACGAGACCTTCCGCGTGACCCGTCGCGACGAGTGCCGTCTGATGGTGCTCCACCGTCAGTCGCAGACCATCGAGATGTTCAAGAAAGACGCCGATGGCAACCCCATCGAGGGCGAGTATCTTGACTTCCGCAATGTGCTCGACTACTTCGGCGAGGGTGACACCTTTGTCTTCAACGACACCAAGGTGTTCCCAGCCCGTCTGTATGGTACCAAGGAGAAGACCGACGCCAAGATCGAGGTGTTCCTCCTGCGCGAGCTGAACGAGGAGATGCGTCTGTGGGATGTCCTCGTAGAGCCTGCCCGCAAGATCAGAATAGGCAACAAGCTGTTCTTCGATGACAGTGGGACCATGGTGGCCGAGGTCATCGACAACACCACCAGCCGCGGCCGCACGCTGCGCTTCCTCTACGACTGTCCCCACGATGAGTTCAAGCGCGAGCTCTATGCCCTGGGCGAGGCACCGCTGCCCCATTATGTGGTCGACCGCCGTCCCGCAACCCCCGACGACCAGGAGGAGTTCCAGTGCATCTATGCCAAGAACGAGGGTGCCGTCACCGCTCCGGCTTCCGGTCTGCACTTCAGCCGCGAGCTCATGAAGCGCATGGAGATCCGCGGCATCAACTTCGCTTTCATCACCCTGCACTGTGCCCTCGGCAACTTCCACGACATCGAGGTGGAAGACCTCACCAAGCACAAGATGGACTCTGAGCAGATGTTCGTCAGCGCCGAGGCCTGCCGCATCGTCAACGAGACCAAGCTCAAGGAGCACCATATCTGTGCTGTGGGCACCAGTGTCATCAAGGCCACCGAGACCGCTGTAGGTACCGACGGCATGCTGAAGGAGTATGAGGGATGGACCAATAAGTTCATCTTCCCGCCCTATGAGTTCGGCTTGGCCGATTCGATGATTGCCAATTTCTACCATCCGTTGTCCACCCTGCTCATGGAGACTGCCGCCTTCGGTGGCTACGACCTCGTCATGGAAGCCTACGACAAAGCCCTCAAGCATGGCTATATGTTCGGCTGCTATGGCGATGCCATGCTGATAGTAAACGACTAAGACCCCTCCTAACCTCCCCTATAGGGGAGGAACCGGTTACCCCTGAAGTTGGAGAACAGGCTGGAGTGGTAATCACACTTCTCACTTATCACTTGTCACTTTTCACTTAGACAACCTCCCAAAAGAGCTTCAAGCCGGCAGGCACTCTCCCCCCTTTGGGGGAGTTGGAGGGGGCTCTTCACTTAGAAAAATTGTTTCACATCGCCTATCTTGGCCTGGGTACGAATTTAGGCAACAAAAAAGCCAATCTCCGCAAGGCCATCAAGAAAATCGGAGAACGGGTTGGTACTGTCGAACGCCAATCAGCTTTCTATGAGACCGAGCCGTGGGGCTTCCGGTCCGACAATATGTTTGTCAATGCCGTCGTGCGCGTCAGCACCCAGCTCACACCCATGCAACTGCTGCGCACCACCCAGCAGATAGAACGCGACATGGGACGCCGTAAAAACCTTACTGTCTCTTCCTCGCCCGGAGAGCCCAGGGCCTATCACGACCGCCCCATCGACATCGACATCCTTCTTTACGACGATTTGACCGTCGATGAGCCCGAACTAAAAATCCCTCACCCGCTGATGCAGGAGAGGGATTTCGTAATGGTTCCACTTCGAGAGATTATCGACGAAGACCAAGTGCCTTGATGATGGCGCGGTAGCGCTCAATGTCACGCTCCTTCAGATAAGCAAGCAGCTTGCGGCGCTTACCAACCATCATGGTCAGCGAACGGGCTGTCACATGGTCCTTGTGGTTCTTCTTCAGGTGCTCTGTCAGGTGAGCAATGCGGTAGGTAAACAGTGCAATCTGGCTCTCAGGCGAACCGGTATCGGTAGCACCATTCTTACCATGCTTCTCGAAAATCTCAGCTTTTTTAGCTTTGTCTAAATACATAATTTGAAGTGATTAATTTGTTGTTTGATTAAATACATCTGTCTGACGCCCTTCCGCCTTAATCACAACGGGTTACGTCGTCGGATGCTTCGAATTTTTCGAAATCGGGTGCAAAGGTACAAAATAATTGATAATTCTCCCTTCTTTGCGGCCAGCTATTTTCGTTGCTTAACTTTTTTTTGCTTTTCTCGCGACCGAAAACTTGCTGCTTATCACTATTTACTCCTAACTTTTTCGTACCTTTGCAGCCGATTTTAATGTATATACGTATGCAAGATATTAGGAACATCGCGATTATTGCCCATGTAGACCATGGCAAGACCACATTGGTAGACAAGATGATGCTGGCTGGAAATCTCTTCCGCGAGGGACAGGACCTCAGCAGCCAGGTGCTGGATAACAACGACCTCGAGCGCGAACGGGGTATCACGATTCTTTCGAAAAACGTCTCTATTCAATATAAGGGAACCAAAATCAATATTATCGACACCCCGGGACACAGCGACTTCGGTGGCGAGGTGGAGCGCGTGCTCAACATGGCCGACGGCTGCCTGCTCCTCGTCGATGCTTTCGAGGGTCCCATGCCGCAGACCCGCTTCGTGCTGCAGAAAGCCCTCCAGATCGGTTTGAAACCCATTGTCGTCGTCAACAAGGTCGACAAGCCCAACTGCCGGCCAGAAGAAGTCTACGAGATGGTGTTCGACCTCATGTTCTCGCTCAATGCCACCGAAGACCAGCTCGACTTCCCCGTGGTCTACGGCTCCGCCAAGAACGGCTGGATGGGCGAGGACTACAACACACCCACCGACAACATCACCTATCTGCTCGATAAGATTGTCGAGGTCATCCCAGCCCCCAAACAGCTGGAGGGCACTCCCCAGATGCTCATCACCTCGCTCGACTACAGCAGCTATACCGGACGTATAGCCGTGGGGCGCGTCCACCGCGGCACCCTGCGCGACGGCATGAACATCACCATTGCCCACCGCGACGGCACCAGGGAGAAGACCCGCATCAAGGAGCTCCACACCTTCGAGGGAATGGGCCATGTGCGCACCGACCAGGTCGAGTGCGGCGACATCTGTGCCGTCATCGGCCTGGAGAAGTTCGAGATTGGCGACACCATCTGCGACTTCGAGAACCCCGAGCCCCTGCCGCCCATCGCCATCGACGAGCCCACCATGTCCATGCTGTTCACCATCAACGACTCGCCGTTCTTCGGCCGTGAGGGCAAATACGTCACCTCGCGCCACATCAACGACCGCCTGATGAAGGAGTTGGAGAAGAACCTGGCGCTCCGCGTGGAGCCCTTCGAGGATTCCACCGACAAATGGATCGTCTCCGGCCGTGGCGTGCTCCATCTCTCCGTACTCATCGAGACCATGCGCCGCGAGGGCTACGAGCTGCAGGTGGGCCAGCCGCAGGTCATCTACAAAGAGATCGACGGAGTGCGTTGCGAGCCCGTTGAGGAACTCACCATCAACGTGCCCGACGAGTTTGCCTCCAAGATGATCGATATGGTCACCCGCCGCAAGGGCGAGCTCACCTCCATGGAGAGCCAGGGCGAGCGCACCAACATAGAGTTCGATGTACCCTCGCGCGGCATCATCGGACTGCGCACCAATGTGCTCACCGCCAGTCAGGGTGAGGCCATCATGGCCCACCGCTTCAAGGAGTATCAGCCCTACAAGGGCGATATCGAACGCCGTGTCAACGGTTCTATGATAGCCCTGGAGACCGGTACGGCCTATGCCTACAGCATCGACAAGCTGCAAGACCGTGGTAAGTTCTTCATCGATCCCGGCGAGGACGTCTACATGGGACAGGTCGTCGGCGAGCATGTCCACGACAACGACCTCGTGGTCAATGTGGCCAAGGCCAAGCAGCTCACCAATGTCCGCGCCAGCGGCAGCGACGAGAAGGCCCGCATCATTCCCAAGACCGTCATGTCGCTGGAGGAATGCCTCGAGTATATCAAGGTCGACGAACTGGTGGAGGTCACCCCCAAGTCCATGCGTATGCGCAAGATCATCCTCGACCACGACCAGCGCAAGAAAGCCAATAAGGCCTAATACCTATGGATTGCTCATAGTTCCGGTAGAGGGCAGCCCCCACCGTGGGGGCTGCCCTCTACCGGAATGTTTTTTTCTCAATCGGTAGAGACTGGAATGTTGTTTGATGTTGTTCAATGGGCTTTTCAAACCATACGCTTTCTTGCTTTCGTGCCTGAGACGGAGCGTTTCGTGCCTGAGACGGAGCGTTTCGTGCCTGACTTCGCACGAAGGAGTAGGGTGGGGGATTCCTAAATTCAAGATAGAAGTGCAAAATTTGTAGTGTGGCTTAAGCCTTAAAATCATGAAAAACACTGCGGAGGTTTGCCCGAGCGGCAGGAGGCGCAAAGCCTCCTGAGAGCGGACTTGAGGAAATGAATCCGACAGGCAATGTAAAAAAACAGAAAGAGGAGACCGAAATCTCCTCCAGATTAGTTAACTTTGCATTGCTTATGTACAAACAACTAACCTCGGAGCAAAGGTACACAATTTCCGTGTTACTGCAAAGGAAATGTACGAAAAATGAGATAGCACACGCTATCGGAGTGAGTAATTCTACAGTTACCCGTGAACTGAGACGCAATTCCAGCTCGCGTGGCGTATACAAATGGGACAAGGCGCAAAGGCTGGCGGAAAAGCGCAAACATCAGATGCCTGGCAATCGTTCCATAAAGCCGTTCGTCCGCGACATGGCAATAGGCCTGCTCAAACAAAGGCAATGGTCGCCTGAGCAAATCTCCGGTTATCTCGCAAAAAAGGGATACAGAATCTCGCACGAAACCATCTATGCCATCATCAGGAAGGACAAGTACGAGAACAGAGGCAGCCTCTACAAACATTGCAGACACCGTTTGAAACACCGTCACAGACCTGTTGGGAAGAGAGTAATAATACCTGACAGAGTGAGTATACACCAGCGTCCGTCGGCAGCTGACGGGAAACGATTCGGTGACTTTGAGATGGACACCATCGTGGGAAACAACAACCAGGGAGCGATATTGACAATCGTGGAGCGAAGCACAAACATGCTGTTCATGAGGAAGCTAAAGCATGGAAAGGATGCTGATGAACTGGCACAAACGGTCATACAATTGCTCGCTCCATACAAAGGACTGGTAAAGACCATAACGACAGACAACGGGACAGAGTTCTGTAACCACAAGGCAATAGCAAGGGGACTGAGTACCACGGTTTACTTCACAGATCCGTATTCGTCATGGCAGAAAGGCTCCATAGAGAATGCGAATGGGCTCATAAGGCAATACATCCCCAAATCATCGCCTATAAAACATCTAAAGGACAAGGACATAGATGAAATCACGGCAAAAATAAATACAAGACCAAGAAAGAAACTCAATTTTTCAACTCCAATTGAGGAGTTTTTAAATTACTTGTTGTAAATTTGCACTTGCTTGTTGAATTCGCAATTCAATAAAATACGTTAAAATGCTCTTACGGATGTCACAAATGGCGCCGGAAATGTGTCTTTAGGGTGAATGGAACAACAAAAAGAGCTTGAAAAGGTGATCGTCGGCATGCGCCGGAGGCTGATGGATGAGGCACGGCGATTTTTGCGCAATCAGTACGAGGCTGAGGACACGGTACAGGACGTGGTGCTGAAGCTTTGGACGATGCGCGACAGGCTCGGCGACTATCGCTCGGTGGAGGCCACGGCCGTTGTCATCACACGCCACCTGTGCCTGAACCGCAAGCGCGACTACGGCAAGTGTCTCGACCTGCAGGCCCTAAAGGAAACAACCGACAGCGGGTCGCCGGAGCAACTGCTCATAGGCAGGGAGACGGAAGGACGGCTGCTGGAGCTCATCGACTCGCTGCCCGACCGGCAGCAGGCCATTCTCCGCATGAAGCATGTCGACGGCATGGAGACCGACGAGATTGCAGCCCTGACGGGCATGACGGCCGACAGCGTCAGGCAGAACCTCTCGAGGGCCCGCAGAAACATCATGAAACGATTCATCAAATAAAAATAGCTGACCATGATAAGGATTGACAGACATAACGTAGGAAACTATATAGAGAGATTTCTCGACGGACGGACGTCCAACGAGGAGGAACAGGCGCTCTATGACTTCTTCGAGCAGGGCGATGTGCCCCGCCGCTACCGCCGCTACGGGAAGATGTTCGGATGGTATGCCTCGGGAATGGAGGAGCCGCTGCCCACGAAGGCTGCCTCAAGACCGATGTGGCGATGGGCGGCCGCGGCGGCCTTGGCGGCGGTGCTGGCTGGAGGGGCGTGGATGTGGCATGAACATCGCGAGCGCCAGGAACTGTATGAGTGCTTTGAGGGTAGTTATATCATCCGCAAAGGACAGAAAATAACGGATATCCGCCAGATCATGCCGGCCCTGGAGCAGAGCATGGCTGATGTGGAACTGCTGGAATGGGAGTTTGAAATGCCCGACGAACAGGAGAAACTGGTGGAGATATAGGCTAGGATAGTGTAAGAACTAAAGAACATAAGTAAATCGTTGAGTTATGAACCAGCAAATGAACCCAAAGAAACGGCTTTCGACTCTCGCTTCGTGGAGGTCGATGGTATTGGTGGCTGCCTGCCTGTTGTCTTTCACCCCGGTTGCTGCGCAGCAGAAAATAGACCGGCTGATGGACGAGATAGAGAGCAGGGGCGTGGACGTGAATACGGTGATCAAACGCGACAAGAAGACGGGCAAGATGACCTACATGACCCGGCAGATGACGTTTCGCAGCCGCAAGGGCAACTATGCCAAGAAACTGGAGAGGGCGTTCGATGAGGAGAGCCGCAAGGCCGTGCTCGTGAACCATTCCAACGGCAGGTACAAACTGGAGTTTGAGGATGCCGAGGGCAACACCTCTTATTATATGCTCACCAGCGGGAAGGGCGAGCCGACGGTGAAGCTGTGCAAAAGCTTCCGCGGACACGGCTATACGGAGGACAAGTCGTATCAGTTCGTATGGGATGCCGAGACGATGAAGCGCTACCGCGAACAGATGGAGCGCTTGCGCAAGAGCTTCAGCGAGGGGCAGAAAGAAAAAGAGAAGAGGGTGGCTGAGGCCCGCGAGCAGGCCGCCAAGGCTCAGCAGCAGGCTGCCAAGGTCAGGGCGGAGATGGATGCCCTGCAAAGGGATATGAAGGAACACCCTGAGCGCTACGACATCAGCAGGAAGAACGGCGCGACCATCATCACCCGCAAAAAGGGAATGTAGTTGACCACAAACTTATAATCTCTCTCGTTATTCAGGATAGAAAAGAGACTCCTCACCAATGTTCCCCGGGAACGTCGGTGAGGATTTTTCTTGGTGGCATACGGACGCAGGGCAGCAGACCGAGGGACTCAGGCGTCGGCGAAGACCTTGCCGTCGTCGGTGGTGACCTGGAGCTTGGTGTACTCGCTGTGGAAATCGGTTTGCAGACGATGGAGATAGCGGGCACTCTCCCACTTGCACATCGGGAGGTCGTGGAGCAGGTAGTTGCCGCAGGTCTGCGGCTCGGTGGCGGGCACCTTGGTCTGGGTGAGCACCCATTGCAGGCACTCGATGGTGAGACGGCGCATGTCGTCGACGGTGTAGGAGCCCGTCATGATGATGTACATGCCTGTGAGGCAGCCCATGGGACCCACGTAGACGACATCGTCTTTCGCCTCGCTGTTGCGAAACCATGTGGCCATGAGGTGCTCCATGCTGTGCATGGCTGCCGGGGCTACGGCAGGCTCGTGGTTGGGCTCGGTGATGCGGAGGTCGAAGGTGGTGAACCCCTTGTCCTCGCGGGAAATATAGATGCCTGGCTTCAGGTGGGTGTGGTCGATGGTGAAACTCTGAATGACTTCCATGATAACAGCTGATGATTAGAGTGATTCGACAAATGTCTTGGTGATATGGAAAGAGTGCTGGGCAATGGTGTCCCAGAAGTTGTGATACTGTGAGGCATTGGTGTCGCGCAACGGGATGTCGCTGATGATGCGGAACGAGATGAACGGCACCTGATGGATGTAGCAGGTCTGGGCAATGGCACACGACTCCATGTCGACGGCCTTGGCCTCGGGGAACTGCTCGACGATGCTGCGCATCTTCTCTTTCGAGTCGACAAACCAGTCGCCCGTGACAATGAGTCCGGGATGGATGGCCAGCGCATGGTCGCCGTCGGCCAGCTGGCGGGCCTTCGCCAGCAGACGGGGGTCGGCCTGGAAGCGGGCGGGCATGCCCTGCACCTGGCCGTACTGGGTGGAGTGGTCGATGGCTGTGCCGCAATACACATCGTGGTAGCACAGCTCGGTGCTCACCACCACATCCTGAACGTTGACGTCGTCGCCGTTGCCGCCGGCACAACCGCTGGAGATGATGACGTCGGGACGGAACTCGCTGATCATTTGCTGAGCGCCCAGGGCAGCATTCACCTTGCCGATGCCGCACTTGCGGACCTCAACGCTACCGTCGGTGAAGAGTGACTGGAGCTGCTGCAACTCCTTGTCCATGGCTACAATTATTCCTATTTTCATGCTCTTTTTGCTGCAAAGATACAAATTAATTGACGATTGGCAACTGATAATGGATAATTATTTGTATTTTTGCACTCAGAATATAAACGTTTATACAAAATATGAATACATTGAAACGATACCTGCCCGATGTTCTGGCAGTGTTGCTTTTTGCGGTCATCTCGTATGCTTACTTCTTCCCAGCCGACATCGAAGGCCGTATTCTCTACCGGCACGACTCGAGTGCAGGAAGGGGTGCCGGGCAAGAGGCCTCGGTCTATCATGAGCAGACGGGAAAGACCACGCGGTGGACCAACGCCACCTTCGGCGGTATGCCTACCTACCAGACGGCTCCGTCGTATAAGAGTACCGACGGACTGGGCAAGTTGGTGAAGGCCTATCACCTGTGGCTGCCCGAGAATGTGTGGTATCTGTTTGTCTATCTGCTGGGTTTCTATATCCTGCTGCGGGCGTTCGACTTCCGGTGGTATCTGGCTGCACTGGGCTCGGTGGTATGGGCCTTCAGCAGCTATTTCCTCATCATCATTGCCGCTGGCCACATCTGGAAGGTGATGGCGCTGGCCTATCTGCCGCCGATGATAGCCGGACTGGTGCTGGCCTACCGCGGCAGGTATCTGTGGGGACTCATCGTGACGGCCATCTTTGCGGCCTTTGAGGTGAATGCCAACCACGTGCAGATGACCTATTACTATCTGTTCGTCATCTTCTTCATGGTGCTGGCGTGGCTGGCCGATGCGGTGAAGAAGAAACAGATGGCTCACTTCTGGAAGGCTACGGCGGCCTGTGCCGTGGGTGCTGCCCTCGGTATCTGCATCAACATCTCGAACCTCTATCACACGTGGCAGTATGGCCAGGAGTCGATGCGCGGAAAGAGCGAGCTGGTGAAGAAGAATGCTGCCAACCAGACCAGCAGCGGACTGGACCGCGACTATATCACCCAGTGGAGCTATGGCATCGGCGAGACATGGACCCTGCTCATCCCCAACACCAAGGGCGGCGCCTCGTTCCCGCTGGTGATGAACAAAACGGCCATGGAGCATGCCGACAACAACTATATTCAGATTTACCAGCAGCTGACACAATACTGGGGCGAGCAGCCGGGCACGAGCGGTCCGGTGTATGTGGGCGCCTTCGTGCTGATGCTCTTCATTTTGGGCCTCTTCATCGTGAAGGGTCCCATGAAGTGGGCTTTGCTGGCTGCAACGGTGTTGTCGATACTGCTGTCGTGGGGCCGCAATTTCATGGGGTTCACCGACTTCTTCCTCGACTACATGCCCATGTATGCCAAATTCCGTACGGTGGCCAGCATCCTGGTCATTGCCGAGTTCACCATTCCGTTGCTGGCCATGCTGGCGCTGAAGCAGGTCGTAGAGGAGAACAACCTGAAGACGCTCGGCAAACCGCTGGTGCTGTCGTTCGGTCTGACTGCCGGCTTCTGTGCGCTCTTTGCCCTGATGCCCTCGCTGTTCTTCTCGGACTTCGTGTCGAGTGCTGAGCTGCATGCCATGAGCCAGATACCTGCCGACCAGCTGAACCCGCTGCTGGACAACCTGCGCGAGATGCGCCGCGCCATGTTCACCGCCGACTGCTGGCGCTCGTTCTGGATCATCGTGATAGGTGCTGGCATCCTGCTGCTCTATCTGACGAAGAAGATGAAGGCCACCTATGCCGTGGGCGCCATCATGGTGCTCTGCCTGATAGACATGTGGCAGGTCGACAAGCGCTATCTGAACGACGAGATGTTTGTGGAGAAGAGCCAGCGCGACGCTCCTCAACCCATGACGGCCACCGACAAGCAGATACTACAGGACAAGAGCCTCGACTACCGTGTGCTGAACCTGGCCTCGAACACCTTCAACGAGAACGAGACTTCCTACTATCATAAGAGCATCGGCGGCTATCATGCTGCCAAGCTGCGCCGCTACCAGGAGATGATTGATGCCTATATCGCTCCTGAGATGCAGAAGCTGATGCCTGCCATTGCCGATGCACAAGGCGACATGACCAAAGTGGCGGGCGACAGCCTCTATCCCGTGCTGAACATGCTCAACACCAAATATGTCATCATGCCGCTGCAGGGCGGACAGACCGTGCCCATACAGAATCCCTATGCCTATGGCAATGCCTGGTTTGTGGACAAGGTGAACTATGTGGACAATGCCAATCAGGAGATTGACATGATAGGCAAGCTGAACCTCCGCCATGAGGCCGTTGCCGACAAGAAGTTCCAGCAGCAGCTGGGCGCTGCCGTCGGTCAGGAGAATGCCGTGGTGACCATCAAATCGTACGAGCCGAACCATCTCACCTACGATGTCCAGTCGGACAAGGGCGGTGTCGTGGTGTTCTCGGAAATCTACTATCCTGGCTGGACGGCTACGATAGACGGACAACCGGCCGAGCTGGGACGCGTCAACTACATCCTGCGTGCCCTGAACGTGAAAGCCGGGCAGCATCAGGTGGAGCTGAGCTTCCATCCCAAGTCGGTGGAGCGCACCGAGACCATTGCCTACGTGGCGTTTGTGCTGCTGTTGCTGGCCGTGGCGGCCGTGGTGTTTGTTGAGTGGAAGAAACAAAAGAAGACTGTTGCATCGTGAAGAAACTGCTTTCGCTCCCGCCTAATCTGGTGAACTGTTTTCACGATATAACGGGTTACCGTCGTGAAGAGTGGTTCTGCACGCACGACCCTATCGACCAGAAGCTAGGGTCGGGTGGGGGTAGTGCGTGGCTGCTATGGCAGGCCTATGCATCGGCCGACGGCCAGGAGCCTATCCGGCAAAACGCCCGGACGTTCGGCGAGTGGCTGAGGAAAGGGGAGCCTTTCGGCGAGTGGCTGAGGAAAGAGAAGCGCATCTTGCTGCATGCTGGCGGACAGAGCCGCCGTTTGCCGGCTTATGCTCCGTCGGGAAAGATTCTCACCCCCATTCCCGTGTTCCGCTGGGAGCGCGGACAGCGTCTCTCGCAAGACCTGCTGTCGTTGCAGGTGCCACTCTACGAGCAGATGATGCAGGCAGCCCCCGAGGATATGCATACGATGATAGTGAGTGGCGACGTGTTGATACGCGCCACCCAACCGCTGCAGCCCATTCCCGAGGCCGATGTGGTGTGCTACGGCTTGTGGCTGGGACCGGACATCGCCAAAGACCATGGAGTGTTTGTCTCGGACCGCCGTTCGCCGTCGGTACTCAAGTGCATGTTGCAGAAGCCCTCGGTACAACAGCTGGGCCAACTGCAGAAAGACCATTTCTACCTGACCGACATTGGCGTGTGGCTGCTCAGCGACAGGGCCGTTGAGGTGTTGATGAGGAAGAGCACCGGCAGCTCATCCACCCTTCAAACCTACGACCTCTATGGCGAGTTTGGCTGTTGTCTGGGCACGCATCCCACCATCAGCGACGATGAGGTGAGCCAGTTGAGCGTGGCCATCCTGCCCTTGCCGGGGGGCGAGTTCTATCATTTTGGCACCAGCCATGAGCTCCTGACCTCGACGCTGGCCATTCAGAACCTTGTGAACGACCAGCGCGAGATCATGCACCACTCGCTGAAACCCCATCCCTCGATGTTTGTACAGAATGCCGTCACCCGCATTCATATTACCGAGGAGAATCAGAATCTATGGATAGAGAATAGTTGCGTGGGCGCGAAATGGACCCTTGCCCGCGAGAATATCATCACGGGTGTGCCCGAAAACGATTGGGAGATACATCTGCAGGAGGGACAGTGTCTCGACATCGTGCCCATTGGCGAGAGCCAGTGGGTGGTTCGCCCTTATCATTATGCCGACAGGTTTGCCGGTGAGGAACAAACCACACCGCAATTCCCTGTGGTTGACAGCATCGACGAGATGAAGCATGTCGTCGAAACTATCTATGGCCCTCAGCAGCAGCCGTTGCCTGCCGGCTATCCGCTGCTGTCTGCCGAGCAGATCTCCGCACAGGCCAACTTGCGGCGGCTGACCGAGCAGCGCCGGCAGTTACGTGCACGCTGTTGGCCGGCCATCGCGCAGAACTACGAGCATAGCGTGTTCTATCAGACCGACCTTGACGATGCAGCCCATGAGTTTCATGACTTTCAGCTGCCCGAGCCGGCACCCATTGCCAGTGATGCACCTCTGATGACGCGCATCCACGACAGCATGTTCCGTTCGGAGTTGAGACGGCTGAATGGGGAGCCGTTTGAGGCTGAGGAGCGCAAGGCGTTCAGACTGTTGCAGCAAGGACTTGTAGGACAGGTGCTTGCCCAGCAGCCCCATCCCCACATGTCGGTATATAGCGACCAGATTGTATGGGGACGCTCGCCCGTGCGCATCGATATATCAGGAGGCTGGACCGACACACCGCCGTTCTGCCTGATGGAGGGTGGCAATGTGGTCAACCTGGCCATCGAACTGAACGGTCAGCCACCGCTCCAAGCCTACGTAAAGCCCGGCAGGGAGCATCTCATCACCCTGCGAAGCATCGACCTGGGGGCGATGGAACAGGTGCGCACCTACGACGAACTGGCCGACTACCAGAAGGTGGGAAGTCCCTTCTCCATTCCAAAGGCTGCCCTCACGCTGGCCGGTTTCCATCCCTCTGCCTCCGACACGCTGGAGCACCAGCTGGCCGACTTCGGCTGTGGAATAGAGATTACGCTGCTCTCGGCCATCCCTGCGGGCAGCGGACTGGGAACCAGCAGCCTGCTGGCGTCTACCGTGTTGGGCGCGCTGAACGACTTCTGTGGGCTCGGGTGGGATAAAAACGAGATAGGGCACCGCACACTGGTGCTCGAACAAATGCTGACGACCGGAGGCGGATGGCAAGACCAGTTTGGCGGTTTGCTGCATGGAGTGAAACTGTTGCAGACCGAACGCGGCTTCGACCAGAATCCCGTGGTGAGATGGCTGCCCGACAATCTGTTCACTCAGCCCGAGTATCAGCCATGCCATCTCCTCTATTATACCGGCATTACCCGTACGGCCAAGACCATCCTGGCCGAGATTGTGCGGAAGATGTTCCTCAATCATCACGACGAACTGGCGCTGCTCCGTGAGATGAAGCAGCATGCACTCGAGATGTATGAGGCCATCCAGCGCAATGACTTCCGGCAGATGGGACTTCACCTGCGCAAAAACTGGCTGCAGAACCAGGCGCTCGACAGGGGGACCAATCCTCCGGCTGTCCGGGCGATTACCGACTTGATAGACGACCTGTGCCTGGGCTATAAATTGCCTGGAGCAGGGGGCGGGGGCTTCCTCTACATGGTGGCTAAAGACCCCGAGGCGGCTGTACGCATCCGGCAGCTGCTGCAAGGCAACAGGCAGAATGCCAATGCCCGGTTTGTTGACATGTCGCTGAGCAGGCAAGGGCTCCAGGTGAGCCGTAGTTGATGAGAAGAGGTGAGCCGTAGTTGATGAGGCAATAAAGAATCATTATTACACATGAAATATATGAAGAAAGTTCTGACTATTGTCGTGCTGCTGGTTGCAGCGCTGACCGTGAAGGCGCAGGAAGTGCCGCTGATTGGTAATGTGATGGCCCGCCACACGCAATCGCTGAATGGCGCCTGGAACTATATCGTGGATGTCCAGGAAGAGGGCTATTATGATTATCGCATGAAACCCACCCGCTGGGGATTCTTCCGCAATGCCAAGCCGCAAAAGCCCGAAGACCTGATAGAGTATGATTTCGACAAGGCTCCCACCATGCAGGTGCCAGGCGACTGGAACACACAGGACGAGCGGCTGTTCTTCTACGAGGGAACGGTATGGCTGAAGCGTAGTTTCGAGTACCGGCCACAAGACGGATGCCGGGCATTGTTGTATTTCGGGGCTGTCAACTACGATGCTCATGTCTATGTGAACGGGCATCATGTGGGTCATCATGTGGGCGGGTTCACACCGTTCAACTTCGATGTCACCGAACAGTTGCACGAGGGCGAGAATGTGGTCATAGTCAAAGTGGACAACAAGCGTCATGCCTCTGCCGTCCCCACACAGATTTTCGATTGGTGGAACTATGGCGGCATCACCCGCGATGTGCTGCTGGTCAGCCTTGAGCCGACCTACATCGAGAACTACACCCTCAAACTGCTGAGCCTTGAGGGACGCCGCTTGGGGTTCACCGTGAAGTTGAACAAGAAGGAAGCAGGACGGAAAGTGGTGCTGAACATTCCCGAACTGAGAATCAAGAAAACCATCATCACCGATGCAGAGGGAACAGCCACCTGCTTTATGAAGGCCAAGCCACAGCTCTGGACACCCCAGAACCCGAAACTCTACGATGTGGAAATCCAGATGGACGAGACGACTCTTGCCGACCAGATAGGCTTCCGCTTCATCGAGACCAAGGGCAAACAACTGCTGCTGAACGGCGAACCGATCTTCCTCAAGGGCATTAGCATTCATGAGGAGAAACCCAACGGTGGCGGCCGTGCCAACTGTACTGAGGACGCCCATACCCTGTTGTCGTGGGCCAAGGAGATTGGTTGTAACTTTGTGCGGCTGGCTCATTATCCTCACAATGAGTATGCCGTGCGTGAGGCCGAGCGCATGGGTATGTTGGTATGGTCGGAAATACCCGTCTACTGGACCATCGACTGGAAGAATGCAGCCACACTTGAGAATGCGCGCCGGCAGCTCACCGATATGATTGCCCGCGACCAGAACCGTGCCAATATCATCATTTGGAGCATCGCCAATGAGACTCCTCATTCTCCCGAGCGCGACGCCTTCCTGGGCGAACTGGCAAAGTTGGCCAAGCAACTCGACGACAGCCGTCTGGTGAGTATGGCCATGGAGGTCACTTCGGCCTCTAATTTCCAAAACCGGCTGCAGGATAATATGCACGAGTATGTCGATGTGGTCAGTTTCAATCAGTATATTGGCTGGTATCGCGATGTCAACGATGCCTCGAAGATGCAATGGGACATCCCTTACAACAAGCCCGTCATCGTCAGCGAGTTTGGCGGTGGAGCCAAATACGGTTACCATGGTGCCAAGAACCAGCGTTGGACAGAGGAGTTCCAGGAGAATCTGTATCGTGAGAATACTGCCATGCTCGACAAGATTGACGGCCTGGCTGGTACCACACCGTGGATTCTGAAAGATTTCCGTTCGCCCCGCCGGGTGCTCAATGGCATACAAGACTATTATAATATGAAGGGCCTGTTCAGTGACAAGGGGCAGAAGAAAAAAGCCTTCTATGTACTGAAAGACTGGTATAGCAAGAAATAAGGAGCAACGGCACCATGAAGTTTCGCACGGAGGTCACCATCGAACAGCCTGAATGGCGGATCAGTCCCGACAGCCGATTGCTGTTTGTCGGCAGCTGCTTTGCCACGAACATAGGACAACGCTTTGTCGACAATCAGTTCCAGACGGTGGTCAATCCCTTCGGCGTGATGTACAACCCCATCAGCATCCTTCATACGCTGCGGCGGCTGTATGATGGCTCTTCGGCGTTCTCTCCCGATTTCGTGTTCCTGACGCTTGGTACCAACCATGTCTACCGACTGAGGGAGACGGGCGAGATTGTGGATAATTGTGAGAAACGGCCCCATCGCCTGTTCCAGGAAGAACAGCTGACCATCGCCCAGTGTGCAGATGCCTTGCGAGAGGGTGCCGCTTTGCTACGGCAGGTCAACCCTGATGTGCGCATCATCCTGACGGTCAGCCCTATCCGTTATGCCAAATACGGTTTCCATGGCAGTCAGCTGTCGAAGGCCACCCTGCTACTAGCCATCGACGAGCTCATCACTCGTTCCATGTCGGCCGATGCATCAACACGAAGTCTTTCGTCCCTTTATTACTTCCCGGCCTACGAGATTGTGAACGATGAGCTGCGCGATTACCGGTTCTATGGTGCCGACATGCTTCATCCCAGCGACCAGGCCGTAGAGTATATCTGGCAGCAGATGACTGCTCATCTGCTCAGCGATGAGGCCCGCCAGTTCCTCGCCGAGTGGCAGCCCATTCGGCAGGCGCTGCATCACCAGCCTTTCCTTCCCGATTCTGAGGAATACCTTCGTTTCCGCAAGCAGACGGAGGAGCGGTTGGCAGCCTTTCGGAAGAAATATCCACATATTAGCATCTGAGTACTGGTCCTACTAGTCAAAGCTGGCAAGTCGGGCTCAAATAGAAACTACAATAACTCTATAAATACGCGTTATGACATACACCATCGAAAAAATAACCACCCTCATCGGAGCGCGTCGCTTCGGCAGCCATGAGTCCTACATCCGTTGGCTCCTTACCGACAGCCGCTCGCTCTGCTTCCCCGAAGAAACCCTGTTCTTTGCGCTGCATACCAAGCGCAATGACGGCCATCGCTACATCGACGACCTCTATCGGCGTGGAGTGCGCAACTTTGTCGTTGAGGTGGTCCCCGATCTGTTTCAGGAGCATTATCCCGAGGGTAATTTTCTGAAGGTCGTTAACACACAGGCCGCACTGCAACGGCTGGCCGAGCGCCATCGCGACGAATTCAACATTCCCATCGTGGGCATCACTGGCTCCAACGGTAAGACCATGGTCAAAGAGTGGCTCTACCAGACGTTGTCGGGCGTGGGGTGTTGGTCTGAGACCGACCAGCAACAAGTACCTAATACTGAACAGTCGTCTTCTGCTACCCAGTATCTGCGGGTCACCCGTTCGCCGCGCAGCTTCAATTCGCAGATTGGTGTGCCCTTGTCGGTGTGGCTGCTGAACGAGCAGACACAGATAGGTATTTTCGAGGCAGGCATCAGTCAGCCGGGCGAGATGCTGGCCCTGCACGACATCATTCAACCCACCATAGGCGTTCTCACCTCACTCGGTACGGCACATCAGGAGAATTTCCGCTCCATGGAGGAGAAATGCATGGAGAAGCTACAGCTCTTCCACGACACCGAGGCTATTGTCTATTGTTCCGACGACGATATCGTGAGCCGTTGCATCCGTCGCTCGCAGTACCAGGGACGCCGTCTCAACTGGTCGCGCTATAACGAGGAAGCGCCTGTCTTCGTGTCGAAGTGCGAGGTGGCGGGGGCCTGCTGCCACATTACTTATATATATAAGGGCGAGCAGCATCGCTATGAGATACCCTTCATCGACGAAGCTTCGGTCGACAACTCCATCACCACCCTGGTCGTTGCGCTCCATCTGGGTCTCACTCCCGACCAGATAGCTGCTCGTATGCGCCATCTCGAGCCGGTGGCCATGCGCTTAGAGGTCAAGCAGGGACAGCACGACTGCATCCTCATCAACGACTCTTACAACAGCGATATCAACTCACTCGCCATTGCCCTCGATTTCATGAACCGCCGCGAGGAAAACCCGGGCAAAGAGGCATCGCTGACCAACCGCCATCCCTCTGCCCATACACTCATCCTCAGCGACATCGACCAGAGTGGCGAACAGCCTGCCGTGCTCTATGGGCAGGTGGCGCAACTGGTTGCCCAGCAGGGAGTGGGCAAACTGATTGGCATCGGGCGCGAGATATCGTCGCAGCAGCATCTCATACAGGTGCCCGAGAAGTATTTCTTCGACAGCACACAGCAGTTCATCGACAGCGATGTGTTCCGTCAGCTGCATAGCGAACTGATTCTCCTGAAAGGCTCGCGCCGTTTCGGTTTCGACCAGCTGGCAGAGCTGCTGGAGGAGAAAGTCCACGAGACCATTCTCGAGGTCAACCTCAATGCGATGGTCGAGAACCTGAACTACTATCGTTCCTTCCTGCGGCCCGAGACCAAGCTGGTGTGCATGATCAAGGCCGACGGCTACGGGGCCGGCGCCGTGGAGATTGCGAAGACCTTGCAGGAACATCGGGTCGACTATCTGGCCGTGGCCGTGGCCGACGAGGGCGTCACCCTGCGCAAGGCTGGCATCACCAGCAACATCATGATTATGAATCCTGAGGTGACCGCCTTCAAGACCATGTTCGATTACGACCTGGAGCCCGAAGTCTACTCCTTCCGTCTGCTCGACGCCTTGGTCAAGGCAGCCCGCAAAGAGGGTATCACCGGATGGCCCGTCCACATTAAGCTCGATACCGGCATGCACCGTCTCGGTTTCAAGGTGGCCGACCTCTCAGAGTCGCCCGACCAGATTGACCTGAACGACCCTGCCGTCCATTCCGACATCCCCGAGCTCATCAACCGCCTGAAACACCAGCAAGCCATCATCCCGCGCTCGGTGTTCTCACATTTCGTGGGCAGTGACAGCGACGATTTCGACCGTTTCTCCCTCCGTCAGTACGAGCTGTTCCTGAAAGGAAGCAGTCTGTTACAGTCGGCCTTCAGTCATCACATCATCCGCCATATCGACAATTCGGCCGGCATCGAGCATTTCCCTGAGCGGCAGCTCGATATGTGTCGTCTGGGACTGGGACTTTATGGCATCGACCCGCGCGACAACCGCATCCTGCATACGGTCAGCACCCTCAAGACCACCATCCTGCAACTGCGGCATGTACCGAAGGAAGAGACCGTGGGCTACAGCCGCAAGGGACACCTGCAGCGTGACAGCCTGATTGCCGCCATCCCCATTGGCTATGCCGACGGACTGAACCGCCGACTCGGGCGGGGCAACTGCTATTGTCTGGTCAACGGACAGAAAGCCCCCTACGTCGGCAACATCTGCATGGATGTGGCCATGATCGATGTCACCGGCATTGACTGCCACGAGGGCGACCAGGTGGAGATTTTTGGCGAGCATCTGCCCGTCACCGTGCTCAGCGATGTGCTCGAGACCATCCCCTACGAGGTGCTAACAGGTGTCTCGACACGCGTCAAGCGCGTCTATTTCTCTAGTTGACAGCACACTGCGTTCTTCGGGACTCACTGATTCCCGGAGAACGCTTGATCATAAAAAAGTAAACGATTTCGTAAAAAATATCCCTACTTCTACTTCTAATTCCTAACTTTTTTGTATCTTTGCGCTCACTTCAACTGAATCTTAAACAAATCTAAAAATAACAATGAGTTCTGTACAAACTTCAAAGATGACCAATTATCGTTGGGTTATCTGTTCTATGTTGTTTTTTGCGACAACAGTTAACTACATGGACCGCCAAGTGCTTTCGCTCACGTGGAAGGACTTCATTGCGCCCGAGTTCCACTGGACCGATGCCGACTACGGTACCATCACCTCCGTTTTCTCTATCCTCTATGCCGTGTTCTGCCTCTTCGCCGGTAAGTTCATCGACTGGATGGGCACTAAGAAAGGTTATCTCTGGGCCATCTTCGTGTGGTCGCTGGGTGCCTGTATGCATGCTGCCTGTGGTTGGGTGACCATGAAGATCGAGGGTGTTCCCTCTATCGCTGCCCTCCGTGCCGTTGAGGCTGGTTCGATGACCGCCCTCAGCATCGCCACCGTCAGCGTCTATCTGTTTCTCTTCTGCCGTGCCGTCTTGGCTCTTGGTGAGAGCGGAAACTTCCCTGCAGCCATCAAGGTGACGGCCGAGTACTTCCCCAAGAAAGACCGTGCCTTCGCCACTTCTATCTTCAATGCCGGTGCATCGGTAGGTGCCCTGGCCGCTCCTATTAGCATTCCGCCCCTTGCCGAGGCTTTCGGCTGGGAGATGGCGTTCATCATCATCGGTGGACTGGGCTTCATCTGGATGGCCCTCTGGGTGTTCATCTACGATAAGCCCAACAAGAGCAAGCACGTCAATGCAGCTGAGCTCACCTACATCAACCAGGATGCCGAGACCGACGAAGATCCCAAGGATGCCAACGACGAGGGTCCTGCTATCAGCTTTGCCAAGTGCTTCACCTTCAAGCAGACCTGGTCGTTCATCGTCGGTAAGTTTATGACCGATGGCGTATGGTGGTTCTATCTGTTCTGGGCACCTGCTTACTTCTCCGATCAGTTCGGCTATAAGTCAAGCTCAGGCATGGGCCAGCTGCTCATCTTCACCCTCTATTTCATCGTTACCGTGCTCAGCATCTTCGGTGGTTATCTGCCCAAGCTGTTCGTCGAGCGCCGGGGCATGAACCCCTATGCAGGCCGCATGCTCGCCATGCTCATCTTCGCCTTCTTCCCCCTCTTCGCGCTGTTTGCCCAGCCGCTGGCTATGTGGCAGAACTCGCCCATCGACCCCGCATGGTGGCCCGCCATCATCATCGGTCTGGCTGGAGCAGGCCATCAGGCATGGAGTGCCAACATCTTCTCTACCGTTGGTGATATGTTCCCCAAGTCGACCATTGCCACCATCACCGGTATCGGTGCCATGGCCGGAGGTCTGGGCTCGATGCTCATCAACAAAATTTCGGGTAACCTCTTCACCTATGCTGAAGGACAGGGTGCTGCCTTCCAGTTCATGGGTTATGAGGGCAAGCCTGCCGCCTATATGATTGTCTTCTGCTTCTGTGCCGTGGCCTATCTCATCGGCTGGATTGTCATGAAGACCCTCGTACCTAAGTACAAGCCTGTGGTGGTAGAGTAAACGAGAAAGAAGTCCATAAGTAAATAATATCATTAACAACAGTTGCTGTGTTTGAGAAAACATGGCAACTGTTTTTTATGTTCCACGGAAACCAGCAATGCTGCTGAATCGGCCCGCAGTTTTTTATATTTAAAGATATTCTGTCAGTCCGTCAGCCCATCTTTCACCCCCTCGGGTGAGCTGGAAGGGGGGATAAGGGGATAATTGAAAATTGATAATTGAAAATGGATAATTAGAGTGTACCTCAGCTAATAGAAATGGAGGCAGAACGGGATGGATTGGCAGTGATTGAAGGCTGAAAAAGGTCTGAAGGCTAACCTTCAGACCTATGTTTTCTATTCCCTGTCGATGAGCTGTCCTTTCAATATCACCTGCCGGATGACGGGCGATGTATAGGCATAGGGCAGGAAGTCGATGGAGGGGATGGGGTCGGTGATGATAAGGTTGGCAACCTTTCCCTGAGCAATGGAACCGTAGTCACGACTAATGCCCATGGCGGCGGCTGTGTTGATGGTGGCGGCGTTGATGGCCTCGGCAGGGAGGAGTCGCATCTTGATGCATGCCAGTGAGACGACGAACTTCATGTCGCCAGAGGGTGTGGAGCCAGGATTGTAGTCGCTGGCAATGGCGAGGGGGAGTCCGGCGCTGATGATCTTACGAGCCGGTGCGAAAGGCATGTTGAGGAAGAACGAGGTGCCGGGCAGGGCCGTGGGGATGGTGCGATGGTAGCCGTTGGCAGCAGCGTGTTCGCCATTGCTGACGAGCAACTGGATGTCGCGGTCGGTCATGCTCTCGAGGTGGTCGACGCTGAGGGCCTGATACTGGGTGGCGACCTCGACGCCTCCGGAGTCGGCGAGCTCTTGTCCGTGAATCTTGCCGCGCAGTCCGTATTTGGCGCCGGCAGCGAGGATGCGTGCTGTCTCCTGAGGGGTGAAGAATCCCTCGTCGCAGAACACATCGATGAAGTCGGCAAGCTGCTGGCGGGCCACCTCGGGGATCATCTCGTGGATGATGAGGTCGACATAGTCGGCCTGTCGTCCCTGGTAGGCGCGTCCGACGGCATGGGCGCCGAGGAAGGTGCTCCTGACACAGAGAGGAGCGGTTTGCCTGATGCGGCGTATGACGCGCAGCATCTTGAGCTCGTCGTCGGTGTTGAGTCCGTAGCCGCTTTTGATCTCTACGGCGCCGGTGCCCTTGTGGATAATCTCGCGGATGCGTTGCATGGCCTGTTGGTAGAGTTCGTCCTCGCTCATGTGGTGGAGGCGGTCGGCGGAGTTGAGGATGCCTCCTCCGCGGCGGGCAATCTCGGCGTAGCTGAGGCCTTGTATCTTGTCGACGAACTCACCCTCGCGGCTGCCCGCATAGACAATGTGGGTGTGGGAGTCGCAGAAGGATGGCAGGACGGTGCCTCCCTGGGCATCGAAGACCTCAGTGCCTGGCTCGAGGTCGGGTGTGCCGTCGGCGAGGGAGCCCCAGGCGCTTATCTTCTCATCGGCAATGAGGAGCCAGGCGTCGGGAAGAACCTCGAGACGAGCCATCTGGGGCCCTTGCAGGCAGGGCAAGCCCTGGTCGATACCTGCAAGGGTGCCTATGTTGGTGATGAGCAGACGGTTCATAGCGGGTTGTGTGTGCGCAGGAACTGGATGGAATGCTCGATGTGCGGATACATGAGCTCGTCGTTGAGGATGAAGGGAACGACCTTGCGGTAGTCGTCGTGGAGTTGTACGATGGCGGGCGACGACTTCAGCGGCAGGCGGAAGTCGAGAGCCTGGGCGGCATTGAACAGTTCGATGGCGAGGACGCGCTCGGTGTTAAGGATGACCTTATAGAGCTTGATGGCGGCATTGGCGCCCATGGAGACGAGGTCTTCCTGGTCCTGGCAGGAGGGGATGGAGTCGACGGACGACGGCATGGCGAGACTCTTGTTGAGTGAGACGACGGAGGCAGCGGTGTATTGTGTGATCATGAATCCGCTGTTGACGCCCGGGTTGGCAACCAGGAAGCTGGGCAGTCCGCGAGTGCCGGACACCAGTCGGTAGATGCGTCGCTCGGAGATGTCGGCGAGTTCGCTCATGGCGATGGAGAGGAAGTCGATGGGCAGTGCGATGGGCTCGCCGTGGAAGTTGCCGGCCGAGATGATAAGGTCGTCGTCAGGGCAGACGGTGGGGTTGTCGGTGGCCGAGTTGATTTCGATGTCTATGACGGAGCGGACATAGCGGATGGTGTCTTTGACGGCTCCGTGTACCTGTGGCACGCACCGGAAGGAGTACGGGTCTTGGACGTGTGCCTTGATGTTGTTGATGAGCTGGCTACCCTCAAGCAACTCGCGCATGCGGCGGGCGGTCTCTATCTGTCCGAGGTGCGGACGCACGGCATGCACGGCATGTGTGAACGGCTCGATGCGTCCGTCGAAGGCGTCGAGTGACATGGCGGCAATCTTGTCGGCCCAGTCGCTGAGACGCTTGGCCTGGAGAAGCGACCACACAGCAAAGGCACTCATGTTCTGGGTGCCGTTGAGCAGGGCCAGTCCTTCTTTCGAAGCCAGCTCGATGGGCTTCCAGCGTTTTTTGTGGAGAATCTCCTCGCCCGACATGATTTTTCCCTGATACTCAACTTCGCCGAGTCCGAGCAGGGGGAGGCAGAGATGGGCTAGCGGCACGAGGTCGCCTGATGCGCCGAGCGAGCCCTGTTTGTAGACGACGGGATAGATATCGTTGTTGAAGAACTGGATGAGGCGCATGACAGTGTCCATCTTGGCACCCGAGAAACCATAGCTGAGCGACTGGATCTTGAGGAGCATCATGATTTTGACGATGTCGTTGGGCACCCGTTCGCCTGTGCCGCAGGCATGGCTCTTGATGAGGTTGACCTGCAGTCGCGAGAGCTGGTCTTTGCCAATGCTGACGTTGCAGAGCGATCCGAAGCCGGTGGTGACGCCGTAGATAGGCTCGCCATTGCTGCTGATTTTCTTGTCGAGGTAACTGCGGCAGCGGCGGATGCGCTGCTTGGCATCCTCGCTGAGCTCTAGTTTGGCTTGGCTGTAGATGATCTCACCTATTTTCTCGATGGTGAGGTGTTCGGCTGATATGTAGTGGGTCATGGAAGTTTTTTTTATTTTTTAGAGGATTCTCTAGGAATACCTAGGAAGGCCTAGGAAAACCTAGGATATCCTAGGCCTATGAATCCTAGTGGTTCTTTAGAATTGGTTGATAATTTCGTCGTCTACCAGGTTGGGGAGGGTGACCTGCAGGCCTGGGGTGCGCTCCATCTCGCGGCGGATGGCATCCATAGAGCCGTTGTTGCGGGCCCACGAACGGCGTGCGATGCCGTTGTTGACATCCCAGAAGAGCATCTCGCGGATGTGACGGTCGCTGTCCTCGCTGCCATCGATGACCATGCCGAAGCCGCCGTTGATGACCTCTCCCCAGCCGACGCCGCCGCCGTTGTGGATGCTCACCCAGGTGGCTCCGCGGAAGGAGTCACCAATGACATTCTGTACGGCCATGTCAGCGCAGAACTGTGAACCGTCGTAGATGTTAGAAGTCTCGCGGAAGGGCGAGTCGGTGCCCGAGACATCGTGATGGTCGCGTCCGAGAACTACGGGAGCCGACAGCTCACCGCGCCGGATGGCGTCGTTGAAGGCCAGTGCAATCTTGGTGCGTCCCTCACAGTCCGCATAGAGAATGCGAGCCTGCGAACCCACCACAAGATGGTTTCTGCCAGCCTCACGGATCCAATGGATATTATCGGCCATCTGTCCCTGGATGTCGGCAGGAGCCGTCTTCATAATCTCCTCCAGCACCTCGGCTGCCAGTCTGTCAGTGGTCTCGAGGTCCTTGGGATCGCCCGACGAGCACACCCAGCGGAAGGGCCCGAAGCCATAGTCGAAGAACATGGGTCCCATGATATCCTGGACGTACGACGGATAGCGGAACGTTCCGTCGGCTTTAAGGATGTCGGCACCGGCACGGCTAGATTCGAGGAGGAAGGCATTACCATAGTCGAAGAAATACATGCCTTTGGCCGTGAGTTTGTTGATGGCAGCCACCTGTCGGCGGAGGGATGCCTGTACAGCCTCTTTGAACTTCTCGGGTTCGGCAGCCATCATCTGTTTGCTCTCCTCGAGGGAGAGACCGACGGGATAGTAGCCCCCTGCCCACGGGTTGTGGAGCGAGGTTTGGTCGCTGCCCAGGTCGACCCGGATGTCCTCTTCGGCCAGTCGCTCCCAGAGGTCGACCACATTGCCCACATAAGCCATCGACACCACGCGTCGCTCGCTGACTGCCTTTCGAACGGCGGGAATCAGCTCGTCGAGGCTGTCGTGCAGTTCGTCGACCCATCCCTGCTCATAGCGTTTGCGGGCTGCCTTCGGGTTGATCTCGGCCGTGACGCTCACCACACCGGCGATGTTGCCAGCCTTGGGCTGAGCGCCCGACATACCGCCGAGTCCGGCCGTGACGAAGAGCTTCATGTTGTCGCCACCCACCTTACGGGCAGCATTGAGCACGGTGATGGTGGTGCCGTGAACGATGCCCTGCGGCCCAATATACATATATGAGCCGGCCGTCATCTGACCATACTGACTAACGCCCATGGCGTTCATGCGCTCCCAGTCGTCGGGTTTGGAGTAGTTGGGAATGACCATTCCGTTGGTGACCACCACACGGGGTGCATTCTTGTGAGATGGGAAGAGACCGAGTGGGTGACCGCTATACATGACAAGTGTCTGCTCGTCGGTCATCTCGCTCAGGTATTTCATGACCAGCCGGTACTGGGCCCAGTTCTGGAAGATGGCACCGTTGCCACCATAGATAATCAGCTCGTGGGGGTGCTGCGCCACACGCGGGTCGAGGTTGTTCTGAATCATAAGCATGATGGCGGCTGCCTGACGGCTGCGTGCGGGATACTCGTCGATGGGACGGGCATACATCTCGTAGCTAGGGCGGTAGCGGTACATATAGATGCGCCCATAGTTCTTCAGCTCCTCAGCAAACTCGGGAGCCAACTGGGCGTGGAGCTCTTTGGGGAAGTAACGGAGGGCGTTGCGCAGGGCGAGCCTTTTCTGCTCGGGTGTGAGGATGTCTTTGCGCTTGGGCGCATGGTTGATGTCAGGGTCGTAGGGCTTCGGCTCGGGCAGGGTTGCCGGGATGCCGAGGGTGATTTCTTTTCTGAATGCTTCGTTCATGGTTTTTATTCTTGTTTTTTGTAAGTCGGGGCTAGGGGCTTCTAGGATTTCCTAGGATTGCCTAGGGTTTCCTAGGATTCCTAGAATTCCTAGGTTGATTATAGTTTCTGCTCGACGATGGCCAGGATTTCCTTTTCGGCAGCATTGGCTTTCTCAATCAGGGTGTTGGCTTCAGCCACCAGCTGATAGGCCGTCTCACGGTCTTTCAGACTTCCGGCGTTGATCTTCACGTTCAGGCCGGCACCTAAGACAGCAGCACGGGCTGCCAAAGCACCCACGCCAGCATCGCTCACGCTGTTGGGATTGCCGTTCTCGGCCATGGCCTTGCAGATGTCGAAAGCACGGAAAGAGGCCTTCATGGTGTGCAGGGGTACCTGTGTGGCATAGAGTGTGGCTTCCTGGATGGCTTTCGAGCGGGCAGCCTTGTCCTCGTCGGTCTTCTTGGGCATTCCGAATGCTGCCATGATGCAGTTGAAGGCCTCGGTATCCTCGTCCACCAGATGGAGCAGTTCGGCGATGAGCGCCTGGCCTTGGTCGGCCCATTTCGAGAACTCGTCCCAGCGGTCGTCCCATCCGGGTTTATGGCTGGAGAGGTTGGCCACCATCGTGCCCAGCGCAGCACCCAGCGCGCCCATATAGGCCGAGATGGTGCCTCCACCAGGAGCGGGAGACTCGCGTGATGTCTCCTGGGCAAAGCCTTTCACGGTGAGGTCGACCAGCTTGCGGCCTGTCTCATTGGCATCCTCGAGCAGGTATTCGATTACTTTCTCACGAGGGTTGAACGGCTTCAGGTCGTCCAGTCCCATACTCTTGATGGCGATGTTGATGATGTCCTCCTCGGGGATTCCCACCGAGCGGTGCTGCTTCTCGAGGAAATACTTACCGGCATCGATGAGGGTCTTCTTCGGAATGAGGCCCACTATCTCGGTACCCGTGACGCGGATGCCACGGTTCTGAGCGCAGCGGCACACCTCGTCGAAGGCCACATGCAGCGGGGTAACGTTCAGGTTGGTCATGTTCATCGACACCTGTGCAATGCCATACTCATCGATGAACCAGCCGATGGCCTTGGTGCATTTCAGTGTGCCGGGCTTCATGATGGGATTGCCCTCGGCATCTTTGATGATTTTACCTGTGATGGGATTGCCCTCGCGGAAGGGGCGACCCTTCTCGCGCACGTCGAAGGCGATGGCATTAGCGCGACGCGTAGAGGTGGTGTTGAGGTTATAGTTGACGGCAATGAGGAAGTCGCGTGCACCTACTGCTGTGCAGCCTGTGCGGGCCACGTCGTCGTCGATGGGGCGTGCCCCGAAGTCAGGTTGCTTGCCCTCAGTCGACAGTTTCTCGGCCAGTGCCTCGTATTCACCCTCGCGGCAGACGGCCAGGTTCTTGCGCTCTGGTGTGAAGGCTGCGGCCTCGTAGCAGTAGCAGGGGATGCGCAGTTCGGTGGCGATGCGCTCTGCCAGTTGCCGGGCCAGGGCGGCACACTCCTCGAGGGTGATGCCAGCCACGGGAATGAGCGGCAGCACGTCGGTGGCACCCATGCGCGGATGGGCTCCGTGGTGCTGACGCATATCGATGAGCTGACCGGCCTTGCGCACACTACGGAAGGCAGCCTCCATCACCTCGTCGGGCGTACCGACAAAGGTGACAACGGTACGGTTGGTAGCCTCACCTGGGTCTACATCTAGCAGACGGACGCCTTTGACGGCCTCAATCTCGTTGGTAATCTGTTTGATGACATTCATGTCGCGGCCCTCACTGAAATTGGGCACGCACTCGATAATTTGTTTTTCAATTGCCATGGTTGTATTCAAAGTATGATTTAGGTCCTAAAAAAATACGGTGCAAAATTAATTGATTTGCACCGTATTACCAAATATTTTCCGGATAAAGTTACACTTTATTTGTCGTAGGCATGCACAGGATAGTCGGTCGTGAAGTGCAGTCCGCGGCTCTCTTTGCGCTCCAGGGCGAAACGTGTGATGAGATAGCCCACGTTGATCATGTTGCGCAGTTCGCAGATGTCCTTGCTGGCCTTGACGCGCTTGAACAGATTCTCGGTCTCCTCGTAGAGCATGTCAAGCCGGTCCCATGCCCGGTGCAGGCGCAGGTCGCTGCGCACAATACCCACGTAGTTGGACATCACCTGTCCCACCTCCTTGATGCTTTGTGTGATGAGCACCTTCTCCTCGTTGGTCATGGTTCCCTCGTCGTTCCACTCGGGAATCTTCTCGTTGAAGTCGTAGAGGTCGACATGCTCCAATGAGTGTCTGGCAGCAGTCTCAGCATAGACCACAGCCTCGATGAGCGAATTGCTGGCCAGTCGGTTGCCGCCGTGTAAGCCCGTGCATGAGCATTCGCCCAGGGCATAGAGACGGTCGATGCTGGTACATCCGTTCAGGTCGACCTTGATACCGCCGCACATATAGTGGGCAGCAGGCCGTACGGGGATATAGTCGGTGGTGATGTCGATGCCAATGGAGAGACACTTCTGGTAGATGTTGGGGAAGTGGTGACGGGTTTCTGCCGGGTCTTTGTGCGTCACGTCGAGGCATACATGATCCAGTCCGTGAATCTTCATCTCCTTGTCGATAGCGCGTGCCACGATGTCGCGGGGAGCCAGTGACAGGCGCTCGTCGTACTTCTCCATGAACGTCTCGCCGTTGGGCAGTTTCAGAATGCCGCCATAGCCACGCATGGCCTCAGTGATGAGGAAGGCCGGATGGGTCTCGCCCGGATGATGGAGCACGGTGGGATGGAACTGCACGAACTCCATGTCCTTCACTGTTCCCTTGGCGCGGTAGACCATGGCAATGCCGTCGCCAGTGGCAATGATGGGGTTGGAGGTTGTCTCGTAGACTGCTCCACAGCCACCAGTGCACATCACTGTCAGCTTCGACAGATAGGTGTCCACCTTCTGCGTCTCGGGGTTCAGCACGTAGGCACCATAGCAATTAATATAAGGTGTGCGGCGGGTGACGCGTGCTCCCAGGTGGTGCTGCGTGATGATTTCCACGGCAAAATGATTCTCCTTCACCTCGATGTCGGGACAGTTGCGCACCGCCTCCATCAGTCCGCGCTGTATTTCAGCACCCGTGTCGTCGGCATGGTGGAGAATGCGGAACTCCGAGTGGCCGCCCTCGCGGTGCAGGTCGAACGTGCCGTCGTCTTTTTTGTCGAAGTTCACACCCCAGTTCACCAGTTCCTTGATCTGACTGGGCGCCATCTTGATGACCTGTTCAACGGCCTTGGGGTCGCTGATGTAGTCGCCGGCAATCATCGTGTCTTCGATGTGTTTGTCGAAGTTGTCGAGCTCGAGGTTGGTCACAGAGGCCACACCGCCTTGAGCAAACGATGTGTTGGCCTCGTCGAGAGAAGTCTTGCAAATCATGCAGACCTTGCCTTTCTTGGCCCTGGCCACCTTCAAGGCATAGCTCATGCCGGCCACTCCGGCACCGATGATGAGGAAATCGTATTTGTAAATCATGGTTGTATTTTTTGATGTGTTTTGTCAATATTACGATGCAAAGGTAAAAAAATAAATGAAAAAATCGCATCGGAAAATGAAAAATGATGGTTATTTGCGTGTTTTTACGTAATTTTGCAGTCAATTAAACATACATAGGTGATGAATTCGGATAAAAAACATATAGTGTGGCTGTGTCTCGGCATGTTGATGTTTTTATGGGTAGGACCCGCAGGTGCTCAGGAGATCATCGAGGAAGAGCACGACAGTGTGGGCGTTACTGCAGTACAACCTATAGACACATTGGCCGTCGACACATTGGCTGTCGACACCGTGGCTTCTGATACGCTGCCTTGGCCGGAGAATCTGCGCCAGCGACTGGACAAACTGCTGACGCATCCCTTGTTGAAGACCTCGCAGGTGGGACTGATGGTGTACGACCTGACAGCCGACTCTGCCGTCTATCGTTTTCAGGAGCGGCAGACCATGCGCCCCGCATCGACCATGAAAGTGGTGACCTCGGTCACGGCCCTCGACAAACTGGGCGACTCGTATCAGTTTAAAACTAAGCTGATGTACACCGGCAAGATAGAAGAGCATACGCTCAGGGGTGACCTCTACTGCGTGGGAGGGTTCGACCCACGGTTCAACACCGACGATATGCGTGCCTTCGTGGAGAGCCTGCGCAAGATGGGGGTCGACACAATCCGCGGCCGGCTGGTCGGCGATGTGTCGATGAAAGACGACAAGCAGTTTGGTGAGGGATGGTGCTGGGACGACGACAACCATGTGCTCACCCCCTTGCTCATCGGCCGCAAAGACCGTTTTATCGAGCGTTTCGAGGAAATGCTGAAAGACGACGGTGTGGTGATGGACTGCCAGAAGACCGTGGGCCGTGTGCCGTCAGGAGCCTTCGAGGTGACGACCCGTTTCCACACCATGGACCAGATACTGATGAAGATGATGAAGGAGAGCGATAACCTCTATGCGGAGTCGATGTTCTATCAGATTGCTGCGTCGACTGGAAATCATCCTGCTTCAGCCCGCTCGGCCCGTTCGGTGGTCAACAAACTCATCAGGAAGGTGGGATTGAATCCATCGGATTACAAGGTGGCTGACGGCAGTGGTCTCTCCTTATATAATTATGTGTCGGCCGAATTGGAGGTGGCTCTGTTGCGCTATGCCTTCCGTAACGAGAACATTTATCTGCATCTCTACCCCTCGCTGCCCATTGCCGGTGAGGACGGCACACTGAAAAAGCGTATGAAGGGAACGTTTGCCGCAGGTAATGTGCATGCCAAGACGGGCACATTGACCTGTGTCACCTCGCTCGCAGGTTACTGCACGGCGGCTAATGGCCATCGGCTGGCCTTCGCTATCATCAACCAAGGATGCCTGCGCGATGCCGACAGCCGTGCCTTCCAAGACCGGGTGTGCGTGGCTATGTGCCAGCCATGAGGGGCTTAGGAGATTGTCTAAGTGACAAGTGATAAGTGACAAGTTTTGTAGGAGTGTTGGAGTGTAGGAGTGTAGACAATACCCTGCCTCTTGAGAGACCAGTTTAAAGCCCCCTCCGGTTCCCCCAAGGAGGAGAGTTTTTTCACCCCATCCCTCCGGCTGGGGTCTTGAGTTTTGACAGTATGCATTCGTAAGCAATCATAGAACGATGGAGAATATAAGAATCTTTGTAGAGGAGTTGATCAGCCTGACAGGATTGTCGGGGAGTGCAGTGCCCGTATTGCGCCATGTGTTGTTGGTGCTCATTGCCATACTGCTGGCTGTGCTGGCAGGACTGTTGTGCCGTAGAATCATTGTACCCATCGTTCGGCGGCTGACCGCCCATACTGACGTGCGGTGGGATGATGTGCTCTTTGGCGAGAAAGTGCTGATCTCAGCCTGTCACATTGTACCCGCCATCGTCATTTGGCAGTTGCTGCCGCTAGTGTTCTATCAGTATCCCGTGGTCAGAGAGCTGCTGACGCGTGCCACCGCCATTTATATCACGGTGATGACGGTCAGACTGGTGCTCGTGTTTATCTCGGCTGTCAAGGAACTGGAGGGCGACGAGCGGTCAGCCCGTCAGCAATATCTCTACTCGTTCATGGGCGTGGTGCGCATTGTCATTATCTTTGTGGCGGTTATCATTGTCGTGGCCATTGTGCTCGACCGTGACCCGATGAAACTGTTTGCCGGACTGGGTGCTACATCGGCTGTGCTGATGTTGGTTTTTCAAGATACCATCAAGGGACTAGTGGCCGGCATCCGCCTGACTAGCAACGACATGCTGCACAAAGGCGACTGGATCACGGTGCCCAAGGCCGGAGCCAATGGTATTGTTGAAGACATGTCGCTCACCACGGTGAAGATACGTAACTTCGACAACACCATGGTGACGGTTACCCCCCAGTCGTTGGTCGACGATTCCTTCCAGAATTGGAACGGTATGCAGCAAGGGGAAGGCAGACGGGTGAACCGTACGGTGCACTATGATTTCCGCAGCATCCGTGTTGTTGACGAGGCATTGCGCAAGCAGCTCCTTGACAAGAAATACTTCAAGGCCGGAGAAGTGAAAACAGGCATGGTGAACATGACGCTCTATCGACAATATCTGGCCGCATGGCTCAGCCACCATCCGCTGGTCAATCCTGACATGACACTGATGGTGAGACAGATGGACCCGACTCCCGAGGGACTGCCCGTAGAGTTTTATTTCTTCCTGAAGGAAAAGGAATGGGTGCCGTATGAGAACCAGATGGCCGAGATTATGGAGCATATCTATGCCGTGACCCCTGATTTCGGACTGCAAATCTATCAGATGTTCCCGCATCAATAAACGGGAACATCCTTGATGTGCTTGATTTCAGGAAATGTGAAGGTATCACCCACAACGGTGACGATATCGAAGCGCACCGGACGGTCGATGTGGCGGACTTTCACGTAGTGATTCATGGCCAGTCGCAAATATTGCATCTTCTCTCGGTCGATCGATTCCTCCGGCTCGGCATACAGCCTGTTGCGCCGCGTCTTTACTTCCACAAAAACAAGGGTTAGACCGTCGATGGCTACAATGTCGATGTCGCGATGACCTGAGTGCCAGTCACGGTCGATAATGACCAACCCCTCCTCGCGCAGGAAGGCTGCCGCCATGTCCTCACCCCATTTGCCTAAATCGTTGTGTAATGCCATAATTCCTAGATAGTATTAGATGGTTGTGATGGCAAAAATACAAAAAAATGTAATAGAATTGTACTTTTTACTCATTTTTTTCTTATCTCTGGCGGCGCCGAACTTACTTCGTCTCGGCAAAAAAAGAATGAATTTCTTTGTTATGCTCTCGACTTTTCGTAACTCTGGCTGGCGCCGAAGTTACTCCGTCTCGGCAAAAAAAGAATGAATTTTTTTGTTTTGCTCTCGACTTTTCGTAACTTTGTCCCCATGATTTATGTGAACGACCATATTGGCTCTTTCGATTTTGAGGCTGCTTTACCGCTACTCTCTGATCAACGGCGAGAGCAGGCATTGCGCTTCCGCTATCCGCTGGGGCGGCAAACATGTGCGGCTGCCTATCTTTTACTTTGCGAGGGATTGCGTAAGGAATATGGCATCAACGAGAAACCTGTTTTCATTTATGGTGAGCATGGCAAGCCTTTCATTGAAGGACATCCGGAGATACACTTCAACCTGAGCCATTGCCGCGAGGCGGTCGTCTGTGCCTTGTCCGACCATCCGGTAGGTATCGATGTAGAGGCTGTGCGTCATTATAAAGAGAGCCTAGCCCGATATACCATGAACGAAGAGGAGCTTCGGCAGATTCTGACAGCAGAGCGCCCTGATGTGGCCTTCACACGATTGTGGACCATGAAGGAGGCCGTGCTGAAGCGAACTGGTGAAGGACTGCGAAATGACCTGAAAAATGTGCTTCTAAATGCTCCCGAGCTCACGACTGTGGTCAGTCCCGACTTGCGATATGTTTACAGCGTAACCGTCTGTTAACGAATTTTAGCATTCCCATCGCCATACATTATTATTATTTAGCAAAGTTCCTAGGGGCTGCAAGCATAATTCTTTCTATTTTTGCAAATTGAAACAACCCATCATTAATTCGATTTTTACGAAAATGGAGATCAACATCGAACAACAAGAGAAAAAAATAGTAGCCACCCTTAGTGGTGAAATGGATACTGCCGCCGCCATGGAAGTGGAGCAGGCGTTGCAACCACTTTTCAATAGCGAGGGCCGCGATATCGTTATCGACTGCACAGAATTGGAATATATTGCCTCGAGTGGACTGCGCATTCTACTGAGTATTCTTAAGAACGCAAAAGCAAGTGGCAACAAAGTTGTGCTGAGAAATGTAAATGATGATATTCGCGAAGTATTTAAACTGACCGGCTTTATCAGCATCTTTGATTTTGAATAGGCAGTCATTCTGAATCCGAAGCGGTCGCTGGTTATGCCCGCAACATATTTACTGAAAGGAAGTTGCTTTCAGTAAAACAAGAAAATGGCAAGGCCCTGGCTTTTCTCGAGTCAGGGCCTTGCTTATCATAACAAGAGGATGTGCTGCTGGGCACATCCTCTTGCTTTTCTCTCTTAGTATGTCATGCGTGGCTCAAGCTCTTTGGCCTGGTCAATCATCTTCTGAACTTCTTTCTCTGAAGGAACGCGGTTGCAGAGATTCTTCTCCTCGTTGACCTCAACCAGTTTAGCTGCCAGATTAGCGGCAACACGGTGCTTCAGCTCCTTCACGGTGTCAACACCAGCGGCTTCGAGCAACTCTGAGAACTGAGGACCCACACCCTTGATGCGGAACAGGTCGGCATGGTTGGTCCATTTCAGAATCAGTTTGCCACTGATTTCGGTTGCCTCTTCGAGCTCCTTACGGCCCTTCGGGTCTGCACAACGATCGAGAAGATCGTCAACGGTCTTGATACCTGCTGCTTGCAGCTTCTCTGCGTAAACATCGCCTACGCCTTCGATGTCAATAATTTTGTATGCCATAATAGTTATTGTTTTGGTTAAACTTCATAGATTATGGCTACAAAAATAGTATTTTTTCTTGAAAAGTCCAAAAAATGTTGGAAATAATTTCAATTTCTCAGAAATCAGAGTTCCGCCAATTGAATGACCTTTTCTACGGCAGCCGTCAGTCCGTCTTTGTTTTTACCACCTGCAGTGGCATAATGAGGCTGTCCGCCACCACCGCCTTGCATGAGTTTTGCTGCCTCACGGACCATCTGGCCGGCGTTCAGGTTGTGCTCCGTCACCATGTCGTCGCTAAGCATAACACTCAGCATGGGCTTGTCTTGATGGACGGTTCCCACGACGCAGAGCAGGTTCTCGGGTACGGCCTGCCGAATCTTGAACACAAGGTCTTTGGCAGCTCCTGGCTCCAATGGCAGTACTGCCTTGACCACCTTAATGCCATTGCGCAGCTCGGCGCGCTCAACGAGCATGTTCTTGGTGCGCTCGATGGCCTGTGCCTGGAACTGTTCTATCTCTTTCTTCATCGACTCGTGCTCTTCCATGTATTTGGCAATGACTCCCTGCAGGTCCTTGGCATTGTTGAACAATCCTTTCAGCGCACGCATGGTATCTTCCAACACATAGATGGCCTCTTCGCAGTTCTTGCCGGTCATCGCCTCAATACGGCGGATACCCGCAGCCACACTGCTCTCTGAGAGAATCTTGAAGAAACCGATACGACCCGTAGCTCGGGCATGAATACCACCACAGAACTCGCAAGAAGGACCGAAACGAACCACACGCACCTTGTCGCCGTATTTCTCGCCGAAGAGCGCGATGGCTCCCAGTTTCTTAGCCTCTTCGAAAGGCATATCGCGATGCTCGTCCAAAGGAATGTCTTGACGAATCATATCGTTCACCAACCGCTCCACCTGGCGCAGTTCCTCGTCGGTCACTTTCTGGAAGTGAGAGAAGTCGAAACGAAGAGTGTCGGCGCTGACGTATGAGCCTTTCTGCTCCACATGGTCGCCCAGCACCTGCTTCAGCGCATAGTCGAGCAGGTGGGTGGCAGTATGGTTGGCGGCACTGGCCTCGCGCTTGTCGATATCCACACAGGCCATAAAGTCGGCCTCAGGATGCTGGGGCAGCTGTGTCACGATATGCACACTCTGGTTGTTCTCGCGCTTGGTGTCGATAATGTTGATGGTCTCGTCTTCGCTGACCAACACGCCCTGGTCGCCCACCTGGCCACCCATCTCACCATAGAAAGGAGTGGCATCGAGCACCAGCTCGTAGAAGGTGTTCTTCTTTTGCTTCACCTGACGGTAGCGCAGGATGTGGCACTCGTACTCAGTATAGTCGTAACCCACAAACTGCTGCTCGCCTTGGCGCAGCTCAATCCAGTCGCCATTCTCTACCGCAGCGGCATTGCGGGCACGCTCTTTCTGCTTCTGCATCTCCACATGGAACTGCTCCTCATCGACGGTGTAGCCATGCTCACGGCAGATGAGCTCGGTCAGGTCGAGTGGGAAGCCATAAGTATCGAACAGACGGAAGGCAGCCTTACCGTCGAGTTGTGTCTGTTTGTGGGCCATCAGCTCGTCCATGGCGCCATTCAGCAGCTGTATACCCTTGTCGAGTGTACGCAGGAAGGAGTCCTCCTCTTCTTTCATCACACGGCTGATGAGCATCTGCTGGGCCTTTAGTTCGGGGAAGGCATTGCCCATCTCTTGCACCAATGTAGGCAGCAGCTTATAGAGGAATGCCTCTTTCTGGCCGAGGAAGGTGTAGGCATAACGTACGGCACGGCGCAGAATGCGACGGATCACGTAGCCTGCCTTGGCATTGGAGGGCAGTTGGCCGTCGGCAATGGAGAAGGCAACAGCGCGCAGATGGTCTGCACATACGCGCATGGCCACGTTGATCTGCTCTTGCTCGGCGTTCTCGGTGTTCTCAGCACTCTCCATTTCCTCGTAGGTCATATATTTCAGACCAGTAATCTCTTCCTCTGCACTGATGATGGGACGGAAGATATCGGTATCGTAGTTCGAATGCTTGCCTTGCAGCATGCGCACCAGACGCTCGAAGCCCATACCCGTATCGATGACATTCATCGACAGTTTCTCGAGTGTGCCATCGGCCTTACGGTTGAACTGCATGAACACCAGGTTCCAAATCTCAATCACCTGTGGGTCGTCTTTGTTTACCAAGTCGCGGCCCGGCACTCCGTTGGCTTTCTGCTCGGGCGTACGAGAGTCTACGTGAATCTCCGAGCAAGGACCGCAGGGACCTGTGTCGCCCATCTCCCAGAAGTTGTCGTGCTTCGAACCGTTGATGATATGATCGGCAGGCACATGCTTAGCCCAGAATTGTGCAGCCTCATCGTCGCGTGGGATATTCTCTTCGGGAGAGCCCTCAAATACGGTGACATACAAATCCTCGGGATTCAATTTCAGCACATCCACCAGGTACTCCCAGGCCATATCGATGGCGCCCTCTTTGAAATAATCGCCAAACGACCAGTTGCCCAGCATCTCGAACATGGTGTGATGATATGTGTCGTGTCCAACTTCCTCTAAGTCATTATGCTTTCCGCTCACACGAAGACATTTCTGTGTGTCGGCACGGCGACGCGGCTCTGGCTCGCGCGTACCTAATATAATATCTTTCCACTGGTTCATACCCGCATTGGTGAACATCAGTGTGGGGTCGTCTTTAATCACCATCGGGGCCGATGGCACAATAACATGCTGTTTCGACTCGAAGTAATTTTTGAACGAGTCGCGAATCTCATTTGCTGTCATCATTGTTGCTTTTTTATATTTTATCGATAAATTTTCTCAAAAAGTTTTGCAAAGATACTTTGTTTTCGTTATTTTTGCAAATAATTTAATATTAGTTTGAAAAAAAGCCCCGAAAATATGGCACTTAACACGAATAAAAACCTCAAACTCTACTATTCCATTAAGGAAGTAGCCCAGATGTTCGATGTCAGCGAGAGTCTTTTGCGCTATTGGGAAACGGAGTTCCCGCAAATCAAGCCCAAGACTCTCAGCAACAAGGTGCGACAGTATACCGACAAGGATATTGAGCAGATACGCGTCATCTACAATCTGGTCAAGGTGCGCGGTTTTAAGCTGGCCGCTGCCCGTAAGATGCTCAGCCAGAACAAACATGGTGTCGACAAGAGTTCTGAGGTGCTGACATCTCTCCTCGGTGTGCGCGACGACTTGAAAGCCCTGAAGAAGCAACTCGACGCGCTGGTATAAACCTACGTCATTCTTTTTCCCTTTTTCTCTCATCAGATACAAGCATCGCCATGCGTAGTGTCTTCATCATGCTTTTTATCAGTCATTTATGTTTCTTGTAATGGCTGTCATCACGAAAGTATAGGCAAATAAGGGGTAAACATCGATTTTTTTGTGAAAAAATTTGTGGGTTCGATAAAAAGTCGTACCTTTGTCACCTATTTATATAACCAAAGCATGAAAAAGACTTTGTTGCTATTACTTTACTTATGTATCATTGCTTGCATGCCTCTGCATGCCAAGGATTTCAACGTCATGGACTACGGCGCTGTTGGTGATGGAGTTACCGACAATGCAGCTGCCATACAGAAAGCCGTCAACGCATGTTCTGAGGCAGGTGGAGGACGGGTAGTATTTCCCGCAGGAAATGTGTTTATGGCCGGTCCTGTTGAACTCAAGTCGAATGTAGAGCTGCACCTGGAGGCCAACGCTACCCTGCTGGCCCATCCCAACGAAGATATCTATCATCTAAGTGCTTTCGGCGAGAACCGCGGCGAGGGCATGATGTGGCTTTGGTGTAAAGACATCGAGAACCTTTCCATCACAGGCCGAGGAACCATCGACGGCAACGGTATCGCCTTCATGGGAGCCGAGCTTGGTGACAGCTATGAGCTGAAGCCGTTGAAAGACCCTAAGTTCGACCCGCGCCCCCATGTGCTGACCCTCATCGGAGTGCGCCATCTGCTGGTGCGCGACGTGACTATTCGCAACGGAGCCTACTGGACCGTGCACCTGGTGGGGTGCGAGGATGCCAACATCGAGGGTATTTCGTTGCTCAACAATCTGAAGATTCGCAATGGCGACGGCATTGATGTCGACCATTCGCGTAAGGTTCGTATCTCCAACTGCTACATCACGTCGGGCGACGACTGCATTTGTCTGAAAAACCGTCGTGAGTTCGAGCAGTATGGCAAATGCGAGGATATTGTCGTTACCAATTGTGTGATGACCAGCCGCTCGTGTGCCATCAAGATTGGCAGCGAGAACATGGACAGCATCAACCGCGTGATGATCGACAACTGCATCATCACTGCCTCTAACCGCGGCATAGGAATCCAGAACCGCGACGAGGGTACGGTGACCAATGTCGTCTTCTCGAATATCATGCTCGACTGCCGCCTGTGGTCGGACGTGTGGTGGGGACAGGCCGAGCCTATCTACGTCACCAGTTATCCACGGGCCAACGGCAATCACAAAGATGCCAACTGGCGCTTCCCCAAAGGCGAGACAGTCGGTCGCTGCGGCGAGGTGAGCCACATCTATTTCAACAACATCACGGCTACTTCGGAGAATGGATGCTTCGTGGGAGGCGACAAGTCTGGCAAGGTGAACAACATCTATTTCAACAAGGTGCGTGTCAACCTGAAGAAGCAGACCAGCTTCCAGCATGGCCTCTTCGACAAGCGCCCCTGCAAAGGCGAGGGATTCGTCAAGATGGACTGGGATGAGTTGCGACAGATGAATGTGCCTCTCTATACCGAGAATGCCACCGTCATAGGTGAGTAAGCGGAGAAGAGAGTCACGACATCGCTGAGAATAGAACAAAGAATAATTAATAATACATTTATCAATTAACCAAAAAAACAAAACATGCTAAACGTACAAAACTTAAAATCGGGAATGATGAAGACAGTGCTCTTCATGTTCTTTATGTTAAGCAGTACCCTGGCATTCGCACAGAATCGGGTCACCGGTGTTGTCGTCGACAAACAAGGCGAGCCCCTGATTGGTGTGACTGTCAAGGAAGTTGGAACACAGAATGCTGCCGTCACCGACATTGACGGCCGTTACACGCTCAACGTGGAGCGCGGCAAGAACCTGCAGTTCTCTTACATCGGCTACGTTGCCCAGACTCTCAGAGTGGCTGGCAACCAGCTGAATGTCGTATTAAATGAGGACAACACCCAGCTGAACGAGGTGGTTGTCATAGGTTATGGTACCATGCGCCGTAAGGACGTGACCAGCTCAATCACTACCGTAAACGCTGAAGACCTGAACCGCGGTGTGTTCACCGACCCGGGTCAGATGCTGCAGGGTAAGGTCCCCGGACTGGTAGTTTCTTCTACTGCCGACCCTAATGGAGGTCCTACTATCACCCTGCGTGGTGCTTCTACACTTCGTAATGGTGCCATGTCGCCTTACTTCGTCATCGATGGTATTCCTGGTGTAGACCCCTCTACTGTTGCTCCCGACGACATCGAGTCTATCGACGTGCTCCGCGATGCTACAGCTACAGCCATCTATGGTTCGAAAGCTGCCAATGGTGTGATCATCATCACCACCAAGAAGGGCGAGGAAGACAAGACCAACGTCACTTACAATGGTTATGTTGCCTTCGATAAGATTCTGAACACCTATGACATGTGTACTGCCGACGAACTGCGCCAGTATGCTAAGAACAATGGTGTTACGCTGAAGGATGGTGGCGCCAACGTTGACTGGCAGGAAGAAGTGCTCCGCACTGGTATCAGCCACAACCACAATGTGAGCATCAGCGGTGGTAACAGCAGAACCAACTACATGATCAGTGGTAATCTCATGAAACGTCAGGGTGTTATCAAGATGACAGGCATGGATCGTTTCAACCTGCGCTCTCTCGTTTCTACAAAGGTCCTGAAGGATCATCTCACTCTGTCTATGGGTGCGAACATGATGTATGGCAAGCATTTCGGCGTTCCTACTTATGCAAAAGGAGCTTCTGTGCTTGATGCCATGAATTACTACTCTCCCACCAACGCCATCCGGAATGCAGATGGCACTTGGACTACTGGTGCTGGTTCAAAGAACTACAACCCCCTCGCTCTCATGTACGAAGATACTTCAGAGACGATATGGAAGCGCAACCAGTTCATCGCCAAGACAGCTCTTGAGCTTTGGAAGGGATTCTTCTGGAATGTGAACTATTCTTGGAGCAACTATCAGAGCACCTATAGCTCATACGATACCCGACTCTCTCAAATTGAAGGTTACGGAAACTTAAATGGTCTGGCTTCGCGTAATACATTTTTTGGCCGTGAGCAGACGTTTGAGACATATCTGAACTATGGCTTTATGGTTGGCAAGAGCAAGTGGGACTTGATGGCTGGTTATAGTTGGGAAGAGAAGAAAAACAACGACGGCTTTGGTTTGAATGCAGCAGGTTTTTACAACGATGACTTGACATGGTATAACGTGTCGTATGCACAGAAGCTCGACTGGCCAAATGATGAAAAGAAATATCCATTTTTGGATTCTGGTAATCTTGAGACCATCCGCAATATCTCTTTCTACGGTCGTGTCAACTACTCTTTCGACAGCCGCTATATGTTGCAGGCTACTATCCGTCGCGACGGTTCTTCCGTATTCGGTAAGAACAACCGCTGGGGTACCTTCCCGTCAGTTTCTGCAGCATGGAATATCACAGAAGAGGCTTTCATGAAGAATCAAAACCTCTTCTCTAACTTGAAGCTCCGTGCTGGTTATGGTGTTTCGGGTAATGCCATGGGATTCGACGTTTATTCTTCATACAATACCTATGGTGCATCAGGCTCATTTACATATGACGGAAAGATATATCGTACGTTTACCGCAACAAAGAATGCTAACCCCGATTTGAAGTGGGAAACGACCAGTATGCTGAATATAGGTCTTGACTTCGGTTTCCTAAGAAATCGTATCAATGGTACCATTGAGGTATATCACAAGAAGACCAAGGATTTGATCTGGGGTTATCCTGTATCTACAACGCAATATCCCACCGATTGGATAAACGCAAATGTGGGTGAGATGACCAATAAGGGTATTGAGCTGACATTGAATCTCGTTCCTGTTCAGACCAAGAATTTTACATGGAACAGCACTATTAACCTGTCGCACAACAAGAATACCGTGGACAAGATGCAAAATGAGGTATTCCATACTAAGAACCTCCAACAAGGTGATCCAGACGTATCTGGCGTATCAGGTGGCGGATATACGCAGAGTATCATTGAGGGTGAGGCTATTGGTACGTTCTATACCTATCAATATGCAGGTACAGTGAACGGACGTTCTGAGTATTATGTGCTCGATGAAAATGGCAACCGTACAGGTCAGACCACCAATACTCCTGGTGATAAGGATCGCTCTATCACAGGTTGTGCCCAGCCAAAGCTCAATGCTGGTTGGAATAACACCCTTACCTATAAGAACTGGAACCTGAACGCCTTCATTACCGGCGTATTCGGTAATGATGTTTACAACAGTCCACGTGCCCATTACACCAGTGCACAATTGTTCTCTGACGGCAAGAACGTGCTGAAGGAATTCCTCTCTAACCCTGCAGGCGATGCTTCTGGTTCATTGCCATCAGACCGTTATATAGAGAAGGGCACATACATCCGTCTGCAGTCACTCTCACTGAGCTATACCTTCCGCAACTGTTTCAACGACTGGATTCAGGATCTGACCATCTACGGTACAGCCAATAACCTGCTTACCATCAGTAATTACAAGGGTCTCGACCCGGAGGTTAACCTCGGTGGCATTGATCCTGGTATCGACTACCGTTGGAGCCGCTATCCGCACACACGTACTTTCATGGTTGGTGTGAAGATCAACTTCGGCGGCAGCAAGAAGAAGGAAACTGCTAAGGCTGCTCCGCAGTATATCGACAGAGAGGTCATCAAGGAAATTCCTGTGGTGAAGGAAGTCGTGAAGGAAGTTCCCGGTAAGGACAATTTGGTTCAGAACACTTACGTGGTTACCTTCCCTGTGAACTCTTCAGAGATTAAGAACGTGAATGAGCTTGATGGCATCAAGAAGGGTGCCAACGTAGAGGTTGTGGCTTATGCATCGCCCGAGGGTGACACCGAAGCCAACCTGAAACTCTCTCAGGATCGTGCCGATGCTGTTGTCAAATATCTGAAAGCCCGTGGCGTGAATGTTACCCGCGTTGAGGCTAAGGGTGCCGACACCAACCATGCTAACCGTATTGCTATCGTGACTGTAAAGTAAAATCATTTAATCAGATTTTGAGAATATGAAATTAAATAAAATCATTCTTGCAGCTGGCTTGTTTGCCGTAGCGCTCACTAGCTGCACCGATTTGGATGTCAGTCCAAAATCTCAATATACAGAAGACCCAAGTCAGAATTCTGGTATTGACCCGATGCTTCTTGTAGAAGCAAAAATGGCTGATGTCTATAACCATTTGGCAGGTATTTTGGGCCGCCGTTATATGGAAGCTCAGTGCCTTGCTTCTGATGAATTCACAAGTCTTGCTTTCGACGGTGGCTACTATGACAGTGGTACCTACGCTCACCAGGCTCTCCACTGTAGCGATGCTACAGACGCCTCTCTCGACTGGTTTTCTGAGGTAACAGCCGGTATCACAAAGGCAAATACCATACTTGAGGAATTTGCCAGCGGTTCTGCCCAAATGAAAGCTCCTGCCCGTGCCATACGTGCTTATTACACATGGATTCTCATGGACAGTTTCGGAGATGCACCTATACTTGAGTCGATTCCTGCTGAGGGTGAGGTCGTTCCTCGTTCTCCCCGAAAGGAAGTGGCAGAGTGGATTGAAAGCGAACTCACAGAGATTATTCCTTATCTCACAGAGGATGTGACTGCGAACACATATGGCAAACCGACCCGTTGGATGGCTCAGGCTCTTCTGGCAAAGCTCTACATCAACTGGCCTGTCTATACAGCAGAATCGGTTGACCAGTACGATGCCGCGACTGCAGCCAATCCGAAACTCGATGCTTGTATTGCCGCTTGTGATGATGTGATTAACAGTGGCAAATTCAATCTGGGTTCTATGGACTATCTGCATAAATTCTCTTACGACAACGACTGGAAGGTGGAAGACTTTATCTATGCTATGCCTTACGATGCATCCCTCCTTACTGGTTTTCAGTATGCCCGTCCTCGCTCGTTCAAACAGTTGAAGGGTCTTATGCCGAACGTTTATGGCTCAAGCGAAAGTTTCACACAGTCGTTTGGTGGCAACATGGTTGTAACACCTGAGTTTGCCAAACTGTTCAGCCTGGAGGGCGATATTCGTAACCTCTGCATTCTGCGTGGTGACATCTACAATCGTGATCCCAAGACTTTGCGCCCAACTAGCGAGCCATTTATGTATAAAGGCAAGCAAGTCCACTTCACTGAGAATATCACGCTTAAGAAGCAGGATAACACCATCGATGTGGGTAATGACGACAATGCCATCCAGCAGGGTTGCCACTCTATCAAGTGGTTCATCGTACCCCAGGACTACAACAAAGGCCGTAACCAGTCGAACGACCTGCCTCTCTTCCGCTATGCCGACATCCTGCTGATGAAGGCTGAGGCTCTTGTACGTCTCGGACAGAGTGGTGCCAAGGATCTCTTCAACCAGATTCGCACGTATGCCGGTGCACCGACAATCAGCAACGAGCCCTCACTCGAGGATATCTATCAGGAGCGTGGCCGTGAGTTCTTCGACGAGAACTGGCGTCGTAACGACATGATTCGCTTTGGTCACTTCGAGGATGAGTTCTTCCCCCACTACAAGAACTTCCCCGATGCTAACTTCGACAAGCGTCATCGTATCTTCCCCGTGGAGCAGGAGATGCTCGACCTGAACCCCGGCTGGGAACAGAACCCCGGTTACTAATCATACAAAAAATTGCCTGCAGAAACCTGCAGGCAATTTTTTTCTATCCTTCTGCACCACCCACCAATCTTCTGTATTTCCAATTAGGCATTAAATAGACTCTAATTAGGCATTAATTAGGTTGCAATTAGGCATTAATTACAGGGTAATTAGGCATTAATTAGACCTTAATTAGTCGACTAATTGCAACCCAATCAGGCATCAATTGGAAATGAGTACGTTTGGAGGCATATTTTTGACCGAAATAAATGGTCGTCAGACCGTTGAAAGTTGTTCTTGTCGTTTGAGTTGTTTTTTATCACACTACCCGTGTCGTTTAACGACAGCATCAACAACCCAAGCAACAATTCCGGTCGACACCGATTTTCTCTAGAAATAGGAGGATTTTTCTTCTTTCGCTGGTAAAAAAACGGTGGTTACAGATTTTTTTTGTAATTTTGCACCCAAATGTACCATCACGAAACCAACATGAACGTAGCAGAGATACTAAACGGGAATAACGACGAGAAGAGTCTCTCGTTCGAAGTGCTGCCCCCGCTGAAGGGCATGGGCACAAAGAAACTCTTCGACACGATAGACAAGCTGAAGGAGTTCTGTCCGAAGTACATCAATATCACGACCCACCATTCGGAATATGTGTATAAGGAACTGGAGAACGGTCTGCTGGAGCGTCAGCGTGTGCGCCGCCGCCCAGGTACCATCGCTATTGCAGCTGCCATTCAGCAGAAATATCATCTTCCTGTCATTCCGCATATCATCTGCAGTGGTGCCACGAAGGAGAGTATCGAGTACGAGTTGCTCGACCTGCAGTTCCTGGGTATCAGTAATGTACTGTTGCTGCGCGGCGATAAGGCCAAGGACGACAAGGTTTTCACACCCACCAAGGGCGGGCATCGCCATACGACAGGCCTGATTAAGCAGGTGGTGCAGTTTAACAACGGGTTCTTCGCCGATGGAACGCCCATCCAGCATCCCGGTGAGCCATTCTCGTTTGGGGTAGCCTGCTATCCCGAGAAGCATGAAGAGGCTCCGAATTTGGAACAGGACATGAAGCACCTGAAGGAAAAGCAAGACCTGGGTGCCGAATATGCTGTGACACAGTTGTTCTTCGACAATGAGAAGTATTATCGGTTTGTGGAGAAGGCCCGACAGATGGGCATCACCATACCGATTATTCCCGGGTTGAAACCTTTTGCCAAGCTCAGTCAGTTGACCGTGGTGCCGAAGACTTTCCACTGCGATATACCCGAACCGTTGGCGCAAGAGGTGCTGAAATGTAAGACCGACGAGGATGCCCGTCAGCTGGGTGTGGAGTGGGCCACACAGCAATGCAAGGATCTGTATGCCCACGGTGTGAACAACATCCATTTCTATACGGTGTCGGCCGTCGACAGTGTGGCTGAGGTGGCACGCAGACTGTGATGGGACGGTGCGAACAGTGAATAAGTAAAAAGACAGATATGACATTCGATGATGTGATAGGACAGAAGGAGGCGAAGGAACGGCTGTTGCAGATGGAGCGCGAACAGCGGCTGCCTCATGCCATGATGCTCTGCGGCCCTGCGGGTTGCGGCAAGATGGCTCTGGCGTTGGCCTTTGCCTCGCATCTGCTCAGGGACGGCCATCCGCAACCCACTGAGTTGCAGCGCCGTACGGCTGATGCTATGCTGAGCAAATGGGAACATCCTGACCTTCACTTCACTTATCCTGTGATACGTCCGGCTGGCACATCTGCCGAGCACAAGATGACGAGCGATGACTTTGGGCGTGAGTGGCACGAAATGCTTAGAAAAGGCCCGTACTTTACCATCGACCAATGGCTGTCGCAAATGGATGCCGCCAACCAGCAGGCCGTTATCGGAGTAGGGCAGAGCGACGAACTGCTGCGCAAACTGAGCCTGAAGTCCAGTCAGGGCGGTTATAAGGTAAGCATTGTTTGGCTGCCGGAGCGCATGAACCTGGAATGTGCCAACAAACTACTGAAACTATTGGAGGAGCCGCCCACACAGACGGTGTTCATCATGGTGTGTGAAGAGCCCGAACAGTTGTTGGAAACCATTCGCAGCCGTGTGCAGCGTATCGACATCAAGCGGATAGACACCGAGGACATCCGTCAGGCACTGACAGAACAACGGGGCATCGACGACAGTGCAGCCATCCGCATAGCCCGTCTGGCCAATGGCAGTTGGACACAAGCACTAACCGAGCTTGATGCCAGCAACGAGAACCATTTGTTCTTCGATATGTTCGTGATGCTGATGCGTTTGGCCTACATGCGCAATATTCACGACCTGAAGAAATGGAGCGACAACGTGGCGGGCTACGGACGTGAGAAACAGAAACGCATGCTGACCTACTTCCTGAGGCTGGTGCGCGAGAATTTCGTATACAACTTCAAGAAACCCGAGTTGGTGTATATGACACAAGAGGAAGAGGATTTTGCCCGAAACTTTGCCCGTTTCGTCAACGAGGCCAATGTGATGGAAATCAGCGAACTGTTGCAGCGATGTATTCGCGACATCTCGCAGAATGCCAATGGTAAAATCGTGTTCTTCGACCTCTGTTTGAAAATGATAGTACTCTTAATACAGAAATAACGACAATATGGACTACAAAAATATGAAACTGAAAATCATGACAGGCTGCGACCGTGGCCTGTGCAGACGTGCTTGTGGCAGGCAGGATCACCAGCTGAACACCTACGACTGGTTGGCCGATGTGCCTGGCAATACCGAGAGCACCGACTTGGTGGAGGTTCAGTTTAAGAATACCCGCAAGGGTTACTACCACAATGTGAACAACCTGGACTTGAAGAAAGGCGACATTGTGGCTGTTGAGGCCAATCCCGGTCACGATATCGGCGTGGTGACGCTGACCGGCCGTCTGGTGAGCCTGCAAGTGAAAAAGGCCAACCTGAAATCGGCTGATGACATTAAGCGCATCTACCGTATTGCCAAACCCGTTGACATGGATAAATACTACGAGGCCAAGGCTCGTGAGCACAGCACCATGATTCAGAGCCGTAAGATAGCAAAGGACCTGGGGCTGGACATGAAAATCGGTGATGTGGAGTATCAGGGCGACGGCAACAAAGCCATCTTCTATTATATTGCTGACGAGCGTGTGGATTTCCGCCAGCTGATCAAAGACCTGGCTGCCACCTTCCATGTGCGCATCGAGATGAAGCAGATTGGTGCCCGTCAGGAAGCCGGTCGCATTGGTGGAACAGGTCCTTGTGGACGTGAGTTGTGCTGTGCCACATGGATGAAGAACTTTGTCAGCGTGAGCACCAATGCTGCCCGTTTCCAGGATATTTCGCTCAATCCACAGAAACTAGCAGGTATGTGTGCCAAACTGAAGTGCTGCCTGAACTACGAGGTGGACGATTATATCGAGGCCGGCAAGAATATTCCCAGTAAGGAAGTTGTACTACAGACAAAAGACAACGACTACTATCTGTTCAAGACCGATATCCTGGCCGGATTGGTGAGCTATTCAACGGCGAAGGGTGTGGCTGCCAATTTGGAAACCATCACTGCCGAGCGTGCCCGCGAGATTATAGAGATGAATAAGCGCGGCGAGAAGCCCCTCTCCCTGCAAGAAGGTAATGACGGCACTCAGACTGAGCACCATGTAGACTTGCTGGCTGGTGAGAGCATTACCCGTTTTGACAAGAGTAAGAGCAAAAATAAGAAGCGCAACAACAAACGAGGCGGCAACGGCCAGGCCCGTAACGACCAGAATCGTCAGGGCAATGAGACACCTGTCAAGGGTAGCAACAAAGGGCAGGGAGGCAATGAGGCACCTGTTAAGGGTAGCAACAAAGGACAAGGCGGTAATGAGGCCGGCAAGGGTGGAAATAAAGGCCAAGGCGGTAATAGAAATCGGGGCGGCAAGTCGCAAGAGCGTCAAAACAACAATCATTCAGCTCCCAAGCAAGGTTAATATCACTCAGGAATACGACGCATGAGAAAGGGTGGCTTTATCGTGGCTCTGTTTCTGGTTGTATGTGGCATGACCGCATGCGACAGTCATGTGGTGTTCGACAAGTACGAGCACACACCCATCGTGGGATGGGAGAAAAACGACACTTTGTTTTTCGATGTTTCTCCTGTTGCCATTGAAGGGAATTACCGTCAGGAACTAGGCTTGCGCATTACAAGCACCTATCCCTTTATGAGTCTGCGGCTGGTAGTGGAGCAAGTGATTATACCTGCACACCGTTTGGTGCGCGATACGATTGACTGTCATCTCATTGATCGTAACGGGAAACCGAAAGGACAGGGAATGAGTTATTACCAGTATCAGGTGCCAGTAAACGACATTACGTTGCAACAGGGCGACTCGCTGCATATTTGTGTACGCCATGATATGAAACGCGAGATTCTGCCCGGCATCTCTGACGTGGGAATTAAGATGACGAGGCATTGAAGATTGAAGATTGAGGATTGAAGATTGAGGATTGGGAATTGAGGATTGAAGATTATGGCATCCTTTTGCTGTTGTCTACACTCCTACACTCCTAAAACCTTGTCGCTTATCACTTAGAATCTGAATCAGCTGCGTACCAAGTTGCGGCCTGCATCGATGCGCAGGAAAATGAAGAGCAACAGCGTGAACCCCCATAGCGATGAGCCTCCGTAACTGAAGAATGGCAGCGGAATGCCGATGACAGGCGTCAGTCCGAGTACCATTCCCACGTTGATGAAAACGTGGAACAAGAAGATGCTTACCACACAATAGCCGTAGATGCGCCCAAACTTAAACGGTTGTCGCTCAGCCATCTTGATAAGCCTCAGAATCAGCGCCAGGAACAACAGCAGCACACCAGCTGAACCCACAAATCCTTCTTCCTCACCTACCGTACAGAAAATAAAGTCGGTGTCTTGCTCTGGCACATACTTCAACTTGGTCTGTGTGCCATTCAGAAATCCTTTGCCACGCAAACCGCCAGAGCCAATGGCAATCTCGCTCTGGTGCACGTTGTATCCGGCACCCTTCAAGTCTTCTTCCAATCCCAGTAGTACGTTGATGCGGACACGCTGGTGAGGTTCCATCACATTGTTCAGCACATAGTCGGCCGAATAGAAGGCCACAACCGAGCCGATGGAAAAGAGGAAAATGAGCAGAAACGTCACAAAACGGGTGCTCAGCCACTGATAAATCAGGTAGCCGATGATGCCGACAGTGATGGTGAGCTGAACCCACACCACATCGAAACGATAGATGTACATGGAGAAAAGCAAGGCCAGCAATGTGCCTAAAACAGACACGGCTATCAGCCGGAAGGCCATTCGCTTGTCATGACAGTAGACATAGACCATGCCTGCGGTAAACAGTTGGATGAGCAACAAAACGACGAATTTGCCGACCGACGTGACTGCATCGGGCATCATCACATTCTCGAAACGGATGCCTACTACAAAGTAAATCACCATGGCTACGGCCGTGAACAGCACACTGCCCGGCATTCCCTCGCGATAGAACATCAGGAAGAACGACAGATAGACCAGGGCAGAACCCGTCTCGCGCTGGCCAACGATGCAGATCATGGGAATGATGACGATGGCACAGGCGGCGGCAAAGTGCTTCCAGTTTTTCATGTCGAAGCCATAAGAGCTCATGAACTTCGACACGGCCAACGCGGTGGCAAACTTTGCAAACTCGGCAGGTTGCAACTTCACAGGACCCAGCACCAGCCACGAGTGAGAGCCTTTGGTACTGACAGGATTGAAGATGGTGGCGAAGAGTAGCAACACGAGTCCTATATATATAATGTACGCGAACGTATCATAAAAGCGGTCGTCGAGCAGTAACAGCACCAATCCCAGCATCAACGATGTGCCAATCCACATGATTTGCTTGCCCGAGTTGGTGGTAAGGCTAAAGATGTCGGTCTCGCCATACGTGTAGCTGGCACCGCACACACTCAGCCATCCGAAGGCGAGCAAGGCCACATAGATGGCAATGGTCCACCAGTCGATGGAGCGCAAAACGCTAGGATGCTTATCTGTCTCTCGAACCATAGAAAATCACTTTTCGTTGGAAATCGTCGGCCCGCTTGGCTGAGGCTGGTGACAACTTTCCGTTAATATACTGCTCCATAATCAGTCCGCCGATGGGCACACCATAGTCGGCACCCCATCCGCCATTCTCCACATAGACGGCGACGGCAATTTTCGGGTTGTCCATGGGGGCAAAGCCCATGAACACCGAGTGGTCGCGGCCACGGTTCTGAGCCGTACCGGTCTTTCCACAAGCATTGAAACTATAATGTCCCAGGGCCTTACACGTACCACCCAGCACCGATGCGCGCATGCCCTGCACAATATAGTTGTAGGCTTTGCTGTCGGCCTTCGAGTAGTGACGGCGCGTGAATGCGGTGTCGAGCGGTTCGTCCTGCACCTTTCTCACCACATGCGGCACATAGTAATAGCCGCGGTTGGCAATGGTGGCCCCCAGATTGGCTATCTGTAATGGGGTAGCATTGACCTCACCCTGTCCGATGGCAATGGAGATGACGGTCAGTCCGTTCCACGAGCCGTGATATGCCTTGTCGTAGAATTGGGCATTAGGTATGAGGCCTCGCTTCTCGCCCGGCAGGTCGATGCCCAACTTATAGCCAAATCCCATGCTCACCATGTAGTCGCGCCAGGTGTTCATGGCATTCTGCACCGAGCCGTACTTTTTCTTGTTGCCAATCATGTAGTACAATCCCCAGCAGAAATAGCCGTTACACGACGTTGAGATGGCTGGTACCAACGCCAGTGGTGCCGCATGGCCGTGGCAGCCCACCCGCAGACCGCGATAGTGGAATCCGCGTGAGCAGGGGAATTGTGTGCCCGGTCCGATGATGCCCTCCGACATGAAGGTCAGTCCTTGTGTCGTCTTGAAGGTAGAGCCTGGCGGATACTGTCCCATGATGCTGCGGTTGAGCAGAGGCTTCCACACGTTGCGCAACAGTTGGGTGTGCATTTTTCCGCGGTTCTTGCCAGTCATGATACGGGCATCGTAGGTGGGCGAAGATACCATGCACAATATCTCGCCGGTAGACGGCTCGATGGCCACGATGCTTCCTATTTTATGCTGCATCAGTCGTTCGCCCAAGGCCTGCAGGTTCAGGTCGATGCTCAGCGTAAGGTCTTTGCCAGCTTTCGGTTTTTGGTCGAGGGCGCCATTCTGATATTTCCCTTGAATGCGTCCGTGGGCATCGCGCAGCAGGATCTGAATACCCTTTTCGCCACGCAACTGCTTTTCGTACGAGCGCTCAACACCCAGTTTGCCGATGTAGTCGCCTGCTTGATAGTAGTCGTCCTCCTCAATGTCTGAGGGCGACACTTCGGCCACGTCGCCCAGCACATGAGCGGCATAGGGATACTCATAGCAGCGGATGCTACGGCGTTGCACATAAAACCCTGGGAAACGGAACATTTTCTCTTGGAAAACGCTGAACTCACGGTCGTTCAGCTGACTCATGAACAGCTGCTGAGTGAAGCGCGAGTAGCCGGGATTCTTCGAGCGGTCTTGGATTTGTTCCATGCGTTCGATGAAATACTCTTTGGTGATGCCCAGCGCCTGACACAGTTCCAGCGTGTCGATATGGTCTTTGGCCTCGTTCATGATGACCATGATATCGTAGGCAGGCTGGTTGTAGACCATCAGCTTGCCGTTGCGGTCGTGGATGACACCTCGCGAGGGGTATTCCACTTTTTTCAGGAAGGCGTTCGAGTCGGCGCTTTTCTTATAGTCATCGCTTGTCACCTGCAGCATGAACAGGCGGATGATGTAGACCGTCACAATAGCGACGGCAATACCCGCAATGACATACTTTCTGTTCTCTAGTCCGAAGTCCTTCATGCGCGTCTCAGCCCCTTCTGATGTTTTCGATAACCAGTATCAGCACCACGGTCAGGATGGTGCTGCCGCCAATGCTCATGAGCCACTGAATCCAATTGAAGAAATTGAATGTCTCGAGTGTGAAATAAGCCAGACAATAGATGAGCACCATGATGATGGTATAATAGACAAACGAGGTGACGCCCAGCGTGCGCATGCCAGGCTCCAGGTCCTCGGCACTGTCGCGCGGGATGAACGGCTCGAATATGTAAGGCTGCAAGGCCCCGATGAGTGTCATCGATCCGGCGGCCACTCCCGGCGTGTTGGTAAACGAGTCAACACACAGGCCCAGCGCAAACGACCATAGCAGAATGGCCCACTTGGGGAAATTGCGAGGGAAGAGCAGTACCAGATAGACATAAAGCAGGGGCGTGGCACAGTTGAACAGGTGGATGTGATTCAACACCAGTGCCTGTGCCACGAGCAGTATGGCGAAAAACAATAGTCGTTTCAACAAATCTAAGGCCATTGTCAATACTATCTAATCGTCAATGTTCTTTGGTCTTCAGCGAGTCTTGTGCGGCGCGCAACAGCTCCAGACGCTGCTTCATGATGGCATCGTCGATGACGCACACGTCGCGCAACAATCCAAAATCAGTCGACAGTTCCACCTCCAGCCGGTATGACAGTCCGTCGGCAGAATTATAAACATGCAGAATCTTTCCCACCATCACGCCCGGAGGGAATACCGACGAGTAGCCGCTTGTCACCACCTTGTCGTAAAGACGGAAGTGGGCATGACGGGGAATGTCGTCGACATAGGCGATGCGCGACGAGCCGCCCTGCCAGTGCAGGTAGCCGAAGTAGCCGCGCTTGGCAATAGACACACTGATGTTGGAGTTCTTGTTCAGCACCGGGATGATCACCGAGTAGTGCGACGAGGTCATGTAGACAATGCCCACGATGCCATTGCCGCAGGCCACGCCCATATCCTTGCGCACGCCGTCGGCCTCGCCTTTGTCGATGGTGATGAGGTTGTCTTGTCCGGTGATGGCATTATGAACCACCTTGGCGGGTATCAGCTTGTAGTCGTTCAGCATCTGCAACTGTCCGGCCTTGGCCGCATCGGGATTCTCCGTCAGTGCGGTCAGCCGGTTGTTCAGCTGCTCTACCTGTCTCTCCAGATAGACATTGCGCGTGGTGAGCTCTTGGTTGACCTTCGTAAGACTGAAGAAGGACTCAACAGCTGAGTCCCACTCATAGAGCTTACCGGCCACTACATTGGCCGATGAAAACCACACACTGCCCTGATAGCTGTTGTATTTGAACAGCAACACAAAGCTGACTACCTCGAGCACGACAAACAAGAACCAGTGATGGTATTTTGCCAGAAACTCCAGTAGATTGTGCATATGTCGATATTATCTCATCAGGAACGAGAAACGGTCAACGTTCTTCAGGGCGATACCGGCTCCGCGTGCCACACAGTGCAGCGGGTCTTCGGCCACGTTGAACGGAATGTTGATCTTGTCGGTCAGACGCTTGTCAAGTCCGCGCAGCAGGGCGCCGCCACCAGTCAGGTAGATACCGTTCTTTACGATGTCGGCATAGAGCTCGGGCGGAGTGCTCTCCAATGCGTTCAGCACAGCGGTCTCGATGCGTGCCACGGTCTTGTCGATGCAGTGGGCAATCTCCTGGTAGCATACGGGAACCTCCATGGGGAGTGCCGTGATGCGGTTTGGTCCGTGCACCACGTAGTCCTCGGGGGCATCCTCGCCCAGGTCGGTCAGGGCAGAGCCTACATTAATCTTAATACGTTCGGCCATGCGCTCGCTCACCTTCACGTTGTGCTGGCGGCTCATGTACTCCTGGATGTCGGCAGTCAGGTCGTCGCCAGCCACCTTGATGGAGTTGTTGGCCACAATACCGCCCAGCGAAATCACGGCGATCTCGGTGGTGCCGCCACCGATGTCGACAATCATGTTGCCCTCTGGGGCCTCCACGTCGATACCAATACCAATGGCAGCAGCCATCGGCTCGAAAATCAGATACACGTCGCGGCCGTCAGCATGCTCGGCAGAGTCGCGTACGGCACGCAGCTCCACTTCGGTAGAGCCCGAAGGCACTCCGATGACCATGCGGAGAGAGGGGTGGAACAGGCGGCTGCCCGTGTGCACCATCTTAATCAGTCCGCGCATCATCTGCTCGCAGGCAGAGAAATCGGCAATCACGCCGTCGCGCAACGGGCGGATAGTGCGTATGTTGTCATGCGTCTTCTCATACATCATCTTGGCTTTCTCGCCCACGGCAATCATCTTGTCGGTGCGGCGGTCGAGCGCAACTACTGACGGCTCGTCAACCACAATCTTGTCATCGCTGATAATAATGGTGTTGGCCGTTCCCAGGTCCATTGCAATTTCCTGAACAAATGAAAATAATCCCATATTCTTCTTTACTTCTACTTAAAGCTTATACTTTTTTTATCTGTCTTAATCGTTTGTTGCTTTCGCTTAGTCCATCATGCTCAGCGACACGGTGCGAGAGCCTTTCTGCTCTTCCGAGCCCATGAACCAGCTGTAGATGGCCGAGTCGTAATGGCTGCTCACGCCGAAGGCACGTGTGGCCAGCATACGGCGGTCGGCGAGGTCGGTCTGTGCACCTTTCTCGTTCAGAATGTCGAGCAACACACTGTATTCTGCCTTGCTGGGCACGATCACCACATCCTTGAAGTTCTTCGCACCTGCGCGGATGAGCGAGATGCCGCCAATGTCGATTTTCTCGATGATGTCGGCCTCGTCGGCACCGCTTGCCACGGTCTGCTCAAAAGGATACAGGTCGACAATCACAAGGTCGATGGCAGGAATGTCGTACTGGCTCATCTGGTCGATGTCGCCCTCATTGTCGCGGCGGGCCAGGATGCCTCCGAACACCTTCGGGTGCAGCGTCTTCACTCTGCCGCCCAGGATAGAGGGGTAAGTGGTTACTTCTTCCACCTTCTGGCACTCGTAGCCCAGACTCTCAATAAACTTCTGTGTTCCGCCTGTCGAGAGGAACTTCACACCTTCTTCATGCAGCTTTGCCAGCAATTCGTCCAAACCATCTTTATGGAAAACCGATACCAAAGCGGTTTTTATCTGTTTTGTAGCCATAATTTATCGCACATTATATATTTTAGGCTGCAAAGGTACGAAAAAAACGCGGATTGCCATTCATTTTCCCGTTGATATTTTTTGCAAACATGTGTTAAATTGTCTCATGTCAATTTCCAAGGCCTCTCTGCTAGTAGCAGAAGGCTGCTCCAGACTCGCAGAGCAGCCCTCTGGATTTCCAGAGTGCATCTTTAGAATCGTCATCGCCACATATACAAATATCCACGGATACTGGTTGCATCCGTGGATATTCGTGGGTCGTACAAATGGTCTGTCAGCATCAGTCAAAAGGCCTCATGCGCACGTCGATGCCGTCGGCCTTCAGCTGCTGTGGCAGTTGGCTAATGTCGGTCTGCCCGTAGTGGTAGGGGAACAGCACCCGCGGTTTGATGGCGCGTGCTGCATTGACAAACTGGCTGGTTGTCATGGTGTAGGGCTGGTTGCAAGGCAGGAAGGCCACATCGATGTCTTTTATGTTGGTCATTTCGGGAATGTCCTCGGTGTCGCCGGCAATATAGATGCGCAGCCCGTCGATGGTAAGGATGTATCCGTTGTCGCGTCCTTTCGGGTGGAACTGCAGATGACCCTCGGTGATGTTGTAGGCGGGAACGGCCTCGACGCTGATGTTGTCGGCCACTTCCTTATGGTCGCCGTTGGCCATCACTTCGCCATAGCCCAGCATGTCGGCACAGCGCCGGTTGGTGACGAGTCGTGTGCCGGTGGCTGTCAGCTGACCGATGGCTGCCCGGTCGAAGTGGTCGCCATGCTCATGCGTCACAAAGATATAGTCGGCCTTTGGCAGGGCAGCATAGTCGGTAGTGCGGTTGCCCAGTTTGCCAACGGGGTCGATTTCTATCTCCTTGCCGTCGAACACGATGCGGATGCTGGCATGCAGCAGAGGGTAAATGGCAACCGTCTTGCCGCTTTTAGTCTTGAAGACATCCTGCCCGGCCGTCTCGGTAGTAACAGGCATCTGCTGTTTCTGCCATTCCATGATGCCTCCTTTCAGGTTGACCACGGTGTAGCCCGCCTTGGCCAGTTGGTTGGCAGCATTGGCCGAGCGGCGTCCGCTGCGGCAATACACGGCCACGCGCTTGCCTTGCGGCACTAGCTGGCGCGCCTGTTCGATGAAGTCGTCTTTGTTGACGTCGGCATGAAGGGCACCGCCAATGTGGCCCTCAGCAAACTCTTTGTCTGTGCGAACGTCAAGCAATACCACATCGGGCTGAGTGATGAGTGCCGCGAAGTCGCTGACGCTGGCATTCTCGTAATTCTGTTGACTGCATGCCGTGTTGAGACCCAGCAGGGCAAGCAGGAAAGTAAGATACTTTTTCATATTCATCTGGTGTTTCTTGTTATCTGCTGCAAATATAATAAAAATATCGCAATTGTCGCAAAAATTGTGTATCTTTGCATGCCAAATGACATTTTTCATGAAGCAGACAACACATTCCCCCGTCGGTCCGACGACAGAGAAACAGCGCTACACCGTGCTCGACAGCATGCGCGGACTGGCTCTGTTGGGCATTGCGCTGGCCAACTTCCCGGAGTTCGGCTTGTGGACTTTCCTCAGCGGTGATGCGCGGGCGGCCATGCCTACGGCCGGCATAGACAAGGTGGTGCGCTTCGTAGAGTATTGGTTGGTTGAGGGAAAATTCTATAGCATCTTCTCAATACTGTTTGGCATTGGCTTTTCCATCTTTCTTTCCAGGCATGGCACAAGGAGGTTTGTCAGACGAATGCTGATTCTCCTGCTGATAGGCCTTGTTCATCTGTTGCTGATATGGAATGGCGATATCTTGCTGCTCTATGCTGTGGGCGGATTGCTGCTGGTTTTGTTCGTCAGGGCGACCGACCGCATGTTGCTCGCTTTGGCCGTCTTTTTCATCTTATTGCCTGCTGGACTCGACGCTTGGTCGCAATGGCAGGGCATCGACATGGCGGCTCCGCTTTATGATGCCTGGTGGCGACAGGCTGCCAGCAGCGGCATCACAGAAGAAAACTTTGCCTCGTGGCTTCGCGACGCCGACAGCTATGCCGTGATGTTTGAGTTCTTGAAACAGGGCTCTATTGAGCGCATGTGGGAGTTTGTGAGCGGGCACCGCCTGCTGAAGGTCATCGGTTTGTTCTTGATTGGCTATCTCATTGGCCGTCACCGCCTTTACGCCCATATAGAAGAGATGAGACCCCAGCTGAAGAGAGCTTTCTTTTGGACATTGTTAGTCATGCTGCCCCTTTCGTTCGTCTTTGCGTGGAGTGCTACACATGGTGAACCGTGGGGCATGGCTGTCCATTCGTTGCTCTATGCTGTGAGTGTGGTACCGTTGGCATTGGCTTTTATGATGGGAGTGTGTCTGTGGCTGCGGCCGTTTGAAGTATTTAAATCTGCAGGCCGCATGGCTTTGACTTGTTACATTGGCCAGTCGCTCATCGGCATATTTCTATTCTATGGCATCGGTCTGGGGTGGGGCACGCGTTTCGGTTTCGTGCATATAGAGTTGACAGCCTTCATCGCATTCTTCGCTGAAGTTTTGGTGTGCCGTTTGTGGCTGCGCCATTTCAGTTTCGGTCCGTTAGAGTGGCTCTGGCGCATGCTGACTTATGGTAAATGGATGAGGCTGCGCAAGTCGGCAGATTGACCATGTCTAAAAAGGTTGCAAAATCCTTGCCCATTGGAGTTTTGACAGCCTTCAACTCAGTTCTTTTCAACGTTTTTCGTGGGAGCAGGCACAAAGCCGAGTGCTGCCACCACACAGCTCATGACTGGGCTGATGAGATTGAAGAAACAGAAGGGCAGATATACGATGGTCGGGATGCCCAGCACGGTGCTTTGTGTCATGCCGCAGGCCGTCCATGGTACCAGTACCGATGTGACGGTCGACGAGTCTTCAGTGCTGCGGCTCAGCAGTTCGGGCCGGTAGCCCCGCTCACGGTATTCTTCGCGGAATATGGAGGCATTCATGATAATGGATAGGAACTGGTCGCCCATGATCATGTTGAGCAGAATGCCCGAAACCACCGTCGAGCAAACCAGACTCACGGTGTTGTGAATGGCGCGGAGCATCACATGCGTGAGGCTCTTGAGCATCTGACTGGCTATCATGCAACTGCCGAAGCACATGGCGCAGAGTATGAGCCAGACCGTGTTGAGCATGCCCGCCATACCGCGGGTGGCAACCAGACTGTTGATTTCGGCATAGCCAGTGTCTACCTGTGTGCTGGCATAACAGGTCTGCATGATGCCTGCCAGCAGTCGGACCGCCTTTCCCGTCAAGGCCTCGCCGGGCAACGATGCCACCACGTCGGGTTGTAGCACCAGCGCGCACAGGCAAGCGGCCAGCGACGACAGCATCAGCGTGACCAGCGAAGGCACTTTCTTGACGATGAGAATGCCTGTGAACAACGGTACCAGCAGCGTCCACAGCGAGATATTGAATGCACTGCTGAGTCCTGTTGTATAGCGATTTACCTCTATCGGCTCACCATCGAAACCCAGACCCATGAACAGGTAAATGAGCAGGGCAATGACGATGCTTGGCACGGTGGTGTACATCATGTAGCGGATATGCGAGAAGAGGTCGGCGCGGGCCATCGACGATGCCAGAACCGTAGTATCGGACATGGGCGACATCTTATCGCCGAAGTAAGCACCCGATATGATGGCGCCGGCACAATAAGGCGCAGGTATGCCCAGTGCATTGCCGATGCCTAGAAGTGCAATGCCGATGGTGGCAATGGTCGTCCACGAAGTGCCTGTCATCACAGAGATCAGCGACGAGATAATGCAGGCGCAAGGCAGGAAAAACTGTGGTGACATGAACTGCACACCATAATATATCAGCGTTGGTACCACTCCGCTGATCATCCAAGTGCTCGACATCACACCAATCATCAGCAGGATAAGGATAGAAACGGCCGCCTCGCCAATGGTTTTCTGAATAGCGTGCTCAAAGGTCTTCCACGGCACATGATAGAGCACCATCGCTATGGCCACACATATACATGTCGCCACGATGAGTGCCAGCTGACTCGCTCCGCTGAGCGCATCGTCGGGCATGTGCAGCAAAACCAGCACAATCATCGCAACGAGCACAGCCAGTGGCAGCACCGATATCAGCGGGTGGGGAAGTCGGGAGTTCAGCTCGTCCATTGGAAGATTTAATAATCCTTTATTATCGTATTCTATTTGCAAAGATAAAAAGAATCTTCCATACTTCCAAATGTCATTCCTGAAAAGCCCGTCATTTCCTCTTGACATTCTTTATGATGAATGGCAAGAGCTTAGTCCCTCCCCAAACATAAGGTTAGTGCTGCTAGCATTTAATGAAGGAACTCTGGAGGCACCAAACTACTCATCTTGGTAGGGGAAACAAAAAAGAGAGATCGTGTTGATCTCTCTGGTGATCCGCTTGGGGCTCGAACCCAAGACCCCAACATTAAAAGTGTTGTGCTCTACCGACTGAGCTAGCGGATCAGAGCTTTCTGATGTGAAAGCGGGTGCAAAGGTACTATGTTTTTTTGAAACGGCAAAATTATTCGGCAGTTTTTTCGTCTTTTATTGCGATTTCTGTAGCCGATGAGTCACTGTCAGGGGGTGCAGATGGGGTAACTACGCTCTTTCCAACGCTCTCTGGTACAGGAACAACGGAGGTCTCGCTGCTGTTTTCATCCTCATCCAGCTCTCGGGTGACGTATCGCTGATAGTAGGCAATGAGCAGGGTGGTAAGAGGCAGGGCGATGATGAGGCCGATGAATCCGAGCAGTGCGCCCCATACCGAGAGGCTCAGCAGCAGGATGGCAGGGTTGAGGCCCATGGCCTTTCCCATGATTTTCGGCGTGACAATCATATCAATGATGACTTGTACGATAGCAAAGACGGCCACGGCAGAGATGAGGATAATCCAGAAGTTCTGTCCAGTGTCGGCTGCTTTGAGCAGGGCCAGCAGGGCGGTGGGGATGAGGGCAAACGTGTGGAGATAGGGCACCAGGTCGAGAATGCCGATGAGAATGCCGAGACCGATGGCCATCGGGAAGTCGATGATGGTGAACCCGATGCAGAAGAGCACACCCATGGTGAGGGCCACAAGTCCCTGTCCGCGAATGTAGTTGTTCAGCTCGCGCTCAACGTCCTGCATCAGCTCGCTCCAGAACGGTCGTACCTTTTTGGGGAAGATCTTGATCCAGTTCTCGGTAAGATACTCATAATCGAGCAGGATGAAGAACATATACAACAGCGTAATGAGCGAGGCTACGATGCTGATGACGACGCTGGCTGTCTGTCCTAGGAAGCTGAACAGCTGCGGCATGGCAGTCTTCAGCGCGTCGGTGAAGTCCTTGCTACGAAAAAATTCGTCTATCCGCGCTTGGTTTTCTTGTATCCATCCCTGGATGGTTTCCGGAATGCTGGTGATATGTGCGGTGTTGTGGATGTATTTGGTGGCCAGCTCGCCCAGCTTCTGAAACTGCTCGATCATGGGCGGAATGATGAGGTAGACCACTCCCCCCACCACGGCAATGACGAAGATGAGCGTGACAATGATGCTCAAAGCCCGTGTGGGCACGTGCATTTTGTATTGCACGAACTTCACGATAGGGTAGAGCAGATAGGCCATGAACCATGCGATGAAGAATGGCAGCAGCACACTGCTGAGGTAGTTCATGAGCAGGAGAATGGCAAGAACGAGCAGACCGATGCCTGTCCAACGGATAAAACGGTCGAATGTGATTTCTTTTTGCATCGTTGTCGGTGGTTTGTGGATGGCTGTATATTCTGAATAATGCTTTGATACAGAGAATGTTGCTTGTTTACGGACGGTTCGAATGGTCGTGTGTCCGCTGGTCGTTGGCGAGAGCTTTCTGGTAGCATTCGCGGCAGAGCGGCTCATATTCGGCTGTCTCGCCCAGCAATACACGCTTGTCGTTGGCCACGAGACGGTGGCTGACATAAGCCAGGTTGCCGCATTTCACGCAGATGGCATGCACCTTGGTCACATCGTCGGCAATGGCGCAGAGGCCGGGAATGGGACCGAATGGAATGCCTTTGAAGTCCATGTCGAGTCCTGCAACAATGACGCGCACACCGCGGTTGGCCAGTTCGTTGCACACTTCGATGAGCCCCATGTCGAGAAACTGGGCTTCGTCGATGCCCACCACATCGATATCTGATGAGAGCAGCAGAATGCTCGACGAGTTGTCGACGGGCGTGGATTGAATGGCATTCTGGTCGTGGCTCACCACGTCGACGTCAGAGTAGCGTGTGTCGATGGCAGGTTTGAAGATCTCGACTTTCTGTTTTGCGAATTTCGCACGTTTCATGCGCCGGATAAGTTCCTCTGTCTTACCCGAGAACATGCTGCCGCACACAACTTCAATTCGTCCTGGGCGGTGTGCCTCACCTGTTAAGTTATCTGTCATGATGGTGCAAAAATACAAATACGCTTTAAAAAATGCAAAGTTTTTGTTGTTTTTTTTGCTCATTATTATTTTTTAAACTATATTTGCCCCCGTATTATGGGCATTTTGTATGTTGTGCCGACTCCTGTCGGTAATATGGAAGACATGACGCTGCGCGCCATCAGAATATTGAAGGAGGCAGATTTGGTGCTGGCGGAAGATACCCGCACATCGGGCATTCTGCTGAAGCACTTCGAAATCAAGAACCATCTGATGTCTCATCATAAGTTCAATGAGCATGGCACGTCAGCGGGCATCGTCGAGCGGCTGAAGGCCGGTCAGACGATAGCGCTCATCAGTGACGCCGGCACCCCGGGCATCAGCGACCCGGGCTTTTACCTTGTTCGCGAGGCGGTGGCTGCAGGCATTGAGGTGCAGACCCTGCCGGGTGCTACGGCATTTGTTCCGGCATTGGTGTCGAGCGGACTGCCCGACGACCGTTTCTGCTTCGAGGGTTTCCTGCCGCAGAAGAAAGGGCGTCAGACCCGCCTTGAGGGACTTCGCGACGAACAGCGTACGATGATTTTCTACGAGTCGCCCTACCGGCTGGTGAAAACTCTGCAGCAGTTCAGCGAGGTGTTCGGCGAGGACCGTCAGGTGAGTGTCTGCCGCGAGATATCGAAGGTGCACGAAGAGAGTGTGCGCGGAACGCTGGCCGAGGTTATTGCCCATTTCACCGAGAAAGAGCCGAAAGGCGAAATTGTGGTGGTGGTGGCTGGCGCTGCCCCTAAAAAAGAGAATAAAACCAAAAATAATAAGGTATGAAAAAACTATTATTTGTATTTGCATTGGGAGCTATGACTCTCGTTGCATGTGATGAAGCAAAGCAAAGACCTCGTATGGCAGATCTGACCCAGAGTGACTCGTTGCAGAAGATCATTGCCCAGAAAGACAATGAGATTAACGACATGATGGGCACACTGAACGAGATTCAGGAGGGCTTCCGCCTGATCAACGAGGCTGAGAACCGCGTCAGTCTGGCCAAGGATGGTGAGGGTGCCAACAAGCGTCAGCAGCTGCGTGAGAATATGCAGTTCATTCAGCAGACAATGGCTAAGAACCGTGAGTTGATTAACAAACTGAAGAAGCAGCTGCGTGAGAGCTCCGTGAAGGGCGACCAGCTGAATAAAACTCTGGAAGACCTTGTAGCCCAGCTCGAGCAGAAAGACCAGCAGCTGCAGCAGCTGCGCTCTGAACTCGACGCCAAAGATATTCACATTGGTAAGTTGGACGAGACCATTGCCACACTGAACACCGATGTGGAGAACCTGAAGACCGAGAGCAGCCAGAAGACTGAGACCATCAACACACAAGACAAGCAGTTGAATACTGCCTGGTTTGTCTTCGGAACAAAGAAAGAGCTGAAAGAACAGCGTATCATTGAGGACGGACGCGTGCTGCAGGCTAACTTCAACAAGAATTATTTCACCAAGATTGATATCCGCATCGACAAGGAAATCAAGCTCTACTCTAAGTCTGCCAAGTTGCTCACCATGCACCCGTCGAGCAGCTATACGCTTGCCAAGGATGCCAAAGACCAGTATGTGCTGCGCATCACCAACCCCCAGATTTTCTGGAGCACCAGCAAGTATTTGGTAGTACTCGTGAAATAGTATTCGCCTTCGTCACGGACCTTCTTAAAGAGGTGCCTGCGAAACAAACAAGAAGATTGATAGAATCAACCATAAAGGGCATGCGCTGATGAAAGTGCATGCCCTTGTTTTTTATGATGAAATGCAGCGGTGCTGCTGCCGATAGAGGTGGTTCGTTGCATTCTTCGTCCACCGGCGGAGGACGCTAGTGCGTGGGCTGTGTCCCTTCTCCCTTCTTTTTGATTGCATTACCTTCTTTTCGCAGGCATAACTTTCTTCCCCGAGGCAGGCTTGAGCGGCATTTCTGGGCAGTCGGAGAGCCTGGGTCGGAAGGGAGAGGCCGTATGGCCGGCGGCACGGGTTTTCTTATAGATGTCGAGTTTTGGTCCAGGCACCGACGGACAGTAGTTCAGCACATGTTTCATGCGTGTCTTCTGCTGCTCGGTCAGTTCGTCGCTGTAGCAGTAGGCATAATCCATCACGTTGCGGGCAATGTATGTGGTGGCGTCTTCACAGTTGATACGCTCGCTCACCATGTCGAGTGTCAGCGTCCTGCCTGTTCTCTCGGCTGAGGTAACCAGCGCCTCCAACAGCGAGGTATAGGCATTGAAGTCGCAGTTCTTCGTGTCAGTACAGGCGTCGTCCTCGTTGCATTCATCCTCTGAGAAGGTGTGCAGCAGTCCGAGAAAATGCCCTAGCTCGTGGGCAATAGTAGATACAATGAAGCAGGGATTATAGTATCCGTTGTCCTGAGTCTCATAGATATAGGTGTTATTGATGCAACATCCGAACGGGAAGTCGGGGTGGGTGAGCGTGTTCAGGTAGTCGGTCGACTGCAGGCTGTCGAGCTTGTGGTTTTCGGGAGTGACGGCCAAATCGGAGAGCCCCATCGTCTTTGGGTCTTTGAACTGGAACACATAGATATTGATGCATCGCTGAATGTTGAAGGCATAGGCTGAGTATTGCTGACGGTCTTTCCCCTCGGTGTCGAGGAAGTCATTCGGGTCGTAGTCGGTGAAGGTCACCTCATGGCGCACCACCCCGGGTTCTTCCAGTTTGTTGCCTTCGTCGTCGTACTTTGCCATCTCAAACTGCACGTTGGCACTGTTGTGTTTATAGAGGCGGTTCACGTTGGCCATCACCTTGCCCAGCCAGCCTTTCCGCACATATTGCAGGGTGTCTTTCTGGTCTTTGTAGAGCACGTGAAACACCACCGGCACCACATACTGATAGTCGTCAGCCGACGGCATGGCGGGCTGTCTCAGGCTGACAGTCTTGCTGATGCCGTTGCTTTTCACGGTCAGCAGTCCTGTCCGCTCACTCTTTGTGAGGTTCGGTGTCACCCAAAGCGGCACCGTGGTCCGGCCGCTGCCTTTCTGCATCAGCGGCACACACCAGTCGGTGTTGCTTGTGATGGTCCAGTCGGCATTGGTGGAAATCTCCAGCACAGCCTCGCGCTGCGCCTCATTCCACACAAATTCCTCCGTCGAGAGACTCAGTTTCTTCGAGTCGTTGTCGTCATCGTGGCCGGAACAGGCCGCCAACGCAACAACCATCATCAGATAGAGCAGTCGTCTCATCATCTTTTCTCCTTGAAAAAGTCTATCATCAGCTGTCTGCACTCATCGCGCAACACCCCTGTTGTCACCGTGGCCTTGGGGTGGAGAGCCTTCGGCGCAAAGGCCTGGAAGCCGCGCTTAGGGTCGTCGGTGCCATAGACAATACGGCTGACCTGCGCCCAGCCGATGGCTCCGGCACACATCACACAGGGCTCTACCGTGACATAGAGCGTGCAATCGTTCAGGTATTTCCCGCCCAACAGGTTGGCGGCCGACGTGATGGCTTGCATCTCGGCATGAGCTGTCACGTCACAGAGTGTCTCCGTCAGGTTGTGAGCCCGTGCGATGATACGGTCTTTGCACACCACAACCGCACCAATGGGAATCTCACCTTGGCGCAGAGCCTCTTGCGCCTCGTCGAGCGCCCGGCGCATGTATTGCTCGTCTTTTTCTTGTTGTGTCATAGGCAGTCTTGTCAACAATGGTTGTCAAAGATAAAATAGTGAAACTGTTCCTATTCGCACACGATGCTTTCGATGCGCAGCCTTTGGACGCCCGCCGGAACGCGCACCTCCACCTCGTCGCCCACCTTTTTGTTCAGCAGAGCCTGTGCAATAGGTGACTTGATTGAGATCTTTCCCTCGCGGATGTTGGCCTCGTGCGGGCTGACAATTGTGTAGGTCATCTTGCAGTTGTTGGCCAGGTTGGTCATCTCCACCTTGCTCAAGAGCATCACACAGTCGCTCTTGAGAACCGACTTGTCGATGACGCGTGCATTCTCAAGTACCTTCTGCTTGAAGCGTATCCTCCCAAGCAGCCTGGCCTGTTCGCGCTTGGCGGCATGATATTCGAAATTCTCGCTGAGGTCGCCCTTGTCGCGTGCTTCGGCGATGGCATCCCTCACACGGGGCAGTTCCACACTCTCCAACTGATGAAGTTCGGCTACCAACTTGTCGTAGCCTTCTTGCGACATATATTCCATCTTCTTTTTTCAATGAGTCTGATGATTCTGACTGCAAATGTATAAAAAAATACTGAAAGACAGGCAATTTGGAGATGAGAAAATGATATCAAGTGAAAAGTGATAAGTTTTTTAGGAGTGTAGGAGTTTGTCCAAGTGAAAAGTGATAAGTGAGAAGTGACAAGTGAGAAGTTTTTAGGAGTGTTGGAGTGTGGGAGTGTAGGAGTGTAGACAATACCTTTGCCTCTTGAACCTTGAACTTTGAACCTTGAACTTTGAACCTGCGGCTCTGCCGCCTCATCCCTCCCCTAAGGGACTATCGTCAGCAGTTGTATCTGAGCCATATGGCGTCGTCTGCCATCTGGCGCACAGACTTGAGTCTCAGTTTGAAAGGATGGATGTGGCTGGCCTCAATGCCGTCGAAGGCGGCGCAAAACCCCTCGCGTCCGTCGATGGCCGGTCCGATGACCATACTGACCTCGTCGAGCAGTCCCTCTCTGAGGAAGCTGCCGTTGATGTGGCCGCCTCCCACCACACCGATGCGCTCGGCCCCGAACTCGCGGTGCAGGATGGCTGTGGCACGAACCAGGTCGACCTTCTCCTGTCCGGTGACAATATACGAGATGCCGCGCTCGCGCAGGTAGTCCAGATAGGCACGGCTGGTCAGCTGACTGACGATGCAGAGGCGGTGGGGCGTGTCGCTCTCTGGCCACAGAAGCGTCCCGCGTGTCTCCACCACAGCCTCCCAATGATCGGTATCGTGCGACCTGTATATCTCCTCGGCCCCGACAGCTGGCGAGCTGCCACTGTCGAAGGCACCCTCTTCGGCATAATGCATGACGGCAGTTGTCTTTCCCTCTATCGTCGTGTCGATGTTCAGGGCCTCCAGCGCCTCGTAATAGCTGTTGCCCTCTATCTGTTCGGTCATGGCGCAGTCGATGCGCCCGTCGATGGATGCCATCATGTGGCATACGATGTATGGTTTTTTCATTGTCGTAATGATGATGTTTGTTTGTCAATGTGGGGGCAGGTGACATCTGAGCCGCCTGTTCCGTTCACCGCTGCAAAGGTACAGTTATTTGTCGGAACGACGGTTATCCGAAACGGCTGAAAACATACCCCAATTGCGTTTTATGACCGAGTGTCTTCATTTGTACTGCCTTTCAGCGAATACACATATTTAGAGGGTTGCATGCCCGTGTGCTTCTTGAAGAAGCGGGTGAAGTGCTGCGGGTATTCAAATCCCAGCTCTTCGGCCGCCTGCGTCACCGACAGTCCGCCTACCATCAGACTTTTGGCGCGGTCGATGAGGAAACGCTGGATCACCTGTGTGGGACTCTCGCCCGAGACGCTGCGCACCACATCGCCGAAATAGCTGGGCGACAGACACAACTCCGAGGCACAATACTTCACGTTGGGCAGTCCGTGACGCAGTTGCAGCTGGCGGTCGTAGTAGTCGGTCAGCACCTTTTGGAACCGGCTCAGCAGGTCGCTCTGCTGCCGGGCAGCATGCTCAAACTGTCGCTGATAGAACAGCAGGCAGTAGTCGCACACCAATATAATATAGTCTTTTACGATGCGGTCGGTGACGGGCGTCTGCTCACGGTGACAGATGAAACGGCGTATGAGCTCCATCAGCTGCCACAACAACTGTTTCTCGCCCTCGGTGGTGCGGAGTGCCTCGTTCACATTGTAAGAGAAGAAATGATAGTCGGAGAGCCGTTCCTCGAACACCGTACCGCGCATAAACTCAGCGTCGAAGAGCAGAGCCCAGCCGTGGTATATTTCGCGCAGTCCGTTGTCAGCCTTGCCAATGATCTGACCTGGCGAAGCCGCTGTCAGCGAGCCTTTTGACGTGTCGTAGCCGCCGATGCCATAGCTGGCATCCTGTGGAAAATTGTCCTGTACGAAGATTGCATACACCCCCAGCTTGTTCAGCGTGTGGCGTATGGGTCCGAGTTCGTCGAAATGGACAATGCTCACCATCGGGTGATGGATGGGAGCGCCAATGTCCTGGGCGAAATCATTGGCATGGTTGATGTAGAACAGCTCTTTCATATCATTTGCAAAGATAGTTATTTTTACCCCAAATCACACATTCCGGCTCAAAAAAGATAAAATTGGTAGATATTCCGTCGTTTTGGATAACTGCCGGAAGAAGAAATCGCAGTAATTTTGCAACCAGAAAGAATACATATGAAGATAAAAATGATAAGGCTACGCGAAATGACAATGCTCTTGCTGATGGCAATGACGCTTTTCCTTCATGCCCAGTGCATGAGGGTGCATCTCGACGACGGATGGACGGAGCAAATCGAGGTGAGCAAGATAGACAGCATTACGTTCTCAGACAGTACACATCTGGCTCCTACCTTGATCCTGAACAATGGGCTGGAGATGCCTGTTTGCGGCATTGGCACCTATTCGCTGCACAACGAAACGTGTTTCAACGCTGTCTATACGGCACTGAAGAACGGCTACCGACTCATCGACACCGCCTATATGTATGACAATGAGGAAGAGGTGGGGCGCGCGGTGCGGCAGGCGGTCAGCGACGGCATCTGTGAGCGCAAGGACATCACCGTCATCACCAAAATCTATCCCGGTTCACAGTATGTTCATCCCGAACAGGCCATTCAGGAACGTATCGATAAGCTCGACATTGGTTATGTGGATATCATGCTGCTGCACCACCCGGGCGATAACGATGTAAAGGCCTACAAGGCGATGGAGAAGTTTGTCGGCGAAGGGAAAATCCGCTCGCTCGGCATCTCTTGTTTTTACATCGACGAACTGAAGCGCTTCCTTCCGCAAGTCAACATCAAACCCGTGTTGGTGCAGAATGAGATACACCCCTACTATCAGGACACCGATGTGGTGGACTATATCCAAGGTCAGGGCATTGCCGTTCAGGCATGGTATCCGCTGGGCGGCCGCGGCCATCAGTCGGAGTTGCTGAAGGACCCGGTGCTCATGCGCATTGCTGAGGCTCACGGCAAGTCACTGGTGCAGGTGATTTTGCGCTGGCACCAGCAGCGTCATGTCGTGGCTATTCCAGGCTCGAGCAATCCTGCTCACATTGCTGAGAACATTGATATCTTCGACTTTGTACTTACCGACGAGGAGATGGCCGACATTGCCGCTCTCAACCGTAACGAGAAACATGACTGGTATTAATATAGATAAAGAAATGATGAGGAAATTAAGTAAAATGCTACTGGCAGTCACAGTCCTACTGCTCACCTGCTGTTCTGACGACACAGAGACGAAGGCCGAGACTCCTGTTACCCCAGCAGGTAAGACGCTGGTGGTCTATTACAGTTATACGGGCGACTGCCGCAGCATTGTCAACACGCTGAAGGACCAGTTGCCGGTCGACGTGCTGGAGATACAACCCGCCGAGAAAGGTCTGAAGTACGAGGCCAACAACTATGCCCTGGGCACCCAGCTGCTCAATGCCATCAAGGCCAACCCTGACGACGCGGGCAGCTATCCTGCCATCGACCCTGTGGACACCGATGTCAGCCAGTACGACCATATTATTATCGTCACGCCATTGTGGTGGAGCCAGATGGCCGCCATCATGCAAACTTACCTCTTTAACAATGGACCGCGCATGGCGGGCAAGCAGGTCGCTATGATTGTGTCGAGCCATTCGAGCGGGATCTCGCAGGTAGTGGCCGATGGCAAAAGGCTGGTGCCCGATGGCAGGTGGATGGGCGATGCCCTGTGGATCAACAACTCGAATCGCAGTCAGACGTCGAAGCTCGTCAGCGACTGGCTGGCCACTCTTTCGTTCAATACATCATCAACGACTATGGACAAAATGTATATCACCATCGGAGGCACATCACAGAGCGTGACACTTGCCGACAATGCTGCCGCCCGCGAACTGCTCAGTAAGTTGCAGGACGGCCCTATCAGCCTGACACTCAACTCGAACGGCAGCTTTGAAATCTGGGGCTCGCTGGGTTTCTCGCTGCCCACCAGCGATGAGTATATCACTGCCAAACCTGGCGACGTGATTCTCTACAGTGGCAGTAACATCTGCCTGTTCTGTGGTTCCAACTCCTATTCGTACACCCGTCTGGGAACCCTCGACGGACTGTCGGAGAGCCAGTTGAGAACCTTCCTCAAGATAGGGCAAAACAACATTGCCGTTACCTTGTCGCTCACGAACGGTGCTACCGCCATCAACCACGTGAAAGGGAATGACGGTGAGTCGGTCTGCTATGCGCTCAACGGACAGCGTGTGGAGAGCCCCGTCAAGGGAGTATTTATAAAAAATGGGAAGAAATATATAAAATAAATAAGGTATGAAACGCGTTATTCTAGCAGCAGTGCTTGTGATTGGAATGATCACCGCCTGCACAAACTCAAAAACAAAGGATACAAAAAACACAAACAACATGAATACAACATTGAATCTGACTCAGGAGTGGGACAAGACGTTCCCCAAGAGTGACAAGGTAGATCACAAGAAGGTCACCTTCCGCAATCGTTACGGCATTGAACTCGCTGCCGATATGTACATCCCGAAAGATGCAGAGGGTCGCCTCGCAGCCATCGCTGTGACTGGCCCGTTTGGCGCCGTGAAAGAGCAGTCGAGCGGCCTCTACGCCCAGCACATGGCTGAGCGCGGCTTCCTGACCATCGCCTTCGACCCCTCGTTCACTGGTGAGAGCGGTGGCGAGCCCCGTCGTATGGCTTCGCCCGACATCAACACCGAGGACTTCCTCGCCGCTGTCGACTTCCTCTCGGTACAGGACAATGTCGATCCTGAGCGCATCGGCATCATCGGCATCTGCGGCTTCGGCGGCATGGCTGTCAACGCTGCTGCCCTCGACCCGCGCATCAAGGCCACCGTTGCCTCGACTATGTACGACATGACGAAGGTAAACCGCGAGGGCTATTTCATGAGCAGCAATACGAAAGAGCAGCGCATGGAGGCGCGCAAGGCGATGGCTGCCCAGCGCACCGAGGACTATAAGACAGGCAGCTACAAGCGTGCCGGCGGCGTGATCGACCCCCTGCCCGACGACGCCCCTTGGTTTGTGAAGGACTACCATGCTTACTACAAGACCGAGCGCGGTTTCCACGAGCGCAGCGGTAACTCTACCGACGGATGGAATGCCACCGGTTGTCAGTCGTTCCTCAACCAGCCCATCCTCGACTATGCCAACGAGATTGAGACCCCCGTGCTGCTCATTCACGGCGAGAAGGCTCACAGCCGTTATTTCTCTGAGTATGCCTTCGAAAAGATGACGGGCAAGAAAGCCTTCGCCTCTTCTGTTGCTGAATGTGCCACAGCCAATGCCATTCCCACGGGCAAATACGCCGGCAGCTACAAGGAAGGCAACAAGGAACTGCTGATCATTGCTGGAGCCTCGCACGTCGACCTCTACGACGATGTGGCAGGTGTCATTCCCTACGATCAACTTGAGCGTTTCTTTAAAGACAATCTGAAATGAGAATCAAGAGAACACTGATGCTGTCGGCCGCACTGCTGGCAGCATCTCTCCACATTAATGCACAAACCCATATGATGCTCACTGACAAACAGCAGGCTCTCGTGGCTATTGCAGCCAACGAGGCGAAAGGTAATATGGAGGGACTCAAGCAGGCCCTCAACGAAGGATTCAATCATAGTCTGACCATCAGCGAGGCCAAGGAGGCGCTCTCGCACCTCTATGCCTACACGGGCTTCCCCCGCTCGCTCAATGCGCTGGGCCAGCTGCAGCAGGTCATCAAAGAGCGCAAAGACGCCGGACTGCCCACCGCTGAGGGACGCGAGGCCGACCCGCTGCCCAAGGACTACGATGCCCTGAAGCAGGGAACTGAGGTGCAGACACGCCTCGTGGGTGGCCAACCCTTCAACTACGAGTTTGCCCCGCAGACCGACTATTACCTCAAAGCCCACCTCTTCGGCGACATCTTCGCCCGTAATAACCTCACCTTTGCCGAGCGCGAAATCGTCACCGTCTCGGCCATCTCAGCCCTTCCCGGTTGTGAACCGCAGCTGCGTGCGCACGTCAGCGGTGCCTTGAACATGGGTGTGAGCAAAGACGAGCTCACTTGCATTCCCGCCGTGCTGGCCGCCACCGTGGGAGCCGACGAGGCTGCCCGCTGCGCCAAGGCCGTCAACGACATCTGTGCCACGAGCATACAGCAACCCACCGACCTGCCCGCAGGTGTCTGGCCGAAGGGCGAGCTGAATCCCTACGGACAGTATTTTTCGGGCAACAGCTATCTGGCAGCGATGGGCGACGACCGACTGGGACTCTTCAATGTCACCTTCGAGCCGCGTTGCCGCAACAACTGGCATGTACATCACAAGGCCGTACAGGTGTTGATCTGTGTGTCGGGCCGCGGCTGGTATCAGGAGTGGGGCAAAGAGGCTGTCCCGATGACGCCGGGCACCGTCATTGCCATCCCCGCAGAGGTGAAACATTGGCACGGTGCTGCCAAGGACAGTTGGTTCCAGCATCTCACCTATCACACCCAGATGCAGGCGGGCTCCAGCAATGAGTGGCTCGAGGCTGTCACCGACGAGGTGTACGACCAGCTCCCCTAAACGCCCCTTATCGCGCCCCGTTCGTTCACATTTCTTCCATCTAATCACACCACAAGCAACATGAAAAGAACCCTTCTCACAATGGCAGTCCTCGCGCTGATCAGCCTGAGTGCCTGCTCGCAAGCAAACAAGAAAACGGAGGAACCTCAAATGAACAAAGTGTTAGTAGCTTATTTCTCTGCCTCGGGTACGACCAAAGTCGCTGCCCAGCAGCTGGCCCAGGTGGCCAAGGCCGACCTGCACGAGATTAAGCCCGCCCGGACCTATACCGATGCCGACCTCGACTGGACAAACAAGAAGAGCCGCTCGACCCTCGAGATGAAGGACAAGAGCAGCCGTCCGGCCATCACCGGCAAACTGGACAACATGCAGGACTACAACGTGGTCTTTGTCGGTTTCCCCATCTGGTGGTACACCTGTCCCACCATCATCAACACCTTCATGGAGGCGTACGATTTCACGGGCAAGACCGTTGTTCCCTTCGCCACCTCTGGCGGTAGCAGCATCAAGAAAGCCTGTGAAGATCTGCAGGCTGCCTATCCCAAGCTGAACTGGAAAGAAGGCCTGCTTCTCAACAATGTGACCCGGCACGAGGTGGAAGAGTGGGTGAAGAGAGTGAGTGAATGAAATCTTTCTGACACTCCTTTGTCATCTTGTGTCAGGAGAATGAATCCCTGTTTCTGAATCGTCGGCTCATGTGACGATCACCATTCGGGGTGTGCCTTCTTGTTAGGTACACCCCGAATGATTTACTGTCTATTGATAGAGGAAACGCTTGATGCTCATCTTCGGCGTTTTCTCGAATGGCTTGTCCACCAGTTGCACCTTGGCTATCTTGCTGTAGACGGGCAGCGACTGGTTGGCGGCAGCACGTATCTGCTCGGGTATCTCAGCCTTCGTCTTCTCGTCGATATCATCGGGTATGTCGGGATAGACGAGGGCCACGAGCTTTCCCTGGCGGTCGACCACCAACGACTCAACGACATACGGACAGCCGGAGAGCACTGCTTCCAGTTCTTCGGGATAGATATTCTGGCCTGAGGAGTTGAGAATCATTGATTTGATGCGGCCCCGGATGAAGATGTTGCCCTGTTCGTCGATGGTGCCCAGGTCGCCGGTGCGGAACCAGCCGTCGTCAGTGAATGCTGCGGCATTGGCCTCGGGATTCTTGTAATAGCCGATGGTGATATTAGCGCCCCGTGCCTGTATCTCGCCAGCCACCTGATGCGGGTCTTCAGAGTCGATGCGGATGTCGTGGACGGGCTTGCCGCAGGAGCCGGGCACAAAGTCGGTCCACCACTCCCAGCCCAACAGTGGACAGGCCTCGGTCATGCCGTAGCCCACCATGTAGGGCAGGCGCATCTTGCAGAAGCACTGTTCCACCTCGGGCTTGAGGGCGGCTCCGCCCATGATGAAGCAACGCACCCGACCGCCAAATGCCGACAGCACTCGCTTGCGCACCAGCTTGTAGACCAGTGTTTCGGCATGGGGGACGGCAAAGAGCCATTTCATCTTCTCTAATGCGGGTTTGATGGAATTGGCATAGACCTTCTCCATCACCAGCGGTACGGTGACCACCATATAGGGCCTCACCTCCTTCATCGCCTTGAGCAGTGTGGTGGGCGAGGGCGTCTTACCCAGGAAGTAGACGGTGACGCCATCGATGTTGGGGTGGATGAACTCGATGGCCAGGCCGTACATGTGGGCCATGGGTAGCATCGAGACAATGGTCTCGCCGGGCTTGTTGGGGAAATGGGTGTTGCTGAACTCGTCGGTGTCGGTGAGGGCTCCATAGGTGAGCATCACGCCCTTGGGGTTGCCCGTGGTTCCCGATGTATAGTTGATGATGGCGAGCTTGTCGAGGTTGTCGGTAGGGTAGGACACCTGTTCGGGCGACAGTCCCGCAGGGTGGAGCTTCTCAAAGGCCTGTTCGCGCTTCTCCCAGGCATCGGCCACTTTCTGGTCGCGGTGCCACAGCAGTCGGCCGTCGGCAACGTTGATGGCAGCCCGCAGCACGGGCATCTGCTCAGGATGGAGCCGCTTCCATATATCCTCGTCGGTGAACAGCAGCACACTGTCGGAATGGTGGGTGAAGGCCGCAATGCCGTTGGGGTGGAAATCGGCCAGCAGGGGTACGGCCACACACTCGTTGACATTGATGTTCCAGAAGGTGATGGCCCACCGTGCAGAGTTACGGGCGCAGATGGCCATCTTGTTACGCTTGGTGATGCCGGCATTCTGAAGGAAGATGCGGAACTGCTCGACGTGGGTGGCCAGGTCGGCATAGGTGAAGGCGTCGCCCCCGTAGTCGCAGAGTGCCTTTTCGTTCCACTGCTGTCGCACGGTGTCCTCCAGTTTTTTCAGATAATGTTTCATAGGCTCCTATTTCAATACGTTTAGATTCGTCTGACGGCTTCGGTATTTGTCTCTGTTATATAAAAGCAAATCAGAGATGTTGGATGTTGCAAAGTTAAACAAAAATCCGTTAAGTGTTACCAATGTGTAGTATATTTTAGTTTCTTTAATCAAATCATGCGGGGTGGGGGAACGTTAAATGGCACACTAGTGGATAACTGTGCAAAGATGCATCACATCGTCGTCGAACGTATCTTTCCTGATGGCTTTGTTCTTTGTCAGAGAGCGGCAGTTGTAGATAGTCTGGTTGGAGAGGAACAGCAGGCCGGCTATGTCGGCAGTGTTTTTCACTCCCAGACGTATCAGGGCGAATGTGCGCAGTTCTGTTGTCAGTGTGAGCGGAGACTTCTGGCTGATCTGACCGTCAGCCGTCAGTAAGGCGTTGAATTCTTCCACGAAGGTGGGATACAACTCCAGAAAGGCCTTGTCGAAACGATGAAGGAAGGTGGCGGCATCTTCCTCCGAAATGCGGGTGGAAGAGATGTTCTGCAACAGTTCCTGAGCCTGGTTGGCCTTGATCTTGCGCTTGACGAGCGTCTGGTATTTGCCCATCTTGTCGATGTATTTGGCACACAAGTCAATGAAGATAGAAGCCAGACTCTCGCGGCGGTTGTTGGTGTCGACGAGTTTCCGGTTCAGCTCTTTCAGCTGCTCATTCAGCGTCACCTGATGGTTGTTTCCTGCTGCCAGCTGTTCGTTCAGATAGGACAGCTGCCGGTTGTTGTCAGCCAATTCTTTCCTCCTGGATGAGAGTTTCCGGTTTTGCCTGTGTATGTAATATGCCGTGAAAAGAAGTCCCACCATCAGAAATGATATGAAGAATACAGAGTGACGGAGATGGCGGTTCTGCTTCTCCGTGGTTGCCTGGTAGGCATTCATGATTTGCGGAAGATTTCTGGAGATTTCCAAAATGCGCAAGCGGTTGTTGTAAAACTTGGCATCCTCCATCGACAGGTTGATGTAGCGCTCGGCCCGTTCGATATACTGTTCGCCCTTCTCGAACAATTTCACGGCGAGTTTCTGCAAGGCCAGATTCTCCATTGTGCACGACTGCAAATCGCTCAAGGCGGCCTTCGTCAGAAACTCCTCGTATTTCTCCTCGTCGCCACTCTCTCTGTAGTTGCCAGCCAAGGCAAACGACGCCATGGCGTAGATGCGTGAGTTTTTCTCTGTCGATTTTAGAATGTTTAGATAGTACTCCCTCGCTTTGGCACGATCCGGCTCAACATATACTTTCTGCTCGCCTTGGTAGAATTTGTACAGGGGGTCTTGGTCGTCTGCATATTGCATGGCCTGTTTCAGGTAATTGTTGGCTTTTTGCCGGTATACGGGTGAGAACACGGGGTCGCTGCTATAGTCGCTCCAATAGGAATAGACGGAGAAATAGGTGTAATAATACTTAAACAGAAATTCAGGACTGCTGACCTGGATGCTGTTGAGATGGTCGACGGCCTCGCTGTATAATCCGCTGAGATTGAGGATTTCGGCCATGTGGATGGTAAAGAGCGTAATGAAATGGGTGTCGTTGTGTTCGACGGCAGTTGACAACCCTTTCTTCGCATAGACCATGGCAGAGTCGAGCTTGTAGACGTAGTATTCATCATACAACGCATCCAGCAACTTCAAAACAATCGTTGTGTTGGTTTCCGACACGATGTTTTTCTTAATGTATGCAATCCTGTCTTCCTTTGCCTGTAGGTAACCTGCTCTGCGGGCAATGGCAGAGTCGAGTTCGTTCAGCAGTTGACTGTTGTCGGCAAATGAGACTGTAGAGATGAGTGTCATCAATACACAAATGAATAATCTAGCCATCTTCTATCGTTTTTCTGCAAATATAACTACTTTTTTGAAATGTATCATATTTACTATTGAATTTTTAAATATTTTTATAACACGCAGATTATCAGAATAATATAATGTATTATGTTTTACTCAAAATTTACTATAGCTTTACCTTATGTTGCTGTGAGCTGAATAATTGTTTACCTTTGCAGCAGATTATTCCTAATAACTAAAAACATCTGATGGTATGATTGATTTAAAACAACCTTTGAAGAAAATCTTCATGATGGGCATGCTGATGCTGCTGATGCCACTCAGCCTTATTGCGCAGGACATTACCGTGAAGGGTGTCGTGAAGGACGCAACTGGCGAGACGGTCATCGGAGCAACAGTGATGCAAAAGGGAACAAGCAATGGAGCAGTGACCGACATCGACGGTAACTTCACATTGAAAGTCCCCTCGAATGCCACTCTTACTATTTCATATGTGGGCTATGCCACCCAAGACATAGCCGTGAATGGTAAGACAGAATTCTCTATCGTATTGAAAGAAGACAGCAAATCACTCAGTGAGGTGGTGGTCGTGGGTTATGGCACTATGGACAAAAAGGAACTTACCTCTGCCATTTCGCATGTGGGCGAGGAGAATTTCCTGACGGTGAGTACGATCGACCCCTCAATGATGATACAAGGCAAGGTGGCCGGTGTGTCGATCACGAATACAGGCAGTGGCGATCCCAACAATCAGGCCAGCATTCAGATTCGTGGTGTCTCGTCGCGCTCGGCCGGTCTGGGTCCGCTCATTGTGATTGATGGTGTGCCGGGAGGAAACCTCACCAACATCAACCCCAACGATATCGCATCGTTTGACGTGCTGAAGGATGGTGCCGCCTCTGCCATTTACGGTACACGCGGTTCGAACGGTGTCATTGTGGTGACCACCAAGAAAGGAAGCAAGGACGGCCAGACACACACTTCCTACTCCGGTCAGATGTCGTGGGATTTCATCAATAAAGAGCTGAAGATGATGAATGCACAGCAATACCGCGATGTGCGGCTGGGCTGGGGTGACACGGGTGTGGACCTTGGTGGAAACATCGACTGGCTTGATGAGACCACCCGCACTGGAGCAACTATGCAGCATACGCTGACACTCAGTGGTGGTAGCGCCAAGAGCAACTACCGTGTCAGTGCGGATTATCGCAAAGCCCATGGTATCGACCTGCGCTCGAACCGTGAGGAATACGGCGCCCGCGCTGCCGTGATGCACACAACCAAAAATGGACTGTTCACGATTACTGCGAATGTGGCACCCCGTGTGATTTATCGTGATAATGCCGACTGGAGCGTGTTCAAGGATGCTATCGAAGCCAATCCCACCACGCCTCTGATGGATCCCGAGAACGAGGTGAGATACTATAATTTCATGGGACAGGTGGTAGGCTCGAACCCTGTTGAGCGGCAGAGATTGGAAAAAGACCATGCCGATACGAAACTGCTCGACTGGGACGGCACGGTGAAGCTGAACATCCTTACGCTTTTCGGAAAAGGCGATGCAGAGAACCATAACCTGACCACTCAGGTGATGTTTGCCGACCATCAATATAGTAATGACAACAGTTGGTTCCGTCCGTCAACCAGCACACAAGCCATCAACAACGGTCGTGACGGTGAGGCCAGCCGCTCGTATGGGAAGGAAAGCCAGTATGTGGTGGAATGGCTCACGAACTACATGGGTACTTTCGGCCACCACAACGTGAAGGGTATGGCAGGCTATTCATATCAGTATTCGCGTTATTCGGGCTTCAACACCGAGAACAAAGACTTCCCCAACGACGGCCTTGGCGCCGACAATATGGGCTCTGGAGAGTATGCCAAGGAAGAGGGTGAGGTGCTCATGGGTAGTTATAAAAATGATGCCAAGCTCATCGCTTTCTTTGGTCGTGTGAGTTACGACTATGACGGCCGCTACCTGCTCACTGCGTCGTTGCGACATGAAGGCTCCTCAAAATTCGGTGCAGACAACAAATGGGGTAATTTCCCAGCTGTCTCGGCCGGATGGCGCATCTCCTCGGAGGAATTCATGAAAGACATTGAGTGGATTGACGACCTGAAGCTGCGCGCCGACTATGGTGTGACAGGAAACCAAGACTTTGGCAGTTATCTCTCGTTGAACACCATGACCGGATTCGGTTACTATTTTTATAATGGCAAATACTTCCAGGTGTGGGGACCCTCGAAAAACGTCAATCCAAACTTGAAATGGGAGAAAGGAAAGAACTGGAACATCGGAGTGGACTTCTCGCTGTTTAACAACCGTGTGTATGGCTCTATCAACTATTTCAGCCGCCGTCAGCAGGATTTGCTCGGCAACTACAAGGTGTCTGTTCCACCATTCCTCTTCGACGAGACTTTTGTCAACGTAGGTACGATGAAGAACACCGGTTTCGAGTTCGACCTGAACTTCAATGTTGTCAAGACGAAAGAATTCAGCTATGATTTTAACATCGTGGGCACGACCATGCGCAACAAGTTTGTCGACTTCAGCAACTCTGAGTATGTGGGTCAAGACTTCTATGATGTGAGCGGCACAGAAGATCCCTATCCTTTCTACAACCTGCAACGCATCCAGAAAGGCGAGTCGCTTGGCAACTTCTATATGTGGGAATATGCCGGACACACCACCGATGGCGAATGGCTGGTCTACGACAAAGAGGGCGACATCATTCGTGCCTCGCAAGCCGGCGATGAAGACCGCCGCGTGGTGGGCAACGGTATGCCGAAGTTCACCCTCTCGTCGAGCCACAACTTCAGCTACCGCAACTTCGACCTGTCGCTGTTCTTCAGAGGCTCGTTCTTCTACGACATATTTAATATCCACGACTTCTATTACGGAACCCGTAATTTCACGGGCAACCGACTGCAAAAGGCTTATGCCAAGAACTTCGACATTGCCCCGACAGCCAATCCTGTGGTCTGCGACTATTTCCTGGAGCGGGGCGACTACCTGAAGCTCGACATGGTGACACTGGGCTATACGTTCAAACCAAAAGACTGGCGTTTCCTCGACCGTGTGCGTGTCTATGCCACTGGTAAGAACCTCCTGACGCTGACCAAGTTCAGCGGGGTGGACCCCTCAACCTATCAGGTGAACGGCCTGACGCCGGGCGCTCAGGGCTCACGAACCTATTTCCCCTCTACACGGCAGCTGATTGTAGGTCTGCAGGTGGACTTCTGATCGTTGATAGTTATGAGTAAGCAATTGAAGACAATGAAGAAAATGAAGACAATGAAATCGATCTATTATATGGCATCGCTGGTGGTTTGCACACTGATGACGGCCAGCTGCAGCAACCTGGATGAGACCCTCTACGACCAGGTGGGCACCCAGAACTATTACAACACAAAGAACGATGTGATAAGGGCCACCTTCCGTCCTTTCGAACATGCCTTCTGGAGCATCCAGAGCCGTCATGTGCTCAACGAACTCACGGCCGACCAGCTCATCACGCCTACTCGTGACGGCTGGTGGGACGACGGCGGCAAGTGGCGTCGCCTGCATTACCATGACTGGAATGTGGAGGATGGCGGTGACGCCCAGACCGAATGGAACGGATGTTTCCAGGGCATCATGCAGTGCAATTACGTGATTGAGGACCTGCAGACACTCTCTGCCCGTGACTTTGGCTTTACCGAAGCAGAGTTCGACAATCTGAGGGCTCAATGCCGGGTGCTGCGCTCATGGTTTTACCTGCGCCTGCTCGATGAGTTCCGCAATGTACCCCTGGCTGTCAGCTATGGTGACGTGTCGAAGAATACCGAGACCCAGGTGCCCCCGCTGACCATCTTTGAGTTCATTGAGAGCGAACTGAAAGAATGCATTCCTCTTCTCACCGAAAAGAAAGAGCTCGGAAGCAATGCCCCCTTGCAGGGACAATGGACGAAAGCCGGTGCCGCAGCCTTGCTCGTACGCCTCTATCTGAATGCAGAGGTCTATATCGGGCAGAATCGCTACAACGACTGCGAGCAAGTGGCTCAGGACCTTATCGACGGGCGATACGGCCAATACCAGGTGGCCTCGCGTTGGGATGCTGCCTTCGACTGGAACAACGACGAGTGCGACGAGGTGATCTTCGGTTTCCCCGGTGCCCCTGGCTATAGTTACTGGCACTATCAGGGCGACACCTTCTGGTGGACGACTCCTGCCCGCGCCCGCTACTATCTGGGCGACTCGAAGTGCAAGGCTGGCGACCACAACACCAAGTATGCCGCATCGCCTAGTTTTGCCCCAAATGGCGAACGCTACAGCTACGAGCTGGGAATGCCCGTCGAGCGGTTCCGCAAATATGAGGGTGATGAGCGCATGAAGCTCTACCGCAATCTGGGTAACAGCCGTCGCGAGGGAATGTTCCTGTATGGCTATCTTGAGTATAAGGACGAGAGTGGAGCCACGAAGCGCGTTCAGGCTCCTGAGGTGCCCTACGACCTCTATATCCGCGATGCCGTGGGCAAGTTCCAGTCGTTGTCTCCCGACCGCTGGCTGACCGCCACCAGCAGCACGCTGCGCGATGGTGACCACAACTCGGGTTGGCATTTTGCCAAGTATCCTTTCTACACCGACGATGACGCCCACCAGATGGAAAGCGACTATACGGAGATTCGTCTGCCGGAAGTGATCTACTCATTGGCCGAGTGCAAACTGCGCGCTGGCAAGAAGGCCGAGGCCGGACGGCTGCTCAACATGGTGCGCCGCCGCAACTATCCTGAAGGCAACCTGTCTGCTGTGCTTTATGCGCCTGAGGGCAGTGCCAACCTCGATATGCAGGAGATGCTCGATGAGTGGGGACGCGAGTTCTTCGCCGAGAGCCGTCGCCGTGTGGACCTCATTCGTTTCGGAAAGTTCAACAGTGGCTCATGGTGGGACAAGACTCCCGATGCCGACGACCATACGAAAATTTTCCCTATCATGCGACCCATTCTCAATGCTAATCCTGCCTTGGTGCAGAATCCGGGCTATAATAACTAATTACTGAAAACAGAAAAGCAAAAAATAGTATGAAACTGAGAAATCTTTTCACTGTACTTGCCAGTTTTGTAATGGCAGCAGCATTGACTGGATGTGATGGAGAGAAAGAACTCAACATCATAGAGGGCGAACTGCCCATCAAGACCAGCACCCTCTTCATGGTGGGAGATGCCACGCCCAACGGTTGGGACATCGGCAACCCCACAGCACTGACAGCGACGGCCGACGATGCTCTGATTTTCTCCTGGGAAGGTCCTCTCTATGCAGGAGAGATGAAGCTTTGCCTCACAACAGGCAGTTGGGACGCTCCCTTCATCCGACCCGTCGTCAATGGTACAGAGATCACGAAGACTGATATCAGCAATGCCAAATTTGCCATGCATGCCGGCGATCCCGACGACAAATGGCGCATTGCCGACGCCGGGAAATACCGTCTGACATTCAATCTGCGCCAGTGGACAATGTCTACTGAGTATCTGGGCGAACTCGATGCGCCGGTCATCGAACCGATCTCGGCCGAGACGCTCTTCATCGTGGGCGATGCCACTCCCAATGGCTGGAACATCGATGCTCCTACCCAGCTCACGAAAGTGTCGCAATACATCTTCCAATTTGAGGGCAACCTCGTCGAGGGCGAGATGAAAGCCTGCCTCGCCGTGGGCGACTGGGGCGTTCCGTTCGTCCGTCCTACCTTCGGCGGATGCAAGATAGGCAAGGATGGCGTCGAGAATGCCGACTTCGTATTCACCACCGCACCCGACGACAAATGGCAGGTGACAGAGGCCGGACAGTATCGCCTGACCTTCGACCTGGAGCACTGGACCGTCAAGGCCGAGTACCTGGGCGAGATACCGTCGACAGAGAAGCAACCCCTTGAGGCCGAGGCTGTCTATATGGTGGGCGATGCCACTCCCACGGGATGGAGCATCGACGCTCCCACGCAGCTGGAGAAAAAGTCGAAATACATCTTTACATTCGAGGGCGAGCTGGTGCCTGGCGAGCTGAAGGCATGCCTGCAGACAGGCAGCTGGGATGTGGCGTTCATCCGCCCGGCCACAGGTGGCTGTAAGATCAGCCTGAGTGGTGTTGAGAGCCCTGATTTCGTGTTTACCACCGGACCTGACGACAAATGGCAGGTGACAGAGGCCGGACAGTATCGCCTGACCTTCGACCTGAAGCACTGGACCATCAAGGCCGAACCGCTCAGCGGCAAGGAGGCTCTTCAGGCAGAGAACGTCTACATCGTGGGCGATGCCACACCCAATGGCTGGAGCATCGATGCCCCCACACAACTCACCAAGCAGTCGGAGCATGTCTTTGTCTATGAGGGCAACCTCAGCAAGGGCGAGCTGAAAGCATGCCTGCAGACAGGCAGCTGGGACGTGTCGTTCATCCGTCCTGCCTTCGCCAACTGTAAGATTGACAAGAATGGTGTCGAGAGTCCTGATTTTGTCTTCACTGCCAGTCCCGACGACAAATGGCGTGTCGAGGAGGAAGGCCGCTATCGCCTGACCTTCGACCTGAAGTCGTGGACCCTGAAAGCCGAGAAACTATCCTAACCATAGAAACCTGAAACAACAATCGTATGAAAAAGATATTTTTATTATCCATTGGCCTGATAGCCACCCTGCTCAGCGCCTGTAGCAATGACATAGAAATGCGCTATCCGCCCAAGTATGAATTGCCGGAGCTTCCCGTGGTGGAAGGCATCCACGAGGGTCAGAAGGCCCCGCTCTACTGGAGTATCTATGAGTATGCCTACGAACTGGAGCGAGCCGGTGTGAGCGGCAATGACATGGACTTCACCGAGGCTCAGTGGGACGAGGTCATCGACTGGGTGGCCACCAACCTGAAACCCTATGGCTACGACATGGTGTGCACCGACGGATTCATCTCCATGCAGGCCAACGATGCCTCCGGATATATGACCCATTACGGTTCGGTGGCGCTGAAAGACCTGGTGGCAAAATGCAAAGCCCGCGGACTGCGTCTGGGCGTCTATGATAATCCTCTGTGGATTCATGGCTCTCTTGACACAAAGGTCGAAGGCACTGATGTCACTTTTGGCCAGCTGCTCTATAATGGCAGTACGGCGGTGATGAATCCCGGCGCACAAGACCAGTGGTTCAGCTGGGTGGTGAGCGAGCAGAAAGGCGCACAAGAGTATATCGACGGTTTCTTCCGTCATTACAAGGAACTGGGTGTCGATTTCATCCGTATGGACTTCCTCTCGTGGTATGAGGACGGCAAAGATCGCGGCTCTGGTGTCGTCGGTCGTGGCTACGGCCGCGAGGCTTATGCCCGTGCATTGGCTTACATTGCCCAGGCCGCCAAGAAATACGGAATCTTCACCTCGCTGGTGATGCCCCATCTCTTCAACGATGCAGAGGTGGAGAGCCGCTATGGCAATATGGTACGCATCGTGGCCGACACGGGCGATGGCGGTTGGCGCCACACCTCGGCCCACGACAAGGGCAAGTCGTATGCCTCGTGGCCCAACTGCATGAATCAGTACGACGGTTTCCTCTATTGGTCGCACATCAGCGGGCGCAACAAGGTGATCCTCGACGGCGACTTCCTTCGTCTCAACAAGTATGACACCGATGCTGAGCGTCAGTCAGCCGTGTCGCTGCAACTCATGGCAGGAGGACCGGTTGCCATTGCCGACCAGCCGTCGACCATTGGCAAGAACCTCTCTTTCTATACCAATAGCGAACTGCTGCAGCTGCGTCAGGACGGCTTTGTGGGCCAGCCCCTCAGCGATAAACTCGGCGAGAGTGGCAACGAAGTGTGGTATGGAACCCTCTCAAACGGCGACTGGGTGGTGGGATTGTTCAACCGCAGTGATGCCTCTGCTATGCTTTCCGTTGACTTCCAGCAGCTGGGCATCAGTGGCGAATGGAATGTGCGCGACCTTTGGAGCCATACCGACGAGGGCAGGGCAACGACTGTCAAAGCCAGCATTCCTGCTCATGGATGTAAAATAGTAAAACTGACAAAATAAATAAAAAGAAGCACGTTGTGTTTATGATACAGATCATCAAAAAGCAGCTGCTGGCCACAGCTCTGACCCTATTCCCCTTTCTCGCTTCGGCCCAAGTCGTCAGTTCACCCAACGGCAATGTCAGCCTGCAGTTTGCGTTGGACGAGGGCGGCCGCCCCACCTATCAGCTCACCTACAAGCAGCAGCAGGTAGTCAAAACAAGCAGACTCGGATTGGAACTAGCTGGTCAGGAGAACCTCATGGACGGTTTCCAGGTGTCAGATACTGAGACCTCTACCTTCGACGAGACCTGGCAACCCGTGTGGGGAGAGACGCGCGACATCCGTAACCACTACAACGAGTTGCTGGTGAAGATGTCACAACCCAAGACCGACAGGCAAATGAACATCCGGTTCCGTGTTTACGACGAGGGCATCGGCCTGCGGTATGAGTTTCCCGTACAGAAGAACCTGGTCTATTTTGTCGTCAAGGAAGAGCATACACAGTTTGCCATGACGGGCGACCATACCGCCTGGTGGATTCCCGGCGACTACGACACCCAGGAATATGACTACATGGAAACCCGCCTCTCCGAAATCCGCAGCCACATGCGTGAGGCCATCACCCCTAATGCCTCGCAGACCCCGTTCTCTGAGACAGGCGTTCAGACATCACTCCAGATGAAGACAGCCGACGGACTCTACATCAACATCCATGAGGCTGCGCTGGTCGACTATTCGTGCATGCACCTCAATCTCGACGACAAGAACATGGTATTTGAGTCGTGGCTCACACCCGATGCCCAGGGCAACAAGGGACATCTTCAGGCACCATGCGTGTCTCCTTGGCGCACCGTCATGGTCAGCGATGATGCCCGCGATATCCTCGCCTCCAATCTGATTCTCAACCTGAACGAACCCTGTAAAATCGAAGACACCAGTTGGATCAAGCCTGTGAAATACGTTGGTGTCTGGTGGGAGATGATCAATGGCAAGAGCCAGTGGTCTTATACTTTCGACCTGCCCTCCGTACAGCTCGACAACCTTGACTATTCCAAGACCAAGCCCCACGGCCTTCATGGTGCCAACAACGACAACGTTCGCCGCTACATCGACTTCGCTGCCAAGCATGGTTTCGACCAGGTGTTGGTCGAGGGATGGAACGTAGGATGGGAAGACTGGTTCGGCAAGTCGAAGGACTATGTGTTCGACTTCCAGACACCTTATCCCGATTTCGACATCAAGGCTCTCAATGACTATGCCCATTCAAAGGGAGTCAGTCTGCAGATGCACCACGAGACCTCTGCTTCCACCCGCAACTACGAGCGCCATCTGGAGGCTGCCTACCAGTTGATGAATAAGTATGGCTACACTGCCGTGAAAAGTGGCTATGTGGGCAATATCATCCCACGGGGGGAGTATCATTACGGCCAGTGGATGAACAACCACTACCTCTATTGCATCAAGGAGGCTGCCAAGCATCACATTATGGTCAATGCCCACGAGGCCGTACGTCCTACAGGCCTCTGCCGTACCTGGCCCAACCTCATTGGCAATGAGGCAGCACGCGGCACTGAGTACGAGGCCACCAACGGCAGCAAGCCCTTCCATACCACCATTCTTCCCTTCACACGGTTGCAAGGCGGACCGATGGACTATACCCCTGGTATTTTTGAGATGGACATGAGCAAAAACAACCCCAACAACCCCAATCATGTCAACTCCACGCTGGCCCGCCAGCTGGCACTCTATGTCACGATGTACAGCCCGCTGCAGATGGCAGCCGACATGATAGAGAACTACGAGAAACACATGGATGCCTTCCAGTTCATCAAGGATGTGGCTGTCGATTGGGATGACTCCCGCTACTTGGAGGCTGAGCCAGGCCGATATATCGTGGCTGCCCGCAAGGCCAAAGGCACCGGTAACTGGTTTGTGGGTTGCACCGCCAGCGAGCACGGCCATACCTCTACGGTCAAACTCAACTTCCTCGAACCAGGAAAGAAATACATCGCTACAATCTATGCCGATGCCAAGGATGCCCATTACAAGCACAATCCTCATGCCTACACCATCAAGAAGAGTGTCGTCACCGCCAAGTCGGCTCTGAAACTCACCGCTGCACCAGGTGGAGGATACGCCATCAGCATCATCGAAACCACTAAGTAAGTGACAAGTGATAAGTGAGAAGTGACAAGTGTGATTACCTTTGAACCTTGAACTTGGAACTTGGAACTATTTTAGGAGTGTGGAATGTAGGTGTGTAGACAATACCTTTGCCTCTTGAACCTTGAACTTTGAACCTTGAACTTTGAACTTCCTTTAGGAGTGTAGGAGCTAGTCTAAGTGACAAGTGATAAGTGAGAAGTGACAAGTGTGATTACCACTCCAGCTTGTGACTCCAGCTTAAAAATCTTGAACTTTGATATGCTTTCTAGCTTGAGAGAAATCTTTATAATCGGTGCAAATCTGTGGGCAACATCACAGCTGAGAGCTGAGAGGTGAGAGCTGAGAGGTATGATATGCTTTACAGTTTGAGCAAAATGAAAAATCTTTGAAATCTGTGCAAATCTGTGGGCAAGCCTTGAACTTTGAACTTTGAACCGGCTCCAGCCTTGCCCTCCCCCTCGGGGGACTTCCTGACAATGGACAATTGATAATGGACAATGGACAATTAGCCTGTCGGTTTGAGTAAAAAGAATTTTTGATAATTTGTGGTCATTTGTGCCAATTTGTGTTTTATACTTAACACTAATTCCCGTAAATTTCCACAAATTATCAAAAATGAATTCATGAATAATTTATGGCAATTCTTGTCCATTTGTGTTAATAATAAAAACAACTCAAATAACATCAACAACATGTAATAATAAAAGATCGTTTTATTGATTTCCCGCGATAGCGGTAACTTATGGATTTCTACGAAGTATGTTTTAAAGCCCTTTGGGCAGAAATCTTAGAATAGCAGCCTTAGGCTGGAAATCTTAGAACCACTTGTACCGTCTCGTGTATAAAAGTTCACACAGATGCCACAGATGACACAGATCTGAATCGGTCACAGACCGATAAGTTGTTATAGTTGTTCCTGTTGTCGTTAAAACTAAATCCGTGAAAATCCGTGATGTCTGTGTGACTTAAAAAAACAACCAAAACAGCATCAACAACATGTAATAATAAAAGATCGTTTTATTGATTTCCCGCGATAGCGGCAACTGATGGATTTCTACGAAGTATGTTTTAAAGCCCTTTGGGCAGAAATCTTAGAATAGCAGCCTTGGCTGGAAATCCCGGAAAAGGGTTTATAAGATTTCCTGCGTCAGCGGTTATTCTTAGATTTCTACGCGAAGCGTATAACCTTGAACCTTGAACCTGAAACTATCGTAGATCTTTAAAATCTGTGCAAATCTGTGGGCGATAATAATTCATAATCCATAATGCATAATTCATAATTACCCTGTCGGGTTGAGAAATTAAAAATCCGTGAAAATCGGTGTAAATCTGTGGGCAAACCTAGCCCCATTTCTAATTAATGCCTGATTAGGTTGCAATTAGTCGACTAATTACACTCTAATTAATGCCTAATTAGCATGCAATTAATCGACTAATTAGACTCTAATTAATGCCTAATTAGAGTCTATTTAATGCTTAATTAGAAATTCCTTTGTAATATGTGTGCCTATAAGACAAGAGTGTAGGAGCTAGTCTAAGTGACAAGTGAGAAGTGACAAGTGACAAGTGTGATTACCTTTGAACCTTGAACTTGGAACTTGGAACTATTTTAGGAGTGTAGGAGCTAGTCTAAGAGACAAGTGACAAGTGAGAAGAGACAAGTGACAAGTGTGATTACCTTTGAACCTTGAACTTGGAACTTGGAACTATTTTAGGAGTGTGGGAGTGTAGGAGTGTAGACAATACCCCGCCTCTTGAACTTTGATATGCTTTCTAGCTTGAGAGAAATCTTTAAAATCTGTGGAAATCTGTGGGCAAAACTTGGAATCTTGAATCTTTGGAGCAGCGAGCACCAACAAGCTTGCTTGATTGGCCGAGATTCCCGCTAACGCGCCTACCCGTAGCCTTTCGTGACAAAAATCATGGACTGAAAGGACATAACCAGCGGCTCTGCCTCCCTCTTGGGGGGTGGTAATTTGTTAAATTATGTTTAATGTAAACCATTTGTCTTAGAAAATATTGGATGGAATAGAAAAAAATATTAATTTTGCAAGGAAATATGAGGAGTTTGTATTGCCATGCGCTGGCGTAAAAAGAGCTTCTTGTAGCATTGAACTATAATTTCGTAATGAGAATACAAGTAAAATTGAACGAATCGAAACAGGACATGTGAGAAATCCGTCAGGGTCGTAAGCCCTCATTGGTTGTGTGCGTTGAGGCGCATAACGGCCGTTAATGAATTGATGGGAGAATCTAAACTTCTAGCATTTCTTCCTAAAAGTCTTCACCAGTAAGGCCATGGAAGCCTCAAGGTGCCTCTGATGACTGATTAAGGTGTCAACCTACTGCCCTAAGGGTTGTTTGCAGTCAGACTAACTAGAGTTACAATTCCTTATACCTTATTATATTTATAATGGTACATTTGAGGGATTCACATTCTCCGATTTAATAAAGGAGCACTGAAGAAGAATATAATTAAAATTGAACTATAATAAATTTTTAACATGAAAAAAATGTTTACTTTACATTCAAGGAGCAGGAGCAGATGGATGTTGCTCTTGCTGTTGCTTGTGGTCGGCGTCACCAACACGCTGGCACAAAGTTATGTGACTGTAAGTCCAACGACAGGAAAGTTGATTGCTGCACGAACCAACGATTCTGAGGTCGGATCGACTTATGGATGGTCTGCTATGTGGATGCATGAGCAGCTCCCATTGAAGTTTACAGTATCTGATGAAACCACACTGACTGATGGTGGCGAAATCAATGATCCTGCAGGTGACATTATAGTGTATAATGGTAATTTGGTCTTAGCTGCTGGAGGTACCCCTGATTTGTACATGGTATTATCTTTGCCTAAAGGCTATAAAATCACACGATATAAAATTACATTCTTGGAGAACTTGAATGGTACAACAGTAGCAAGGATTACAGGTGGAAATGGCAATAAGACTGTTTATGAAACAAACAGAGACTATAACACCAACACCCCACTAGCCCAATCTCCCACAATGGATGGAACTAGTACAACTAGGGAATATGTCATAGAACGTACAAGCTTGACTGATGATGACATGACGAATCAGCTTTATTTCAAACTGGATCACTCTAATACAGGTTATGTGTTGGTTACCATCAAATCTTTCGAAGTGTATTTCACAGCTGAAGGTACGTTCGATGCTGATGTAAAGCCAGAGGAAATAGGTGTTGCAAGAAGTGTGGTAATGTCTCCTTTCAAGTCTAGTAAAATGGACTTAGGAGCTATCACTCCGTTTACTGGCTCAGGCGGGAATCAATATTATGGATATGACTATCGTAATGTTCGTGACCTTGATGCCTATACTTATTTGTATCAGGAAAACGCTGTCCAGGATGGTGTTCCTTTTGAGGGAGGTGAAGATGAAGAAAAGCATATCTATCCTGTGAGGGTGGATAATAAGGATCTCTATGCCTTCGGTAACGACACCTATTATATTGAGACTCCCACACAGGTTCACACCCAGTCTGGTTTGGAATCCCCCGTGGGTTATCGCATCGTGGGAGCCAGATTCAACTATCTGTGGGGAACAGCAACTAATGGTGGAACACAGACACTAACAGATCATTATTATATCACTGCCACGAGAAACAATAGAACGTACTATCTGAACGACCAGTTGAATTTCACCACAAACCAATTCGCATGGGCATACGATCCTGAAACCAAGAATCTTTATACGGGAACCGGCGCTAATGCCAGATACTTGTCCTGTACAGGTAGTGGAGACACCCGAACCTTGACTACCAGTTCTGAGAAGGGAGGTTATTATAACCTTATTGTATTCACCCGGAATAATACAACATACATTGGCTGGGATAATGAAACCGCTAGTCAAAGATACTATCTACGGTATTATGATGATGGTGGTTGGATTTTTTCTAATTGGGTAGCCAGGGTAACACGAAACAACACCGATAATTCAGCAAGGGGCCAAGTTGCAGATACACACACTATCGATCTTCCGGATTTCAATCCTGGCACTTATACCCTGAATGTTTATGATAAGACCGGTACAACTATTGAGAAGACGATTGACGTTACAGAAAGTAATGCTGGTGGCATTTTAGAATTGGAAGGACTCAACAACGATGCTGTGAAGTTCTCCATCACAAATCTGGATGATGGTAAGCAGGCTCTTGTCTCTGTCACCCTGTTGATGCAAGCACTTGATCCTTATATTGACAGAATGGATATAGTCTGTCATGACCCCGACGATCAGCTGAACTTGACCCAGCATTTCTCTGCAAGCGACTTCTCTGTAAGTGGTGGTTCATTTATATTCTACATTCCTCAAGAGTATCAGGATACAGAACTGACATTTACTTTCTCTGACTTGTATAGCAAATACGGTGACGAGACTTATTACGACGAAACAGGTACTGGATATGGCCGTTACAGCTTTGTGACATCCGAATACTTCACTCCGATTAATGGAAACGGCAATGGTGGTCTGTATGACACCGCCTATAGTCCAAATGCCTCTTATACAAACAAGGTGCTTACCTCTAAAGCAGGTAATATCCGCTTTAAGTTTAACAATGCAGAGGATTTGAGTAACACAGGAGGCCAGACAGGTACAAGCTATCTGGAGGAAACTCCGTTCTCTGTAGCCGCTTATCTGGGTTCAGATAACCCTGATGCTCCAACGTCAGAAGAAAAAGGTGCTTTTATTGATTGTAAGTTGAAGGCAAGTAGCACGACTCAGAAGTCAGACACTTACTATGTGTTCACGGCTGACGAGACACGTTACAACATTGCTCCCACAACAAACATGCAGCATCGTGCATACGCATTCTATCGTATGGACATTGAGTTGAAAGCTGACACATATACTGCAGACCTTGCTTGGACGAAACTCTATAACGAGACCTGCTATGCTGATCAGGACGAGAACGGTAAGGACAAGGATGAGAGCAAAGCAATGTGGGGTCTGAAGCTGGGCACTAAGGCTGGTGACACCCCAGTGGAAGGCTATCTGACCGTGAAGGAGATTGATGATGCTATCACTGAAGCCCTTGCAGCAGATGGTGACAATCATCCGACATCTGCCGACCAGATTCTCTATATCGACGGCAGTGAACTGTATTCAATCATAGCCAGTAAGGATATGACACTGGAGCAGCTGAAAGCCAAGCTCTCACCCAACACGCTGATTTATCTGCCCGAGAGAACAGTTCAAACGGGTGATAACTTTGCAAATAAAACGGCAAGTGGTACATTCACTGCCGGTAGAAATATCGTGTTGACCGACCGTAAGCCGTTCTATGCTCCTTATGACATTCAGGTTCTTTCCGCTCCTAACTATGCTATGTACACCCGCGACATCACATGGGCGAAGAATGGCAATGTTACCAATGCCTCCATCATTGTTCCGTTCGAGATTGGAGTGAACAGAGAAGGATTGCACGATGATGGTGAGGGCAACAAGTTCTATGTCCATCAGATTGCTGGTACAAACTGTCTGAGCGACACGCCTGACCTCGATATTGATAATATCCACCTGCTGCCGGTTGAGGGTGTGACCAAAACTGACCCGAACACTCCGTATGTGGTGAAAGTTGAGAGCGTTGCTGAAACAGCAGGCGATGCTAAGCCTTCGTTCATCGTGAAGCAGACAGGTGCGCTGGTGAAGGCTACGACAAGCATGGACAGCAACTACGAGTTTGCTGGAAAACCTGGATCGGGCGTGGACAGCAAGACCAGTGTTACCTTCACTCCGACAGGCTCGTTCTCCGGAAAGAAGCTCGCCAAGGCCAGCAACAAGGTCTACTATTTCGCAAACAACATGTTCCTTGACATCAAGACACTTACATATAGTAATGACTTGTATGTCTATCCGTTCCGCGCTTACTTCAGATCAAGCGAAAGTGCTGCAAAGAAACTCAACATTTTCTATGGTGAGAATTTCGACACGACAGGCATCAACAGACTGGCTGAGGAGCCGATGACAGTAGATCCGAACGCGCCAGTATACGATGTATATGGACGTAAGATTGCGAACTCTGTTCGTGAGATTGCCGGCAAGAAACTGCCACGCGGTATCTATGTAGTGAACGGAGCTAAGTTTAACGTTAAATAAAGGAGGGCCATTAGTATGAAAGCAGTATATCAAAAGCCGCTCACTGTAACGGTAGCTTATAACAAGGAGGGATTTCTCTTGACTGCGACAAACCCTTGGGATCACGCAGACACGAAGAAAGGCTTCTTCGACGAGGGCGAAGATGATAACATCAAGAGCAACGACCTCTGGGATGATAGTAAGGATAATCTCTGGGAGTAAAATCTCTCAGGGTTATCCCTCTCGATAGGCCCGCAAGGGCCAGGACAACAAGGAGCGTAAAGGCCGGGCGGACAGCCAGTAGGCAGTCTGCCCGGCACTGTCTCCTTAACAAGAAAAAAATTGACAGGGATGAAACGAAACCTCATAGACAGCTTATCCGTATGGAAGTGGGCTTTGCTCATGGCTCTTGTCTGGTGTGTCACGGCGTGTTCTGACGACGACCCGATAGAGCGCGAGGACGAGCGATGGTATGAGGATGAGGCAACGCTGAGGTCCGACTTTGCTCACGCGCTAGCCGATGCCCAATGGCCCGACGACTCGAAAGTGTCGAAAAACCTCATGCCCATTAGTGAAGGGAACAAGGACCTTGAGTGGATTACGATTAAGGGCAAGCGGATGGTGTTGGTATGCGCGATGCTGAACCACAGCAATTTGCGTTTCTGGCAGGCTACAGATACCTTCCGTCTGTCGAAACAGACAGGATTATATGTGTCGATACCAGCCGACTGGAAACAGCGCGCCGGCCAGTATGCCGCCTACGACTCCATCGCCTCGCGCTACCGCATGATACAGATGCTCGGTCTATGGCCCAGTTGTGATTACGACACGATGGTGGAGTTCTATGTTGATGCCGATTATCTGTTCCGTCCGGCCCATGACCCGTCGATCTCTACAACGACATGCGGAACGAGCTTCCCCAGTTGGGCGGATGAGAGCTATACCGTCGGCGAGACGAAGTTCCGCGAATGGTTTGCCTACCAGAGCAGCACGGCCTACGAGGGCGACTACGCCTGCCCGTGGACACAGCTGGGTTACACCTACGACTGGCATCATGGTGCCTCACGCGAAGGCCTCTCAGAATATGTTGCCACTTTTAACGCACTTGCGTTGATTAAGAAGATACAAGGTTCTTGGACTTTCATCCGCGAGGAAGTTAATCCGTGAATTTCATTGAGTCTGTAATCATGACGACTATTGCCAGTCAGAATATTTAAGGCAAAAAAGATATTTTTTATTGTATCAATTATTTAGAAAAAGGTTTCTGGCCGTGAGGCGGGAAACCTTTTTCATTGTTTATAGGGAGCCCCATATTAGTTTAAGGTTTAAAGACCCCTCCAACTCCCCCGAAAGCAAGAACCCCTCTCCCGCTCCCCCGAGGGGGAGAGTAGTGGCACACAGATTCCACAGATCTCACAGACAAGGCAGCTCCGCTGCAGGTGAAAAGTTTAAAGTTTAAATGCGCTACGCGCATTCAAGGTAATAGATTTCCCGCATTAGCGGTTGTTTGATAGATTTCTACGCGAAGCGTAATAAAATAATCTGTGTCATCTGTGGAATCTGTGTGACTTACTTTAAACCTTTAACCTTAAACCTTGAACTTTGAACCTTGAACTTTGTTCCTTCGTTCTTACTTCTTTTCCCGTTTTTCTTTTTTCAGTCGGTTGAGGATGAGGCGGTTAGCCTTTGCCAGTTCTTTGTCGTCGAGTTCGGTGATGTAGATTTGTGTTGTGAGGGCGTTGGCATGCCCCAATGCACGGGAGATGACGTGTACGCCGACATTGTTTTTGTAGGCTATGCTCGCCCAGGTGTGGCGCGTCATATACGATGAGAGCGGTTTGTTGATACCAGCCATCTCTGCCAGCATCTTCAGCTGGCGGTTGTAGGTGGTCAGTTTCGAGATGTACTGTCGCTGAATGTCGACCCTGCTGTTCATGTCGATGATGGGAAACACGTAGCGGCTGTCGGGATTGTCGTACTTCCGGATGATCTCTCGTATGCACGGCTCCATCGGTACTGTGATCTGACGGCCCGTCTTATGTCGGGCATAGAAGATGGCATCGTCGTCGACCTGGCTCTTGAGCAGCATCGACATGTCGACAAAGGGCATGCCCATGGTGTAGAAACTGAAGAGGAAAAGGTCGCGCGATAGCTGCAAAGGCGAGTCCTTTGGCAGCTGCAGACCCTGTACCTTCTGTATCTCCTGCTCCGTGAGACTGCGCTTGCGCGTTTTCGTGTTACCGGTAAACACATTCCTGAATGGATCGCTGGTACTTCTCTTGGCTGATTTGGATACTTTGTGGTAGAGCGATCTGGCGGCACGCATATAACAAGAGATAGTGTTCATGGACAGACCCCGTTTCTTGAGCCATGTCTCATAGTTGCAGACATTGGTGTAGGTGATGTCGCTGAGCAGGATGTCGCTGCCGCCGTTGTACTCTCTCATGGAGCGTAGCATCGTGAGATAGTTGTTCATGGTCGCAAACGAAGCCGCGTTGATATGGCGCTGGGCAGCTCTCCTGAACGTCAGGAGAGGCGTAGCTCTGCCGGCAGACTCTCTCTTGGGGGACCTGCCTCTCCGCTTTTCCTTCTTCTTGTCGAACTGCAAGTTAAAGATTTTCTTAAGACCTTCTATACTCATACCACCATATTTTATTATTGAACCATATTTACCAACACACATACAAGATCACCTGACACAGATGATCGACTTTTATAGTTCAATATTACGATGTGGCGAAGAGATGAGCCACAATAATTGAGCTCATGAGTCAACAAATACAATAGAGTAACGCGTTTTTAGCAGTAGCTAAAAACCTTAGGATTTTTACTCTGATGTTATAGGTCACCGCAAATAAACAAAAAAAATCTCAACATACAATAAGAAAATCGCCTTTGTTAGGATTTTTTAACCTATTGGCCAGTTTGGGTAATGATTACAGGTGTTTGGTAACTCTATCTCGAAAGGGCCATGAACAAAGCCTGTTCCGTCTGTTCCGGGATGGTTTTACCAGACACCTGTATGTGAAATTCTGCAGCTTGTCAGCTCAGAATGTTCAACTAGAAGAAACCCTGTTTACGCAGCGCCTCGAGCAGACCGGCCGAGAGCGCCTCGTTGTCCTTACGGGTATAGCGGCAGTCGGTGAATACCTGCGCCAGAGTCTCCTTGTTGTTGATACGCACAAACTCTTGGTTCTCGGGCAGCTGCTCTTTGGCGGTGTAGTGGGCGTCGATGTCGGCCGGTGTGTAGTCGTGGTAGGTCTCCTCATGCACGATGGCAGCCAGGGGCAGACGGTCGGTGAGCGGTGGCTGCTCGTCGGGCCATCCGAGGGTGATGGTGGCCACGGGCATGACGAGGTGCGGCAGCTGCAGCGTGTCGATGATGAGCTGCGGCATGTAGACGGTGGTGCCCAGATAACAGAGTCCGAGACCGGCTTCCTCGGCCAAGTTGCAGAAGGTCTGGCAGTAGAGCAGCGCATCGGTGGCGGCATTGATGAACGAGAGGAAATTGTCGTAGCCAGGGTCGGCGTGCCGGTTGTCGCACCATGTGGTGGTACGGCGGAAGTCGGCGCAGAACGTCAGCACAACGGGAGCCTGGGTCACCATGGGCTGGTTGAAATGGGCGGGTGCCAGGCGCTGCTTCATCTCTTGCGAGCGGGTGACGACGACACTGTAGAGCTGCAGGTTGCCCATGGTCTGTGTGCGCATGGCGCTGGCTAACAGTTGGTTGAGCAGCTCGTTGGGAACTTCCCGGTTTTGGTATTTCCGGATGGTACGGCGTGTATGAATGGTTTTCATTTTTGGAATACTTTTTGGTTTGCAAAATTAGTAAACTTTTCCGTTTTGGGAAAGTTTTATGGAAAAAATATGCGTGAAGTATTTCATTTTGTCAAAGAAAGGTTGTAACTTTGTAGGCAAATTAAACAATCGTACAAATGGAATCGAAAAAAACATATTCTTACGATGAGGCTTATGCCGCGTCGCTTCAGTATTTTGGCGGTGATGAGCTGGCCGCCCGTGTGTGGGTGAACAAATATGCCATGAAAGATTCTTTCGGCAACATTTATGAGTGTTCGCCCGCCGATATGCACTGGCGTATAGCCAACGAGATTGCCCGTATTGAGCAGAAATACCCCAACCCACTGCCAGCACAGGCGATCTTCGATCTGCTCGACCATTTCAGGTATGTGGTGCCTGCGGGCAGTCCGATGACGGGCATTGGCAACGACCATCAGGTGGCATCGCTGTCGAACTGCTTTGTGATAGGTCTCGACGGCAATGCCGACTCGTATGGCGCCATCATGCGCATCGACGAGGAGCAGGTGCAGCTGATGAAGCGCCGCGGTGGTGTGGGCCACGACCTGAGCCATATACGTCCGAAAGGATCGCCGGTGAACAACTCGGCACTGACCTCGACAGGCCTGGTACCGTTCATGGAGCGTTATAGTAATAGTACGCGTGAGGTGGCGCAGGACGGCCGCCGTGGAGCGCTGATGCTGAGCGTGAGCATCAAGCATCCCGACTCGGAGGCATTTATCGACGCCAAGATGACCGAGGGCAAGGTGACAGGTGCCAACGTGAGCGTGAAGATTGACGATGAGTTCATGCGTGCCGCCATAGAAGACCGGCCCTACATGCAGCAGTTCCCCATCGATGGCGAGAGCGGCGATGCAGAGGTGTTTGTGCAGAAGGAGATCTCGGCAAAGAAACTGTGGGAGAAGATTGTGCACAACGCTTGGAAGAGTGCTGAGCCCGGTGTGCTGTTCTGGGACACCATTCTGCGTGAGAGTATTCCCGACTGCTATGCCGACTTGGGCTTCCGTACGGTGAGCACCAATCCCTGCGGCGAGATTCCGCTCTGTCCCTACGACTCGTGTCGTCTGCTGAGCATCAACCTCTACTCGTATGTGGTGAACCCGTTTACGAAGGATGCTTACTTCGACTACGAACTGTTCCGCAAGCATGTGGCCATGGCCCAGCGCTTGATGGACGACATCGTGGACCTGGAGCTTGAGAAGATCGACCAGATCATGGAGAAGGTGAAGGGCGACCCGCAGAGCCAGGAGGTGAAAGGCGCAGAGTATCATCTGTGGGAGAAAATCAAGAAGAAGAGCAGCATGGGCCGCCGCACGGGCGTGGGCATCACGGCCGAGGGCGACATGATAGCAGCCATGGGACTGCGCTACGGAACGCAGGAGGCTACCGACTTCTCGGTGAACGTGCATCGCACGCTGGCACTGGCAGCCTACCGCTCGTCGGTGACGATGGCCAAGGAGCGCGGCGCCTTCGAGATATTCGACGCCAAGCGTGAGGAGCAGAATCCGTTTATCGTCAGACTGAAGGATGCCGACGAGAAACTCTATGCCGACATGGTGAAGTACGGACGGCGCAACATTGCCTGTCTGACCATCGCTCCCACCGGCACCACGTCGCTCATGACGCAGACCACCAGTGGCATTGAGCCGGTGTTTATGCCTGTTTACAAGCGCCGCCGCAAGGTGAACCCCGGCGATGCCGATGTGCATGTTGACTTTGTGGATGAGGTGGGCGACTCGTTCGAGGAGTATATCGTTTACCATCCGAAATTCATCGAGTGGATGCGCGTCAACGGTCTGGACACCGAGAAGCGCTATACCCAGGAGGAGATTGACGAGCTGGTGGCACGCTCACCTTATTATAAGGCTACGGCCAACGATGTGGACTGGCTGATGAAGGTGAAGATGCAGGGAGCTATCCAGAAATGGGTAGACCACTCTATCAGCGTGACCGTCAACCTGCCGAACGATGTCGACGAGAGTCTGGTGAACCGCCTCTATGTGGAGGCATGGCGCTCGGGCTGCAAGGGCTGCACCATCTATCGCGACGGCAGCCGCTCGGGCGTGATGATCAGTGTGTCGAAGAAAGACAAGAAGAAGGAAAACAACGAGGGCAATGAGATGTCTACCTCTGTTGACAACCCGCCGTGCAAGCAGCCTGAGGTGACCGAGGTGCGCCCGCAGGTGCTGGAGTGCGATGTGGTGCGTTTCCAGAATAATAAGGAGAAATGGGTGGCCTTTGTGGGTCTGCTGCATGGTTATCCCTACGAGATATTCACCGGTTTGCAGGACGACGAGGAAGGCATCTTGCTGCCTAAGTCGGTGACGAAAGGTAAGATTATCAAGCAAGTGAATCCCGATGGTACTAAGCGCTACGACTTCCAGTTTGAGAACAAGCGTGGCTACAAGACAACCGTCGAGGGACTGAGTGAGAAATTCAATCCTGAGTACTGGAACTATGCCAAGCTGATTTCGGGTGTGCTGCGCTATCGCATGCCTATCGCCCACGTCATCAAGCTAGTGAGCTCGCTGCAGCTGAAGAGTGAGAGCATCAACACCTGGAAGAACGGTGTGGAGCGCGCCCTCAAGAAATATGTTACCGACGGCACTGAGGCCAAAGGACAGAAATGTCCGGTGTGCGGTCATGAGACACTGGTCTATCAGGAGGGATGCCTTATCTGCAAGAACTGTGGCGCCAGCCGGTGTGGATAATTCTTAATTCATAATGCATAATTCATAATGCATAATATATAATGTATAATGCATAATTCATAATAGGCAATTGACGGTTAAGAGTTCATATATCACATTGCGCAACTTGCGGTTTCATGCCCGACATGGGGTGATGGCGCAGGAACGCATCACGGGGGGCGACTTCGTGGTGACGGTACGCGTGGGTTACGACATCACGGCGGCGATGGCGAGCGACGCTGTGGATGACACCCTGAACTATGCTGAGCTCTACGAGCTGGTCAAGCGCGAGATGATGCAACCCTCCAACCTGCTGGAGCATGTGGCCGGTAGGATAGGGGAGAGCATCTTCAGGGAGATGGCCGGAGTGACTTCGGTGGACATCGAACTCTGTAAGGTGAATCCGCCAATGGGAGCCGACTGCGACGGTGCGAGCGTGGAATTGCATCTGATAAACGAAAAAACTGAGAAAACGGTTTGAGTTTTGTGGATTATTCATTAATTTTGCAGGCAAAATCATCATGATGGGCAAAAGAATCATTTTCATAGTAGTCATTTGGATGGCGTTGGCAACCCTTGCGTTGGGTGCCAACAAGCGGTTTACGCTGGTGATAGATGCCGGTCACGGCGGCAGGGATGCCGGATGTGTGGGCGCTATCTCGAAGGAGAAAAACCTGACACTGAAAATGGCACTGGCCTTTGGAAAGTACGTAGAGCGCAATTGTCCGGATGTGAAGGTGATTTATACGCGCAAGACCGATGTGTTTCTGGAGTTGTGGCAGCGAGCCGAGATAGCCAACAAGAACAAGGCCGACCTTTTCCTCTCTATTCACATTAACGCCTTGCCCGGAAAGAAGATCGGTCATGGTGTGCAGACCTACACGCTGGGCCGCGGCCGGGTGTCGGGCAGTAACAAAGGAATCTCTGAGAACCTGGATGTGGCCAAGCGCGAGAATGCCGTCATCGTGATGGAGAAAGACTATCAGCAGCACTATGCCGGCTTTGACCCCAACTCGCCGGAGAGCAGCATCATGTTCGAGTTCATTCAGGACACCTACCGTGAGCGGAGTGTTGAGCTGGCCAAACTGATGCAGCGATATGTCTGTGCGGCTACGGGCCGGCAGAACGGCGGTGCCCATCAGGACAATCTGGCGGTGCTCCGCCTGACGTCGATGCCGGGATGCCTGTTGGAGTTGGGCTTCATCTCTACGCCCGACGAGGAGCGGTTTATGAACTCAGCAGAGGCCCCCGATAAGTATACACGAGGCATCTACAACGCGTTTGTCGCCTATAAGAAGAAGTATTTCGGGGGGGCTGCCGTCCCTTTCGAGGAAACGACCGAGCAGAAAGTAAACATTCCGTCGGTCGTACCCGAGGAATACAAGGAAAAAGCGGAGCAAAAGACAGCTCAGAAAAAGGCGGAAAGCAGACCGGCACCAGTAAAAACGGAAAAGCCAGCGGAACAGTCCAAGGAAGAACCGGCAGCAAAAGCGGAAACGGCAAAGGAGGAACCGTCAGCAGCGGAAAAAGCAAATCAACGGCAGGCGGAAAAGGGAAATGACGCTGCCGAGAGTGGCGTGCCCGTCTTCAAGGTGCAGATCCTGGCCAGCTCGCGCGTGCTGAAAGAAGGCAGTGCCCAGCTGAAGGGCCTGACTGGAGTGGACTCCTACCAGGAGGGCGGCATGTATAAGTATACGGTCGGTTCGTCGGCTAATTATAATGAGATTTATCAGTTGCGGAAAACCTTGTTGGAGAAATTCCCGGAGGCATTTATCATCGCTTTCAAGAACGGGGCCAAAATAGATGTCCGCGAGGGAATCAGAGAATACCGCGCCAATAAGAACAAGTAACCAAAAGGTAAGATTATGAAGGTTTCTAAAGAGATAAGAATAGCACTCGTAGCCATCGTGGCAATTGTCCTGTTGTATTTCGGAATGAATTTTCTGAAAGGCATGAGCTTGTTCTCCACCAACAACCGATACATCATTGCGTTTCAGGATGTGACGGGCCTTGCCGCCTCCAGTCCTATCTATTCAAATGGCTACCGGGTAGGTGTGGTCAAGAAGGTCAACTACGATTATAAGAATCCCGAGGCTGATGTGCAGGTGGAGGTAGACATCGACCCTCAGCTGCAATTGCCGAAAGGCAGCTCGGCAGAGATCGTGAGCGACATGCTGGGCAATGTGCAGGTGAACCTGCTCGTGAAGAGCGATGGCACGGGCATGCTGAAACCTGGTGATGTGATTCCTGGAAACACCAATAGCGGTGCCTTGGGACAGCTAAGAGACATGATTCCTGCCATCGAGAAGATACTGCCGAAGCTCGACTCTATCATGGGCAGTCTGAACGGACTGCTGGCCGACCCGGCCATTGCCCAGTCGCTGCATCATGTGGAGGCAGTATCGGGTAACCTGATTACGACCTCCAACGAGTTGAACGCCTTGATGGCACGTCTGAACAAGCAAATGCCCGGCATCGTGTCGAAGATGGACGGTGTGCTCGACAATGCCACCCAACTCACTGGCAAACTGAATGGCCTGGACGTGGAAACAACCATGGCCCGGGTGAACTCTACACTGGAGAATGTGAAGCAGCTCACGGCACAACTGAACAGCAACCAGGGGTCGCTCGGGTTGCTGATGCGTGACCCGCAATTGTATAATAATTTGAATACAACCATGCGTGATGTCGATTCGCTTTTGGTCAACCTGAAAGCACATCCGAAGCGCTATGTGCATTTCTCGGTTTTCGGAAAGAAGGATAAATAAACGATTGAATAATTTATGGCTGATGAGGCCTAAATTATATTTTGTCTAAATTAAACATTGGTTGCAGTCTACTAGAGCAGAATGCCGTAAAATGCTTGTATACGCAAGTTTTAGGCATGTCTGCTCTACTTGAATGAAAAATCTACGACAAAAGGTGTGATGCGCGTAAAGTTCGAAATATCAGCAACTTCTAAATATGCAAATACGGAAAATCATATTCTTTTATGCCGTATTTCATAAAGTCCCTTTCTATAGCACTTTATACGTAAATGTTTAAAAAATAATAAATATGACGATTTGCATTTTTCAGAAAAGTTTCCGAAATTTGCAAACGAATACAAAAACCTATGAGCTTTCCCGACAAAAGCTTATTAAATTAAAATAATTAAGGTAGATGAATAATAATCCTGGTGCACTCTGGGAGCAGAGCCTCTCGCTCATAAAAGGCAATGTGACAGAGCAGCAGTTCAACACATGGTTCAAGCCCATCGTCTTTGAGTCCTTCAACGAAGAGACGCTGACGTTGCTGGTGCAGGTTCCAAGCCCGTTTGTATACGAGTACTTGGAAGAGAACTTTGTTGACCTGCTTCGCAAGGTGCTTTCATATACCTTTGGAAATGGTGTCAGGCTGACTTATCGCATCGTGACCGACAAGTCTAACAACTTGACGCAAGACATTCAGGCCGAGCCCACGGCACAGATTGATCGTCAGCAGCCCAGGACACGCGCCAATCAGTCGCCCACCGTGCTTGATGCTGCCAAACCCCAGCCCATCGACTCGCAGTTGAATCCGCATCTCACCTTCTCTAATTTTATCGAGGGTGACAGCAATAAGCTGCCTCGCAGCGTGGGGTTGTCGATAGCCGAGCATCCCAGCAAGACCTCTTTCAACCCGATGTTCATCTTCGGACCGTCGGGATGTGGAAAGACCCACCTCATCAATGCTATCGGCGTACGTACCAAGGAGTTGTATCCCGATAAGCGTGTGCTCTATGTCAGTGCGCGCCTGTTCCAGGTGCAGTATACCAGTGCGGTGTTGCATAATACCACCAACGACTTCATCAATTTCTATCAGACCATCGATGTGCTGATAGTCGATGATATTCAGGAGTGGATGACTGCTGAGAAGACTCAGCTGGCGTTCTTCCACATCTTCAATCACCTTTTCAAGAACGGCAAGCGCATTATTCTGGCAAGCGACCGTCCGCCGGTAGACCTGAAGGGAATGCCCGACCGCCTGCTCACCCGCTTTTCGTGCGGTTTGATTGCCGAGTTGGAGAAGCCCAATGTGCAGTTGTGCGTTGATATCCTTGAGAGCAAGATCAAGCGTGATGGCTTGAAGATTCCCTCTGATGTGATTCGGTTTATCGCAGAGACCGCCAATGGCAGTGTGCGCGACTTGGAGGGTGTGGTGAACTCGCTGATGGCCTATTCGGTGGTCTACAACTGCAATATCGACATGCGGCTGGCCGAGCGCGTCATCAAGCGTGCCGTGAAGATTGACGACCATCCGCTGACCATCGACGATATTCTCGATACGGTGTGCAACCATTTCAAGGTCTCCTCTGCAGCCGTTGCCGGCCGCAGCCGTAAGCGCGAGTATGTGGAGCCCCGTCAGGTGTCGATGTATCTTGCACAGAAATACACCAAGATGCCTTCTTCGCGTATTGGCAAGCTCATTGGCGGCCGCGACCACTCTACGGTGATTCACAGTTGTAATCAGGTGGAGGAACGCTTGAAAATCGACATGCGTTTCCACGACGAGGTGGCCAGCATCGAAAATTCCTTTAAGCTGAAGAAATAAGTGCAGCGCTTATTCATCATTCTCTGTTTATTCGTTTCCAGCATCTTCGCTGCCCAGCGTGCGGCGGCTGGTGGTGGTCGTATCGCTCAGCTTTGCGAGGGTGACCTGTTGTTTTGTCTTTCGGCTGAAGGAAACAACATTACGCAAGTCACGCAAGGCCTCGACGGGGCGCGAATCGACCATGTGGGCATCGTCCACAAGCAAAATGACTCTGTCTATGTGCTCGAAGCCATTCACCATGGTGTGGTGCTGACACCTATCGACAGTTTCCTTCTTCGTCGCGACTCTCTCGTTTGGGCAGCCCGTCTGCGCGACACCACCCATGTGAGCCTGTCGGTGCAGCGCGCCATGAACTATCTCGGCCGCCCATACGATTTCCTCTTTATGCCCGACGACAACGAGTTGTATTGCAGCGAACTGGTTCAGAAGACCTATCTGCATGCCGACGGCACATTCATCTTTCCACCTATCCCCATGTCTTTCCACGACTCGTCAGGCCAAGTGACCCAGTATTGGAAAGACTATTATGCGCGGCACGATATGCAGGTGCCCGAAGGAGAACCAGGCAGTAATCCGGGAAATCTCTCGCGCAGTCTACAGCTCATCATCCTCTTCCGCTTTTATGAGTCACGGTGAAGGAGGGGGAACTGATGATGGATGGAGGCAAACAAATAAAGTAGTCCAGGAAGCTCTTGTTTCCTGGACTACTTGCTTTAATGGAAAGGTAGGCCTGAAGTGTTGATGTCTCCACGGATAATCCATGTGGGGATATATTGTTAGAAAGGTAAGTGTATGCTTGCTCCGGCCATGAACCAAATGCCGGGTTGTGGTATGTGGCCGAAGTCGACGTATGTCTTGTCGAACAGGTTGTTGGCCTCTACATACAAATTGTATTTCTCTGCATTCCAGCTGAGCCGGGCGTCAACCACTCCGTAGGGCTTGTAGTCCTGCACGTTGCCCTCGGCATTGGTATAGGTGCCTGTACGGTCTTGAAACCGGTAATGAATGCCCATGTCGAGGCAGTTCCAGATGTGCATCTGCAGGTTGCAGGTAAGCTTGTGTCGCAGGTATTCCAGCGCATACTGGCTCTGAATGCCATGTTCCTCAACTTTGTTCTGGTCGATGTAACAGTAGGCGATGTTGAGCTTGCGCAGCATGTTTTGCGACGGCAGCATCTCGCTGAGGTTGAAGTCAAGAGCCGTCTCAATGCCTGTGGCATTCACCTTGGTGAAGTTCACCGACTCCCATGGAGCGTCGGCGTCGCTGGTACGACGAATCCAGTCGATGAGGTTCTTGCAGTGGTTGTGGTAGATGCTCAAGGAGCCTTCCACGGTTCTGGAGGCGTACTTGATGCCGCCCTCGACGGCCTCCAGCTCCTCAGGTTTCAGGTGTTTGTCGGCCTTGTGTCCGCCTACCGAGTAGTAGAGCTCGGTGGCCGATGGCATGCGCAGCGAGGTGTTGTAGGAAGCATAGATTTTCCAGTAGTCGCCGATGCGGTAGCTGGCGTCGATGCCCGGGTATACCCGCATGTTCATCTCGTTCCAGGAGTTTTTCACAGCCACGATGCCTGCCGAGAGCGTGAACCGCTTGAGCAGGATGTTGTGTTCCAGTACAAAGCTGATATTTGTGCGGTTCAGACCGTGGTCGTAATCGCGGTCGGTGCCGTGAATATGATGGGGCTTCGACAATGGCTCGCCCAGATTCCCGCTGACCAGATCCTCGTTGCGCAGTTCTGCACCGAGAGCCGTGCGCCCCAGAGCCCAGTCGAAATAGCTGTTCAGGTTGACACCGTAAACATCTGTCCGGTGGTAGTTGAAGGGATAGATGTCGGGCGCGTCACGAAACAACTCAAAGCGGTCGGTGGTGTGGTTCCAATAGATAGATGGTCGCAGGTGGAAGCGCCCCTGTTTGTTTTCTGCCTGGATGGCGGTGTAGGTTTTCATCGTGTGCTCATACTGGTCGTCCCATTTGGCACCATAAAAGGTGTTCGAGCCGAATCCGCGGGTGCTGAGGCCGGCATGCCAGCTGACGTTGAACTGCCCGTCATCGTAACTGCCCTGATAGAAAGCTTTTCCACCGCTGTAGTCGGCATTCAGACCGCCGGCTTTGTTGCGGCTGTAGCCGTCGCTGCGTGTGAGGTTGGCGGACAGGCTGTGGCTGGTTTTCCCTTGAAGGGCCACCCGTGCTCCAGTGTTGAGATAGCCGTATGAACCACCGTCGAGATGAGCGTCCAGACCACTCTCAGTGTCTTTCTTGGTCACAATGTTGATGGCTCCTACCAGCGACGATGTACCATAGACGCGTCCGGCAGGACCTTCGAGCACCTCAATGCGCTCAATGTCAGAAATGTCGAGTGGGAAGTCGAAGGCATTATGCCCTGTTTGCGGGTCGCAGATGTTAATGCCATTGAGAAGGATAGTGATTTGCTCATAGTTGCCGCCTCTGATACTGACGTCGGTTTGCGCTCCAATCGGTCCACGCTGGCGGACGTCTACGCCTACGGCATATTTCAGCAAATCGTTAATACTTTGTACCGGTGCCGCCTGAATGTCGGCCCGCTCCAGCACAGTGACCATTCTCGCTTGCTGACCTCTGGTCAGCGGCGCACGCGAGCCGGTCACGTTGACCTCCTCGAGTCTCACTTCGCGGCTTGTCTTGGTGGTGTCGGGCTTGATGGGTTCAATGCTGATGCCGTCGGCCTTGGCATAGGTCAAGGTGGCCACGCTCAGCGTCCCAATGAGCACTTCACGACCCAGACAAGCAAAGAGTGAGTAGCCTTTGCGTCCAAACTGCTTGAACGTCATTGGCGTGCGCTTGTTGAAAATCGTTTTTTGCATGTTGTCTTTTCAGTGTTTTTTCAGGTCTGTCCTTTTAAAACGGCTGCAAAGATAATCATTTTCTTTGATTCACACAAAAAAGAAGCGCCGTATTTCACAATACAGCGCCGAGACTTTAATTAAACTAAATTAACTTTATGAAAAACTACTCTCACGAGCAGAGGGGTTGTTTATGCTTAAAAATGAAATTTGAATTTTAAGCGGTTACAAAGATAATGAAATAATTGTGAAAATAACAATCTTTGTAATCGTCTTACCTGAAAATTGTGCAATTTTAACACTTCTTTTCAATAATAAATACGGAATCCCTTATTTTTTAAACGATTCTTTCATCATTTTCTTCCATTTAAAGTAGCCCATAACGGCAATCACAACATACAGCCCGTAGAGACTGGCCTTGAAGGGTATGTCCTTGTAGAAGTACAAGACGCATGTCACCACGTCGACCACAATCCAGATGAGCCATTGCTCCAAGTATTTTCGTGCCAGTGCCCAGATGCCCACGAAACTCAAAGCTGTGGTGAACGAGTCGGCTACAGGCACGCGTGAGTCGGTGCAGTAGGCGAGGAACATATAGAGTGCAGCCCAAATCGCAAGGGTGGCAAAGCCCCAGATGACAGCTAACCGCTTGGGGAAATGAGTGATGGGTTTCTGGCTGGAAGAGGGAGGGCTCTGAGTGTTCTGAGTATTCTGAGTGTTCTGAGTGTTCTGAGTGTTCTGAGTATTCCGATTACTCTGATTATTCCGATAATCCTTCTCACTATTCTCGTTCTGGTGGCTTTGATGTGGCCTGATCCAATTGATAAACCCATAAACGGTCATGGCCAGATAGTAGAACTCCATGCCGCAGTCGGCATAGAGTCCTTTCTGGTAGTAGAGTACGATGCCCAGGCTCTGCATGGCAAACCCTACCGCCCACAGCCAGATGCTGGCCTTATATTCCAGCAGGATGTAGGCCAGTCCCAGCACGGTGGTGAGCATGTCGAGCCAATGGGCAGCGAGAAATTCTGTCATAACGTTCTGTCTTCTGTCTTTAAGTTGCTTTAGTTTTCGTCAAAATCTCAGCGTGAGACTGCCCATGACGGTAGTTCCGGCCATGGGGATGAAGCCAATCTGATAGTAGCGGTTGTCGGGCGTATGGCCGTAGCTCTCGGCGATAGCCGAATAGACCCAGCCGCTGGCGGCATAACGGCGGTTGAACACATTGCTGATGTTCAGGCCAACGATAGCTTCCTTGATGGCTTTCTTTGGTTTGAGGGTGTAGCTCAGGTTGATGTTCGAAGTGCTGTAGCAAGGCAGCGAGCGGTCGGCATTCTCGGTGTTGTCGAGATACTGGCGACTGACGTAGTTGGTGTGCCACACGGCCTGCAGTCCTTTGTAGTGGAAATTCACAAAACCATTCAGAATCGCCGATGGCGAGAAGGCCAGCGTCGAGTTGTCGTAGTGCAACTGGCGCAGCTCGTCGCCGTTGCCGTCGATATGATAGTTCTCGATAGCATACTGGCGAGCAGCCACATCGTCTTTATAATCCCAGTCGTCCCAGTCTTCCACAAACTCGTCGAAGTCCTTGATTTTGTTCTTGCTCAGGGCGGCATTACCCTCCAGCGTGAGCCAAGGCGTAACGTTCCATCCAGCCTGCAGTTCCACACCCATGCGGTAAGAGTCCTTCACGTTGGTGGTGAGCTTTTCGCCAATGTCGCTCAGCGCACCCGTCTGCACAAACTGGTCGACGTAGTCCATGTAGTAGAAGTTAGCCCCCACATGCCAGTTGTCGCCCGTAAACTGGTAGCCCAGCTCGTAGTCAATCAGCTGTTCAGCCTTGGGTGCCGGATAGTTGGCATTGTCGGTGAAGTTGTTGCGCTCGGGCTCGCGGTGGCTCATGGCCAGCGAACCGTAGAAGCGGTGGCCGTTTTGATTGAAGCTGAAACCAGCCTTGGGATTGAAGAAGTCGTACTTCTTGTCGATATCGAGCCAGTGCTTGAGGTAGAGCCCCGTCTCTTCGTTTTCAATAAACTTATCGTTGTAGCCGTCGGTCTTATAGCCCACGTGGCGGTACTGCATGTCGGCAAACACGCTCCATGCCGGCGTGATGGCATAGGCAGCCTTTACGTAGACGTTGCCGTCGAGCTTTTTCGCATCCGAGTCGTAATACTGGTAGTCGCCATTCTTCATGAGCAGACTTCTCAGCTTGTTGTCAGAGAGGTAGGTTACATATCCGAAGTGGTTGCCCTCGAAGTTCTGCAGGCTCAGTCCGCCGATGATGTCCCACTCGTCGTCTTTATAGTTGATGCTCCACACCAGTCCGTAGGCATCCTGCTTCAGCCCCTTCTTGCGCACCCAGTCGGTACGTTTCACGCCGTCGACGGCATCATAGCCAAACTCAGCGTTGGGCAGTCCCAGTTTCTTGATTTTGTTCTGGGGGCGGAACTCTTTATAGTAGCCGTAGCCATGCGTGTAGTGCAGCGATGCCGATGTGTTCCATCGGTCGTTGATGGTCCATGCAGCAGAGAGGATGTTGTGGTTCTGCCAGAAGTTGTCGGTGGTCTTCGGCCAGTACGAGCCGTCGCTCATCGTGTAACGCTCGGTCAGGTAGTTGCCGTTGGCGTCACGTGCAAAGTTACCGTCGGCATCGTAGGTCAGCTGCTCGTAGAGCGAGTTGTAGCGGCCCAGTCCCACCTCGTAGAGGTCTTTATAAGTCTTGATGCCGGTATTGGCACCATAGGTGCCGTCCATCAGCGAGAGATCGTCGTTGCCGGCGGTCACACCGTTCCACGCCTGTCCGGTCTTCTCGAAGTTGCCGATGTTTTTGTAGCGCAGCTGGAAGTTGTCGCCCATCCACGTCAGTCCACCATAGTACGAGCCCGAGCGGCCGCTGGTGCCGTGGATAAACCCGTCGGTATTGGTCTCGTGATAGGCTCCGTCGAAGATGAGGTGGTTCCACAACAAACCCGTAGAGAATTTCGCACCCACATTAAATGTGTTGAACGAACCGTAGCTTGCCGACAGTTCCAGACCGGGTGTCTGCTGCGGAATGGCCGACGAGAGGGCCACCGTACCACCGAAGGCACCGTCGCCATTGGTCGACGAGCCCACACCGCGCTGAATCTGCACCGAGCCCAACAGCGAACCATACGAGTTCATGTTAGCCCAGAACACGCACTGGTCTTCAGGCGAGTTGAGGGGCACACCGTCGAGTGTCACGTTGATGCGCGAGTCGCCTGCACCACGGATGCGCATATAGGTGGTTCCTGTGCCCAGTCCGTTCTCGCTCCATGCCAGCACGCCCGGTGTCTGCGAGAAGAGGAACGGCAGTTCCTTACCCGTCTTCGAGAATTCGCCCAGCTCTGTCTTCTTGATGTTCGCCACAGCAAAGGGGGCGTTCTTTTGGGCGCGCACGCCCTTCACCACCACTTCCTGCAGCTGTTCCATGCGCAACGAGTCTTCTGTCGTCTGTGCATACACGTTTGCGTGTCCTGCTGCCACGAGCAGCATTGCAAACAGAATAGTTTTCTTCATTTTGCTATAATACCTTATTATAAATAAATAATAAAGGGGGAGAGGTTGTCAGAATCCCTACGCCGGCATTATCCGGATCAGGTATGAGGGTATAATCTCAGCCCGAACCATCGGGCACCCCTTAGCCTACATTTTGTAAGCCGGTGCAAAGTTACGATTAAGTGAGCAAAAAACCAAAAACTTTTTGAGTTTTTTCGAACGTAAGTGAGTTCGGCACAGCCAGAGTTACGAAAAATCGAGCGCAGAACAAAAGAAACTCCTTTATTTTTTTGCTGGATGGAGAATGTTATGTGGAGTTACGATGAGATGAGCAAAAAATGACGTACTCATCACGAGCACGTCATTCTGTCAAGTCAAAAAAGTACTATTTATTAGAGAGAGGTTATCATTACTTTTCTCCTGAAGTAGTATTTTTGTTTTTCAGAGCTCCGTTGTATTCCGTCTCACGCTCAGGAATAATCCATGTCCACTGGTTAGCATCCTGCGGGCCAAGGGTGATGGCGTAGGCTTTCATCCAGCTGCCACCTTCGGCTCTTGACTTACGCTTCAGCGTGATACCCCAGCGCTTGCAGTCGTACCAGTCGAATCCCTCGCCCCAGAGGTCGAAACGGCGGTAGAGCTTAATCTCGTCGAGCAGGCTCTCGCCCGTCTTTGTCGACTTGGTGTACGACGGGTCGCGCAGCTTGTTGGCATCGTAGATGAGCTGCTGTGCCTCGGCAATCTTGTTGAGATGATAGTCGGCCTCTGCCTCGATATAGTACATCTCGGCTGCACGGATGAGCGGGAACGGGCCTCCGTTGGCATACTGAATGAGGAACTTGAAATGTTGGTATGCGAACACATAACTGTCGGCATCCATCCTGGCTTTATAGTCTGCTTTAGCACGTTTGTACAGTGCCGATTTCGACGGTGCTGTTCCGTTATCGCTACAAGCACTGAGTTCTTCTGCTGAAGGAATGAGGAACAGATTGCGGCGCATGTCAGTCTCGGGAATCTGGTCGATGAGTTCTTTGCTGATGGCCAGCGGGTAGCGTCGGCACTGGCCGGTAGCAGCATTTGAAGCCTGATAAGCATGGAAGGCATAGAAATAGATGGTCTGGTCGATGGCCTCGTAGACTCCCCATATCCACTCTTTGTTAGCAGTGTGGAAGCCGTCGTTGTATTCGTTGTTGCTCATGATAGAATACTTCGCCTTGGCGAGAGCCGCATACTTGGCGGCGTTAGTCCAGTCCTCGCGAGTCAGGGCGGCACGTGCGTAAACAGCATACGCCACATCGATGTTCGGCTTGTAATACTCGTCGCTGCCACGGTCCTGTCCGCTCTTCTGGTAGAGGCTGATGGCCTCGTCGAGATCGGCATAGATCTGCTCGTAGGTCTCTGCCAGCGTTGCCAGTCCCTGGTCGCCCACCGACTGGTCCACACGGAGCACGATACCATCGCAGTTACCTTTCTCGTCGCTCCAGCGGTGACAATAGATCTGCGACAACATGAAGAAGGCATAGGCTCTGAAGGTCAGCGCCTGGGCCTTGACGAAAGCCTTGTCTGCCTCGTCGCCTGTGGCATTGTCGATGTTACAGATGATGCTGTTGGCATTGGCTATCTGCTTGTAATAGTAATACCATGCAAAATAGTTATAGATAGACGTCTTGTTCAGATGAATGGTCTGGTTGATGGCATCAAGTCGAGTGGTATAGTTGCATTTCTGACAGTCCTGTCCGGGATAGTTGCCATAGAATGTCTTAATAGCGCCTTCGCCATTGAATCCCTGTGTGCTGCAATACTGCGTGGTCATAGCCCTGCACATACCATTGATGATGAGCGAGGCATTCTTAGCCGACTCCACCATGACCGATGTGCTTTCGTAGTTCTCTGGTGAAGTCTCCAGATAATCGCTGTCACAAGCTGTCAGGCCGAAAACAACAGCTGCAAGTAAAATAATATATTTTTTCATAATTGTATGCTTTATGTTGATGTTTGAATTAGAATTTCACGTTCAGTCCAACAGAGAACACGCGTGGTGTGACGAGGTAGTTGCTCTGTGTGCCCGCATACGACATCTGTGGTACCATACCCTGCAAGGAGGTCTTGGTGAAGAGGTTCTCACACGATACGGAGAGTCCGACAGCGTCTAAGTCCAGCTTGTGCACCCAACTCTTGGGCAACTGATAGCTCAGCGTGATGTTTTTCAGGATGAGATAGCTGGCACTGGTGAGGAAACGCGACGAGGTGGCGTTGAGTGATGCGGTCACGTCGCTGTTGATGGCAGCACCATGGTTGAGTTGTGGAATGCCGTCGGGGTTGATGACATTTTCCTCAGTGCGCTGCTCATAGGTCCACGACTTCAACACGTCCTTGTGCATAGCTGTGGGGTTGGCACCTGCCGACATGAGCGAAGCATAGTTGGTGTCGATAACCTTACCGCCCAGCGAATAAGTGAACAGTGTGTAGAGGCTCAACGATTTCCACGAAGCTGTCAGACCGAAACTGCCGTATGCCTTTGGCATGGCCGATCCGTGCCATTCCTTCTTGGCATAGGTGGTGGTGTAAGTGTAAGCCTGTCCGTCAATAACCTCCACAGCAGCCAGTTTCTTTGCACCCGTAATCGCAGAGCCATTCTCTGCATCACCATAGACATTACCCTCGGCGTCCTCGAAGTAATAATCCTCGTCGTTGAACTTATAGAGTGAGAGTCCGTTTCGCTGGTTGATACCTACCCATGTGTACATCCAGTAAGAGTAGCGGTCTCTGCCTTCTACAATCTTCTTTGTTCCGTCGATGATACCGTCTTTGTTCTCTTCTGGCATCTTGATGACCTTGTTCTTCAGCCATGTGATGCTGGCATTGAGGTTTACACGCCAGTCGCGATTCTTGAACACGTCTACGTCGGTCGAGAACTCGATACCTCTGTTAGAGATGGTACCAATGTTCTTGGTGATGACCGACTCTGCCGGGCTAGTCGATGTGGCACCTGCCGAGAGTGGCTGGTTCACGTCGAAGAGCAGGTCTTTGTTGCGCTTGTCGAAGTACTCCAGGCTGAAGTTCCAGCGCTTGAACAGACGGGCGTCGATGCCAATACCCCACGACTGTCCGGTCTCCCACTGCAGTTCCTCATTCGGCAGCTGGTAGATCCAGTAACCACCCTTGTTGGCATTCTGTGTGGCATAGTAGAGCGACCAGTAGGCATAGTAGCCCGAACCGGCATCGTTACCTACCTCACCATAGTCGGCACGCAGCTTTAGATAGTCCACCCAGTCGTACTTCTTCATGAACTCCTCATTGGAGATGACCCAGTTGGCACCAGCCGACCAGAAGTTACCCCAGCGAGAACTCTTGTGGAAGCGTGAAGAACCGTCGCGACGGAAGCTGACCTCAGCATTGTAGCGGTTGTCGTAGCCATAGCGCACACGACCCAGGTACGACTCTGTGCGGTAGTTGTTGCCATAGTCGTAGAGGTTGCTGATTTCGGTATAGTTACGCAGGGTTGTCTTCCCCGAGAATACTTCGTTCGACTTATAACCATACATGTAGTTATAGTTGTAGTAGTAGTTCTCGTGGCCAAGCAAAGCGTCAATCGAGTGAATACCATATTCATGGTTCCAGTGCAGCTGCTGTTGGAAGTTGTAGTTCTTGTATTGATACTCCTCGCGCTTGGCACGACCGTTTGCTCCTTTTCCGTCACCAATCTGTGAGTTGTCGAATGACCGCTCTACGCTTGAGCGCAGGTTCAGGTTACCCTTCAGCGAGAGTGTGAAGTTGTAGGGCAGGTTGAAATCAACGTATGCGATACCGTTCATGGTGTTGCGCACGGTCTTGTCGATGTTGGCAAGATTCTCCCAAATAACGTGGCGGTCGGTATTCCATTTTCTGTTGATGATCTCATCGCCGTTACTGTCTTTATAAGAACCGCCGTCCCACTGCTTATTGCCATTGCCATCGAGCAGGTATTCGCCTGTAGTGGCATCGTGCAGGTGAACGGGATAGATGGGAGCGATGTAACGGCAGAAATAGAACGGGTTGGCAATCGTGCTGGTTCCCGTACTATAGGATGTGTGGTGATTCTGATGGGTAACTGCAATGTTCAGACCTGTCTTAAACCACTTCTTCGGTTGAAGATTGGCAGATACACGTGCCGACAGGCGGTCGAAACCAGAACTCTCCATATATCCATTCTCGTCGAGATAACCTAATGAAACCAGGTAATCGGCCTTATCGTTGGCACCATTAACACTGATGTTGTACTCCTGACGATGGCCAGAGACGATGGCCTGGTCGAACCAGTTCAGGTCATCCTTATATCCGTTCAGGATGTCCGTACCGGATACAATCTTTCCGTTGCTATCGAGTATGCTCTCATAAGGCTTGTTGAAGATGTTGAGCAGCATGTGGTCGGCAAGCGACTTGGTGGCTGTTGCCTTGGCCTCTTCGTCGGAGACGCCACGAATCAGTTCATAGTTTCTCAGGTTCTGCCACTCCATCTCCACCGACTCGAAGGCGTTGATGGTGGCATACTCCTTGATACCTCGGTTGTAAGTACCTTGCTTGATGTCGAGGCTGACGTTCATCTTGCCGTGTTTTCCCTTCTTTGTGGTAATCAGAATCACACCGTTAGAGGCACGGTTTCCGTAAAGAGCTGCCGAGGCGGCGTCTTTCAGCACGGACATCGACTCGATGTCAGCAGGGTTCAGGTCGGAAATGTTGCCACCGAAGGGCACGCCGTCGAGGATGTACAACGGACTGGAATCACCGTTGACGGTTCCCACACCGCGAATGCGGATGCTGGGGTCCTCACCGGGCTGACCGTAAGTGCTGTTCACCTGCACACCCGTCACAGTTCCCTCCAAGGCAGAGGCAACGCTCGAGGTGGGGCGCATCTCAATAGCCTCGCTCTTCACTTCCTGGATAGAGCCAGTCAGCGTGGTTTTCTTCTGTGTGCCATAAGCCACCACAATCACCTCGTCGAGGTCGTTGGGATTGTCTTGCATACGTATGAGCATGTTGGGCTTGGCTACCTCCTCGTGGGGAACCATTCCGATGTACGTGAAACGCAGCACGGAATTGCGGTTGGGGACGGTAAGCGTAAAATTACCTCCCCCGTCGGTTACTGTACCGATTTTGTTGTCGCCTTTCAATTGTACGGTAGCACCCATAATGGGCTCGCCGTCGTCAAAAGCGACCACCTTACCGGTTACTTTCATCTGGGCCATTGCCATTCCAACAAATAGGAACAAACTGGCGAAAATAAAACATACCCTTTTCTTCATAATCTCTCTGTTTTAAAATTTATTGTTTAAGTTAGATGGATATTTCTTTCAACCCAATATTAGTAAGTCCAGCATGCATAGCTCAGCAATGAGAGTTATGAAGTATTTGTAGTTGATGTGCAAATATAGGTAATATTCTTAACAAATGCAAGCATAAAATTATAAAAAATTCATTTATTATACTTTTTTTAACTATTATTACTTGCAACTGTTTTCCGTGAATGGTTTTCACATCATCAAAAGAAGGAGCATCATTTTTACGGTTTGCGTAGTTTTTCGTACGAATTGTCGTTTTTCTTCATTAGTTTCATTACCTTTGCAAAGAAATTAGTTTGTCACAAGTAAAAAATTCATTCTGCCATGAATCAGAAAAAATACGGTCATTTTGACGACGCACGCCGCGAGTATGTGATTACCGATCCGCAGACTCCGTGGCCTTGGATCAACTATCTGGGCAACGAGGATTTCTTCTCGCTGATCTCTAATACGGCCGGCGGCTATTCGTTCTATAAAGACGCTAAGTTCCGCCGCATCACCCGCTATCGCTACAATAATGTGCCGATGGACAATGGCGGCAGATACTTTTATATAGTTGAGAACGGAGAGATGAGAACGGAGAACGGAGAGTTGGGAGTTGAGAACGGAGAGTTGAGAGCTGAGAGGTATGATATGCCTCAGGGCTTGAGCACAAGCCATAGTGAAGCTTCTCAAGCAGAAAAAGCAAATCATACCTCTTCGTTCTCCGTTCTCAGTTCTCAGCTCCCAGAAACCTCTCAGCTCATCTGGTCTCCCGGTTGGAAGCCATGCAAGACGCCGCTCGACTTCTATGAGTGCCGTCATGGCATGGGCTACACGCGCATCACGGGACGGAAGAACGATGTGGAGGCATCGGTGTTGTTCTTCGTTCCGCTCAAGACATGGGCCGAGGTGCAGAAGCTCACCCTGAAGAACTTGAGTGGTGAGGTGAAGCATCTGAAGCTGTTCTCGTTGGAGGAGTGGTGCTTGTGGAATGCCGCTACCGACATGGAGAACTTCCAGCGCAACTTCTCGACCGGCGAGGTGGAGATAGAGGGCTCTACCATCTACCATAAGACCGAATACCGGGAGCGCCGCAACCACTATGCCTTCTATCATGTGAACGCCGAGATACAGGGCTTCGATACCGATCGCGAGTCGTTTGTGGGCTTGTACAACGGCTTCGATGCCCCGCAAGCCGTCGTCGAAGGCCGTCCGCGCAATAGCCATGCCCACGGCTGGAGTCCCATCGCCTCGCATTATATAGAGGTGGAATTGCAACCGGGCGAGCAGAAAGACCTGATCTTCGTGCTGGGATATGTCGAGAACGAGCCCGACAAGAAGTTCTCGGCCCCGCAGGTCATCAATAAGGAAAAGGCCCATGCCACGATAGAGCGGCTGGACACCACCGAGAAGGTCGATGCAGCCTTTGCCGAGTTGCAAGACTATTGGAACCGCCTGTTGAGCATCTATAGCGTGCGGACGGGCAACGAGAAACTCGACCGGATGGTGAACATCTGGAACCAGTATCAATGTATGGTCACCTTCAACTTCTCGCGCTCGGCCTCTTTCTTCGAGAGTGGCATCGGACGAGGCATGGGATTCCGCGACTCCAACCAAGACTTGGTGGGCTTTGTCCATCAGATACCGAGCCGTGCGCGCCAGCGTATCATCGACATAGCCTCCACGCAATTCCCCGACGGTGGCTGCTACCATCAGTATCAGCCGCTCACCAAACGAGGCAACAACGACATCGGCGGCGGGTTCAACGACGATCCCTGCTGGCTGATCTTCGGTACGGTGGCCTATCTGAAGGAGACGGGCGACTTCTCGATACTCGACGAGATGGTGCCCTTCGACAACCAGCCGGGCACGGAGGTAACACTATTTGAGCACTTGCGGGTGTCGATGAACCATGTCATCGACCATCTCGGGCCCCATCGTCTGCCGCTCATCGGACGTGCCGACTGGAACGATTGCCTGAACCTCAACTGCTTCTCGTGGGACCCGAACGAGAGTTTCCAGACGACCGAGAACAAGAGCGAGGGCTCGAAGGCTGAGTCGTTGATGATTGCCGGACTCTTTGTCGTCACGGGCAAGGAATACATCGCTCTTTGCAAGAAACTTGCCGAAAACACCTCGTCACCAGCGTTCTCCGGCGAGGCCGCCCGCATGCAACAGGCGGTCGACGAGATGACAGAGGCCGTGAAGCGCCATGGCTGGGACGGCGAGTGGTATCTGCGGGCCTACGATTATTTCGGTCGTAAGATAGGGTCGAACGAATGTGAGGAAGGCAAGATATTCATCGAGAGCCAGGGCTGGTGCACCATGGCCGAGATAGGTGCCAAGGAGGGTATGGTGGCCAAGAGCCTCGATGCATGCAAGAAATACCTGGAGTGCGAGCATGGCATGGTGCTCAACCATCCGGCATACTCGAAATACCTCTACGAGTACGGCGAGATTTCCAGCTATCCAGAGGGTTACAAGGAGAATGCCGGTATCTTCTGCCACAACAATCCATGGGTGATCATCGGCGAGACGATGGCCGGCCGTGGCGACGATGCGTGGACGCATTACACGAAGATTCTGCCGTCGTATGTCGAGGAGAAATACCAGACGCTACACAAGGTGGAGCCCTACGTCAATTGCCAGATGGTGGCCGGCAAGGATGCCGCCCGCCCCGGTGAGGGTAAGAACTCGTGGCTGACGGGCACGGCCGCCTGGATGTGGCTCACCGTCTCGCAATACATACTTGGCATCAAACCCCAATACGACGGTTTGCTGATCGACCCCTGTCTGCCCGCGACGGCCACGGGCTATACCGTCTGCCGCAAGTTCCGCCATGCCGAATACGAGATAGTGGTGAGAAATCCCCATGGGCGCCAGAAGGGCGTGAGCTCGGTTACCGTCGACGGTATGGCCATCAAGGGTAACCTCGTTCCCTATAGCGAGGGAAAGCATCATGTGGAGGCGGTAATGTGAAAGTAAATTTAATTGATAATTGATAATGGACAATTGATAATGGATAATTGACAATTAACAATTTAGTGGAGAATTGTTCTGGCGGTGTAAAAGCCCCCTCCAGACTCCCCGAGGGGCCTTGGAGGGGGCTTTAAAGGCTTCGGGCTACCTGCGAGGAGCCTTTTTATAGATGATGTTATTATACTCGAAGCGCTCCACGCTATCTTTTTCTACCCAAATGTTGCTGAGCACAATCAGGAGTGAGTCGTTGCGGCACACCATCACCTGCTCCAGGTGCTCTTTCCATTGTGGGTCATTCTTCACTCGTTCGTTGATGGGGTCGCTCATCACTATCTCGTTCAGCTGGTTGCGAACCACAAACCGCCCGTTCTCCATGCTCGACGTGTAGTCGTCGGCAGGTCCCATGATGCGATAGTCGCCCAAGTCAACGGGCTGCTTCATCCAATACAAGTCGGATTCGGAATCGTCGACGACCCAATGCTGAAAGTTGAAGTCATACTCACTCATGTCCCACTCGCCATATTGTTGCACGAACTTGTCGTCTCCCATGCCGTTGTTCACATATCTGATGACATTGCAAGCCTCGCGATATTGCATGCAAAGCAGGCTATCGGTGACGATTCCCTCCGTGGCTATCTTCTTATGCAACTTGCCCGTCTTGGGGTCTGCCAGGTTCAGTTGGGTGATGAACTCATTCAGGCGTGCCTGCTGGCACTTCAGGCCGATGTCGTGGGCCGAGATGCCGGGAATGTAGGTGAAGAGCACGACGGCCGCTCCGAAGATCAAGGTCATCAGCTGGAAGCGGTTGGTGCGTCTCCACAATAGCATCAGCACGAAGAGCGTCATCAGCACCCCGGCCACCGTCAGGTAGAAACGGCTTTCGGTGAAGCCATACAAGCGGATGCGATAGAGCGAGCCCACCCAGAACATGATGAGTGGCGGAATGGCTATCCATGTGAAACGGCGGTAAAACCAATCGTAATACCTGCGGCTGAGCACGTGTTGCGCAAGACACCCCACGAGCGCCACCGTGATGAACGCCATCACCATCCATGCCACGCCGCCTTTGGGCAAGTCCCACTCCAGGGTGATCTTGATGAAGTAGAGGTAGAGGATGACCGTATAGATGATGACGGCAGGCGAGAGGATGAAGTTCAGCATCAGTTGCAACACCTTTGCCGGCTCATGCTCCTCGTCCTCGCCGTGGGCGATGAGCGAGCAGCATACCTGGGGCGCGATGGCCAGCCAGATGAATTGCCAGATATACTCGTAGATGCGCTCGTAATGCAGGTTGAAGATGTAGTCCACCGACCCGGCAATGGCAACGGCCGCCACCGTGAGCGCTCCCGAAATGAGGAAGCCGAAGAACAATTGCGTGGCCACATGCAGGGCATGCTCCCCGAACGTGCGGTTGTCCATGCGGCGTGTGCCGATGACGAGCAGGATGGCCGCCAGCACATAGGTGAAGTAGAAGCCGTAGGTCTGGAGGAACGGCCACAGGTTGACGGCCATCAGGGGCAGGAACAAAAAGCCCGATGCCACGTAGGCCCATCGGTTCACCTTGTGCAGGTAGAAGGTGAGCACCAAGAGCGGGACGAACAATAGCAGAATGCTGGGCGTCGAGTTGCCCATGCGCTGCCCTGTCGACTCATCGTATTGCATGAACGTGGTGTGCCAGGCGGCAATGCCGAAGAACACCAATCCTAAGATGGCCTCCACGGGAAACTCCCTCGGACTCCGCAACAAGTGTTGCAACATGGTCTTCAATTTCATCATGTTTTCTTGTCGTTAATGGTTCAACCGCCCAAATATCGTGTTTTATCTTTGAACGACCAAATGCTACACCTTTCTTTTATCGTAATTTAAACATTTGCAAGGTATTTTATTCCGACAAAAAGGCACAGCCGACTGACTTTTTGTCCGCTTCGCCTCATTGGGCACGGAGTTTGAGCGCAAAAAAGCAGAAAGAATCAACAAAAAAGAAGAAAGGAGCAAAACAATGAGCTTAGACAAATTTACGATCAAGGCGCAGGAGGCCGTCCAGGAGGCGGTGAATGCCGCGCAACGAGCCGGTCAGCAGAGCATAGAGCCCGTGCATCTGCTGAAGGGCGTCATGGAGAAAGGAAAAGACGTGACGACGTTCATCTTCCAGAAGCTGGGGGTGAATGGCGCACATATTGAGCAGCTGGTGGACAATGAGATTCAGCATCTGCCTCGCGTGCAAGGCGGCCAGCCCTATCTCTCGGGCGATGCCAACCAGGTGCTGGTGAAGGCCGAGGACATGGCCGGAAGGTTGGGCGACGAGTTTGTGAGCGTGGAGCCCGTTCTGCTGGCGTTGCTCAACGTCAACTCGACGGCCAGCCGCATCATGAAAGATGCCGGCATGAACGAGAAAGACATGCTGGCGGCCATCCGCGAGCTTCGTCAGGGCGATAGCGTGAAGTCGCAAAGCGGCGACGAGAACTACCAGGCACTCGACAAGTATGCGAAGAACCTGGTGGCCGATGCCCGTGCCGGCAAGCTTGACCCCGTCATCGGCCGCGACGACGAGATACGCCGTCTGCTTCAGATCCTGAGCCGGCGAACCAAGAACAACCCTATCTTGATAGGTGAGCCGGGCACGGGTAAGACCGCCATCGTCGAGGGACTGGCCCAGCGTATCGTGCGGGGCGATGTGCCCGAGAACCTGAAGAACAAGCAGCTGTTCTCGCTCGACATGGGTGCGCTCGTGGCAGGTGCGAAGTATAAAGGTGAGTTTGAGGAGCGTCTGAAGGGTGTCATCAAGGAGGTGACCAAGAGCGAGGGGCGCATCATCCTCTTCATCGACGAGATTCACACGCTGGTGGGAGCCGGCGGTGGCGAGGGCGCCATGGACGCCGCCAACATCCTGAAGCCGGCCTTGGCGCGCGGCGAGCTGAGGGCGATTGGTGCCACCACGCTCAACGAGTATCAGAAGTATTTCGAGAAGGACAAGGCCCTGGAGCGGCGCTTCCAGACGGTGATGGTCGATGAGCCCGACGAGCTGAGTGCCATCTCCATCTTGCGTGGATTGAAAGAGCGCTACGAGAACCACCACAAGGTGCGTATCCAGGACGATGCCTGTATTGCCGCCGTGCAACTCTCCGAGCGCTACATCAGCGAGCGTTTCCTGCCCGACAAGGCCATCGACCTGATGGACGAGGCCGCCGCCAAGTTGCGAATGGAGCGCGATAGCGTGCCGGAGGAGCTTGACGAGATCAGCCGTAAGCTGGCCCAGCTGGAGATAGAGCGCGAGGCCATCAAGCGCGAGGGCGACGAGCCGAAGATTGCCCAGCTGGACAAGGAGATAGCCGAGTTGCGCGAGCAGGAGACCCAGTTCCGTGCCAAGTGGGAGAGCGAGCGCTCGCTGGTGAACAAGATTCAGCAGGACAAGCAGGAGATGGAGAACCTGAAGTTCGAGGCCGAGCGTGCCGAGCGCGAGGGCGACTACGGCCGGGTGGCCGAGATACGCTACTCGCGGCTGAAGGCCCTCGAGGATGACATCAAGCAGGTGCAGGCCCAGCTGACCGACACCCAGACGGGCAACCGGCTGGTGCGCGAGGAGGTGACCGCCGACGATATCGCCGAGGTTGTGAGCCGCTGGACGGGCATCCCCGTGACGAAGATGATGCAAAGCGAGCGCGAGAAGTTGCTCCACCTGGAGGAGGAGTTGCACCGCCGTGTCATCGGTCAGGACGAGGCCATCGTCGCCGTGAGCGATGCCGTGCGCCGGAGCCGTGCCGGACTTCAAGACCCCAAGCGGCCTATCGCCTCGTTTATCTTCCTCGGTACGACGGGTGTGGGTAAGACCGAGCTGGCCAAGGCATTGGCCGAATACTTGTTCAACGACGAGCAGATGATGACGCGTATCGACATGAGTGAGTATCAGGAGAAATATAGCGTGAGCCGCTTGATTGGCGCACCTCCGGGCTATGTGGGCTACGACGAGGGCGGACAACTGACAGAGGCCGTCAGGCGGAAGCCGTATAGCGTGGTGCTCTTCGACGAGATAGAGAAAGCCCACCCCGATGTGTTCAACATCTTGTTGCAGGTGCTCGACGACGGGCGTCTGACCGACAACAAGGGGCGTACGGCCAACTTCAAGAACACCATCATCATCATGACCTCGAATGCCACGCGCGAGCAGCTACGTGCCACCATGCGGCCGGAGTTCCTCAACCGTATCGACGAGATCATCACCTTCCAGCCACTCACCCAGCAACAGATTGCCGATGTGGTGAGGTTGCAGATGAGCCGGGTGAGCAAGATGCTCGAGCCGCAAGGCATTCAGCTACGAGTGACCGACCAGGCCGTGAGCTATCTGGCCACCGTGGGCTACGAGCCCGAGTTTGGTGCCCGTCCGGTAAAGCGAGCCATCCAGACCTACGTGCTGAACGACCTCTCGCGCAAGATTCTGGCCGATGAGGTGGACCGCGAGAAACCCATCATCATCGATGAGTTTGGCGACGGACTGGTGTTTAGGAATTAAAAAAGACCCTACCCAACCTCCCCTATGAGGGGAGGGGTAGTTACTCCTCAAGCTGGAGAGCAATTAGCAACTCAAAGACCCTACCCAACCTCCCCTATGAGGGGAGGGGTAGTTACTCCTCAAGCCGGAGAGCCAATTAGCAACTCAAGCTTGAGGAGTTTTTTGTGCCTTGAACTTTGAAGTCTATATTTAGGAGTGAATGAGAAGCACCATTCATCTCCTCCAAGGGTATACAAATGCCCAGGGTAATGAAGCCCCCTCGGGGGCAGTATGGGGGGCCGTGGCCGTGTTCTTGGGCAGTATGGGGCCTACTTCATCACCATTCCTCCCATGGGCTGTAGTGTTACTTTTGCCTTGCCTTTCTTATCCACTTTCAGGGTTTTCAATACCGATGAGGGTACGATTTCGCCCTCTTTCCTGGCATTGTCCGTGTAGAAGCTGACGGTCTTTCCGGCCAGCATGGGCAGGTTGAGCGTGAGGGTCATCGCCTTGTCGGTGCCGTTGAGTCCGGCCACATACCATTGGTTGCCGTGACGTCGGGCGAGGACGACATACTTGGTGGGATAGCCGTCGATGAAGCGTGTCTCATCCCAGGTGGTGGGCAGCTCGCGGATGAAGTCGAGCTCGAATGGCGGTAGCTCGTCGAGGTTGTTGGGTTGCATGGCGATGCATTGCACGAAGGTCTGGTTGGTGATGCCCGTGGCCAGCTCGAACACGTCGGTGGTGTAGCGCGGATGGCGGCTACGGTTGTCCTTGCTCATGTATCGGTTCATGATGACGCCGCCCCAGTCGAAGGCTCCCAGGGCGTTGCGCGAGAAGGGGTGCATGGTGAGCTCGAATCCCTCGGCCTTGGCGTGCCGCTCGGTGAAGTAGACGTTCTCGCTGGCCAGGGCTGCCTCGCTCGACACGTAGTTGGGGTACATGCGCTCCCATCCTCGCGGGATGGTGCATCCGTGGAATACCACCTGCAGGCCGTAGCGGTTGGCGTCGCTCAGGATGTCTTCGTAGAGTCGCATGGTCTCTTGCTTGTCGCTTCCGAAGAAGTCGACCTTGATGCCCACCACGCCGATGCTCTTGAGCCATTTCATCTCGCGCTCGCGGGCAATGGCCGTGTTCATGCAATCGCGCGGACCTTGCGGTGCGTCGTTGCTATAGCCGTTGGAGTTGTACCAGAGCATCAGCTTGACGCCCTTCGACTGGGCATATCGGCTCAGCTCGGCCATGCGCTCGCGGCCTATCTGCGTGTCCCAGAAGTTGTCCACCAGGCAGAACTCCAGGCCCATGGCGGCGGCCAGGTCGATGAACTTCACCTGGTCGTCGTAGTTGATGCTCTTGTCTTGCCAGATGAGCCAGCTCCAGGTGTAGCGTCCGGGCTTGTAGGTCTGCGAGGGCTCGTAGAGCGGCTCCACCACGTCGTAGGCGATGGTGGTCTCGACGATGGGCTTGAGGGTCTCGCCCACGGTGATGGTGCGCCAGGGTGTCTCTCCGGGCAGGGAGATAGAGGCGAAGGCACTGCCCACGCCGTTGTTCTCGCCCTCCATGGGGAAGGCAATCTGATAGCCCTTGTCGGCCGAATAGTCGCTCAGGTGCGAGGCGCAATACTTGCTGCTAACGCCGGTCTCGCTGATGAGTATCCACATGTCGGCGGCCTTGCGGTCGGTCTTGTCGGCGGCTTTGCGGTCGGCTTTGCGGTCGGTTGTCTGGGCGCCGGTGGGCAGGCGGAAGAGGCATGGGAAGGTGTAGCCCTGTCCGTAGCGCGACTTCACGTTGAGGGGCTGGTCGGCCTTGTAGTCTTCCTCATAGCTGGGCTTGGTGCGCTCCCATCCGGTCATGGGGTTGATTTGCGGGCAGAGGAACGAGGCGGCCTTGAAGGGCAGCTTGAACGAGGTTTCCTCCTCGAGTATGTTCATGCACTTGGGATTGTCTTTCTCGGGTCGCGGAATGGTGTAGCGGAAGGCGATGTTGTTGTCCGACACGCAGAAGGTGACCGTCATGCAAAGCTTGTCGGCATTCTCGAACTCCACGTCCAGCCGGTTGGCCTCGTAGCTGATGTCGGAGGCTTTCACGCGGTCCATCCGGTAGTGCTTGCTCACGGGCTGCTCGTGGCAGTCGGTGAGGCGCAGGTTGCCGGCAAAGTCGCCGATGTTGGTGCAGAAGCCCAGTTGCGAGCGCTCCAGCACGGTGACGCCCTGATAGACCACCTCGTACTCGGCGCAGCCCTCGTCGCAATAGACATTCACCTGCAGCTGCTGGTCGGGCGAGCAGACCTTAGCCTGCTGAGCCATCAGAGCCGCGGGTACGATCGTTAATAAAAGGAGTAATAGACGCTTTTTCATATTTTTCAGGTGATGATGTTAAGTAGGGGGGCGGATGCTCTCACCCGCCCCTTTGCTGGTTTGTTGATTTCTATAGCAGGTTGTCTTTCTCGATGTCCTTGAAGTATTTGTAGGTGCCCACCTTCAGCTCGTCGGTGGCCGCCTCGTCGCACACGATGATGCCGTGGCGGTGGGTCTGCAGGGCGCTGATGGTCCACTCTTGCGTGAGCGGTCCCTCCACGGCGGCCTTCATGGCGCGTGCCTTGTGGTGTCCGTTCACCAGTATCATCACCTCGCGGGCGTCCATCACGGTGGCCACGCCCACGGTGAGCGCCAGCTTGGGCACCTTGTTCACGTCGCCCTCGAAGAAGCGCGAGTTGGCGATGATGGTGTCGGTGGTGAGCGTCTTCACGCGGGTGCGCGAGGCGAGCGACGAGTAGGGCTCGTTGAAGGCGATGTGGCCGTCGGGGCCAATGCCGCCGATGAACAGGTCGATGCCGCCGGCCTCGGCGATCATCTCCTCGTAGTGCCGGCACTCAGCCTCCAGGTCGGGGGCGTTGCCGTTCAGGATGTGTATGTTCTCTTTGGGGCAGTCGATGTGGTCGAACAGGTTGCGGGCCATGAACGAATGGTAGCTCTCGGGATGGTCCTCAGGCAGGTTCACATACTCATCCATGTTGAACGTCAGCACGTGCTTGAACGACACGCGGCCCTCCTTGTTGGCCTTCACCAGGCAGGCATACATGCCCTCGGGCGACGAGCCGGTGGGCAGGCCCAGCACGAAAGGCTTCTCGGCCGTGGGCTGGAAGGCGTTGATACGTTCGATGACATGCTCTGCCGCCCATTGCGACATCTTCTGATAGTCGGATTCGATAATAACTCTCATAACAGTAAAATATAAAGTTAAACGTCTGTTTTGTTATTTTGCCACAAAAATACGACAAAAAAATGAAAAAAGGCACAAATACCAATATTTTTTATTATTTTTGCAACAGCTATGAACGCAAACGCCTTGATTTTTCCTAAACGACAGAAAAGCCAATGAAGCAAATTTGTAAATACTTGGTCAACAACGAGCGCGACGCGCTCTGGGGACTCTACATCAGCACCGTAGGCTACGAGGAGATACTTCCCGGCGACCCTTATCCCACCAAAGGCCATGCCGACGGCTACTACTTCGACGTCAGCAAGGGGCGCACGCTCAACGAGTATCAGCTGCTCTACCTCACCGAGGGTGAAGGCACCTTCCAGAGCGCCCACCAGCGCGAGACACGCATCAAGGAGGGCGACCTCTTCCTGCTCTTCCCCGGCGAGTGGCACTCCTACAGGCCCGACCCCAAGAAAGGATGGAAAAGCTACTGGATAGGATTCAAGGGCCACAACATCGACGACCGCATCAACTACGGCTTCCTCACCGCCGAGAAACCCATCTACCACGTGGGATTCTCCAGCGACATCGTCCGACTCTACGAAAGCGCCTACCAGACCGCCCTCGACGAGGCCGCCTACTTCCAGCAGATGCTCGCCGGCATCGTCAGCCATCTGCTCGGACTCATGTACTCACTCGAGCGCAACCGCCAGCTCAACAAAAACCGATCGCACGTCGACATGATCAACAAAGCACGCCTGCGCATACGCGAGTCGCTCGAGAGCGACCTCACCATCCAGCAAGTGGCCGACGAGCTCGGCGTGAGCTACAGCAACTTCCGCAAACTCTTCAAAGAGTTCACCGGCATCTCCCCATCACTCTACCAGCAAGACCTCAAGCTCCAGCGAGCCAAGGAACTGCTCTCCACCACCGACATGAGCATCAAGGAAATAGCCTACCAGCTCAACTTCGAGTCGCCCGACTACTTCTCCTCCAAGTTCCGAGCCAAGGTGGGACGAAAGCCCAGCGAGTTCAGAAACGGAGTTTAGCCAAATCTTTCAGTACGAATATCAAATACTCATGCCCCACCAGAAACTTTTAAGCTAACTTTGCGCCAAAATACAAACGGCAAACACGAACAAACCATCAAAACAAACAATAAAAAAACTATCAAGACAATGAAAAGTATACTCGAAGGCAGACCCGCCCTGAAACAGGAAGTAGAGAAAATAGCAGAAGTGGCCGGATACCTCTGGCAAAACGGCTGGGCAGAGCGCAACGGCGGCAACATCACCGTCAACGTCACCCACCTCGTAGACGACGAGATACGCCAGCTGCCAGCCATCAGCGACGTCAAGCCCATCGGCGTCACACTCCCAGCCCTGAAAGGCTGCTACTTCTATTGCAAAGGCACCGGCAAGCGCATGCGCGACCTCGCACGATGGCCCATGGACAACGGCTCCGTCATACGCATCCTCGACGACTGCGCCTCCTACGTCATCATCGCCGACAACCCCGTCATGCCCACCAGCGAGCTCCCCAGCCACCTCACCGTGCACGCCCACCTCATCGAGAGCGGCAGCAACTACAAAGCCACCGTACACACCCATCCCATCGAGCTCGTCGCCATGAGCCACAACCGCCAGTTCCTCGCCAAGGACGTCCTCACACGCATCCTCTGGAGCATGATACCCGAGACAAAAGCCTTCTGCCCCCTCGGCCTCGGCATCGTACCCTACACCCTGCCCGGCTCCAACGAGCTCGCCGACGCCACCCTCAAAGAGCTTGAGGACTACGACGTGGTGATGTGGGAGAAGCACGGCGTCTTCGCCAAGGGCCTCGACGTGATGGACGCCTTCGACCAGATCGACGTCCTCTCCAAGAGCGCCAAGATCTACATCAACGCCCGCGCCATGGGCTTCGAGCCCAAAGGCATGAGCGACGAGCAGATGGCCGAGATGACACGCGCCTTCAACCTGCCACGGTAAGATGGTCCTGCTTACAAGATATATATAAAAATCAGCCCCCCGCGAGGGCTGATTTTTTATTTACAATATGACAGTCTGTCTACGACGAGACGGTCAGTTCCGACTTGATAGGGAAATTAAGGTGTAGGTGGATTGTTGTCCCCACTGCCAGGAATATTCTGAGTTGTCTTGAATTCCTTGGCTTCACTATAAGTGGTTCCAAGTGTATTCTTTGCATAAGCCCTTACATAGTAGGTCTTATTCTGTTCAAGTCCTGATATCGTTCCCTTCACTTCACCGTTGGTCAACGTACCCGACACCTTCGAGTCATCAACTGTAGGTGACTTCTTGGTGTCAGAATAGCAGATGCCATATTCCGTGGCATCAGGAGAAGCTGTGAGCGTAAAACTAAAGTCCACAGAATTCGAGGTAGGAGTACCCAGTTGCAGGTTTGTTATTTCTGGCTGTTTGCCACCATCCTGCCTGACACTGATTCTTGCCGTCTTGCCCGATTGTCCGCTGACAACAATCTCGCCGGTTCTCTCTGCACCCGTCTCATTTTTTCCAACAGATACAGTTATTTCCCTACTGTTACTGCCCGATTTCATGGACAGTCCGCACCATTCAGGAGCCTCTATCGTCCAAGTGCCGTTCGAGCTGATGGTAAATGATTTCGACTCACCGTTGACACCAAAGTCGAGCGATGACACATCCACCGTCATGGTAGTCTCTCTGCCTCGTTGCGTCACATTTATTGTACGAGTTAGCGTCTTTCCTGCCACAATCAGAGTGGCATGTCTGTCCGTCTCGGTTGTGTTTGCTGTTACGCTGATGGTAAAACTTCCCATGTTCACTCCCGATTTGGGGTTCACCGTCATCCAGTTTGCGTCGCCATTCTCTACGGTCACCGTCCAGGCGCAGTTCGCATTAACGTTGATGGTCTGTTCCCCTCCGTCGGCCAGCATCGTCACACTCGAATTGCTCACCACAATCTGTTCTTTGCTCGCCACGATGGGATCGTCATCGTCGCCACCACCACTGCCACCACCGCAAGCCGTCAGCAACATGACGATGACCCAGGCAGCCAGAACGTACCAGTTAGTGAGGTTTATCCTTTTTTTCATTGCTATCTTTATTTTAGAAAACAGTTGACTATTATGGTCATTTCAATTCTTTGTTGTATTGTTAATAGAGACGATGTAATTGCCTTGAGCCAACTCTGGAGTTATGACACCGCTATTGTTGACATACTTTTGTAATTTCCCATAGACCACTACAACGTCACCTTGGTTTATGACACCAGCCTCGTTAAAGTCAGAACCATTGATGTTCTTACCACGAAACACTGTCAGTGTGTTATTATCGCTACCATCATCCGAGATTAAGTAGTCAATATTTTTATACTTGGCAATATCTTCTGGCGTAGTACTTATTTTCACAATTATGCCCTTGATATAAGCATATTCCTCTGTAATTCCATTATCGGAAAGTGTATTGACAATCTCAATAGCTTTAGCAACAGTTATAGGACAATCCTTGGTCCCCATTTTTGATGAGGGGCCTTGTCTTACGTTTATTCTTGCCGTTTTCCCCGCCTGTCCACTGACGACAATCTCGCCTGTTCTTTCTGCTCCCGTCTCATTTTTTCCAACAGATACAGTTATTTCCCTACTGTTACTGCCCGATTTCATGGACAGTCCGCACCATTCAGGAGCCTCTATCGTCCAAGTGCCGTTCGAGCTGATGGTAAATGATTTCGACTCACCGTTGACACCAAAGTCGAGCGATGACACATCCACCGTCATGGTAGTCTCTCTGCCTCGTTGCGTCACATTTATTGTACGAGTTAGCGTCTTTCCTGCCACAATCAGAGTGGCATGTCTGTCCGTCTCGGTTGTGTTTGCTGTTACGCTGATGGTAAAGCTCCCCATGTTCACTCCCGATTTGGGGTTCACCGTCATCCATTTTGCGTCGCCACTCTCTACGGTAACCGTCCAGGCGCAGTTCGCATTAACGTTGATGGTCTGTTCCCCTTCGTCGGCCAGCATCGTCACACTCGAATTACTCACCACAATCTGTTCCTTGCTCGCCACGATGGGATCGTCATCGTCGCCACCACCACTGCCACCACCGCAAGCCGTCAGCAACATGACGATGGCCCAGGTAGCCAGAACGTACCATTTCTTATCGCGTTGATTTCTTTTCATAGCTGTTGTCATTTAAAAAAACACTTGTAAACCAACATTCAGGTTCAGGCCTGTCGTCCACGATTTCAATTGGTCGTCAATACCTTTCACCGACTTGAAGTTGTCGTCCTCATATATTCCGAAATCAAATTCTGGAGTAATCTGTATTCTGAAGTGATTGTTGAGTACAGTCGTCAGCCTTACTGCCAATAGTCCCGACATCGTGTTCATCTTGTTCATAATGCCCTCGCTGGCATAATTCTCTATTTCCGTGCCTTTCATGTGGTTATAGGCCATGCCGGCCTGAGGTGTCAACAGAACGAAATCGGTCAGATGGAAGTCATAACCATAGCGCAGGCTTACTCTCATAGCCTTGTAATTATAGGCTGCAGCCACAGAAGAACCCGACGTGTAAAGATAGATATCGTCCGTCTTTTGCGTTCCATATACGAATCCTAGTTCCACGTTGTGGCGGTTGTAGTCGAATCCCAGGGCTAACGACGGACCGGCAAGTGTGGTCACGTTATATCCGGCTCCCACATACACATAGTGTGGCTTCTCCAGTTGTCTGGTCATCATAATACTTGCCCTATATTCCGTCCCGGATGAAATTGCCACAGGAAGTTTATAGTCCCTGATCATGCCGTATTCAGGGTGCCTGATGGTGATCTTCTCTGTTCCTCTAGGCACATACACACAAACTTCTCCTGCTCCGTTTGTTTGTTTCATCACGCCATCACCCGTAAACTTAAATCCGCGGGTCGGAACAGAGAATCGGATGACGGCACACAACTCCCCATTTTGATAATCTTTCACCGGATGCGTACGGGCATAGGTTCCCCATACATATTCTTCGAAGTCTTTCACCTCAAAGCTCTGTGCTGTAGCGCTCATTGTGGCAATCATCAGTACTGCCACCAAAACTATTCTTTTGATATTCATGACCTAATTTATATTTTCTGCAAAGATAATCATTTTTTCTTTATTCAATTCATGTTTTCTCATTCTTCAGGCTATATCGTATAAAATACCTTGTTTATTTGATGAAATGCACACGTTATGATACCGACTCCATGTTCAAGCTCAAGTTTGAGAGCATATCAAACTTTTCACTTTTCACTTCTCACTTTTCACTTATTTCACCACCATCTTCTTCCCATTCACGAAGTAAACGCCGCGTTTCAGGTGTTTCAGGGCCTCTTCGATGGAGATATTCTGGTCGAACATGATCAGCTCGCCGCTCATACTATATATCCGTACGCCTTTTTCACCCTGCGTTGGAATCTCGCGGATGGCAGTGGGCTGCGTCTCGAAGAGCGGGATGATGCCCTTGGCATTAGCTGCATTGGTCGTCATATAGGCTTCGAAAGGCAGAACAGGGCGCAGGCCTTCAACAAAAACGCTGCCTTCCTTATATCCTCCGGTGTTTGTCACCCAGCTGTTCACGGCATTGATGGCATACACACCGCTTTGAGCAGTCTTTGCGAAGCAAGGCCTGAAGGTCTTATCATTACAGGTTGGCATGGTCATATTCTCGCTGGTCTTCACCGTTGCGTTTTCTGCGCTGAATGTCACGTTCCCCGCGAGGATGTAATCCACAAAATACTTTTCATGATTGGGCATACTAATCACATAAGGAGTATTCGCCTCGATGAAATCTGCCTCTGCAAATCCCGTGTACGTCAGTTTGTACAACCAGTAAGGCTTAGCGCTTGTGCTCTGATCCCATTGCTTGAAGGTCACCAACTGTCCTTTCGTCTGGTGCATCACCTTCTGCACAGTGAACGGCAGGGCGATGGCCTCCCAGCCTCGGCACTCACCGATGCCCGTGGTCATGCCGTAGCGGTGTGTGTAGCTGATCTCCTCTGCCGTGAACGCCTCAGGACAATTGAAGTCGTTGCCACTGGCAGCATCCGTCAGCACAATCTTCCTCGCCCGTCCGTTGACAATGACATTCTGAACATTTGAGGGAGCATATGCCTCCGACTTCACATAGAGCAGCAGGTTCGGGTTCGTCTGTGCGCCGAATGCCCCATCGCCGATGGCGGTGTTCGGGTTCCAGGTGATAGCTGTGATGACTGACAGGTTGAACGCTCCGTCAACAACTCCCGCCACCGTCCAGGTATCACCGTCGTAGCTGACCGTTGCCGGAATCACCACATGCCCGCTATAATTGCCCTTCCCTACGTTCAGCGTGTAATCCGTTGCCGATTTCACCTCGTAGTTGATGCCGTCCACGGAGATCGTCTGTGGAATAGCCTTGAAGGTTACCACCACCGTCGTATTGGCGGTGATATTGCTAATCGTATACTGATTGTCCCTTACGCCCGATGTTACATCCGTTCCGTTCACAACGAGCGATGCCAGCTTATATCCGTTACTCGGAGTCATCTCTATGGTTACAGAAGAGCCCTCTGCAATCGTAAAGGATTGAGTTTTGTTCGTAATCGTGGTTCCGTCGTAAAATACAGAGCCTCCCACACCCGATTGGATGGAAAGAGAATACGTCGTAACCGGTATCTGCTCAAAGGTGGCAACCACCGTCGTATTGGCTGTGATGTTGCTGATGGTATACCGGTTATTCGAAACGCTTGAGGTTACGTTTGTACCATTCACCGTCAACGAAGCCAGTCGATAGCCCGCATCGGGTGTGATGGTCAGCGTGGCAGAGGTACCATGATTCACCTCGAATGTTCGGGTGTTGTTCTTGGCAGAAGTCCCATTATATGCTACACTTCCATTGCCGGTTGCCTGGACAGAGAGTGTGTAAGTGATCTGCTCGAAGGTAGCCACTATGGTTGTATTAGCCGAGATGTTGCTGATGGTATACTGGTTGTCTTTTACGGATGAAGTGACATCTGTCCCATTTACCGTCAGCTTGCTCAACTTATAGCCTGTATTAGGTGTAATTGTAATCGTTGCCGATGTTCCTTCATTTACGGTGAACGACCGAGTGGTGTTTGTAACCGTCGTTCCATCATAGGAAACAGAACCTCCGCTACCCGACTGGATGGAGAGCGAATAAGCCGTTGGTAGAGTGGGGGTATAAGTCAAGGCTACCGTAACATCCATGGATGCTGCCTGGCTGAAACTGTTTCCTGTGCTATAGGTATAGGTGAGTTTCTTACCGTCGATATAACCTTGTGCCGTTCCTTTTGGCGCGAACACCAGATACATTTGTCCGTTGACGGACGTAACGCTGCCAGATACAGCTGTACCGTTTAACTTTAAGTTAGACACCTTTGAAAAATCAAAGTCTGAGGGTACAGGAATTGCTATACCCGCACTTATATCAACTGCCGTAAGTGATCTGGTTTGAGAACCAATGCTTGTATAGGTATCATTAATCGAGTTATTATTGGATAAATCCAAATTGAGAAGTTGGTTGGATTCGCATTGCAAGCTCGTCAGTCCCGTGCAACCGCTCACATCCAAACTCATCAGCTGGTTGTACCCGCAAGACAAAGAAGTCAATGCCGTATTCTTGCTCACATCCAGACTCGTCAGTTGGTTTTCAGAGCAAGACAAAAAAGTCAGTGCTGTGTTCTTGCTCACATCCAGAGTCGTCAGCTGGTTGGAATAGCAAGCCAAAAAAGTCAGTGCTATATTCTTGCTCACATCCAAATTTGTCAACTGGTTGGATAAGCACCATAAATTTGTCAGTGCTGTGTTCTTGCTCACATCCAAAGATGTCAGTTGGTTGTTAGAGCAATCCAAAGAAGTCAGTGCCGTGTTCTTGCTCACATCCAGACTCGTCAGCTTGTTGGAATTACAATGCAAATGAGTCAGTGCCGTGTTCTTGCTCACATCCAAACTCGTCAGCCGGTTGTTATTGCAATACAGTTGAGTCAGTGCCGTAAAATGCTCAATACCTTGCAAACTTAATATACCTTTAATATGGCATGATATAGTTTTTACTTCCGCAATTTCCGCATCTGTCAATATGCCATCATCTGCCCCACTGACATTCTGCAATACCCAGTTGCGGAATGCCTCATCGGGGAAGTTAGTGGCATTAACTGCGATGCCGGAAGCGTATGGCTTGAATGTGACATCTACTGTGGCTACTACATAAACATCACTAAACAGATTCTTGGAATCTGCAAACTTCATGGTAGTTGATAGGTGGTAAGTCTTTTCTGTTTTCTTGTCCCATAAATCATAAAGTTTTTGAACGTCAGAATTGGTAAGCGTCCATTCGTATTTAGAAAAAAGATTGGTTATGTCATCAGTCATGTTTGAACTGAGTATGATTAAACCAATATAATCAGCAGGATCTCGGGCTACCCATTTGCCAGTAGCATCTTTCTCGTACTGTTGATAATCTTGCTGGGCATCGCGAACGGCATCATCACCAAAGTGTTCCCAGTAAATATTTCTATCAATACCAAGTAAATCATTATAGATTACATATTGGATATTCTCAATAGAATACACATCAAATCCTTGAGGCGTGATGCCGTAAGGACTATCTTGATAGGTCCTATTCGCCCCAGATAAAGCTATCTCATACTTTTCTTGATTAATTGTTAATTGTTGTTTATTGTATGTAATATTATTAGGATTAGATTTGAAGATGATATAGATATCAGGATAATCACTATTGATGCTCTTCATAAGGCATGCAATAGCGACATCCTTATTCTCTCTGAACTTCATAATAGCTTCGTCCCTGTTAACTTCCCACTTGATCAAAAAAGTACGTGGTCCGGTGAGGTTCTCATCTGGAATAAAAGAGATGGTACCAATCTTCTTATCGATAGAGGTAACCAAAGAAAACTGTGGTTTGCCATCCTTGTACGTTACTGTGTACTGTTGCAACTCATCAGGATTCACGGGCAGGGTCGACTTACCCCTTTCATCGAGGGTGGGATCCTGATAAAGAGGGCTATAGTTGCCATCCTGGTCAAGATATGTGTTTATAATTTGCTCTCGTGTAAATCCTTCTGGCCACACGGAAAGTTTTGTCATCATATTATTATAGATATCATCTGTTGTAAGTCCGTAAGCCGTTGCACCATATCCTACACCATTGATATCTTCGGTACAACTCCACTTATCGCTAGAGGTGTATTCTAAATAAACATAGTTTTGAGCAGGTGACAAACGTTTAGGCTGGGTTTTATGATCTTCTGTCCTACCATATATTGGCAGAACTGCGGTAATCATTCCCACAAGGAGCAGAAGGTATCTCAGACAAGAATATTTCATTTTTTCTCGTTTCACTCTTAGAATCAGTTAATCTATCCACAAAGGTACGAAAGATTTTTGTGACTAGCGACGTTTGAATCGTATTTTTTTGATAAATATGCAATTATGATTGAGTTTCCTCATATTCTTTTATGTGTTTTAACGACAACATATCAAGTTTCGGAGGTACGAGGGTGCGGAGGTACGAGGGTCCGTTCTGCCAGATTTATCATCCAGCCGAACGGACAGTTATCGTTAATTCTCATCCCGCAAGGCAGTTATCGTTAACGTTATCGTTATCGTTAAATATACCCCGCAAGGCAGTTATCGTTAACGTTAACGTTATCGTTAATTACTATCTTTCTCTCAAATCGTACACCCACATGGCATTGTTGAAGTCCACGTAGAGCTGAAAGCTTCCATCGTGCTGAGCCCTTAGGCGGATAAAACATTTCAGGCCATCCTCGTTGACACAAAAGAATTTTTTACTTTTGCCGTTACGGTCATTTTCTTCGCCTTGGTACTCCAAGATGTCGTACTCCTGAGGAGAGTCGCTGTAAATACTGATCACGTCGCGGTCGGTATTGATGACCACCAGCATCTCCGTGCGGTACCAGTCCGTCCATTTTGTCCATCCGTATCTGCCCATCTCCTTGTAGGCAACAGCAGTTGTCTTAAACTTGTAAGTCTGTGCATTCATGCTCATCACTGTGAAGAGGAATGCGATTACCATCATCATCTTTTTCATATCATTTCTGTTTTTAATTGTTTGACTTTCTTGATGCAAAGATAGGAACAAATCTGTAGCACGCCAAACTTTCAAAGGCATGTTGTACCAAATGGTGGGAATAGATGATGAAATGGTAAGTTAGTCGTTAAAAGCCAAGAGTTTCATATTCCTCTCTCAGGTCTCATCGCAGACAAGACGGTCACGTGGGGGTGGTAAAATGCTGATGCCATTTTGGGGCCTTACAATTTGAAACTTCACAACAGGAAATGCCCCTTTTCGAGCCTTTAATCAAGCACTAAAATGGCCTTGTCTTTGCTCCTGGAGAATACTGGACTTACAGATAGAAAGCTAACCGGTCGTTAGAATTTCATTTTGACGCACCCTCTTTTCAACCACAATGACGAAGGGTCCTGAACTCAGGAAAAAGCATCCGTTTTCTAATTGATGCCTGATTAGGTTGTAATTAGTCGATTAATTACCCTCTAATTAGGCATCAATTGCATGCCAACTAGGCATTAATTGGAACGTAATTAGGCATCAATGAGAGCTTAATTAGGCATTAATTGCAAATTGCAAAAGCTGCACACAGTAGGCGGCGGAGCCACCAGTATAAAGTTCAAGGTTATGTCCATTCTGGCCATGATTTTCGTCACGACTCGGCCAAATTGATGCAAGCATCTTTGGCACTCGCTGCTCCGAAAATTCAAAGGGTTGCCCACAGATTTGCACAGATTTTCAAGTTTTTTAATTCTCAATTTTCAAAGTCACACAGATGCCACGGATTTTCACAGATTACAAATAGTTCCAAGTTCCAGGTTCAAAGTTGATGAATAGAAACTGTATTTCTTTTATTCGAGGTCGAAATCCTTCATGGTGAATACCTCGTTCTGCGGCAGTTTCCTGCCCGAAGCCTTGTCAAGATACTCAGGCTGCCAGGTGCGTACGTGGATCTTTGGCTGCTTCTCGTCGGTGAAGTCCCACACCATGAAGACGTAGCCCTCGTCGCTGTAACGGCTGGAGTTCCAACGCTGGCGCACGGTGACACCATAGACGTCGCGCTTGGTGGGGTGGTGGACGATGGTGATATCGTCGAACGCTACATTGATATACTGGTTGTTGCGGAAGGCATTGGCGAGATTGGTCAGGTACTCGCGCTTGGTCTTCACAGAGTATCTCACCACCCGGTCGCTGGGCATCACCTCGCTCTTCTTCACCTTGATGACCGAGCCGGTGATGATGAGTGCATCGTCGGAGAACACCTGGTTGAGGAACTTCAGGTCTTTCTGGTTGTAGGAGGTGCGGAACTGCTCCACATAGTCGATGATCTGCATGCGGCGGTTGATGTCGGTGATCTCGTTTTTCTTGCCGCCGCTCTTCATGATGTCCATCATCAGATGGGTGTAGAGCTCGGGGTTGATGGTGTAGTAGAAGCTGACAATCTGTCCGTTCTTGTTGAAGTTGATGACAGCCTCCTGATAGTTCTCCTCAGCCGAGGGGTCGATCTTGAGCAAGGGTATGCCGCGCACCTGGAAACCATTGCTGGTGGTGAGACACTTCTCGACAATCTCTTCTTCCGGGCAACGGAAGTTGTCGTTGGTCCACAGGCGTGTCAGACTCTCTTTGGCACTGGCCGACATGTTGAGGCGCGAGAGCGTGAGCTTCTTCTCGCCACGGGCCACGGCCATATTGATCTCGGTGAGCAGGTCGGAAACACTGGCTTCCATCTTCTGCCGCAGGTTGTTGTTCGCCATGCCGTCGTTGATGACCAGTCTGACTGCCTTGGCAGCGAAAGCTGAGGCGCTAGTCATGAGGAACAGACATAATAAGATAGAAATAGACTTTTTCATATTCTTGTTTTTTTGTTGTTTTTTACTTCATTTTAAACCAGATGGCCCCACAGTTCTTGTAGTTGCCGGTGCTGTCGGGCTTGCCCGTGGCGATGTTGGTACGGTGGTCGGTGCCGGGCGAGAGCAGGGCGCGGATGTTGCCGTCGGTATCGAAGACCACCAGATAGCAGTCGGAGATGTCGGTGCCGCTGGCATAGCGTCCCATCTCGGTGATGATGCCACTTTTCTTCATCGGCATCATGATGCCCTCAAGATTGAAGAAATCTCTGGCGGAGAGAATCTTCTCCAGTTCTTTGCGGTGCTTGTCGGGCAGGGGAGCCGCCTTTTGCTTCGGGAAGGGAGAAGGGTTCTTAGGCGCGGCAGTTTCCTTTTTTGGAGCCGCAACCTCTTTTTTCGAAGCAGTGCCACCTGTCATTGTGGGGAACACCTCTTTGAGGGTTTCCATAGGTACGGCCATCGTATGTGCTTTCTGCTGTGGAGTGGGCGCAGCCTTGTCCGAAGTATTAGGCATTGTTTTGGGGGCGGGTTGAGGCGACACTTGCGGAGCGGCCTTTTCAGTGCCGTTGTTTTGGGGTGCAGACTTTTCGCGCACTTCTTTCTTCGGCACATCCTTCTTCGGTGCTTCTTTCTTCGGCTCTTTCTTCTTCTGAGGTGGCAGCTGGGCTATGTTGCGTTGCTCGACAGGCTGGTGTTGTCCGGCCAGTTTATTTTTGTTGTAAGGGTCGTCCTTGGTGACCAGATTATCGTGAATCTTGAACCCGTTCTTGTTGAGCACATCCATCACCTTGGCCTTATGCACGTAGGCGAACACCCGGTACATGTTGTAGCGTTTCACGACAATGGTGTCGGCAAGCAGAGAGAGATCGGTGATCTGCGTACGCTCCACGACCTTGCGGCTGTGGTTGGAGGCCCACTCTGCCAGGCTGGCCTGCAGTTCCTGCAAAGCCACCTCGTAGGCTACCTCGGGCGTGGAGAGCGTCACGTCGCCATAGAGGTAGAGGTGGCTCTCTTTCTTGATATTGTTGATGAGACGGGTTTGCTCTGGTTGTGCCCACAGGGGCAGGGTCATAGCGAAAACCCAGAGTCCGAGTATGATCTTTTTCATAGATGGTATTTTGCTTTTTTCTTAGAGTTGTCTTTACCAAACAAATTACGGATGTTGTGCGTGGGCAGATAGCAGTTCAGTTGTGCTTCGATGGTGGCTGAGGGATTGCTGATGGTCGTGAACGGAATGTCGAGCGTGAGCATGTGGTTGTAGTTCTCGTTGGTGTTTACTGCAATCACTGTAGCCTTGACCGATGTGGGCGTCAGCGTCTGCACTCCGAAATAGAGCTCGCAGTGCTCGTTGCGGCAGAAGGCAATCCACTGGCTGAGGCTCAGATGGAAATCTTTCTCTTCGTAGCCGTAGAGCCGTTCGGTGATGTGCAGCTTGCGCTGCTGTGCAATGTCCTGACAGAGCATCAGGTTGGCTACGCTCTCGACGGGGTGGTCCTCGCTGAGCAGTGGAAGCAGCCTGCCCTTAGCATCCTCTATGTAGTAGCGGTTAGCATTCAGCTTCTGGTTCAGGTAGTAGCCGCCCTCCAGCAGATAACAGTGCTCGATGCCTGTGGCTTTCATCAGTTGTTTGCCGGGAGGCATGTCTTGCTTGACAGTACCAACAGCCTTGCGGCTCTCGCCCTCGAAGAGTTGCTGTGCCTCGATGAAGTTCATGCCTCGCAACAGCTCAAACTCTGCCGGGAAGGTGAGCGAGAGCAGCGTCTTGCCCTCGCGCTGCCAGGTGGCAGTATACTTCATCAGCTCGCACGAGAGGTTGAACTGGTCGGTGGGTAACAACTGACGGATGGTGGCTACAGTGCCTTTCGTGAACTTTACGTCGTCGTCGCGCAACATCATAGCGGCTGTCTTCGGGGAGGGTGGAAACTGGAGCTGCAGCATGTAGCGCTCGATGAACTCCATGACCACACGGTTGCCGATTTTCTTCATCGGCTCGGGAAACAAAGACAGTCCGATGTGGTCGGCGATGGCATTCTCGTCGATATGCACGACGATGGCATTGCCATTCGGCGAGAAGCAGTTGTATCCCTGCTTCATGCTGTCAGAGGGTATGCTGAGCACACTAGCCAGCCGTTTGAGTTCGGCGGTGCGGAAAGTCACCTTTGCCGACACAGCGGACTGATACATGCAGAAAAGCAGTGCCCAGAGAATGTATTTGATAGATTTCATGATGATTCGTAGAATGTTAGTTTTCTTCTATTCCATTGACCACCTTGACAATGGGCTGATTGTCCTGGTCGCGCCAGGTGCCATTGTAGGGCTTGTCTTGAGAGAATGTTCCTTCGAAGACGAAGTGACCGCCTACGATAACCAGTTTGCCTGTGACCAGCGTGTCGGCATCGTAGGTGCCGGTGAACACGCTTCCTTTACGGTCGGTGAACGAGGCGGAGGTGTCTTTTTTCATGCCTTTCTTGAAGCGGCCCTCATAATGACGTCCGTCGGAGTAAACCGCCTTGCCCTTGCCGTCGGGTTTGCCGTCGAGCCACTGTCCACTGTAGAGATACTGCTCGCCGTTGCGGTCGGTGCAGGCCTGATCGGTCACGGTCTCGTGTCTGTCGCGTGTCAGATGGGCAATGGCAGTGAAGAGCAGCAGAAGGGTGAGGGCACTCAGCAGGAAAAGAGCCACTCTCTTCAGCTGGCGGAAACTGCGGGGGGTGGAAACAGGTGATGAGACTGCCTGAGTGGTGTCGTCGGTCACCGGATTCCATTGACCATCGAGAATGGACAAGAACTCGCTGATGGTGGCAGGGCGCTGGCCTCTCACGGGCTGCATGCCCTGGACGATGGCGAGCCATGTCTGCTCGGAGATGGTGTCGGGCCGGCGGCCTAGTCCACGCTCCAGCACGGTGTAGGCATCGGGCGGTGTCGTTCCTGTAAGCAGGAATAAGAGCGTAGCCGAAAGACCATAAACATCAGTGCACGGGGAGAACTCATGGAGCGATTCCTGATATTGCTCGATGGGAGCAAACCCGTTGCTCACTCCCACGGGCGTTGAGGTGGTCTCGTCGCCATTCTTCTCATAGCGCTTGGCAACACCGAAGTCGATGAGCACCGCCTCACCGTGCTCGTTGAGCAGGATATTGGCTGGCTTGACATCGAGATGGCAGATATGCTGATCGTGCATATAGCTGAGAGCACTGGCAATCTGACGGATATAGACGAGTGCCTGCTGTTCGGAGAGTGCGCCTTGCTCGAGCACCAACCGTTTCAGTGAACCGCCCTTGAGATACTGCATGACATAATACACAGTACCATTCTCTTCGAACACATCTTTCACCTTGTTAATATGCGGGTGATTGAGTTTCGACATGTTTTGTGCCTCTTTGACAAACTGCTTTTTCAATGCAGCCATCTGTTGGGCATTCTGATCGGGAGTCTCGACGCTGGCGGTATCTTCGTTACGGGTGCAACTGTCTTTCACGAAAAACTCCTTGACGGCCACAGGAACCTCGACATCGAATTTACCGATGTTTCCTTCGAGTGTCTCACGCGAGAGGGCTAGATAGGTGATGCCGAATCCGCCCTGACCGAGTAGCTCGGTAATGGTGTATTTGCCATTTCTCAGATGAGAATTCTTCTTCAGTTGCATGTTCATGGATTGGTGTCTCTTGTTTTAGGGATATACCGGATGAAACCTGGGGTAGGGGTGCTGTCTTTGGAAGCAGCAACCTTTTGTCTCTCCACCTTTCTTGCAGACTTGACAGTCTCCTTTTCGGTCTTTTTGACAGTTGGCTTTTCAGTCTTTTTGATGGTTGGCTTTTCTACTTTCTTGGCGGTAGTCTTCTCTGAAACCTGCTTGGGATGGGCTTTCACAGGCGCAGCTTTCGTCTCTGCCTTTTTCTTTGTTGTAGATTTCACCTCCTTCTTTTTCATTGGGGCAGTCTTCTTCACGCGGGTGCTCTTCTGATGAACCTTGGGAGGCTGGAAATCCTCTTTCTGGGCATGCAGTGTCAGTGGCAAGAAGAATAGCGCCACAAGGAGAGGGATGATGAATCTATACATGTTGGAAAGGTTTAGATGTAAATGTGAGCACTGTAGCACCCATCAGCAGGGTGGCGCCATCCTCGAGGATGACCTCATCGTCGTCGACCACATCCACTCCGTTGACCCTCGTCAGGTTCTTGTTTTTGTAATTGGTCAGCCTGGCGCGATAGCCACCGGATGGCACTTCATCGATCATGATGAGTGCATGGTGACGGCTGATGAGACGGTCGTCGGTTTGTATCTGAATGTCGGCTACCGAGGTGGAGGCCTTCCGTCCCACGATGTTCCTGCCTGGGCTGAGCTGGAAAGCCTGACCGTTGGAAATCAGCATGGGGAGGGAGGCGTGTTCCACCTTACGGTCTGGAAGGCGGGTGATGCTGTCGTCGATCTCTTCTTTGTGGAACGTTACGCTCAGACTGGCGTGGCATCCCGGACAAGAGAAATTTTTGACAGCCTCGTTCTTTGAGTTCTTCACTTCAAGAATCACACCGCATTGAGGACATTTCACCCTTTTTACTTCCATATCGACTACCTGTTAGATAGAATAATACTCCATGCCATCGTCAGCGACAGGTGTGTCGTTAACATTCGACTCGTAATCGGTCTCACTGCCTACTGAAGGATCGGTTTCTGGCTGCATAGGCTGTGACTGGGCGAAAGACATACCAGAAGAGATAACTTCCTTGGTGTGCAAATCAACGATCTCGCCTTCGTCAGGAGTGCCATTGTGGTTCAGATCTGCCATGGCGATATCAGCAACACCGTCCTGATCCATATCGATGACGGCTACATCCTCGTCGTGCATCCTGACGTGAGACACATCGGCTACCTGTCCGTTGGGCAGGGTGACAGTCTTGGTGCCAATAATCTGAACATCGTCGTCGGTTGTAGGTTGGGTGCTGTCCTTCACGTTGTCTTGTGTATGCTGGGCCTGTTCGTTTCCTGTAAGGGATTCCTTGACATCCGAGTCATCGGTTACCAGTTTGGCCTCTTCAATATCATCGTCTTTGACGGTTGCATGAGCCAAATCGTTCTCAGAGTCTTTGATGTTATCTTGGATTGCGTCATCTAGACCTTCCGTGGTGTATAGCTTGGCATTCAGTGCGAATTGCTCACGCTGCTCGTCGGTCAGGTTGTTCCACTCTTCCTCAGTGAAAGTAGTACAAACTTTACCATCCCAGACGAACAAGCCACCAGGACCCTGAGCATCGCGGGCAGCCTGGAAGGTTTCGGCGAACGACTGCTCCTCCTCTGTTCCCCCATGTTGGCCATCAGGGTCGTTGCCTTTGTCACCATCCGTATTGCCATCTTGCTTTGGTGCATGAGTGGCATCTTCTGTCGCATGAGTGGTTTTTGACGTGTGTGTTGCCTTTGGAGCCTCCTTGGAATCTGTTTTGGCAACGGCATCCTTCTGTTCGTTCTCCAAAACAGCTGCGTTATCTTGAGTTTCTTCCTTGGCGTCAGCCTCAGCCTCAGCAGCTTTTTCACCACGCTTAACTGCCATATAGGTGTTTGCACCAATAGACGATGCAACTCCGAAGAAGATGCCAGTCACTCCGCCGATCGTTAATGCCTTCCACGTGGCATTTCCTTCTTTCCTCTTTGGTGTATTCATACCTGCATTCTGTGCACCATTGGTCATGATTGTTTCATCAAACTTTGTCATAGTTGTAAAATTTTAAATGGTTATTAATTTTGTTTCTGGTGCAAATATCAGAATTTTTTTCCGAATGATCAGCATCTTTTGGTCTATACTCCATAAAATGGAGGGTTTAATGTATGAAATTACTTAATGAACTTGATTTTGCAGTAAGGACAGCTGTCGTTCTTTGCCAGATTCTCATAGAAAAGATAGTTGCCCAAATACCGTCCGCAATGGGGACATACACATTTTGTTTGGAAATCCTTCACTATCTTCTCTTGCCGCTTTACCATGGTGCTGGACTGACGGAATGCCTTGATGAAGAAAACCACCGATAATAGCAATGCCATGAGATAGATACCTATATATATATGATTAGACGAGCTTCTGCCAAGGATAACGCCGAAAACAATAGCAGCCATGGAGATAATACCTACTCCCGAGCGCAGAGCTCCAAAACGGCGTTCATTGATTTTTAGTTGCTGGTTGGCAAGTGTATATTCGTCCCACAAGGTCTTCAACGGACGGATATCTACTGATGGCGGGATGGTTGATTCGACAGCTTCCCAGGGCAATACATAGCCCTCTTCACCCAGTTCCACCCGGTCGGCCTTCGTAACAGTCTTGCTAGTGACAAGAATGCCATTCACGCGAGTGACATTCTGAGGGTTGAGGTTCTTTAACTGCCATTTCCCATTATCGTGAATCACCAGACAACAATGTTGACGGCTTACACTTAGAGGCACACTGTCAGCCTCTCCATACTGTGTAATATCCTGTCCAACTGCCAATCGGAGTTGTGCGGTCTTTTCGTCGCGTCCTATTAGAATTTCCATATTCAGAACTCTTAATTATATCTTGTTTGTCAGTACTAACTCCTTCACCTTCTTCAATGCTTCTTTGGAAATAGTTATTTGAAAAGCAAAGTGATCGTAATCTGACAATATCAAATGCTGTTTCAAGACGTGAATCTGGTATATGTAATTGATATTGATGATAAAGCGTTTACCTATACGCATAAAGATCATTGCGTTTTCACCTAGCTGTTCAGCAAGGTTTCGCTCCATCTCACCAAGATTCATACATACAGATGCTTTTAACTTGTTCACGGTCATGATATTTGTATAATTACCGTCTGCCTCAAAATAGACTATTTTTGAAATGTCTAAACGAATGAGTTCATCGCGCGTATTAAAATACAATAGGTGTGATTTCATAATCCAGCTAATTCAACAATAATAAACATGACGAACGATAAAACGTTCTGATTTTCATCACTCATTTAATTATCTGAAATTCATAAGCGATGATGCAAAGATAGTAATTTTTTCGTTATTTCGCAAAAAGAATAGGGAGAAATGTTTGCTGACTGAAGAAAAGTGAATGAGAGAATCAGGCATGGTCTGATGAGGGGAATAGCAAAGAGGGTGAAAGGGCTGGCAGGTGCCATCAACAAACATGCCGGCAACATTCACTGACTGAATGCTGCCGGCTGTATTTATATATGACTGAGGACGAAAAGCCGCCCTGTCATATTTCAATCTTCAATTGCCTTTGGCGATGATTGTCACGACTCGGTCAATCAAGCAAGCTTGTTGACACTCACTGCTCCAATCATTCTCAATCTTCAACGATCTTAATACTCTTCGCCGTAGCGCTCTTTCACGATGTCGTCGAGTGAGCGGCCGCGGGTGTTGGGCATGCCGAGAAGGCCTACCACGAGCGAGATGACGAGCAGGGCCACCATGCAATAGGCTGCCAGCGTGAAGCCCTCGCCGTTGTCGCCGTAGATGTAGGTGAAGACGAGGCCCCAGGCGGCCGAGAGACCGCGCACGATGAAGAACATGAGGCCCTGGGCGCCGGCGCGGAACTTGGCGGGGAAGAGCTCAGAGCCCCACAGGGCGTAGAACACTTGCACGGAGCTGCCGTTGTTGATGCCCCAGAGGATGGTGAACACCCAGATGCCGGCAATGGTGGTCACGCCGCCGCCTATGACGAGTATCCATGCGGTAAGGGCGGCCGCCAGTCCGAAGACGTAGAAGAAACGATGGGCCACCTTGTCGACGTAGAACGAGATGATGAAGGTGGTGATGACGACAAACACCCAGCTGATGCAGCTCAGCATGTTGGCCGACTCGTTGCTCAGTCCGCCGGCGGTCTCGTAGATGTGGGGCATGAAGAAGCCCATGACCGATGCCACGAGGTTCCACGACAGGTAGATGGTGGCCAGGAAGGCCACGGTGAGCACGGCCGTGCGGTTGGTGAAGAGCAGCTTGATGTTGTCGACGATGCTGCTGCTTTGGTTGCTCGCTTTCTGGGCGGTATACTCGGCGCTCTCTTCCAGCTGGCGCTGGAGGTTCCAGGCGATGAAGGCCACGATGAAGAGGGTGAGGAACACCACGCGCGATGAGAACACCTCGACGGTGGCCTGCGGGGCGTCGGCGCCTACGAAGGCATGGGCGAGCGACTCAACGGGAGCCCATAGCACGCCGCCCGGGGCGAGCAGCATGCCGAAGAAGAGGATGAACATGGGGCCCAGTCCCCACGACATTTGCGAGATGCAGATGTTGCGGCCGCGGTTGTTCACCTCGGACGACTCGCTGATGTAGGTCCACGAGGCGGGCACGCCGATGCCTACCGAGATGCCGGTGATGAGGAATCCCACCAGCAGCATGGGGAAGCTCACGGAGAGCATGACGATGAGCACGCCGAGCATGTAGACCAGCAGATTGTAGGTGAAGATGAACTTGCGCCCGAACTTGTCGGCCAGGAAACCGCCGATGATGGCTCCGATGGCGGCGCCCAGGGCGTTGGCGCTCAGGGCGTTGAGCCATCCCAGATGCATCTCCGGGAGGCCGAGGTAGTTTTGCCAGAGGGTGACACCGCTCGAGCCGGCCACGATGGCGCCGGCGTCGAGGTAATTGTTGAGAGACACGGCCAGCGTGCTCTTCAGACTTCCTTTACTCTTTGCCATAGCTTATCTGCAAACAATGTCTACTTTGATGTTGAATATCTTGGCCACCTTCAGGATGGTGTCGATGTGGTGACCCACGGCGGCTGCCATGTGGTGGGTGGGACCGGCCTCGCTCCAGCGGTTGCAGAACTCGCGTGCTCCGATGGAGAAGCGTGTGCGCATGTTGGTGTCGCCGAAGGTGAAGATGGGACCGTCTTCGTTGACGCCCTCGGCCACGACGAACTTGAAGACGCCGTTCTTGTCTTGCGTGATGCCCAGGTAGGTGACGGGGCCCGTGGGGGGATAGAACTGGGTGAGGTAGCCTCCGCCGGCTTTGCCGTGGAAGACGGGCACAATCTTCATGGTGGGCTTCTTGGCCTGAGAGATGTCGAAGTCGCCCGAGCCCGAGTGGCCGATGATGCAGATGTCCTCGTTGAAGTCGATGCTATACATCTCCGAGAGGGTGCCCGTGCCGCTGATGGTCTTCAGTATCGACATGGCCATGGCCACCTTCATGTCGCCCTCTACGGCGCATGCAGTGTGCTGCTTGATGAGCATCGAGAAGGCGGGGATGAGCATCGAGTCGAGCTTGCCGGCGATGCCCTGGGCGAAACCGTCGTAGTGGGAGGCGATCATGCCCAGCTGCTCGTCTTTCACCCATTGCTCGAAGGCGACGACATACTTGGCCATGTCCCACACCTTCTCGATGGTGCCGCCACCCTCGATGTCGAAGGTGTCGAGGATGTCTTGTGCCTTGGCGCGGATGGCGTCCTCGTCGGTGATATGGTCGGCAATGGCCCACATCTTCTCCCAGTCGAACTGCTTGGTGTAGACAAACATGCGGTGGTAGAGGTTGGTCTCGTCGATGTAGAGGTCCATCATGCCGGGATAGGGACGGCCGATCTGGGCGATGTTGGTGTCGCGGAAGCGGCGGCGCACCTGGGCGGCGCGGCACCAGTCTTCAATCTCGGCCTGCACCTGCGGGTCGCCGCCTTCCACCACGCCAGTGATGACGGCATGGCGCTTGCCGGCACGCTCGAGGTCGGCCACCATCTCGCCCACGGCTCCGCAGGCATAGAGCTCGCCCAGCCAGGTGGGGATGTCGGTATTGGCATAGTCGGGAGCCTTCTTCTTCTGGACGTTCACCAGCACCACGGGCACGTCGAGGTCGCGCACGGCGGGCAGCATGTTGTAGGAGGTGCAATAGGTGAGCAGTTGCAGGATGACGAGGTCGACGTCGGCGGCGCGGAACTTGTCGCCAGCGGCCATCGCCATTTCCTTGGTGGTCACCATGCCTCCGTCGATGATCTCGATGGTGTCGGGGAGGGTTTTCTTGAACGCCTCGTATTGCGACTCGAATTCGGGAACGAGTTGTGGGAACTGCGGCAGGTATGCCTGTAAAGCAATTGAGAATACGCCTACTCTTGCTTTGGTCTCTACTAATGGTTTGCTCATAGTTGTTGGGTTTTTATTTGTTTTTGTTTTGTTTTCCTTGTCTTTTCCGGTATGGGTGGGCTCACGGTTTCCGATATTGGGCGCTCACGCCATCGTTGGCGCCCTTAGCTTATTTCTGGGCGGTAATGGCCAGATACTTCTCGTAGCCCTTGTCCCACGCCTCCTTGTCCTCGGGGGCGTAGTGCTTCAGGTCGAGGCTATTGGCTATGATCTGTCGCATCTCCCAGATGTCTTTCACCTCGCCGGCGGCCTTGGCCTGGAGCATGATGTTGCCGATGGCGGTACCCTCTTGCGGTCCTGCCAGCACGTCGACGCCCAGGGAGTTGGCGGTGAACTGGTTGAGGTATTTGTTGAGCGAGCCGCCTCCGATGATGTGGAGCACGTTGAGCGGGAACGAGGCAAACTCCTTCAGCCAGCCGAACACCTGGCGGTAGCGCAGGGCGAGCGAGTCGAAGATGCAACGGCAGATCTCTGCCGGCGTCTCGGGCACGGGCTGGCCGGTCTGGCGGCAATACGTCTGGATGGCCTCGATCATCGACGAGGGGTTGGCAAACATGGCGTCGTCGGGGTTGATGATGCTTCGGAAGGCCTCCACCTGCATGGCCGAGCCTTGCAACTCGGGGTGGGAGAGGCGTCGCACCTCGTCGGGCCACTCCTTGCGGCAACGCTCGTAGAGCCACATGCCACAGATGTTCTTCAGGAAGCGCGTGGTGCCCTCGATGCCGCCCTCGTTGGTGAAGTTGAGCTCGTAGCTGCGCTCGTTGATGACGGCGTCTTGCGTCTCGATGCCCATCAGGCTCCACGTGCCGCTACTGAGATAGGCGAAGCGCTCGTCCTTGGCGGGGACGGCGGCTACGGCACTTCCCGTGTCGTGGCCGGCCACGGCAATCACGGGAATGGCGCCCAGGCCTGTCATGCGTTGCACCTCGTCGGTGAGCACGCCGATCTGAGTGCCGGGGCTCACCATGCGCCCGAACTTGTCGCGGCTCAGGCCCACGCTGGCCAGGAGAGCCTTGTCGAGGTCCTTAGTGCGCGGGTCGAGCATCTGCGAGGTCGAGGCAATGGTATATTCGCACACCTCCTCGCCCGTGAGCATCCAGCTGAGGGCATCGGGCACGAAGAGAATCTTGCGGGCCTGGCGCAGGGCCGTGTTGCCGGCCTCCTTCATGGCGTAGAGCTGGAAGAGCGAGTTGAAGTTCATGAACTGGATGCCCGTCACGTGGTATACCTCTTTCCGGTCGACCACCTTCTGGAGGTATTCCTCCATCTTGCCGAAGGTGTGCGGGTCGCGGTAGGCGAGGGGATTGCGAAGGATGGCATTGTCGTCGCCGATGCACACGAAGTCGACGCCCCAGGTGTCGATGCCGATGCTCGTGATTTCTATCTGCCGGCTGGCGGCTAGTTTCAGTCCTTTGATGATCTCGAAATACAAGGCGAAGATATCCCAGTAGAAATGGCCGCCCGTCTCGATGAGGTTGTTGTCGAAGCGGGTTAGTTCTTCCAGGTCGAACTTGCCATCGCTCAACGAGCCGATGATGGTTCTTCCGCTGGTAGCGCCCAGGTCTACCGCAAAGAAGTATTTTTTGTTGTTCATGTTGTTTGAAGTTAGTTTTGTCGCAATTTCAGCCGCAAAGATACTATTTTGGTGCGACTCGTACCTTTATAATTTGATATTCAAACCAAAAGTTTTGGGAAAGGGGATAAAGTTTAAGGGCGTAGAGAGTTTTGAAAAGGGGATATAAAGCGTCGGGGAAGGGCACATAAAGCGTCGAGGAAAGGCTACAAGGTTTTGAGGTAAGGGCACAAAAAAGCCCCGATTCACATCGAGGCTGATTTTCTTACCTACTTATCTTGAATGTTTTAGCAGTTTTATTTTTATCATGTAGCATGTAAATATTGAAAATCTGTTGTTTTGTGGTTGCAAAGTTACGGGGATAATTGATATAAATCAAATAATCATGCATGTTTTACGCAAAAATTTACGTAAACGTTTTCAGGGTTTTCCCGTTAGAAAGTGGCGATGCAAGCCCCGTTGGTCATCGGTTCTTGAGGGCGATAGGCAGGCCTGCCGATGGCTTGTGGAAAGGGAAAATATGCAGATAATTTCAAAAAACTGAACAAGTTCTTTTGTTTTGCGCATGTTTTTTCGTATCTTTGCCGATATTATTATTAATAGCAGAGGAATGAAGGAATTTGTAATTTCCGAGGCCAAGGCCGAAACAGCCGTGTTGGTGGGCCTGATTACCCAGCAACAGAACGAGGCCAAGACCAAAGAATATCTCGATGAGCTCGAGTTTCTGGCCGATACGGCCGGGGCGGTTACCGTGAAGCGCTTTACGCAGAAGGTGAACGGTCCGAGTCAGACGACCTATGTGGGCAAGGGCAAACTCGAGGAAATCAAGCAGTATATCAAGGCCCAGCAAGACGCCTATGACGAGTGGCTGGCCGACGAGGACGCCTCTCCCGACGACCAGCCCCAGCCCGTGGGAATGGTGATTTTCGACGATGAGCTCTCGGCCAAGCAGATACGTAATATCGAGGCAGAGCTGAAAGTGAAAATCCTCGACCGGACGAGTCTGATTCTCGATATCTTTGCCATGCGCGCCCAGACGGCCAACGCGAAAACGCAGGTCGAGCTGGCGCAATATCGCTATATGTTGCCCCGTTTGCAACGCCTTTGGACTCACTTGGAGCGCCAGGGCGGCGGCTCGGGCTCAGGCGGCGGCAAGGGTAGCGTGGGATTGCGCGGTCCGGGTGAGACCCAGCTGGAGATGGACCGCCGTATCATTCTCAACCGCATGAGTCTGCTGAAGGAGCGCTTGGCGGAGATTGACAAGCAGAAAACCACCCAGCGCAAGAACCGCGGACGCCTGATTCGAGTGGCGCTGGTGGGATATACCAACGTGGGCAAGTCGACCATTATGAACCTGCTGGCCAAGAGCGAAGTGTTTGCCGAGAACAAGTTGTTTGCCACGCTCGACACAACCGTGCGCAAGGTGGTGGTCGAGAACCTGCCCTTCCTCCTGGCTGATACCGTGGGCTTCATCCGCAAGTTGCCCACCGACCTGGTGGACTCGTTCAAGAGCACCCTCGACGAGACCCGCGAGGCCGACCTGCTTTTGCACGTGGTGGACATCTCGCACCCCGACTTCGAGGAGCAGATCAAGGTGGTGGAGAAAACGCTGGAAGACCTGGGATGCGCCGACAAACCGTCGATGATCGTCTTCAACAAGATTGACGCCTATCAATGGGTGGAGAAAGAGGCCGACGACCTGACGCCCATGACCAAGGAGAACATCTCGCTCGACGAGCTGAAGCGCACGTGGATGGCGCGACTCAACGAGAACTGCCTGTTCATCTCGGCACGAGAGCGCATCAACATCGATGAGTTCAGACAGACCATCTACGAGAAGGTGCGCGAGCTGCATGTGCAGAAGTATCCCTATAACGACTTCTTGTATAATAACGACTACGACGAGGTGCTGGACTCATCCAACAACTAACGTATTGATGGAACACCCCAGCACTAACTTATTGATGGAATAACCAGCAACAAGCATGTTGATAGAATACCCAACAACTAACATAATGATGGAAGATTATAGACTATTAACTAACGAGGAAATCCTCATCCTGGAGGAGCATGGATGCACCGCCGAGGACTGGACCGCCATTGAGGTGGGCGAGGATTTCAATGCCGCGGCCCTTCGAAATGTGGCCTTCTATGGTACGGTACGCATGGGCTGTTTTGTGAAGCGCATGGAAATCAGCAAGGGATTCGTGAAGCCCTGCGGCATCCGTAATGCCACCCTGCGCAATGTGACCATCGGTGACAACTGCCTCATCGAGAATGTGGGCGGATACATCAACGACTATACCATTGGCGACGACTGCCTCATCTCGAATGTGAGCATCATCGAGACCACGGAAGGTGCCACCTACGGCGAGGGCAACCTCATCTCGGTGCTCAACGAGGCGGGCGACGGCAACGCCATCATCTTCGGCAACCTGAATAGCCAGTTCGCGGCATTCATGGTGAAGCATTTCACCGACAAATACATCAAGGATGAGATACGCCGACTCATCAACGAGGATATCCGCCGCAACATGCCCGAGCGTGGCATCATCGGCAATAACGTGAAGATTGTGGGAACGAAGGAAATCACCAATACCGTCATTCACGACAATTGCGAGATCAACGGTGCCTCGCGCATGAGCGACTGCTCTATCCTGAACGGGCCCAACGACTCGGTATATATCGGTACGGGAGTGATTTGCGAGAACTCGATTATATGCAACGGCTCGAGCATCATCAATAGCGTGAAGATGCAAGACTGCTTTGTGGGTGAGGCCTGCCATATAGCTAACGGTTTTACCGCCTCGCAGAGCGTCTTCTTCGCCAACAGCTACATGTCGAACGGCGAGGCATGTGCCGCCTTCTGCGGTCCCTTCTCGGCCAGCCACCACAAGAGCTCGTTGCTCATCGGCGCTCAGTTCTCGTTCTATAATGCCGGCTCGGCCACCAACTTCTCCAATCATGCCTACAAGATGGGCCCCATCCACTACGGAACGCTGGAGCGCGGTACCAAGACCGCCAGCGGCTCGTATGTGCTGATGCCTGCCAAGATAGGTGCCTTCTCGGTGTGTATGGGTAAGCTGATGCACCATCCCGACACGCGCGACCTGCCGTTCTCCTATCTCATCTCCTACAACGACGACATGTATCTCGTGCCCGGCCGCAACATTACCACCGTGGGCCTCTACCGCGACATCAAGAAATGGCCCAAGCGCGACCGACGCTCTGCCGGTAGCCAGAAGAGCATCGTCAACTTCGACTGGTTGTCGCCGTTCACAGTGGGCGGCATCTTGCGCGGAAAACGAATCCTCGAGAAGCTGCGTGAGGCATCGGGCGAATTGCAGACACAATACAACTATTACGACTACGTGATCAACGCCTCGTCGCTCCGCAAGGGCATCAAATACTACGATATCGCCCTTCGGCTATATATGGGAGCCGTCTTGAAGCGCGCCAAGAAACACGGCTACTTCGGAGTGCCCACCACGGAAATAGGCAAGGGCAACTGGATCGACCTCTCCGGACTTCTGTTGCCCGAGAGCGAGGAGACCCGCCTGATTCACGATATCAAGAACGGTACGCTCGAGACCATTCAGGCCGTCATCGACCGCTTCGAGGAAATCAACAGCCACTATAGGGAGTATCAATGGGCTTGGACCTACCAGATGATTCTCGACTACTATGGGCTTACCGAGATTACCGAGGCCGACGCCGACCATATCCGCGAGGAATACATCAAGGCCCGCCGCATCTGGATTGGCGAGATTCGCAAAGACGCGGAGAAGGAGTTTGCCATGGGCGATGTGGAGGATGAGGTATTCAACGACTTCATCGACAAGCTCGACCACGAGATTGACTACGAGGACTAGCAATATGCTCAGTTGGCGGTTTCACCATCGATTCGCCATCATCATAGCGCCTCGCTCGGTGTCAGATGGATTTGTCGCCAACATAAAAAATGCCTCCCTCAATGACGTTTGCATTGGGGGAGGCATTGTTTTGTTGATGGTGGCCGTGGGCCTTGTTGGGCTCGAAGCAGGCGGTAACTCTTATTGTCCCACCAGCTGGTTGATATGGTCGCGGCACTCTTCCATCAGCCATTTGGGAGTACTGGTGGCACCGCAGATGCCGATGGTGGAGACGCCTTGCAACCAGCGCTCGTCGATTTCTGATGCACTCTCTATCTGGTAGCTGTTGGGGTTGACGCGGCGGCACTCGCCGTAGAGCACCTTGCCGTTGCTGCTCTTATGGCCACACACGAAAAGCACCAGGTCGTGGCGGGCGGCAAAATTGCAGATGTTGGGCATGCGATTGGCCACCTGACGGCAGATGGTGTCGAAGCTACGGAAGACGGCATCGGGCGAGATGTGTTGCTGGATGTACTCGATGATGCGATGAAACTCGCCCAGATTCTTCGTGGTTTGGGAATAGAGATAGATGTCGCGGCTGAAGTCGAGCTTGCTGACATCCTCGAAGTGGGCCACCACAATGGCATGGTTGGAGGTCTGGCCCACCAGCCCCAGCACCTCGGCATGGCCCGGTTTCCCGAATATCACTATCTGTGCCTCGCGGCGGTCTTTCCCCTCTGAAGCGTCCTGATTGTCGTGGAGCGATTGTTCGTACTGGCGCTTGATGCGGCGTTGCAATTGGAGCACCACCGGACAAGTGGCGTCGATGATCTCTATATCGTTCTGGAGGGCTACTCTATAAGTCTCGGGAGGCTCTCCATGAGCGCGGAGCAGCACTTTGGCATGGTGGAGTTGGCGCAGCTGCTCGTGGTTGATGGTGATGAGTCCCATCTGGCGAAGCCGCTCACACTCCATGCCGTTGTGAACGATATCGCCAAGACAGTAGAGCTGGCCGCCCGACGCCAGCTCTTCCTCGGCTTTCTGAATGGCTGTGGTAACGCCGAAGCAGAATCCACTTCCGTTGTCAATCTCTATTTTCAGCATGATGAAATCATCGTTGTGACGGCACGAATGCGGGTACTATTGTGCTAGAGCGATTTGTAGTAAAGGTCGAGCAGCTCTTGAGCAGCGGCAAATGAGGTCTTGTCTCCAGCCAGGACGGTGCGCTCGGCCTCCTGAAGCTTCTGCTCGATGAGCGGATTGTGGTAGAACGAATTGCGCAGATGCTCGTTGATACTCTCGTACATCCAGTATTTCGACTGCTCGTTGCGGCGGTACTGGAAGTAACCGTTCGACTTCACGAAATCCATATACTCGTAGATCATGTCCCACACTTCTTTCACGCCTGTGCCGTAGAATCCGCTATAGCAAAGCACCTTGGGCTGCCAGCCGCTCTCGGGCATGGGGAAGAAGTGCAAGGCATTGCGGAAGTTGGTGGCGGCCATGTGGCATTTGTCAACGTTGTTGCCGTCGCACTTGTTGATGACGATGCCGTCGCTGATTTCCATGATGCCTCGTTTGATGCCCTGCAACTCGTCGCCAGTACCTGCCAGCTGGATGAGCAGGAAGAAGTCGACCATCGAGTGGCAGGCCGTCTCGCTCTGTCCTACACCTACCGTCTCAACAAATATCTTGTCGAAGCCGGCGGCCTCGCAGAGGATGATGCTCTCGCGGGTCTTACGGGCCACGCCGCCCAGCGAGCCTGCCGTTGGTGAAGGACGGATGAAGGCCTCGCGCCGTTGCGAGAGTTTCTCCATGCGGGTCTTGTCGCCCAGGATACTGCCCTTCGAACGCTCTGAGCTGGGGTCGATGGCCAGCACGGCTAGTTTGCCGCCATGCACATCGAGCACATGGCATCCGAACTCATCGATAGACGTACTCTTGCCGGCGCCCGGCACACCGCTGATGCCCACACGGATGGAGTTGCCACTATAGGGCAGGCATTTCTCGATGACCTCTTGTGCCTTGGCATAATGGATGGGGTTGACACTCTCTACCAGCGTGACGGCTTGCGAGAGGATGGTAATGTCGCCTTTGACAATACCCTCGACGAGTTCGGCAGCCGACAACTCGCGGCGGCGGAAACGGCTGCGCTTCAGGTAGGGATTAATGATAGAGGGCTGTTCTACGCCGCTGTTCACGGTCAGGCCCTTGTATTCCTCACTATTTTCTGGGTGTTCCATAGAATTTATTTAGACTTTTATCAATTATCATTTGCTTTCAGCGATGATTGTCACAACTCGCCCCATCAAGCAAGCTTGTTGGCACTCGCCGCTCCAATCATTCTCAATTCTCAATCTTCAATTCTCAATCTTCCTCAGTCCACGTTGATGTTGATTACCACCTTGGCGTGGTCGGGATCGTTGGTAATCATCAGGATACGAGGTTTCGTGCGGGCCGATTTAATCTCGTCTTTAACGGTAATCTTCAGACGGCCTTCCTCGCCCGGGGCCAGATGGCGCTTGTTGAGTTGTAGTTGCAGGCCGACGGTGAACATCTGTACCTCCTGAATGTCGAGCATGTCCTTACCGACATTCTGGAGGATAAGTGTCACGGTCTTCTTTTTCTTCCCTTCCAGATGAATGTCGAGCGACTCAGACGAGAGCTGCAGTTTGGGCGCATTGAGGCGCTGGAAGTCTGTCAGGTCGCTGAAGCCAGGCAAGAGAACGGCCGACACGCCTATCTCTTTGTTCTGTCCCACTTTGTCGCCGGGGAACATGCCCAGGTAGACCGTGGTCTGCGAGAGTCCGAAGTTGCGCAATTTCTTCGAGAGCAGCGTGATGATGGCCTCGCCCGAGTGGCCCGGGGCAATGCGGGTGGGAGAGATGTTGGCCTTCAGGTAGGCGGGCAGGTGCATGATGACAGGGGTGACCGTCTTCGTGGAGTTGTTCATGATGTGAATCTTCTGCATGGGCATGTCGCCGCTGTTCACGTCGTCGAATTCAATCTCGTTCTTGTCGACCAGCACATCGCCCAACTTGTAGGGATACTCGCCCGAGAAATCGATAATCTTCTCGACCACAACACCCGTCATGGTCAGGTACATGGGTTCGTCGGAGGCGTTGCTGTAAATGGCAACCTGCTTGAAGAAATGGCCCAGCTGACGGGCGTCGTAGGTGGCCGAAACCGTAAACGACTCACCGCCCTCGACGGGTGTGCGTGGATAATCGACGGTGGTACATCCGCAACTGGTGCGCACGTCTTTGATGACAAGCTTGGAGCCGCCTTTGTTTTTCAACTCGAAATTCACGGTGGCGGGCTGGTTGTATACTACTTTTCCGCAATCGATGGTTTCGTTGTCGGTGGTAATCTTTTGGGCATTACCTGCCAGTGCCAGCACCGACAGGCATGTAAGTATGATAGTCTTTTTGTTCATAATCTGCATTTTTTTTATTCGACGACGATGGTATGTGCAGCCTCACGTGCTGTATACTCCGGAGCATAGGCACATTGAACAGTGCAGGTGCCTGTGGCATAAGTTCCCTGGCGGTCTACATAGTACTCCGTCTCTACCACATGCTTTCCTTTAGATAAACGGTCGAAATAGTAATTTGTTGTGTAGTCTTTCGGTGAACAGTAATATCCCCAATGATATCCGCTCAGTTGCTGAACGGGCTCCATGCAGGCTGCACGCTTGTCGATGAGCTGTACAAAGTCGTAGTCGCGCTCGACCGTGATAGTGATGCGTATCTTGATCTTGTCGCCAACGGAGAGTGCCTTGCCGATGGGCTTCTGAGTGTCGGCCGCCAGCAGTTCGCGCTTCACGGTGATGCCTGCCGTCGCCGACTGGATCTCTGTCACGGGTTGCATGAATTGAGCATAGACGGCTCCCCACGATGTGCCGTCGGAGGTCTTTCTCACGGAGAGTGTCTTCAGGTTGTTGCCCGATGCCGAAGTCTTCACATATCCGAGTCCGGCTGTTGCCTTTGGCATGTCCATGGGCTTACCGTTGAGGGAAATCACAGACGGCTCTTTCGTCTGAAGCATCTCCGTACGTCCGTTGAGGAAGGCGTAGACGGCGTCGACGCTGTTGAGCGGCGTGTCCCAAGCCTGAGTACGCTTGCTCTGTAGCAACCAGCGTTGCATCTCCTCGACCGTCTGCAGGTCGTTGGGCTCAATGGCTTTCAGGGCCTCGATGGCAGCCACCTCGGTGGGAATCTTATAGTCGCGCCAGCTGTAGTAGGCTTTTCTCGTGTCGAAGTAGCGGCCTTTTTCCTCTTGATAGACGGAATATTGGCGGATGCTCTCCAGATACTCGGCTGCTTTCTGTTGCTTGCCGTTCTTGGCCAGGATAACAGCAGCCACCGCCTTTCCATAGATGGTGAACTCGTGTGTCTGTTTGGCCAGATGATCCACCAGATAGGTGCGGGCATCGGCGGTCTTTCCGCTGAGCTGGGTGTTGGCCAGACTCCAGATGTAAAGCACGTCGACAGCCGTTTCGCTGGGACGCAGGTCTTTCACCTTATGCTCGCGTTCGAGCTTGCGCATCTGCTTCACCTCTTCCACCATTTCCTTACCTAGATATTGCATGGCCGATGAGAGCATCTGCGTGGTGCCCTGTTGCGACCCCGTCATCGCATTCAGGCGGGTCAGCATTTTCACAACAGCCGTTGTCATATACAGGTTACCCGGCATGCCCGGCCACCAGCTCCAGCTTCCGTCGCCGTTCTGCAAGTCGCGCAGGTTCTGCAGATTCTTGTCCAACCGGTATTGCAGCGTGTTGTCGTCGAAGTAGTTGATGAGCTGGCGTTTCTGGTCAGCCTCACGGTCGGCATCCATCACCCATGGTGTTTCGTCGATGACCAGGGACTTCAGGTCCTGGTTCTTTTGCAGACTACTCATGAGCGATGTCTCCGTTCCCATCTCCTGCTGCCATTGCTCGATGGTGCCCTTGATGGTGGGATTCTGCTTCATGATGAAAGCTCCCAGGCTGTTGGCATAGAACGCCGTCGCCTGGCTGATGACATCCTTGTCGTTGCGGGCGGCTACCGAGGGTAGTGCCTGAATCATCAGCCATGCGGGATGGTTGGTATATTCGACGGTCAGCTTCGGCGTGTGGTCTTTCGAGCGGCTTTGCGGGAACAATTTCGTCAGGTCGATTTCTTTGAGTCCGGCTGTGTTTTGTGTGAAGGGCAGAGTGTTGACTACCATCTCCACATCGGGCAGTACGGGCAGATAGTGCTGTTCGCCATCGCTGAAGGTCTTTCCCTCCACCGAGCATTTGGCGATGAGCAGGGAGGGCCATGTGGCTTTCGGCGCACAAACAAAAGCCACTGTGGTCGTAGAATTGACGTCGAGCGTCACGGGTTGTGTGCTCTGATCAATCACCTTGTTGGTCTCTGGGTCGATGAGCTGGAGGCGTGCCGTGCCGCTTACTGCCTGTTCTCCGGTGTTGAAGATACGGGCCGAGAGGGTAGCCTTGTCGCCTTGTCTGACGAAGCGTGGCATGTTGGGCTGAATCATCACGTCTTTCTTGGCCACCGCCTCGCCGTTGAGCATTCCATAGTTCATCTCCTTGTCGTGTCCCAGTCCCATGAATCTCCATGTGGTGAGGCTCTCGGGCAGGGTGAATCTCACAGCCACATTGCCATCGGCATCGGTCGTCAGCGCCGGATAGAAGAAGGCTGTTTCGTTCAGGTTCTCACGCATCTGCTGCTCCTGTCCATTATTACCGGCGGCAGCGCTGCCAGCATCAGGCTCTGAAAAGGCGACGTCGGCCAGCATTTCTTCTGCGGCAACAGTTTCGGCCGCCATTTCTTTGGCTTGCATATCGAAAGAACCAATGGCTTTGGGAGCAGCAGAACGACTGGCCAACAGCCGTTTGCTACTATTGGTGCTGCCCAAGCTCATCGTCTTGAGTTCGTCGACAGCTCCGTACCAGTACATGCTGAGTAACGAAGGGTCGATCCGATTGAAACTCAAGTCCATGACTCTCATATAGCGCTGAGGCGCTGTTCCACTAAAATGACGACTGCCATAGTAGCCTTTTCGCCAATGGGCAGAAGGCAGGTTCTGATGGATGTTCGGACTGAAGTCCCATCCGTGAGAAAGAATATTGTCGAGCGACTTGTCATACATTGCTGCCAGCAGCTGGGCATTGGCGGGTGTGCCGTCAGGACGAGCAATATGTAGCGTCCACTCTTCTTTCTGTCCCGGTGTGAGGCGGTCGCGGAAGGTCTTCCATGTCAGGATGAGCCGTTTGTCGGGCAGGGGTCGCATGATTTGTGTCTGATGCTGATACATCTGTCCCTCCTTCACCCAGGCATAGGTGAGCAGCAGGCCGCTGCCGTACTCCTCGCGGTAGGTGAATTGTCGAGTCAGAATGGCATTGCTTTGGTCGATGACACCACTCTCCAGCACGCGTTTGCCCGAGATGATGGTGTAGAGGATATGTGTGTCTGTATCGCTCGAGCCCACCTGAATGGTGACGGGCTTGCCGTCGCGGGGGAACACAGAGGATGTCTGGTAGAACCAGTCGTGTGTCTCGATGCATGGACGCTTGTCAGCGAGACTGAACACCACAAAGGTCTGCTTCACGGTGTCGTTTTCACAAACCGCCTGTACCTCATGGCGGCCGCTGCTCAACGGCAACTGGCTGATGTCAACAGGTTTGTTGGCCTCTGCGTCGTGCCATTCTCCACCATCTATCTGCCACTTGATCCGTCCTTCGATGACCGTTCCTGCCATGTTGTGCCGTGAGAAGGTAATGGTCTTGAGATCCTCGCGGAGCGACTTCTCGGGTACGTCGCAACTGATGGCAGTATTCTTGTTGCCTAATGGCAGCGTCATCTCACCCTCGTGCGACTCACCGGCCTGGTCGGTCACCTGTGCCCATGCTTTGATCTGATAGAACCTGGCCGTGTGGTCACGGTCTGCCAATGCGCTCTCCGGCAGCATCATGGGCATGGGAATGGTAAAGGCTCCGTCGGCATCGGTCACCGTCTCGCCCTCCAGCAGCTGTGCATTGGCATCGGAATCTCCTCCGAAACGCCACCACCAGAAAGCTTGCGAGCGGTCAACGCGATAAGTAACCTTTGCTCCCTGCACCGGAACTCCCGCATACGATTTGGCGTAGGCCTTCACCTTGACGGTGTCGCCGTGCTGGTAAGACTCCTTCACTTCGGGAAACTCTATTTGGAAAGTGGGGCGTTTGTATTCGTCGACCGTCAGGTGGGCATATCCGTTGCCCACATTGCTTTGAATGACGTAGGTGCCATTCAGTCCGTTCTGAGGCAGCACAAAGTCGGCAGAGGCCATTCCGAACTCGTCGGTAGTGACCTCTTTCTCCTCTACCACCTTATGGTTGGCATTGCGGAGTGTCAGGCGCATGTTCTTGTTGGACATGGCCTTTGTGGTCAGTCCGCGCTGATTGAGAAAAGCCAGGGCGGCTACATGCACGGTCTGTCCCGGGCGGTAGATGCTACGGTCGGTATAGAGCGTGACATATTGTGTCTCGCGGGTGTTCTCGTAGAAGCTAAATTGGTTCCAGATGCCTGTTGAAGGCAGAAATTTGTCGGTTGTGGTATAGGCCCGTACATCTTCAGGGGCATTGGTGGTATAGGTATAGACCACCTCGCCGTTAGGCCCGCATGTCAGCACCTCACTCTTTTTCTTCGTGTCGTAGCGCTGCGGGAACTTCAGCACCAGCGTGGCTCCAGCCACTGGCTGTCCGGTGGTTCCGCTCACGACGGCATAGCGTATCTTCTTCTCCGGCATTTCCTGTGAGAGCACATACAAGTCACTCACGTAGTAAAGGCAGCGCTGCGGTTGGATGTTCTTATTGTCGGTAGTCATCTCAATCATGTAAATGCCTACTGGCAGCCCCTTGATGAACATCGAGTCTTCCACCTCTTTATAAGAGGGGTGGTTCTTGTAGCTGTGTGTCTCAGTCTGTACCACGCGCTCTATGGCGGCTTTCAGTTTGGCATAATGATTGGCATTGCTGGGGTTCAGTTCCGTCGTAGCATCGAGTTTCAGCCTGCTGACGGTCATCTTCACTTCACCGATGTTTCTCACCATGTTGAACTCCAGTTTGCGTTGATGGTTAGGCAGACTCACCATGTTGCCTAGCTGGGCAGAGAATGATGGCTGGGTGAGACTCATCTGGGCGTTGCGCAGTTGGTTCATGCGTTGCCATGAGCCCCATTTTGCCAGTGCGTTGTCGATGTAGCGCATGCGCTCTTCTGGGGTAGTCTCGCATTGTTCCATCATGCTGTATCGGACGATGGCCACCTCTCCACATTCCGGCAGGTCGCCATACTGCTCTGCCAGTGAGTCGAGTGAGGCCACGTAGGCCGATGCCTTCAGGTCGCGCTCCCATGGCTTGTGATTCTTTTTCAGTATCTCCAGTGCCGTGATGAGCGAGGCGGGCCGGTTGCCGTTCTTCTCGTAGTAGCTATGCAGCAGTTCCATATTACCCGCTTCGAAGCCGATGACGCTGAGCAAGTCGTTGTAGAAGATGCGGCTGTCTTTTCCCTCCACCACCAAAGGGGCATAGTCGAGGGCCTTGTGCTTGGCCAGCAACTCCGGCTGGGCCAGTGAGCGGACGAAATAGTCGGCACTAATGGCCTCATGGTCGTCGCCCAGTTCTTCGTAGCTCTTGTAGAGATGCCCCAGCACGGCGGCATAGACCATCGAGAGCACAGGCTCGTCCCTTCTGGCATTCACCTCTGCCTCTCTGAGTCGGTTGACAGCCGGCAACAGCGAGTCTGGCGAAACAGCCATCAGCGATTTCGACATGCGCAACTCTGCTTTCAGCAGTTGACCGTACGCCTTTTCCGAGCGAGCCTTCTCCATGATTTGCCCAAGCCATTGCTGCTCTGTTTTCGGCAGATCTTTCTCGAGCGCCTCATCGGCCTGCTTCCAAAGGGTGGTATAATTGTCGGCATTCATAGGGTTCGGTATCATGGTCATCACCATTATCAATAGTAAGACAAATAACTTTTTCATACGCGTTGATGCTATTATCCATGCAAAGGTACGAAAAATCTACAGAATACAAAAGTATTTTGTACTTTTGCAAGGAATATAAATACTTATTAGCATCAGAAGCCCCCTCCAGCTCCAGCTCCAGCCCCCTCCAGCTCCAGCCCCCTCCAGCTCCCCCAAAGGGGGGAGAGTAGGAGCCCCCTCCAGCTCCCCCAAAGGGGGGAGAGTAGGGCTGACGCCAGTTCAAGGCAGGAGTCGCAAGAGGCAAAGGTATTGTCCAAACTCCCAAACTCCCAAACTCCTAAACTCCCAAACTCCCTAAAAGGGCTTCAAGCAGGCAGGCACCCTCCCCCCTTTGGGGGAGCTGGAGGGGGCTCCTTCTCACTTTACGGTGATCCACACCGGCTCGCCGCGTTCCTTGGCCTCCACGATGAGTTGTTTCAGGCGGCGGAGCCATCGTCGCGAGTTGAGCACCATGCCCTTCCGGCGGTTCTCGCCCACGAGGATGCAGCCCTGGGTGTCCTCCACGGTGTTGCCGGCATGGATGCGGATGCCCTTGAAGCCCGGCACGCCAAGCAGGATGGGCAGCCATTGCCGGAACTTCGGACTCCATGAGATGACCACCGCATAGTGGCCTTCGGGAATGGCAAAGGGCTTCAGCGCGGCCATCCTCTCGGGTGAGCTCATCACCTCGTATTCCGGGGTTTTCGTCTTCTGCTCCAGCACGGGAGGCTCCAGCGTGTCGCAAAGGAGGGCCATGCCCTCCCCGGACAAACGCTCATCCTCTACCTGCTTGCGGATGAAGAGCCTGCCAATGGTATAGCCTTTCCGCCTGGCTATTCTTGTCAAAACGAGTTCCATTTCCTTACTCCTTTTTTGTTTCCATCTCTCCATATCCACTCATATTAGGTTTAGTGCAACAATGTGACAATGTGACGTTTTGCTGTTCAGCCTCTCCGTTACCACTCAATGTAGGCTGGGTGCAACAATGTGACAATGTGACGTTTTGCTGTTCAGCCTCTCCGTTACCACTCAATGTAGGCTGGGTGCAACAATGTGCCAATGTGACATTTTCCGTCTTTCCTGAGTCGGCAGTCAGCATCTTCCTCCAATGCTTGCTGTCAATCTTCTCAATCCAGCCGTCACGAGTCCAGCGCAGGATAATGGTACGCAGGCCGGAGCCTCCGCAGAAGCCTTGTTTCAGCGCGAACAGGTGCTCCTTGGTGAAGGTGGTGGGCAGCCGGTCGAACACCGAGTGGTTGACGGTGTAGCGCTCTTCCTGTGCGCTTGCATACGCCTTCTGCAGTTCGTTGCCAAAGGCCTTCATCTGCTCGTCCAGACAGTATTGCGCCATCATCACGGCAAACTCCTGGCACATCTTGGTCTCGTGCTCCTTACCGCTCAGCAGATGGAACACCACCCCGCAGCGGAAGCCGATGACCGCAGAGCGCTTGCGGAAGGTGTCCTTCACCAGGTCGATTTCCTTCGAGGCCTCCTGGCGTTTCTCTTCCACCCACACCTCTATGGCTTTGCGCAGCCGGGGCGTGTCAACAAAGCCGCTACTGCCTCTGAGCGTCGTCACAGCCTGCTGGATGGTGTCCACATCCTTGTCAGAGCGTCGGGTGTATTTGGGCATCTTCGAGAAACTGGCGTCGGGCATCTCTGCCACCAGCACACGGCTCGACAGCCCGTTCTCGATGTTCTCCTTCTTGAAGCACTTGTGCAGGGCTCCGTTCGTCGAGAGCATCGTCCAGTTGTAGGCCACGTTCACCATACCGCTCTCAGCCATGTCGGAGTTGTAGTCCTGACCCCACTCGCCATTGTCGAACGAGAGGCGGTAGATGTCATACTTTGACGACCACGAGCCGGCACCGTTGGTCTTGCGCAGCGTGTCCAGCTCCTCGCAGAAAGAGTAGAGGCAATGGCCCAGCGAGTTCTTGAGACGCTTCAGCAGCGTCGAGCACGAGATGGTCACGGGTACCATACGGATGAGCACTTTCGGGTCGTCAGGGGCCTTCTCGTTGGCCTTACGCCCCTTCTTACGCTCCTTCCAATCCTCTTCCACCAGACGAGCCTTGGCGTCCTCAGCCTCCATCTGCCGCTTCCAGATGTCGATGACGCTCTTGCAGACCGACTTGCCCGAAGCCTGCTCACCGCGGATAATCGACATCAGGCCAAGCCGCTGGCGCATCCCGTCGCAGTATTCCACCTCCACCTCGTCGGCATAGGCGGCGGCAATGGGCATCACCGCACAGAGCACGGGCATCTGCATCGACGGAGGCACTCCCACCAGACTCTCCTTCAGTCCTTGGGGCAGGCGGCGGTATATCGCCATAGGCACTTCTGCGGGCTTGCTTACGGCACTTTCCGAAGGAATCTCCGCCTGCTCTGCCTGCTGTCTCTGCCGGCTGATTTCAGCCACGATGCTGTCCATCAGCCGTGAGCCCTTGGTAGGCTCCTTACAGGCCGAGTGGACGATGGCGCGCATCTCCTGTTCAGAGAGTCCGTAACGTGGCATCACCTGCAGCAGCCAAGCCTCGTTGTTGTCGCAGACAGACCGCAGGCTGGTAGCCAGACTGTGCAGCCGGTTGTTGCGCTCTCCCTGTTGCGGCTCACCATCATGGCGGCGCCAGTACTCGGCAATGATGTCGGCATAGGGAATGCCCTTGAACTTGTCGGGGAAGGCTCGTTCTCCTTCCTGACTGAGGCCGTAGGAACCTGCCTGAGCCGTCGGGTTGTCCGTGCCGGCATTAAGCTCAGCCTCGCCAGCCTCCGCACCGGCATACTGGCGTCCGTCAGCCGTTCTGCCGTCAATGGTCAGTCCGCGGTCGGTATAGGCCTTGCGGCGACGTGCCACCTCCTCGTTGCTGAGCTGTTCGTACCAGCCCTCGCTGCGGTAGATCTCATGGCTGGCTGGCGACACATAGATGAAACGCTCGGGTGTGAAGCAGCTGGTGTCGCACGCCACTCCCAGCGCCTTACAATAGGCACGCTGGGCCTCGGCCACGGTCATGCCCAAGGGCAGCCGGATGTCGATGTGCAGCTTATGGCGAGCCGAGTGGTCCATGTGCAGCAGCATGTCCTGCCACATGCCGCCTGGCTCGTTGTTGAGCTCCCTGGCACGCGCTATGGCTCTGTCCACCTCGTCCTTGTCGTCGATGTCGATGCATGTCTGCCAGGTGAACGACTCCGCGTCGATGTGCTCACGGTCGCGATAGTTGTCGCGGAACCTCGTGTAGTGGGGACTGCGGAAGGGCAGCATGCCTTTCAGCCGCCTCTGTGTGTCCTCGTCTGCGGTGGCGTTGATGCGCACGACCAGCTGTTCCAGCCTGTCCTCATGCGTCAGCGTGTCGTAGTCTGAGAGGGGGCATTCCTGGATGAATGCCCTCGTCTGCTTGTCCGACCTGCGTGGATTGATGGCGATCGTTCTTACTCCCATATCGTGTCCTCCTTTCTGGTCTTCAGGTAACTCAGAATCTCGTCGGCCTCCTCCTGATAGAGGCTCTTGATGAGTGTCAGCCCCAGTTTCTTGGGGTACTTGAACACCATGTAGATGAACTCAGTCTGCTTGCGCCTGCGCCCGTTGCTGCTGGGAGGATATTGCGGACGGGTCATTTTCACCACCCCGTGTACAGTCTCGTAGAGCACATCGTGCTTCGGACCGTTCTCACCATCGCGGTAGCGCTTCACGCGGGTGTGGCCGTCGGCATCCACCTCCACGCCAGCCCTGTAGCGCACGCGCCCGCCGTCAGTCACTTGCTTGTCTTTCTCCCACGGACACGGACAGACAATGATGTCGCCGTTCATGGTGAAGTTGGCACAAGCATCCATTTTTACATCCTGCGTCAGCAGGTTCTTCTCTTGTTTTTTACTATTTGTCATTTTAAAAGTTGTTGGTAAGAAGAAGGTCAGATTCTTTGCGCATTTACCCGGGAACATCCTCCTACGCCTCAACTCAGGTTAATAAAAATTGATTATTTACTTAATTTCACGAGATCGGTTGCCAATATTTCCTGGAACACCTGCCCCTGATACTCGTGCGTAGAGAAACGGAGCGTGGCTGCCACCACATCGCCCTCGTAGAATCTGCACCCCGCCAGATTGCCCAGCATCGAGCACACATATTCGTTCTCATACTTCGAGCCGCCCAGCTCGCGCAACACGATGTTGCACTTGCTGATCTGACCCGACTCACTCTTCTGACTTTGTACGCTGAAGGCCTCGCCCTGGCGTACCACTCTTAGAATTTTCACTTCCATTTGTTTTACTTTGCCAACGCCGCTAGTGGTCGATTGACATATGCAAAGGTACTATGATTATCCATGCTTTGGATGTAACTACTTTGAGATAGTAAATTTCAAGATACCATAGTAAATTACACCTCAATAGAGAGCAATTTCAGCAATTCTCTGGCAACATGCATTTGGCGTGGAAACACCCTGCTTCCTTTCGGAGCCTTATACTTCTGCCATTCCTTGAAGCCCTTGTTCAGAATGCCGTTGTTTGCACACGTCTTCTGAATACTCTGATACGTACAAGGATAATGCAGCTTGCAACCCTTTAGCAGGTTATTCATGCGTTTGCAAAAGGTGGTTATCTCTTTGTCCCAGCCACATATATCTACCAGCACACGATACACTGCTGCCCATTGTGCCCCAACTCCGAAGTGGCCTACCACCTTCAATACGGCAGTTTTTATCTCCTCATCGCTCTTGTGCACATTCACACGGTTGTCTCTTGCCAGTTCGATAGCCCTGACTACATGGTTGGCCAGTAAAGCGTTAGCCATCTGTTTCTGCTCATCAGAATCACCATTTTCTATTAGAATTATCATTTTGCCAGGTTTGTGAGGAAGAAGCTTTGAAACGTGATCACATTTCTCTTCGAAGATTTCTCGCTCACTTCACCCAACTGGTCGCCTCCTTTGCGACCGATTAAAAGTTTTTATATAATAGTATTTTAAAAAGCGTTTCGGGTTTACCGAATGCATTTTTTTTCTAAATTTAAGAGTATGTCCCGTTCGTGTCAAGGGCATGTGCTCCTGTTAATGTTTTCTCAAGAACTGCATTAGTTCATGAATCAACAGTGCAAATTTATGTTTCCGATTCCACTCGCCACTTTTATTCTTTAAACACTATGCGAACAAGTGAGAAGACGACATAAAAAAACACCCGCAAATGGAATTGCTTCCAAATGCGGGTGCAAATATAGGTGTTTTCTTACAGCGAAAATCCAGGTAGTGGGCTACCAAAATCCGAGGTAGTGGGCTACTTTTGTTCTGGCCAGATTGTATTCGCCAAATGGGGAAAAGCATCTCTTAAAATTTTAGCCACATATTTGCGGTCTGGAGTCTTGGGAAAAGATGATTTACCTTTCATAGATTGATATACCGATGTGAATTTATAGGCACCTATTCTACTAACAATCTCGGCTATGGCTTTATTTGTGGGTAAATTCTCGCTTTCTGTTTGCTTAGCTACATAATAAAGCATGGTAAAGAGCTGCCCTTTTGTAAACCCCTTATCATTATTATAAACATCCTCTTTTTCATCATCGTAAACATGTTCTAGAATCCACGCCTTTTTAAACTCGTCCAAAAAAGTGGAAAAACGAACTGGACGCTCAGGACCACCCCATTTTATGATGTCACAGCAAGGAGGGTCTAGATAGGCAACAGGATTACCTTGGATAACAACCTTATCCCATTCGACTTTCAATACATCTATCGCACAATTCAGTATACTTTCACTACCGATGCCATTTAAAAGCATGCTTATCGTATCACCATCAAAGCCGTTGGTCTCTTTCACCCAATCAATTTGATAGATACACTCGGGATGATGATTTAAATTATCTAATAATTCATCAATATGCTCTTGTTCTTTAATCTCTAGCTCTTCCAGTTCCTCTTTGCTAATTACTCTTTCTGTCTGTTGTATCATCTTTATCTTTATTTAAAACTATCTCATCACCACCTTCACCGCCTTCTGTCCAATCTTCACGATGGCCACCGTGCCAGCCCCTAGGCTTGTGCTAACCGTTGCCAGACCGCCGCTCATCGTGCCTGAGCCCAACAGCTTGCCCTCGGCAGTATAGACCGCCACTGGCTCACCATCCAGCTCGCCCTTCACGGTTATCAAGCCGTTGTTGGCGGAAATGAGCACGGGCACGCTCTCCTTCACGGCCTGGACGGAAGTACCATCAATCGCCTTGATGGTGCCAAATTCGCTCCACGGTGCCTTCGTTTTATAGTTGTTGATGGCGCTGGCAGGGACGTAGAGAGTAGCGTACTTGGGATAGGAATTCTGAAAAATACTTGTGTTTGTTGAAGGGACTTTCTCAGCGTAGCAGTAGACTTCCTCCAGCTTACTGCAATTAGCAAAGGCTTGGCCACCGATGTATGTCAAGCTGTTGGGGATAGTGATGGAGGTGAGGCTGGAGCAGTCATAGAACGCTGATTGTCCTATGCTCGTCACGCTGTTGGGGATGGTGATGGAGGTGAGGCTGGAACAGCCAGAGAACGCAGAGTTTCCTATGTATGTCAAGCTGTTGGGGATAGTGATAGAGGTGAGGGCGGTGCAGTTATAAAACGCCTCGTTTTCGATGTATGTCACGCTGTTGGGGATGGTGATGGAGGTGAGGCTGGAACAGCCATAGAACACTCTGTATCCAAAGCTTGTCACACTGTTGGGGATAGTGATGGAGGTGAGGCCGGAACAACGACTGAACGTCCCTTCCCCTATGCTTGTCACGCTGTTGGGGATGTCAATAGAGGTGAGTTTGGAGCAGGCATTGAACGCACCACTTCCGATGGTCGTCACGCTGTTGGGGATAGTGATTGAGGTGAGGTTGGAACATTCTGAGAATATATTAAGCATTGATAATCAACAACTTATACATTAAACGGTAGAGAGGTGGATTGAGGGTTGGACAATGTCAGAAATAAGGAGGCAAAATTAACGTATTTAACCTTTGTTTTATTTAAATGCATAATATTATTTCCCAAAAGCCTCCCCTATTTTCTTCAGCCCTGCATCCATTAATGGTTTCATTGTCTTCCCTAACTCCAATGTAACCTCCTCAAATCTATGCAGTCGTTCAATCGTGTCTGACCAACCAACACCTTCCAACACTTCCATTTGCTTCATGAAGTCATGTTCTCGATGTGCCCCTGTGTTATGCCGTATCTCAGAAAGCACAGGTTTCTCCTGTTTAAAGAAATCTGCCAGTTTCTTCCTGGCAATTCTGGTCTTGGCCAACGCAGCCTGCGACAACAACCTTTGGGCTATATCTTGATACTTCTTTCCGGTAAGTTCATTCAAATCTTCACACCATTCATACATCATCACAGAAGCTTCAACAGCTATTCTTTCCTTACTACTTTCATTCTTTTCAAAATATAGCAACTTCTGAATTCCTTTGGTCTCATACGAACACTGCTGGATTTGCGCTGCGACATTCAGTACATACTCCTGTTCCTCAAAAGCACGTTTCTTAACCATCAGTTCATGAGTATGCCACCCTGCAGTAATTCTCTCACCAATCAATGCTAATTGTTGCTGGCAATGACTTATCTGTATTTTGAACAGTTCAAGACATTTTTTCTCCTCGATACTGATAGCTTCCAAAGCTCCTTTTATCTCTTCGCCATCAGCAGAGTTCATTCGCTGTTCCAAAAAGTAATCCAAATAATTTTTCATAGTTTCTCAATACCCCCAGTCAATCTTCTCAAACTCCATCCACATCTTCTTTGCCGCCTCCGGCTCCACAGAATACACATATCTTATCCTACCTTCCAACCATTCCCTGCCATACGCTTTTCCATGCATCACCCTATCAAAATGACCGCGTCCGCCATATTTCTGGCAAAAGTGGATATGTCTCATAATATCCCTTTTATAAGTTCCGGGCACTCTTACCCGTCCGTCAACAAGCAGCCCCGTTACCATCTGCTTATTGCCTTGATGCAACAGTTCGGTCTTCTTTTCATTAAGCGTAAAGCCTTCTTCCTTAACAATTTTCCTTATCAAACTGATTTTCGGCAACATCGCCCTGTCATCAGCCGAAAAGGTCATATCATCTGCATATCGCGAATAATTGAATCCCATCTCCTGCGACAATCGCTTCATCCTCTTATCCAACCTCCCACATACGATGTTTGCCAATGCGGGACTCGTGGGTGCACCCTGAATCAAAAACGGCTCATGCCTTTGCATCAGTTCATCAAACAGGGCCTGTATCTCGGGCTGTTCTCCCAGCATATCATACTTGTAGTCATCGATTTTGGCAGTACACAACTTCGCCAAACATGATGCCACACTACTCTCATATCCCATCCACATAAATGCCGCACAAACCCGTCTTACATTGATACTCTCAAAGAAATTGCTCAGGTCTACTTTTAGCACATAAGCCCTGTTTTCATGCAACCTCGCATTCATTTGTGTATTTCTACCCTTCACAAAGGCCGTCACAAATTCTGGCTGTTGTACCTTACTTAATATATTCTTGTTAATCCACACCTGTATTTGGCGTAGATGCATGTATGGAGCCATAATACGTCTGTATCCCCCGTTACGTTTTTTGATGGCAAAGTATTTATAAAACACCGATGCCATAAACGCTATATGCACAAGGTCTCGATGACTCATGTTCAGCATAAAAGCCAGATGCGAAGTGTCGAAAATCACAGGCAGACCTTTACCGTCCAACACATCAGCATACCTCAATGCCTCTGTGATGAACTGCTGTGATCGGCCCTGGAATTTAGCCTCCGTTATGAAATCGTTCCTTGGGAATCCCATCTTTCTTCAAATTACTCTTTTATCAAGCGCCTTTCGGCGACTTCTGTGTCGCGCCCATGGGGTGTGACATAGAAATCATGTAATGTGGCTTTAACTTTCCTGCATCAAACGGACGCAGGCTTCTGTCTGTACAGATACTGCTAATCTAAAGAATTCAGGTCATCCCTCGGAACGACTTTGGTACATATACTTTTCCAACATTCTGGTCTGAAATGCTTTGTTGCAATTCATGCTCCAATATATGGTCTTTCTTCCTAATCTCTTCATAGATGGTACGAGCTTCACTAGTCATATTGCCCTTATCGTCAATCAAGCCTTTGCTCTTCCCTAAGGCTACTATACCTTCAAGGTCTTGTATGCTGATGCCTAACACTTGTGCTATATAGTAATCACTCCGTTGGTGATACTTCTGCGCTATCCAACTAATAAGCCGTAAAGAGTCTGTTGTGTGATATTGTCCCCATTCTATATTAGCCAACTTCGTATGTTTCATTGCCGACAACCAGAAATTCGAACTCATTCTCAACCTCCGGCCCCTTTCTATTCGCGAATTGGCGAATCTTGGAAATATGGCATTCCACTTCTTGTCCGTCTCTGGTATCTCCATTTCATACCAGAAGATGGGTAACGTATTGTTGGGTGTAGTATGCTCAAAACAAACAAGTGCCTGACTGTTCTTATATCCCAATGGCTTCAAATCCTCATTCTTCCAGTTCGGGAGCAACATCTCCCCTTTCTTAAAGCAGAAATCTCGAACCTGTATCATGCTTTTCTCATATCCGAACACAGAGCCTCTTCTTACAAATGCTGGTTTATGAAGAGTGCCATACATCTCGATTCCGCAATTTTCCTGAAGTGTCTTCTCGGCTTTTTCCATGTAAGCCACAGTCAAAGCACACACCTTAATAGGTTTCCCATCTACTGTGCCTTTAACATTCTTCTCATAGAATTTCTTAATAGACTCTCCTGTGCCAGAAAAGTCATCAAGCAATGCGATGACTGCATCCTTCTTTATATCCTTCAAATTCTTGAGGTTAAGCAGCGACAGCACACTCTCCGGCAAATTCAGTTTCTCTATCACTTTCTTAGCATGATAAGCCATTGCATGACCACTCTTCCCAACATTTCCTGAAGGCAAGATGTATATATGCTGGCCCGGATTCTCTTCAATAATCATATTTATTTGATATTCAAGAGTCTCATCTATCATGTCCGACGAATAATAGACCACCTTGTCAAGCACATTCAAGGCCATAGTCCACTCGCTCTCATCAAAATTCCTGAGCCAGCGGAACACGTCATATTCAGTCACTGCGTGCCCGAATTTGAAGCATACACTCTCTATCGCCTTGTTATAGTCCATTTACCCCTCGTAATACAGCGTATAATACTTATTCCCGCTTTTCTTGTCAACGCCACCCTCAATCTTAGCTTCAGGATTCAGCACCTTCACCTCAAAATCTGCCCCCAGCTTCAGGGTGTTCATTCTTGTCACGGGCTTCCTGCTTGCGGCTTTCTTCACCACATTCACCTCTTCCGAGAAATCTCCATACTCCTTCTCAAACGACTGTCGGTATGCCTCGAAAGCCTGTTTTTGCTCTTCATTCTGACATATAATATCTGCCAAATCAGCCACCTGTATGGGCTCTCCCGTCGAGAATGCCTCAGCAGTCTTTTTGGCAGCTACAGCGCTCTCCACGACCGACTGTTCCTTCAGTTGAGACACAAATCCTGTACACATCTCCATCAGTCGTTCGGTCTCATGGTAGTCATCGTTGCAATTCCTTACATGCAGGAAATTATCCACCCAGTAATGAGCATCGGTATTTGAGCCCGTATTATCTACAACAGCCACCTTATAGCCATTCTCCTTGTCCACATTGAACACGATGCAACCCTTTTCGAGTTTTTTCAGGTTCATGCCAATAGCAGATGACAGAACTAATCGGTTATGTTCCATCTTAACTGTCAATACAGTTTCCCGAACCTCTGACTTAAACAAACCAATGGCTTGTGCCTGTTCACCATCTACCTCACAGTTATCCAGCAGCACCACATAGAACTCTCCAATCTTAATATTCGGGTGTATGCTTTGCTCATAGAGGTGACGGGCCAGATTATTGGCTTGTTGCACGATACAGGTCTCGTCGCCAAATATCTTCGACACAAACCTATACGTGGGATTCAATTCCAAATCATCTATATAATAGAACTGTTTCCAGTCATCAAATTTAAACGAGCCATTTATCAACTTCAGGAATGGTTCCTCAACCTTCTCCATCTGACAGAGGTCGTCTGAAAATGCCACGCCATCTTCATTACTTTTATTACCTACACGCTGAACAACAGCAGCTTTTATATTTCCTATTTTAGTCATTTCTTCTATCAGTTATACGCGATGGTATCAAACCCTCGCCATTTCTAAATTTATATCTCGTTACAAATGTTTCAAGGTCTTTCCAATATTCCTCCCCTGCATGTTCAATCATGATAATCTGGAAATGACCGTTTCGGGTCATCTCCCTCATGAACTTATCCGTGAGCCTGAACGCCTCTTTCAACTTTTCACGGTCATCATTCGTTATCTCGCCATTCTTCGATACAATAGCTGTGTTCTTGTCTGCATAATACGGAATGCTCGGCTGATCAATGAAAAGAAACTGGGGTATCTGCTCGTTTCTGTTCTGCATCAGCAAGTTATGCAAACCAAAGAAATAGCACAGATGCAGGAACATATAGTTCGACTTACTGCCCACATTAGCCTTCGGATACTCCCCCTCATCCGTTACCAGCATCAGCATTTTCTCATCCATACTATAAACCGGTTTGTAATTCCAATATGCTTCTGATATGCCCTTTTGACACTTGAAGTACTTTCCTATCTCGTCATTCAAATTACCAAGAGCATTTTCATTCTTAGCTCGTAGCCTTACCAGTTTCTCCTCGATTGATGATATTGTCTCACCATATTGCACCAACATTTCGTCGGTTATGGTCAACTTGGGTTCCTTAGTCAATTCTTTCTCCATCCTTTCTGCCAACAGGATAGCCTTTCTTATCCAGACAATATCTTTTTTATCAATCTGATAAGGATTTAGCCTCCTCCAGTCAGCAACCAACTGTTGTTCCTGTCTGAGCAACTCGTTTTTGGCATTTTCAAAGTCTTCCGGGAGTTTCAGATCTGGCTCGTAGTTTTGTTTTATCCTTTCCCAGGCCTCAGTCAATTCACGCAGCAACTGACCAGTCTCTTGATAAGTCATCAACTCTGAGAGATGCTTCTTAACATACTCTACAGGCACAAGACTTTCATTTTGCCTCTCTAGCCGTTTCTGATAAATTTTATATTCCTTCTCTAACGATTCGAAGTATCCCAATCTCTCCCTGACTTTCACCAAAGCCATTTCTATTTCATTGCGTTGTCTGTTTGCCTCCTCATTCTTAAACTGCAGATTGCAATTTTCAACTATCGACTTGATGTTTGCAGCCCAGGCCGTCGGATTATCCCCGAAATCTGTTGCTGCACCCAAGCCCAATTCTTCCACTTGATTGGCTATCTCAACTTTAGTCTTCTCAAATTTATCTTTATTCTCTTGCTCTTTCTCCTGGGCTCTCTTTTGCCTTATCTCTTTTGACTGGGCGGTTTGTAGCTCCGATTCCAGTTCTCTCAACTTGCCTTCGTTTACTCCGATTGCCAATTTGAACAAGTCATTAAGTATCTTAGAATACTCATCCCTACGGAAAAAGCGCAAGTCTTGATAGGTGCTTTCTGTAGCAATAATGTCCTCCGTTAGATAGTTGAACACAAGATTATGACGGAAGTGTTGCTTCACCTTGCTTTCAAGTTTTAGCTTGGGGTTGATATGAAACAGTTCGTTCATCTTCACCATTGCCTTCGCCCTAATGTCGTCAAAGTCCGCTACAGGCTCATTAGGAAGGAACTCACCTTCCCTGAAAATCACTTTCATCTCTGCCGATTCAACAGTCGGCGCCTGTCTGATGATAGTATATGGTCTGTCATCTACATGGAACACCAGCCCATACCACGCAACGTTCTCATTAATGACATCCTCAACAATAGTGCTTCTTTCCGAAAGCAGACAATAGTCTATGATTTTCAGAACAGATGACTTACCTGTTGACGAGTCACCAGTTATCACATTCACCTTGTCTTTAAAAAAGTCAAGGTCTCTTGGTTCACCTCCTTGTCTGAACCAAAGTCTGATTTTTGAGATATAAAAGTTCATAGCACAATCTTCAAGTCTTTATACCATGTTACTGTATCTTTTTGCCCAATCATAGCTTCCAATTGAATAGCTGCCTGTCGGACATTTCCCATCACACCTTCCTGATAATTTTGAAGTTCCCATGCCATCTGATTCCCTTCGTTGGTTAAGCAGTATTTGCCTTCTGCCGTTTTCTCAATCTTTCCACCCATCAAAAGCATCGTTGTAGCATTCAAAAACACAGGCTGAAATTCCACGAATTTCCTGTTCAGAGCCTGATAATATGATGATTCCTTGCCAACCATCTCTTCGTAGTTGGTATAATTGACCAGCCTGTTTCTGATGGCTCGATCTGTTGTCATCACCACAAACAAATTGAGTCGAGCAATGTCCTCAACATCAAGGACCAATGCGCTCAAGATTGCACAAATGGCAACGCTTTCATTATTGATTATTCTATCCATCTTGCTCTCCTTGCTTTTTAAAGAATTCACGCCAGTTCTTGTGCCACCCAATAATACACTCGTCTGACAAGTAATAGAATGCCCCATCAGAAATAGGCTGACTAAGCAATTCATTACATAATTTCAGTCTCTGTTTCCTTACTTCATATAAAATGCTCTTGGCTTTTTCGACAATTTCTTCTTCAGTAGCAGTATCATCGAGTCCGTCATAAGCATTTTCAAATTCGTTTTCCCAATAGCCCGTAGCCTCTTCCATAAACATTTCCTCCTCTATATCCAGTATCTTTGAATTTTCGCGCAAATCATCAAACGTGTTTTTAAAGCTATAAAAACGACTTGCGCACTTGGCCACCTTGTCAGTCTGACTTGCGGCAAAGTCCTTGACTTTAATCAGCTGCTGAATACAAACAAGATCTAAAAATTCTTTCTTGTACTGTTGTTTTAGGATGCGGAAATCCAATTTCTCTTCTCTATGATATTGGAACACTTTCAGGAATCTCTCCCTTCTCTCCTGATAGGTATACGTCAACGGTTTACCCGAATCCGCTTGCTTTGAAAAATCTTTTACTGCTTCACATAAAAAATCATCGAAAACGACCTTTGCCTCATCTTCTGCGAACCAAGCATCTTTCTTAATGGCTTCAACACATTTGTTTAGCAAATCTGTTTGGGTAATTGTCTCAAATGAAATCCTACTCAGAAATGCCTCTTTCAACTCAAATGACTTCAAATCATCTATCATCATTTGAACAGTTCTACCTTCGGTGGTAGTTTTTCTCGGTTTGCCTTCTCCAGTAATTTCATCCAACAATTGGTCTATACTTTTTTTTGAGGTACTTGTCCGTAAATCATAACACAATTGGGCAAGCTTATTATCCTCATAATCTTTGTTACTAACAAAGACAAAACGATGTGTCTCAATGTATTTCCTTTTCTCTTCTGTTGTTCTGTTTTCATATTCTTTTCCAACGATCAACTTACGCCAAACATCCAAAGCTTTCCAAAGATCAGTTGAACGATTGGACAAATCCGCTATTTCGCCAGCGGCACTAACTTTCACCGTATGCTTAACTTGAACAAGCGAAATTCTTTCGCCACTCTCCACTGCCGCATCGTCCAATTTCTCAAAGGAGACTTCTTCTCCTTCCTTCATCCTCAAAAGGAGATAAAGGAAGTAATAGAACTGAAAGACAAAACCGCCTATCTTATCCATCGCAGTATGTTGTTCTTCTGCCGTATGAAGTTTCTTGTCTTTGCTCATAATTTCTAAATTATTATCAGAAATGGTATTCACTCCCCAAACAACTTCCTCGAGAACTCCTTCTGTTCCTTTTCAAGGTCATTTTGAATCATCTGGGCTTGTTTCACCTTTTTCTTAAGGTTAGCCACAAGCATTTTCTGCTCCTCTATACTTGGCAAAGGAATTACCAGCGACAAAATATCCTCAATTGTAACGCGCGGTCTGGCTATTCCTCGTTTGTAGAAGGACAATTGTTTCAGTACAGGCTCACTGCTCAATACCATAACCAGATAATCAGGATCCACATCAGGGCTGTCAACGGTAAACAGATAGTAATTATTTGATACTAAGGCATTATTCAGTTCCTTAGGCACTATTCCAACAGCACCTTTCACAGCCTCTTGCGATGAGATAATAATCTGTCCATTCTTAGCAGCGTATCTAATACGCTCAATGTGCGTGCCACTATACTCTTCTTTCCTATCTACAACGCCCAACCCCCAGCTCTTCACTGTCAGTTGTTTGTAGTTATTACCACTGCCTACTTTCGCTCTTTGTCTGTCGTGGAACATAAGATTCCGCAATCTACAGATTGGATAATTCCATCCCATCTTCTCACGTGCAAAAATCAAGTCCACGTTCCATACATCTTCTTCCAATAATCGGAAATAACGGAAATGTTCATCCTTGGGCACATCTATGCCCTCTGCATAAATAGCCTTTCTAAGATTCTGTGCGGCATCCTTAATCTCAGCCTCATCAGTTCCTGCCTTAAACAAAGTCGCAGAGCAAACATCCGATGTTGGGGCATCCGACCTTCTCAGAAACATCACATTATAGGCGCGCATATTAGAGCTCCCATTATATGTTATTCCATCAAAGCGGGTTATATTCAGGATCTGTGCATTCTGAAACAAGCATCTTCTGCTTTCAGAACGATGTGCCGAATACAAGAAATCATCAGAAACCACTAACGCTGCAATACCATGTATCTTAAGCATTTTAAGTATCTGACTGATAAGAATATCTTCTGGCTGTTTTGAAAGATGCCTCCATTCTACATCTCTTCTCTTTCCCGCGATACCATAAGTACGGTACCTGGAAGGCAGATGAGCAGCTACCACCTCGTATGGCCCGTTAGCAAAAGCAAATGCAGTTTCCGTAAAGTCCAAGCAATCCACAAAACAAGATGCGTAGCCATACATCAACAATTGCAGATTTGCCGTATTCACCATTCTCTGATTGATGTCGTAACCTTTTATCTCCAAAGAATGACATCCACGGACTGTTGCCTCCACTAAGAATCCACCTAATCCGCAACAAGGGTCAGCAAATGAACGGACCCGTTGAGGATCAACAACATCCATGATATATTTGTTCAGTATCGAAGGAGTGGAATATTCCGATAGATAACCAGAATAATGCAACTGGAGAAATTCTGTGAAGGCCTTAGCTTTTGCTTCTGGTTCACTTTCGAACAACGATTTGCGCGTCAATTCGTCCACCACATTCATCAGTGTACTCAGTTTAAGTTTCAGATAGTCCCACCCTTTGAAGGAATAGTCTAACTCAAACTCCTTAAACAATTCGTGGTAGTAATCCAAATCATCGTCATCCATTACCACCACATGCCCAACGAATTTGTCCAACGTTCGCTGGCTTTTCCGTTCCAGATATATTTCTATGAGCAATACCTTACATAGTTCTTCTATACTGGCCTCTAACGACAGTCTTTCGCCACTCCTGATAAGGCGCAGCGAACGTTCTAACGACTGTAGGTATTGCTGTTCTTCAAACTTCATATTATTCATACTCACAAACCGAGTTTATTGATTATTTCATGTAATAATGGGAGAAATCCCACATAGTCTGCTTTGTCAATCTGCTGATAGTTTTTCCCTAAAAATTTCTTGATGGCAGAGCTCTGCTGCGCCATCTTTTTCATCTCATAATAAGGAGGCTGACCATTCAAATTAAAGCCGACGATATTGGGTGTTCCGACATAACTCGCCGGCGAGAAATAGTCCTCTACAAAGTAGTCTTTATCAGGTTCCGGATCTGGATATTGCCGGGCATATTTAAATACTTCTATCTTGCTTTCGTAGCCTTTACTGCGAAAAGTAAGCGTTTCTGTATAACCACTCTCTCCTGCTCCGTCTTTATCAAACAAGATAACAACCTTATCCAAATAAGACATTACTGGTTCAAGTGAGTTTTCTAAGAAATATTCTGTCTCACCTGTTCCTCCCATACTAAAAAACGCCACATCAGTCAACTTCTCCAATTCGGGATAATCCCCCTTCAGTTTTCTTACCGCTTCACGGATATAATACACGTCTGTTTTACCCTCAGAGATTACAACCCGTCTTTTAAGTGTAAATAGGAAATTGTCCACGCTGGCAAACTGGTTATCAGCCAAATGCTCGATAACAATTTTCCACTCTTCCTTATTTACATTTCCTTCTTTTACGGTCTGCACGCTATCCGGCTTCATGTTTCTGGTCATCAGCGGCGAGTGCGTAGTCATCAGCACATGCCCTGGCGCTTTTTCAATCAAACCAAGAATCTTGCTTTTAGCAGCCACATCCACATGTGCATCTGGCTCATCCAGCAAATAAAAAGTATCGTTGTCCCCAATAATATAAGTCATCAGCATGATTAGTATTCTCTTCTTATGCCCTTCACTCAGCCCTGTTAAGGAAAGATTATTGCTTGTTTCTATCTTAATCTCCTTAATAGCTTTTTGTATCTGTATGCCTCGCCTGCTGTTTACTACAGGCATCGAGAGTGCATATAGCAGATAATACAACCTCTTGCAGAATGCCTCGTTATCCGTAGGATCTACACCAACATCAAACGACTGCACCTCCTTCATAGACAGTTGCTCGTAATACTGGATTTGACCGAGTATCTTTCTCGTGTCTGGATCATCATACCCTGGAACATCATCTAAATCTATCTTTACTTGAATCTGTTCTAGAGGGATGTTGCCATTCCACAGTTCATTCACAAAGACCTGCACTTCGGGGTTTTGCGAACACATCAGTACAATAAACGCAATAGCCCACTGATATTTGTTCACATATATTGCAGCAGGCTCTTCAACATGCGATATTGACGTTGCACTAAAATAATGCGCATAGCTATCCATCAGGATATTATTCCATAATCGCTGGTCTTCGCCGCTATAGCATGCAATCAGTTTTTTGGGCAGGTCAAGGGTGTCAATACCAACTACATTTCCATCTTTCGTGCATATCATATTTCCGCCTTGCCATTTCACTTCCGTCTGTTCATCAAGACTAAAACGATATGCAAAGCCTGGATCCCTATTCTCTAACAGATGAAGCATCACTGATGCAACCACCTCTATCCAGTTACTCTTACCAGAGCCGTTCGCTCCAACCAAAGTCGTATAGTTTTGAGTAGAGAAATCCAGCGTTCCTCCAATCTGTATGTTCTTATACTCACTTAGTAGCGTTATTCGTTTAAGCTTCATATCTGTTTTTAATTATAATATCTCCGTCACCGTTCCCTGCCGTTCCAGGCAGGGCTCTCTTATTGTCTTGTTTAATGCGATGTTATTACGGCCCATCGCCTTTCTTCATCTCCTCCTTATCCCTCTCCGATAAGTTCTATACATCTTCTCCCTAAAGTGGGCCCTCGAAATCACCGTCGAAAACACCTTGTCTGCTATCTCATATATCTCCTGTGAATGATAGCCTTTATATTTCTTGATGTCATTCGATGACATTTCAACCATCGACAGTATTCTTTTCCTAGTCTCTCTGTTAGTGAGACAGACTATATCACCGTTTTCAAACTCACCTACAACAGCTACTACTCCAATAGGATATATCTTAGCACCCCTCTCTACGGCTTTCATGGCACCATAGTCCAGGCGCACCTCACCTTTTGGTGGTTCTCGTCTCAATATATACTTCCTAATAACACCAATATATCTGTATTTATTTACCCCTTCACTCAAGATGTCTTCTGGTATCTTATTTTTAAGATCTTCATACAAGTCCTTATACACTGTATTACTAAGTATATCATTAAGTTTTTGGCGTTCTCCTTCTGTTGGCAAGAGTATGAACTTCCTGATAACATCTGCTTTCTGAAGGTTCACTTCTATCTTTTCCATCAGGTGGTCATCAATTGCACTTGCCAAATCATAACACATAAGAAATGCCGATGGATGCAGGCCGCTTATTATCTTCTTCGTAAAGACGCGATCCCATGCTATCTCTATACCGTCCAATTCATCTCTTCTTCTGTTAAGCGTGCGGAGCCTTAGTATAAATAGTTGTCCATCCTCACCCTCACTAAGAGCCTTCACTACTTTTTCAATTGGATATATTTCTCGGGCCGTCTTCTCAAAATTTTTATATTTCGACAGCAGCATTCTTCTGGTTAGATCCAATTTTGCCGGTTCCGTAAAACTATCGAAATCTATTTTCAGCACATCTGTCATGATGCTCTCCAAAAACTTCGGATATCTTGTTACATACCGCCTAAAGATTTCTGTAGCTATGCTATCATCTTCCTTCAATATGGCAGTCAAGCTCGTTTCTACTATTAAAGCACAAACCGAATCCTTTTCAGCCAGTCCTATCAAGGCTTCCTCATACGTAGGATGAGAGAATCTGTAAACAGGAATTCTTTCCCCCAGTCTCTGTATTCTATGGTCTTCCTGTCCTTTCAGTTCAAATGCAAACAATGATCCCTCAAACTTCGTCTTCTCAAAAAGGGCTGTTTGCACCTTCACAAACATCTCTCTTATCAGGGATATATTCTTCTTGCCATAGAGTAGCACCAAGTATAGCAGAATCTTTGCTGGTATTGTCAGAATCTTAATTTCTTCAGCAAACTGAGTCACCAAATCATCACTCTTCGCTACTTTAATAGCTTCAGTTAACTGTTGAATCTCTACAGGCTTGCTAAAGTTCTTCACAAGGTTATAAATCATCAGCGGCGATATCAACTGCCCTTTGTCTATGCCTTGCATTACCGTCTTCACCAATTCTTCGTGCCCGCTCCAGCTAGTATATGCTTCAATATACAGTCTTGCTATTTTCTTTAGGTCTTCTGGCTTGTACGATGGTTTCCTAACGTTTAGTTCTTTTTGGTACGCCTCCAACTTATCGCCAGTCAGAACTTCTTGTTCAAACTTCTTAAACACCTCTGCTCTTGATGTTATGATAAGCTTTGCTTTGCATGCCCTGAATTTCTCTACCCAATTACCAAACAGCGTCTTAAGCTCTTCCCTGTTTTCAAATACCGTTCTTCCAAATGGATCTTCCAAATAAACGATATCTCTTTCTTGAGGTTCAAAATTCAACAGATGTTCCTTCTGTTCGTCCCTATCCTCTTTGGCCATCCCATAAAACCACGTCGGTCTGAAACCTTTCTCATAGTATTCTTGCATGATTCGGATGGCTGTATATGTCTTACCGATACCAGGATCTCCTGTTATCACCAGCACATTCTCGTTGTCAAGCAGAGCGCACATCTCGTCATACTCTCTGGGCTTAACGTAGTATTTATCAATAAATAGGTACTTATCATCCGATGCATTGATGGCTTTGGTGAATTGATAGCGGTCATCCATCTGTGCGTTATCTTCCTCTATCACTTTCACATTCGTAACCGTATAGCCATTCTTACTGTTATAAGGTTTCTTATGTTCCAAATCCACCTCAAATATACAATAGCTCTTACCCTCAGCAAACTCATATATTTTGTTTGGCGGATTCAAGTCTGTACATCCTCTATCTACGAATTCCGTCTTATAACATTTATCCATAAAGGCAAACAGCGCGCTTTTCCCTTTCACCTTTACGGACTCTGATTCCACGTTACTATATACTACATACAATCCTTCTGGCGACCTCTGCACATCCGAATGCATAGAGTAGAAGAAATCGTTACTTTGAGGATTAAACGCTGTTACAATCAGGAAGTCAAGCGAATCCTTATCAAGTGCGTTCCTCAATAAATCGTTAGTATAGTCCAGACAGATAGTCACTGCGAAATCGCCGATTTTCGAGCCATGAATCACCTTCACCACATTCCCTGGTATAGCTCCATCTACACCTCCATTGAAACTGGACACTTCAAAGGGCGAAGGTGTTATCTTCTCTGTATTATACACACCATGCGGTGTCACTATTGGACAAACAGACAGATATCCCTTATCAGTCTTCTTATAATGCGTTCCTCCCACAATATACATATCATATTGCTTCGAAACCTCTAATAATTCTTCAACAAACTCTGTTGGTATGGTCAGTTCTGGGAATACCAGCAAATCCACGTTTTGACTTGTGGCTATATTAAGGAAACGTCGCAGATAAGCTCTGTTTCCCGAGTCATTATCCACAAAATGCAGCCGTACCCCTTTGGTATGATGCATCTTGTCAAAGTCAAGCTGGCATATCATCACCTTGACATTGCTCAACCTCGCATCAGCAAAGTTCTCTACTTCTATCCGATATGAAGTTCCCGTCTTACAGTCCATCATACATCAAGTCAAAACTACCCTTTACTACCGTAACGTATGGTTTTTCCACACTATGTTCCGATTTGTATTGCTGATATATTCGGTTAATCAGCAAATACACATCTTCCTTATTCTCTAACTCAATTTCAAATCCAGTATTCTTTTTTAGACAATATTTCAGCATCCTAGAGAAATCTACTGCTAGGGGACTGTACTTCTCATAAAAATAGCAATCTGTATTATTCTCTATCTTCACATTACATTTCACACTATTCTTGTCAAAGTCCCCATTCACTTTCTCTGCCACCTTTATAGCCAGAAGTAGCATATACACATAGCTAGAAATATTGGGAAGCATCACTTGCTGATTCGTCCTTTCCTCGTATGTAAAAGCTATCGTATTATCACCTATCACGAATTCGTTCTTATACGTCAAGTTCGTGAATGGAGCGCCTTCGTATTTTAACACGACATCCCCATTTGCACTGGTTTCCCTATTCCATTTAATAGGGTACAAACCTTTCTCTTCTTGCCGTTTTAAGGCCGCCATTATCTCCTGGTCTATCCCCTCTTTCCCAATCTTACAGGATGAGAGCAATAGTTCAAATGAAAATACTGCTTTATATTGTAATTCTTCCATACTCCTTGTTATCTACTTCAAAGTTAGTCCTCCTTCCTTTCCCTGTCGTTCTCCTCAGGGCTTACTGTCCCCAGCGGCCCCCCCCCGCTGGGCCCTTCCCCATCTAGGCACAAAAAGGAACCTGACAAACTGCCACATTCCTTTTACAATCTCCTTAATCATTTCTCATCAACATTCAGTATCCCATCCACCTCGTGCTCTACGAACGGCCCCTCCTTGCACTCAAAGATAACACTCCCTGGCTCTAACGACTCCAGCTTATGCCACACATTCTTAGGGATGTCAACCCCATAATTGCCACTCTCTTGACTCAACACTACATCTTCTATAATCGAGCCATCACCCCTATGCGTAGTCACCCGCACCTTCCCTCTCAGAATCACAAACGTCTCATCCTTGGTTGGGTGCTTGTGTATCGGCACCTCAGTCCCTGGCTCTACCGCATTGATAAACCTATGGCACAACTCATCCAAGCTCTGATGAAAGTTGTAATTCATCCTAAGCCTTGGCGATGCTTTTGCCTGTTCCGCCACCTTATCCAGAAGTTCAGTATCTATAATCATATCATCTTATATTCATGAATACTTTTCTTACATGTCCCCTCCTTCAATCTCTTCCTCGCGCAGCCCCATAAAAACTCCCAAAAATCACCCGCAGGGCGTAAGCTATAAAAGACTCAACGCGTGTCCCGCGTTACCAAAACCCACGGAAAGTCAACGGTTTCTGCGACTTTTCGTTTGCATCCCCCTATGTAGGGGGCCTTGGGGGTGGATGTCTCTTTGGTTCCTTTTCTCTGCGCCAGAGAAATGAACATACCCTTTTGGTTCTTTCCTAAAGAACTAATCTCCACACTCTTTTAGAAGTTCCGCCCTCACATATGCTATCGCCACGCTCGCCACACCTTCTATCTCCACTATTACCCTCTTACACCTCTTCACTCTCCTGATCACGCCCGTCACGCCCTCAAACGCGCCGCCCATAATCTCCACGCGCTTGCCTTCCTTCCCTATGACCGTCTCGTTGTCCAGAAACATCACGCTGTCGTCAGTCCGCGAAGCCACCCGCATAAAGTTCTCCATCTTCCTATCCGCCACTGTCATAATGGTGTGTTCACCAACGGCCGTATGGTCCATCATATACCTCAGCGGCTTCAGCACCTCGTTCCTCCTCTTCAGCTCGCTCACCCGATTCTGTGTCGACCGCACAAAAATCAGGTTACTGATAGCAGGCACCAGCACCCTCCGCAGTTCCATATCCCCGTCATTCTGCGATTCCACCACCTTATACCTCATCGGCACAAAGTTCTCTATTCCCAGCCGATCCAGCTCCGCCTTTACCTTCATCTCTCGCTGATACGTCACCCTCATCGGAAACCACGCCTTGGGGTCACCACACATCCTTGTGTCGCGTCCCGATTCTCTTCCCGTTTTCTTCGTCGTCATCATATCACTCTGGTCTTCAGTCGCTTTATGACTTCAACATTTCATTATCGATGCAATGTCGGTGCCGCCCGACTTCTTGCCTTTCAAGGCACAAAGATAGTGAAAAATTTCTATTTTTCTTCAATCTTATGCATTTTTTTACATAATCTCTCATGCCATCCTTTTCCGCTCTCATCAATCATCGCAAAAACCGTTATAAACAATTCGCCCCTGCAACTCCATCCAGAGTCACAGGAGCTGATTATGCACCATAAGTAGCCATTCAACATGAACCACCAGTATTCCACTTCTCTTCTTGCGTAATAGCCTCTATTTTTACAATATTCCCTCTTATTCAGCGTTATCTATTATAGAGTCAACACATTCATTCATGCCCAGGCAACCAAGAGTAACATCAGGAACTGAGATATATCATGTGATGATGCGAGGCATCAATCACCAGAACATCTTCGAGGAGCCAGAGGACTTCTGTCAGTTCATCAATATCATCGACAGAATGCGCACTCAGTATGATAATGAGGGTAACTCCTGTGGCACTAACTGCATCTATTACGCTTACTGCTTGATGTCAAACTACTTTCATCTGCTCATTCGTGAGCGTGATGAGAAAGTTGGTGATACCATCAAGAGAATTGCAGGTGCATATGTCTATTGTTACTCAAATCAAGGACTATAAGTATAGCTCCTGGTGTGAATACGATGGCACCGTTGAACCCGTCTTTCAAATTTGTAATACTCAAACAGTAGTAAACCGTATTCCATTCAATGATTTCAGAATCGCAGGCGTTTCCAATAGCAGCGAATTCCAAAAGCTCGACAGAGGAACCCAGTGTCAGGCATTCATTCAGCTTAAGGAATTTGGAGCATCTGTTCGTCAGCTTCAATGCCTAACAGGCATAGACCGAGGAATCATTCAAAGAGCAAGGTGAGCTAAGCATTTGCCTCAGGGGGCATGTATCCCCCACCTGTGTCAGATCTGTCCCTGACATATTTGGATATTGCACTGCTTTCTTAAAATTCAGGTGACTACACTCCGAGTTCCAAACTCCATTCATACACGGGCTGAATCTTCATATTGTGACCATCCTCCTCTATTTCGCCGCTCTCATGGTCAGTGAGTAGCAACAGATTTTCGCATTTGGTCTGTCTGGCGGCAAGCAGTAGGCCATTCTTCTCACGCTTGTAAGTATTTTCAGCAGAAATATCGTATGACACCTGTATGGCTTGTATGACCTGATTACCTTTGCAGACCACAAAGTCGCACTCGCCCGAACGGTCGTTCAGGTAATAGACATCCAATCCCTCCGACTTGCATTTCCTGACAAGGTGAATGGCTACGATGGTCTCCAGCCGATGACCAAGGTTCTCGCCCGCAAAGGCATTCTCGCGTTGGTCCATCATGGCCACGTCAACGGCATAGACCTTTTCCTGGACAGAGCGTTGCTTGCTCTTTTGCGAATACTTCTGAATGCCCACCAGCATATAGGCTTCCTTCAAGTATTTCACGTAGTTCTTGGCCGTATGCTCCGACTTGAAATGGAACAGATCAGCCAGATCAGTAGTGACGACAATGGCAGGCGATACGTTCAGGAGGTGATGGGCAAGGTTCTCAAATGCAGCCTTGTAGGCAATCTTGTATCTCTGCTCGATATCGCGTTTCAGAATGTTGTCCACCAATGAACTCACGTAGTTTCTGTTGTCGTCTATCATCAGCAACTCAGGGAAACCACCCTGCTTCAGATACTCGTCGAAAGCAGCCCTGCGGAATGCCTCTGCCTTCGTGGTGCGACGTTCTGTGTCCACATCTTTCATCATGCAGAACTCCCTGAAAGAGAAAGGATAAAGTGATATTTCCTTATTGCGACCAGAGAGGTGCGTGGCCAACTCGCCGCTGAGCAGTTTGGCATTGGAACCTGTGATGATAACGTGCATTTTCTTTCTCAGCATACGATTGACGAACAGATGCCATCCCACGACATTCTGTATCTCATCGAGGAAAAGATACTGAAAGTCGCCGTATATCTTATACAGAATCTCCAGCACGTCGTTCAGCTGATCTGCCTTGAGATCAACCAACCGTTCATCATCGAAGTCAGCGTATGCAAACTTCAGGCTGTGATTGTGCATAGCCTGATAGCAAAGCGTTGATTTACCGCTTCGCCTGACACCAATGACTACCTGTGCCTGAGTGCTTTTGAAGTCAATCAGAGTTTCTTCACGCCGCTGGCATAATGCCTCTTCAGCTCTGCTTTCCATTTCCTCCTGCTGGTCAGTAAGGATGAATTCCAATGTCCTTTTGTCAACCATAACGATGATATTTTGGGTGCAAAGATACGAAGAAAAAACGTAAAACGCGATATTTTACATAAAACATAGCATCAGAATACGATATTTTACAAGAAATAACGTTTCAGAACGCGATATTTTACATAATAACGCCACAATTTTAAAAGTGTAGTTTTGATGTTTATCGTTGAAAAGTGTAGTTTTTAGCCATCAAAAGTTATTGAAAAGTGTAAAAAACTGCTGTAAGTGCTTTCAGTTCACAGTAAATCAAGCTCTATCTGAACGATGAGTGCTCACCCGATAGAGGTCAAGTCGGGAAAGGACTACACGGACATAGTGCGCTCAATAATCTCCTGAATAAACTCCGATTTCATATGATTATAGCAATATTTCTATCATTCCTCAAAACAAACAAATTTCACCTAATAATACATAAAAGGTATAGGCAAAGGGAACGATATCACATAATAATTCGTAAATTTGCACAGTTGAATTAGAACTAAGAGTGTGTCCGACATTCTACAGGACAAGGCGTGTGTATAAAATATCAAAATGATTTGAGTGCATAGACCTGAGTCAGAACGACAAATATAACATGGTATAATATCAAATAGATGGAACAGAAATTCAACAATAACCGTTTGGACTTGCAGGTGCTGCGGGAGTTCTGCGAACGGGAGGGTGAGGAAATCGCTTACCGCAAGGGTGATCAACTGGAGCGCGAGGGCGACCCGTCACGATGGTTCGGCTTCGTCATCGAGGGGTGCTTCAAGTATGTAACGTATGGCATCAGCGATGACAGGGAGCATATCACATGGTTCTCGTTCGCAGGCGAATTCGTGGTCGACTATCCGACATTCCTCTACGGCCAGCCATCGCAGACTACTATCGAGGCGATGATGCCCAGCCGCATGCTCCGTGTGAGCGGCGAGCAACTGATGGACTTTTTCCGTCAAGACGCTGAAAAGATGGAGTTGCGCAGTGTCTGTGCCGAGCATTTGCTAAGGCAGCGCAATCAGTGCTACCTCGACCTCCACCGCGCCACAGCCCGCGAACGCTATGAGTTGTTGCTGCAGCGTTGTCCCGGCATTGTGGAGCATCTTGCCTTGCAAGACCTCGCCTCGTTCCTCTGCATCACCCCACAGATGCTCTCCAAAATTCGCAAAAACATCTCTTTCGGAGCACAAAAATAGCATTTTTACAAAAATTCACTGAAACTAGTTTCAGAGTTTCACCCCCGGCATCCGATTTTCGGTCTTGTCGGGGGCTTTTTCGTGGGACTTTCTGTAACTTTGTGGCTCGGAATGACTCTCGGAGGCGGTTACAGCATGACGTGAATGCCCCGAACGGGATATTTCCGCGAAAACGTAGAATATAATAATAGTATAACAATAGAACGAGATGATTATGAACAAGCAAAACATCATCACCATCATGCTTGCCCTCGTCGCAATGACGGGACAAGGGCAGACCACTAAGACAGCCACCATCAAAGGCTATTCGCCCGCACTGAAAGACAGTACAGTGGCAGAGTGTAGTATTGAAAATGTCCGCGTGGCATCTGATACAATCATTGGCGGACACTTCACCCTGACAGTTCCCGTGGAGGGACTTACGAAGAGTTATTTATTCCTTGCGGGAGAAGGATGCCCCAATCACCTGATGACCATTTGGCTACAACCTGGTGCGGACGTGAAAGTAATGGGTAAGGACTGTCTCTACCCATTGTGGAAGGTGGAAAGTCCACTGCCCGAACAGCAGACACTCAGCCGTATTATGGAATATGGTCATGACACGCTGGCAGAATTTTTGCGACTCAATCTTGCCAATGCTCCGTGGGACGAAGAGAGGCCTGTCTATATGAAGTATTTGAAACAGAAGATGGACGTTCTCCCCTCATTGCCGGTAGATGCTGCATCGCTCGAAGAGTTAGAAGGAGTGGCTATGATGGCAAGAAACTATACGAAGGACTTCCCGTATATGGAGCAGTTGAAGGAATTGGAGGCATCCACCGCCGCCCGTGCGCCGAAAGGGTTTGAAGAGCAACTGGCACTGATACACAGTCAGGTTTATCCGCCGCATATCTTACAGGTAGGTGAAGAGGCCATCGATGCAGAACTCATTGACATGCAGGGTCAGAAACATCATCTTGCTGAAGTGCTGGGACAGCCCGACCGATATGTGCTACTCGACTTCTGGAGTCTGGGATGCGGCCCCTGCCGTATGGCTGAGCCAGAGATGAGAGCGGCATACAAGCAATCGCAAGGGAAGTTGGAAATCATCGGCATCAATCAGGATAAACTCTCTGCATGGCAAGAGGATAATTTCAGCAAAAGCATCGCCTGGAAGAACTGGAATGACGGAAAAATGGGCAAGGCCGACATTGAAAATAGCTATTGTGATATGAAAGCCATACCCTATTATGTCTTGATTTCGCCCGACAAGCACATTCTCTGGAAGGGTGCTGGATATGGTATGGGATGGTTTATGGGTTTGCTTTCCGCCATCAACGGTCCCAAGCAAGACAACACTGCCAACCTCTCACTTACCATCCAGCAAGTGGATGCTGATGCCAGCGGTACCACCGTCAGTTTCCGCTATTATGGTCATAAGAACTTATGGTTCCGCATCGCCAAAGGTTCCTATCTTGAAGCAGATGGTAAGAAATACAAACTGACATCAGCCAACGGCATCACTCCCGACGCAGACATATATCCTCAAGTGAGAGCCACAGAAACCACAGAAGGCTATCTGAGCAACCTCTGCTACACCGACTTCACGCTCACCTTCGAGCCGTTCGACACAATTCCCGAAACCTTCGACTTCAAGGAAGGCGACGGCGAGGGTGCCTTCGTCATCCGCAATGTTTCTATAGAATAACAACGATATGACCAAATTCTCAATTCCATAAGGATTATGGACAACGCCCCGTCATTACCTACCCATCTGGCTGATGCCGCTGAGCAACGCCCCACAATGCCCCGGATTTCGGGAATCCAAGTAGGAAACGAACAATAATTGGTCGGATTTCAGGAATCTGAGTTGTAACATAAAGAGGTTGAACGAGTTTTCCCGAGAAATATAATAAAGGTATAACAATAAAACGGAACAAATATGAAGCAAACCATCATCACCATCCTGCTCGCCATCGTTGCATTGGCGGTGCAGGCAAAGACATTCAAGACCATCAAGAACCCCGTGGCAATGGCCTGCGTAAATGTGTCGAACGGCGAACTGAAAGCCCGCGAAGTTATCTTCAGAGACACAGCAACCACAGTACATTTCACAATGGAGTACTCCAAGGGACAAAGTTTCCAATTTGTCTCATCATCCTATCTCATGGACGAGGACGGCAACCGCTACCCGTTGCGCTCTGCCGAGGGACTGAAACTCAACACATGGGTGCAGTCACCAGAGAGTGGAATCACCGAGTTTACCATGCATTTCGAACCTTTGCCGAAGAAGATGCAGATATTCAACTTCATCGAAGGTGACGGAAACAGAGCATTCAAGCTGTTAGGCATCCATGATAAGAAGACAAAACTGAAAGTACCTACGATGCAGGAATTCGCCGATGCTAATCCGTGGACAGTGCCCGATGACTGGTTCAAGACCGACACCATCACGGTGAAAGGCCGCATTGAAGGCTACAATGCCGAGCAATTCGGATTCACGTCGATGGAATGTTACTTCGAGGATGTTTTCGAGAAGGACGATGCGACGCTGGTGCTCGACATCACTGACGACGGTACGTTCTGCAAGAAGTTCCAGGCCAGCTACCCCGTTTGCCAAACGTTCTATACGATGGAGTCGAAGGTTGGTTTCAGTGAAATGCCATTTTATGCACGTCCCGGCGAGACCATCGACATCACCGTGCGCAAGGATGATAATGGCAGGTACGTCTGTGTCTATAACAACGGTAGCAGTCGCGACGTTGAAAGGTGGCTCCGCACCAGCGGTTCGATTACCGATGTCCTTATCCCCTTGAGCCGTTGCAAAGGCAAGTTCGACGAGGCAAACACTCTGTCCGACAAAGTTTGGCAGAACGCGATGTACTGTCTGCAAACCGTGAGCCGACGTGAGCACTACACGCCGATGGAGATACAGTTGGCTTTGGCCGACGTACAGACAAGTTTTGCAGAGAGCTACATGTCCTACGCTACGAACCGCGAGTTTGCCCTGATGAAACAGGAGGTGCGCGATGGCGCGTACCATACTGAAATTCTCGACAGCGTGGAGTGGCAGAAGCTTTTCGACTACAAGAACTACTACCAGCTGCGGCGCATCGACTTTGACAATCCCCTGCTCTTTGTCAGCAGCGACTATTCCCATCTGCTCAACCGCATGCAGTTCGCACAGCCCGTTCGCATCGGCAAATACAAAGACATTGAGGACGAAAATGGCGGTGTTGTGGCTAATGTCGAAAACGAGAAGAAAGAGCTTGCTGGAGGTTACACTGCATTGAAAGAACTCATGGGTAGCGAACACGACAATCTGATGGCACAACTTTGCGCATACAAAGATATGCTAAGCGGTTTCAATTACTGGCGCAACAACGAGGATGTCATTCCCCGCATCCTCGCCGACACGACAAAAACGGTTGCAGAACGAGAGGAAAGCGTAGCCAGCATGAGGACACCCAGCAATATGATGCCTCTCTATCTTTTCACATTTGCCCACCCCTACGTCCACCAGAAGGCTGAGCAGTTCTATGCCCACAAGATGGCGCAGACCGAGCTCTCATCGCCTCTGCCCGATGGCCTGATGGCCGACCTTATCCGACATCTCTGCGAAAAGTATCCCGGCAAGTATCTCCTTATCGACTTTTGGGGGATGGGCTGCGGTCCTTGCCGTTCGGCCATACAGAGCAGCAAGGACAAGCGGGCTGAGATTGCCAAGCGCGATGATGTAAAGCTCATCTTCATTGCCGAGGAGCGCACCGCCGAGGGTAGCGAAGCTTACCACAAATATATCGATAAGTGGTTGTCCGACGAGGTAAACATCTGCCTCACCTACGACGGCTTTGCCCGTATGCAGGAACTTTTCCACTTCAACGGCATCCCCCACTACGAAACCATCGCCCCCGACTGCCGCCGTGTCCGCGACGATCTGCAATTGCAAGGCTTCTACAACTTCGACTACGAATTGACGAGACTGAAGGAAAGGCTGAAATAAAACCAAAATGAATATGAAGCAAACCATCATCACCATACTGCTCGCCGTCGCCGCTGTGGCGGCGCAGGCGCAAGAGCCGTTCTTCTGCACAGATTCGGCAGTTGTCCGAGGACGGATTGTTGACTATTCACCGGCGATGGGCTTTCAGAATCTGACGGCACAGGTGACGGACATCTTCACGGGAGAGCTGAAGACGGCGACTGCAGAGATACGGGAAGATGGGACGTTTGAGAAGCGGCTGTTGTTGCATCATCCAATCCTCAACTGGTTTTACACGAGCGAAATACATATCAGCAAACAACAAGTGCCTTTCTACCTCTGTCCAGGTGACACGTTGGACATCACGATATGTTTCCATGACGGCGATGTACCAGATTGCAAATACAGAGGCGGACACTCCGCAGAAGTCGCACGACTGCTAAAAGTCAGAAACGACTATCTTAGCCTGCAAAAACTCTGTCGTTTCTTTGAAGGTGACATCGAAGCCTACAACCATTTTGCCGACTCTTTATATACTACTTGGCAACGTAAAATCGGCGCAATAGCAGATGCACACCACTTCACCTCTTTCGAACGTCGGTTGGCAGAATGCGACATGGCAGCAGTCTTCGGAACCGCCTATCTCAGCTATTTCAGCCAGATACAGGACACGATGGCGCAAGATGACCCTGCGGCTCCGTATACCGCAGGCAATGCCATGATGGAACGGCTCAGCCTCCCCGAGATGTATCCTCTGCTGAGTCGCTTGCCTAATAATGATTCGCTCATGCTCGCCACCAAATCCTTTCAATGGTATTTGAATGGCCTCGAGTTTTCTGCACCTTTCCGCTATCCCTTGTTTGTCAAACGTGGGATGGCATGGGGAAACAGCAGGGATGAGGTAACGGAGCAGCTGTCATTGCTTCGCGACACAGGACGGAGGTTGTTTGCTTTGGAGAACGACGGGTTGCCAATACAGTTGTTGCAGCTCCATTGCATCAACGAGGCTATTGGCGAATGGTTGGAAACAGATACGGCAGAAGAAAATTTCCGTTCGACGCGATCATTCCTCACACATCCGACTCTTCAAAGAAAGGCACAACAGATTTTTGATGAGCAGGCCAATATGGATTCCACACTCCCCTTGCCAGAAGGCGATGCCGCACACTTTGTGAAAGACATCCTTGCCCTATACCCTGGTCGCTATATTGTTCTGGATTTCTGGGCAATGTGGTGTGCACCCTGTAAGGCTGAGATTAGGGCGACAAAGGAATTCCGGCATCGTCTGCAGGTACGTTCGGATGTCAAATTTGTGTTTCTGGCCAATGAGCGCAATCCCAATCGCGAGGATTACCTCGCATTTGTCCAAGAAAATCTGGAGGGAGAGGAAAACGTAGCCATTGATGACAACCGTTTCCATCAGCTCCAAGAATTATTCGGCTTCAACGCTATTCCATTCAATGTTACCCTCACGCCCGATGGCCGGATTGTCCGAGACGGGCTCCTTCTACGTGCCGCCGAAGCAGGGTTCGATAGATTCATTCTGATGCTGGAGGAAATGAAAGCGAAACTCGAAGAATGAACATGAAAACAATCATCACATCTCCCACACGTTGTTTCTATGATGTGTCCTTCCCGTTCGCCCGGTCGCGACAGGTCTTATTGAATCCAATGAAAATACACATAGAAGGCAATCTCCAACACAATCGTAATGAATGACAGGAGGGAGAGGGAGCCGACGATGTAGAATAGTTTTGCTGATAGCCAGACACCTTCGTTGTTCCTCACAATCTCCGTAAGTCGTTGGCTATGTTTCTGCCATAGTACTTCCTGCTGTTTGTATTGGTCGGCAAGCATCTGTTTCTCCTCTCCCAGCCATTGGGTATGGTGTCCCTGCATCTTCTCCCAGTCATCATCAGACACATTCACCGTCACCTTCAACTTTGTGGGCGCATCTTCCATAACATGGTCTATGTGCTTATTGATGGTGTCAACCTTGCCACTGATGGTATTCACGGCAGCACCGAGCACTCCTTCTTCACGCTGAGTTTGGCGGATTGAAGATTCCAAGGATAGCCTGGCATTGATGACGGCAGTCGTTGCCTTGTCAATGTCGGTACTCAACTGTTTGAGTTCAGGAACACGGTCGGCTATATTCTGTTCGGCTTGCTGAACCTCTAGTTCCTCTTCGACCTCGTTCATCATATTGTCGAAGTCGGTTATTGATTCGTTATTCTTACTTTTCTTGATAGCCATAATGTAAAGATTTATTGGTTTAACGGTGGAAACTACGTTGGCGTGGCTTAGGTTTGCACATGGAGTGAGCCATCTTCAGACATCGACGGGCATGGGCTCTTTCGTCCTCGTCCTTGTCTTTTCCCCATCCTGATTCAGGAGCAGAACCGCCACCACCTCCGCAAGATTCGGACATGGATGTGGCTGCGTCAATGTAGCCAGCAAAGAGAAGCATTGCAGTATGGGCAACAATCTCTACTGTGGCGGTATCATTGTCTTCTGGAACCTGAGCCTCATTGAGGAAAATATCCTTGACCGAGTTCGGAATCTCAACAGCCTTGCTGCCAATAGGTGTATCGATGTTGAATATAGTGAAGGATGGCAAAGGTTTTGCCTGGACTTTTGGCTGCACCTTGGCCTGGGTAGATGCCATTGTCTGGAAAGTCGAACGGACTGGACGGCTGCTTGGGGTAGCAGTCTGGGCAGAAGGTTTCGTTATAACCTGAGCAGGCTTCGGATGGAGTTTCTTCCATGTGGATTCAAGCTGTGATGTCATGAATTTGCGACCGATTTCAGAAGCCTTGAACACAGAGGCATTCTTGGCGATGGTATAGCCAACCAGATTCTTGCCTTTGTCGTAACGAGGTGTAACCTCATAGCCTTTCATGCGAAGCATCTTGAAATAGAAGTCAACGTCAAACTCCTGCATATTCTGAAGGGTGTATTCGCAAAAGTCCACAATCTCTTCTCTTCGCATGTCACGTATCTCCTTCGGCTGCTTCCACCCATGCCGCATGTTGATAATTTCCGCAGCCATCATTGCCCGCTTGTGAATATCATGGACATCGTTGGTGTTGCCTTCAAGGTCAACACGGCAGCAGTCCATGTGAAGGTGAAGCGTTCCCGACTTGGAATCAGAGTGAAGTCCACCCACATTCATTGAGTTGCGGAAATTGGTCTTCACTTCCTTCTCCATGCCCTTGGGGATGAGTCCGAGGGAGTCCATTGTCTCCAGACTTTCATCTTGAAGGTTCGCCCAGTCATTCATGGTGAAGTTTGCTGCCTCTTCCTTGGAGGGGGAGATTACAAATTGCACCATGAGACGTTCCAAAGCTCGCCCGACTGTCCTGTCCTGCTGATGCAACTGGCAGTGATGCTTCATCATATACCAGATGGCGGTCGGTTCGATACCTTCAGGCATGTGGTTTACCTTGACCAACTTTGCCTTCTCTTTCTCCAATGCGTACCTTATGGCATTGCCGCCGTAGGGTACAACTTTAGCAAGCATAATCATGGTTCGCTCCTTTCTTTGGTCAGTACAGGTGATGAAATATTCTCTTCGATGCTATACCAATGTTGGATGAGTTCTGCAACAGCACGAATCCACCATGTCATGAACTTCTCCGTCCTGAAGAGTTTCAATTTTTCCTCATCCGTTTTCTTGGAGAGGACGCTGGTGATTTTTATGAGGTCAGTCCTGGCATAGACAAGGGAGTTAAGGGCATCGACCTCTTCCTTGGTGAGTCGTTGACGTGGATGATGCTTCAAGCCTGTCTCGGTCAGATAGCGGTTCAAACTGATGCCACATTCCTTGGCAAGTGCTTTGAGCTGTGACCAGACTTCATTCGTACATCTGAAAGCATGTACTCTGGTCGCCGGTTTCTTGGTTATCTTCTTTTTCTTCATATTAATATCTTTTAATGATAGGGATGAATATAAACTGGATAGAAAGAAGGACAAGGTCTGCGAGCCTGCGAGTAGCCCGAGAAACTTTTAGGAGTGCAAGAACAGGGACACCTGTTTTGTACTACAAAAGGATTTCTCGAAAAGTCCCTCTAAAATAGCGGGTCTTTTAACTCCAAAGTTCCCGTCAGGGCTTATAAGTCCGTTTCGGCTTTCCTTGCAGCCTGTATTGGCAAACTTCCCTTGGGATGGTTGGGCAGCGCAGGTCGCAAACCAGAGTCCTTCAGGATAGTCACTCGTTGTTATGGAAGCCATTAGGGTTATAATAGCCATTAGGCTTTTGATGGTTGTCATCGTTGCCATTAGACGAGGCGTTGTTTGATTGTAGTGACAGTCCTTCTTGCCGTGCTGATGGGTCGTCTTTTCTTTTCCCTTCATTAGATAAGATAAGCTGCGTCTCAGCATAGCTCAAACGAGTTTGGCTCTGCGTTCGACTTGCATTATCTTTCTGACTGCCATCGGCTTCTACATGCGAAGAAGGGATGTCAGCAGACTGATGGGAAATGTTGTTCTGAGAAGAATCGGATGTTCTTTCATCCGTCACAGATTTACCCACATTGTTACTATCATTAGATTGTGGTGATAGGTTGGACACATGACCATCGGCAGACGGAATCACCCCCACGCTACTTAATTGGGAATTGTCGCTATCAGAGTCAGAATCTTCCGCACCTTTGTTCCTGTCATCTGGTACCTCCATAGTGATAACCTTGGCAGGTGGAACTTCCGCGGTGACGATTGCAGTGCCGTCGACATTCCTTCTTGTTGCGAACGGATTCTTTACGAACCTGCCATCCACATACCAGCCCGAAAAGGCATGAAGCGTATGGATGCGGTTATCTCCTACCTTCTGTGAAGAGGAAATACCCAGAGCCTCCATCGCCTCTATCAGTTTGGGAACCGTCTTGCGGTCTTTATCCCAGATCTTGGCAAGTCGGGTATTGTCAACCATCACTTGGCCGGGCAAGATTTCAACCTGTTGAACCTTGCTTATCTGTACCAGTTTCGTTTCGTGTTCAGCAAGTTCTACAAGCGACATGAAGCATTCCATACGGTCAATCTTGTACTTCTTGCTGCGTAGATACTCCAGCTGTTCCTCGGACAGCGTGAAGCAGTAATGAATTTTGTGGTCGTACATATTTGCTTGATTTTAGATTTTATCCCCGTCAAATGGTTTTACAATAGGTTGACTTCGTCGAGCTAAACCTTCATCGTTCCAACTGGACTTGTTCGGCTTGCGTTTGTGCGATACAAGGATGGCAGCGTTCTGCTCCTCATCCGTCAAAGGAATAGGATTCTTGCGGTTCGCCTCCAGCCATTTGTCAATCTCGTCAAGGTAGATGACCCATCGCTTGCCAGGCTTGGAACCGGGGATTTCCCTGTTTGCGAGTTTCTGATAGATGGTCGCAAGGGGAATGTTGGTGTACTCGGCAACCTGCTCTGGCGTGACAGGGCGGTGTCTGTTCTCTCTCTGCTGAGTTGGTCTGTTCTGAAGGTTCAGCAGTAACGCCTTCATGCCCGATACTTCATCCCGAAGTTCGGCGATGACCTGCGGAAGGTCATTGAACGTAAGTGGTTCATTACTCATATACATACACGACCCTTTAGTGGAATCGTGCTGCAAAGGAACCCCGTTACGAATCGGAGGGCAAGCCACTTTTTAATAATAGGTGCATCACGAAACAATCACGCAGTTGAGCCTTATTTTTGGCTGTTATTTGTGGATAAAACGAGATTTTGAAGCGGATTTTGACAATATCGAACATGTAAGTATAATGAATGACAATTGGGATTACGGCTGTTTTTGGGGGTAAGATTTCAGCGCAAAAGGGCATAGGCACATCAGGACCACGCCAAAGTTTGGTTTCTGATGTGGATCCAATATGAGATGTCTATGTATTGATATAGGAGAGGTGAGAAAGATTATCTTCAGTCTTTCTCTATGCCCAGTTGTGAAGGAATATGGAATAGCAGTCCGTCTGCCCCCTGGATGTCACAACGTATCTTGTCGCTGTTGGATGTGACAGTCAGGTTCCTGAGTGTGCTATGCGACAATGGTTCTCCACAGGCCGTTACGCACAATGAAGCAAAACGACACTCAATATAACAGGCGCAATCATCGTTGCTGTAAACCTTGCCTTTGCCAAGTCCTAATCTTATGGCAATGCTCCATACCAGATGACGGACATCGAAACTGCTCAACTTTGTCTTGTATCTTTTCCACTCAACTTCAGGACGGTAGTCGTGGTCCATTGCGAATCTCAACAGGTCTGTACAGAACTCGTCCATGTCTTCCTCATAGACAAAAGGAGACATGATGTATAGAAGGTATTCATGAATGGTGTCCAGTTTCTTCTTCTGGCTTTCTGCCTGACTTTGGTAGAAGTCATCAATACCTTGCTGATAGGTAGAACTGGCAGGAGCGACCGAAACAGTGGATGGCTCATTGTCGGGATTGACTTCTTCCGATATGACTTTGGAATCTGTAGCTATTGTCTTCTCAGCTATCTCCTCGACCACCTCAGCATTGCAGACACTCTCAGTTCCATTTGACTCAGCAACCATAGGCATTGCCTCCAAAAGAAAAACAGGTGCTTGCCCATCTTCTTCGTGAGGATTGTTGTTGTCTGTAGTAGCATTGATTTTGGCTTTCCTTGTCTGCGCTATTCCGACGAAAGCATACTGCACCGCCAAGTACATAGACCATAGGACAGTCACAGACATCATATAGATGACATAGACAGGAATAATGCCATCGGGAAGGTTTGAGTCTGCCCACTGGCTTAGTGGAATTGAAAGAAGTAGTACTGCAACTCCCGGCAGTATTCTTGTGGAGATCCATTCGAGTCGGATGGATGCCTCACGTGAAGTGATTGAAGATGGTGAATCTATTTTCATTGTCTTTATGTGTTATTGTCCGTTGTTCCAGAAAACACGCTGCAAAGTTATGAAGAATTTTGCTTATGACGTATAGTCTTTTCGTCTGTAGGCCAATGATTTATATTTATTTGTGAATCATACTTGAAGTGAGTATGATTTTCACATTTGGCCTTTTCCTCCTTTTTCCCCATTGTTTGATTGCCCAGCAAAGGTATAACGAAAAATGAGAGCCAATCCTGTTGGTTCCCATTTTCCCATGTGTGTGACCTGAAAAAAGCTTCTTTGGTTTCATTTCTCGAAGAAATAGAACCAACAAATAGGTTTAGCCCTGCCCGACTACTTTCAGCTGTGGAGTTATCTTTGGTTTCAGCGTGATGCGGTTGACCGACTCGCGCTTGCTCTCGTCAGCCATGTTCGCATAGATTTGAGTGGTTTCCACGTTCTTGTGTCCGAGCATGTGCTGGACGGTGTAGATGCCTGTTCCTGCATCAACCTGCAAGGAACCGAAAGTGTGACGGGCACAGTGGAAGGTGATATGCTTGGTGATGCCCGCGGCTTTGAGCCAGTTCTTCAAGGTAGTGCCTGTCATCTTGTCCTTGAAGTCGGGAAAGACTTTTGCATCGGGTTCGTATTCTCCGTCGTAGAAGCCGATGAGTTCAAGAGCCTCTTCGCTGACGGGGTTGTTCACAAGTTGCTGAGTCTTCTGCATCCGTACCGTGATATACATGCCTCCGTCACCGTATGGCTGAATCTTCTTCCATGTCAATGCCTTGACGTCGCTCTTTCTTAGTCCAGTCAGGCAGGAGAAGAGGAATGCTTTCTTCAATACTGGTTCCTTGCAGTCGGTGTTGGCAAGCTTTACGAGTTCCGGCTGTGACAGGTGTTCCTTCTCCGTAGGGATGGTGTCAATCCTGTCAAGGAAGCCATTGGGATTTTCCTTGATCTTATGGTCGCGATAGGCTGTGTGGAGAACGGCTCGGAAAGTTGACCAGTAGCCAGCAATAGTGTTGGTGTGCAGCCTCTGCTTCTTGTGGATGGTCTGTGGAGCTGTATAAAGGTATTCCTTGAACTTGTTGCAGAGGTCAACATCTATCTCGCCAAAGGTGCATTTCCCTTCGCAGAAGGCTTCGAAATGCTTATAGACATTCTGCCACTTGGTGTTCCTGGCATCGGCCTTCTTCTTGAACCATGCGAGGAAGTTGCCTTTCTCCTTCTCTCTGTCAAAGAAGTCATAGCGTTCATTCACGATGCTCTCATAGCGTCGGCAGCGCAGTGCTTCGGCTTTCTCTGTCATGCGCTCGTTGTAATCACGCTCGCGCTGGTTCTTGGGCTTGGCAAAGATGTAGATGCCAAGTGACTCATGTCGCTGTACCTTCATGGTTGACTCGTCCCTGTAGCCGGGATAGTAGTCAAGGTAGAAGCTCAGTTGCGTACCTTTCTTTATCTTACGTGTACGCAAGGTTACTGTCTTGCAAATGTTACTCATACTTGTATGAAATTTGTTTTGTTAATAATCGAAGGCTATGCGTCTCATAGCGGGTGCAAAGTAACTGCGTGATGGAAGAGTGGCCAACTTACCCATTCATAACTCATGGATAATTGCACTTTCACGCAGTTGATGCCTATTATTGGGCGTTATTGGAGCCTGTAAGCCCCGAATTGTGCCAGTCTGCTTGCCATTATTCGGTCTAATTCCTCCTTGACGATGAGGTTCTGTACACCGACTTTCACCTTGGTGATGTTGTTCGTCTTGACAATAACGCATATGTTGCTCTTGGTCAAGCCGTACTTCTCGGCAGCTTCTGCTGTGGTGTAATAGGCATCACTCGCCTTCAGGTCGGGACGGAAGATTTTATCAAGATGTATCTTTGAATAGTAGGTCCTGCCATATTCTCGCTTGGTGGAAATATGGCGGCGGTAGGCTTGGGTGCGCAAGGATTCCTTGGTCGTGGAATATAGGGATTCTGCCTCATCCGTTGTGAGCCATTCTGTCAAAGCTTCTATCTCGGCGGTAACTCCGAAGAGTGCATCCATGTGCTTTCGGCTATAATAGTTTTTGCCAGCAATCTTGCAAATGGGTACTTGGTTATTCTTGGCAGAAGTGTAGAGCCATGAACGCTTCACTTTGTAGATTGCCATAACATCGTCTCCAGAGATGTATTCAAGTGGCTCGGCAAACCGCATTGGTGATTCGCCAATCTGATTCTTGCCTTTTTTCAACGAAAGGGAAGAAGATGATGAATGGGATGATTTCTTGTTTGATGAAGCGCCTGGCAATACTCTATGATAAGGATTGCCAGCAAGCATCTTCTCAATGTCTGCCTTGCGGATGAATGCCATCCGGCTGCTGATTCGTGATGCAGGAAGTTTGCCCTCGTTTACCAACTTGTAAACGTACTGACGGGAACATCCCATAAGGATGGCTGCCTTGGAGAATGTGAGATACTCCTGGCTGGCGATGTCTATAACTGGCTGGACAGCCTTCAAAAAGTCCTGTTGTCTCTTCTTGCGCTGAGCCTTTGCCGCCTCAGCACAATGTTCTGAACAATACCTCTGCGAGCCGCTGTTGCAAGTGAACTCCTTACCGCAGAAGGCACATTTTCTTGTCTTTCTCATTTGACTCCTTTTAATGTGGTTCTACAATCAATTTCTTGCAAACCGCCACGGAGTGAACTTTCGTCAATCATTGACACCCATTGTCAACTCATTCCACAATGTCACGTTTTTCAAATGAGGTCACTTCCTTGCTCCTTTCCCTCTCGTTCATCAGTCAACAGTTGTCCACTCTTGTCAACCTTTGTCAACCCTGTCCACGAGATGGCAAAATAAAAGCCCTCAAAATTCTCCGCGGTAGAAATGCGTTGCAAAGATAAGCGGATTTTTGAGAACCACCAAAAAGCAAGTCCGAAGTGTTAAAATCTAAAAGTGGTTGATATACAACGGTTTATCTCTATGTATTTTTCATTGTTTGTGGTTGCTTAGAGGTCTCTAAATACATTCTGAGAATGCGTCCCACCCTATACTCGTCACGCTGTTGGGGATAGTGATGGAGGTGAGGCCAGAGCAGCCTATGAACGCACCGTCTCCTATGCTAGTCACGCTGTTGGGGATAGTGATGGAGGTAAGAGCGGTGCAGCCTAAGAACGCACGTTCTCCGATGCTTGTCACACTGTTTGGGAGGGTGATGGAGGTGAGGCTGGAGCAGCCTAAGAACGTATGGTCTCCGATGCTTGTCACGCTGTTGGGGATAGTGATGGAGGTGAGGCCGGAGCAGCCATAGAACGCATATTTTCCTATGCTCGTCACGCCGTTGGAGATGATAATGGAGGTGAGGCTAGTGCAGTTTCGGAACGCATACCCTAAAATGCACACCACTGAATACTCCACTCCCTCGTAGGTAACCTTTTCAGGGATAACCACATCTCCCGAATAGGAATTGTATTTGTTATCTTTGTATGTCACTTCCGCATACTTTCCTTTAATCAGATTATAGTAGATGCCATCAATATAGGCATCATAGGCGAATGTGTCGATGCTCATCATGCTGAGAAGCAAGGTTAGCAGTATGGCCAATAGTTTCAAGTCTTTCATTATTGTAAGCTTTAATTATACAAATCAGTATTGTGCTCTCTGATTGCAAAGCACAGAAAGTTATTACAAATGTAAAAAGGTTATCTCATCACCACCTTCACCGCCTTCTGTCCAATTTTCACGATGGCCACCGTGCCAGCCCCGAGGCTAGTGCTAACCGTAGCCAGACCGCCGCTGATGCTGTCAGAACCCAGCAGCTTGCCCTCGGCAGTATAGACCGTCACCGTCTGTCCGTCCAGCTCGCCCTTCACGGTTATTAAGCCGTTGTTGGCAGAAATGAGCACGGGCACGCTCTCCTTCACGGCTTGGGCAGAAGTGGGCGTAGTAACCGTAAATTCGGCCTCCGTCCATACCAGCGTAGCTGTAGCCACATCGCTGTTATTATAGCCAGACTTCATAGCATACACGCTGATATTATAGGTGGCAGAAAGATTCACTTCATTTTCGTAACCTTTCCTTATGTCCGCGTCGGTAATCTCATAGACAAAATCCACACCGTCGGTCTCGCAAGTGAACTTAAGTTTCTTGTTAGCATAGCTGATGGTTGGTGTGGCGCATTTCGGCGCATCGGGGTTGATGCCTTCCTCAATCGGTTTGATAAAACCAAACTCGCTCCAAGGAGCCGTGGACATATAGTCATTAATAGTGCCGGCAGGTACATAAAGCGTTGCAGAATGCGGATTATAACCATAAAAACTACTACCATCTGTAGATGGCACCTTCTCGGCATAGCAATAAACATCCTTAAGATTGTTGCAATTAGCAAAGGCATCACGATCGAGGCTTGTCACATTTTTGCCAATGATTATGGTAGTAAGGCTGGTGCAGTCTCGGAAAGCATAGCTTCCGATGCTTGTCACGCTGTTGGGGATGGTGATGGAGGTAAGGTTGGAACATTCTGAGAATGCACACCACCCTATACTCGTCACACCGTCGGGGATGGTGATGGAGGTGAGGCGGAAACAGCCATCGAACGCATGGTCTCCAATGCTTGTCACACTGTTGGGGATGGTAATTGAATTGAGGCCGGTGCAGCCATCGAACGAATAGTCTCCGATATTTGTCACACTATTGGGGATGGTGATGGAGGTAATGCCAGTACAACCAAAGAATGCCCCGTTTTCAATATTTGTCACGCTATTGGGGATGGTGGTTTTCTTGCAACCTGCAATAAGAGTGTTGGTACTAGTTTCTATAATTGCATTACAATTGTCCCTTGAATCATATATACTATTCCCCTTTTCAACAATAATAGAGGAAAGACTGCTACAGCCATAAAAGGGAGCAAATGCTATGCTAGTCACACTTCTGGGGATGGTGATGGAGGTAAGGCCTGTACAATCGGAGAATGCCTGATATCCAATGGTTGTCACACTGTTAGGGATTTCAATGGAGGTGAGGCTGGAGCAGCTTTTGAACGCCTCGCGTTCAATGCTTGTCACACTGTTAGGGATTTCAATGGAGGTGAGGCTGGTGCAACCATAGAACGCAGTCTCTCCAATACTTGTCACACTATTGGGGATGGTGACGGAGGTAAGGCCGGAGCAGCCTCGGAACACAGAGTTTCCGATGTTCGTCACGCTGTTGGGGATGGTGATGGAGGTGAGAATGGAACAGCCAGAGAACGCAGAGTTTCCAATGCTTGTCACGCTGTTGGGGATGGTGACGGAGGTGAGGGAGCAACTTCCGAACGCACTGTTTCCTATGCTCTCCACAGGATACTCCACCCCCTCGTAAGTAATTTTTTCGGGGATGACCACTTCTCCTGAATAGGATTTACCGTCGTAATAATACATATTATTGTATGTCACTTCGGCAGCCTTCCCATCAATTAGATTATAGTAAATCCCTCCGACCTCGAAATCGTAGGCGAATGTGTCGGTGCTCATCATGCAGAGTAGCAGGGTTAGCAGTATTGTAGCGAAGCTGTTTTTATTCATATGAAGATGCTTTTTATAGGTTTGTTTATCGTAGTGATATGCAAAGATACAAAAAATTACGGAAAAACGGGCATGGGAAACGGCATTTTTTAAAGGAAAAATGGGCTTTGGGAAGGGAGAGGCTCCTCCATCAGGGAAATTGTCAACCCAAGCAGGTAGCTATCAACCCGTTCAGTTACAGATACTTACAATATCTTCAGACAGGCTGGCTGCTGTCAACCGAAATCAGAAAAACAAAAAATGTCACATTGTCACATTGTTGCAGTTAGGCGTAGTAATAGGAGCCCCGACGGAGTCGGGCGGTTCAAGGTTCAAGGTTCAAATGCGCTGTCGCGCGTTCAAGGTGAGAACCACCCCTGCCCCTCCTTAGAAAGGAGGGGAGCTCAAACCTGCTTGAGAACAGTTAACAGTGAAGAGTGAATAACTCAAAGCAACAGTATTATCTTCAAAATCTGCATGACTTGAACTTTGAACCTTGAACTTTGAACTGCGGCTCCGCCGCCAAATCTGTGTGACTTTTATTCTTATCATCATCGACATCGATGATGATGAGAGGAAGGATAATAATAATAGTAATAATAATATTATTAATAATTATTAATATAATATATTAATATATGTTAATTTCTTTTTTGGTATTACCCCTGTCCGTCCTTCCGTGCGGGCGGACACAATATTACGCGCGGATGCAACAATGTGACAATGTGACAAAATTCAAAAACGGCATTCAAGCCGTGCGGAATGATGATAAGCCGACGTAGAGTAACTCTCTGAGCGTCTGGAGTTTTCCTCCACGCCGACGGAGCGCGCGTTTACATTTATTAACATGAAATTGCTCCGAAATTAACACTTTTTCACACCGTACAGTAGCCCCAAATTTGGTAGTTTGAAGAATTTTTTGTACCTTTGTAGTATGAGAGATGCGAGCTGAAGGGCCCTCAGAGCGCACTCCCGAGAGACGAAGAACACTACTACTAACTACTAAAAATGTTAAACCGCCTATGTTACGTTACAGACTTTACCAAGACAATCGCCGCAACGCCGCCAACCCCGGCGCCTGGTATGCACGACCCGCCGTATCGCAGACCTACGACCTCGACGACCTGGCTGAGCACATGGCCGCCCACGACACTCCCTTCTCGAAGGGCGTCATCTATGGAGTATTGACCGACATGGTGAACTGCATCCAGGAGCTCACCCTCGACGGCATCGCCGTGAAGATTCCCGACCTCGCCATCTTCTCCGTCGGCTTCAAGTCCTCGAGTTCAGAGACCGTGAAGGACTTCAACGCGGCCGAGAACATCAAGGCCTACAAGCTCCGCGCCCGTGCCACCGGCCAGTACAAGCCACAGCTGCTCAAGCAGAAGGTGAAGATCAAGCAGTACGACGAGTACAAGGTGACCAGCGACGAGCAAACTGAGCCGAGCGAGCCGTAAGGCCAGTTAACAGTTAACAGTGAAGAGTGAAGAGAGAACCCCCTTGCTCGAAGCTGTTAACTGTTCCCTCTCAAGCTAGAGTGCTCAAACCGGCAGGCACCCTCCCCCCTTTGGGGGAGCTGGAGGGGGCTCCTCTCCCCCCTTTGGGGGAGCTGGAGGGGGCTCTCCCTCCCCCTCGGGGGAGCCGGAGAGGGGTTCTTAACTGTTAACTATTAACTATTAACTTTTCACTATGAATAAAGAAACTTGGAAACTGATTCTTCAAATCATCGTGAGCGTCATCACCGCTATTGCCACCACGCTGGGAGTGAGCTCGTGCTACTAGCTCCCACTAATTCATAATTCATAATGCATAATGCATAATTAGCCTGCCGGTTTGAGAGGTTCATTAGGCGGAGTATCGTCCAAACTCCCAAACTCCCCCTAACAAGTTGAGAACTGAAAGCTGAGAGTTGAGAGGTGTGATTACCTTTGGCTATTGCTCTCAAGCCGGCAGGCACCCTCTCCCCTTTGGGGGAGCTGGAGGGGGCTCCTCCTTGAAGTACCAGATGGTTTGCACGATTCCCCGCATCAGCAGGTAGAGAATCATGGCCAGCCATAAGGCATGGTTGCCCCACGAATGACGGAACAGTTCGTAGACCACAAAAAACAATATCGCTGAGATGACCGACGAGACGAGCATGCCACGGGTGGCTGTAATGCCGATAAACACGCCGTCCCATACGAACGCAGTCATTCCCACGGCAGGTATCAGCAATGCCCAGAAAAAGTAGGTGCCCGATGCTGCGATGACCGATGTCTCGTTGGTGAGCAGCCGCAAAAAGGCGGTACCACCCAGTGCATAGACCAGTGTGAAAAGCACCGCCATAGCACCGCTCCACCAGAACACGCGGACCACCACATCGCGGAAAGCGACCTCATTGCGCGCTCCGTAGTATTTGCCGCCGATGGCCTCGCCGGCATAGGCAAAGCCATCCATGACGTATGAGAACAACAGGTAGAGCTGCATCAGCAATGTGTTGACCGACAGGATGACCGCCCCTTGTCGGGCGCCTGCTGATGTAAAAAAGAGGTTGACGGCCACGAGAAACAGCGTGCGGAGGAAAATATCGCGGTTGACTTGAAAAAACTTCATGAGTTCGGCATGTCGCATGGCAGTTTGCTGGGGCTCTTTCTTTTCTTCCTGAGTGGCGACAGCGCTTGAAGAGGTGGCATGAGGATAATAGCGTCTCAGCCGCCCGTAGTAATGGTGCCATAGGAATAGCGCCGTCAGGAATCCTGCCCATTGTGCGATGACTGTTCCCAGGGCCACACCCTCTATTTTCATGCCGCAGGCGAAAACCAGCGTCAGACTGGCCAGGATATTCACCACATTCTGCATGATGGAAATGAACATCGGAATGCGGGTGTTCTGCATGCCGATGAACCAGCCGTTCAGGCTGTAGATGCCCATCATGGCTGGTGCCCCCCAGATGCATATATCAAAATAGGTTGCCGCCAATGGTGTGATGTCGGGCGTTGGATGCATCAACAGCAACGCCAATTCGCGTAGGGGAACCTGCAAGATGATGAACACCATGGCGATGCCCAGTCCGACGGTCAGCGAGTTCACAAATAGGCGCATCACCTCCGACATGTCACGGCGCCCCAGAGCCTGCGAGGTCATGCCGCTGGTGCCCATGCGTAGGAAACCGAACAGCCAGTATAGCAGGTTGAAAATCATCGAGCCTACGGCAATAGCCCCAATATAGGCGGCACTGCCCATGTGGCCTACGATGGCTACATCGATGAGACCCAGCAGCGGAACGGTAATGTTCGAGACGATGCTTGGCAGGGCTATTTGCAGGATTTGTCGGTTGCGCTGATGCATAATCGAGTGCAAAAGTACGAAAAAAATGATGACTTTCTGCATTTTTTTCATATCTTTGCACCAAAGTTAACTGAAAACCCATCTCAACCCCCTAATGCAAAGCTTATGGAAATCGTCATTAAGCAAAATCATGGTCAGGTGACCGTCTTCCTGAAAGGGCATATGGACTCGGCTGCGGCCGCAGAGGTGAAGAACGAGCTTAGCAAGCGGCTGGTGCTGTGCGGACTTATCAACCGCCTGACCTGCGATGCCCGCGAACTCACCTATATCTCCAGTTCCGGATTGCGCATCATGCTGCAATTGTCGAAGAGCTATCCTCATTTCAGCATTATCGAAGTGCAGCCTGACGTATACAATGTGTTCGATTTGACAGGCTTTACCAAGATTATGACCATTGAACGCGCCTTGCGCCAGATAACTGTCAATGAGAAAGATGTGATAGGCAGCGGGGGCGTGGGCACGGTCTACCGTATCTCCGATGACACCATTATCAAGGTGTTTCGCGAGGGGACCACTATCGACCAAGTGCAAAACGAGATTGCCATGGCCAAGGAAGCATTTGTGCTGGGCATGCCTACCGCCATCTCGTTCGATGTGGTGCGGGTGGGAAACCAATACGGACTGGTCTATGAGCTGCTAAACGCCGAGACGCTTAGCACCTGCGTCAAACAGCATCCTGATAACATCGACGAGTATGCCCGCAAATATGCCAGCCTGTTCCGCCAGATGCACCGCATCCACGTGCCTCAGCACAGCACCATTCCCGATGCCATGGCCCGCGAGGAAGCGGCCGTGCGCCATATCAGCCGTTATTTCGACACACGGTCGGTCGACCTGATGCTTCAGATTATCAGCTCCATCCCTCCCTGTGACCGGTTGTTGCACTGCGACCTGCAGAGCAAGAATGCCATGATGCAGGGCAACGAATTGATGCTCATTGACATGGGTGAGGTGGGCTTTGGCCATCCATTGCTCGACCTGGGTCATGCCTATTCGGCCATGGTCACACTGGTGGGCGATTACGACCAAATTATCGGTATGCCCCGTGACTACGGCAAACTGTTGTGGGAGAAGATGATTGCTTATTATTTCGAGGGATGTACCCCCGCCGTCATCGACCACCGCAATGCCCAAATCGATGCCGTCAGCACCGTGAGAAACTTCTCATGGCTGGCCCTGTCAGACTCATTCCCCGAGAAGGTCATCCGAGAGTGCCAGGAACTGTTTGATGAACGTATCTACAAGCGTAGGGACTATCTGCTGGCCATTAGCCGTACATTCAGCGATTGGACACTGTAACAAGCAAAAAGATGAACTGAGAGTTTTTTAGTAACATTACAGGCAATAGAAACGATGAGAAAGTTAGTTATCTTCTTGTTCTCATTCATGCTGGCAACGATGGTCAGGGCCGGTAAGCCTGTTACCGTCATCATCACTGCAGGGCAGTCGAATACCGCCGGCCGTTGTGTCAACGATTCTTTGCCGGCGTATATCAAGGCACTTAACGGGGGCTACCCGTATTGCCAATGCAGCTATACCAACGGTAGCACTCACATGGCAGACGACGAAGGCTTGTTCCGTCCGTTCTGGCCTTCGTTCAGACACAAAAGCGGGGCATTTCAGGCACAAAAATAGAGTATTTTTGTCATTGAAATAAATTCAGTATGTTTTTTCTGGCTTTACTCCCAGCATTGCAAGTCGAGTTCGGGCAACTGAGAGCGATGGAATTCGGGACTGGATATGCCTTTTCTTTTTTGCATGCGGTAGTCTTCCAACAGACGGAAGGCATATTTGCCTAACAGGATGATGGCGACGAGGTTGCAAAGGGTGAGCATTGCCATGCAGATGTCGCCCAGCGACCATACGACATCCAGGCTGGCCATGGCTCCAAACATGACCATCAGTCCACCTGAAAGGAGCCGGTAGAAGAGCATCGCACGGGGGGAGCGAGTGAGAAAACGGACATTGGCCTCACCGTAGTAATAATTGCCAATGATGCTTGAGAAAGCAAACAGGAAAATAGCCACGGCAATGAATATGGGACCGGTCGCACCCATCTCTGCCTTGAGGGCAGTCTGCGTGAGGGCGATGCCGTTGATGCCGGAGGTGGTGTCGATGCCGCTGAACAGAATGATGAACGCTGTGCACGAGCAGACGACCAGTGTGTCGGTGAACACACCCAGTGCCTGGATGAGTCCCTGTTTGACTGGGTGCGACGTGGATGCAGTGGCTGCCACATTAGGCGCGGATCCCTCGCCAGCCTCATTGGAGAACAGACCGCGCTTGATACCGTTCATCATGGTGGCGCCTATGCCCCCACCAGCCACTTGTGCGGCACCAAAGGCATCTTCGAAAATGAGGCGGAAGACATCGGGGATGAGCTGGATGTTCATGAGGATGACGACCAAGGCCAGTGCCAGATAGCCGATGGCCATGACGGGCACAAGTACACTACTCACACGGGCAATGCGGTGGATGCCGCCGAAGACAACAAAAAGTGACAGGATAACCAGAACAACACCCACCCAAAGAGAATCGAAGCCGAAGGCGTGTTCCATGGCTCCGCAGATGGTGTTGCTCTGAATGGAATTGTAGGAGAGACCGAACGTGACAGTGATGAGCACGGCAAAAAGCTTGGCCATCCACGGTTTGTGCAGTCCCTGTTGGATGTAGTAGGCAGGACCTCCGATGAACGAGTCTTTGGAACGGAGCTTGAACAGTTGTGCCAGAGTACTCTCGACAAAGGCTGTGGCCGACCCCAGCAGGGCCAGCAGCCACATCCAGAACACCGAGCCGGGGCCACCAATGGCGATGGCAGTAGCCACACCTGCCAGATTACCTGTTCCAACACGTGTGGCTACGCCCACGGCAAATGCCTGGAATGAGGAGATGTGATGCGCCCCGTCGTGCTTGTTTGTTGACTCATTCAGCAGGCGGAACATCTCGCCCAACATGCGAAACTGGACAAAACGGCTGCGCCACGTGAACCACACTGCACAGACGATGAGCATACCTATTAGCAGGTAAGTCCATAACGCGTCGTTCATCATGGTAAGCACCCGGTTGAACCATCCGTCGGGCGAGAGCAGCTCGTTCATCGTGCCATTTTGTAAATCTTACGCATGTCGTCGGTGGCAATCTTCTCGATAGAACCGAGCACCACAGTGTTATCGCGGCTGCACTTGCGCACCATCACGTCAATCTCGTCGTCGGTAATGTCACGGCCCAGCAGCTCGTGTATATTGGTAGGCATGCCAATCTGGCGATAGAACTGCTCGATAGCCTCAATACCCTTGAGGGCAGTACCCTCGGGGTCGGAGAAGTCGTTGGTGACACCCATCACATTGACGGCAAACTGCACAAAGCGGCTGATGTGCTTGGGCATGACATAGCGGGCCCATGAGCCCCAGATGGCGGCCAGACCGGCGCCGTGGGTCACGCCAAAGAGAGCGCTCAGCTCGTGTTCGAGGCGGTGGGTGGCAAAGTCTTTCTCACCGCCACACTCAGTGAGGTTGTTGTGTGAGAGCGAACCTGCCCACATGATTTGCGCACGGTTACGGTAGTCCTCGGGGTTCTTCATGACGACCAGTGCACTGTCTTTTACCGTGCGCATGAGTGCCTCTGAGATGCTGTCGGTGAGCGTCATGTCATTGAAGCGGCAGAAGTAGCGCTCCATAGTGTGCATCATGATGTCGGTGGCACCTGCAGCTGTTTGATATGGAGGTAGGGTGAAGGTACGCTCGGGGTTCATAATGGCAAAACGACAGCGGCAGAGGTCGCTGTTGACACCGCGCTTGTTGAGGTCTTCATCGCGGGTGATGACACATGAGTCGCTCATCTCGCTGCCTGCAGCTGGGATGGTGAGTACGGTGCCGATGGGGAGACACGACTGGGGTTTCTTACCGCACCAGAAATCCCACACATCACCGTCGTAACCCACACCATAGCCGATGGCCTTCGATGAGTCGATGACACTGCCGCCGCCCACAGCCAGGATGAAGTCTACACCCTCGCGGCGGCACAGTTCGATACCTTCTCTCACCTTCGAGAGAAGCGGGTTGGGCACAACGCCACCCAGTTCGACATAGGGGAGGCCTGCCTCGGTGAGCATGCCAAACACCTTGTCGAGCAAGCCTGAGCGACGGGCACTACCGCCACCATAATGTACCAATACGCGGGTTCCACCATATTTCTTAATCAATGTGGGCAGCTGCTCTTCAGCCTGACGTCCGAAAGCAACCTCTGTAGGAGCATAAAAATTAAAGTCTTTCATGTTGATAGGTATAAAAAGTTTTCGCAAAGATACAACGATTCTCGTAAATGCCAAAAAGAAAAGACATTTATTTTACGTCAGATGTTTCATTTATCAAATAAATTACTTACCTTTGCAAAGGTTATCTTAAAACTAACGCAGAGGAAATGAAAATAGGAGATAAAGCACCTGAGATTCTCGGTCGTGATGAGAATGGACAGGAAATCAAGATGAGCGATTTCAAAGGCAAAAAGCTGGTGTTGTATTTCTATCCGAAAGACTCGACACCCGGCTGCACCAATGAAGCTTGCAACCTGCGTGACAACTACGAGCGCATGCTGAGTAAGGGCTACGCCGTGGTGGGCGTGAGCGTGCAGGACGAGAAGTCGCACCGCCGTTTCATTGAGAAATACCAGCTGCCCTTCCCGCTGATTGCTGATACCGAGCACACGCTGGTGGAAACCTTCGGTGTGTGGGGAGAGAAGAAAATGGCCGGCCGCACCTACATGGGCACTATCCGCACCACTTTCATCATCGATGAGAACGGTGTCGTTGAGGACGTCATAGGCCCCAAGCAAATCAAGGTGAAGGAACATGCCGAGCAGATACTGGGCTAGGACGAACGCTGGGGCCTGTATGGTGCTAACGGCAATTTGCCTGATGGTTTTGTCATCGTGTACACCTGCGGCCACCCGCCGCGTAACATCGTCACCCCGCGCTATGTACTACTGGCGCACCACCTTCGAGCCTGACTCTGCAGAGTTGGCTTTTCTCAGGCAGCATCACATTGGCCGGCTGTATTTGCGCTACTTCGATGTGGCCATCAACGAACAGCACCAGGTGGTGCCCGTGGGTACTTGCACTTTCGCCGCGCAACAGCCCGATGGGGTAGAGGTGGTTCCAACGGTGTTCATCGTGGAGAACTGTCTGTGGCAGAAAACCGCCGGACTGGCTGCAAAGATAGTGAAGCGGGTACTGCAAATGTCGGAGACCAACGACATCGGACCCGTGAAGGAGGTTCAGATAGACTGCGACTACACCCTTCGCTCTCGAGAGCGCTTCTACGACCTGTTGCAGCAGATGCGCACCGAATTGAGAAAACACGGCATCGCCTTGTCGGCTACCATCCGCCTGCATCAGTTGCGTATGCCTCCTCCGCCCGTCGACGAGGGTGTGTTGATGCTCTATAATACCGGTGATGTGACGCGACGCTCCGACCACAATCCCATTCTTGATATGCGTGATGTGGCACCTTATGTGCGTTACCTTTCTGACTACCAGCTGCCTTTGACGGCGGCTTACCCGCTGTTCGAATGGAAGGTGATGTTTCACCACGATACGTTCCGGCACATTGCCTACAACAGCGTCGACGAGCAGTGCAAACTGAAAGGAGACACACTGATACACTGGCAATGCACAGCCGATGACATTGTGAGGGTGAAGGAGGCTGTGGAAAAGGAGAGGAAAGACCTGGGCTGCCGGGTTACCTTATATCATTTAGACCATCAGTTGTTGAATCATTTCAAAAAAGAAGACTATGAGAAGATTTTTGATGAGTAGCTTACTGATTGCCGTGGCCATGCAAGTCATGGCCTGTGCTATTCCTGCGTTTCACGACTATTATCTTTTCAGCGTTTATAGCCGCGACCTGAGTACCCACTTTGAGGAGCGCAGCAACCAGAACTGGGCTGCTTACACTAACGGGGAGGTGACGAGATTTGACTACGAGGCCCTGCTCGGTTATGCTCAGCGCAAGGGCGACAAGCAGATGGTGAACTATGTGAGGTTGCTCAACGAGTATGCCAACGGCATCTGCGAGCAGCTGAGCGATCCTTGGGACTATCCCACCAAAGAGCAGATGGTGAAATATAAGGCTCGGCTGCGGGCCATCAAAGCCAGTGCACAGACCGCCTTGCGCAGCCGTCTGCGTAGTCAGAATGCTCTGTTGGTGATGCGCTGTAACATGATACTCGGACTGCATCAAGAGAATATAGGCTTTTGGAATGAGTGGCAGCAGAAGCTGCCCAATTCTGTCTACCGCGACATGATGCGTAATATCTATGCCGGAGCGCTCTGTCACACGGGTCAGCAAGACAAGGCCTGTGAGATTTTTGCTGAGCAGGGCGACATGACCAGCATCCGCTACTGCATGTACAACAACCTCTCGTACGAGGGAATCAAGAAAGTGTACGACCAGAATATCAACTCGCCCGCACTGCCATGGTTGGTTCAGAACTATGTGAACGATGCCCAGACCACCCTTAGCGAGGCCGACAACCCCTACGACCCGCAGCCGCTGGTCGACTCGTATCGTAAGGGAGTGAACAGTTTCATCAAACTAGCCAACGAGGCTGCCACCAAGAGCCGGCAGCCTGCCCTTTGGAAGGCTGCAGCTGCTTGGATGGAGTATATGTTCGGCAGTCGACAGAAAGCCCAGAAATACATCGACGAGGCCGTGAAGATGGAGGGTACACAGCGAATGAAGGACAATGCCCGTGCCATCCGCTTCTACATCTCGTCGGCCAATGCCCGGCCAGGCAAAGCCTTCGACGACTATGTGGCAGGCGAACTGAAGTGGCTCCGACAGAAGAGCAAGGAAGACAATCCCACCCAGGAGACCTGGAACTACCATTATAATGAGGTGGCTGAGCGCACCATCTTCGAGGTCTTAGCCGACAAGTATGACCAGTGGCAGCGCCCAGAGATAGGCATTGCCCTCTTTGGCTATGTGGACAGTCATTTTGGCGATGTTGTAGGCAGCCAGCCCGACTATGAATGGAACCCACATTACAGCGACTATACCTTCGTGCGACTCGACCAAAATGGGCCGCAGGCCGTAGAGCGTTATCTCACCTTTACCAAGAAGAAAACCGACAACGAACTGGAACAGTATCTCTTGCGTTACATCTACCGTAATGAGGACTACCTGAACGACCTGATTGGCACGAAGTATATCTCGAGAATGGAGTGGAACAAAGCCTTGGATTATCTGAAGAAAGTGCCGCTCACCTTCCTGGACGGACAGAACATCTGCGAGTATATGGCCAAGCGCTCGTTCACCACTGAGCAGTGGCGCAAAAGCCAGTTGAAAGAGATGTCGGACATGCCTAAGAGAACCCATCTGACGAGCAACAAGAAAATAGATTTCGTCAACGAGATGAATGCCTTGGAGCACAAGATGTCGGTGGCCGACAAGGAGACTTGTTTGCAACTGGCCTACGACTATGCTGTGCGTCTGTTCCAGGCCAGCTATATGGGTGACTGCTGGTTCCTCACCCACTATGGCAAGAGCGTCTGCGACTCAGCCCGTGTCGGCGAGCGCGACTTTGTGTCATTGGCGTACGACTATCTGGAGCGCGCCGCCCAGAGCAACAACTTCCTGCTGAAGGAGAAAGCTCTCTATGCCATGGGCTACATACCTACCGACCTCTGGTATGATGAGGAGTGGGATGAGACGGAATTTAAATATTATAAGAAGGTGCGCCCGCAGAGCAAGCAATACCGCGACTTGAGCAAGTTGCTGTCGCTCTACGAAAGCCATCCCATGAGCGACTATGTGTCGAAGTGTGATGTGCTCAAGGAGTTTAGAGGAAACAGATAGGTGAGAGAATCCGGAAGGTCCGGAATTCCTGATTCCTCAGGATACTCTGAAAACTCTGAAAATTCAGAAGATTCAGATTCCTCAGATTCTCCCTCAACTCCCCAAACCATATAGAATCATTTAAACTTAAATAAAAACTTAGAACAATTACTATGATCAACCAACAACTGTTAAACCCCGAGAGTATCGTCGTCATTGGCGGCTCTAACAACGTTCACAAACCCGGTGGCGCCGTGGTGCGCAACCTCATCAGCGGAGGCTATCAGGGCACACTTCGTGTGGTTAACCCCAAGGAAGACGAGGTGCAGGGCATCAAGGTGTTCCACGATGCTAGCGAACTACCTCCCACCGACCTAGCCATTTTGGTCATCCCCGCCCGGTTCTGTCCCGATAGTGTGGAATTACTCGCCCGCGACAAAGGTGTGCGTGCCTTCATCATCCTTTCAGCCGGATTCGGCGAGGAGACCCACGAAGGTGCTGTCTTCGAGCAGCAGATTCTTGACACTTGCGAGAAATATGATGCCGCTCTCATAGGTCCCAACTGTATCGGCCTGTTGAACAACCACCATCACTCGGTGTTCACCAAACCCATTCCCAACCTCAACCCTAAGGGTGCCGACTTTATCTCAGGCTCGGGAGCCACAGCCGTGTTCATTCTGGAGTCAGCTGTCATCAAGGGACTGCAGTTCAACAGCGTGTGGTCCATAGGTAACGGCAAGCAAATAGGTATTGAGGATGTGCTGCAATATATGGATGAGAACTTCGATGCAGAGCGCGACTCACATGTGAAACTGCTTTACATCGAGAATATTTCTAATCCCGACAAACTGTTGTTCCATGCCTCTTCGCTCATCCGCAAGGGGTGCCGCATCGCTGCCATCAAGGCTGGCTCGTCGTCGGCAGGTAGCCGAGCAGCCAGCAGCCATACCGGAGCCATCGCCAGCAGCGACTCAGCCGTAGAGGCTTTGTTCCGTAAGGCTGGTATTGTGCGTTGTTTCTCACGTGAGGAGCTTACCACCGTGGGATGTATCTTTACACTGCCCAAGCTCACGGGTAAGAATTTCGCCATCGTTACACATGCTGGCGGCCCCGGTGTGATGCTCACCGATGCACTGTCAAAGGGCGGACTGAATGTTCCGAAGATAGAGGGACCGAAAGCTGTTGAGCTGAAAGAGAAGCTATTCCCCGGTTCTTCTGTGGCCAATCCTATCGACATCCTAGCTACTGGTACTCCCGAGCATCTGGGTATATGCCTTGACTATTGTAACAATGAGTTCGACAATATTGATGCCATTGCTGTGATTTTCGGTACGCCAGGTCTCGTACAGTTGTGGGAGACCTACGATGTACTGCACAAGAAGATTCTTGAGAGCAAGAAACCCATCTTCCCTGTGCTGCCATGTCTCAATACGGCAGGTCCTGAGGTAGAGGAGTTCCTGAAGAAAGGTCATGTCAACTTCAGCGACGAGGTGACACTGGCCACTGCTCTCACACAGGTGATGAAGACCCCGCAACCTGCCGCTTCGGAGATTGAACTCTTTGGTGTTGATGTGCCCAAGATTCGTGAGATCATTGGTGGTATCCACGAGAATGGTTATGTATCGCCTGATATCGTACGCCAGTTGTTCAACTGTGCCGGCATACCTATGGTTCCCGAGATGGTAAGCGAGTCGAAAGAGCAGCTCATAGAGTTTGCCAACAAGGTAGGCTATCCTGTGGTGGCCAAGGTTGTTGGTCCTGTGCATAAGAGCGATGTGGGCGGAGTGGCCCTCAACGTACGTAGCGACGAGCACCTCGCTTTAGAATTTGACCGTATGATGCAGATTCCAGATGCCACCGCCATTATGGTGCAGAAGATGATTTCGGGTACTGAGGTGTTTATTGGTGCCAAATACGAGCAGCGTTTCGGTCATGTGGTGCTCTGCGGACTGGGAGGTATCTTCGTCGAGGTGCTCAAGGATGTGTCGGCAGGTTTGGCCCCGTTGTCATATGCTGAGGCATACTCTATGATTCATTCTCTGCGCGGCTACAAGATTATTAAAGGTACGCGTGGACAGAAAGGCATCAACGAGCAGAAGTATGCTGAGATTATCGTACGCCTCTCCACACTTCTCCGTTTCGCCACCGAAATCAAGGAGATGGACATCAACCCGCTGCTGGCCACCGACAAGGAGGTCATCGCCGTCGATGCCCGTATCCTCATTGAGAAATAACCAATCTGCGTGTCAGAGGTACGTGCTGTGCCTCTGACACCTATATTGTTTTCACCCATCAAACCATCAAAAACCAAACTATGGAATCGACCCGAGAATCATCACTCCGCCAACCGAAGGGGAATGGCTCATTCAACCGCGGATGCGGCTGTTTGTTGCTGGCTGTTGGAGTAATGTTGGCTGTGTGTGCCATCATCATTGGCATCACTAGTGTCGTGCTCGACGTAGAGGGCGGTAATAAAAATGAGGCTGAGTGGGCGGAATATGAGAAGAACCTGCCTGTTATCGACTCGCTGTATGATGCAGGAGTGCCAGACTCTATCATCGGCGAGCTTTATCCTCAACCCATCATTCGTCAGGGTGGTTTCGCTACTATCTTTGGAGGGGCCTTTGCTTTTCTTATTCTGATAGTGGCTCTTATCCCCATCATTATCGGTGTTGTCATGCTCAGAAGGCACAAAAAGAGATCAAAAGAGAGAGAACTGGAAATGTGATAGTCGCGCATTGATTCCTCTGAATCACTGCTATCAAACTCCAGAAGGGTTCTTTATGTAAGAGTGAAGGTGAACAGGAGAAATGTCTGCTCTCTTGTTCACCTTCACTCTTTTCTTTGGTTAGCTTTGTTTTATCCCTAGATTCATTTTTCCACTTTGAATGTAATGGCTTTGTCGCGGGCTGAGAAAGCAGGGGCATAGGCACATTGCACCGTGACGGTTCCACTTTGGTAGGTACCTGGACGGTCTACATAGTAGTCAGTTTCCATCTCGCGCTTCCCCTTGGGCAGCATGTCGAAGAAGTAGTTCGTGACATTGTCGCGCGGAGATACATAGCATCCTTTCCGATAACCGCTAATCTGACTTACCGGTTCGAGACAGGCAGCTCGTTTGTCGGTCACTTGTACGAAGTCATAGTCGCGATTGGCAGTGATGACGATACGCATGGTTATACGGTCGCCCACTTGAAGGGTTACTGCTCCCTGCTGGTTGCTGACAGGCTTGCCATTGATGCTCACGACCTCGCGTTTGATAGAAAGTCCCTCTTGCGAGGCCTCGATATCGGCCACAGGCTGATAGAAACGTGCGTAGACGGCTCCCCAAGAGGTGCCAGGTGACGTTTTGCGCACCGTGAGCATGTCTTTGCCGGCAGCATTCTCGGTGGACTTGACATAGCCTAGACCGGTGGTTTGGGCGGAGGTCTGTAAGGGCTTCCCGTCGATGGTAATCTGTGCTGGCTGCCCATTCTGCTCAAGTGATGTCAGGTTGTCTTTCAAGAAAGCATAGGCAGCATTGACACTGTTGATGGGTGTGTCCCATGCCTGAGTGCGCTTCTCTTGCAACAGCCAACGCTGCATCTGTTCGATGTACTGTTGGTTAGCAGTGCCGTCGACCAGCTTCATGGCTTCGATGCAAGCCACTGACGTCGGAATCTTATAGTCGAACCAAGAACTGTAGGCACGGCGTGTATCAAAGTAGCGGCCTAGTTCGTCGGTATAGACCGAATACTCAATCATACTCTCCAGGAATTCACGGGCCTTGTCTTTCTCTCCGAAATGAGCCAGTACCACCGATGCGGTGGCCTTGCCGTAAATGGTAAGGTCGGCAGTCATCTCCTTCAGTCGGTCAACTACAAAGCGTGTGAGGTCGTCGGGAGTGCTTCCTATGAGAGCCCGCACATAGAGATAGTCGATGAGGAACTCAGAGGGTTGACATTTGCGTCCCGTTTCTTTCTCGGTGTTCTGCATGGCCAGTATCTCTTTGTTTGCCATCTCGCCCAAGAAAGAGAGGGCTTTGTTGAAGATGGTTCCTGCTTTTTTGTTCTCACCAATGAGCGACTGCTGGCGGGCTAGAATGTGGGCTACGGCCTGAGTGGCATAGACCGATGGGAACATGCCTGTCATCCATGCGAAGCTGCCGTTGTTGTGCTGGAGCTTGCCCAGCCGCTGGAGGGTTGCGGAAAGCTTTCCGTCGAGCTCCTCGGCATCGAAGTAGTCGGTGAGTTGTCGCATGTTGTCGCTCTCATTCTCGGCATCGAGCATCCACGGAGTTTCAGCGAGTAGGATATTCTTCAGTTCCTCGTTCTTTTCCAGTTCAGAGGTTAGCGATGCTCCATTCCCGTTGGTCTGGTGTTGTTTCCACTGCTCGATGGTGTTGCGTATGACGGGACTCGAATTGAGCAGCCAGCCGGCAATCGAGTTGGCATAATAGGTTGAGGCCAGCGAGATGGCATTGTCGGCCTTATCTGCAGCAACGGCGGGCAATGTCTGCACCATCATCCATGCGGGATTGTCGGCATACTCGATGGTCAGGGTGGGGGAGCCTGCTGAGGCGAGAGTCTTGCCCTGCGGGATTAGCTGCTTGAGGTCTACATTCACTTCTGAGGGTTCGTGTTGAGTAATGACACGTGTGTTCATCACTTGTTCGACATCGGGCAGAATAGGCAGATAGTGCTGTTCGCCGTCACTGAAGCCCTTGCCTGTTGCCGTGATGCGGCAGATGAGTGGCATGGAATTCAAGGCTTTGTTACTACGAGTGAATGCTGAGAGGTTGTAGGCTACGGCCGATGTGCCATTCGCACCGATGCGGAAGGGGTGTTGCTGGCTGAAGACCACTTTTTCGGTGGCAGGGTCAATCAGCTCAAGCAAGGTCTGCCCGCTCACCTCGTGCGCCGTGGTGTTCGCAATGCGTGAAGTGATGGTGGCCTCATCGTTCTGACGGATGAAGCGAGGAACATTGGGTTGAACCATCACAGTCTTAGCTGCTATGGCCTCGCCCTCAAGCATGCCGATATTCAGGTCTTTGTCGTGGGCCAAACCCATGAAACGCCAGGTGGTGACAGCCTCAGGCAGGGTGAACTTAATAGCAATTTGACCAGTGGCATCAGTGGTGAGTGACGGGTAGAAGAAGGCGGTCTCGTTGAAGTTTGTGCGGGGTGACATCTGACTGGGCTTTGTGGGGTCTGCAGACGCACCATCGTCTGTTTGGCCTGTAGTGCTGTCGACCATTGCAGATTCTCGTGCTATGGACATGTCCCTTCCTATGCGGCCGCCCTCAATGGCTCCACCCTTCATGGGAGAAAGCAAAATGCGGTAGCCGCCGAAGTCGAAGATGTCATTCCCAAAGTGGTCGAAGTGAAGATCGGCCACTTCACGTGGCTCCAGTTTGGGACTCTCGGTGTCTTTTATCCGATAGATATAGCCCATGGCCCATGCCGACGATGGCAAGTTCTGTCTGAGTCGGTGGTCGAAATCCCATTGATGACTTCTCAACTGCTCGAGCGACTTGTCGTAGAGCGTGGCTAAAAGCTGGGCACGGGCAGGCTTGCCATTGGATTGTCTGACGCGTAAAGTCCATGTCTCTGTCTGTCCGGGGATTAACTTGTCGCGGAAAGTGGTCCACTCCATCTTGAGTTTCTTTTCGGGAAGAGGACGCTTGATGGTGGCCTCATGATGATAGAACACAGTATCTTTTACCCAACTCATAGCTATGTTGATGCCTTCCTGGTACTCTTCTTGGTAGACGAACGAGAGCGTCTTTACGGCATTGTTCAGATCGAGGTGTCCCATGTCGACGACTTTCTCACCTGACAATACTGTATAAAGAATATGCACGTTGTCGCTTGAGCCAACTTGCACGTAGACAGGCTTTCCTTCGCGAGGAAACTCATTGGAACTGACGTAGAACCAGTCGCTGGTTGGAGCGACAGGCTTTGTGTCGTTGAGGCTGAACACCGTCATTTTCTTTGCCAGCGTATCGGAACCGCAAATAGCCACCAGCCGATATACTCCCGATGGTAGGGGAGTGGTCGTAGAGGTAATGGCTACTGGCGTGTTGGAGTCTACAGTGCGTGTGGCTATTACCTGTCTGGGATTGCTCAGCCGCTCAACGGTGTATTGCACACGGTCAGCAACAGGCTGTCCCATGGCATTGAGCAGGTTGAAAGTGACATTTGGCAGACTGTCGCGAAGCACTTTCTCGGGCATCTCGACATGGAAGTTGCGTGGTCTGCTACCTAAAGGCAGCACACACTGGCTGTTGCGGGTCTCACCGCCTAAATCAGTGACCTCGGCCGTCATCTTAAAATTGTAATACTCATTTCTGGACGTACCTGATGGCAGACTGATGGGCACACGCATGGTAAACACACCGTTGCCATCGGTGGTCACTGTCTTCTCTGTCAGTATGGTTTTGTTGTTTGTATGGGGGTACTGACGCCACCAGAAGTAGGCCTGTGACCGCTCCACCCGATAGCTGACTTTTGCGCCTTGTACTGACATACCACTATAGGTACGGGCCTTTCCTACGAGTGTCAGAGTATCGCCGTCTTGATAAGTAATGGTTGGTTTCTCAATCTCCACATAGAAAGTGGGACGCTTGTATTCTTCAACCTGGAAAGAGACGCTTTCCCTAGATCCTGCCGTCACTTTGTAGGTGCCGTTCAATCCTTTCTCAGGCAGTTGAAAGTCGGTGTGGGCTGTACCATAAGAGTCGGTTTCAACCATACGTTTCTCTATAGTTTTACCTTGTGCATTGACGAGAGTCAGTTCGATAATCCTGCCACTGGCAACGGTGGTCTTTATGCCACTGGTGTTGTTCACGCTGATAGCCGCCACATGCACCTTCTGCCCCGGACGGTAGATGGCCCTGTCGGTGAAAAGGTTGACAAACTGTTCGTCGTCTACCTTCCCCCAATATCTGAATGTGTTCTTGAACTCCTGTTCACGGTAGCCCCAATCGTCGTCGGTGTAAGCGAAGTAGACTCCCTTGTTGGCTCGACCGTCGACAACGGTCTCGGCATTTGAATCGCAGTTCACGGTAACAAACTTTGCGTTTTTAGCGCCATATTTGTCCCTTAGGTCAATGTGGGCGTTAGCCATAGGCTGGCCCGTCGTAGAGTTAAGTACCGCCAGTCGAGCCCCATTGTTGGGCAGTGGTTGCATGAGCAAGGCAATGTCGGTTACATGCAGGTAGTTGTGAATGGTGTCAAGTCGGTGGTTGTCGGTGATGTAATCGATGAAATAGACGCCGGCCGGCATTCCCTCAATCCACAGAGAGTCACTGAATATCTCGTAGGTTGGACGTTGCTCATAATGTTTGTCGAGCAATACCTTATGTGAGCCTTTTACAGCATATTTCTCAAGCATATTCCAATAGGTCTTTCCGAAGAGCGAATACTGTGTCTCTTTGCCTATGTTCACTCGGGTAATCTCCACCTTGAGATGGCTGATACCTTTCATCTGAGGCATTCTCACGAATTTTGGCTTTCCGGGCAGCACATACTCATAGCCCTGCACCACCTCCAGTAAGGGCCGCTCCAGTTCGTCGAGGGCATTTCTCAGGATGTCAATGCGACTGTAATTTCCCCAGCGACTGATGGCCTGTTGCAGAAACTCGTATTTCTGCTGGTCACTGACTTCGTAGGCATGGTCCATGATTTTCCATTTGCAGATAGCCACCTCACCACATTCTGGCAGGTCGCCATATTGTGTCATCAGTGAGTCGAGCTGGCTGATGATAGGTATGCCCCCATACTTCCTATAATAATTGTAATGGACCTCTCGATTGAAGGTCTCCAGGGTAGCCATTAAGGCTGCCTTACGGCGTTTGGGTTGCTGGTTGTAGCAGTCGCGCATCACCTGAGGTCGTTTCGCCTCTAGGGCAATAGTACTCAGTAGATCGTGGTCGTAGATATTGCCATCGTTTCCCATTACCACCAGTGGCTGATACTTTGATGATTTCGTCTTGCTGAGTAACATCGGGTCGGCCAGCGCAATATCGAAGTAATATGAAGCCTTCTTTTCCGACAAACTGCTCGCCTCGGGACTGCTGTTGATGACCTTTCCTACCACAGCATGGTAAACGGCTCTTAGCAGTTTGTCCTTTTGTGCCTCGGCCTTCTCGACCAAGCGGAAGAAAGCAGGTTCCAACGAGTCGGGCGAGATGGCATTCTTCGCCTGAATGGTCATCAGTTCCGCACGCATCAGATGGCCGTATGCTTTTTCTTTGCTGGCTTTCTTGATGATCTTATCCAGATATTCTATCTCAGTCTTCGGCTTGTCAGCATGCCGGGCATCCTCCACATCTATCCACATCTGTTGGAGGCTTTGCGCTGTCACCACACAAGGTGTCAGCATCAGCCACATGATAAGTGCCATCGTCAGCATGAGGGACCGTCGGTTGGCAATTGCAGGTTGAGTTTTCAGCATATTCGTATCATTTATAGGTTCGTTGGGCAAATATAAGGAATAAAACTGAAACTTCAAAATAATTATGTTTTTTTGATATGTCGCCACTCATCTGCTCTATCTCTATTCCTTGACTTCAATCCTTACCCCCTGCTCTGTTTTCCCTGCTCCTACGGTCCTATCTGCCAAAGTTTTCAAAAAACGGGATAAAGATTTGTTTGGCTCGTAGAATATTTGTATCTTTGCCAATTGAATTGAAGCTTTGACACAAAACCATGTTTAATACAACCATATGAAACAAAGATTTTATTTCCTGCTGTCCTTCCTGATGATGCTTACCATCAGCAGTTGGGCTAAAGACTACAAGTACACCACTGTACCGGGCGATATGATGAAGACCCGCATCTACACACTCGACAACGGACTGAAGGTTTATTTGTCGGTGAACAACGAGAAACCCCGCATTCAGACTTATATAGCTGTGCGCACTGGTTCGCGCAACGACCCGGCCGAGACAACAGGTCTGGCCCATTATCTGGAGCATCTGATGTTCAAGGGCACCAAGCAGTTCGGTACCACCGACCCGGCTGCTGAGAAGCCTTATCTTGACGATATCACACGCCGCTACGAGGAGTATCGCAAACTGACCGACCCCGAGGCACGCCGTCAGGCCTACCACGAGATTGACAGCGTGAGTCAGCTGGCCGCCCGCTATAACATTCCCAACGAATACGATAAGCTCATGGCCACCATCGGCTCGGAAGGTTCGAATGCCTATACCTCTAACGATGTGACTTGTTATGTGGAGGATATCCCTGCCAACGAGGTGGAAAACTGGGCGAAGATCCAGGCCGACCGCTTCCAGAATATGGTGGTTCGTGGATTCCATACCGAACTGGAGGCTGTCTACGAGGAGTACAATATCGGTCTGACCAGCGATGCCAATAAGCTTTGGGAGGCCCTCAATGCCAAAATGTTCCCCACCCATCCTTACGGAACACAAACCACCATCGGCACACAGGAACACCTGAAGAATCCGTCGATTGTCAATATCATGAACTACTACCACCGCTACTATTGTCCTAACAATGTGGCCATCTGTATGGCTGGCGACTTCGATTGCGACAAGGTGGTGGCTACCATCGATCGCTATTTCGGCATGTGGAAGCCCAATGCCACACTCTCAAGGCCTGAATACGGCCCTCAGCCCGAGTTGACTGCACCTGTCGACACCACAATCATCGGTCCGGAAGCCGAGCGCGTGATGTTGGGATGGCGCTTCAAAGCTGCCGCCGACTTGCAGAGCGACACACTCGATGTGATCGGTGACCTGCTATCCAACGGAAAGGCGGGACTCATAGACCTTGACATCAACCAGAAGATGCTGATGCTTGGTGCCGACTGTGGTGCCCAGCACCTGACTGACTATAGCCAGTTCATCATGCTGGGTGTGCCCAAGGAGGGCCAGACACTCAATGAAGTACGCCAACTCCTCTTGGACGAGATAGAGAAACTGAAGCGGGGCGAGTTCGCCGACAACTTGCTGCCCAGCGTCATCAACAATATGAAACTGCGCGAGATGCAGGGACTCGATATCAACAAGAACCGGGCCGACAAGTTTGTTGATGCATTCATCAATGGACAGCGTTGGGAGGATGTCGTGGGCAGACTCGATCGTATCTCAAACATGACCAAACAGCAGATTGTCGACTTTGCCAACCGCTATTTCAAAGACAACTATGTATGTGTTTACAAGCGCCAAGGTGAGGACAAGACCCAGAAGAAAATCGACAAGCCTTCCATTACCCCCATTCCTTCTAATCGCGATTATGTCAGTCAGTTTGTGAAGGACATCCAGAATGCAAAGGTGGAGCCCATTCAGCCTCGCTTCGTCGACTTCAGCCGCGACATGACTATCACCAAGACCAAGAAGGGACTTCCCCTGCTCTATAAACAGAATACCAGCAACGGACTGTTCAATCTGTTGTTCCGCTATGAGTTTGGCTGTCAGGCAGATAACCGCTATGTGGTGGCTGCCGACTATGCCGACTACATTGGCACCGACAAGATGACTGCCGCTGAACTGAAACAGAGATTCTACGAACTCGCTTGTAGGTATAATATTGGTGTGGACGACGACAATATTACCATCTCGCTGTTCGGCCTGAACGAGAAGATGCCCGAGGCCCTGGCCCTGCTCGAAGACTTCCTGAAAAACGCCAAGGCCGACAATGATGCTTACGGCCAGTATGTCGCCCTGGCACAGAAAGCCCGCCAGGACGCCAAAAAGAACCAGCGCAACTGCTTCTCTGCCCTCTACGACTATGGTGTGTACGGCCCCTACAACAGCACCCGCAACCAGATGAGCATCGCCGATATGAAGAAGGCCGACCCCCAGCAATTGCTCAATCTGCTGAAGAATCTCAGTCGGTACGAGCATACCGTGTTGTATTATGGTGCTGACGACCAGAAGACACTCTCCAATATGCTCGGAAAACTGCACAAGACGCAAAAGAAACTGGTTGCCGTTCCTCAGAACAAGCCTTATATCAAGCAGGAAGCCGCTAAGAACGAGGTATGGATTGCTCCATATGAGGCCAAGAACATCTATATGCGCATGTATCACAACGAAAACCGCGACTGGAATCCTGATGAGGCCGCCGTACAGGCACTTTTCAACGAGTACTTCGGTGGAGGCATGAACACCATCGTGTTCCAGGAACTGCGTGAGGCACGCGGACTGGCCTATAACGCCTCGGCCTTCTACTCACAGCCTACTGAAAAAGGACAGAAAGAGAGTTTCATCACGCATATCATCGCACAGAACGACAAGATGAAAGACTGCATCAGCGTCTTCCACGAGATTCTGAACCAGATGCCGCAGAGTCAGGGCGCCTTCAACATTGCCAAAGAGAGTCTTGGCAAGCAGCTGGCCAGCCTGCGCACTACCAAGTCGGCCGTCTTCAATGCCTGGATCAGAGCTAAGAAGCTGGGACTTGACTACGACCTGAACGAGAAGATCTACAAGGCACTGCCCGCCATGCAACTGAAAGATATCGTTGACTTCGAGAAAGCTAACATGGCCAACAAGGCCTATCGCTACATCATCCTGGGCGATGAGAAGGAACTTGACATGAAGACCCTCGAGAAGATTGGTCCTATCAAGCGTCTTACCATCGACGAGATTTTCGGCGAATAAGGGCGCCATGCAACTCATCATTAATAGCAATTCATAATACCAAATAACAATCATTTCAATAAAACAAACATTATGGCAACACCAGAGTTTAAGTATGCCCCCATGTTCCAGTTGGGCAAAGACGACACCGAGTATCGTCTGCTCACCAAGGAAGGGGTCACAATCAGCGAATTTGAAGGTAAAGAAATCGTGAAGGTTAGTCCTGAGGCACTCACACTGCTGGCCCAGGAGGCTTTCCACGATGTAGAGTTCATGCTTCGCCGCTCGCACAACGAGCAGGTGGCTCAGATTCTCACTGACCCCGAGGCCAGCGAGAACGACAAGTATGTGGCATTGCAGTTCCTGCGCAACGCCGAGACTGCCTGCAAGGGCATCCTGCCTTTCTGCCAGGACACCGGTACCGCTATCATCCATGGTGAGAAAGGTCAGCAGATTTGGACAGGTTTTGAGGATGAGGAAGCGCTCTCTCTGGGTGTCTACAACACCTTTACGCAAGACAACCTGCGCTACTCGCAGAATGCGCCCCTCACCATGTATGAAGAGGTGAACACCCGTTGCAACCTCCCCGCTCAGATTGATATCGAGGCTACCGAGGGTGCTGAGTATCGTTTCGTGATGGTTGCCAAGGGTGGCGGCTCGGCCAACAAGACTTATTTCTATCCCATGACCAAGGCTACCATTCAGAACGAGGGCACACTCATTCCGTTCCTCGTAGAGAAGATGAAAAGCCTCGGAACAGCCGCTTGTCCTCCTTACCACATCGCTTTCGTCATCGGTGGTACCAGCGCAGAGAAGAACCTGCTCACCGTGAAGCTCGCATCTATCAAGTATTACGACAACCTGCCTACCACTGGCGACGAGACAGGACGTGCCTTCCGCGACATCGACCTGGAGAAGAAACTTTTGCTCGAGGCTCACAAGATTGGTCTCGGTGCACAGTTTGGTGGTAAGTACATGGCTCACGACATTCGTGTCATCCGTCTGCCTCGCCACGGTGCCAGCTGTCCGATTGGTATGGGTGTCAGCTGTTCTGCCGACCGTAACATCAAGGCCAAGATCAACCGCGATGGTGTATGGCTCGAGAAGATGGACTCGAACCCCAGCGAGCTGATACCCGCTGAGTATGCCAAGGCTGGTGAGGGCGAAAAGAGCATCGTCATCGACTTGAACCAGGGCATCGATGCCGTTCGTGCCGAACTGACCAAGTATCCCGTCTCTACTCGCGTCAACCTGAAGGGCACCATCATCGTGGCCCGCGACATTGCCCATGCAAAGCTGAAGGCTCGTCTTGATGCCGGTGAGGATTTGCCACAGTATTTCAAGGATTATCCCGTGCTCTATGCCGGACCTGCTAAGACTCCAGAAGGCTATCCTTGTGGCTCGATGGGACCCACCACAGCCAACCGTATGGACCCGTATGTTGACGAGTTCCAGGATCATGGAGGTTCTCTCGTAATGATAGCCAAGGGTAACCGCTCACAGGTAGTCACCGACGCCTGCCAGAAGCATGGCGGTTTCTATCTGGGCAGCATCGGCGGTGTGGCCGCAGTGCTTAGCCAGTCGAGCATCAAGAGCATCGAGTGCGTAGAGTATCCCGAGCTTGGCATGGAGGCTATCTGGAAGATTGAGGTAGAAGACTTCCCCGCCTTCATCCTCGTCGACGACAAGGGCAACGACTTCTTCAAGACGCTCAAGCCCTGGCCGGCAACATGCTAGTCTCTGCTTATTATTAGGTATACAATTAAGGTCTGGGTGTCAAAACATCCAGACCTTCGTTTATGAATATAAGATACCAGCCAATTGGTATTTGAGTCATTTCTAATGGCAATTTTTACGTTAACTTGAAACCTGCAGCTCTGCTGCCCTCATTCGTCACTAAACCTTGCTATCGCCTGACGGATAATGGCTTATGCTTGGTGACACTAGTCTTTCTGCCGTCACGATGCCTTCACACGCACTTTTGTAATCGATGCCTGATTACCCTCTAACTAGTTAATCAATTAAGGTCTAATCAGGCATTAATTAGAACGTAACTAGGCATCAATTAGAGCATAATCAGGCATTAATTCGAGCATAATCAGGCATTAATTGCAATTTCCAAAAAGTTGCACACAGAAAAAGAGCCGTCACCCCGCAAATTGTACATGAAATCAAAACTTGTACCTCCGATTTTCCTTTGCGTCCGTAGAAGCCATGTTTTGCGCTCGTAGAAGCCATGTTTGCGCTCGTAGAAACCATGTTAACGCCAGTTAAAACCATGTTTACGCCAATAGAAGGCTTGTTTACGCCCGTAGAAGGCATGTTTATGCCCCGTAAAAGGCATGTTTACGCAACTGTCAGTGTAAGGGAAGGAAAATTGGAATTTGTGACACGTGGCTTTGTGACATTAAGGGGGTTCCATAGTGCAGATGAGGGCTCTGGAGGGAAAATAGCCGGTATTATATGTTAATAAATATATAACAATATAAATAATATATAATATTATTACTATCTTATGAGTATCTTTTAGAGCCCAACTAAACCCCGAAGATAGTCGGAAGGTGCTTAATGTCACAAAGTCAAATGTCACAAAGTCGCAAATCGAAAAAATTAATGAAATCAAACCGTCCCGGTGACCTCAGTTTTTTTGATATTCGATCCTATTGGAGTATTATGGATCTAGCAAACTTTAGAAGTCTGCGTTTGAATATTAAATATTAGTCTGAATAGTTATAAAGAGTACCACTTTTATAAAAATGTTTGTCTTTTGTTAAAAATCAAACATTTCGACAAAAAATAGAGATAAAATCAGTACTTTTGATAAAAATTCAATTTTATTACTAATTAGAGGTTTATGAATGGAATTTATTGGAAGAGCGTGAAACAACGAATAGAGAAATTCTTTGAGAAGGTGCACGACTGCATACTTATCTTCACCGACTGGTTGGGATGACTTCACGGAGTGATAATTACATATTGCTGGCTTGTGACAAGATTGTGTTTTTATGATGATTAGTCCTTTCCTATTTTTAGATGTTTCAAAAGTCTTGGTCAAACGTAATTATTTATAATATTATTTAATATATACAATATTAGTTGGTGGTGTAATGTTAAATATGTATTATTGTGTTTGATTATATTTAAACCGAAAAATAGATCAAAAAATGAAAAGTCGAAACTCCAATTTGCTGAACGTCATAAAATTTTACCTATTTTATGTTTCAATAGTTCTAATAGCTACCCCTCTTGGCGTGTATCTGATTTCTTTTTTGTCGGAAAATTATTTATTCGGAAGGAGTGTTTCTTTTGAGCTAATTTTAAAAAACAGTGTCCTTGACGACGCCATTCTTATATTGGGAAACCTGCTCATAATATTACTATTCATTAAAAAGGGATATACCAATATCAACAAATCTTGCTGTAGGACGGCTATGGCATCTTTTGACAAAGGGTTGTTTTTATGGATATTGATATTGGAACTTTCGGCTATACTTCCGATTAACCTTTTCGTTGCTATCCTTGATTTCGGCGACTATGCCACTGCCACTTCTGATAGTGCGCTAAGCGTAGCTTCGATTGTCGGTATATGCTTGCTGGCGCCGTTTGCCGAAGAACTGGTTATGCGTGGTGGTGTCGAGGAATATCTTCTCCGTTGGAAGCCCAACGCAGCTCTCGCAATAGTGTTGTCATCGTTGCTTTTTGGTGTGCTGCACTTTTATCCCAGTCTGATAGTCATAGCCTTTCTCAATGGTTTGTTGTATGGTTGGGTGTACTATCGGAGCCGTAATGTCGTGGCATGTTTCTTAATGCATATGGTCAACAATACAGCTTCATGTCTTGCTGACTGGCTGAGGCCTGACGACAGCACCAGTCTTGACATTTTGTTTCAGACTCGCGTTATAATCATTACATTGTTCTGCATCGTGTTTATGATTGCTTCGTTGGTGAACATAAAAAAGAAAACTTTGCAGAAGGCATAGGAAAGTCGTGCCGCATTAAAAAACGGTTGTTCCTCCTATTTTCTGACACACAACTTGCATTATTCTGAATTCGTCGAACTCACGTTATAATAACAATAGAATCTTTAAAAAATATCCATATGATTAGTTATTAAGTTATTCATTTATTGATACTTTTGCAAATATAGAAAAAATAAAATGGAATCAAATTGGATGTTTTTTAATAATAATTGTAATATCGGGAACATCGCCAGAGTGGCTCAGGTATCGGTTCTATTTCTCATTTTCCTTCCTGATAATTTGGCTGGATAAAGAATAATGTATACTTTTGCAAACAGTGGAAAATGGAGGGAGTGACTCGTCGAATCTCTCTCTTTTTGATGAATTAAAAATAGAACAAAATGAAGAACTACAGATTTCTCATGACAATGTTTGCTCTGGCAGCACTTATCCTGACCAGTTGCAACAAAAAGCAAGCAGCAACCGTCTCTTCGGCAGATGCCGACTCAACAACTGTTGTTGCACCTACAGAAAAGTCTCAGACCGATAAGCTTACTACCAAGAAGATTGCCAAAAGCCTGAAGAATGATGCAGGCGAGTTTGACCTGACCATCGATTTCCCCGAAGGTGGTAACGCCACGCTTGTCAATGCCATTCGCGAATACATCAGCGAGTCGCTTGGCTCTACCTACGGCGGAGGTGAGGAGGACACGAAACAAGGTTCCTACAGTGGCGACCTCGCCGACGGTGACAAGATGGCCGACTACTATTTCGATCTGAAGGTGAAGGAGTTCCAGGCCATGTACAATGAGATGAAGCAAGACGGTATGCCCGAGATTCCCGAACTGGCCTCAAGCACCAAGATTACTAAAGACTATGAGACCGACCGCGTCGTCACCTACCTCTTCAATAGTTACGAGAATGGTGGCGGAGCACATGGTGGAGCTGTAGGCTCGGGTATGACCTTCCGCAAGAGCGACGGTCGTCGCGTCGGCTGGGATATGTTCAGCAGTGGAAAGATGCAGACCGTACTTCGTGACGGGCTGAAAGAGTATTTCGAGGTGAAGACCGACGAAGAACTGGCGTCCAACCTCACCCTCACCGAGACCTACCTGCTGCCCATGCCTGTCACACCACCCATCTTCGGCAAAGATGGCATCATCGTCACCTACCAGCAATACGAGATTGCTCCCTATGCTGCCGGCATGCCCTCGTTCGTCATTCCCTACAACAAAGCGAAAGCCATGATGAACAACACCGGAAAGCAACTTATCAATTATCAATTATAGTCTGACTCCCAGGGTGATGCTGGTGCAGCTGTTGTGAACACGGTCCTCACGGCTGTGGCGAGGTACCTTGCTCAGTCCAATCATATAGCGCACATCCAGTACCACATTCTTATATTCATACGACACGCCCAGGGGAATGGCCCATTCCATTTTGTGGAAGCTGCCCTTCACGCCAGTGTTGACGTCCTTATCGATGCGCTGCGGGTTCACCATGTCCTCCGATGTTGGCTCGGGAGCCCCAACGCCCTGATACATACCGACCTGTTCGGGGTGAGACAGTCCTCCGCTGATACCTATCTCAGGTTGATCGCCGATGAAACCCCATGTCTTCCCCTTTATTCTGGCTGCCATCAAGTTACTATATTGAATACCGCCCTTCACCGTCAGTCCCTTCCAAACGTGGAAGTTCATCATCAGCGGGAAGCTCAGGTAGCGAAGTTCATATTTGTTGACGTGTTCGTTTGTGCTCAGCGTTTCTATTTTTGTTCCGTCGCTTTTCGTCATACCGAAACGGAAGGTCATCGTCTCGTCCGTCTTGCATCCCTTCACTGAATAGAATGCACCGATGGACACACCGAACAACGATGTCGGACGATACTCCACCTCGGCACCGCCGATGAATCCTACTGTGGTTTTCATGCAGTCGGGCGCGTCGCTGCCCTGCAGGTCAGAGAGGTTGATGCCCACTTGCGGTGTAACAGTCCATTTCTTTTGTGCGTTGGCTGCTAATGCCATCAGCATGAGAGCGGCCATGATAAATCCTTTTTTCATTCGTTTTTCTTTTTTATTGGTTTGTAAGTGGCAGCAAAGGTAAAGAAATATTTCTTTTGCGGCAAAGAATCTGAGAAGAAAAAGAAACCGATACGATCAAACACACGGTCCAGTATCAATTCTGCACCGTTGATAAGGATGTTGTCAATGTTGGCTGCAACACGTTCCGTCATCTCTACCTCATATTCGAGAATCCTGCGCTCCTCGCCATACAGGTCAAGTTCCGGCTGCATCGCCAACTTGCGGCGGCGTATCCACTCCAGACCTTTCTGGCGGAAAGATTCTATCTTCGATTCTTCCTTGGGCACACCTACCGTATGCAACTCCTTATACCGACCAGATGACTTGTCAACGACAACAACGCTTATACTACCAGATCTGTTCTTCTTCGATCTAACATGCATAGGGCTATGATTATGTTAAAATTACTTTTGCGCCTCCCTGAATTGGGCGGCGCAAAGTTACAAATAATTATGTGAGAGAGAGTTATGATTTTGATAAAAAATGAGTGACGAAGTCAGGAGCACTTCTTAGGAGTGAACTTTTAGGTTTTTTTTATGATTTTAATTCCAATCTTCCTTGTTTGTAATCTGATTTATTATTACTTTTGCATAGATTTTCCAATATCATTGAAGTATCGGGAGTAGTGCTGACATGGCATAAAAAGGCGCGATGATGCAGTGACAGAAAATGTATTTTGCCGTCTGTTCTTCTCGAAAAGGATGTCTTTGTGTTTCCTTTGCACAAGTTTCAGAGCAATACCAGTCACGAAAACAGCCAGTACTTGTGGCAAGTACACCGAGTACCAAAGACAAGCATACCGAGTACCAAAGGCAAGTACTGCCGGCAGGAAAGGCTTTTATCGCAAAAAAGGCAACCTTGTACGACAGCTGGGTCCCTGATTTTCATGTTTTAGGGCATATTTACACTTCAGAACTGTAGACAATATAATATTAATGTACGCGCATGAAGAAAGTCTTATTTACAATTCTTTTATGTATTACTTGCACACACGCACTGTGGGCATGGGAGGGCAAAGGAACAGCAAACGACCCGTGGCTCATTCAGAATCTGGACGATTGGATTACATTTTGTGAGCAATGTAAGACGCATGCCTATTTCCTTCCCATGCCCGTCACGCCTCCTCTCTTCGGCAAAGATGGCATCATCGTCACCTATCAGCAGTATGAGATAGCAGCCTATGCCGCAGGCATGCCTTCATTTGTCATTCCCTACAACAAAGCAAAGGGCCTGCTTAATCAAACGGGCAAGGCGCTGCTCTAAGTGATAAGTTATTCAAGCTGAAAACTGAGAGGTGAACACTTTTCTAACGGAGAACTGAGAGCGGAGAACTGAGAGGTATGATTACCTTTGATAACGGCCACAAGCGCAAGGCTATTGTCTAAACTCCTAAAAGGAAGACTAATGTCCAAACTCCTAAACTCCCTTTTATAGTTTCAAGTTAAAGGTTCAAGAGGCAGAGTATTGTCTACACTTCTACACTCCTAATAACTTTTCACTTCTCACTTTTAAAAACCTCCTAACTTTTAAAAATGCCCCATCTCGTTCCTATCGCCTATTTCCATTCGCCGCTCACCAGTAAGTTCGGCATTCCCCGTCAGAGTGGGCTCGTTGATGAGCTGCGCGGTAGTATTGTGTTTGAGAAACCGTACAATCATCCCGATGCGCTGCGTGGGATAGAGGATTTCGACTATCTTTGGCTAATCTGGGGATTCTCAGAGAACCCTGTGAATGAACAGCAGCCCCCACTCACAGTCCGTCCGCCGCGGCTAGGCGGTAACAAACGTTTGGGTGTCTTTGCTACCCGCTCACCGTTCCGTCCCAACGGACTAGGACTATCGTGTGTGCGTATTGCCCGGGTGGAACAGGGCGTTATCCACGTTCTGGGTGCCGACCTTATGAATGGCACACCCATCTACGATGTGAAGCCCTATATCCCCTATGCCGATGCCCACCCTGATGCCCGTGGCGGTTTCACCGACCTGACAGAGTGGAAAGCGCTGGAAGTGGATTTCCCTGAGGTGTGGCGCAAGGGTTTCACCCCCGACCAACAGACCGCCCTCATGAAGATTCTTTCGTTGGATCCCCGTCCGCACTATCATGCCGACGCCCAACGTGTCTACGGCATGCCCTTTGCCGGCCGTGACATCAAGTTCACAGTCTCTGATGGCATCATCCATGTGGTAGGAGTTTCGAGTTGAGGGCTGAGAGTTGAAAACTGAGAGTTGAGAGGTATGATTACCTTTTACAATGGCTCTTAGCTAGACCCCCAAGCCAGCAGGAAATTGTCTGGCGGTTTGAGTAAAATAGTCCGTGTAAATTTGTGTAAATCTGTGGGTAACCTCTCTCAAAAAAACATGGTTTTTATTTTGCATATTTGTTTTTATTGCTTATCTTTGCGGCCGAAAAGGAAAACATTATCATACATACTGAAAACCGATAACACTATGAAAAATGAAGAACTCATGATGAATGCCAATCCCGTAGTGGCATTCCTCCAGAAACCTCCTCAGACGTTCACCAAGGCTGATATCATCAGTTTCGTCCGGGAGAACGACATCAAGATGATCAACTTCATGTATCCCGGCGGCGACGGCAAGCTCAAAACTCTTAACTTCGTCATCACCAACCTCGCTTACCTTGACACCATCCTTACTTGCGGCGAGCGCGTCGACGGCTCCAGCCTCTTCTCATTCATTCAGGCCGGCAGTAGTGACCTCTATGTGCTGCCCCGTTTCTCCACCGCTTTTGTCGACCCCTTTGCCGAGATTCCCACGCTCACCATGCTCTGCTCCTATTTCGATAAAGACGGCAATCCCCTAGAGAGCTCGCCCGAGCATACCCTCCGCAAGGCAGCCCAGGCTTTCCGCGATGTCACCGGCATGGAGTTCCAGGCTATGGGCGAACTCGAGTATTATGTCATCGACGACGACGAGGAGGTGTTCCCCGCCATCGACCAGCACGGCTATCATGAAAGTGCCCCATATGCTAAGACCAATGAGTTCCGCAAGCGCTGCATGCTCTATATCGCTCAGGCAGGTGGACAAATCAAGTACGGCCACTCCGAGGTAGGCAACTTCAAGTTGGGTGGCCGGGTGTTTGAGCAGAACGAGATCGAGTTCCTGCCTGTTCCCGTCGAGCAGGCTGCCGACCAGCTGATGCTGGCCAAGTGGATCATCCGCAACCTTGCTTGGGAGGAAGGCTATAATGTCACCTTCGCCCCGAAGATTACCACCGGCAAGGCCGGCTCCGGGCTCCATATCCACATGCGCATGCTCAAGGACGGCCGCAACCAGATGCTCACTGCCGGCGTGCTCAGCGAGGCCGCCCGCAAGATGATTGCCGGCATGATGGAGCTGGCTCCCAGCATCACCGCCTTTGGCAACAAGAACCCCACTAGCTACTTCCGTCTCGTGCCTCATCAGGAGGCACCCACCAATGTGTGCTGGGGCGATCGCAACCGCTCCGTACTCGTGCGTGTGCCCCTCGGCTGGGCCGCCAATGTCGATATGTGCCAGAAGGCCAACCCCAATGAGTTGCGCTCCGACTACGACACCAGCATCAAACAGACCGTTGAGATGCGCTCGCCCGACGGCTCTGCCGACCTCTACCAGCTGCTTGCCGGACTGTGTGTCGCCTGCCGTCATGGCTTCGAGATGCACAATGCTCTCCAGCTCGCCGAGCAGACCTACGTCAATGTCAACATCCACGATGCCGCAAATGCCGACCGCCTGGCCCAACTCCAGCAGCTACCCGACAGCTGCGAGGCCTCTGCCGACTGCTTGGAGCGCCAGCGAAAGGTCTTTGAGGAGCATGGCGTGTTCTCGCCCGCAATGATCGATGGCATCATCGCCCAGCTGCGCGCCTATCACGACCGCACTCTGCGCCATGACATTCAGAACGACGAGAATGCCATCCAACAGCTCGTCAACGAGTATTTCCACTGCGGTTAATTCCTCCCTTTCTAGTAAAAAGTGAAAAGTGCTATGTTTTAACTTCTAACAGTTAGCTGCAATACTTCTCCAGACACTTCCCCCCACATCATGATGAATGGGGGAAGTGTCTTTCTTTTGCTGTCTTTACAGGTGACAAAGTTTAAATAATGTAAAATAATATTCATATTTCGACCATCATCCTCAGAACTTTGCTATCTTTGTGGGAAGAAGAAACAATTATTTGAATGACTATGAAAAAAACATGTACATTATTCCCATTATTCATGGCCCTATTGCTGCTGGCTGCATGTGAGAAAGTAAGCATTGACGACTTGAACAAGGAAGATCCTGAGGAGAGGAATGACGGGGTGAAACTGACCTTTCGTGTCATGAGTTTTGAGCAGACCCGCTTCAACGACCCGACGACGGTGACACGCGCCGCCGTGAGGGATGTGTGTGATAAAATCAACCTGGCTCTCTACGACATGGAGAACAACCGGTTGAAAGCGGTCAACCAGAAAGCCGACGATGAGAACTTTGGCTCCTTGTCGCTCAGCATAGAGCCCGGCACCTACCGGGTGCTGATACTGGCGCACAGCTGCTCGGGTAACGCCACGACCACGAACATCGAGAAGATTACCTTCCCCGACAATAAAGTGACGGACACGTTCTATTATTGTGCTGAGATAGAGGTGGATGACCAAAAGACCTACGACGTGGAGTTGAGGCGGGTGGTCGCGATGTTCAAACTGGTGGTGGCCGACGAGATACCTTCCGACGTAAAGAAAATGAAATTCTATTATACGGGCGGCAGCAGCACGCTCAACGGTCTGACAGGCTACGGCTGTGTGAACTCGAAACAGACAGAGATTCGTAACGTCGGCTCGACGGCGAAGGGACAGGAGTTCTGTGCCTATACCTTCCTGCACGGCGAGGAGGGAACGCTGAAGATGACGGTGACGGCCCAGGATGCCGCCGACGGGACGGTGAAGGAGATGCTGTTTACCGATGTGCCCATGAGGCGCAACACCATCTCGCAGTTCTCTGGCTCACTTTTCACGGGCGGCTCATCGGGGCAGACGACGTTCGCGCTGACGGCCGACGCCAACTGGGAGGGCACTTCGGCCTACACGTATTGAGGGACTGGGAAGTTGATAATGCATAGTTCATAACACAAAATGCACAATGCTTAGTTCAAAATGCATAATGCACAATGCTTAGTTCATAATGCATAATGCACAATTAAGCCGCCGGTTTGTGTCATTAATAATTCGTGTGTGTTTTCATGCGAAATGATTTGTGTTTCTCGCCGATTCTTCGTATTTTTGCAGAAGAACAAAAACAAAACGAAGAAACACATTTGCTATGACACCAACAGAAATGAGAAACGAACGGCTGGCGCAGCGACTGATGAAAAACCTGGCGCGCCGCCATTACGAGAGTTATTATTGCAAGACGGCTGCCGACATCGTCGGCAAGGTGCGTGAGCTGATTCCCGAGGGGAGCTGCGTGACATGGGGCGGCTCGATGAGTATCCGCGACACGGGTGTGACGAGGATGCTGAAGGAGGGCAACTACCAGGTGTTCGACCGTGATGAGGTGACAACTGCCGAGGACAAAGTGCGCATGTACCGCAAGGCTTTCGAGTGTGACTACTACCTGGCGAGTGTGAATGCCATGAGCGAGGACGGCATCATGGTGAACATCGACGGCAACGGCAACCGCGTGGCGGCCATTACCTGGGGACCGGAACATGTGATACTGGTGGTGAGCCTGAAGAAGGTGTGCCAGGACCTGGATGCCGCAGTGAAGCGCGCACGCTCGACGGCGGCTCCGGTGAATATGGCGCGGTTTGCGAACAACACTCCCTGTCAGGCCGATGGCACTTGCCACAACTGTCTGTCAGCGGAGAGTATCTGCAACTATGTGAGCATTCAGCGCATGTCTCATCCTGCCGGCCGACATATTGTTATACTGACCGACGAGCCCGTGGGGTATTGATAACAGTTAAGAGATGGTCTAAGTGACAAGTTCTTTAACTGAGAGTTGAGAGGTATGATTACCTTTTCAATTGAGCCAAGATAAGTCACTATCCGGCAGGCCTCTCCCCCAGAGTGGGAGGGTGCCTGCCGGATTGAGGGGTAACTGGTTCCTCCCCTGAGGAGGTTAGGTAAGGTCTTTGAACCTCCTTTCGCTTTTTACTTCTGCCAGGCATTGACCACCTCGCCAATGTACATGGAGTGGATGCCGGCGGGGAAATGGCTGTACATGCGCTTGGGCACCTCGCTCTTGAAGTGGTCTGGATCGAAGGGGGCGGCATACATGATCTTACATTCGATGACCAACGAGGCCTCGGTGTAGTAGGGGGTGCCGTTGGCGGTGTAAGCCGTGTGCAGTCCGAGAGCCTGTGCCTTGTCACCGTCACGCCCGCTCTTGGTGCCCATGTAGCGCAATACGTTGCTGTGCTCCACGTCGAAGGCCATCACGGTAAAGTATTCGGCCTTGTCCATGAACTCCTTGGTGTAGCGTTTCTCAGCCACATATACCGTGAGGGCGGTGCGTCCCCAAAGGGTGCCGATGCCTCCCCAGCCGATGGTCATGGCATTGCTCTTGGTCTTGTCGCCGGCAGCCAGCAACTCGGCATCGTGGAACCACTGGAACCCGTTCTCGGTGAAGTCCTCGCGGACGTTGATCTTCTTGAATCCGTTTTCCTCCTGAGCGGAGAGGGGGCTGGCAACTGCCATCAGCATACTGGCCAGCAGGGCTGTGAAAAGTGTCTTCTTCATATCGTCATGTTTTTATTCCTCCGCAAAAATAAGGAAAAATGAAGAAAAACAGGCAGAAAAGGGATATGAAGATGTGTTTTTTCACGATTTCGGACAAAATAAGTAGAATTGACGGGTGGAGATGGCGTTTTGTGTGTGGGAATGTTAGAGGAAATGAATTATTTTGAGTAATTTTGCGGCGTTTTATCAATAATTACCATTAGGAGTAGAAATAATATATATTACACAGTGCCCTATGGACCGTAGTTCGCAAATCATCAAGACCAGCATCGTTGGTATTGTTGCCAATGTGTTGCTGGCCGTATTCAAGGCAGTTGTAGGCATCCTGGCTAGTAGTGTGGCAATTGTGATGGATGCTGTGAACAATCTGAGTGACGCCCTCTCGAGTGTCATCACCATCGTAGGAACCCGACTGTCGCAGCGCCCTGCCGACCGTCAGCATCCCTTTGGCTTCGGACGCATTGAGTATTTCAGCGCCATCATCATAGCCGTGATTGTGCTCTCTGCGGGCATCACCTCGCTCATCGAGTCGGTGAAGAAGATATTTCATCCCACAGAGCCTGTATATACCACAGTGACACTGGTGGTTATCGTGGTGGCCATTGTGGTGAAACTGGTGCTCGGCAGGTATGTGAAGCGGAAGGGAGAACTGTTGAAGAGCGACGCGCTGATAGCCTCGGGCTCAGATGCACTGTTCGATGCCATTATCACGCTGGCTACTCTGGTGTCGGCAGGTGTCATGCTGTTGTTCGGCATCTCGCTAGATGGTATCCTCGGTGCGCTCATCTCGCTGGTCATCATCAAGGCAGGAGTGGAGATGCTGGCCTCGCCTGTGAACGAGCTCCTAGGCGCCAAGGTGTCGGAAGAGCTTGTGAGACAGATCAAGCAGGAAGTGCTGGCCTTCGAGGGGGTGCATGGTGTCTTCGACCTGATAGTGCACAACTATGGTCCCGACGTGATGATAGGCTCGCTGCATATCAATGTGTATGACACCATGACGGCTTATGACATCCACGGGTTAACCCGCAAGATATCCACTTTGTTGTTTGAGCGTCATGGGATTATTATGACCGTGGGTGTCTATGCCATTGCCACGGGAGATAACCGCAGGGCTGCCTTGCAGGCCACGGTGATGCAGACACTGGCAGCGCGCAAGGAGATTGTGCAGGTGCATGGTTTCTATTGTTCAGAGAAAGACCAGATGCTGTCGGTCGATGTGGTGCCCGACATTACGGTACACGACGATGCAGCCCTCATCCATTCGCTGACTCAGGAGATACAGCCATTGGTGCCCGATATGCGGGTGGTCATCGTTGTTGACCATAATTATAGTGAGGATTGAGAAACCCGCAAGGCAATTATCCATTGTCCATTGTCAATTCTCAATTATCAAAAAGTCCCCTCCATCTCCCCCGAGGGGGAGAGGCCTGTCGGATGGTGACTCTAGCTTGGCTCAATTGTAAAGGTAATCATACCTCTCAACTCTCACCTCTCAGTTCTCAACTTGTAAAAAGCTACTGCTGGTCGGGCTGCTGGCCGTCGTGTGCCTTCCACATACACTCGGTGATCTTCATGTCGGAAAAGACGGCGGTGAACGTCGACTCCTCGGGCGAGCAGGCATAGATGCCGAAACGAATCTCGTCGGCAGCGGCCTGCATATGGCAGATGCGCATCTGACTGAAGTCCTGTCCGTTGGTAGAGCACTCGATGCAGTAGTCGTCCTCACGGCGTGAGAAGCGGTACCACATGGTCTTCACGTCGGCGGGAATGGCCGTGGTGGCCCAGTCAGAGTAGCCGTTGTTTGTGGCGACGCTGCCCAGATGCTGGAACTCGTCGTTCTCATATTCCACCGAGCCCTTCAGCCAGTTCTCGCTGTCGAGATACATCACGATGCCGCACTGGTCGAAACGGTGGTGGCTCTGTGTGAAGTCGGTCTTCACCACAAAGCTGAAGAACTTTTCGCGGGTGCTCATCTGCAGCACTGGCGCATTGTCGTTTTGGAAATGGTAGTAGGTGCGCTGCCAGAGGTCGGTGTGCGCAGCAGTGGTGATGACGATGGTGTCGCCGTTGATAGAGAATGCCCCCGGCTCTCGGGTCCACTGCAACGCATGGAGGTCGATACGGCCACTGTCGGCGAGGGCCACTTTCACTTGGTCTACAAATTCCATATCTGTTTCATTCTTGGTGGTTGATGGTCCGCAGGCAACGAGCAACAGGCTGGTGGCGAGCAGACTGAAGAGGCTTTTACGCATAATGATATTGGTTAAGTGTTTGGTTGATGTTTTTTACTCTTTCCGTTCGCAGAACTCCACTAGGGTGCTCACCTCCTGACCTGTCAACAGCGCCACGATGATGGTGCCGGGCGTTTCGTAGACAATTGGCAGCAGGGTGTCACCCAGCCGGGCCGGTATGCGGTATTCCATACGCATGCTCCCCACCTTGAAGCCATCGGGCAGCAGTTCCATGGCCATACGTATATAGTTGGCATTGTTCACATGACGGTTATAGTCGATGTCGGCCTTCATCACCGCGATGGGGTCGGCGCTGGTTCCCCCTTCTTTGGGCAGTATGATGCGGCGGTCGCCATAGTGCATGTTGAGCTGCGGTTCCAGGCTCATGGCGGCGATGGTTGCGCTGTCAACGCGTTTCAGCTTGCCTGTCGCCTTGTCGACAAAGGCACCCATGCTCCATGTCTTGTAGCACGGGCGCCCCTCGGCATCGTAGATGAAGGTGTTGCGAAAGCCGAACATAGGTTTCATCTCATAAACCGACGTGGTGACCGTCAGTTCTTCCTTATAGACGGGCACACGCACAATCTCCACCTGTCTCGACGCCAGCAACTGCGCCATGTTCTGCTCGGCGAAATAGCGTTTCACGCACGGCTCGCTGTCAATCCACATCTCCGAGCAGTCCTGCATCATCTGAAGGGCGGAATAGAGTTTCAGCCGTCCCTCACTGTCGCAGGTGCTTATAGGTTAAACTGTACACCATTCTTCTTTATTTCAATAGTTTCTCGATTTGCTTCCCGGTGGCATGGGGCAGCAGGTGCGACAGATGCTCCTCCATGCGCTGATACGACTCCGTGGGTGTGCGTTTGCATTGGCAGGCCTCCCTGCCCAGCCATTGCTCGGGGGTGGTGAGCAACGACCATCCGAAACCGTACTCCCGTCCGTGCTTGTCCACCGGATAGACAAAGTCCTCTGTTACGATGCGGGTGCCCATCTGCAGGCGGCCCACATAGGCATCGAACCTCGAGCGCATGTTCTTACCCGTGAAGTCGCAGGCGGCCCGCAGTTCACGGGCTATCATGCTACCATGCTCTCTCAAGGTCACCAGAATGGCCTCCTCGATGCTTCCCTCCTCGGGTGCCGGGTGGTTGCTGCGTCGCCAGTTGCAGAAGTCGGGCCACCACTCGCGGCTGATGAATCCGGCCTTGCCAGCGAAGAATTTACCGTAGACACAGTTGCCCTCACGCACCACAGAACCCTTCCATTGCCATAGCGGCCACTCCCACGAACCGTCTGGGAACTGCGTAAACCGGCATTCCTCTGCCAGCATGGCCTCGGCACTATAGCCCTGTATGCCGCTTTCCAACAACGGCAGGAAGCCCACCTCGCGGATACACTCTATCAGCTCGGGGCACGAGTGAATGGCCAGCTGTTCATCACGCATGCCGTTACGCTCCTGGCTTCTGAGGAAATATTCTGTAAACGTGCTCATCCTGCTTGTCTACTCTGTCTGACATTGTTCTACCAACCGTTTGCCCAGCTCGTAGGCACGTTCCAGATCGCGGGGGAATATGTTGGCCCTGACCTCGGCCTTGTGAGGCTCATTGAAGCCGGCAGCGTCGTAGCGGTCGTAGTTGTTGAATTGGTAGGTATCGTACGAACAGAGAATCTCCGTAGGTCCGAACATACCCAGTTGCAGGGCACTAGTGTCCATCAGCGAGTGGTAGTTCATCTGCCGGTATAGCTCTTCGTTGGGGCAGTTCATCGTGTAGATGGTCGCCGAGTGAATGCGTTTCAGCACTACCGGCTTCGAGTAGTCAGAGTAGTTGACTGCCGGGAACACCAGCCGCTCCATGAAGGCACGCAGCATGGCTGACGGGTAGCTGCAGTAGTTGGGCGAACCGCACACCAGCACGTCGGCGCTGACTGCTTTCTCAAGAATGGGCAGCAAGTCGTCCTTAAACGAACAGACACCCTTTTTGCCACCCTTCAGTTTACAGGCGAAGCAGCTCATGCACCCTTTGTAGTTGAGGGTGCGATCGTAGAGGTTTACCATTTCCACCTCTGCGCCAGCCTCACGGGCACCGTCCATGGCACGCAGCAGCAACTGCGCCGTATTGCCTTTCTTGCGCGGACTGCCGTTGACAAACAATGCTTTGGTCATATATAATAATGTTAGTAATCGATGATTTCTGTTTTCTTGCGTGCAAAGATACAAATAATTCCTGAGTAAAGCAATCTTCTCACCAGAAACATGCTATATACAGGAATGAAATAGGGATAGCAAAAAAATAAGTGACTGATATATCAGCCACTTATCGGTTGGGTGCCCGGACGGACTCGAACCGTCGACATTCAGAACCACAATCTGACGCTCTAACCAACTGAACTACGGGCACCATGTGCGCTTCTTTTGGAAAGCGAGTGCAAAGGTACGGGAATTATTTGAGATTACCAAATAATTCCCGTGATTTTTTTTCGTTTTATTTCTTTGTAGGTGCTGCAGGCGCTGTTTCCTTGGCGGGAGCGGCCTGTTTGGCATCTTTTGCAGGTGCTGCCTCCTGCTTGGTCTGACTAGCTCCGAAACCAGGCAGGTTGTTGGGGTTGGTCGTGCTTTGCTCGGTGGCAATATTCTCTAACACGCTCTGGTCTTGTGTTCCTGCTGAGGGGGCCACATAAGCGCAGATGACGCTGAGAACGACCATGGCAGCTGCGAGGCCCCATGTTGCTTTCTCGATGAAGTCGGTGGTCTTGCGGACACCCATAATCTGATTTGAAGCAGCGAAGTTGGATGAAAGGCCGCCTCCTTTTGACTCTTGAATCAGCACGATGCCGATCATCAGCAGTGCTGCAATCACAATGAAGATTACAAATAAGTTGTACATTTTCTTTATTATTTTTTATTGTTGTTTATAATCAATTTTTCCAAAAACCGGATTTGGTCTGCAAAGTAAGCATTTTTTTTTGGATAATTCAAATTTAATCGCTTAATAATTTCTAAAGCCTTGGAATATCGGCCTTGTTTGATGTAAATTTGTGCCAAAGTCTCCGTAAAATACTCTTCTTCTCCGTCTTTTTGCTCCAAATCGGTGTCTGCGGCGATGCTGGGCAGGTATTCAGGAATTTCCTTGAGTTCTATTCTGCCGCCCTCCTGGTTGATGAAGTTGTCGATGAGCTCTTGTCCCTTCATCTGGGGTGCGGCTTCGTGCTGTTCGGTTTCATTCTCAACCTCGAGCAGGTAGGCCACATAGTCGACAGCGGCGTCGGCAGGTGTGGGTTTGCGCTTGGGCTTGTCGGCTGCCTCGGCGTCGGCAGGTAGTGAGTCGAGGAAGCTGTCGATGAGTGCCACGGTGCGCGACTCGCTCTGTGCGGGCTTACCGCCTTGTTTGTCGGCGGTGGTCGTGGTGTGCAGCTTATAGTGTGCAGCCTCGATCATCTGGAAGATAACGTTGCGGTCGGTGATGTAGATGGCGGCCCTGCGCAGTTCCTCGTCGAAGGTGGGGTCGTGGAGCAGGTAGAGATTCTGCAATAGCAGCAGGCGGGCGGTCTGGTAGTAGGGATAGAGAGCCAGGAGGGAACGCAGTTCGTAGAGCGTTTCCTTGTCCAGTAGTTCGGGATGCTTGATGAGATGGCTCAGTTCCATAGTTTTGTTTTTGTTTACCAGTTGGCTACCGTGGCATTGAAGATTTGGTCGACGATGTCTTTCACCATTTGCGTGACGAGCTCTTCCTGCACGCTGTTGAGCGACTGGGTAGTCTCGTAGCTGGCATTGGCGGAGAACTGCTGTTCGAAGTCTTGTTTATGGTCGACGTTGTTGGTAAAGCGCACGTTGACGGTCATCGACAGTTCGGTCATGGCAGAGTATCCTTCGCTGGATACCGACTTGTTGCGTTGTTCGTAACGGGTAATCTCGCCCTCGATTTTCAGGTCGCCGTTGCGTTTGACCTGACTGAGACGGGTATGGTCGGCGAACTGGTCCTTCAGCCTGTTGTTGAAGATGCTAGCCATGGGTCCCCAGACGTAGCTGGAACGTATGGGGAAGTCGACGATGGTGATGGTCTTGGTCTTCGTATAGTCGATGCTGGCTCCATTAAACGAGTAATGGGGCACGCAGCCGATGGCCGCCAGTAGGATGAGGGCCACGAGGCAGAGTCGCTTGATGTTATTTGTCGAGACCATATTGCTTGATTTTTCTGTAGAGTGTGCGGTCAGAGATGCCCAGCTCGGCGGCAGCTTTCTTGCGGTTGCTGTTGTTGCGCTCGAGGGCTTTCTCGATCATCTGTCTTCCGATGTCGCTGAGGTTGAGCGTCTCGGCCTCAGTCACTTCCTCTGCAATAGCCTCCTCGATGTTAGGCTCCTGCCTGTGGCTGCTGACGGTGGGCAGGTTTCCCGTGTCGATGGCTTGGATGGACTTGGTGAAGCCAGCGGCTCCGTTGAGGTCGCGCACCTCTTCCATCTGTTTCCTGAGGCTGGTGAGGTCGCGGCGCAGGTTGTCGACGTTGCCTCGCAACTCGTAAAGTATCTTGTAGAGCAGCTCGCGCTCGTTCTCGTAGGAGTGCGAACCGGCAGGGCCGATGGTGGCCAGCTGCATGCTCTCGGGGTCTTGGGGGATGAACTGCTTGAGTACCTCGGCGGTGATCTCGCGCTCGGTACTGAGGATGGACATCTGCTCAGTGATATTCTTCAGCTGTCTGACGTTTCCCGGCCACTTGTAGCTGAGCATGAGCATCTTAGCCTCTTCGGTGAGGGTAATCTTGGGCAGTTTGTATTTCTCGGCCATCTGCATGGCGAAGAGGCGGAAGAGCAACAGCACGTCGTTGCCGCGCTCGCGCAGGGGCGGCATCTTGATGGGGATAGTGTTCAGACGGTAGTATAGGTCTTCGCGGAACCGTCCCTCGCTGATGGCCTTCTGCATGTTCACGTTGGTAGCAGCCACGATGCGCACATCGGTCTTCATCACCTGGGTGCCGCCCACACGGATGTATTCGCCAGTCTCAAGGACGCGCAGCAGACGGGCCTGTGTGGCCAGTGGCAGCTCGCCCACCTCGTCGAGAAACAGGGTGCCTTTGTTGGCGATGCCGAAGTAGCCCTCGCTCTCACCGATGGCGCCTGTGAACGAGCCTTTCTCATGACCGAAGAGCTCGCTGTCGATGGTGCCCTGTGGAATGGAGCCGCAGTTGATGGCGAAGTATTTCTCGCGGCGGCGCGGTGAGTTGTCGTGAATGACACGAGGAATGATTTCCTTTCCTACACCGCTCTCGCCGATAATCAGCACGGAAAGGTCGGTCGGTGCCACCTGTAAGGCCACATCGAGCGCGCGATTCAATCCGTCACTGTTGCCGACGATATTATAGCGTTGTTTGATCTTCTGAAGTTCGGTTGTATTCATTGAGCTGACAAAATTACGCATTTTTTTTCTAATAGCTGCAACTTTGGCAGTTTTTTAACGGTATAGACGCTAAATTTCTGCTACAGCCTTGCTCAACCGTTCCAGAGCCTCTTGCAAAACGGCTCGTTGTGTGCCCACATTCATGCGCATGAATCCCTCGCCACCCATGCCGAACATCTCGCCATCGTTGAGTGCCAGGCGCGCCTGATTGACGAACAGATGGTTCAGTTCGTCGTGCCCCAGATGCAGCTGGCGACAGTCGAGCCACACCAGGAACGAGGCCTGCGGGCGCATGGGGCGGATGGCAGGAATATGTTTTTTGCAGTAATCCTCCACGAACTCGATGTTCTGTTCCACATAGCTGAGCATCTGCCGGCGCCACTCGTCGCCCTCGGGTGTGAAGGCGGCCATGGTGGCAATGGGGGCAAACAGCGTGGGATCGTTCAGCTCGTTGGCGGTCAGCCACGAGTAGAAACGGTCGCGCAGGCTGGAATTGGGCACAATGGCATAGCTGCTCACGATGCCTGCAATATTGAAAGTCTTCGATGGGGCACCGAAAGTGATGCTGCACTGGGCTGCCTCTTCCGATACCGACGCAAAAGGAATGTGGCGGTTGCCCCAGAGGGCCATGTCGCAATGAATCTCGTCGCTGATGACGATGATGTTGTGTTGGTGGCAGAAGCTGGCCAACCGCTGCAAGGTCTCGCGCGGCCAGACAATGCCTGCCGGATTGTGTGGGTTGGAGAGAATGAGCATGCGGCACTTCTCGTCGCACACCTGCTCCAGGTTGTCGAAGTCCATCTCGTAGGCGAGCTTGGGCCCGTCCATGCGTTTCAGGGGATTCATCACTACCTGACGGCCGTTGCCTTCGGGTGTAAGCCGGAAGGGATGATAGACGGGCGGCTGGATGATGACCTTCTCGTCGGCTTTCAGGAACACATTAACAGCCATGCCAATGCCTTTCACGATGCCGGGGATGTAGGTGAGCCACTCTTCCTTCACATCCCACTGGTGGCGGTCGTGAATCCACTCCCTGACGGATGTCCACAACTGAGGGGGCACAACCGTGTAGCCAAACAGTGAGTGCTCCATGCGCCGGCGCAGGGCATTGGTGATGAACGGCGGAGTCTCAAAATCCATGTCGGCCACCCATAGGGGCAGTAGGTCGGCGCGTCCGTAGCGCTCTTCCAGTACGCAGTGTTTCAGGTCGCCCGATCCAGAGCGGTCTATAGGCGTGTCAAAGTGATATGTGCTCATCGTTTTATTGCTTCTGTCATTATGATGTTTATTCGAGAGCCTGCCTGATATCATCGAACAAGTCGTCGACATCTTCCAGTCCGATGGACAGACGGATGGTGGTCGTTTTGACATCCATGGCTTGTAGTTCGCTCTCGTTGAAGTTTCCGAAAATGGTGCTGGCGGGGTGGATGGCCAGTGTCTTGTTATCGAACAAGTTGGTGGCGCGCCTGATGAGTCTCAGCCGGTTGATGAACTCGAAGCAGGCCTCTTGCGAGGGCAGGTCGATGGTCATCATGGCTCCGGCTGTAGGTCCGAACTGACGGACGGCCAGCTGGTGGTAGGGATTGTCCTCCAGTCCCACGTAGTTCACTGTCAGTTGGCCGCTCAGTGTTTGCAGTCTTGTAGCCAGTTGCAGAGCGTTGGTGGCCTGTACGCGATAGCGGGCATTGAGTGTTTCCAGTCCGAGGGTCTGCATATAAGCCACCTGCGGGGTCATGTAAGCACCCAGATTGAACAACAGCTCAAACTTCACTCGGTCGTTAAAGCCTGCTGTAGTGCCATAGTCGATAATGAGCCCGCCCAGCGATGTGGCTCCGCCCGACAGATATTTGGTGCTGGAAACCACTTCAATATCTACGCCCAGTGCGTGCAGGCGGGTCTCGGTGAAAGGAATGATGGTCGAGTCGGCTACCAGTGGCAGTCCCTTGCTGTGTGCCGTCTGTGCCAGCATACTGAGGTCGGCCACCTCCAGCTGTGGGTTCGTCATGATTTCCAGGAAGATGCAGCAGGTGTTCTCGTCAATGTTGTTGCTTACCTCGTCGAGGTTAGTGAGGTCGCACAGGCGTGCCTCCACGCCAAATCGTCCTAGTGTGTTGGTGAGCAGTCCCAGTGTGTTTCCGAACAAATGTCTTGAAGTAACAATATTCTTGCCCGCTCCAGACAGTGCCATGAGCGTGTTGCTGATGGCGGCCATGCCCGAGTTGAGGGCGGTAACGTTGGCGGCACCAGTGAGAGTCTTTACCTTTTGTTCCAGATAGGTGACGGTGGGATTTTCCACGCGCGAGTAGTCGGGAGCGTCAATGCGGTTGGTGAGGGCGTCGGCCATCACCTTGGCATCGTCGAACTCGAAGGCAACGGCATTGTAAACAGGCATCGACAGGGCATCGTAGGCGTCGCGTCGGGCATATTTTGTGTGAATAGCTTGAGTTTGTCTTTTCATCGTCTTTTTTAGTTTTTTGTTTCAATATTTCGTGATAGCTGATTTGTCGTCAGTTGTTTTTGTTCAGCTTGATGAGCAGCAGTCCGATGCCTGTCCAGATGAGTTCGCGCAGCCGCACGATCAGGGCCACAAAGATGCCGGCGCTGGCTGTCATTCCCAGTCCGCCCACCGACATGAGAAATCCGCCCTCACGACCGCCCAGCTGCAGGGGCATGAAGAACAGCATGTTGGCAAACAGAGATGTGAAAGCCAGGATGAGAATACACTGCACGTAGTTGACGCTAGGCATGAGAACCAGCAAGATGAAGAACACCTCCAATGCCGACAGGATGCGGCAGAGCAGTTCCAGCAGCACGGCGGAAACGAACGTCTTGGGATTCTGCTTGTGCAGTGCAGCTATCTGCTGGTCGATGGTGTCAAGTTGCTCGCGATGATGCTCGATGAAAGGCTTGGCCCACCGCTTGATGAACGGTAGATGGCGCAGCAGGTTGAGGGCGCGCACGGCCAGTCCCTTGCGGTAGCCGGCGATGAAGAACCAAAGGCCCAGTATGCAGAAAGCGCTTGTGGCAGTCAGCAAGATGGTCATGAAGAAACTGACGTGCTGCGTAAAAATAAAAAGGAATATGCTGAGGAACCAGAACCAGAAATGGCTGAAAATGTGGGTCATGGCATAAAGGATGACCGACGACGAGGCACGCTCAGTACCTATCTTCGGAGCCAGTTCCATGATGCGGTAAGGCTCGCCACCCATCAGTCCGCCGGGGGTGGCATAGTTGAGCGCAAACCCCGAGATGGTTATCTTATAGAGCCACCAGAAGGAGAAGGGGGCTGGCTGTTGGGTGTTGGGTGTTGGGTGATGGGTGTTGGGTGATGGGTGTTGGGTGTTGATGGCTTGCGGAGTGGGGGGTACTTGGCTTTTGATGATGATGTACCATGCCGCAGTATTCAGCACGTAGAGGACGCCCCATAGGGCTACGACGGCAAAAAACCAGTAGCCTGCATGGCGAAGTCCTCTCCACACTTCATTGAAGTCGAGTTGGGTGACCATGACACCCAACAAGACTATACCAAAAATGAAAAACCCGTTTTGGTATTTCTTGTTCATTCAGCTTTTTCGGCTTTCTTGGGTGTGTTGGCAGGGTTGAACTTAGGAACGGCAAACCTCACTTTCTCGCCCTCGTCACGTTTTTCGTGATAGAGCTTCTTCAGTGGGTTGGCCAGCGGTTCGTCGTAGTTGACGCGGTTACGGTAGATGTCGATAGCGGTGAAGATGGCATGGCGGAACGAAGTCTCGTCGGCCACTCCCTTGCCGGCAATGTCGTAGGCGGTGCCGTGGTCGGGCGAGGTGCGCACGATGGGCAGTCCGGCGGTGAAGTTGACTCCCTCGTCGGCGACGATGGTCTTGAAGGGGGCCAGTCCCTGGTCGTGATACATGGCCAGCACGCCGTCGAAGGCGGTATAGGTGCCGCTGCCGAAGAAACCGTCGGCAGGGTAGGGGCCATAGGCGTTGATGCCCTTCTGGGCCAGTTCGTTGATGGCGGGTGTGATGACGTCAATCTCCTCGGTACCTAGCACGCCATTGTCGCCGGCATGCGGATTGAGTGCGAGTACGGCAATGCGCGGTTTCGAGATGCGCAGGTCGCGGCGCAGGGTGCGGTCGAAAATGGTCGCCTTCTCAATGATGGCCTCCTTAGTGATGGCCTGTGCCACGTTTCTGATGGGCAGATGGGTGGTGACGAGCGCCACGCGCAGGTAGTCGTTCATCAGAATCATCAGGGCTTTCTGTCCGTCGCCCACACGGTCTTCCAAATACTCGGTGTGTCCGCAGAACCTGAAGGTGTCGCACTGGATGTTGTCTTTGTTAATCGGTCCGGTCACCAGTACGTCGAACAGTCCCTTCCGATAGTCGGCCATAGCACGCTCCAAGGCTTTCAGCGCGGCCATGCCGGCCTCTTTCGAGGGCGTTCCAATCTCCACTTTCACCTCCTCGTCGAAGGTGGTGAGTAGGTTCACCCGGTCGTCGCGGGCATCCTCGGCCTTGTTGATAATCGAGAAGGTAGCCTCCAGGTTGAGCATCTTGCGGTGATAGGCGGCCACCTTGGGCGAGCCATAAATAATAGGTGTGCAAAGCTCCAGCATCTCGGGGGCGGCAAAGGTCTTGAAAATCACTTCATATCCTACGCCGTTTGTATCTCCGTGCGTGATAGCCACGCGTATCTTTCTGTTTTCCATTTCTGATTGTTTTTATAAAAGAGGGGTGATATATAGTGGTATGAATGATCATGTGGTGGCAGTCGACTGGCGGGCCGTTGAGAGCAGTCCGCAGGCGGCAAAGATGTCTTGTCCGCGGCTGGCACGGATGGTGGTGAACACACCGTGGGCGGTCAGGTAGTCGCGCATCACCTCCATGCGCTTCTCGTCGGAGGCGGGCAGACTGACGCTGGGTATCTCGTGGAAGCGTATCAGGTTGACGCGGCATTCCAGTCCCTGCAGCAGTTTCACAATCTCGCGTGCATGTGTCGGTGTGTCGTTCAGTCCGCCGAAGCAAATATACTCAAACGAGCACCGGCGTTGGTGTGTGAAGTCGTATTGCTTCAGCAGCGCCACCACATCCTCTATGGCCATGGCCTTTTCGGCCGGCATTAGCTGTTCGCGCTGTTCGTGGATGGGCGAGTGCATACTGATGGCCACATGGCATTCGCTCTCGTCGAGGAAGCGTTTCAGTTTGTTCTTCACGCCCACGCTGCTCACGGTGATGCGCTTCGGACTCCATGCGTAGGCATAGTCGGCGGTCAGTATCTCAGTAGCCTTCAATACGTTGTCGAGGTTGTCCATCGGCTCGCCCTGTCCCATGAATACGATGTTGGTGAGCCGTTCCCGTTCGGGCAGCGCATATATCTGGTTCAGGATGTCGCGTGCCGAGAGGTCGCCCTGCCATCCTTGTTTGCCAGTCTGGCAGAACAGACAGTTCATCTTGCATCCCACCTGGCACGACACGCACAGCGTGGCGCGGTCTTTGTCGGGGATAAACACCGTCTCTACGTATTTGTTTGTCTCTAGCGGCTGGGGTTCCTTCGTTGGGTTGGTGGTCGCAACGGGGAAGAGATATTTGATGGTACCATCTTTTGACCGTTGGCAGTCCAGCGGTTCCATGCATCCAATGTCGTAGTGCTCTTTCAGTCGTTCGCGGTTCGCTTTCGAGATGTTCGTCATCTCGTCGATGCTGCGCACGTGTTGCGTGTAGAGCCACTTCGCCATCTGTCCGCCGGTAAAGGCAGGCATTCCCAGTTCTTTCGCCACGTTTTTCAGTTCTGTGAGCGAGAGTCCCAACAGAGGTTTCTTTTCGTTTTCCATTGTTCGCAAATGGCTATTTGGGTGCAAAGGTACGAAAAGTCGAGCGAAAAGCCAAATTTATTTGAGCTTTTCCGAGACAGAGTACCTTCGGTGGAGCCAAAGTACGAAAAAACGAGTGCAGGATTAAACAAACATTTGCTTTTTATGTCGAGATGAAGTACTTCATAACTTCTGTCGCAAAGTTACGAAAAAAAGCAGTAATAAAACGAGCGATTTTGAAAAATTGACGGTGCTATATAAAAAAACAGACCCGACAGCTTGAAATTCAGAGGCTGCCGGGAATCAACGTTGCAAAGATATGCATAATTTCCGAATATTGCAAATTTTTTGAGACTTCTCGTCGTGTGTCGTTATTACAGGCTGCAACGTATTTCTGCATTCTCTTGGCAGAGAAGAGTTCTTCAAATTCGTTGTATTTCATATTGATTGTCTCTTTCTGGTTGCAAAAGTACAAAACTTTAACGAGAATCAGACTCTTTGGCGTAGTTTTTTCAGTTCCGTGAGTGGGAGTCCCAACAGAGGCTTCTTATGGTTTTCCATTGTTCGCAAATGACTATTTGGGTGTGGAGGTACAAAAAACGAGTGAAATACTAAAGGAAAACTTGTTTTTCTTTTCATTTCCGAGTGCCAGTACCTTCGGCGAAGCCAAAGTACGAAAAAAGCGACTACCTACTTGCTGAATATAGAAACGACAACTTAGACAACATGGACAACTTTTCTCTGTTTTAGCTATGCCTATAACGACAATTGCTTGAGTTAGTTGTCCTAGTTGTTTTAGTTGTCGTAAACACCTTGTCCATTTACAACCGTGATATGTACCACTTGTAACGGTTATAAGTACCACTTGTGACCGTTACAACTACCACTTAGGTTGGTTGTATTATCCATTTTCGGTTCAAACAAGATGGTTGATTTCTGATTTCAGAAGAATTAACCGACAATCCCTACTTATATTTGAGGGAAAAGAACGGCATCCTAAGGTTTTTGCTAGCAAAAGGGCATCCGCTTATAAGCAAAAACCTTAAGAAGCTTGCCGTATTAATGCTTCAGCAGTTTCTGTTGGAGTATCTTTCCATCTTTAACAGCACGAACAATATATAATCCGTTCTTCATCCCACTCATTGGTATTTGCATCTTATTACTGGTTACCTTTACTTTACACACTATCGAATGCCCATTCCACAACTGAATCTCGCTGTTACTATCATGATTGGAGTTGCTAATCATTGTTGTGGGTAATTCTTTCTGAAACTTATCCAACGCTAACTTCAGGTTAACTGTCAAAAGTTGGGAATTCTTGTCGTAATTGATAGAAAGCATACGGTTTTGTAAATCTGCACCATCAATACTCTCAAACTCCACACTACATGTGGCCGGATCCCCACAACCATTCAATACAGAAAACTCTAGACTATACCAACCTTGTGGCAAATTGTCGAAAGGAAGGTGACAAAGGTCGCTCCACTCTTGATGATAAAGACGCTGGCCGTAATTAAAATTACTATCTAACCGATATAGGTCAAGCATATAAACTGGATAGTTTTCGCTTTCGCCAAAATCGGCTTCCATCAAATTGCCAGCCATATCAGACCGCCAATAACCATGTTCTCCGTCTGCAGCCAAAGGAGTAATCTCTACAGAAAATGGCGGTGTGCCAACTATAATGCTTTTACTAAGTGCCGTAATTAAACTTCCGTCATATACGATACTAGCTGTAAGTATGCTTAATCCATCACCGTTTTTCCTAATAGTTATACTGTCTGTTCCCTGCCCAGATATTATCTCCAAATTGTCATTACTTACATTCCATGTCACAGAACAGCCAGTAGGAAGATTGTTAAACTTATATTTTCCGTAGAACAAACAAACGAAGAACCAGAAATGCTAAAATTATTGCGAATATAGAACTTTTTAGGCTGACTCGTATCATATGGCACTTCATTGGGAATATGTATGACAAGACAGCCAGGTCCCCATTTGGAAATATATCTTAATGAATCATATCTTACAGCCGAGTGATCTGCAGACACTTCTTCGTAAGAAATTATCGTGGCAATTGCCTCTGGTACTTCTATATAGCTACCATCCTCCCAATAGATATTCTCATGAGTATTAGAGCCGAGTCCAATCCAAACAGAATCATCAGGGTGTTCTTCTGACATATGCCAAGCAAAAGCATGACAATTATATTGCGAAGTCGCATCTGAAACATATGTTCCTCCATGAATAACTTCAGCTAAATATCTATACCCCCTTTTTAAACTATCGCTTAAATCTGATGAGATAAGTTCACCTGAAATAACGGATGACCCATTTGGTGTATATTTCAGCTTTATACGACGATTTACTCCACCCTCTCCATAAAAAATGCTTCCTTCTGAATAATCCTGTTGAGTTTGTATTTGCCTCAGAATGCTTTGATTTTTTTAATAACTCTCAATATCATTGATTCACCATTCTTTATGTTTTCTTCCATAAGCTTAAGGTGACTCTCTGTTACAGTAGCAAGACGCTCCAGTTGCAACTCATTCATATTCATTACAACGTCATCCAATCCTGTCAAATAAGCAATAAGATAAATCCTGAAAGGTATCATCTCAAAGATTCCCTCTCGGCTTTTTACTAATTTATCCTCATGAAATAACATTTCATATTTGTCAAGTAAAACATTTGTTATGTCATTCCGCTTAAGCAATTCATCAAATCCATTAAATCTCTTTTTAACAACTTCAAACCCCATGTCAAAATTGTTGAATGCAAACATATCATATGTATATGGAAAATCTAAACACGCCTCCAACAAACTTTCCGTTGGCATCTTTTGCAAAACATTTTGCGGCATTTGCAAAGCTAGAATTCGAGCAGAATCGGTTCCCAGTTTTTTCCACTCAACACTTCCTGGATGAAACGGGAACACATACTTAACTCCATCTCTGTTTTGCCCAGAAACATAAAGACATAAATATAACACCAACAACAAGGATATTATTCTTCTCATTATTACCTTCCTCCCATCTTTTTGTTAAAAACACATTTCCAATCCTTCATTTCGCCAGCATGATTTTCTCCTTCAGGAAAAAGCTCACCGTCTTTATCATACATTGAGCCGCACAGAGAAGACATATAGCCTGACAAATAAACATAAACAGGTTCATTTTGCCATTTCCCCATATATATAGTCGCACCTATTTGGTAATTTTGCACGTCTCTTTTTACAATCTCACCAAGAGAACCGGGAAAAGAAGATATTTCCATAGGATAATATGGAACCTCAACTTGTAATAGGGGAAACATCACCATGATGGAATCTTCATTGTCATCATCACTCTTACACCCTGCAAAACAAACCATCAGCAGAAGCAAGACGAAAGTAGTAAAATAAGTTACCTTTTTCATTTCGTTTTCATTTTTTGTTTAAGATTATACTTTCAATAGGTTTTTAATAGTCTTCATTCCCATTCAGGAACAATGGAACAGCTACCAAAAATAAGTAAGTTGATATTTACTTATAAAGGCTGATGCAAAAATAGCGTATTTTTTTGAATGATGCAATTTTTTTATCTGTAATTTTCTCTACCAACTGCTTTTTCGTTTGCAGGAAAAGATGTATATTTGCAAACGGAAAACATCAACGAACAAGTAATAACAAAAGGAAAAAAATGAAGGTTTTACTCATTAACGGAAGTCCTCGCAAAAAGGGGAATACATTTACGGCGCTCAGCGAGGCCGCCCTACAGTTGGAAAAACACGGTATTGAGACCGAGATCGTGAGCATCGGGGCCAAGCCCATTCGCAGCTGCATTGCCTGCAACCAGTGCAATGAGAAGGGGCTGGGCCGCTGCGTCTTCGACGATGACATCTGCAACCGCGTGGCAGAGAAGATGGCCGGCGCCGACGCGCTGGTGGTGGGTTCGCCGGTATATTACGGTCAGCCCAACGGCGGCGTGCTGTCGCTCATTCAGCGACTGTTCTATTCGGCTGGTGCACTGGTGAGGAACAAGCCTGCCGCAGCAGTGTGCGTATGCCGTCGCGGGGGAGCAACGGCAGCCTTCCAGGCCATGAACATGCCGTTCATGATGATGAGCATGCCAGTGGTAACCTCGCAATACTGGAACATTGTGTACGGACGGGCTGAAGGCGAGGCCGCTCTCGACACCGAGGGCATGCAGACCATGCGCACCATGGCCGACAACATGGCATTTTTGCTGAAGAAAACACATGCCGACGGCGAACCGCAATGGCCTGAACGCGAACCATGGCAACCCATGCACTTTATTAGGATGGAGGATTGAAGATGGAGGATTGAAGATTGAGGATTGAAGATTGAGGATTGAGAATGGAGGATTGAGAATGGGAAATGGAAGATTTGATTATCAATTATCAATTGTCAATTATCAATTAAATTACCGCTCTAGAACACTTAATTATTAGAATAAGAACATGAAAAGACAATTCAACATGGCAGCTGTGCTGCTGGCAGGAGCCCTCGTGATGGGTGCCTGCGCCAACAAAGGCGAACAAAAAACTGACGCCAACGTGAACGAAAACCCACAGGAAGAGAAAGTGGAAGTGAAGAACGTAGAGGGACGCAAGAACTTCAACGGCCAAGCAGTAATCACACCGCTGCCAGCCATCATGATTGCCACCTACGACGAGAAAGACAATCCCGACGTGATGATGGCGGCATGGGGCGGACAGTGCGGACCGAAGCACATCTGCTTCAACCTCTCGGCACATAAGACCACCGAGAACATCCGACTGAAGAAAGCCTTCACCGTGAGCTTTGCCACCAAAGGCGACATTGTGCAGAGCGACTACTTCGGCATCGTGTCGGCCAACGACGTGCCCGACAAGGTGAAGAAGGCAGGATTTACCGTGACCAAGAGTCCCAATGTGGATGCGCCTATCGTCAACGAGTATAAGCTGACACTGGAGTGCAAGGTGGTGAAGATGGACGAGGACGGCAATGGCGGAGCCCGTGTGGTGGGCGAAGTGATCAACATGAGTGCCGACGAGAGTATCCTCGACGCCGAGGGTAAGATAGACCTCGACAAGTTGCAGCCCGTCATCTTCGACTCGTCGAAGAACACCTACCGCGTAGTGGGCGAAAAGGTGGGCGATGCCTGGGGCTCTGGCAAAGCCATCCAAGAGGCTGAGGTGAAATAAATCACCAAAAAGGAATTTTAAGGAAAGTAATTCGTTTCCGAAATTGAAGGTTTAAGGAAAGTTACTATGTTTGCAGTCGGAAACATAGTAACTTTCTAAATTTTGTATTTCACTCGTTTTTTTGTACTTTGGCTTCGCCGAAGGTACTCCGTCTCGGAAAAGCCCAAATAAATTTGGCATTTCGCTCGACTTTTCGCCTTTGGCTTCGCCGAAGGTACTAGCACTCGGAAATGAAAAGAAAAACAAGTTTTCCTTTTGTATTTCACTCGTTTTTTCGTACCTTTGCACTAAAATCATAGAAACACAATATTTTTCGAAACACATATATGAGAGAACGAATAGATTGTTTTTTGCCCTGCGACAACCTGGCCGTGGCTGAACAGACGCTGGCACAACTGCGGGACAATAAAACCGTACAACATATTGCATTACTGGTGGAGCAGGCGTTTGCCGATGCTCATGAGGCTCCCGAGAACACCTCGTTCATCGTGGCCGAAGGGCTGCTTTCGTCGGCCACCATGTTCAGCATGGCAGCACATACCGATGCCGAATATGCGCTGTTCTGCATGAAGACATCGCCACTGATGCTGGGACCGTCGGCCCTGGAGCGCATGCTTCGTGCCGCACGCGACACCGACGCTGCCTTGGTCTATGCCGAACGCTGCCTTTGCATGTCTCACAAAAAGAGATTGGTCATACTGATGAACATACAGATTTTTCTTACAACATCAGACCTTCTGTCGATTTTGTACTTGCACTGATGTCTTATAATGACGGATTGGAGGTGCTTGAGCCAAAAGAGTTGCGTCAGCAGATTCATAATATCTTCCAGGCATCACTCAATAGATATTCAATAGATAGCTGATGTTTGTTCTTCAAGCAATCTGAGAGGAAACAGACTTAATGAGTCGTGTGAATGTGTTTGACACTGACGGATGAGAACTAATGGCAAGGGTAGAGAATAGTTCCTGCAGCCTTTCAGACTCATGCAAAAGAGTTTCTGGCACAAAGACACTCTGTTTTTGGCATAAAAATGCGCGCTTCAGGTACAAAGACAGAGTGTTTTGTTGTTAAAACAAAACTGTTCATTAGACCGGAAATGTAGCTCCAAACATGCACATTTCCAATTAATGCCTAATTGGGTTGCAATTAATCGACTAATTAGGTTCTAATTAATGCCTAATTAGCATGCAATTAATGCCTAATTACAATGTAATTAATGCCTAATTGGAGTGTAATTAATGCCTAATTGGAAATACGATGTATGGTCTTGTGCTGTTTCCCACAACAACATGAACAACAGAAACAATGGTGTGGCCTCCATCGATTGGGGGGGTAAACAATAAGTAAAGTAATTGGAATCATAAGATTGCTCCTAATTAGTATGGCACTTGTCGATAGGGTTCTCATGATTCCAATTACCAGATGTGCAGGAGTTGGGAGGGAGAAACGAATGTTACTTCACTTCGGCCTCTTGGATGGCTTTGCCAGAGCCCCAAGCGTCACCCACTTTCTCGCCCACTACGCGGTAGGTGTTTTTCGAAGAGTCGAAGATGACGGGCTGCAGCTTGCCGAGGTCGATCTTACCCTCCGCGTCGAGGATGCTCTCGTCGGCACTCATGTTGATGACTTCGCCTACTACGCGGGCTCCGCCCTTATCGTCCTCTTCCATTTTCACCACCTTGCACTCGAGTGTCAGCTTATACTCGTTGACGATGGGCGCGTCGACATTCGGGCTCTTGGTCACAGTGAAACCGGCTTTCTTCACCTTGTCTGGTACGTCGTTGGCTGAGACGATGCCGAAGTAGTCGCTCTGAACGATGTCGCCCTTTGTGGCGAAGCTCACGGTGAAGGCTTTCTTCAGACGGATGTTCTCGGTTGTCTTATGTGCAGAGAGGTTGAAGCAGATGTGTTTCGGTCCGCACTGGCCTCCCCATGCAGCCATCATCACGTCGGGATTCTCTTTCTCGTCGTAGGTGGCAATCATGATGGCGGGCTGTGGTGTGATGACGGCTACGTCGTTGAAGTTCTTGCGGCCTTCCACGTTTTTCACTTCCACTTTCTCCTCCTGTGGGTTCTCGTTGACGTTGGCGTCGGTTTTCTGTTCGCCTTTGTTGGCACAGGCACCCAGCATGAGGGCTCCTGCCAGCATCATTGTTGCAATGCTAAAGTTCTTTTTCATGTTGTTGGTTGTTTTTCTGATGGTTGTTTTGTTGTTTTCGACTGCAAATATACAGTATTTCCGTCAAACGAACAAGTGTTTTTCCTTAACAATTGCGAAATTTGGAAATCTGGTTGTTCCAGATGGCAGGAGATTATTTCGGTGTACGATACTCATTTTTCAATTATAATTTGTAATTTTGCAGCATGATTGTATGTATTGCAGAGAAACCGAGTGTTGCCAAGGATATAGCAAGAATACTGGGAGCCACCAGCTCGCGTGACGGCTACATGGAAGGCAACGGCTATCAGGTGACGTGGACGTTCGGACATCTGTGCACCCTGAAGGAGCCCGACGACTATACGCCCGTGTGGAAGCGCTGGGCACTGAGTACCTTGCCCATGATACCACAGCGGTTTGGCATTAAACTGATTGAAGACCAAGGTATTAAGAAACAGTTTGCGGTGATTGAACGGCTGATGCAACAAGCCGACAGCATCGTCAACTGTGGTGATGCCGGCCAGGAAGGAGAGCTGATACAGCGCTGGGTGATGCAGAAGGCACAAGCCACCTGTCCCGTGAAGCGGTTGTGGATATCGTCGATGACCGATGAGGCCATCCGCGAGGGATTCAGGCAGCTGAAAGACCAACAGGACTATCAGCCGCTCTACATGGCGGGCCTGTCACGCGCCATTGGCGACTGGCTGCTGGGCATGAACGCCACGCGCCTCTACACGCTGAAATACGGGCAGAACCGGCAGGTGCTGAGCATCGGTCGTGTGCAGACGCCCACATTGGCATTGATCGTCAACCGCCAGAAAGAGATAGACAATTTCAAGCCCGAGCCCTATTGGGTGCTCTCGACCATCTACCGCGACACACTCTTCACCGCCACCAAAGGTAAGTTCACAAGCAAGGAAGAGGGCGAGCAGAGCTTCGAGCTGATCAAAGATAAGCCGTTCACCGTGACCAAGGTGGAGAAGAAAAACGGCAAGGAGGCTCCCAAGCAACTCTACGACCTGACATCGCTGCAGGTGGACTGCAACCGTAAGTTCGGCATGAGTGCCGAGATGACGCTGAACACCATCCAGGCCCTTTACGAGCGCAAGCTGACCACCTATCCGCGTGTCGACACCCAGTTCTTGAGCGACGATATCTACCCCAAGTGTCCGCAGGTGATGAACAGCCTATTTCAGACCAAGGTGGGCGGGCAGGCCGTCTATGCCGAGTTGGTGAGGCCGCTGGGTGGCAAGCCGCTGCCCAAGACCAAGCGCGTGTTCGACACCTCGAAGGTGACCGACCACCATGCCATCATCCCCACAGAGGTCATCGCGCAGAACCTGACCGATATGGAACGGCACGTCTACGACTTGGTGGCGCGCCGCTTCATCAGCGTGTTCTATCCCGACTGCAAGTTCTCGACAACAACCGTACTGGGCGTTGTCGGCGGACAGGAGAAAGGCGATGGGATAGAGTTCAAGGTGACCGGTAAGGAGATACTCGACCCGGGATGGCGGGCGGTCTATGCCAAGGAGTCGAAGGTCAGCGATGATGACGAGGAGAAGAAAGACGATGAGGAGAAGACGCTGCCTGCCTTCGTGAAGGGCGAGAGCGGCCCCCATCAGCCTACACTCACCGAGAAGTGGACCACGCCTCCACCTTATTATAATGAGGCCTCGCTGCTGAGGGCCATGGAGACGGCCGGCAAGTTTGTTGAGGACGAGGAACTGCGTGCCGCCATGAAGGAAAACGGCATTGGGCGCCCGTCGTCGCGTGCCAGCATCATCGAGACACTGTTCAAACGCCACTATATACGGCGCGACAAGAAACGTCTGGTCGCCACCGCCACAGGCATCGAGCTGATTGACATGATCAAGGAAGACCTGCTGAAGAGTTGTGAGCTGACGGGCATCTGGGAAAAGAAGCTGCGCGACATTGAGCACAAAAAGTACGATCCTGCACAGTTTGTGGACGAGCTGAAACAGCAGATTACCGAAATTGTGCGCGAGGTGTTGGCCGACAACAGCAACCGCCATGTGACGGTGCTCACCGACGAGGACCTGAAGAAAAAGCCTGCCGCAAAGAAAACCACCAAAAAGAAAGCTGCCGCCAAATCCCCTGCTCCAACCCCACCGTCAGCCCCCGTGCAGACACCTGTTGTGGGCCAGCCCTGCCCACTGTGCGGACAAGGAGTTATCATTCAGGGAAAGACCGCCTATGGGTGCAGCCGCTGGAAGGAAGGTTGTACGTATAGGGTGCCCTTCGGGCAATAAACCGTGACGAACAGCGTTATTAATATTGATGCGCAAATATTCTGTGATATGGATGCTCATCGTGCTCTGCAGTTGTGGCGGAGCCGATGCGAACTTCAAACGAGGCGAGAAATTTCTGGCCCTGGGGGAGTATTTTGACGCTGCCAACGAGTATAAGCAGGCCTACACGAAGACCCCGCCCAAGGAACGGCCGCTGCGCGGACAGCGTGCCCGGAAGCTGGCCTACTGCTATGAGCACAGCAACCAGACTCAGAAAGCCATTGCGGCCTATCGCAATGTGATACGTTATAAGCAGGACGATGTGCAGACACACTTGTCGTTTGCCCGTTTGTTGTTGAAGAACGGTAACTACAAGGAGGCTGCCGCAGAGTTTCGGCTCGTCATCGACTCTCTGCCCGACAACGTGCTGGCACGCAATGGATTGAAGTCGGCACAGATGGCTCCCGAATGGAAGAAAGAAGGGTCGGGCTACACGGTGAAGCGCATGGATATGTTCAACTCACGTCGGTCGGACTATTCGCCAATGTTTTGCGGCGACGACAACGAGCAGTTGTATTTCACTTCCACTCGCAATGAGGCACAAGGCGACGACCTGAGCGGGATCACGGGTAACAAAAACGGCGATATTTTCTTCTCGCAGAAAGACGACAAAGGCAAATGGGGCAAGCCGCAGACCATCGAGTCAGGACTGAACACCGAGTTTGACGAGGGAGCCTGCTGCTTCTCGCCCGACCAGCGTACGATGTATGTTACGCAGTGCGCGAGCGATCCGTCGTATCCGCGCTATGCCACGATCATGACCTCCAACCGCAGCGACGCTGCCTGGAGCAAAGCCACGCTTTTGGAAATTAGCCGTGACACGCTCTCAAGTTATGCCCATCCGGCTATCTCGCCCGATGAGCAGTGGCTCTATTTCACCTCCGACATGCCTGGGGGTGTCGGAGGACTGGACATCTGGCGCATCCGCCTCACTAGCAGCGGACTGGGAGGCGTCGAGAATCTGGGCGAGCCTATCAATACGCCAGGCAACGAGATGTTTCCTGCCTTCAGGCCCAATGGCGATTTCTATTTCTCGTCTGATGGGCATCCCGGTTTCGGCGGACTTGATATCTTCTATGTGAAGGCCGAAAACAAAAAGCGGACGCAGAAAGGAAATGCGGGAAACCCAGCCGGGAATACTTCAGAGACGGATGGTGCGGAGCCGGTTACCCGTAGTTCTCAGTTGCGAATCGTTCATCCCGGCTATCCGCTCAATTCGCAAGGCGACGACTTCGGCATGACCTTCGAGGGACTGCACAACCGCGGTTTTTTCTCGTCGAACCGTGGCGACGGCCGTGGCAACGACCATATCTACAGTTTTGAGAATCCCGAAATCATGCAGACCGTCAAGGGATGGGTGTATGAGATAGATGCCTACGAACTGACTGCCGCACAAGTGTATATGGTAGGCAACGACGGTACCAACCTGAAACTGAGCGTGAAGGGAGATGGCTCGTTTGAGCAGGAGATAACACCGGGCGTAGACTATGTGTTCCTGGCAACGTGCAAGGGCTTTTTGAATCATAAGGAGGAACTGCGTGTGACTGAGTCAAAGGAGTCGAAAGAGCATGTGTTACAGTTCCCACTGGCCAATATCTCTGCTCCGGTGCTGATTGACAATATCTTCTACGATCTGAACAAGGCCACATTACGCCCCGAGTCGGCCAAAGCCTTGGACGAACTGGTGAAGATGCTTAATGAAAACCCGAATATCACCATCGAGCTGAGTGCCCATTGCGACTACCGGGGCAGTGCGCAGTATAATCTGTCGTTGTCGCAAAGGCGTGCTGAGTCGGTGGTGAACTACCTCATAGAGCACGGCATTGCAAAAGACCGGCTCACACCACGCGGATATGGTAAGGAGAAACCTAAGGTAATTAATAAGAAGTTGACCGAGAAGTATCCCTGGCTGAAGGAGAACGACCAACTGACCGAAGAGTTTATCAGGAAGCTGGAGAACAATCAGCAGGAAGTGTGCAACGAACTGAACCGGCGCACAGAGTTCACCGTGTTGCGTACCACTTACGGATTGTTTGACGAAAAGGGACAGCTGAAAACCATTCCGAAACCTAAAGTCTCGAAGCAAAAAGAGGAGGACGACAGTTTTATCATCGACTTTTAATCTAAGGCGTCATCAGAGTCGCCCCAGTCATTAGACCGTCTAAATAAGTGACAGTCCTAATGACCAATCAGGGTTGAATGACTAGAGCCAGCGAAGTTCGCGCGACACCATTTGGTAGGCACCCACGGCCGTGATTGCCAGCAGCGACAGGGCAATGGTGAGCGGACTGAGATGGAACACGTCCTGTGCCGGTGCCGTGCGGAAACAAACTGCCAGTGCCTCGGCAATGACATTCCAACCCTTTACGGCAACGAAGAAAGCGATGCCTGCCACGATGCAGATGGCCGTCCAGATGCGGTTCAGACGGACGGCGCGGTCGGGGAGGTGGCGCATCACCCGTTTAGAGAACCCGTGGTCGGCAATCTCCTCTGTGTGCTCGTTGAAAAACTGTCTTACCAGTATATCGTCATTTTCCATCATATCCATTTGCTTTTAAGTATGTTGCTAATTTCTGTTTTCCTCGTGCGAGGTGCGATTTCACCGTGTTTTGCGTGATGCCCGTAATCTCGACAATCTTGTCGATAGACAGACCGTCTATCAGCTGCAGTGTGATACAGGTCCGTTCGTCGGGGCGCAAGATGTTCAAGGCTTCGTAGAGATCGAGCCTCAGACTGCCGTCAGTTGTCGATGCACTGCGATGGGCAGCTACCGAGACGTCGATGTCGTCGGTGATGTGCTGGGCTCTTTTGTAATCGTAGAAGACGTTGTAGGCAATGCGGAAGAGCCATGTAGAGAAGCCAGACATGCCTTTGAAGCTCGTGATGTGCGTGTAGGCCTTAATAAAGGTGTCTTGCGCCAGGTCGTCGCTCAGCTGCGTGTCTCCCAGCGTCTGGTTCAGAAAGAACCGACGCACAGGCGACTGGTATTTCCTGACAAGCTGGTCGAATGCCCGCTTGTTGTGGAATACCGCCACCTGCGTTACAAGAGAGAGGTCAGTGCTTGCAGCCATGCTATGCGTTGTTGATGGGGGAATGGTCTGTTTGGTTTGTGAGAGTCTCTGGAGGCTTATCTCTCAGGAATGATGAGCCACATGATGAGGTAGGCAAGGATACCCGAGAAGCAAGTAAGGACTGTCAATAATACATAAGCCACTCTTACTGCTGTGGGGTCGACACCCAGATAGTTGGCAATTCCACCACATACACCTGCCAAAATACGGTCGGCAGAGCGGGTTAGTCTTCTGTTTGCATCCATAATCTTTATCTGTTTATGAGTTGTTGATACTTTATTGAAAAACTACTTGTTGATGGTTATTTCTCGTCGAAGTACTTGAAGTCGTCCGACTGTTTGTCACGCTTCGAGGCAGAGGTCTTGGCGATGACAGCCTGGCCTACGCCAAACAGAGCTACCAGCCATCCGATGCCAACCAGCGGATCGGCGCCCAGGCAATAGAAGAAGGCGACGAGGCCAATGCCGAGGGCTGTGTTCTTGATGCCTTTCTTCCACAGATACTCATCGCTTTGCTGTTCAGTGCGAATCAGTTCCTGCGGCAGGGGTTGTCCTGTCTCCATGGCTTTCTCTGCCAGTTTGTAGCGTCGGTTGCGGTTGCGGAAGATGAGCCATAGCACCAATGCGAGGATGATGAACGGTGCGGCCAGGAAAAGGAATACCAAAAGAATAATCAGGAAGGCAAAGAATCCACCAAAACGGTCGATCATCTTCTCGGCAAATGCGAAATCTGAGTCATCGAAGGGGAATGCATCGTCGATAGTCACATACGTGCCGCTGTCAGCCAGCGAGTCGATGACGGCCGATGTGGTGTCAGAATAAGCCTCAATGCCTTCGTCCGGTTGCGTGGTGGGCGTTGAACTGCCGACGGAAGTACTGCTGGCCGTTGAACTGCTGGCGCTTGCCGGTGCTGTGATGGCCGGGTTGTGACGGTGCTTCTGTGAGGCTGCCTGGCTGGTGATGCCCAATGTCAGGGCTAATACCAATAAGATGAAATACTTTTTCATATTCTGTCTTTTATTAAATTTTCTATCCGTTAGACGCATCGACGGCTTATTTAGTTGCGAAGTTACAATTTTTTTTTTAATTTTGCCACGGAATATGGAATTACCTGCCGATTTTATACAGCAGACCCGCGAAATCATGGGCGAGGAACTCTTCGGGCGATATCTGGCATCGTTCGACGGGGAGGTGCCTGTCAGCATCCGCCTGAATCCGAGGAAGTGTCATCTGGTTGATGACCTTTCGGCCGACAGTGCCAGCCGATGGATGGCCGATGAGGCAGGAGGAGCGGCGCCTGTCCCTTGGTGCGAGTATGGTTTCTATCTGCCCACACGCCCCAACTTCACGTTCGACCCGCTGCTGCATGCCGGATTGTATTATGTGCAGGAAGCCTCGTCGATGTTTCTGGGGCATGTCTTGCGCGAGCTCTCGCACACAGGATGGACACTGGGAGAAGGCGCTTATGCACTCGATCTTTGTGCGGCTCCCGGAGGTAAGTCCACCTTGCTTCGCAGCATGCTGCCCGAGGATTGTACATTGATCAGCAACGAGCCCATGCGCAACAGGGCTGAGGTGCTGGCCGAGAATGTGCAGAAATGGGGCTATGCCCGTCATCTCGTGACGAACAACTACCCGAAAGATTTCCGTAAGAGCGGGCTTCAGTTCCAACTGATTCTCTGCGATGTCCCTTGCTCGGGCGAAGGCATGTTCCGTAAGGATGAGGCTACCATTGGAGAGTGGAGCTTGCAGAACGTCAACAGGTGCTGGCAGTTGCAGCGGGAGATTGTCAGTGAAGCATGGCAGTGCTTGTGTGGTGGGGGAGTGCTTATCTACAGCACCTGCACCTTTAATACTAAGGAGAATGAAGAGAACATATGCTGGATGATCGAAGAATTGGGTGCCGAGGTGATTCCCGTGCGCACCGAACAGTCATGGAGCATCACAGGTTCGCTGCTCTCCGGTTTCCAAGAGCCGGTTTACCGGTTTATTCCAGGCGTCACGAAGGGCGAAGGCCTTTTCATGTGCGTTTTGCGCAAGAGTGGAGAATCCTCTGTCAGGGGTGGTCGGAACAAACAAGGAATAAACACCTCAAACTACCATGAAAGGGCTACCCGGAACAGTTGTGAGCGGAGCAGTAGGAATCAGCTGTCACTTCGTATCCTGTCCGACGGAGAATACCCTGTTGGCATGTCTAAAGGCAAGACAGTCGTTCCGGCTCATGCCGAAGCCATCTACATCGACCGCAACATAGCCAAGTATCCCACTGCCGAGCTCACCTATCAGCAGGCTGTCAGCTATCTGCGCCGTGAGTCCATCGTCCTGGATTACGACGTTCCCCACGGATTTGTGGTCGTCACCTTCGAGGGTGTGCCACTGGGTTTCGTCAAGAACATCGGGAGCCGGGCAAACAACCACTATCCTGAATCATGGAAGATCAAAACAACTCATATACCACAAGACTATGAAGCAATACTTAGACATACTTGACCGGATTCTCCGGGAAGGAGTGAAGAAAGAAGACCGGACGGGCACAGGCACGCTGAGCATTTTCGGCACACAGTCGCGCTATTGTCTGGACGATGGCTTTCCACTGCTCACCACCAAGAAACTGCACCTCAAATCCATCATCTACGAACTGTTGTGGTTCTTGCGTGGTGATACCAACATCAAATATCTGAAAGACCACAAAGTGAGCATCTGGGACGAGTGGGCCGACGAGAATGGCGAGCTGGGACCAGTCTATGGTCACCAATGGCGGTCGTGGCCCGACTATCAGGGCGGCACCATCGACCAGATACAGCAGGTGGTAGAGCAGATCAAGCACAATCCCGACTCGCGCCGTATGATTGTCAGCGCATGGAATGTGGCAGAGGTCAACCAAATGGCCCTCCCTCCGTGTCATACCATTTTCCAGTTTTATGTAGCCGAAGGCCGTTTGTCGTTGCAGCTCTACCAGCGTTCTGCCGACACCTTCCTGGGTGTGCCTTTCAACATTGCCTCCTATGCCCTGCTGTTGCAGATGATGGCACAGGTGACAGGTCTGAAAGCAGGCGACTTCGTGCATACCACAGGCGACACACATCTGTATTTGAACCACCTCGACCAGGCCCGTCTGCAGTTAAGTCGAGAACCAAGGAAGTTACCGGTAATGAGAATCAATCCCGATGTCAAGAGCATTTTTGATTTCCAGTATGAGGATTTCATCTTAGAGGGGTACGACCCGCATCCGCATATCAAGGCTGAAGTGAGTGTTTAGGTAATGTGAAAAAGAACAAACAAGTAAGCGAAAAATGATTAGTATCATAGCTGCCGTGGCAAGAAACCGTGCCATTGGCTATCAGAATAAACTGCTGTATTGGCTGCCCAACGATTTGAAACGTTTCAAGCAGCTTACCACCGGACATACCATCATCATGGGTCGTCGTACTTTTGAGTCACTCCCCAAAGGCGCACTCCCCAATCGTCGTAATGTGGTGTTGTCGCGCAAGGTGGCCGACCCACAGGAGGCCAGAGACCCACGTTTCCCTGGTTGTGATGTGTATGTGTCACTTCGTGAGGCCTTGCAGCATTGTCTTCCCGATGAGGACATATATATTATAGGTGGTGCCAGTGTTTACCAACAGGCCATGAACATTGCCGACCGCTTGTGCCTGACAGAGATAGATGACGTGCCTGCTGATGCCGACGCTTTCTTCCCTCCCTATGATGACTGGCAGGAGATATGGCGTGAGGAACACGATACTGACGAACGCCACGAGTTCCGTTATGCCTTTGTTGATTATGTGAAGGGATAGGGTTTGGATAGTTTGCCCAAGTGAAAAGCGTCTCAGTTCTTAAAGTGTAACATGAACTATACGTCTAAAATAACGAAATTGGGTTGCACCGCGGTGCAACCCAATCATTGTTATTCATTCTTCTTCATCCATTCAAAACTTCATTCTTCTTCATCTTCTGGCTGTGCTGTTTTCAGCACATCCTCAATGGGCAGCTGCCTGTTGATGCTGGCATGGAACGAGATGATGGTCTCCGACCGCGAGAGTCCCAGCGGCTGCAGCTTGTCGTGAATAATGTTCAGCAGATGATGGTTATTCTGAGCGTAAATCTTGATGAACATGTCGAAACCGCCTGTTGTGTAGTGACATTCCACTACCTCAGGAATCTTCTTCAGTTCCTCAACCACCTCATCAAATGTCTCGGGATCTTTCAGGTACAGACCAATATAGGCACAAGTCTCATAGCCTATTCTCTCCGGGTCGATGATAAATTGTGAACCTTTCAGCACTCCCATGTTGGTAAGTTTTTGTATACGCTGGTGGATAGCAGCACCACTGACATTGCAGGCGCGTGCCACTTCCAAAAATGGAATTCGTGCGTCCTCAGCTATGAGTCGCAGAATTTTCTTGTCTAAAGAGTCTAATGTATGTGCCATATTATAGATTACAATAAAATTTCTTGCAAAGGTAATATAAAATAACGAAAAAAGCAACAATTTATCATTATTTTTTGGCACTTGCAAAAAAAATGTCACTTATTAGGGCCTTTTTCTCTCTATAGCGGCATAACTGATGTGCAGGGCACCTGCCTGGCGCAGCGCCTGTTTTACATCGGCGACAATGCCCATGGGTGTGTCTTTGTCTACTTTCAATGACACGGTCATCTGGCGTCTGTCCTCGGTAGACATACTACTGCGCTCGGCTGCCACATAGCGGGTTACTTCGTCGATGTCCTCGGCATAGCGGTTGTCAAGTTGGATGCGGGTTTGCGTGTCGCCTTTGGGCTTTCCGATATAAATGTATACGGTAGAGGATTTCTTTTTCAGCTGCTGCAGTTCGGTACCTGCCGGCACACTGTGCTGTACCATGGGTGTCACCTTACGCATGTGGGTGACGATCATGAAAAAGAACAATACCGTGAAAATCAAGTCGGGCAATGCGGCGGTATTCAGTCCGGGCACCTTGTGCTCGCGTCGGCGGAATCGGCTCATGACTCACCTCCTCTCTGTGCGTTGTGTGTGCCTCTCCGCCTGTCGCCAGTTGCAGCATAACTGTTGTTGACCTCGGCAACACGCTGGGGATAGTAGCTGCGCAGCATCTCTTGCTGTTCGGCACTACAGCGGGCCATGGGCATGCCAAACTGGCGCCGTGCCTGCTGGTCGCGCAGATGGCGGTAGGCCGAGACAATGGCATCCTGCACCTGAAAGTAGGTGTCGTAGCTGGCCTCGCGGTCGGCGTCGATTTGAATGATATGCTTCAGGCGCTCTGCCTCACTGCCCACAAAGGTCTCCACACGACTCTGCAAATGTCCGATGGCAAGTGGCTGGTTGTTGCAGGTAAGGGTGCCGTCGGCCAGTATGTGCAACTGAAGCACGTTGCGCTCGTCTACATCGGTGGGCTTTTGCTGCTGTTCTTCAGGTGTCAGAGGAGGCAGCAATCGCGACAACCCCTTGTCGACATCCATCGATGATGTGACAAGGAAGAATATCAACAGCATGAAAGATATGTCGGCTGTTGAGGTGGTGTTCAGCGACGGGACCTGGCGTTTCTTACGTTTGAACATACAACAAGGATAACAGCAACGATAAGAAGGATGAGCGAGGTGTTGATAAGCATGTCGGCAGCTTTCAGCAAAAAGGAGCTGCCAAACTGCTCACCGTTGACAAGCATGGGGGCTGAGGAGCCGAACAAAAACGTGAGCAGCAGGCACACCACGAGGAATGCAGCCACCCCCAAAGTAATCTTGCGTGAGGGAATACCATTGACGGTATCCGAAGCGTGGTCGTGCAGTCGCCACTGGCGAACTACAGCCCATGCCACAGCACCTAGTGCTGCTACGCCGGCCAGATATGTCAATATGAGAATAATGTCGACCATATTTACCAGTCCTCAACGCTTAACTCTTCACTTTCGACAGGATGTCCATCAGCGAGACGGCACTCTCTTCCATCTGCGAGGTGAGGTGCTCTATTTTCGAGAGTATATAATTGTAGAACAACTGCAGAATAACAGCCACAATGATACCGAAGATGGTTGTGATGAGGGCCACTTTCATGCCTGATGCTACGATGGTGGGGTTGATGTCGCCTGCATTCTGTATCTGGTCGAACGACATCACCATGCCTATCACCGTGCCCAGGAATCCCAGCGACGGAGCAATGGCGATGAACATCGTTATCCACGAGCAGCCTTTCTCGAGGTTGGCTATCTGCACATTGCCATACGAAGTGATGCTGCGCTCAATTGCGTCGAGGGGCTCGCTGATGTGGAGGATGCCCTGATAACAAATGCTGGCCACAGGACCGCGGGTGTCGCGGCAAAGCTGCTTGGCACCGTCGTAGTCGTGAGCCTCGATGAGTTTCTCTACATCTTGCATGAACTTCTTGGCGTTGATGTCCGACAGTGTGAGATAGATGATGCGTTCGATGCAGAAGGCCAGTCCCAGCACCAGCGTCAGGGCTACGAGCGACATGAAACCGGCATTGCCCTCCACAAATTTCTTCTTCAGCGACTGGTGAAAACTCATCTGCTCGTCGGCCTCCATCTCGTCGGCCAATGTGGCATCGCCATCTGCAACGTTGCTTAGGGCAGCTGTGTCGACCACCGTCGTGTCAGCTTGGGCAGACAGCGCCACGCTGTCGGTCTGGCTCATAGCTGTAGAGACTGAGGTCAGGAGCAAAAATGCAGAGAGAACTATTTTAGAAATCAGGATTTTCATTGTCTAGAAAAAATAAAAAAGAATGCGGAGAGACGGGGATTCGAACCCCGGATACGCTTTTGACGTATACACGCTTTCCAGGCGTGCCTCTTCAGCCACTCGAGCATCTCTCCTTCAACAAGTTACGTTGTCTGTTAGTTACCGCTGCCAAGTACTTTGCGAGTATTTTACGAGTATCTCGGCATACTGTTTGCGGATTTCGCGCTGCAAAATTACGCTTTATCTGCCGAAAAAGTGCAACTTGTGGTGTTATTTTATATTAAATTTTGAATATCCGCCTCACATTTTGGTCGGTAACCTGCTCCAGATGGTTCTCGCTGACATCATACGCCTCGGCCAGACGCTGCAGTACATGCCTCACGTAGGCACTCTCGTTCCGTTTGCCGCGCATGGGAACAGGGGCCATGTATGGGGCGTCGGTCTCGAGCACAATGCGTTCGAGGGGCACCACTTGGGGCAACACCTCGGGCAGATGGCTCTTCTTGAATGTCAGTACGCCGCCAATACCCAGCACAAACTGCGGAAACTGCAACAGTTCTTCGGCCTCGTGCTCATTGCCGGTGAAACAATGGAACACACCGCCTGGCAGTTCGTCCTTGTAGTGTTTCAGCAGACTCACCATCTCGTTTTGTGCCTTCCTGCAATGAATCATCAGTGGCAGCCGGCTTTCTACCGACCATTTCACCTGCTCCTCGAACGCCATCAGTTGCTCGCGCTCGAACTCACGGCTCCAATAGTAGTCGAGGCCGACCTCGCCGATGGCGATGATGGCCGGCTGTTGCGGTGAGGCTGACGACGGACAATCGTTGCCGGCTGATGGGGAAGTGCCGGTTGATGGTAGGGGGACTTGGGGCAGCAGTTGCCTGATGGCTCCCAGTTGTTCCTCCCAGTCGTTGTGAACCTCCTCAGGATGCAGTCCCACCATGGGATAGAGGAAGCCCTGATGCTGGCGGCACAACGTCAGAATCTGCCGCGAGGTAGTCAGGTCAATGGCCGGCACCAGTATCTTGGTGATTCCTGCCTCACGAGCCCGCTGCATGACCGCCTCACGGTCGTCGTTGAACTCTTCACCGTCGAGATGTGCGTGGGTGTCTATCATTTTTTGCGTTTCATCATTTCGTTGGTATATGCTATGAGCTCCTGTTTGCGCTCATCGTCCACATGGACAGCAGCCAGGTATTTGCGGCTCTCTCCAAAATAAAACTCAATGCGGGCTTTGGCCATCTGGTCGATACCTATTTCATTATATAGGCGTGTGACGGCTTGAATCTTCTCCTGCCGGTCGAACTCTTTCACCGTCATCCATCGCATGAGCTCCTGGCGCTGTTCGTCGTTCGCCTTGTTATAGGCATTGATTAGCATGTAGGTCTTTTTGTTGCTGGTGATGTCGCCGCCGATGGCCTTTCCGAACACAGCCGGGTCGCCATAGACGTCCAGGTAGTCGTCTTGCAGCTGGAAGGCAAGACCCATCTGCTCGCCGAACTTATAGAGCAGCTGAGCATCCTCTTCCGAGGCGTCGGCCAGCACGGCTCCAATCTTTGTGGCGCAAGCCAGCAGGACACTGGTCTTCAGGCGGATCATCTCGATATACTCCTCCTCGCATACGTCGGTGCGCTGCTCGAACGTCATGTCGTACTCCTGTCCCTCGCCGATTTGCAGGGCCGTCTCGGTGAAGATGTCGAGCACCTCTTTCAGTTTGGCGGGGTCGCATTGTGCCATGCGCTCGTAGGCCAGCACCAGCATCGAGTCGCCCGAGAGAATGGCCTTGTTGGCATCCCATTTCTTGTGAACGGTCTCATGGCCGCGTCGCAAGTCGGCGTGGTCCATCAGATCGTCGTGCAAGAGAGTGTAGTTATGATAAGTCTCCAGCGCACAGGCGGGCATGAGGATGCTCTCAGGGTTGTCGCGGAACAAATTGTACGACAACAGCATCAGCACCGGGCGGATGCGCTTGCCCCCCATGGAGAGCACATACTGAATGGGTTCATACAAACTCTTGGGCTCACGGTTGTAGGGCATCTGTTCCAGGCAGTTGTTCACCAACTGTAAGATTTTTTCCGAACTTAGTATCATGACTATTGTTTTTTATGTTGCAACATTAAAGACTAAACACTATGGGAATGCAAATCATCGTGCGGCATGGCTGGTCGTTTTCCTTGCCTGGCTTCCATTTGGGCATCATGCGCATCACTCGCATGGCCTCGCGGTCGAGGTAGGTATGCTGGCCCTTCACCAGTTTCAGGTTACCCACGTTCCCGTCTTTCTCAATGATAAACGAGACAAGCACTTTTCCCTGAATCTTGTTCTTCTGAGCCAAGGGCGGATATTTCAGATTTTTGGTCAGCCACTGCATGAAAGCCGTCATGCCGCCGGGAAACTCGGGCAGCACTTCCACCGTCGAGGCGTCCAGCACGTCGTCGTTTGCGGCATCTGCTGGCGTGACAGCGGCAATAGGCTCCTCGGCAGTTTGCTCGTTGGCCTCGGCCGTAAACTCGTTCTGTACCATCTCGTCTATCTCGGCCACTTTCTCATCAACCTCTTCTTTCACGATATTCAGCTGCTCGCTCACCTTGGGCGCCGTCTCAGGTGTCACCATCGCCACCATCTCGTCGGGTGGGGCCATGGGCAGCACCTCCATGTCCTCGGCCAGCTCTTCGAGCAGGCTTTCGTCGGCTTCGTCGGCGGAGTCGAATTCATACTCCAAAGCCACAAAGCAGAGCGACAACGCCAGTATCAGTCCCAGCAGGAATGCCGTGGGACGGATATGCTCTAAATCGGCCTGATATGACTTTTTTATTTCCATATTGGCTGCAAAAGTACGAAGATTCCACGAAAAATACCGAGTCAACTACGTTAATCTTCTGTAAACGCCTGTTTTATTTTGTCTCAGGCACAAATACGCCTCGTTTCAGGCACAAAAACACTCCGTATTAGGCTCCCCCAACAGAGTGCTTTTATCATCGAAACAAAGATAATAGCATGGCAGTTGGCAAGGCAATGATTCATTATCAAAGACTAGAAAGAGCTTTGTCGTCAAATGCTGTCGGCGCCGAAGCAATAAATGCCTTACATTTGCGTTAATGAAATAAAAAGTGTATCTTTGCACGTTAAAATGAAAAAGAGTTTGTTCGCCATATTCCTTCTTCTTGCTGTTGCTGTCAGCGTGAAGGCACAGGAGAGCCAGACAGCCTACGACTTTCTTCGGCTGCCCGTGAGTGCACATGCTGCCGCGCTGGGTGGCGACAATGTGACGCTCATCGAAGACGATGCTGCCCTTACGCTGCACAATCCGGCGCTGCTCTCGTCGGTAAGCGACAAGACCATCGGACTGGGCTTCATGACCTATATGGAGGGCGCCCGCATGGCCAGTGCTACGTTCAGCAGCACTGCTGGCGAAAAAGCCTCGTGGGGTGTCAGCGCGCAGTATGCTGATTACGGAAAGATGAAAGAGATGGACGAGAACAACCGGCAGACGGGTGAGTTCTCGGCCAAGGACATCGCCGTAGCAGGCACCTTCTCCTACCAGCTCTCCGAGCGCATTGTGGGTGGCATCACGGCCAGGATGGTCAATTCGTATATCGGCAATTACAGTTCGCTGGCCATGGGTGTCGACTTGGGTGTCAACTACTACGACCCCACTCGCGAGTGGTCCATATCGGCAGTGGCCCGCAACCTCGGCGGACAGCTGAAGGCGTTCGACGACCATTACGACAAGATGCCCATCGACCTGCAGGCAGGTGTGAGCAAACGCGTGACGAATGCACCCTTTCGCCTCTCAGCCACATTGGTCGACCTCACACACTGGGACTATCGTTTCATCGACCACCTGGTGGGCGGCGTGGATATCCTGCTATCGCAAACCATCTGGATAGGTGCCGGCTATAACTTCCGTCGTGCCCGTGAGATGACCTTGCTCAGCGGTACCGACGAGGAGAGCAGCCACGGAGCAGGCCTGTCACTGGGTGCCGGCCTGCAGCTGGAACGTTTCAAACTGAATCTTGCTTATGGCAAGTATCATATATCATCGCATTCACTGATCATTAATTTAGCCTTTCAATTATGAAAAAAATCACCATAGCCATCGACGGGCACTCGTCGTGTGGAAAATCGACCATGGCCAAAGACCTGGCCCGTAAGTTGGGATACATCTATGTCGACACTGGTGCCATGTATCGTGCTGTCACCCTCTACGCGTTGCGCAACGACCTATTCAATGCCGACCATTCCATCAAGACCGACGAACTGAAGGCCCGGATGGACGACATTCGCATCTCCTTCCGTTTCAACGAGCAGACGGGCCGCCCTGACACCTACCTCAATGGCGAGTTGGTAGAGAAAGACATCCGTACGATGGAGGTATCCAACCTCGTGTCGCCCATTGCCACGCTGGCATTTGTGCGCGAGGCGATGGTGGCCCAGCAGCAGAAGATGGGCGAGGAGAAAGGCATCGTCATGGACGGGCGTGACATCGGCACCGTCGTCTTCCCCCATGCCGAACTGAAGATTTTCGTCACAGCCTCGGCAGAGGTGAGAGCCCAGCGCCGTTATGACGAGCTGAAGCAGAAGGGCATGGAGGCCGACTATGACGAGATCCTGAAAAACGTACAGGAGCGCGACTATATCGACAGTCACCGCGAGGTGTCACCCCTGCGCAAGGCCGACGATGCTATTGAGCTTGACAACAGCCACATGACCATCGATGAGCAGAACGAATGGCTCATGCAGCAGTATCATAAGGCTGTAGAGGCATAAAAGACTAAGGGCCTACCTAGCCACTGAGGCTGGGTAGGTTACTCCTCAAGATGGAAAACGCAGACAGTATTTACCTGAATGCGTTTCAACAGACTATCTTGAAGATCATTGTCTCCACTCATACCCCTTAAGACTATTGTCTACACTCCTACACTCCTTTACTCCTTCACTCCTACACTCCTAAAAGCTCTTGATCTCCACATTTTCCCTAAAATATTTTGAGGTTAGCGAAAATGTTTGTACCTTTGCACCCGAATTTAACATAACACTGAAAAAATGGTAAGAATTTTTTCCCTAACTATCCTTATGATAGCAGCTTTTTTCCTTGAATCATCTTCATGTTGTTTCAAAGAATCAGGCTGTACAGGATTCTGTTCTTACGGCGTGAAATCATAATTGACGAAGATGATATACTGTATCTCTAAGAAAATGGAGGTGGCAGGATGCCACCAATTGTCGCTGCCCTATGAGAGCAAGTGCAGCCGGTTGCACGGGCACAACTGGACGATAACGGTGTTTTTGGCATCACGCGAGGTGAATGCCGAGGGCATGGTCATTGACTTTAAGCGGGTGAAAGAGAAAGTGCATGACTATCTCGATCATGGCAATTTCAACGACCTGCTTCCCTTCAATCCCACTGCCGAGAACATTGCAGCATGGGTGGTTGAGCAGTTCCCCCAGTGCTATAAGGCCATCGTTGAGGAGTCGAACGGTAATGTGGCACAAGCCTATGACGACCATTTTCCCATCGAGGCAAAATATTTAATGTAAGAAGCAACATGGAAAAGCAATATCGCATCAACGAAATATTCTACTCCCTCCAGGGCGAAGGGCGTCACACAGGTCGTGCCGCCGTGTTCGTGCGTTTTAGTGGCTGCAACCTGAACTGCCCATTCTGCGATACCGACTTCAGTCAGCACACCAAGATGACGGCAGCCGAGATTTTAGACGAGGTGAGACAGTGGAAGAACTGCGGCTTCATCGTGCTTACTGGTGGCGAGCCCTCTCTGCAGGTCGACGAGACACTGGTGTCCTTGCTGCATCAGGAAGGTTTCTATGTGGCCATGGAGACCAATGGCACCCGTGCGGTGCCCAAGAATATCGACTGGGTGACCATCTCGCCCAAGAACTGTTTTGTGGATCAGTGCCAGACACTCGTGGCCAACAGGGTCGACGAGATGAAAGTGGTCTTCGACGGCGTGCACGACCCGAAACCCTATAGCCGGTTGGGCAATCATCCTTATTTGTGCCTCCAGCCCTGCGACACCGGCGATGCCCATCGCAACCAGCAAGTCATCCAGCAATGTGTGGAGTATATCCAGAAACACCCGCAGTGGCATCTGTCGTTGCAGACTCATAAGTATCTGAACATCAGATAGGCGGAAGAATAACATGGAGCAAGGGGCTTACGGAGTGGGAACACTGTGTGAGCCTTTCTTTTTTATGAACAATGTGAAGATTTGCGTTTTTTCCCTTTTTTTTCTTACTTTTGCATGCAAGTTTTTCTGTTATCATGTGTTTTACCCATAAACGACGAAAAGAAATGAAGCGTATTGTCACACACATAGTAATGCTGCTGGCCGTCGTGCTGCTTTTGCCTTCCTGCTCTGTTGACAATGAGGATGCCGGGCAGAATCAGATGAATGATTATGATTATGTCAACACGGTGACTGAGCATTTCGAGGCGAGCTGGACTGTTGACCAGCAGGAAGTGGACACGGCTACGGTGCATCTGGCTCGTAACATGTGGCAGGCCGAGATGATGATCAGCAGGCTGCCTCATGCCTGGCTACTGGCCCACAGTGCCGTGCCCGAGGCGGACCGTCAGCCGATCAGTCTGATGGCGACTGCTCCCTTCGTAGCTGCCACCAGCCTGGAGGGATATGGTAGCAGCAATGGTTTGTATTACTCGCTTGCCCCACAAGTCTACCGCTATCAAGCCATGATGGGCCAGCGGGAGTATACTGTGGAGGTGGAGTTGAAAGATATGAACGTGGTAGCGACGATGAACAAGGGTGGGGAAGGCGTCAGCCGCATCAGTGTGGTGATGAACGTCGGCAAAATCACATGCCAGAGCGGAGACGACCTTTATGAGAAGTCCTTCGACACCAAGCAGTCGCTGATACTGAATACTACTAAGAAATTATAATTAGGTGTGAGTTCGGAACAAAGCTTATTGCACGATATATTGACCGGCAACAGAGCGGCCCAACGGGAGTTGTACGACCGCTACTCAGGATATGCCATGGCTGTGTGCCTGCGGTATATCGCTGACAGGGATGCCGTGCAGGATGTTATGCAAGACGCTTTTGTGAAGATCTTCACCTCGCTGAGGCAGTTCCACTACCGGGGCGAGGGCTCGCTGAAGGCTTGGGTGACGCGGATTGCAGCCAACGAATCGCTGAACTACGTGCGGCGGAACGAGCGGATGACTTTTACCGACCATGTGCCGGAGATGACCGACGACGAGGAGGAACCCGACATAGGCGATGTGCCCATGCAGGTGCTCATGCGGATGATTCAAGAGTTGCCTGCCGGCTATCGGACGGTGTTCAACCTGTATGTGTTTGAGCAGATGAGCCACAAACAGATAGCGCGCGAACTGGGCATCAAAGAGAGCTCATCGGCATCGCAATACCTGAGGGCGAAGAGATTACTGGCGAAGGCTATTGTAGAATTTAGAAAACAACAACGATGAAGAAGGAAGAATGGATTGAACAACTGCAAAACCGGATGGCAGACCACCAAGAGTCTGTCCCCGAGGGGCTGTGGGAGAAAATAGAGTCTGCTCTTCCTCCGGCAGAACCTCAGAAGGCTCGTGTGGCGACGTGGCGCCGATGGGCGGCTGCCGCTGCCGTTGCGGGCCTGTTGCTGGGTGGGGCCGGGTATTATTATAATAAAGGTGGGAAAGCCGATGAAGAGACTTTGCTGACCACTACTGCCAAGAGTAACGGCTTGTTGACTGGTCATGGGGCTGATGCTCTACCTCAAGGCTCTCAAGTAGCATTGAGCCAGGTTCCTGGTTCGCTCAAGCCTCACCAAACTGGAGGTATCTCTATTAAGACACAATCGCCGCATTCGGGAGAGGAAAGCAGGGCAGACCAAATCGCTCTTGCACAGTTGACAGAGACGGTGGAACCCCATGCTGCAGAGACAATGGGCACATTGGAGACTACAGCTACTGAAAGTGACAAGGCTACTGCCGGAAAGAATGAGAATGTAACTAGTGGAAGTGACAAGGCTGCCCATGAGCAGAAAGATGCGGAGAAGACAGCAACGGCAACTGACCATCGCAAGTTGTTGACGGGAAATGGCGACTTGGCGAGCCATTCTGCCCAACCCGTCGAACAGAAAAGGGCATCGAAAGAGGCTCGGTGGAGTGCTGGATTGCTGGCTGCCAACGTCATACAGTCGAACATGCCCACCCGTAGCAGCACCCAGCCGGTGATGATGAGTGCGGCAAAAGCCTACAATCTGGGTGTGTCGAATGCTGTCTATACATCGGCTATGAACTCAGGTCAGCGCGATGCCTTCCATCTGCCAGGTTACGAGGAGCATACGGAGCATCACCAGCCCATGAGCTACGGGCTCAGCTTCAGGTATCGGCTGAACAACCGGTGGGCCATTGAGAGCGGGCTGGTATACAGTCAGGTGACCTCTGACTTTACCAAGCAGATGATGAACAACAAGCTGACCGACCATCAGACATTGCACTATGTGGGACTGCCGCTGGCCGTCGACTACATGGTGTGGGGCAACCGCCTGCTGACAACCTATTTGCAGGTCGGTGGGCAGATGGACAAGAACGTAAAGGCGTCGCTGGAGTCGGAGGGAACGAAACTGGAAATGGACAAAGACCGTCTGCAATGGTCGGCCCATGGTGCCGCAGGATTGCAGCTGAATGTGACCCCTGTGCTGGGTGTCTATGTGGAACCCGGCGTGAGCTACTATTTTGACAACCATAGTGGCGTGGAGAATATCTTTAAGGACAAAAAACTGAATTTTCACTTTCAGTTTGGCTTGCGTCTGGACATAAAATAAACCAAAAAACATATTTTTTTCAACAGGAGGCTTGTGTATTATAATAATTTTGCTATCTTTGCCCTGAAAAACCTAAAGATTTATTGCGAACTAATATTTTAATACATGAAAATCGGTTTATTTATACCCTGTTATGTCGACGCAGTCTTCCCCGAGGTGGGTGTGGCAACCTATAAGTTGCTGAAGAGTCTTGGGCTAGATGTTGAGTATCCTCTCAACCAGACCTGCTGCGGCCAGCCCATGGCGAATGCCGGCTTTGAGAAAATGGCTGTCCCCCTGGCAGAGAAGTTTGAGGATAAGTTCAAAGGCTTCGACTATGTTGTGGCTCCCAGTGTGAGTTGCACGGCATTTGTGAAAATCAACTATCCACGTTTGCTGCAAGGCAAACACGAGTGCACCACCTCAGACAAGATCATGGACGTGGTAGAGTTCCTGCACGATGTAGTGAAAGTCAAGAAGATTCCTGGAAAGTTTGCCCATAAGGTAAGCCTCCATAATTCGTGCCACGGTGTGCGTGAGTTGGGCCTGAGCTCTCCCAGCGAGGAGAATGTGCCTAAGTTCAACAAGATTCGCGACCTGCTCGAGCTGAAAGAGGGTATCGAGGTGGTTGAACCCGAGCGCCCCGACGAGTGCTGCGGATTCGGCGGTATGTTCTCTGTCGAGGAGAAAGCTGTCTGCGCACAGATGGGAATTGACAAGGTGAAGCGTCACATCGCCACAGGCGCCGAGTATGTGACGGGCCCCGACTGTTCTTGCCTGATGCACATGGCAGGCGTTGCCAAGAAGCAAGACCTCCCCATCAAGTTCAAGCATGCGGTGGAAATTTTGGCAGAAGGTATTTGACCATTGAACATTGACAATTTAGCACGAGAAGATTATGAGTACACCACATAGTAATGCAGCGAAAGAGTTCTTGAAGAACCAAAAATATGCTACTTGGCACGATGCTACCTTCTGGTCGGTACGTACCAAGAGAGACAATATGGCACTCGGTCTGGGCGAGTGGGAGCAGTTGCGCGAGAAGGCTTCGCAAATCAAGCGCCACACCATTACCCATCTCGATGAGTACCTTGATCAGTTTGCCACCAATGCTGAGAAAAACGGATGTATCGTTCATTGGGCAAAAGATGCCGATGAGTTCAACGAGATAGTCTATGGTATCCTGAAAGACCACAATGTGAAGAAAATCGTGAAGTCGAAGTCGATGCTGACCGAGGAGTGTGAGATGAATCCCTATTTGGAGGCTCACGGCATTGAGGTGGTAGAGACCGACCTGGGCGAGCGCATCATCCAGCTGAAGGGCCAGAAGCCCAGCCATATTGTGATGCCCGCCATTCACCTGAACCACGACGACGTAGGCGAGTTGTTCGAGGAAAAACTCGGTACGGAGAAGGGCAATCACGATCCCACGTACCTTACATATCAGGCACGTCTGAGCCTGCGCAACGAGTTCCTGACTGCCGATGCCGGCATGACGGGCGGCAACTTCGGTATTGCCGAGACGGGTGATATCGTGGTTTGCACCAATGAGGGAAATGCCGACATGTCGACCTCATGCCCGAAGCTGCACATTGCCGCTATCGGACTCGAGAAAATTATCCCCAACTACGATTGTCTGGCCGTGTTCCAGCGCATGTTGTGCCGTGCCGGTACCGGACAGCCCACCACCACATTCACCTCTCATTTCCGCAAGGCTCGTCCGACGGCCCAACCCATGCACATCGTGCTGGTGGACAATGGCCGTAGTGAGTGGATTGCCAATCCCGAGCACTGGGAGGCACTGAAGTGCATCCGTTGTGGTTCGTGCATGAACACATGTCCTGTTTATCGTCGTTCTGGCGGCTACAGCTACAGCTACTTCATCCCAGGCCCCATCGGCATTAACCTCGGAATGCTGCGCGACAAGCAGAAGCATAGCGGCAACGTGAGCGCCTGCACCCTCTGTCTGAGCTGTCAGACCGTTTGCCCGGTGAAGGTCGATTTGGGCGACCAAGTGTACAAGTGGCGTCAGCAACTCGACGACTTTGGTACTGCTAATCCCGAGAAGAAACTCATGTGTAAGGGCATGAAGGTGCTCTATGGCAGCAGTGGCATCTACAACACAGCCATGAAGTTTGCCCCGTTGGCCAACATGATTCCTAGCGGACTGATGAACTGCAGTCTGAACCCATGGGCTGAGGGCCACAAGATGTTCAAGTTCCCGAAGAACTCGTTCCAGGAACTGTGGCGTAAGGGTAAAGTGAAATGATGATGGGTAATTAACTACGTTGATTATCGGTAATTGACAATTTTAGTAGTAAGACAATTATGAGTAAGAAAGAAGATATTCTGTCGAAGTACAGAAGCAACATACGACAGAAATTTGATATGCCCGACTTGAGCGACCTGAAGGGTATCACCTATCCCGACACACTGGCTCAGTTTATATCGATGACCGAGACGGTTGGTGGAAAAGTCGTCGAGGTGAAGGATGGCGAGGATGTCAATGATGTGATTCGCCGACTCTATCCCGACGCCAAGGAGATTGCCAGCAACCTGCCAGAGATTACCATTGCCACACGCAACCCCGACACCATTGGCTCGCCGCAGGCCTTGAATGGCACCGATGTAGGCATTGTACGCGGTATGTTTGGCGTGGCCGAGAATGCCTGTGTGTGGATTCCTCAGCAGATGGTTGAGAAGGCTGTGTGCTTCATCTCCGAGAATCTGGTCATTCTGCTGAAGAAGAGCGAGATAGTCGACAATATGCACGAGGCTTACAAGCGCATCGAGTTCAACGACTATGGCTATGGCACCTTTATCAGCGGTCCCTCGAAGACGGCTGACATCGCCCAGGTGCTGGTCATGGGTGCTCAGGCCGCACGTAGCGCAACGGTGCTGTTGGTATAACAGACTGTAAATGGCTGTAACCCAAATAATCTTGGGGTTTACAATACGGGAAATGAGGTGATTTCATCCTCATTTCCCGTTTTTTTTAAATAAAATATTCATAAAAACCGTTTTTTTTCGTAATTTTGCAGCCTGTATTAGTGAAAATTAATGGTAAGTTATGACAAAGAATACTAGTATATGCTGGTGTGTCTTCGCTATTATCGGATTGCTCACTTCCTGTTTGAAGGAAGAACCTCTGAATACCGAATGCGATATTGAGGTGGCAACGATTCATCTAGACTCTCCCGAAGATGTTTTCTACAGCGTCACCGATACGATGGTGAGAATTCCATCTACCGACAGCGAGGTTATCTTTACTGTGCGACGGAAGGCCGATGTAAGCAGTCTGGCCCCTCGTTTCGTGCTGACTCCCGGTGCCACCATCGTGCCTGAAAACGGCTCGGTGCAGGATTTCAGTCATGGTCCGGTGAAGTATGTGGTGACCTCTGAGGATAAAGCATGGAAGCGGGAATATCAGGTGTCGTTCAAGCCGATGACGCGTATGATGAAAGATACGTTGGAGATTGACTTCGAGGATGTTGAAAGTGAGACGAAAAACGGTACTTATTACATTTGGAAGAGCCGCAACGAGGATGGCACGCTAGGCAACGACTGGTCGACAGGAAATGCAGGCTTTTACCTGAGCAATAGTAAGGCAGCCCCTGATGACTATCCCACCACCGTGCTTGCAGAAGGCCGCAGCGGAAAAGGCGTTAAGCTGGTAACCCGCGATACAGGAACGTTTGGCCGCTGGGTGAAGATGCCCATTGCTGCCGGCAACTTGTTCCTCGGTAAGTTTATCGTCGAGTCGGCACTGCTCAGTGCGCTCAAAGCCACTCAGTTTGGCATTCCGTTTGACAAGCGTCCCAGCAAGATAGAAGGCTACTATAAATATCAGGCTGGCACCCAGTTCATCGACAAAGAGAGTAAGGTGATTGACAAAAATGACATAGCCGATATCTACTCTGTCATGTACATTAATCACGATGCCGAGGGTAATCCTGTGTATCTCTACGGCGACGATGTCTTCACCAACAGCAATATCGTGGCCATTGCGCGTGTCAGCGATTTGAAGAACACCGACCAGTGGACACATTTCGAAGCCGAGTATGTCTATCAGAAGGAAGTCGACCTCGATTTGCTCGAGAACTACGGCTATTCTTTCACCATAGTATTCACGTCAAGCATCACCGGCGCCTCGTTCGAGGGTGCGGTAGGAAGTACCCTGTGTGTTGACGAGGTGCGAGTTTCTTTCTCTAAAGAAGAGTAATACGATGAAACGATTCATGATTGTACTGATGGCTGTCATGACAGCCTTTCCGCTCTGGGCCGGAACAGGTCTGAGCGATATGAAGTGGGGCGTTCGGCTGGGTTATAACATCGGCGGAACGGCACCGCTGAGTATGCCCGCGCAAGTGCGTAAACTCAACAGCTTTACGCCCACTGCCAGCATTAATACCGGTGTCGATGTCCGCATGCCGCTGAAGGACCGTTGGGGACTGACCACGGGTTTGCATTTCGAGAACAAAGGTCTGAAGGCCGGCATTACGGCCAAAGGCTATCACATGGCATTGGTCATGGACGAGTCGGAGCTGGAGGGCGACTTCACGGGTCGCGTGGATATCAATGTCAAGCAATGGATGTTTACCCTGCCCGTCATGGCCACCTATACACTCTCACCCAAGGTGATGCTGAAGGCTGGTCCGTATGTCTCGCTGCTCACCAATGGCGGATTCGACGGTGATGCCTATAACGGCTATTTGCGTCAGGATAACCCCACCGGTCCGAAGGTTGAGATGGCGGGCAAGGATGGCAAACATGGTGTCTTCGAGTTCGACGATGACATGCGTAAAGTGCAACTCGGCATCGGTGGAGGAGCCGATTGGGCCGTTGGAGGGCGTCTCGGGCTCTGCTTTGAGCTGAGTTGGGGCCTGCTGCCTGTGTTCAAGAGCGACTTCAAGACCATCAAGGAAACACTTTACCCCATTTATGGAACAATAGGTTTTACATATCAATTGAACTAGAATAGAAGCGATGAAAAGAATTATTACATTATTAGTTTCCGTCATTACCACCCTTTCGGCACTGGCCACCGACTATACCGACCAGCTGGAAGTCATTGTCAATGGCGAGTCGGCCACCCAGAATGCCACCATCTCAGTTACCAAGCAGGATGACGGCAAATACACCCTGAGCTTGAAGAACTTTGTGCTGCAAAGTGATGACCAGACCATGGGCATCGGTAATATCACCCTTACCGATATTGAGGGTGTTGAGAAGGATGGTGTGACCACCATCAAGATTAATAAAAGCATCAACATCACCGAGGGTGATGACACGTCGGTTGGCATGTGGATGGGTCCGATGCTGGGCGCAGTGCCCATCAACACCATTGCCGAGTTGCGTGGTGATAAGCTATATGTGGTCATCGATATCGACATGATGTCATCGTTGCAGCAGATTATCAAAGTGGTGTTCGGCAACGGAGGCTATCAATTGCCTAACTCCGGTTTTGAAAGATTCCAAAGTACAGGAGAACCTGTAGCATGGCACGGATTTAATACAGCTACAGGCGCATTTGCTGGTTGGGCTAGAGGTAAAGTCTCTCAGTCTGATGTGGTACGCCCAGGTTCGAATGGCAAAAGTTCTGCTTTGGTGAAATCTGGTGATGTTTTTGGAATTGTCAACAATGGAACCATCACCACAGGCCGTCTGAATGCAGATTCTATGAGTGCTAAAGATAAGAGCAATCATGCCTCTTTGGACATGAGCGTAACGGAGACTGACAAAAATGGAGATCCTTTCTATACCGTATTGAATGCTCGTCCCGACAGCATTGTGGTTTGGGTGAAGTTTAAGCAAGCAAAACCCAATAGCGATTATCCCAATGCTACCATATCGGCTATTATCACCGACGGAACCTACTATCAGGATCCGGAAGACAAGACCTATACAAATAAGGTGGCAGAAGCCCGCAATGAAGAGATTGCAACTGAGGGTGGAAACTGGCAAAGACTGGCCATCCCATTTGTGTATTTTAGAAACATGGCTGAGCCTAAAGCCATATTGGTGACTGCTTCCACCAATGCAGAACCCGGAAAGGGTAGCAGCGGTGACGAAATGTATCTTGACGACATTTCGCTGATTTACAATCATGCTCTTTACTCGCTCACGATTAAGGGACAGAAGGTGGAGTTGCAGGAAGGAGTAACAGAATATACTTTGAACGTAGATGGTGACATCTCGGAAGACGATATCGTGGCTACATCGAATGGTATGGGATCTACGATCGAGAAGAAAATCGAGAAAGAAGACTCTAAGACGGTGGTTACAGTTGTGGCGCTGTCTAATGACTTGAAGTCCAGTACTACCGCCAAGGTGACCATTCCTCAGACGAATGCCATTCATCCTTCTATGGTTGTTCCCGTAGCTGCCGATGAAGTTTATAGCATCGACGGTAAACGTGTGAAAGAGACTCAGGCGGGCCGTATCTATATTAAGAAGGGAAAGAATGGAACTGTCAAGAAGGTAATCAGGAGATAAACATCTGTTTGAAGGCAAACACAGGCGCGGGCAAGGTTACTTGTTCGCGCTTTTGTGTTTGAAAGACCGCCTTTCAGACACAAAGGGGGAGTGTTTCTTTCATGAGACCTAAAGCGGTCAAACCAGACCAGAAATGTGTCTCCAAGCTCACCCATTTCCAATTAATGCCTAATTGGGTTGCAATTAGTCGACTAATTACACTCTAATTGATGCCTAATTGGCATGCAATTAATGCCTAATTGCAACCTAATTAATGCCTAATTGGAGTGTAATTAATGCCTAATTAAAAATGCCCCACCCATGACTGCAGTTTTATACTTCCCACTGATAGGTGTCGTAGCAGATGGCACGGCCTCCAAAGCCTTCTTTCTGAAAGACCAACTGTTCGTTGAGTCCGCTGCCGTCGGGATTCTCTGTGGAGCGTCCGAAGTCGAAATATGGATAATGGCTGTAGTCGTGGTGGATAATCTGGTCGTATAGCAGGTCGATGGCTCCGCATTTCTTTCCCTCGGGTGTGGCAGAGCTGTATTGCGCATGCACCACTTGAGGGGTGACATAGAGCACGATGCCGCCTACGACTTGTCTCTCTTTCACGGCCTGATAGAGCACAATTTGCTCTGGGAAACGGCTGTGCAGCAGTTCTATTTCTGCCAGACTATGCACGGGTTTGACGCTATATTTCTGTTGGAGGTTGTCGCTCAATACCTGCCAGAAGGCTCTGTAATCGTCAGAACGCTCGATGGTGATTCCGCTGTTCTTTGCCCTGGTTACGCCACGACGCCTGACACGTTCCCACCGCAAGCCGGCATTCATACAGATATTGGTTGCATAGTCTCTGACCACGATGCGGGCCCGGCACTCATGGAAGATGGCATACAGGTCTTCTTCGGCGGAGAGACGATGATAGATAGAGGGGATGCATTTGTATTCCACCCGTCGGATGCCTAACGTCCGAAGGTAATCGTTCAGCTCGCGGAAGAGAATCATGGTCTGAACCATTGTCAGTTCCTTGCTCATCACCAGTCCGCCATAGGTCAGTCCGCGATGCGAGCAAAGCGTATCGCCGACGATATGGGCAGGCAGGATGGCCAGCAGGCGCTGACCGGCATAAAAGAGCAACGAATGGTCGTGGAACCGGTCGGCATGATAGTCCATATAGCGGCGGTCGAAGAGAAACGTTCCGTTCTTCGACTGCTCTACAAAAGTGTTCCACACTTCAGCATCGGCAGGCTGATAGAGTTTTATTTCGAACATCCTATGTACTTCAGGAATTCTTCGTAATCGTAGATGTAGTCATCTTCCTCATAAAGCTCAGAGGCTAGTACCAGGCATACAGCGCCGCTGGAGAAATCGTCGAGGGTACGCCAGACACCTGTCTCGATGATGAGTCCCTGCCAGGGATGGTTGAGCAGGTAGCTCTGCCTCTCTCTTCCGTTGTCGAGGGTCACATGGAACGAGCCGCTCAGCGCTATCACCAACTGCTTGAGCCGCTTATGCGCATGTCCGCCACGGCTCTCGCCGCCCGGCACGTCGTAGACCCAATAGGCACGCTTGATGTCGAACGGAACATTCTTCAGACTCTCAGCCACGGTCAGGTTGCCGCGTGGGTCGCAAATCTTTGGCAAGTCGATGATTTGTCCTATCATTTTTTGTCGTTACTTTAGTTGTGACGTTTGCTTTATCATCTGCCATTCGGGGGTGACGGCCAACTTACGCAGACAGTTGTCGATGCGCTCCATCATCGTCTCGGGTGAGAGGTGGTTGCTGCGGGCAATCTCGTCGAGTGCCAGCTGCTCGTGGCCAAGAATGCCGAAGTAGTGGAGCAATGCCTCCTCGTCGTCGGGCTCAAGCAGACACACGAGATGCTCCAGATAGTGCTCCATCTGGTGGGATACTGCGTCGGGCTGATAGTGCAGTCTGACCAGGAATGATTGCAGTTCTTTCGTCAGTGCGTCCATCAGCGGTTGGCGTACATGTTCTCGTAGTACTTCTGATAGTCGCCGCTGGTCACATTGTCCAGCCATTCCTGGTTGTCGAGATACCAGCGCACGGTGCGCTCGATGCCCTCCTCGAATTGGAGGCTGGGCTCCCAACCGAGTTCGCGTTGCAGCTTGGTGGAGTCGATGGCATAGCGCAGGTCGTGTCCGGCACGGTCGGTGACGAAGGTGATGAGATTCATGTCCTCGCCTTCCTTGCGGCCCAGCAGGCGGTCGACGGTGTTGATGAGGACGCGGATGATGTCGATGTTCTTCCACTCGTTAAAGCCTCCAATGTTGTAAGTCTCAGCCACTTTCCCCTTGTGGAAGATGAGGTCGATGGCACGCGCGTGGTCCTCAACGAACAGCCAGTCGCGCACATTCTCGCCCTTGCCGTAGACGGGCAGTGGCTTGCGGTGGCGGATGTTATTGATGAAAAGCGGAATGAGCTTCTCGGGGAACTGGTAGGGCCCATAGTTGTTCGAGCAGTTGGTCACTACCACGGGCATGCCATAGGTATCGTGGTAAGCGCGTACGAAGTGGTCGCTAGAGGCCTTTGCGGCACTATAGGGCGAATGGGGATTGTATTTGGTGGTCTCCACAAAGAACTGGTCGCCGTAGGCCAGATGATGCTCTGCTGATGAGGCCGCAGTGGAGAACGGCGGTTCGATGCCCTCGGGGTGGGTCAGCTCCAAGGCGCCATACACCTCGTCGGTGGAGATGTGGTAGAAGCGCTTGCCCTCATAGCGCTCGGGCAGTGACTCCCAATAGAGTTTGGCAGCCTGAAGCAGCGAGAGAGTGCCCATCACATTGGTTTTAGCGAAGGTGAAGGGGTCTTTGATGGAACGGTCCACATGGCTTTCAGCTGCCAGATGGATGATGCCGTCGACCTGCTTTTCCTGCATCAGCTGGTAGAAGGCCTCAAAGTCGCAGATGTCCATCTTCACAAACTCGTAGTTGGGCTTATTCTCGATATCCTTCAGATTCGCCAGGTTGCCCGCATACGTCAACTTGTCGAGGTTGATGATGTGGTATTCTGGATACTTGTTTACGAACAGGCGCACCACATGGCTCCCAATAAAGCCTGCTCCGCCGGTAATGACTATATTCTTCATATATGATGGATGTTGTTTTTATTAACTAGGGATTCAGTTTTCTTTTCCGATTTTCATTGCTTGAAATATTATCTTCCTAATGTAATAACTTCGCAATCGGTGAATTTATTGCCCTCGACGGTCAATCTTATTAAAGTTCTTTCCTTGTGCCACCCCTGCAGGCCCGCTGCACCGGGATTGATATGCAGCAGATGTAGGGTGCGGTCGTACTTCACTTTCAGGATATGTGAGTGACCTGAGATGAAGAGCTGGGGCGGGTTGGCATAGATTTGACCGCGTATGCTGGCGTCATAATTACCTGGATAGCCGCCGATATGTTTCATCAGCACTTCGGCATCCTCGCATTTCCAGCGCAAGGTCTCGCTGTACATGCGGCGCAGGTCACCACCGTCGCAGTTGCCGTAGACAGCCCGCAAGGGGCGGAACTCAGCCAGTCGTTGTGCCACTTCGAGCGACCCGATGTCGCCAGCATGCCAAATCTCGTCGCACGGCTCGAAATAGTGCAGGTACTTGTCGTCCCAATATGCGTGGGTGTCGCTGATGATTCCTATCTTCTTCATATTTGATACAATTCTGACTGTTTCAGACGTTGGGGCCGTCTATAGCTGACTGATTTTTTCTCTGATAAACGACTCTATCAGCCGTTCTGTACCGTCGATGCCCAGCGGGGTGGTGCTGATGCACAGGTCGTAAGAGGCTGCCATGCCCCATTTCTTGCCTGTATAATAATTATAGTACGATGCGCGCGAGGTTTCGATGTTCTGGATAATCTTCTTCGCATCGTCCAAAGAGCATTCATTGCGCTCGGCCACCATCTTGGCCCGCTCGTTGAGGTCGGCCGTGACAAAGATGTTGAGCACGTTGGGAAAGTCGCGCAGGATGTAATCGGCACACCGGCCCACAAACACGCACGAACACTCTTTCGCTGCTTTCCGAATGGCATCGCTCTGAAACTGAAACAGGCTTTCCTGCGAGAAGCGGCTGTTGTAGAAATTGTTGTCGCCCACGTGAGGCGCATGCAGATGGAACAGCGACTTGAGGAATCCTTTCTGTTCGTCGTTCTGCTCGAAGAATTTCTCTGAGAAGCCACTCTCCTTGGCTGCAAGGTTGAGCAGTTCCTTGTCGTAGAACTTACAACCGAAAGTCTCTGACAGCCGTTTGGCAATGGTGCGGCCGCCCGCTCCCAGCTGCCTGCCTACATTGATGATGATTTTTTTATCGTCCATTGGTTAGCTCTTTATGTTGAAGTTTGAATGTTCGCATATATCTGAACATGATGATCCAGGTCACGACGAAAGCCACGGTGTCGCTGGCAGGCAATGCAGCCCAGACACCGTCGACGCCCATGACAGGGGGCAGCATGATGAGCAGTGGCAGGAGGAAAATCATCTGCCGCGACAACGAGAGGAAGATGCTGATCTTAGCCTTGCCTATCGACTGGAAAAAGTTGGTGATGACGGCTTGCGAGCCAATCAACGGGAACACAAGCATGTTGATGCGGATGCCTCGCACCGCTTTCTCTATCAGTTCCTCGTCGGTGGTGAACAACCGGGCACAAGGATAGGGTAGCAGTTCGCCCACCAGCCAGCCCACCAGCATGATGATGGTGGCCCAGAACATCGAGAGGTTGAGCACGCGCAGCATGCGGTCGAACTGCATGGCGCCGTAGTTGTAGCCTGCAATGGGCTGCATGCCCTGGTTGATGCCCATCACAATCATGAAGAACAGGAAGCCAATGCGGTTGGCAATGCCGTAGGCGCCCACAGCCAGGTCGCCACCGTATTTCACCAATGCGGTATTGATGAAGATGACGATGATGCACGAGCATGCATTCATGGCCAGCGGCGAGATGCCAATGGCTAGTATGTTTTTGATGATGCTCCAGTCGAGCCGGTAGATGCCCCGCTTGAAGTGTAGCAGCTCATTAGGATTGCTGAACAGCTTGATTTGCCAGCAGAGGGCTGTCATCTGCGAGAGGATGGTGGCCAAAGCCGCTCCGCGGATACCCATGTCGAAGGTGTAGATGAACAATGGGTCGAGCGCTGTGTTCAGCATTACGGTGAAAATGGTGGCATACATGGCCTGCCGGGGCTTCGAGGCGGCGCGCAACAGGGCATTCATGCCGAAATAAAGATGCGTGAACACATTGCCCAGCAGAATGACCACCATATACTCATGGGCATAGGGCAGGGTGTTGTCGGTAGCTCCGAAGAACCTTAGGATGGGGTCGAGAAACAACAGGCAGAGGGCACCGAAAAGAACGCCAGTGATGATTTTCAGCACCACCGAATTGCCGAGAATGCGCTGTGCCATCGAGTAGTCTTTCTGACCCAGTTTCACCGACAAGTAGGTAGAGGCACCCACACCGATGCAGGCACCAATAGCACCGCTGAGGTTCATAAACGGAAACGTAATGGCAAGTCCGGAGATAGCCATCGGGCCAACACCCTGACCGATGAATATCGAGTCGACCATGTTATAGAGTGACGAAGCCACCATGGCCACGATGGCAGGAATGGCATACTGCATCAGCAGGCCGCCCACGGGCTTCGTTCCTAGTTCCAATGTTGCTTTTTTATTATCCATGTCAATCAGAAACATCCAGTTAACGCTGCGAAGTTACACATTTTTCGCGTGATTAGCAAGAAACCAGCCTATTCTTTTGCAAAAGGAAGGGTTTGAAGACCATCTAGCAAATGCGGAAATGACGCAAAACACTTTTTTTCGGCCATGTGTAATCTTGTTTAATGATTTTCTTGCCACTTTCGAATGAGTTTTCTATTTTTGCATCGGATATCCAAAACAACATGTAGAACCATTAACAAGCCAAACGTATGAAAAAACTCATCTTTATATTATTTGCAGCTCTCTTGATGCCCAGCGTATTGAGGGCCGAAGAGAGCACTCCTGTTGACACCCTGAAGGGAAAAGACGGCAACCTGTATATCATCTCTAAAGGTGCTAATGGCGAGGTCACTGGTATCCAGGTGGCACGAAAGGATGCCAAAGGAGCACTGATGAAAAAAGGCGACCTCATTCCTTATCTGAAAGATGCTGCTCAGCAGCCGGGTGGAAAGACTGCCAGCCGCGTCTTTGATGTGGTTGAAGTCATGCCCTCCTTCCCCGGTGGTGATGTGGCCATGATGGATTTCGTGATGAAAAACATGAAATATCCGGTAGACGCTGAAAAGAAAAAGGTGCAAGGACGGGTTCTCGTGCAATTTGTAGTAGCTAAGGATGGCATGCTGAAAGACATCAGGGTGGCACGCAGCGTCTATCCCAGTCTCGACGAGGAAGCGTTGCGCGTGGTGAAGTCTATGCCGAAGTGGATTCCCGGTAAGCAAAATGGCAAGCCTGTGAACGTAAAGTATATGATGCCGTTTACATTTAAATTGAATTAAATGCGTAGTATACTTTATTGCATATTTATTCTCTCTCTCTCGTTAATGATGGTAGGTTGCTCGCGAGAGCAGCCCCATCATGCGTTGCTCCTGAAGGCCGAACAATTGGTAGACCGTGAGCCCTACGAGACCGTCAGACTGAGCACCGAGGCCATCAAGGACAGCCTTTCGTTCAACGAGGCCGACCATGCCCTCTACGGATTGTTGATGACCGAGGGCATTCACAAACTCGACATCTACATCATGAGCGACTCGCTCATCAGTCAGAGTGCAGAGTTTTACCAGCGGCAGGGCGACCGAAAGCATCTTGCCCGTGCTTTGCTGCACCATGGCATCGTCTGTTTCCATAATCACCACATGGCTCAAGCCGTGGATTATATGAAGCGGGCAGAGGAAATTGCAATGGGGTTGCACGATCAAACCCTCGACTATGATGTCTGCGAGACATTGGGTGAACTGAATGACGAGGGCAACAACCGACAGCTGGCCATCAGATACTATCTGAAAGCGCTTGTGGCAGCCCGTAAGTGCGGCGACGTGAACAAGGAGGCAACCATACTGAACAACTTAGCCTCTGCCTACGACCGTGCGGGTGATGCCGTGCGGCAGGCAGAATGCTCGGAGAAATGTCTGCCATTGTTAGACCGTGTCGACAACCACGTGAAAGCTTCCATCCACACCAATCTGGCCAGTATTGACATTAAAAAGGGCTTTCTCATGAGTGCCAAAGAACATCTTGTGCAGGCCATGAATCTGGAGCCGCAGGAGACGACGGTCAAGCTCTATGCCGACCTGCTGGCCTTGGAGGGACGGACCGACCAGGCTGTTGACTACTGGTACCAGTCGCTGAACGGCTATCGGCCTTATGTGCAGATAGATGCCTATCAGCGTCTGATAGCACACTACAAGCAGATGGGCCATCATGAACGGGCACTCCACTTGAGTGAGCGGCTGAATACGGTGTATCAGCATTTGAAAGAAAACACCGACACGACGAATATTACTGAGTTGCAAACAAAGTTCGACAAGGAATCAGCGGAGGAAAGCAGTCGTGAACGCCTGGTCATCATGCTGGTGGCCGTTGGTGTGTTGGCTATAGCTATTTTATGGTTCGTCTGGTATCACAGGCGCCGCATGAGAAGCTACGAGAAGACAATTGAGAAGATGCTGCGGGAATACCAGTCAGAGCAGGAGAGTTCCCATCAGAAATGGAATGTTACAGAACAACTGCTCAACTCGCCGACAGTGCTTCATCTGCACTCCCTGGCAGCGCGTGGTAAAACACCCCAGCAGGAAGACTGGATAGAACTGTATGAACTGGGCAAGCCGTTTCTGGCCACATTGAGTCATTTCCATCTCAGTGTAAAAGAGACGAATATCTGCATGCTGAGTAAGATGGGTTTTGCTCCTTCAGAGATAGCGGCACTTACCTCGTCGTCGCCCCAAGCGGTTACCAATAGCCGTATCCGCCTGCATGCCAAGATGTTTAAGACGAAGGGCGGTGCCAAGGATTTCGATCGAGAAATCAGAGAACTATAGGGGGGACAGCAAAGATCAACGAGTTGAGAGTGGAGAGCTGAGAACGGAGAGGTATGATTACCTTACGAGTTGAGAGCTGAGAGTTGAGAACTGAGAGGTATGATTACCTTACGAGTTGAGAGTGGAGAGTTGAGAACGGAGAGGTATGATTACCTTACGAGTTGAGAGCTGAGAGTTGAGAACTGAGAGGTATGATTACCTTTGGTATTGTCCAAACTCCCAAACTTCTAAACTCCCAAACTCCCTAAAAGTGCTTCAATCCGGCAGGCCCCCTCCCCCTCGGGGGAGTTGGTGGGGGCCATATCCTCCATTTAATACCTCATGGAATTTTGCAGTTCGATGAGGCTGATTTCGCTCATGTGGGTAAACTGAGCCCAGGCCTTGTCGGCTTTATAGATGCTCATGCAGCCTTTAGGAACCGAGAGTTTCACCAGTCCCTGCTTGACGGCGTCCTTGAAAGTGCTCTTGTCGATCTTCGGAGCCATGGCGGCATGGCAGCGTATCTCGCGCAGCATAGGGCATTTGGCAAATGCCGAGCCTCCGATTTTCTTCAGCGAGTTAGGCAGTTCCAGATAGGTGAGGCTGGCACATCCCTTGAAGGCGCTGCCGCCGATAGACTTGACAGCCAGGGGAGTAGTGAAGGAAGTGAGGCTGGCGCATCCCTCGAAGGCATCGTCACCTATGCTCTCAATGGTGTTGGGAAGTCGTACCTCGCGCAGGCTGCCGCAACCGGAGAATACGTCGTTGTCGATTTTCTTGATAAATCCGATAATCTCTGCCGTCACTAGTCCACGGCAGTTCTCAAAGGCGTGCGAGCCGATGCTGGTCACACCGTTGGGCACCACGATATTCTGCAGGGTGTAGCAGTTCTTAAATGCCTCATTGCCCAATTTCTTCAGCGATGAGGGAAGGGTGATATAGGTCAGCGACTGACAATCCTTGAACGCATCGTTACCGATACTGTTGACCGAGTTGGGCAGGGTGACAGCCTGTAAGTTGGTGCAGTTTTCGAAGGCATTGCTGGGAATATCCTTCAGATTGCCGCTGATATCAACCGATGTCAGTCCTTTGCAATCCTCAAAGGCGCTGCTGCCCATGTCCTCGAGCGAACTGGGAAGGTCGATGGACTGCAAGCTGACGCACTCGTCGAAGGCGTGGCTTCCTATCTTCTTGATGCCGGGCATGTTGATGCCCTTCAGGTTCTTGCATTGCTCGAAGGCGCTGCTGCCGATGGCCTTCACGCCGTCGGGAAGCGACAGGGCATTCAGGCTCTCGCACTTCTGGAAAGCATTGTTGTCGATGGCCGACAAACATTCCGGCAGGGATACCGACGCCAGGTTGCCGCAGTTCTTGAACACCGAATTCTCGAGTTTGCTTATCTCGCCATTGATATTGGCTGTCACCAGGTTCTTGCAGTCCTCGAAGGCGTGGCCTCCCAGTTGCTTGACGCTCTCGGGGATGTTGATGGCCTGCAGCTTCTCGCACTTGCTGAAGGCATAGTCGCCTATCTTCATCAGGTTGCCGGGCAGGGCAATGTCGGCCAGTTCCTTGCAGTTGGCAAAGGCATAGCCGCCCATGTCGGTCACGCTCTCAGGGATGCTGACACTCACCAGGCTGGCGCAGCCGTCGAAGGCGTGCGGGCTCACATTGATGATATTGTTGGGAAGAACCACCTGCTCGAGCGTCTTGCAACCCGAGAACATCTTGTCGGGCATCTCGTTGTCGCGGGTCTTCATGCCCTCTTTCCCCTCTACGATGACAGCCTCCGACAAGTCGAGCTGGCGGAAGGGCTCAGCCTTCTCCTTCGTCTTAGCGCGTAGTATCATCTCCTGAATCAGCTTGATGTCATTGCCGTTGAGCGGTCCTGCCACCTGAAGCTGAGTGACTTGATATTTGATGCTGTCGGGAATGAACTTCGTCAGGTGCCCGGCAGAGTCGTTGGTCACCGATAATGACTGCTGTGCCATTGCCGTGAAGGGCATCAGCGCGAGAAGAGCAAACAGAAACGCTCTGAACAATTTACTTTGAACCATAGTTTTTCCCATATTGTTTAGTGATTTACTTACTTGTGTCTTTACTACTGCGTTTCGAGCGGTGGAAGCTGCGGTAGTCGTCCATCTCGATTTCCACGTCGGGCTCTTCGAGCACCCCTTCTTTGGGCAGGCAGAACTTCATGTAGCGGATGTTCAGCCCTCGCTCTATCCACATTTTCTCGTAATAGGTCTTGATGGAGAGCACCTTGGGGTCCATGTTCTCCTGTTCCTCCATGTGCTCCATGTTCTGCGGCGAGTACAGGTCGTCGGTGCTGAACAAGAGCGGCAGCTGGTTCTTTTCTACCATCAGCATGGTGTAGGTGAAGAGGAAGTTGGAGTCGGTCTTCAGATGAATCACGCCCTTGTCTCTCAAGAACTTGCGATAACGGTTCATGAAATACGTGCTGGTGAGTCGTTTTCGCGGGTTCTTCATTTGCGGGTCGCTGAAGGTGAGCCATATCTCCTGCACCTCGTCCTCGTCGAAGAAACGCTCGATGATCTCGATGTTCGTACGGAGGAAGGCCACATTGCCCAGTTTCTCGTTCAGAGCCTGCGTGGCTCCGGTCCACATGCGGGCTCCCTTGATGTCAACGCCGATGAAGTTCATCTGCGGATATAGTTTAGCCAGCTCGACCGTATATTCCCCCTTGCCGCACCCCAGTTCCAGTACGATGGGGTTGTCGTTGTGGAAATACTGCTCGTGCCAGTGCCCTTTCATATCGAAAGGAACATGTTCCACTACCGAGTAAGGGTATTGGAACACGTTCTCATATCTTGCCATGTCGGCAAATTTAGCTAGTTTTCCTTTGCTCATTCAATGACGATTCTTGTCCAACCATGCTTGTCCTCTATCGTTCCGTACTGGATGCCGCGGAGCGTGTCGTAGAGTTTCTTGCTGACCGGACCTGGTTTCTCGCCGAAGCTGAAGCGCTTGCCGGTGTCCAGGTCGTCGATATAGCTGATGGGGCTGATGACGGCAGCTGTACCGCATGCTCCTGCCTCCTCGAAGGTCTCGAGCTCTTCCTCGGGAATAGGACGGCGCTCCACCTTCATGCCCAGGTCCTCGGCCACCTGCATGAGGCTCTTGTTGGTGATGCTGGGCAGGATGCTGGTCGACTTCGGTGTGATGTAGGTGTTGTCTTTGATGCCGAAGAAGTTGGCAGCACCGCACTCGTCCATGTATTTCTTCTCTTTTGCGTCGAGATAGAACTCGCAGGCATAGCCTTTCTCGTGGGCCAGATTGTTGGCGAAGAGGCTGGCAGCGTAGTTGCCGCCGACCTTATATTTACCCGTTCCGAGCGGAGCCGAACGGTCGTAGTCGCGGATGATGACGTAGGGATTGGCAGAGAAACCTCCCTTGAAATACGGTCCTACGGGTGTGACAAAGATCATGAACAGATACTCCTTGGCAGGATGAACACCCACCTGGGCGCTGGTTCCGATGATGAGGGGGCGCAGGTAAAGCGTGGCACCGCTCTCGTAGGTGGGAATCCACTCCTGGTTGAGGCGCACCACCTTCTCGGCCATCTCGACAAACAGCTCTGTGGGAACCTCGGGCATGAGGATGCCACGGCAGGTGCTCTGCAGGCGGGCTGCATTCTCCTCAGCGCGGAAAAGACGTACCTTTCCGTCGGGGCAGCGATAAGCTTTCAGCCCCTCAAATCCCTCTTGTCCATAGTGCAGGCAAGTAGCGGCCATGTGAAGTTTCAGATACTCGTCGGAGCTTACCTCAATCTCGCCCCATTTGCCATCACGATAGTAGCAACGTACGTTGTAATCGGTTTTCATGTAACCGAATGAAAGACTTGACCAATCAATGTTCTTCATAATAATTGTGTTAATAATGAATGGATAAATAAATTACTTTGTGCAAAAGTAAACATTTTATTTGTTATTAGCAAGAATTTTCTGGATTTCCTCGTCGGTCTTTGTTAATTTTTCCTTACAAAGCTTCATCAGTTCCTGTGCGCGTTTCAGCTGAACGCTCATCTGGTCGATGTCCAACTCGTCGTTTTCCATCTTGCTCACAATCTCCTCCAGCTCCTTGACGGCAGCTTCATAGTTGATTTCCTTACTCATATATTCTCGATTTTATGGTTCCATGTTCCAGTCGGGTTTCTATCTCGTCGCCAGCCTTCAGCTCTTCGGCGCGGTGCACGGCCCTGCCCTTGTGCAGGGTGATGCTGTAGCCGCGTTTCAGCAGGCGCTCGGGGTTGACGGCCTCAGTGCGCTGGCAGAGCATTTCCAGCCGGTGGCGCTCTTGCATCATGATGCGTGTGACGGCCGTCCGAAGGACTGTCTGCCGGTTGTCGAGCATCACTCTCTGCCGCTCCAGGCGTTGGCGGATATGGGTGGCCAGTTGGTTGAAAAGCCGTTCGAGGCGTGCCTCTTGCCGTGTCTTCACCACCGAGAAGAGGATGGGTATCTGGCTCGAGAGCCGGTCCAGCCGTATCTTCTCCAGCTGCATGCGGTGCTGTACGTAGCCTACGATGCTGTCTTGTGCGTCGCTGATGCGCTCGTCCACCCGTCGCAGGTGCCCGATGAGGAAGGCTGCTGCCGCCGTGGGAGTCTTCACACGTGTATGCGACACCATGTCGAGCACACTCTCGTCGCGCTCATGTCCGATGCCGGTGATGATGGGCAAGGGGAAGTTGGCCACGTTCTCGGCCAGGGCCAGCGTGTCGAAGCCCGAGAGGTCGCTCGTGGCACCTCCGCCTCGTATGATGACCACGCAGTCGAACGGCGGGGTGGGCGAGGACAAGTCGTCGGTGACGGGAGCCGCAGCCTGGGCATCCTCTATCAGCTCGTAGATACGGTTGAGGGCGCTGATGACGCTCTGCTCCACGCCCTCGCCCTGCATCACGGCAGGGAAGAGCTGTGTGTGGAACGCATAGCCGTACTCGTTGTCTGCCAGTTGGTTGCAGAAGTCGCCATAGCCTGCGGCGTTGGCACTCGAGATGACGGCGATGCGCTGGGCAAACAGGGGCAGCGTGAGTTCTTTCTGCAGGTCGAACACCCCCTCTTCTTTCAGCTGGCGGATAATCTCCTGCCGCTTGCGGGCCATGTCGCCCATGGTGTAGGTGGGGTCGATGTCGGTGACGATCCATGAGAATCCGTAGTTCTCGTGGAACTGGGCAAAGACCTTCAGCAGCACTTTCATGCCGGCATGCAGGCGCTGGCCCGTCACCCGTTCGAAATGCGGGCGCAGCAGCATCCAGGTGCTCTTCCAGCATTTGGCCGAGGCGCGTGCCACGGGCGTGTTCGTGTGCTCGTCTTTCTGGATGAGGTCCATGTAGCAATGGCCGCCCCATTCTTTCGCCTCCGACAGTTCCGCCTCTACCCAATACTCATGGGGCATCACCTGCTCGATGGCGGCGCGCACCAGCGAGTTCAGCTCGTAGAGGGTTAAATGCTTGTCACTCATCAGTTTTTTTTGTTCTGTTTATAGTTAAGTGGGGGGTGCGGCTCTCACAACTCGAAAAGCTCTCTGCCGTACTGATTATGCGCTTCTCACTTGCCCTTCAGCAGCTGGTAGGCTTTCACGAAGTCGGGCACTCCATGGCCGTAGATGTCGTCGGGTGCTGCCTGTTTGTCGCCGCTCTGGATGACGGCCTGTATGATTTCGCGTGCCGTCTTCTGGGGTAAGGCCTGCCACAGACAAGCCACGAGGCCCGTAACGAGCGGTGTGGCGAACGAGGTTCCCATGTCCCTGCTGATGGTGCCGCGTCCGGTGATGACGGCAGTCGGACTGCCCAGTGCCATCACGTCGGGCTTGATGCGGCGGTCGGCGGTGGGCCCGATGGCGCTGAAGGCTGCGTTCTTGCCGTTGGGACTGATGGCGCCCACGGTGATGATGTCCCTGGCGTCGGCAGGGAAGTTGATTTTTTTCCATGTTCCCATGCCCTCGTTGCCGGCGCTGTTCACCAGGATGATGCCTTTGTCGGCCAGCATCGAGGCAGTGTGCGAGATGAGCGTCCGCTCACCGTCCAGGTCGGCATACGAGTGGTCGGCGTCTTTATCGTCGAAGGCGTGGAATCCCAGCGAGCTGTTGATGATGTCGACGCCTGCCGAGTCGGCAAACTCGGCTGCTGCCGCCCAGTAGTCTTCCTCGACGAGGTTCTCCGAACTGTTGTCCTCGCATCTGAGCAGCCAGTAGGTGGCTTGCGTGGCGGTGCCCACATACAGGTTAGGCACGTTGGCAGCCATTGCCGAGAGCACCTTGGTGCCGTGGTCCATCTCCTTGAACACGTCGGCCGAGGTGGGCCTCACAAAGTCGCGGTTGCCCATCATGCTGATGGTCTTCAAGGCTGGAATGACGTCGGCATTCATGAATCCGCCGTCGAGCACGGCAATGGTCATGCCTCGTCCGCGGTAGCCCATGGCATGCAGGCGGTGGCCGTTGAGCATCTTTATCTGCTGCTCGGTGGTGCCGTATTCGTTGGCCGACAGGGTGTCCCACGAGTTGAAGTCGGTGCGGTAGTGCGAGCGGATGGCTTTGTTGATGGAGTCGGGCGAGGCGAACACCTTGACGCTCTTCCTGACGAAGGGCATCGAGGCCACTGCGCGGAAGGCTTTCTGCGAGCGTGCCTTGGCCACCACCGTGTTGTTCCACCGGCTGCGGCTCACCACCTCGAGCCCGGCAGCCTCGATTTGGCGGAGGTAGGCATTGCTCACGGGCAGGTCGGTAGAGTCGGGCGTGATGCCCTGCCGCTGTCGGCGCCGCAAGGCTTTCTCAGAGAGGAACTCCGAGGGGTGCTCCAGCGTGTAGTCGGTGCCCCGCTTGTCGGTGAGGTAGAGGCGGTACATGACGCATTTGCCGCCCGGGAACTTCACCATGGCCTCCTTGGCGCTGCCCTCGGCAACGCCCATGCAGGCCAGCAGCCAGCCGACGAGAAGCAGCATGCTACGCCTCATCGTTGGGATGTGAGAGTCGGTTTTCAGGCAGGGCTTTCTCATTTCCCCAGCTTCTTTAGCCGTTTGTATTCCTTCTTGGTCAGTCGCATGAACGAGCCGTGCTGCGGACCGGTCACTCCCTCGATGTCGACGGGCGAGTTGAAGTTGCGCAGATACTTGTCGGCCTTGCAGATGCGATAGTGCTTGGGCTTGCTCGAATACTCGATGTAGGCCACGCGCCACTCGTCGTCGCCGATGAGCTGGAAGGCGCTCGACCCCTCGCATTTCTTGTTGCCCTCGAAACTCACGTAGTCGTCCTCCACGGGCTCGCTCCACGGGCCGGTCAGCCGTTTGGCGGTGGCGGTGTAGATGCCGGGCTTGCCGCCCTCTTTCTTGATGAGCATGTGGTAGAGCCCGTCGCTCTTCAGGTAGTTGATGTCGGCGTCGATGGTGGCATAGCCCCAGTCGAACAGCAGGCGCGGCTTGGTCAGCCGGGTGAACGACTCGTCGGCATGCGAGTAGTACATGCGGTCGTAGGCCTCCTCGGCGCGGTTCCACAGCGAGTAGTAGATCATGTATCCGCCCTTGCGGCCGTCGCTCCAGGTGTAGTCGGGGTCCCAGAAGATCTGCGGTGCCCACACGCGGTTGACGGTCGACCAGTCCTTGTAGATGTCGGGCGACTCGGGGTCGCAGAAGATCTGCGGGCCCTTGCGGAAGTCGAAGGTCACCGAGCGCCAGTTCACCAGGTCGTCGCTCGTGAGCAGGTCGATGCCGTAGTTGTCCCACTTGTGCGACTTGGCCACGCACATGTCGGTGGTCACCATCAGGAATCCCTTGCCGTCGTGCTTGCGGCAGATGAAGGCGTCGCGCGTGCCGCCCTCGATGCGGGCATGCTCGGCGGGGTTGAAGACGGGGTCGCCGCCCAGCACGTCCTCGTAGTGGTATCCGTCGCGGCTCAGGGCGTAGGCCGTCCACTCGCCCTTGTCGCTCATGTGGCAGTACAGATAGCCGTAGCTGCCCTTCTGCAGGTTCTGGGCACCGGCGCCTAGCGTCACGGCCAGCACGCAGAACGCCATCGTGAGAAATCTCTTCATTGTAATGTGTTGCTTGTTTATTTTCGTGCAAAAGTAACCATAATAATCGGTACTGCCAAATTTATTCTTTGTCATTCCAAAAGAAAATTGTATTTTTGCACCGTCATCGCATACAACCCCAGCAGCATGAAACAGAAACTCGTCATGTCACTCGCGGCCCTGCTCGTCCTGCTCGCCGTCTGTGCCCACCGCTACGAAGGCCCCCGGCCGTTCAGCATCCGCCAGGCCGCCGGTCCCTCTGCCGCCGACGCGTGGAAGGCCGGCGAGGTGGTCCCGCCCGCCACTCTCAGCGCCGCCACCCTTGCCCAGTGCTTCCGGGCAGAGCCCATCGCCGCCGACCTGCTGCGGCGCATCAGCGGACGGTCGTACCGTCCCAACCCGCACGTCAGGCCCTCCGACCTGCGCTACCTCCGCGTGCTCCACTACGACGGCCAGGGGCGCATCCTCCGGGGCGAGCTCATCTGCCACAAGACCATCGCCGCCGACCTGCTCACCATCTTCCGTGAGCTCTACGACCACCGCTATCCCATCGGGCGCATGCAGCTCATCGACGACTACGATGCCGACGACGAGCGCAGCATGCGGGCCAACAACACCACCTGCTTCTGCTACCGCACCATAGCCTCCTCGGCCAGAATCTCGAAGCACGCACTGGGACTGGCCGTCGACATCAACCCCCTCTACAATCCCTACTACCGCCGTTATGCCAGCGGCCGCGTGAAGATACAGCCCTCCACCGCCGCCCCATATTGCGACCGCACGCGCGCGTTCCCTTATAAAATCGACCGCACCGACCTCTGCTACCGCCTCTTCGTCCGTCACGGATTCCGCTGGGGCGGGGCATGGAAAACCGTGAAAGACTACCAGCACTTCGAGAAGTGAGAAGCATTTTTCGCTGAGTGTTCTGAGAATTCTGAGTGTTCTGAGTATTCTGAATATTCTGAGAATTCTGAATATTCCGAATATTCCGATTATTCTGAAAATTCGGAAAATTCAGATTATTCCGAATCTTCCGAATTACGGTCAACAGCTCTCCCAGCTTGATAGGAAACTCCCCCCCTCCCTCGGGGGAGTTGGTGGGGGGCTCTTCCCTCCCCCCTTTGGGGGAGCTGGAGGGGGCTGGAGTTGGTGGGGGCTGGAGCTGGAGGGGGCTCTAGCGAGCTAGTAGCATGAGCTGACGCCCAGCGTGGTGGCAATAGCGGTAATGACGCTTACGATGATTTGCAGAATCAGTTTCCAAGTTTCTTTATTCATTTTTCTAAGTGATAAGTGATAAGTGACAAGTTAAGGCCCCCTCCAGCTCCCCCAAAAGGGGGAGGGTGCCTGCCGGCTTGAGCACTCTAGCTTCAGGGGTAACCATCCCTCCCCTATAGGGGAGGTTAGGAGGGGTCTTTAGGGTTCTGTAGTCTCCGTCGGCTCGTCGGTCGAGACCTTGTACTCGCCATAGTGGCGTACGTTCACCTTCTGCTTGAGCAGCTGGGGCTTGTACTGGCCGGTGGCGCGTGCGCGGAGCTTGTAGGCCTTGATGTTCTCGGCGGCGTTGAACTCCTTCACGGTCTCGGCGCCGGTCGACTTGAAGCCTACGGAGAAGATGGCCAGGTCGGGGATCTTCACGGACACGCCCTGCAGGGTGAGCTCCTGGATGCACTCCACCATGTCGGTCAGCACGCCGTAGATGACGCCCTTCGAGAAGGGAGTGTCGTGGGCGGCCATGTGCTCGGCCAGGTCCTCAAGGTCGTACACCTGTCCGGCTGCGGGGCGTGCATACCAGGCGCCGGGATTGGCCGCATTGCGGCGGTTGTCTTGATACAGTTTGTAGTAAATCATCTTTACCTCCTTTGTTAAAATAGTTTTACATAAAGTTAATCGTTCTCAGTTACAAAGGTACAAAAAATATTTGAATTGTGCAAGAAAAAAGAGAAAAAAAAGCCCCCTCCAACTCCCCCAAAGGGGGGAGAGAGGAGCCCCCTCCAGCTCCCCCCAAGGGGGGGGGAGAGAAGAGCCCCCTCCAACTCCCCCAAAGGGGGGGGGGTGCCTGCCGGATTGTAGCACTTTTAGGGAGTTTGGGAGTTTAGGAGTTTGGGAGTTTGGACAATACTCCGCCTATTGAACCTCTCAAACCGGCAGGCATAATTATGCATTATGCATTATTCATTATGCATTAGTGGGGGGGCCTTCCCGAGTTGCCGGAACGCTCTCTGTAACTGCCGAGTTGCCCTCCAGCTTGCCCAAGGGGGAGATGTCATGGCGCCGGCAGGCAATTATCCATTATCAATTATCCATTGTCCATTATCATGGCGCCGGCAGGCAATTATCCATTATCAATTATCCATTGTCCATTATCATGGCGCCGGCAGGCAATTATCCATTATCCATTATCCATTGTCCATTATCATGGCGCCGGCAGGCAATTATCCATTATCCATTATCCATTGTCCATTATCATGGCCTATGGCGGGCAGATAGACTATTGTTGCTAAACAACTGAAAATCAGTCGTATAGATAGTGTCGTGGCTATCTGCTCCGATAAACTTCCCAACTTCCCAACTTCCCAACTTCCCGAAAAGTACCCATTCAAAAGTAATTTATATATATATTATAATATATATATAAATTAATATATATACAATAAGATTTATGATGTTCAGTCTCCTTCAAGGGGAAATACATGTTTTTACACCCACTTTTCGGGAAGTTGGGAAGTTGGGAAGTTGGGAAGTTCGCTTGATGCAGGAAAAGAAACTGTTGTTTTTTCGGGGGAAAAATGCACATAGTTTATTATTATTTTGTACCTTTGCATGTTACTAACAATTTTCTTAGCCTTATGCTCATCCAGAAAACGGTCATCAATAAATATAAGAAGGCTTTGCCCCAGGAGGCGACGGCGCTAGCGTGGTCGGCGTTTCAGACGTATTTCCTGAACACGGACATCCAGCAGAACATCCTCCAGTCGAAAGAGGAACAGTTTCAGGAGGGTTTTCTCCGCGAGCTGTTCGTGAAGGTGCTGGGCTACACGCTGAACCCTTCGCCCGACTACAACCTCATCACCGAGAAGAAGAACGAGACGAACTCCAAGAAAGCCGACGGGGCCATCCAGCTCGACGGTAAGGTGATTGGCGTGATAGAACTGAAAGACCACAAGACCACCGACCTCTCAAAGATTGAGGCACAGGCCTTCGGCTACAAGAGCCAGCACATAGGCACGCGGCTGGTCATCATCTCAAACTTCGAGAAGCTGCGCCTTTACATTGATAACGCCGTGGAATACCGTGAGTGGAATCTGTTTACGCTTAACGAAGACGAATTCCGCGAGCTCTATCTCTGCCTGGCTTGGCAGCAGGTGGCCAAAGGCGTTGCCTTGCAGATGAAGGGCGAATCGGTGTCCTCAGAAGACCAGATTACCAAAGCGCTTTATCGTGACTACTCGCAGTTCAAGCGCGAACTCTTTGCCGATATCCTAAAGAATAATCCCGTCGCCGAAGGTGATAACGAGAAGGAGTGGCAGCTGTTGCTCTTCAAGAAGACGCAGAAACTGCTCGACCGCCTGCTCTTCATCTTCTTTGCCGAGGATTGCGGACTGCTGCCGCCCAACTCGATGGTGCAGATAATCGACCAATGGGAACAACTGAAGGAGATGGACGAATACCGGCCGTTCTACGACCGCGTGAAGAAATATTTCGGCTATATGAACACGGGCTTCAAGGGCAAGAAGTACGAGGTGTTCGCCTACAACGGCGGACTGTTCAAGCCCGACGAGGTGCTCGACAATATCCGCATCAGCGACGACCTGCTGGCAGAGCATTGCCGGAAGATTTCGGAATACGACTTCGAGAGCGACGTCGACGTGAATATCCTCGGCCATATCTTCGAGAACTCACTCTCGGAGATTGAGGAGGTGACCCAGCAGATAACCAGCGGCCAGGCTCCCACCACTTCCAAGCGCAAGCAAGACGGTGTGTTCTACACCCCTCAGTACATCACGAAATACATCGTGGAGAACACCGTGGGGCGGCTCTGCACGGAGAAGAAACAGCAGATGGGCATCCGCGAGGAAGAATACTTCAGCGACCAGCGCCGCCAGCTGCAGACCAAGAAGCGCCTGCTCGACCAGTTGCAGCACTACCGCGACTGGCTCCTCGGAATCACCATCCTTGACCCTGCCTGCGGTAGCGGTGCCTTCCTCAATGCAGCCCTCCGCTTCCTGATGGACGAGCACCGGCTGATTGACGAAATGGAGACCAAGGTGTCGGGCTATTCCATCCAGTTCCAAGATGTGGAGAACAGCATCCTTGAAAACAACCTCTACGGCGTTGACATCAACGAGGAGAGCGTGGAGATTGCCCAACTGGCCCTGTGGCTGCGCACCGCCAAGCCCCATCGCAAGCTAAACACGCTCAATCAGAACATCAAGTGCGGCAACTCGCTCATCAGCGACCCCGCCGTTGCCGGCGAAAAGGCTTTCAATTGGCAGGAGCAGTTCCCCAAAGTGTTTGAGCGCGGAGGGTTTGATGTCGTGATTGGTAATCCGCCGTATGGAATCATAATTGATGATTCTTTGAAAGATTACTATACTATGAATTTCCCTCTTGCAAAATATAAACTTAACCTATATATATTGTTTCTTGAAAGAATGTTCCAAATCTTCCAAAAGGGAGTTATTTCTTTCATTATTCCGAAATCACTGCTTTTCAATTCATATTTCGAAGATATACGAAGATTCATACTTACCCACTCCAAAGTTACGGAACTCTTTACTATAACAGAGAAAGTTTTTGAGGATGCAGAAGTTGGTTCAAGCCTTATTATTACATTTGAAATTATTGAAAATGTCGATAGCATGAATATTGTCCATTTAGCCAATTGTGAAAAAACAATAGACTTTATTGAGCAGAAGAATGTTTTAGAGAATAAGATGACACAAGCCCAATTATTGCAAGGTGAAAAAGCTGAGATAGTAATTCAATCAGCAAAGTTGTCTTCAATCAAAACACTATTAGATAAGATACCGCCCGCAAAAGAAAACTATAGATTCAAGAATGGATTAAACCCAGGAAACATAAAAGATAAACTCATAACGAAAATCCAGGGTGAATTTACAAAGAGAATCATTTGGGGTAGAGAAATAAGTCGGTACTTGATATCATGGGGAGGCGATTATGTTAACTATGATGAGCATATAGCAGATCACTTGACATTGGATGATTTGCAAAGCAAAAAGGGCATGAAAAAACAAACCAAAATTGATTTTGCCCTTCGCGACAAGTCCCTTTTTGAGACAGAGAAACTTGTTATAAGGAAAACGGGAGACAGGCTGATATGTTCATATGACAACGATAATTTCTATTTTGACACTTTAGTTCATGGTATATACCAATGCCATCCTGATTATTCTTTGAAATACATTCTTTCTGTCCTAAATAGTAAGCCTGCTACATTTTTCTATCGGTGTTTACATGACATCAAAGGTAAAGTGTTTGCAAAGATAAGTCTCGATGACCTGTCTAACTTCCCACTTCCTTATATTACTGATGAAAATAGAATTATTATTAGTGAAATGGAAGGTTATGCCGACACGATGCTCTCGCTTCATAAGCAGTTACATGAGAAGCGCAGCCGTTTCCTCCGCCGGCTTTCGGAAAACTTCGAGGGCGTGAAGATAACGACGGCGTTGCAGACATTCGACCAGATGGACTTCAAGGCCTTCGTGGCTGAGCTGAAGAAGCAGAAGATAAAGCTCTCGCTCTCGCAACAAGACGAGTGGGAAGACTACTTCAACCAATATCGCAACGACTGCCAGCAACTCTCGGAGCAGATTGCCCAGACCGACCGCGAGATAGACCAGCGCGTCTATGAACTCTACGGGCTGACGGAAGAAGAAATCGGAATCGTAGAGTCGATGTAAGGAGAGAGTTTGATGTTTATGGATTATTGGTTTTCGTTTGGAGTTATCGTATTATATGAGTAAATTTGTCGGCGAGGGTGCCGAACAAAGAGGAGAGGCTTCCACCCTGGAATCATCAGATGATCTTCTACTTGAATTAAAGAACACAGAAATCAGAGTTCTAACCGAGAAACTGCATGAGAAGAATGAGCTCATAAGAACACTTACCATCAAATATGCAACCTACCTTAATGACTATGAAAGTCGTTGGGGAAGGTATCTCAGGGAGTTTGATTATGTGGAAAACGAGCTGTATAGGGCAAAAACCGCTTACTATGATCTGCTCAAGGAGAATTATGAGGAGGGAAGCAAAAAGGACGAGGCAACCAGATTGCGGCTGAGTGAACTGGAGAAAGAAATTGTAGAGCTAAATGAAAAGTTGGAGAATTCAGTCTCTAATCAGGAGATTGTCGACAGTGTCTTGCGCCAACCTTTAAGTGAACAAAGGGGATATGCGCAGCAATTGCAATGGCTGCTGAGCGGAACCAATTACGACAAGATAGACAAGAAGCTGATAGATATGATTACAACCTCGCTGAAAAAGCTCGAGGAGGAAATAAAAAAACAATCATACGGTGAGAATTATCTGGAGTCCCCCTTATTTCCTTTTATTATAGATTCTTCAAAAGCATCTGAAGTCGTCCAGCTGTTACGGCAGAAAGTTGTATGTGTTGGGGAAAAAGATTCCCAGGCATTTCCCATACGCGCAGCCATGGATGCTGGTGCCATCAAACGACTACCTTGGAATGCATTTAAGAAAGCATTTCCTCTTAGTACCATTTCTAAAACACGATATAACGCCATTATAAGTTCTGCAGTAAAAGACAGTGCTTTGATTACCCATAAAGAAGAAATAGAGCTGCTTGAAAAACTGTTCAGGGGTATTATTGAGAATAAAGAATAGGTTTGTTTGGGTCACCCAAATAGACCCATAAAACAGGCAGAACATCATATTCATATTATCTATATTTGTACCCGCATTTGGAACCAAATTCCATTTGCGGGTGTGTTTTTATGTTGTTTTCTCACTTGTTCGCATAGTGTTTAAAGAATAAAAGTGGCGAGTGGAATGGGAATCATATTTTTGCACCAGAGTAAACCTCGAACTAATAGAATTAGAGAGGTGACATTAGCAGAAAATTAATGCCCTTGATGATTCGAGGTGCACGATGTAAATTTGCTGTTGAAAATCTCGGGTAAACCCGAGACACAAAAAAGACCGAGTGGTGAGCCGAGAAGTCTCATGAGTTCAACGGGCCGGCCGTTTCAAAGCTTCTCACTCACAAAAATTCGGCTATGAAGCAAATAGTTATTAACGTGGCAGACGAAAGAGTGCCACTGTACAGAGAATTGGTAACGCAACTTGGCGACAAGATTGCAAGTGAGAAACCAGTGGAAGACGAGCATGTGGACGTGTTCGAGCGGGCGCGGCTTGCGCTCCGCATCGTCTTTGACGAAGGCTTAATCAAGCACAAGGGCGACTACGCGTACATCAATAAACTCATTGATGAGGGAAAAGTGAAAAACTTGTACATGTTCGAGTCTTCAAAAACCTTCCGTTGTTTCTTGGAGGAGTTAGGCGTGGAGAATTTGCCTGGTTGCACTACTGTTGATGAAGCCTACAGGAGGGTTGACGGCGAGTTTCCCAACTGGACGTTCACCGACACGAAAGACCCCGGAAAGGTAATCAGAAGAATCAACGTGGCAAGGCGATTCCTAAGTGCTTTTACGAAGGGGAAATAGAAAAGCCGTGATGTTTCCTGTGAATATCTCGCAATCCCGTGGCATTTCTCGTTATGTCACATATTTCCCCCTTCCGTTCTCACCATAAACGTGTAATTTCGCAAACGGAACGAGTTTTATGTCCGTTTTGATGCTCCCGCTTTCGGGTTGGAGGATGATTCTTTTAATCTCTCGTGCCTCTCCACTTGGCGCCAGTGGAGAGGGATATGAAGACAACAACAACACAATGTACATAAACAAACTGATATATGATAGTACAGAAACCCAAGAAAGTTCGAGGCACGGCCACATTCTTCGCCGACGACCGCATGGAGTTCCGCCCGCAAGCCGAGGGCGAGAGCACCCAGCTGGACAAGAAGACCGTTGGCCGCTCGAGTTTCTACAGGACAAAGTCGGAGAAGGAGCCACAGATGGTGGCTCACCTCTCCGTGCCTGCCGACAGCCCCGACCCCGTGGCACAGATGCAGGAAGACCTGGCCCTGCTGACCAAGGGCATGGAGACCAAGACGGACGTACAGCCAAAAGGCAAACTGTTGGTTGACGAAGACGGTCTCAGAATCTTTGCAAACAACTCACGCAAGACCATCACCGTGGTGCAGGAGATTGATTTGTCCGCGCATCCTAATTACGAACGATTCATGTTAACTCAACTTCAAGAGATATTTAAATGTTTTACTATCAAAGAAACTTACTTGCGCAGACTGGCGAATGCAGCGCTGAAGTCTTCACGCAGCTAGTCACCTCCGACCATGTTCTGAAGACCGTCAACGCCGTGCGCACCCTCAATGCCGAGGCCGACGGGCTGGAGGTGCAGGGACATGCCGACGAGGCGAAGAAGAAGCGCGAAGAAGCCTCGAACCTGAAGAAGAAACTGCCTGGATTCCTCTTCCAAGCCACGTTTGACGAGAGTACCTCGAAGAACGGGCGCCGCGGCCGCTGGCGCAAGCAGAGCGCAGCCCACCTGACGGGACTCTATGTGTGCGACTTCGACCATGTGGACAACCCCCGCACCGTCTTCGACAGGTGGCTGGGCGAACACCCTAGCGACGACGACATGGAACGTGGCAAGGGCCTGCTGAGTGACTTGGGCATCTGTCTGGTCTACGTTACCCCCAGCGGCCACGGGCTGAAGGTGGTGGCCAAGGCCGATGCTCAGCGCGGCAACCTCATCGACAACCAGCGATGGCTGGCCTCGCAGCTGGGTCTGCAGACCGATGAGGCATGCAAGGACGCTAGCCGCCTGTCGTTCGCCTGCCGCTTAGATGATATTCTTTATATTCACAAACAAACACTATTCGATTATGAAAATGACTACGATCAAAAATTTGGCGATGCTTATCGCTCGGGTAATTCTTCTGGCAGTCTGTCTGCCGCTGACAACCATTCTGACGCTAGTGGCCACTCCGCTGGCCAACCTGACGCTGGCTCTGCACAGGCCGACGGCCAGGCTGCTGACAGCCATCAGCAAGACGCTGAGCTAGACATTGAGGTGAACGATGAGGGTCAGCCTTGTTTCAAGGCAGTACCCTACGCCACCATCGAGCGTGCCTGGTGGGCAGCCAATGGCGGCGAGCCGAGTGTTGGAGAGCGCCATACGCGCATGCTCAAGTTTTTTGGACGACTTAGGTACATCTGCGACAACAACCCGCAGGTGGTGGTCAAAATAGCTGATTCTCATGGACTTGGAAAGGACGAATTGCGCAACCTTGCCACTTCGGCGTGCAGCAAACCACTCTACGCGGGAATGCCGAAAGACCTGCGCGACGTGCTTGAGAGTTGCGGTGCGACTACAGCCTTGGAGCCGGTGAACAAGCCTGGTGCCGACCAGTCTATCATCGATTACGACTATTGGTGGCATCGTCTGCGGCCTCTCCTTTGCGACGGTTTCAACGAGGCCACTGCTGGCGTTCCCGACTGGGTGAAGATGGGCGCTGTGCTGGCCGCCGGCGCCATGTTCGGCACCTACCTCACGCGCTGCTGGTTCCGTCACTTCGACGGCAAAGACCTGCGCCTGTCGTTCATCGTCTACATCGTGGGCGACGCAGCATCAGGCAAGTCGTTCATCATCGACCTGGACCGCGAGATCATGGCTTGCATGAAGCAGGCCGACAAACCCGGGCGCGAGTGGGAGCGGCAGTACAAGGAGGACAAGGTTCGCAGGCAGACGTCGGCCAAGAACCAGAAAGAGGCCGCGCAGGAAATCAAGCACCCCGTCATACGCTACGTGCCCAGCACCATCTCGAATGCGAAGCTCTACGCCCGTCTGACCGACGCCTACGACGAGAAGGAGGACATGCACCTGCACCTCTACACACTGGAGTCGGAACTGGCCACCGCCCTGCGCGTACAGACGGGCTCGTGGGCAGGCAAGCTGGACTTGGAACTGAAGTCATTCCAGAACGAGGAGGCTGGTGTGGACTACGCCAACGAGCAGAGCGTGAACGGACTGATTCAGGTGAACTGGAACCAGGTCATCTCGGGCACGATGGACGCCCTGCAGCGCAAGGTGCGCCCTGCCAACATCCTCGACGGCTACGCCACCCGTCTGGCCGTGTTCCTCATGCCGAGCAACGACTTCGCCATGATTGACCGCAATCAGGTGGTGCGCAACCACGCCCAGAAAGAAGCCTTGAAGCAATGGGGCTACCGGCTGGACGGCCTGAAGGGAGAAATCCCTGCCAAGAAGCTGGTCGATGCCGCCTACGACTGGGTGGCAGAGAAGACCAACGAGGCACGCCTGAACGAGGACCACATACTGGACTACTTCCGCAAGCGTGTGCCCATCTACATGGTGCGCTACGGCATCGTGCATGCCATATTGAGCGACTACGAGCACTTCGCCCAGACAGGCAAGCTCAGCATCACCAAGCGGAGCGTAGACTTCGCCCGGCTCGTGGCCGACTTCATCCTCTACATGCAGATGTATATGTTCGGCCAGCAGGTGAAAGAGGCACAGGAGCGCGTTGCCCAGAAATTCGTGCCGTGCGAGAAGGAAACGAAGAGCACGAGGCTGTTTGAGTCGTTGCCCGACGAGTTTACCGTCTGCGAGGTGGCTGCGTCGAGAGGGGTGCCGAAGATGACCCTTCAGAACAATATCACTCGATGGGTGAAGGACGGCTTCCTGAAGCGCGTGGCGAAAGGAAAGTATAAGAAGCTAATCAGCGGGCTGACTTGACAACCGGAAGACCGTGAACAGTTAACAGTGAACGGTTAATAGTGAAGAGTGAAGGGTGGGAGTGAACACACTTTTCACTTTTCACTTTTATCTGAATCTGAATCTGTTCACTGTTCACTTTTCACTGTTAACTGTGATCTGTTCACTCTTCACTATAAAAACTTCCCAACTTCCCAACTTCCCAACTTCCCAACTTCCCGAAAAGTGGGTGTTTATTTGTTAGTTTCCTGATACAATCAGCTCCTGTATGAGTGAAATTTGTTGTTTTTCGGGTTTCAGGAATGAAAAGGGAAAGAAAAAGGGGGATTTTATTTCAGTAAGCGAAACTTTTTGTTTACCTTTGCACCCAAGTCTTAAACCATTAATACCATAAGATCATTTATGTCCAGACTAACCATTGAATTGAGGAGAGCAGTTGCGGCAATCACCCTGCTGCTCGGGTGCTGTTGTGTGGCACCGGTTCTCGCCCAGTCAACGCATAGAAGTGCGGCGGCTCAGCAGCAGAACACGAAGAATGTTGTGCGCGGATGCGTGTGCGACGAGAATAATGTGCCCATGAGCGGCGTCGTGGTGCGCAATCTGACCAATAAGCAGAATGCCGTCACCGACAAAGACGGACGCTTCACGCTGCCCTGCCGTGGAGCAGGCGACCGGCTGACGCTGACCTTCATCGGCAAGCGGGCCCAGGAGGCAAAGGCCGAACTGGGCGGTGTGATGAACTTTGTGATGGAGGACGACGAGACGACGCTCGACGACGTGGTGGTGACGGGTTACCAGACCATCAAGCGCACCAATGCCACTGGCTCGTTCGGATTCGTCGACAGCAAGAAGCTCACCCAGCAGATGCACAAAGACCTGCTGAGCTCGCTGGAGGGCCAGGTGGCCGGCTTGCGGTTCGACATCAACCCCAACACAGGCGAGAGCACACCCATCCTGCGTGGTGTGGGCACCTTCTCGAACAATGTGGGCACGCAGCCGCTGATCGTCATCGACAACATCCCCACGAGCATGACGCTCGACGAGATCAACCCCTACGACGTGGAGTCGGTGACCGTGCTGAAAGACGCTGCCGCCAGCAGCATCTACGGTGCCCTGGCTGCCAACGGCGTGATAGTCATCACCACCAAGCAGGGCAAGGACAACGGCGTGCGCGTGAATGTGAATGCCGACTGGTATATCAGCACCAAGCCCAACTTCAAGAGCATGCATTATGCCGAGACGGGCGACGTGATAGACTTCCAGACGGAGATGTACAAGGCGGCCGTGGCCAAGGCCGGTGGTGAGGAGAACTACTTCACGACCTCCAGCTACTACAAGCCCTTGTACCAGCTGTACCGCGACCAGCACGACGGTGTGCTGAGCGATGCTGAGGTGAACCAGACACTGGCCCGGTGGCGCAGCAACAACTACTACGACCAGTTCCGCGACAACATGTGGCGCACGGAGCTCACCCAGCAGTACAACGTGTCGATGACCAGCCGCACCTCGAGAAGCAACCAGTATGTGTCGTTCAACTACAAGCACGGCAAGAACCGTCAGGTGAACGACTCCGACAATGCCTTCGCCCTCTACTTCAAGTCGAGCTTCAACGTGAAGAAATGGCTGACGGTGAATACCGGTATCGACCTGCGCCTGACACGCGCCCAGTCGCCCGAGCTGACGTTCACACAGGAGTCGCTCGACCCGTATACCGCCATCTGCGATGCACAGGGCAATCCTGTCGCATTACCTTATGGCATCTATGCCGGCTACGCAGGAACGTCTGTCAACGGAACCGTGGCAAGAGCTTTTGCCGAGAATCCCGCTTTCCAGTCGTTTGATTTCTCTCCATTGGATATCTTGAACGAGAATGTCGAAAAGGCCCGTCGTGCCCGTATTCGTCCTTTCGTCAGCGCTGACTTCAAGTTCCTGAATATGTTTAAGTACTCGTTCCTTTATCAGTACGAGTGGAATGACTATAAGCGCGAGTTGCTAAGTGACAAGGACAGTTATATGATGCGCATGGCCCATAATGCCCTCATTGATGCTAACGGCGTATGCCATCTGCCTGAAGGCGCTCGCTATAATCAGTTCAACTCTTCGTCAAAGCGTTATACCTTGCGTAATCAGCTGAGTTTTGATAAGACTTTCAATGGTGGGCACACCATCAATGCCGCAACAGGTCTTGAGTTCCGCGAAAGCCACACACCACCTTCGATGGAGGAGCGTATCTATGGTTACAATCCTCGTTCGCTCAGCGGTAGCCGAATGGATTGGGAGACAATGGCTACGACTGGTATCGAAAGCTTGATGACTGGAACGACAGTCCGTCTGATGAGTCCGTCGGTTACCAAGACGGATGTGAAACACCGTTATGCATCCTACTATCTCACAGCTAACTACACCTATAAATATAAGTACAACGCTTCTGCCAGCATTCGTTGGGATGAGGCCGACCTCTTCGGTCTTGACACTCGTGAGCAGAAACACCCGCTTTGGTCGTTAGGTGCAGGATGGACATTGTCCGAGGAGAGTTTCATGAAGGGTACAGCCTCATGGTTGAGCTATCTGAAACTGCGTGCCTCCTATGGTGTGAATGGTAATGTAGATCAGGCCAGCACAACCTATTTCGTGGCAAAATACAAGAAGATGAGCACCAGTTTGCAGCCTCTTGGCCAGGGATTGACCTATCTTGACTACGACGGGGATGACCTGCCTAATCCGAAACTGCGTTGGGAGAAGACCGCCACGACCAACATTGGTCTTGACTTCCGTCTTTTCAAGAATCTGATTCGTGGTAATATCGATTACTACAACCGCCATGGTAGCGACTTGCTCGTTCGTCGTTTTATGGACTCCACACTGGGTACCGACAGCCGTGTAGTAAACAATGGAGAGATCCGCAACCGTGGTTTGGAGGTGTCTATCACAGGTAACATTATTAACACTGAGGACTGGAACTTCTCTGTAACGCTCACACATGCTATTAATAGTAATAAGGTAATTGCCGTTGACGAGGATCCCAACTGGGTTGCCAGCAACTATATCACCTCGCCCACTAACTATTTCAAGAAAGGTACGAGCTTCAACACGCTTTGGGCCTATCGGATGGGGCGCGTAGTAAATGGTTATCCCGTTATTCTTGATGCTGACGGAAACGAGATGGTGCAGTTCGATGAGAACGGAAATGTGAAGGAACTCACTCATTCCTCTACGTTGAAAGGCACCGACGCCCTGGTTAACATGGGTACGATTACACCAAAGTATAATGGTTCATTAGGCTTGAATCTCCGCTATAAAGAGTTCGAGTTGAATGCATTGTTTGTTTATGCTGGTGGCAACAAACTGCGTCTCGATGTAGCTGACCTCGCTGAGAGCGGCTATACCATGCGCAGCACGCATATCCTGGACCGCTGGACCACCGCCAACAAAGAAGGTGTACGCATGTATCTCGATATGGATGAGGTGGGACGTCAGTATGCCAGCGACTTTGCTTATTGGTGGAAATATTCTGATCAGCAGGTCAAAGATGCCAATTATATCAAGTTGCGTAGCATCAGCTTGGCATATAATCTGCCGAGAACACTCTGCAAGACTCTGCACCTGAGCAATCTGCGCCTGACCCTGCAGACCAATAACTTGTTCTATTGGAGCAAGGTGGGTAAGGACATCGATCCCGAGTCCTACAGCCTTGGCTCCGGCTCGCGCACGGTCAACCAGCCACGCACCTTCTCTATCGGACTTTCCACCAGCTTCTAACACCATCACCTAAGAGAATAAACAGAGTATGAGAAAATTATTATATTCACTGTTGTTTGTCGTGGCTGCCGCCTTCACGGCCTGCGACGACTATATCGACCTCACGCCCAAAGGTGCTGTGACCGTCGATTCGGCCTATACCTACTACGAGTTGGTGCTCATGCCCAACCGCACCTACTGGCCCACCTGCTTTGCCCTGCTCACCGACGAGGCCTATTGCAAGGAGTCGAAAATCATCGGTTATGAGAATACTTCGCTCGACGGTATCAACTATACCTTCAACGAGCAGGCCGACCGCACGGAGATTGCCCAGAACAACCTCTACGAGAATGCCTATAAGTACATCCTGCGCTATAACATCATCATCGACAACATCATGGATGTGCCCGGTGAGGAGCGTATCAAGCAGCTGGGAATGGCCGAGGCACGCCTGCTTCGCGCCTGGGAGCACTTCGTGGTGCTCAACACCTATGCCAAGGCCTACACACCAGCCACAGCAGCCAGCGACGGCGGTGTGGTCATCATGGACAAGTACGACCTGGAGGCCACCCCATCGAAGTCGACCGTTGAGGAGGTGTATACCTTCATTAAAAATGAGATTGACGCAGCCCTGCCTTACCTGCAGGAGACACCCGACCTCACGGGACATCCCTCACTGGCCTACGGCTATGGCCTGAAGGCGCTCGTCTGCCTCTTCCACCGCGACTGGCAGGAGGCCAAGGAGGCTGCCGAGCAGAGCCTGCGACTGAACAGCGAGCTGGTGGACTACACCACGATCAGCAAAGTGACGAGCAACACCAACTACCGCTATACGGGTGGTAAGGACGGCAATCCCGAGGTGCTCGACCCAACTACCTCGTCGGTAGGTTTCACTGGTACGCTGATGTATAACTACGGACAAATCAGCAAGGAACTGACCGACCTCTTCGACCAGACCAACGACCAGCGCTACGCCCTCTTCTTCCAGAACAACAATGGTGGAGAAGCCTATGCCTACTACTTCGATGCCGGCGTGGGAGCCTCGTGCTGGCTGTCGGGTGCCACCCTCAATCGTTTCTACTATGCCACCGTCGGTCTGCGCACGGCTGAGGTCTACCTGATACTGGCTGAGTGCCAGGCACGCCTGGGCGATGTGAGCGGTGCCATGTCAACAGTCGCTAAAATACGTGAAAAACGTATAAAAGGATTTGACGCCTCTACGGTCAGTGCGTCAAACCAGAAAGACGCGATGGACCAGATTATCACAGAGCGCCGCAAGGAGTTGCTCTTTGGCTTCCACCGCTTCTGGGATCTGAAGCGACTGAACACGGAAACGGAGTATGCCAAGACCATCACACGTGTATTTCCACAGATTACTGAGGGGATGGAATCGAAAACTTACACATTGCGTCCCGATTCACGATTGTATATTATTCCGTTCCCCAGTAGTGCCAGAGAAAGGAACCCCAACCTGACTCTAAATACAGACGAATAAGAATCTTATGATGAAAAGAACAGTTTTAGCATTTGTTGCTATACTACTGATGCAGGGAGAGGCCTCGGCCGCTGCACTGCACCAGCCGTTAATGGGCAACAGAGGATGGAATGTCGTTCAAGCCAACGACACAGTAAAGAAACACAAGGATGCGCCTGCCGACTCTACCCGTCGGGTGGGCCGCCCCGGTATGCGTAACCACGACGGTGCTCCTGGTCGTCAGGGTGGCCCTGGTGCCAATGCCCCGAAGAAAGACGAGTACAAAGAGCTGCTGAAGAAAGGCGGTTCGGTGCAGAAGGGTGTGTTCACCGTGCGCCACATCGACAAGAAATGGTATTTCGAACTGCCTGAGAAGATGATGGACCGCAAGTTCCTGGTGGTGACCCGTTTTGTGAGTGTGCCCCAGGGCTTTGCCAAGTTGCCCGGCGAGGAAGTGAACCACAACACGGTATACTTTGAGCGCCGCGACGACAAGACCCTCTTCATGCGCAACTACCTGAAGTCGCAGGTGGCCGACGAGAAAGACCAAATGGCCCTGCTGGTGGAAAAATCGACCATCGACCCCATCATCATGAAGTTCGACATCATCGGAAAGGACTCGGTGACTGGCGACCATCTGGTCGACGTGACCAACCTCTTCATGCAGGACAACAACATCAGCAGCTTCTCGCAGAACGATAAGAATATGGTGGGATTGACGGGACTTATGCAAGACCGTACCTTCATCGACACCATCAAGGCTTTCCCCACCAACATCGAGGTATCTACCCTGCGCACCTATGGCGCTTCGATGGGTGGAGGAGGCGGTCAGCAGGGGGCACCCCGTCAGCCTCGTTCAATTGCTGCCCAGACTGGCTTCATCACCCTGAGTCTCAACACCAGTATCGTGCTGCTGCCCGAAGTGCCCATGCAGCCGCGTCTGGAGGACGAGCGTGTTGGATACTTTGTCAACCGCTTCACCACATTCTCTGATGATGAGTCGTCGAAGCACTATGCCATTGCCCAGCGCTACCGCCTCGAGCCGAAAGACCCGAAGGCCTATGCTGCCGGCAAACTCACCGAGCCTAAGAAGCAGATTGTCTATTACATCGACCCCGCCACACCGAAGAAGTGGGTGCCCTATCTGATGAAGGGTATCAACGACTGGAACGTAGCCTTTGAGGCTGCAGGCTTCAAGAATGCCATTGTGGCCAAGGAGGTGCCTGCAGGCAGTGACATCAGTCCCGATGATGCCCGCTACAGTTTCTTGCGCTATCTGCCCTCAGAGACTGAGAATGCCTATGGACCGCGCATCGTCGACCCGCGTTCGGGTGAGATCATCGAGGCCCATGTCTGCTGGTATCATAACGTGATGAACCTGGTGCGCAAGTGGTATATCACCCAGTGTGGACCGCTCGACAAGCGTGCCCAGAAAATGCAACTCGACGACAAGCTCATGGGCGAGCTCATCCGCTTTGTCAGCTCGCATGAGGTGGGCCATACGCTAGGTCTGCGTCACAATATGATTTCCAGCCACTTCACGCCCGTTGAGAAACTGCGCGACAAGAAATGGGTGGAGGCTCACGGACACACCTACAGCATCATGGACTACGCCCGCTTCAACTACGTGGCTCAGCCCGAGGACCATATCTCTGAGAAGGGCCTGTTCCCACGCATCAACGACTACGACAAGTGGGCCATCAAGTGGGCTTACCAGTATCGTCCGGAGTTCAAAGACCCCTACAAGGAGCGTGCTGCCCTGCGCAAAGAGGTGACCGAGATGCTCAGGAAGAACCCGCATGTGGCTTACTGTGGCGATGAGGGCCGTGGACAAGACCCGCGCAGCCAGACCGAGAGCATCGGCGACAACAACATGAAGGCTAGCGACTATGGTATCAAGAACCTGAAGCGCATCATGGACAACCTGGAGAAGTGGACTGCTCAGCCCGACGGACAGTACGACGACCTGCGCGAGATGCACCAGTCGGTACGCTCGCAGTTCCAGCGCTACTGTGGTCATGTGCAGCGCAACATTCTCGGCCGTCAGCGCAACACCATTCCCGGCATGAAGCCCTACGAGTACACACCGAAGGCCACGCAGAAAGAGGCCATCCAGTGGATGGGCCGCAACGTGTTCGAGGCTCCGCTCTGGCTCTATCCGCAGAGCATTATCGACAAACTGGGTACTGATGCAGAGGACGAGATGATGAACCGTGCACGCACAGCGTTGGCATATCTGCTCAATGCCAACCTCGTGACCAACCAGCTCAAGGCCGGTGTCTATCCCATAGAGGAGTATCTCGATGATGTGCTGGCTGCCGCATGGAAACCACTCGACAATGCCAACGACAAGCTGAACTACTATAACCGTCAGCTCCAGCGGTCGTATGTCAACCTGCTCGGTTCGGCTATCAATCCCAAACAGTCGTCAGGCAATCAAAGCCAGGCTGTATCTGCTATTAATGCCGCTACCGCCAGCAGCGATGCCGTGCTCTATCTGCTGCAGCACCTCGACAAACTCGAGAAGAAAGTCAGCCAGCTGGCTAACTCGGGCAGTGGTATCAACGGTATGCACTATAAAGACCTCTTGCTGAAGATCAAGAAGATCAAGGGGGAATACAACAAAGTTGAGAAGTAAAGTTTAAATACTCTTAAGAAAAAGCCGGTTTTTGATTTTTTTGCATAGTCAGAAAGCAAGAATCGACTTTTTCTTATTAATTTTGCGGACTATTTACATTACAATGCCTATCAAGAAATGTCTGATGGTGATGGCCCTGCTGATGGCTGTTGCCACAATGGAAGCTCAAAACAACGACACTACAGGTGTCTGGAAAGAGAAAGAACTGCAAGGAGTGACCATCCGTTCGGGAGCCACCACACGCCGTGTGGCTGGAGCCGTCAATGGTACACTCATCTCCAAAGATGAACTCTTCAAGGCTGCCTGTTGCAACCTGGGTGAGAGTTTTACAACGAATCCCTCAGTGGATGTCAACTACAGCGATGCGGCTACTGGTGCCAAGCAAATCAAGTTGCTGGGCCTCTCGGGTACTTACGTGCAGATGCTCACCGAGAACCTGCCCAACTTCCGTGGTGCCGCCGCACCTTACTCACTCGGTTATGTGCCGGGTCCCTGGATGAAGAGTATTCAGGTGTCGAAGGGCAGTGCATCGGTGCGCAACGGCTATGAGTCGATTACTGGTCAGATAGATGTGGAGTATCTCAAGCCCGACGATGACCAAGGTGTCACTGTGAATCTCTTTGGCAACACGATGAGCAAGTTTGAGGCTAATGCCGATGCCAACCTGCATCTCAATGGTCCTTTGGCCACAGAGATCTTGGCTCACTACGAGAACGACTGGGGCGGGCACGACCGCAACCACGACGGTTTTGTCGATATGCCGAAAGTGCGCCAGTATAACCTGCAAAACCGTTGGCGCAGCGTGGGCGAGCATTACATCTTCCATGCCGGACTGGGTATACTGAAGGAGAAGCGCGAGGGCGGACAGACAGGACATCATGCCAATGCTGCCAACCCTTATCTCATCGATATTGAGACCGACCGCTACGAGGCTTACATGAAGCACGCCTTTGTGCTCGACAAAGAGCATGGCACCAACCTCGCTTTCATGGGCAATGCGTCGATGCACGTGCAGGATGGTGGATACGGACAGAAAGCCTACTATGTGAACCAGAAGAATGCGTATGCCCAGCTGATGTTCGAGCACAACTTCACCAAGCAGCACAATCTGTCGGCAGGCTTGAGCCTGAATCATGACTATCTGCATCAGAATGCCACGGGCATCTTGCTGACTGATCCTTACTACGACAAGCCTGCACTCATGACATTGAACGAGGTTCATTTGAGATATGCGCAGAAAGAGACAGTTCCCGGTGCCTATGCACAATATACTTACAACAAAGACGACCGTCTGATTCTGATGGCAGGCCTGCGAGTGGACGACAGCAATATCTATGGCACGTTCGTCACTCCGCGCGTACATATTAAATATATGCCCGCTGACTTGGTCAGTTTCCGGCTCTCTGCTGGTAAGGGCTATCGCACTCCGTTTGCCTTGGCTGAGAACAGCAATTTGTTGGCCAGTGGCCGATGGATGATTGTAGATGAACAACTGAAGCAGGAAGAGGCTTGGAACTATGGTGTGACCATGGCCTGGAACATTCCTCTGTTCGGCAAGACGCTCAAGCTGAATGCCGACTACTATTACACAGACTTTAAGGAACAGGCAGTGGTTGACTATGAAGTGGAGTCACGCGCCATTTACATTCACAATTTGCACGGCAAGTCGTACAGCCATACTCTGCAGGTCGATGCCACCTATCCGGTGTTCAAGGGCATGACCGTCACAGCTGCCTACCGTCTGAACGATGTGAAGTGTACTTATGGAACCAACGATAAGTTGATGACCAAACCCCTTACTAGCCGCTACAAGGGACTGCTCACCGCCTCGTACAAGACACCGCTCGGTCTCTGGCAGTTCGATGCTACGCTGCAGCTGAATGGCGGAGGTCGCCTGCCCACTCCTGCGGTTGATACCAACGGTGCACAGATGTGGCCTTCTAACTTCCACTCCTACGAGCAGTTAAGTGCACAGATTACCCGCTGGTTCCGTCACTTCTCCGTGTATATCGGCGGTGAGAACCTCACAGGATTTAAGCAGAAGAATCCTATCATCAATGCCCACGACCCCTGGAGCGACAAGTTCGACGCCACCATGGTATGGGGACCGGTGCAGGGTGCTATGGGCTACATCGGTGTGAGAGTCAACTTCGGACGACTCTAAACGAAACAAGCCTATCCGCATTCACTAGAATTCTAATTGGTATAAAACTAAATATAAACTTTAAAACATCGAGAACAATGAAAAAAACAACCATGTTGCTGACCATGCTGCTCATTGCGGCAGTCACATTCGCAAAAGACATTAAGACGCTCGTCGTCACCACACTGCCCGAGATGCATTGTGAGAGCTGTGAGACAAAGATTAAGGGTAACCTGCGCTTTGAGAAAGGCATCAAGAGTGTTGAGACCAATATCGATGCACAGGCCGTAACTATTCAGTACGACGCCGATAAGACCAACGAAGAGAATATCATCAAGGCCTTCGGTAAGTTTGGTTATCAGGCAAGCAAAAAAGCTGCTGAGCAGAAAGCTGAGTGCGACAAGAAAGAATGCGCACAGAAAAAAGAGTGCTGCAAGGATAAGAAAGAATGCGGCGACAAGAAAGAGTGTTGCGGTAAGTGCGAAGGTGCCGATAAGAAGTGCGAGAAAAAGTGCGAAGGCGCTGACAAGAAATGCGAGAAAAAGTGCGAAGGTGCCGATAAGAAATGCGAGAAAAAGTGCGAAGGTGCTGACAAGAAATGCGAGAAGAAGTGCGAGGGCGCTGCTGACAAGAAATGCGATAAGAAGTGTGAGTAAAAGATGACCATCTATCCCCAACTCATCATCGACGCCCTGTCGAAAGTAACCTATCCTGGCACTAAGAAGAACTTGGTGGAAAGTGGTATGGTGGCAGACACACCCAGTGTGGCTGCTCCCTCTTCTGAGGGCGAGAATTGGAAAGTGCGTGTGGTGCTTGAGTTCCCGCGCGACACCGATCCTTTCCTCAAATCCACCATCAAGGCCGCTGAGGCCGCCATTCACTACCATGTGTCGAAAGACGTGGAGGTGACCATCGAGACTGAGTTCAAGTCAAAGCCACGCCCTGAGGTTGGCAAGATGCTCCCAAAGGTAAAGAACGTTATTGCCGTCAGTTCAGGTAAGGGAGGCGTAGGAAAGTCGACCGTTTCGGCCAACCTCGCCATTGCCCTGGCACGCCTTGGCTATAAGGTAGGTTTGCTCGATACCGACATCTTCGGCCCCAGCATGCCAAAAATGTTCGATGTGGAGGATGCCCGTCCCTATGCTGTTCATGTTGACGGCCGCGACCTCATCGAGCCTATCGAGAAATATGGTGTCAAGCTGCTTAGCATTGGTTTCTTCGTCAGTCCAGAGACAGCCACCCTTTGGCGCGGTGGCATGGCATCCAATGCGCTTAAGCAGCTCATCGCCGATGCCAATTGGGGAGAGCTTGATTATTTCATCCTCGACACTCCACCAGGCACTAGCGACATTCATCTTACCCTGTTACAGACGCTTGCCATCACCGGTGCCGTCATCGTGAGTACACCGCAGAGCGTGGCTCTTGCCGACGCCCGCAAAGGCATCGACATGTATCGCAACGAGAAGGTGAATGTGCCTATACTCGGTCTGGTTGAGAATATGTCGTGGTTCACACCTGCAGAACTGCCCGAGAACAAGTATTATATTTTCGGGAAAGACGGTGCCAAGCATCTGGCCGAGGAGATGAATGTGCCTTTGCTGGCACAGATTCCCATCGTGCAGAGTATCTGCGAGAGTGGTGACAGCGGAAAGCCAGCAGCTCTTAATTCGGAAACGATGACAGGACTGGCTTTCATCAATTTGGCACAAGCTGTCGTCACAGTCACCAACCGTCGCAACCGTGAGCAGGCTCCCACGCAGATTGTCGGGGTGAAATAAATAACAGGCGAGAAAGCAAAATAAGTAAATCTGAGAATATGTAATGAGTGGACGATTCTTATCAATCGCTCCACTCATTTTTTTTCTACCTATCAGTTTACCGTTATTGATAAGTAATGGGATTTCTAATTAGTCTATCAATTAAAGTCTAATTAGTCTATCAATTAAAGTCTAATTAGTCTATCAATTAAAGTCTAATTAGTCTATCAATTAGAGTCTAATTAGTCTATCAATTAGAGTCTAATTAGCCATCAATTAGAGTCTAATTAGCCATCAATTAGAGTCTAATTTGTCTATCAATTAGAGTCTAATCTATCATCAATTGCATCTTAATAAGTCACAGATTGTCCTTCAACAGGTCATTTGTTGAGTTCCAGTTTCTCCTGCATGCGCTTGATGGTCTCAACAGCATGGTTGCGAGCCTGAATAATCTGGTAACGGTAAACGAGGCAGGTGGCGAAGAAATAGACGGTGGTCTGTATCCAGAGTGACTTGTACTCCAGCTCGATGTCGGCAAGGGTGGCTCCCATGGAGTTGAGACGCACAAAACCACGCACACCGAAGGTGGATGGGAAAAGACAAGCCACTGATCGCCAAGCACCTGGCATGCTGCTTTGCGGCCAGCTGACGCCTGAGAGGAAAAGCAGGGGTACCGACATGAAGACGATGAGCAACATAACATTCTCGCGATAGCGTACCAAACATGAGATCATCATACCGAAGAAAATACAAGCCAACAGATAGGGTACCATCAGACCGAGCAGCGAATGCCACTCGAGCAGTGATACGAAGCCGAAAAGCTTGGGCACTATCATCGTAAGCCATGCGCTGATGACGGCGTAAACCATGAAGTAGCAAAGCGACTTGCCGAGCACAATTCGGAAGATACCGTTGTAGTGGCGGCTCACAGGTACGAGGTCGCGGTAGCGGTTGTTCTCGCGGGCAGTACCTGCCGAGAGACCGATGCCCAGAAGGAGGGTTTGCTGGATGATGAGCATGAGCACACCGGGAATGATGAAGTTGCCATAGCCGCCGGTGGGGTTAAAGATGGCCACTTCTTCTACAGCCAGAGGCTGAGTGGATATGTCGTCTTCGCGGCTGGTATAGTTGCCCGACAAGTCTATTTGTATGTCTTTGTTCATCCCACCACTGACAGCTGTGGCCGTTTGAAAAATGGCTTTATAGGCCAGCATGTAGCTCATGTCACAGTAGACACTGATATGGCTCTGTTCCATACGGTTGAGATTCTGGGCAAAATCGGCGGGGATATAGACCACACCGCGAATGATTTGCTTGCCAACAAGTTCACGTGCCTCCTCAAGGCTGTTGCAATGGTAAGCTACCTTTACGTCGGGCGAGGCATCGTACTGGCGGATGAACTGGCGGCTGAGTTGGGTGTGCGACAGGTCGACAACAGCAACAGGCACATCACGCACCACCTCGTTGTTGTAGGCCCATGAGTAGAGCAACGGATAGAGCAGGGGCACCAAGATGAAGAAAATGAGCACACCCTCGTCCTGGACGGTGGCTTTCATCTCTTTCATCCAGATGTAGCACATGTCGTGCAATCCTTCGTTCATTCGCCCTAACAGGCTGTCTTTATTCTCGTTACTCATAATTCTTTGATCTTAACTCCTAACTACTTAAGGAATATATACGTACTCAAGCATAGCCTTTTTGATGTTCTTCACCGTGAAGATGGGCAGGCAGATGAAGATGAGCAATGCCATGATGTTAAACCATGCGTCGGTGAAGGGATAACCATTGAAGACACATATCTGGTAGATCATGTAATAGTGGCGGAGGGGAAACAACTGGGCGATGGCCTCGATGGGGGAGTCCATGGCGAACAAGGGGAAGGCTGTGCCCGAAGTGGTGAAGCTCAGCACGGCCCACAGTGAGCAGATACTCATCGACATGCGCAACGAAGGCATCAGTCCGAAGATGAAGACACCAAAGGCCTGCGCACTGAAAACGGTCAGCAGTCCGAGCAGTACGATAGACCATGTGCCTCCCTGATGGGGGAAGCCCAGAATGTCGAACGTGTAGAAGAGGAATGCGAACATGATGATGAGGAAGATGAGCGTCTGGGGCAGCAACTTGCCAATAAGGGCGACATGAATATTGTTGTCGGCCATGGCTAACCATTCCTTGGAGTCTTTGAACTTCAACTCAGTACCGATAGAGTAGGCGGTGATAAGGAAAATGAAGAGCATCAAACAGCCAGGGATGAGCATGTTGCTGAGATAGACGTTATAGTCGACCCACGGATTGTTGATGGGGTGGAGGTCGATGCTGATGGGTTGAAGGAATGTTTTAATCTGCTTTTCGGTGAAACCCTTGGCCGTCATGGTGGCCGAACCTACTGCTGCAGAGCCAAGGGTCGTGATAGTCTTCAGGTCGCGGTAGAGCAATGAGCCTGATGTGACGGAGGTCATGCTATAGTAGAACGAAACCTTGGGCTGGCGAGCAGACAGCAAATCGCTAGTAGTGCCTTTGGGCAGGTAAAGGAAAGCGTAAATCTTGTTGCGCTGAATAGCTTGGCGCGCTTCGCTGACGCTGGGGTAGTGAGCCACCACCTTGGACGACTCAAAGGCGTCGAGTTTGCGGATGAGCGAACGAGTGGTGGACGTGTTGTCGAGGTCGACAACACCCACGGGCATCTCCAGTGGCTGCCCGTCGTTCATCAACGAGGTGAAGAAGAATGTAACCAATAGGGGGAATACCACCATGGCAAAGAAATAGATGTGGTTCCGGCGAAGAATCCCTATCTCTCTGGCTGCTATGCGTAATATCTGCTTGATGGTATTCATGTTTCTTTTTTTTCTTTTCCTAAAACTTTAAACTTTAAACTTTGAACTAGCAGCTCAGCTGCGCTTTGAATTATTGGAGCAGCGAGCACAGAACGAAGTTTACTTCAGATATGTCGAGTCGCGACAAAAATCATGGCCAGAATGGACATAACTTTAAACCTTGAACCAGCAGCTCCGCTGCGCTTTGAACCTTGAACGCGCTTTAGCGCATTGAACCAGCAGCTCTGCTGCGCTTTGAACCTTGAACTAGCAGCTTTGCTGCGTTTTGCCCCCTTTACTTAATGATGAGCGACATACCCGGGCGCAGTCCGTCGAACTTGTCGATGGGACGTGCTTTCACCTCGAAGGTCTTCAGGTCGTACTGGCCATTGGCCTTGGTGGCTTTCCATGTGGCGTACGAGCCTTGGTCTTTCAGATAGTACACTTTCATCTTCAGACTCTTGTTGAAGGCTGGCGAGAAGACTGTCAGTTCTGTGCCGACCTTCATGCCGTTGAGCTGGTCCTCACGTACATTGAAGGTGCCCCACAAGTCGTCCATCACCGAGATGCTCATGATGGGTGAGCCTGTGCCCACCAGTTCGCCGACCTTTGGATAGACAGAGCTTACCTCGCCTTCCATCTGAGCGGTCTGCACGGTCTCGTTGATATACGAGGCAACCTCCTGAATGGCTCCCTTGGCGCGGTTCACCTGAGCCTGAGCGGCGGCTTTCTCTTCCTGACGGGCACCGTTCTGAGCCATGTCGTACTGGCTCTTGGCGGCTTTTGCCTGGGCTTCCATTGCCTTGTAGTTGGCGTAAGCCTCGTCGCGCTTCTGCTGACTCAGCACACCCTCGTCGAACAGGCGTTGCACGCGGTTGTAGCTCTTCTCGGCAATCTCCAGTCCGGCCTTGGCTTGCTGCCAAACCTGATAGGCACCGGTAATCTGCTCCTGACGGGCTCCCTTCTGAGCCATCTGACTCAGGGCGGCAGCGGCATTCTCGGCACTCTGGGCCTGCGTCATCTTGGCTCTCACCTCCGGCGCATCGAGAATGGCCAGGGTATCGCCTACATGCACGTAGTCGCCCTCTTTGACACGAATCTCTAGAATACGTCCGGGCACCTTGCTCGAAACTCTGTATTCCGTACACTCCACCTCGCCTTGGATAATCTCGGGCTGACGTCCCAAGGTGAAGAAACCGATGGCTGCTACCACGGCTACTACTGAGATGAAACCAATGATAGCGAGCAGAATGTTGTTATGTTGTGTTTTTGCTGACATAGCTTTTGAACTTTATACTGTGAACTATGATTTCTGAACTCTAAACCTTGAACTATTTTCTTTTTCCTTTGAACCTTTAACGTTAGTTGAGGATTCCCAGTGCCTTGTTCAGGCTGATTTGCGAGAGGCGTACATCTATTGCAGCGTCAATCTTCTGGGTGTGAGCCTGTAACCAGGCGGTCTGTGCCTCCATGACTTCGGTCGACTGCATGACCCCCTCTTTGAATCCCAGGTTGGCACAACGCAGGTTCTCTTCAGCGCGCTCAGCATTCTTCAAGGCCATGGCGAGCCGTTTGTTGGCCTCTTTTACCTTGAAGGAGCTTTGGTTTACCTGCAACTCAATTTTCTCGCGGGCGTCGTCAAGCTCAAGGTTCGCCATGGTTGTGGCTGCTTTGCTGGCACGCACCTTGTAGGCTCCTTCAAACCAGTTCCATACGGGCACCCTTACAAGTACTCCAACGTTGAAAACACCAGAGAACTCTTTCTCGAACCCATTGAACGGGTTGGGGTTCATCACCATATATCCGCCGGTGAGTGCCACTTGGGGCAAGAAGGCTGCTCGCACCAGTTTGGTGGTCTGTTCGGAGATTTCCACAGCGTTCTCGAGCATTTTCAGTTCTGGTCGGTTGCTCATGGCTGTCTCCATGTTGAATTGGGCTGATGCGGCCGATGCCGAAAGGTTGTCGGTGTTCTCGTCAGCGAGTGTGATCTCATCGCTCACGGGAAGTCCGCACAGCTGACAGAGCAGCATCTTGGCCAGCGAGAGGCCGTTCTCCACTTGAGTGACTGCCATCTCGGCCTCATTTACTTTCACGTCGACCTTCAGTCCGTCAGCACGGGTGGCTACACCTTCTTGTATCATCTTATGCACATCGCTGTCCAGCTTCTTCACCAGCTCGAGGAAACTCTTGGCCAACCGTTCCTTTTGGCGCAAAGAGACCACCGTCCAGTAGGTCTGGTCGATGGTGTAGAGCGTGTTCTGGTTGGCAGCGTTGAAGCTGTTGGCCGACAGCTGTTCGTTGATTTCGGCCATACGGTTGGCTGCTGTAATAGCACCGCCCATATAAATAGGTTGGCGAAGCATAACGGCGGCAGCGAAGATGTTACGTGTGTCGGTGCGGAAAGCATCGGTAATACCCTGTCCGAATCCATTGATGGTCTGCGCCAGAGGTGCTATCTGCGAGCCCATGAAATTGCCAAGTGCCTGGGCCTGCTGCGGGGTAATCATTCCCTGTTGTGCCAGTGTGCCCAGCATATTGGTGGCTTTCTCTCCGAGAGCACTAGAAGCCGTCGTGCCGAGGTTGCCCAGCATGTCTTTCTGCGAGTCTTTCAGCAACGACACTTCCTGGCTGGTCCATTCGTAACCGCCCAGCAGGTCCACCTTCGGCAGGTACTTGGTCTTGGCTGCCTTGCGGGTGTTGAGTGCCACCTCTTGTTTCAGTTTGGCTACACTCAGCTGCTTGTTGTTGCGCAAGGCCATGGCACGGCAGCTGTCGAGGCTCAGTGTTCGTTGAGCCGCAGCTGGCGTAATGATGCCTGCCAACAAATAAATAACTAATAGTTTCCTCATAGAACAATAGTGGTTGATCACTTAAATGTGAAATTGCGTGAGCCAATCATATGGCCATCTGCAAAGATGCTTACTTTGTAAGAGCCGCCCTGCAGGAACTCTCCGACGTTCCAGAAGGTGCTGACGCTGGTTTCCTCGCCCCCATACTCAACAGCTTTCTTCATCGAGTATTCCAGGTTGCGGTTCTCGTAGGGGAAAGTGCCGCCATTCGAAAGTACGCTGCCCGTTGGTGTCATGATGCGCACATAGAGAGTACGTATGCCGTTGGTGGCCGTAACATTCTTGGCAATCGAGAAATTCACCTGAATCGTTTTGCACTCTTTCATCTTATCGGTGCTCTTGCCGTTCTTCTTCTTGGCAATCATCTGAATGCCAGTAGCGTCGAGCTGTGCGGCAATGGCCACTTTCTGTGAGAGCGACGATTTCTCGGTGTTCAGGTTCTCTATCTGGCGGGTGGCCTCCTCATATTGGCCGCGTACGCGGGTGTTCTCGGTCTTCAGATTCTCGTTCAGTCGGTTCAGCGAGTCAATCTCGAGCACATAACTGCGGATGACGGCACGGCAGGTGGCCAGTTCTTTCTTCAGGCGTGTAATCTCGCGGGCATCATTGGTCTTAACCCGTTGCAGTTCTTTCAACAGCTCCTGGGTGCGCAACTGCTCTTGGGTGAGCTGTGCGACAATAGAGTCGTTGTTGATTTGCGTCTTCATCTCGCTATATTGGCGGGCAAACTCCTGATACTCGTTTTCCATCTCTTTCTTATCCAGCTCTGCCAGTTCCTGCATTTCCTGGTTGGCTTTCTTTTGCTTGTCGAGATTCAAGTACAAATAAGCAATGCCACCCAACAGGAGTGCTAACAGAAGAATAACCGGAATGAGAACTTTCTTATTCATATTTTTTTTAATTGTAAATCCTTCTTATCTTTTTTCAATCTGCAAAATTATAGAAATTCTTCAAAACGGCAAAATATTTTTCTTTTATCAGTGTTTTAATTAGTTTAAAATTAAGATAATTATGGAAAAATAGAACAAATTTACATTTACATTTGTAAGAATTCATTTTTTTTTCTATATTTGTAACCGTAATCTAATGGTTCAGGCGGCCTATGAAAAAGAATAGTTTTCTCTATCGGGCCTACGATTTATATGTCGATGGCTTTCGTAACATGACGCTGGGAAAGACGCTGTGGGCTGTGATACTCATCAAGTTGTTCATTATCTTCGTCGTGTTGAAAATATTTTTCTTCCCTAATTTCCTCAAGCAGAATGTTTCGAAAGGCGGCGAGGCCGATTTCGTGGCCACCGAGTTTGTGGAGAGGGCTGGAGCCGGTAATGAGTGAGAGAGCATAATTATGAAGGTAAGTTCCAAGTAAATAATAGTATAGCTTATGACAGATTTATTTCTAACCGTCGACAGCGGGACCATCGATTGGTCGAGGGCGCAATTTGCGCTGACCGCTATCTACCACTGGCTGTTTGTTCCGCTCACGCTGGGACTGGCAGTCATTATGGGTATTTGTGAGACCATCTATTACCGCAACCGTAAGCGTTTCTGGAAAGATGCGTCACGGTTCTGGCAAAAGCTCTTCGGCATCAACTTCGCCATGGGTGTGGCTACTGGCATCATTCTCGAGTTTGAGTTCGGTACCAACTGGAGCAACTACTCATGGTTTGTGGGCGACATTTTCGGTGCTCCTCTGGCCATCGAGGGTATTGTGGCTTTCTTCATGGAGTCTACCTTCGTGGCTGTCATGTATTTTGGATGGAAGAAGGTATCGCCGGGCTTCCATTTGGCATCTACCTGGCTGACAGGCCTCGGCGCCACTATCTCAGCATGGTGGATTCTGGTGGCCAATGCATGGATGCAGTATCCGGTGGGCTGCGAGTTCAATCCCGACACGGTGCGCAATGAGATGGTGTCGTTCTTCGACGTAGCACTCTCGCCATTTGCCGTCGACAAGTTCTGCCATACGGTCATTTCGGCATGGATCATTGGCGCCATATTTGTCGTGGCCGTGTGCTGCTGGTATCTGCTGAAGAACCGCGAGCGCGAGTTGGCCCTCCAGAGCATGAAGATAGCTGCCATCGTAGGTCTGGTGGCCTCGCTGGGGGCTGCCGCCACAGGTCACAAGTCGGCTCAGACTGTAGCACAGGTACAACCTATGAAGCTGGCTGCCATGGAGGCACTCTACAATGGCGGTAATGACATAGGACTGACGGCTGTGGCATGGATCAATCCGTTTGCACAGCCCGACTATGCCAACGATGCTGAGCCGCCGTTGAAGCTGGCCATGCCTTATGCACTCTCGTTCATGGCAACCAACGACTTCCACGGATTCGTGCCCGGTGTGAACGACCTGCTGAACGGCTACACCAAGCCCGACGGAACTGTCGAGCCGTCGGCCGACGAGAAGATGGAGCGCGGAAAGAAAGCTATCGAGGCACTGGCTGCCTACCGTAAGGCCAAGGCCGAAAACAATGAGCAGGAAGCTGCCATCCAATCGAAGATTATCGACGACAACTTCAAGTACTTTGGCTATGGCTATATCAAAGACAAGGCTGAGCTGGTGCCGTTTATCCCCATCAACTTCTGGGCTTTCCGCCTGATGGTGGGATTGGGCTGTCTGTTCATTCTCTTCTTTGCCGTGGTGCTCTTCCTACTTTACAAGAAAGACATTACGAAGTTCCGCTGGTTGCACATCGTCGCCATTGTTCTGGTACCGCTGGCCTACATAGCCAGTGAGAGTGGATGGCTGGTGGCAGAGTTCGGACGTCAGCCGTGGACCATTCAAGACATGCTGCCCGTGAGTGCTTCTGTCTCTGAGGTAGGTGCTGGCAGCGTGGCTCTCACGTTCTTCATCTTCCTCGGCCTCTTTACGACCATGCTGGCCGTTGAGTTGAGCATCATGTTCAAGGAAATCAAGAAAGGTCCCGAACATCCCGTCAGCAATACCGACAACCTTGAACTTTGAACTTTGAACCTTGAACTTTGAACTTTACACTTTAAACTTTACACTCATCATATGATTACATATTCTTTTTTACAGCATTATTGGTGGTTCCTGGTGTCGTTGCTGGGAGCACTCCTGGTCTTTCTGATGTTTGTTCAGGGAGCAAACTCCATGTTGTTTAGCTTGAGCCGTACGCCAGAAGAGCGCCGCATGCTGGTCAACTCCACCGGCCGCAAGTGGGAGTTGACATTCACCACGCTGGTGACCTTCGGCGGAGCCTTCTTCGCTTCTTTCCCGCTGTTCTATAGCACCAGTTTCGGAGGTGCCTATTGGCTCTGGATGATCATTCTCTTCTCGTTTGTGCTCCAGGCCGTGAGTTATGAATTCCAGAATAAGCTGGGCAACCTGCTGGGGCCGAAAACTTTCCAGTGGTTCCTAATCGTCAATGGTATCGTCGGCCCGCTGCTTCTTGGCGGGGCTGTGGCCACCTTCTTCGAAGGCTCTAATTTCGTTATCGAGAAGGCCAACCTGACCGAGTTGGGCGCACCCATCATCAGCCGATGGGCCAATGCCAGTCACGGACTCGATGCGCTACTCAATCCTTGGGTGCTGGTGTTTGGTCTGGCCGTCTTCTTCCTGGCCCGGATCCTCGGTATCCTATATATTATGAATAATGTGAACGACGAGAACATCCGCTCCCGGGGTAGTGTGCGTCTCATCGGTGCCACGGTGCCCTTCCTCATTCTTTTCCTCGCCTTCCTGATTCATACGCTGTTGAAAGACGGCTACGCATGGGATCCCGCCACTGGCGCCATCTTCATGGAACCGTATAAATACCTGCACAACCTGCTCGATATGTGGTATCTCACCCTCATCCTGCTCGTCGGTGTGGTGATGCTCCTCTATGCCATCATCAAGACGGTGGTGAGCAAGACCTACATCCGGGGCATCTGGCCCGCAGGTATCGGTGTCGTGCTGGTTGTCCTGGTGCTGTTGCTTTATGCCGGATGGAACCATACCGCCTACTATCCCTCAACAGCCGATCTGCAGAGCAGCCTTACCATTGCCAACTCGTGCAGCAGTGAGTTTACGCTCAGCACCATGGCCGTAGTCAGCCTTCTCATCCCCTTTGTGCTGGCCTACATCGCCTACTGCTGGTACTCGCTCGACAAAAAGAAAATCGACAAAGACGAGATCGCCCGTGGCGATGTTTATTAATAGTGTAGGGCAGTTGGAGTAATCTCTGTCCTCGTAAATATTGAAACAATAATGAGAAAACTATTATTCATGATGTTTCTCCTCTCTTGTGCCTTCACCGTGAGGGCACAAGAGGCTGAGAAACGCATGCAGGTGTTGCTCGAGACCGACAGTGGCAACATCCGCATCGAGCTATACAATGAGACACCCCTCCACCGCGACAATTTCCTCCATAAGGTGCGCGAGGGAGCCTACGACGGCGTGCTCTTCCACCGTGTCATCAGCAATTTCATGATACAGACCGGCGACACGTGCAGCCGTCATGCTGAGCCCGGCCAGCTGTTGGGCGATACGCCTGAGCAGCATAAGGTTCCCGCTGAAATCCGTTTTCCAGAAATCTTCCATCAGCGGGGTAGTGTGGCTGCTGCCCGTGAACCCGATGATGTGAATCCGAATTTCGAGTCGTCGGAGTTCCAGTTCTATATCGTCTGGGGTCGTCGGATGAACGATATGATGCTCGACAAGGTGCAAGACCGGCTCGACGACAATACAAACGGGCGCATCAAACTAACTCCTGAGTTGCGCGAGGCCTATTTTAAATATGGCGGCACGCCCCATCTCGACGGCCAGTACACGGTCTTTGGCCGCGTGGTAGAGGGAATGGATGTCGTCGATAAGATTCAGTGGGTGGATACCGACGAGAATAACCGCCCCAAAGGCGATATCCGTCTCATCCGCGCCACGGTCTTACCATAGCGAATAGCATTTAACAGTTAACAGTTAATAGTTTGCAGTTAAAAGTTCGCAAGTTGCCCACAGATAAGGCAGCGGAGCTGCCGGTTCAAGGTTTAAGGTTCCAAGTTCAAGGTTTAAAAGCTGCCCACAGATAAGGCAGCGGAGCTGCCGGTTCAAGGTTTAAGGTTCCAAGTTCAAGGTTTAAAAGCTGCCCACAGATTTTCACAGATTTGCAGAATTATAATTAATAGATTTCCCGCGTTAGCGGTTTTTCGTAGATTTCTACGCGAAGCGTATATAGCTACTAACAGTTAACAGTTAATAGTTTGCAGTTAAAAGTTCGCAAGTTGCCCACAGATAAGGCAGCGGAGCTGCCGGTTCAAGGTTTAAGGTTCCAAGTTCAAGGTTTAAAAGTTGCCCACAGATTTTCACAGATTTACACGGATTTTTATTTTTCTAAGTAGGACGCTTGCAAACTTATAGAAAATCTGCTTTATCTGCGTGATCTGCATGACTTTTATTTCTCCAGCAGCTTGCTTCTCTTTGAACCTTAAACTTTGAACTTTAAACCAGCAGCTACGCTGCTTTTCTGTGGGCAAAACCTTGAACTTTGAACCTTGAACCTTGAACCAGCAGCTCCGCTGCCCTCTGTGGACATCCTTGAACTTTGAACGCGCGACAGCGCTTTTGAACTTTGAACCGGCAGCTCCGCTGCTTTTCTGTGGGCAAAACCTTGAACTTTGAACGCGCGACAGCGCTTTTGAACTTCTCACCGGCAGCTCCGCCGCCCTCTGTGGGCAAAATATAAACTTTTCACCAGCAGCTCTGCTGCTTCTCTATGTGACAATGTGTTCCCTCATCAAAGAGCCATTCCCAATGCCTTTGCCACGGCATTTTTAATGAACGCATTAATTGTTATGCCTTCATTCTGGGCAGCCATAGCTACGCCACTGTGAATTTCAGGGGTCAGACGGACATTAAGAACACCTGTATAAGGTTTCCTCGGCTCGATGCCTTTTTCCATACACAGAGCCAGATAGTCGTCAATGGCTCCCTCGAAATCAGCCGTCAGCTCCTCTACGGTGGAACCCTCGTAAGTGATGCTGTCCTTTGACATTCCTTGCACTTTTCCGAAAAGGCACTTATCTTCTTCACTGTACTCCACGCTTCCAGTATAACCTTTATACTTCAAATATCCCATATCATTTTCCTCCTATTTAATATAATTATTCTTCATCATAAAGTTTAAGATGTCGCGCATCATATATCCCTTGATGATATTACTCGGATGTGGCCTGTGCATGATATATGCGTTCTGGTCAGCCTCATTATAGAATTTTATGCGCGAGCCAGAAGTGGCACCTTTGTTCTCAAGTTCAAACCCAAAGTTTTGAAAAAGACTCACAACTTCCTCGAAAGTGAAGTCCCTGGGCAGTGTCCTGAACCGCTTGATTAGTTTCTCCTTCTTATTCATCGCCACAAAAGTAACTAAATTTAGTCACATCTCCAAACTTTTTCATCCTTTTTTTTATGAAGGGAAGTCTTATAATGGTTTAAGGTTCAAGATTCAAAGTTTTGCCCACAGATAAGGCAGCGGAGCTGCCGGTTCAAGGTTAAGGTTCCAAGTTCAAGGTTTAAAAGCTGCCCACAGATAAGGCAGCGGAGCTGCCAGTTCAAGGTTTAAGGTTCCAAGTTCAAGGTTTAAAAGCTGCCCACAGATTTTCACGGATTTACACGGATTTTTATTTTTCTAAGTAGGACGCTTGCAAACTTATAGAAAATCTGCTTTATCTGCGTGATCTGCATGACTTTTATTTCTCCAGCAGCTTGCTTCTTTTTGAACCTTAAACCTTGAACTTTAAACCAGCAGCTACGCTGCATATCTGTGTGAAGTTTTTTTAATCGGCAGCTTGCTTCTCTTTGAACCTTGAACGCGCGTTTGCGCATTTGAACCTTGAATTTTTGGAGCAGCGAGCACAGAGCGAAGTTCACTTTAGCTATGTCGAGACGCGACAAAAATCATGGCCAGAATGGACATAACCTAGAGCCAGCATCTCCGCTGCATTCTCATTTCTTTACATTCTCGTCTTTTCCCTCTTTTTCTCCTTGTTTTCCTCATTTTTCACCGAAGGGGGGGGGAACAGGCCGTTTTGGCCTCCACATGAACTCGTTCAGGCTTCAAAAGTTACAAGGAAAACAGTGATTGAAGTATTAAAAAGTATTAACTCTAAATTCTTAATAAGAGTTAAAATTATTTCGTAAGTAGCTAAAACATAGTAATATATAATCAAAAACACCGGAAATGGAAATTATATATCATTTCTTAAAATTTGTTTAAAGAAATCATTTCGACCTTCAAACTCTTGTGTGATTAAAAAAGATTTCTTAATTTTGCAAGGTAAAGCAAGTCAGATGCATCACCTCTTATTAAGAGCAAAGCATTTTTGCAGAGTAACTAAATGAATTAAAGAAACAACCGCATTAGAATTTTTGTTTACAAAATGAACTGTTTCGGATATCATAAGCCACTGGAGGGCGTGTGCGACCAGATGTCGCTGCGTGCCGTTGACTGCTGTAATGGCAGGGGCCAGACCTCAGGTGGCGTACCCTCTACGGATGGTTGACTGCAAGAGATATTATAGTTCAATTTACATATTTTTTGTATACCAAGTACTTTGGCTGGGAAGTTAGAGTGCTTTTCCACTAGAAACTTCAAACAATATAAAACTCAACATAAAACAACATAAACTTTAAGAATATGAAAAAAATGTTTACATTAAATCGAAAGAGTAGGAGCAGGTGGATGTTGCTCTTACTGTTATTGGTTGCCGGCGTCACCAATACGCTGGCACAGAACGTGACGATCCGTGCTAACAACGGTAGTACCATTCCTGCCGTGAAGTCTGGTAGTACTACCGACACCTTCTTTGGCTCTGGTGGTTTTGCTACTTGGCAGCATGAGCAACTGAGTATGGTGCTCACAGTGTCTGATAATAAGGAATTGACACCTAACGAACAATTGGACAACCCCGCCAACAACCTTTTCACTTCTGGTAATTCTATTCAGATTGGTAAAGGTCAGGTTACAGGTGCGAATGTTACTTATGTTTCCCTTAGTTTGCCTAAGGGCTATCGTTTCACGAAGTACGAAATCAAATTCTCCAAGAGTACTGAGACCAAAACCGCTAATTATGGTCGACAATTCAGTACAGACTTTAACAGCCCTGTTACGTCCCGATTTGGCGAAACTGGTAAAACTTTTGGAGATTACACAACTTCTGCAGACGTTGAGAACGGAGGCGCTGCCCAGATTATTACGCGAACAGAGGGTGCCGGTGGTGAAATGGGCAATGTGCTGTATTTCAAGTTGATTAATACAACAACTGACGACAGAGGCCACTGGGAATATTCGTTTGGTGGTAGAGAATGGGTGTCGGATGGCAACAACCGAGCCCTCATCACCCTTGAAAGTGCTGAATTCTGGTTCACTGCTGAGGAAAACTATGCACCTGTAACTCCTGCTACTGATATTTTGGGCGTCAGTGCAGTTGACATTCCTTTCTCAACCAGTAAAGTTGACTATGGTTCGATAGAGAGGCGGCCTTATCAAATTAACGGTCGTACGTATTATCGTGTGAGTTATAATTCGGCTGACTTGACTGACTTGTCAGCTTACTTACATCTGTATGAAGCAGAGTCTACGACAAGTGGTACTGACATTGATGGAAGTAGTGGAGATGTGATTGATTATAAGACTGGTTCTATCTCTTCTGATGGTGGCTACTTCAAACTCGGAAATGCGAATAAAGAGCAAGTCTATTATCTTGAAACACCGACTTATGTGACGTTGTCCGACGGAACCAAGAACCCTGTGGGTTATCGCATTACGGGTGCTACTATCGAATACGCAAATAAGATAACCGCTTCTCGTACGTTCCGCATTACACATGATTATGTATATAATGGGAGAACTTATAAATACTATCTTTATACTAATGGTTCTAATGTCGGTTGGTCTACAACAAATCAGTCTACATGGACAATGGATGAAGACGGATATATTAAGTCGGGAAACTACTATTTATACTTTGATAATGGTTATGCAGCAGTTCAAACCCAAAAACCTGGAGAGAGCGAAAGATTCGCAGTTGGTGAAAATGGTATTTACCAAGTAGGTTGGGCAGAGTATTATATTCGTTGGTATGTCCAAAATAATACTGCATATTGTCTTATCAGCAAAGACTATGGAGAAAATGCAACCTATTCTGAAATCTCCACTTCTACTGAAACTCATAATTTCACATTGAAAGTGTATGACAAGAATGGTGAGAATCCTGTCTCTTACAAAAATGGTAATGGTACTGTGCCTCTTACTGGCTTGAACAACGATGCTATCAAGTTTGGTGTTCAGGGAATTGGCTTGGTTCGTGCAACGTTGACGCTTCAAGCACTCGATCCATACCTTAATAGTATGGAGGTGGTTTGTCAGGATGAAGTCCAGACCCAGGTACGCTTGAGCCAACCATTTACAGCCAGTGACTTCAGTGTGAGTGGTGGTGAATTCTACTTCTATCTACCTACTGATTGCAATGGACATCAAGTTGCCATCACGTTCGAAAATCTTGACAGTAAGTATTTTGATGAGACTTATAGTGGTGGCTCTGCCAGTCATACATCACGCTTAAACTTCGTGAAGTCTCAGCACTATAATGCTTTTGGTACTTCGAACAACAATATCTATACAAACAGATCTGAGGCTGCTAGTAGTACGGTAGAGACAGCGCGTTTGGCTGCAGATAATGGTAAAGGAATCATGGTCAGAACGAAGGTTGGCACTGTGGGTACAGCAGCATTCAAGTTTAACAACGCCGATGAGGTTGGTACAGGTACAGGTGGTACGCTTACGGAGTATCCTTTCTCACTCGAGAATTATACAGGTTCTTTCTCTGATATGAAGTTCACGGTGTCTGCAGCAGACCAAACCGCAACCCGTTACGTGTTTACAACTGACGAAACTCGTTATAACATTGCTCCTACTACGGCTACTCAGCACCGTGCTTATGCTTTCTACCAAATGATTATACATGTGCAAACGCAGACGTATGAACCGAAGGTTTATTTCACAAAAATTTACGATCCCACACTCTATCGTGAGCGTCTTCGTGATAAGGATGGTAAACTTACAGGTGAATACGGTGATGCAAAGACGGATGCTTTCTATGGTGTTAAAGTAACAGCTTATGATGGAAATACTCCCCCGAAACCTGGTTATTCGTCAACTGCAGCTATCTTTGAAGCGATTAATAAAGCTATTCAGAATAAGAAGGACGATGCTGGTAATACAGATGTTCCAAGTAGTCAAGACAAACTTCTATATCTTGACTTCAGCGAGATGGCTGGTATCTATCAGACTACCACTGATACGCATGGTTCAATGGAGGACTTTGCCGCAACAAATGCCGCAAACTGTTTAATCTTTATTCCCAAAGGCGCTACAGCTCCCAATAATAATGTCTGCTATATGACTGAGAGTGGTTCGTTCATGGCAGCTCAGAACATTGTGCTGACTGATATGCAACCATTCTATTCTCCATACGATATCTCAGTGGATGCTGAAAAGAAGATTGAGTACAAGCGTTTGGTTACCACTGATAAGTATGGCAAGGTTCAGAATGCTTCGCTGATTCTGCCGTTCGCACTTAAGTTGGAGGGTGGCAAGCACACGAATGCTGACGGTTCATCGTTCTCCCTGCACACCATGGAGGCTGGTCAGACTCTGCAGATTAAAGATGGCCAGTTGGTTGCTTACTTCCCTGCTATGGAAGATGTGACTCTGGCTGCTGCCAACACTCCCTATCTGGTGAAGATTGATGGTAATAGTGAAGGCGAAGGCAATGCAAATGTTACTTTCACAGTTTCGCAGACTGGTGGTACTATTATGAAGACAGAAGGAATTATGGAAGCAGACTACACCATTTCTGGTACTGCTGTGACAAATGTGACAGCAGGTGGTACTACTAGCGCAGGCGCAGGAACGTACACCTTCACTCCTAAGGGTACATTTGCCGGACAGCAGGTGCCGAAGGCTAACAACATTTTCTACTTCGCAAGTAATGTGTTCGTGAATTCTAAGGACTATAAGTACAGCGCAATTAATGTTGCTCCGTTCCGCGCTTACTTCACGACATCAACTCCAGGTGCAAAATTGGCAAGCTTCGGTATCACCTTCGACGAAATCATTGACAGCGATCCTACAGGCATCAGCTCATTCACATGCAATCCCGACCTGATGGTGATTCCTGGTAACGGTATTATCACTATGAAATCTACCATCGAGCAGAATGTTCGCGTGAATAGCATGAGCGGCGTATTGGTGAACAACACAAAACTGCAGGCTGGTGAGACACAGACCATCAATGTTCCTGCCGGAGTATATGTAATCAACGGAGTGAAAATCATTGTAAAGTAAGGAGGAACGCGATATGAAAAAGAAATATGTGAGTCCCCAAATCAAAGTGGTAAAGACTGTTACCGAGGGAGCAATCCTTGACCACAGCTACGGCTGGGCAGACACGAAGAAGGGCTTCTTTGATGATGAAGATGATGATTTGAAGAGCTCAGACCTTTGGGATGACAACGATCCCTTTGGAGAGTAACGATAAGTAGAAGCGACAAGTGAGAAGTGAGGGTAGGTTCGTCCAGCCCTTGCAACTCACTTGTCACTTTAAAAAGTTAATAGTGAAACGGCTGAAGGTTTAATGGTTCAGACTTATGTCCATTCTGTCCATGATTTTCGTCACGATTCGGCCAAATTGATGCAAGCATCTTTGGCGCTCGCTGCTCCGAAAATTCACTTTTAACTGTTCACTGAAACGAAATTTCATTTAGTTTATAATAATAATAATGACATTTGCTGAACAGAAATGTTAAGGCAAAAAAGAAAATTTTATAGTTCAATTTTTTACATTGTTTTTTGCAAAAAACTACAAGTGCTCTGGCTGTGAAGCTCGGGTACTTTTTTTATTTTGAAACGGTTCTTTTTTATATAAGGATGGTCTTTATCTTCGTGGAGTTGCCTTTCAGAAGGCTGGAGGGCTGCTCTGGGGATAGAACACATGATAGGATTGTCGTTTAAACTGCCTGGCGGTTTAGGTATTGTTTTTTTTCGTGTCACGCTCTCTCTTGGTAGCGTTTCTACTGCCACAATCACACTTTTGGGCCATTATTTTGTAAATTTTTTCAAACGTAATACGAAATAGTCCATAAAACCGTAATTCTCTAACGAGATTCGCTTGGCTATTCCAGAAATATGTTGTAAATTTGCGCCCGCAAAGAAAAATTGCGCTTCCCCGAATTCTCGCTTTCTGCGGTGTATGGGGACTTAAACCGATAATATTGTTACAAATTATCAAATAGACCTAAACGTCTATATATGATAGTTCTTTTTTAATTTATTATGAAATTAAATGCTTTTCTTCTAGCGTAGTCGGCAGCACTCCTGCCGACAGTTGTGTGTTCGCCAGCACCACTTGAGCCGTTGCTTACCGAGGCTCCAGCGCCGGCGAAAACTGTTATTTATCAGCTTACCGATAAGTTGGAGGCAGGTGGAGAGTACCTGATTGTCAATGTCAATTCGGCAGGTGATGGTTTTGCGCTTTCCCATAATATGGATAAGATAGCATCTGTTGACGTAACAATCCATGGCAAAGACGAGAATTCTTCTGTTCCATATATACAGGTTGACGACGTGGAAGCTGGCTCGGTATGGACAGCAACTATGTCAGATAACTCTATGAAGCTGATGAATAATAACTATTATTTTCAGCAGGACTTTAGATCTGTGTCTTCCGTGGGATCTGTGTGAACTATAAGCAACTTTTAAAACAGAGTCGAATCTATGTGGAAAAAAGAAGTGGCAAGTGAGAAGTAAGGGGCATGATCTGCTGTGCCCGCTTGCAACTCACTCGTCACTTTTTTTGTGCCTGTCATCATTCGTTGTTTTTCTAACTGAAATCCGTTAATGGGCATCCTATTCCGGAAAGTTAGTTAAATAATGTTTAATGTGGCGTATATTTTGTTGAAAAGGTTGCTTTGTATTGAAAGATTTCCTATATTTGCGAAGTGATGCGTTACTATCTGCTTACTAAACAGCATGCGAGTAACCGCATTAAAAATTGAACTATAAAAGACCATTCTATACAATGGACCATATACAAAAAATGAAAATGAAAGAAAAGAAACCTCATCCGTGCAGGTGATCTGTATGGGTGAGGTGCTGTATATATATGTTCAATAATACGTATGGCAGAGGCCAAATCACTAAATGCATGATATTATAGGTTACGCTCTCTTAGGAGATGTCATAATCTCCAAAAGAGACCTTAGGATATTCAGTTCGTTTATACTAGTATAACAATAAGTCCTCCAACTGTGAAGCTGGGGGACTTTCTTATGGTTAAAGGTTGGTTCCTATTAATAATACGGATACAAGAGACAACTGGATACTTTCTTGTATAAAAGGCACAGAGTTTATCTCTTTTTGCGATAATACTCTGTGCCAATCATCAATGATTAACCAATGTCAGCGTTTATCAGCTGGCTTTAAAAGTCATACTGCCGATTCTGCCAAATCCACCGAAAGTTGCAATGCTCTATAATAGCGCTATCTGAAAACCAGGCACCGCCAGTCGCCTGAGCTGTCTTTCCCGTGGTACTCCAGACTGAGCGACGAGGCTTTATCTACTAGCAACGGAATGTCTTCCTCGTAAAACCCACTGATGATGAGAACGGCCTCGGGTGCCATAATATCTTTGAAGGCAGGCATGTCTTGCAGCAGAATGTTGCGGTTGATGTTGGCCAAAACGATGTCGAACACGCCACTGACATGAGAGAGCACATGAGCGTCACCCTGCAGTACCTCAATGAAGTCCACTCCGTTGAGGCTGGCATTGTGGCGAGTGTTCTCGACGCTCCACTCGTCAATATCGTAGGCTACGACTCGCTCTGCTCCTAATTTGGCGGCTACAATGCCCAAAATGCCCGTACCACAACCGCAGTCGAGCACTCGTTTCCCCTCAACATGCATGTCAAGCAATTGTCTGACAATCATCTGGGTAGTGTCGTGGGTTCCTGTGCCGAAGGCCATGCGGGCATCGATGGCGATGGATAGCGGTGAACTGGTTTCTGGCGCCTGAAGGGTTTCTCCCTTCTCGTGGGGGGCGTCCGTTAGTTTTTCGTTCGCCATCTTTATCGTTCCATTTTCAGCTTGCTTGGCATCATAGATGATACAACGGTTGTCGATGACGATGGGCTCGAAACCAGCTTGTTCCCACGTCTCGTTCCAATCTTTGTCCTCAGCAGGGCTCACCGTGTAGCTGATGGTGACATCGGGCAATGGAAAGTCCTTGATGCATTCATCAAGCACATCGGCGGCGAAAAGACTCTCCTGCACGTATCCCTTCATCCCTTCATCGCTCTCCTCGAACGTTTCGAAGCCAGCTTCTGCAGCAATGCTTGCTAACAGGTCGCGGGCTATTTCGGAATTGGGAATGATTTTAAACGTTGTAACCAGATATTTCATAGCTAATAATGTTAAATTCTACTGCAAAATTACAAAAAATAGGGAAAAACCTACCATCGTTTAGGGTTTTTCCGTATTTTTGTATGCAATTATGCATTAATTTTGCACCGTGAACATTTAGAAACAACTTAAAGTGGAATAAAAAATGAAGAAGTTCATCATCTTATCAATTCTGGCAGTGTTCCTTCCCATCACCATGATGGCGCAGGACGATGTTTACTTCACCCCTAAGAAAGTGGAGAAGAAAGCAGTCAAGGCTGCTCAGACAAAGAGTGAGGTTCAGCCAGCTGTGGTCACCCACAGCGGGAGTTCTCGTGACGTCGACGAGTACAATCGTCGTGGTTTGCAGAGCTACTACCAGAAGATTGGCACCGACTCGCTGGGTAACGACATCATCGAGTTCCATGTGGGTGAGGGCTATCCTTCGACCAACGACACGATTTATGCCGGTCCTGTTCAGTATGACTTCGATGATGCTGACTCCGACTATGAATACACTCGTCGCATGAGCCGTTGGGATGGTTTCTACGATCCTTGGTTCTACAGCATGGGATATGGATGGCACAGCCCTTGGTGGTATCATCGCTATGGTTGGTACGATCCTTGGTTCTACGATTCTTTCTGGTATGATCCGTGGTATTATGGTGGCTATTATGGCTGGTACAGTCCTTGGTACTATGGTGGCTGGGGAGGCTATTATGGCTGGCACAGCCCTTGGTACTACGGTGGCTGGTATGGCGGCTGGGGCGGTTATTGGTGGCCTTACAACTATGCCGTAGCCTACAATGGTCCTACTGGCAGTCAGGGTCATGGCCGTATCAATTACAATGCGCCACGCGGCATACGTAACGGCAGTTCTGTAACTTTCGATCATGGTACGTTTGGCGGACGCAGCGTCGGTACATTTGGCGGCTCGCGCAGCACCAGTGCCTCTGCTTCTCGCTCGACTGGCTCGAAGAACAGAACTACTCGCAATGCCAATGGCAACTTCGGCGGTTCGCGCTCGCGTTCTTACGATAATGGCAGCAGCTCACGTTCCAACACGCGTTCTTACACTCCATCGAGCAGCAGTTCGTCCGGCTCATTCGGCGGCGGTTCGTTTGGTGGCAGCACCTATGGTGGCAGCCGTTCCAGCGGTGGATCGTTTGGCGGTGGTCACTCCAGCGGTGGCGGTAGTCGCGGTGGCTTTGGCGGCAGAAGAAACTAATGGACAGTTGATAATTGGTATTTGACAATTGATAATTGAAAGTTTTGATATAACTATGAAAAGAAAATATATTTTGGCTGCTCTCGCACTGGCTGTCATGCCGGTGGCAGCACAGGAGACATATGAGAATGCAAAGGTGGCTGGTCCGCAGGACCTGAACGGAACCGCTCGTTACGTGGGTATGGGTGGAGCCATGGAGGCACTCGGTGCCGACCTCTCCACCATCTCTACCAACCCCGCCGGTGTGGGACTGTTCCGTAAGTCGACCGCCAGCGTCTCGTTTGGCTTGGTGTCTCAGCAGGATGCCAAAGATTTCTCCGAGGGAAACAAGACCAACATGAGCTTCGATCAGGTGGGCTTCGTCTATGCAGCCCGCTCGGGCAGGAACTCATTTGTCAACTTCGGCTTTAACTATCACAAAGGACGCAACTTTGACTTTATTCTCTCGGCCAGTGACAAACTGACTGCCGCCTCGCAGAATAAGCTGTCGTATATGAAGCAGCTGAATGGCCTGCTCTATCCTGTTGATGCAGATGGCGTACCCAATTTTGACCGTTCGTATGTCTCGTGCTCTCAGCTTGATGACCTGTATGCGCGTAATCTCAACTACGATACGCAGGAGAATACCTGGTATTATGATGAGGCCAGCAACTATATGCTCGACCGTGCCCATAAAGGTGCCATCAGCAATTACGACTTCAACGTGTCGGGTAATGTGAACGATCGTTTCTATTGGGGTGTCACCTTCGGCTTGAAGGATGTGAACTATAAGCACACCGGATTGTATCAGGAGACTCTGACCAGCGGCGGAGCCGTCACCGTGAATGATGAGCGCAAGATTGACGGCTCAGGCTTCGATATGACCTTCGGAGTTATCTTCCGTCCGGTTGAGTATTCACCGTTCCGCATTGGTCTGAGTGTTGCCACACCGACATGGTATGACCTGACCGCCAGCAACTACACCTCGATGACGACTCCTTATGGAAGCGCAGGCTCTGGCGAGGACTACGACTTCAAGCTCTACTCTCCTTGGAAGTTCGGCATCAGCATGGGCCACACCGTGGGTAACTATCTTGCACTGGGCGCCAGTTACGAGTTTGCTGACTATGCTCATCTCGATACCCGTTATAACACAGGAGGTTACTACGACTACTGGGGCGGTTATAGCGAGACCAGCGAGAGCGACGACATCATGAACGACCACACCAAACAGACGCTCAAGGGCGTGAGCACCTTGAAGCTGGGTGCAGAGTTCAAGCCTTATCCCGAGTTGGCAGTACGCCTGGGCTACAACTATGTCAGCCCGATGTACAAGCCCGACGGCTTCAAGGATGGCACGTTGGATACCGATGGCTCTTACTACAGCTCGGCCACCGACTATACCAACTGGGAAGGAACCAACCGCATCACTGCCGGTCTGGGCTATACTTTCGGCAAACTGAATCTCGATTTGGCTTACCAGTATAGTGCAACCAACGGAAACTTCTCTCCGTTCATGAACTATGTCGACAACCAAGACTGGAATAACGACAATGTGGCCAGCGAGGTGAGTGTGAGCAACAAGCGTCATCAGCTGCTCTTCACCATCGGATACCGCTTCTGATCGGTAAGTAGTGACAAGCCAGAAGTGACAAGTATGATTAGATTTCTCGGAAATAGGGACTAGTCATATTTGTCACTTCTTTTTTTCGCTTTTCACTTCTCACATAACAACGTTTTTCACTCTTGATTTTTTGTTTATTCCGATTTTATTCTGTACTTTTGCATCACGTAATCAATACACCTATATATAATATATATTACAATGAGAGCAAGAACAGCAGAATGGTTTGAAACCAAGATCAAGTATGAGAAGACAATGGAAGACGGCATGCAGAAGGCCGTCATCGAGGCATATACCGTCGACGCGCTGAGCTTCACTGAGGCAGAGCAGCGCATCATGGAAGAAATGTCGAGCTATATCAGCGGCGCATTCGAGGTGAAGGATATCAAAAAGGCTACATACAAAGAGATATTCTTTAGCGAGAACGATAATGATGACCGTTGGTACAAGGCAAAGCTGCAATTCATCACTATCGACGAGAAAACCGAGAAAGAGAAGCGTTCCAACGTCTACTATCTAGTTCAGGCAGCTACCTTCCAGGGTGCTGTGAAGAATATCGACCAGGTGATGGGCGGTACAATGATCGACTATGTCATCGCCTCGCTGGCTGAGACCCAGCTGATGGATGTCTTCGAGTATAAGAAAGTCGAAACCAAAAACGATAAACCTGAGTACGAGCAGTAGTTTTTCATATTTCTAATCATCAGTGTCATTCATGTACGACGTTCAAGAGAATCTGCGCGAGGTGCTTGATAGTCTGCCTGCAGGTGTAAAACTGGTGGCTATCAGCAAGTATCACCCCAATGAATACATTGAGGCTGCCTATGACATGGGGCAGCGCATCTTTGGGGAGAGTCATGAACAGGAGTTGCGTGAGAAGCATACCACTCTGCCGCAAGACATCGAGTGGCATTTTATTGGTCATTTGCAAACCAATAAGGTGAAATACATTGCTCCGTATGTATCGATGGTCGAGGCTGTCGACTCACTCAAGTTGTTGCGAGAGATAGAGAAGCAGGCTGCCAAATGCGGACGTGTCATCAATGTGTTACTGGAGTTGCATATTGCTGAAGAAGCCACGAAATATGGGTTGACGCTTGACCAGTGCCGTGAGCTCTTGGCTGGCGGAGAATGGCGTCAGATGCCTCATGTGCGTATCTGCGGTCTGATGATGATGGCATCGAATGTTGACGACGAACAGCAGATTGCCAATGAGTTCGATATTGCAGCCCGGTTTTTCGATGAGGTCAAAGCCGACTATTTCGCTGATGACGACAACTTCTGTGAGCGCTCCTGGGGGATGAGTGACGATTATCCTATTGCGTTAGCTCACGGTTCCACAATGGTACGTATCGGCACTCGCATCTTCGGTCCGCGTGTGTATTGACGGCAATACAGCGTGAGCCTGTTCCTTCTATGTAAAGGGCTACTCCACGTTTGCAGAGTGCGTCTCTACAAACGTGGAGTTCATCTTTAGCAACTCATTCGTTATCTTTATATAATCCGGCTGCGACGAACATGGCCAGCGCTTTCTCGTGCTTCGTCACCTGCTTCATGTGGCCACCGGCTCGACCCCGCCAGAGATTGTGTTTTAAATCATTCAACTTAATGGTTTGCGCCAGACAATTGCCAGAGTCAATGATGCGCTGGATGTAAGTTGAATAATCGGAGCCTTTTTCGTGGGTGAGCAGTCGCAGGGCATCGACAATATCCTCATCCACACCTTTACGAAGCAGGTCGTCAACCGTGAGGTCAGAGTCCTCGACGACATCATGCAGAAATCCACCGATGATTTCCTGTCGATTTCGTCCTGCCAGACCCACGGCCAAAGGATGTAGGATGACAGGTTTACCATCGAGGTCTTTCTGTCCCTCATGGACGTTAATAGCTATTCGCAAAGCTTCTTCAATGGTAATCATTGTGACGTTTTATAGTTTACTTAACCTGAACTTTTCGTTTGCCAATGATATATAGTCCTCGAGGCAACGCCTTCAAATCTGTACCGGCATAGCGTCCGTCGATAGTGAAAATGCGTTGATCCTGTTCTTCTCTGTATATTATAGGTTTACTGATTCCCGTTTCTGAGTAATCTTTCATGAAATCAAAAGAAATGACACCATCCTCATCTTCTTTAATATTGTAGATAGGCTTATTGAGTTTGCCTGTATAAGTGTAAAGCATACTCTTTCCGTCTTGTCTTGTCATATCGTCGGTAAGTGACGTGACCCCAGATGTACCCGGGAAAGGATCACCATTCATCTCCTGATAGTAAAGTCGTATTGAATCATTGCAGTTGGTGGACGACAGAAGCAGGCCATCTGCGGCAACAACGGTCATTCTCGGATGATTCTTTGTCTCATTGGGCTTTTGACCTAATGTAAAGTAACTTTTGTTATAGTCAACATGATATACTAACATGCCATGTCCTTTAATGGAAATTTCCTCTGTCTTATCCTTATCCTTAATCGTTGCCTTAGCATTGTACCATCCGCGTTCCTGTATGTTCTCAATGATATAATACTCGTTGGTGGCATTATCATTTACAATGCGATATGCTTTGCCACCCTCTTGGATGGGGGTGAGTTGTATTTGTCCTTCCTCACTAAGTGTCTCGATGCTCATCCATCCCATAGCCTCACGCTCCCATGCCGTATAAGGAGTGGGTAAGTTTCCGTTCTTGGTGTATTCTCCGCCGTCCATGAGATCCCAGAACTCCATTTCATGGTTGTTGTCGCATGCATCGTTGCTCTGATAAAGGTCTGGAAGACCTAATGTGTGGGAGAACTCATGGCAAAAGAGCCCTATACCATTAATACGATACAGAGGTTGGTTGGAATAAGCACCTGGACGCGCATTTAATTCGTTGTTTATTCCATAGCGTGCTACTGTCTTTCCATCGAATTGTCCAAAGTTTTGAAAACCAGACTTGGGCCATATACAGTCAGGGGAGTTTCCTGTAACGCTCTCGGAAAAACCTGCATAGACAACATATACCAAATCTACATACCCGTCATTGTTGGCATCATAAGCCGAAAAATCAAGGCTGTCATTCATTAAGGTGCATGCATCTTTTACCAGTTCGTCAAAATGAACATCTTTCAGAGTTCCATTGTTGCCACCATAATATTTCAATGAGTTAGGTAGTTTCACAGGACCGTAAAGGTCGAACTGAGGAATGAACTTCTTAAAACTCATGTCAGAAAAGTATTGTGCCACACTACTTAGATTACTTGCCTCTCCATTATCATAGTTTACAGAACGTCCTTTACCATTAAGATACTGCTCGAATGATCTCCGGGGATTGGTAATAGTGAAAGGAGTGTCTTGGAACTCAGCGAGTATGACAACAGCCTTAGGAGTACCTGAATGTGGAAATAATGTTTGTTCGGAGAGCAAGTCATCCTCAATGCTTGCACGTCTTCTTGCGCTCTTAGCTTTCACTCTGGTGCTGAAAGCAATTCTATCCTGTTTGCTAATTAACTCACGCTCTACATTACTTCGAAGGTCTTTATTATGTGCAAGCTGTTTGGTAGCCGACAGACTTCCATCAGCTTCCACCGCAGCAACATAATATGCGTTTCCTTGGCGACAGAGTAATGCTCCGTCTTCGGTCATGTACCAATGGTAATGTTCATCACCACGAAGTATGATTGTCAGCGGTGTTCCGTCGGGCTGGGTGATGGTGACGGGAAAGGGATAGGCTTTCACAGCCCAAGAGGCAGTGGAAACCAATATGAATGTGATAATAAACAGAATCTTTTTCATTTTTATATTTTTATTTATAGATGTCTTTTTTGCGTAAAGTAATACTGTCCTTTGTTCTTGGTGCGGCCGCCATACTCGATGGCTCGTACCGGACAGTGATGATAGCAGGCAAAACAGGTGCAGCAGTCACCCTGATGTTTCCATTGCGGCAGTTCTCCTTTTCCGCCTGTCATGTTGCCAGTGATGCATGCCTCAACGCACTTTCCACAGCGGATGCATTCGTCGGCATTCACACGGAATGGCTTGTCGCTGATGAGCAGCCTGTCGAAGATCGTGCCTAACAGCCAGCTGTTTGTGCGCGGCCAATGCCCTTTGTAGGTTTTGCAGATGCCGCGCTTGCGTTGCCTGATTTCTTCGGCAAACTCGTGAAGCTGCTTTTCGGCCTGTTGCTTCTTGGCTTTTTCTTTCTCGGGCTTGTCGACATCCATGAATGGAAGACCAACATACGATTCGGGCATGATGAGCGAGTAGATGCTCTCGGTCTTCAGGTGCAGGCGTCGCAAGTCGTGGTTCAGAATCTCCATGCTCTGTCCGATGTCGTCGCCGGCGGTGCAGAGGGCGAAACAGAAATGTCCGTCCACCCCGCGTAGTTCTGTTTGACTCAAGAACTTACGCACCAGTCGTGGCGGTCGCCATCCATGAACGGGAAATACGAAGCCGATTCGCTCGTCTTCAGCTAAAAGAAACTGACAGTTGCTGTGGATGGCTTCAGCCATGCTGATGAGCTTTTCGCCAGTTGCTTGTGCCAGATACTCAGCCGCCCAGCGCGTGTTTCCTGTTGCCGAAAGATAGAATATCATGGTGCAAAGATACGCATAAGTGAGCGAAAAGCCAAATTTATTTTCGTTTTTCCGCTTCCGCTGAGTTGGCTGAATGAAAAGTAGTGAAATAATTATTGATTATCAATGGCTAATTATCAATTATTTTGTACTTTTGCAGCCGATATGCAACGATATTTCATTTTTTTCGGTTACGACGGTACCAACTACCATGGCTGGCAGATACAGCCCCATTGTGTTTCGGTGCAAGAAGTGTTGCAACGAGCGTTGTCAACTTTGTTGCGCCGTGAGATGGAGGTAGTGGGGGCCGGCCGGACAGATGCCGGTGTGCATGCACGGATGATGGCTGCTCATTTCGACTTCGAGGAAGAACTGGATGTGGTGCAGTTGGCTCGCAAATTGAACCGCCTGCTACCCCGCGATATAGCTGTTGACAGGGTGGAGAGAGTTGCCAATGACATGCATGCCCGCTTCTCGGCCACCAGCCGCACGTACCATTATTATATACATACTTGCAAGAATCCTTTCCTTCGCTCTTATTCGTGGGAGACCCATTACGCGCTCGACTTTGATGCCATGAACATGGCCGCCGCTGCTTTGCTGGAATACGAAGACTTCGGGGCATTCTGCAAGAGCCATACCGATGTGAAGACCACGCTCTGCCATGTTACTGAGGCCCGCTGGATTCAGACTGGCGACAACGAATGGTATTTCGTCATCACCGCCAACCGCTTTCTGCGTAACATGGTGCGGGCTGTGGTAGGCACCTTGATCGAGGTGGGACGCGGACGCATGACGATGGATGAGTTCCGTCATGTGGTTGAAGGCAAGAAACGCACCGAGGCCGGAGAAAGCATGCCTGCCCATGCTTTGTTCTTGGAGAATGTCAGTTATGATGGTTGACAGTATTGCGTTACACTGTCTCGTGAGCATATTCAAATAGATATTAGTTTTTTAAAGTTTATCAATGGCTTGGTTATTATTAGCATTCCTCTCGGCGACGTTGCTGGGATTCTACGACTCGTGTAAGAAGGAGGCACTCAATGGCAATGCCGTCATTCCGGTCTTGTTTCTCAATACTTTGTTTTCTTCGCTCATCTTCCTGCCGTTCATAGTGATGAGCTATACGTCGGCCGTGCTAGACGGTACCATTTTCCATGTGGCATCAGGAGGGTGGGAGATGCACAAATACATTTTGCTGAAAAGCCTCATCGTATTGTCTAGCTGGATATTCGGCTATTTTGGCATGAAGCACCTGCCGCTGAGCATCGTCGGTCCTATCAATGCCACACGCCCAGTGATGGTGTTGGTGGGAGCCTTGCAGGTTTTCGGCGAGCGGCTTAACATGTATCAGTGGATTGGTGTGTTGCTGGCCGTGGCTTCGTTTTTCATGCTGAGCAGAAGCGGAAAGAAAGAAGGTATCGACTTCAAGCACGATAAATGGATTTATTTTGTGGTACTGTCGGCCATGCTCGGGGCTATAAGTGGACTCTACGATAAGTATCTGATGGCATCCCCGCAAGATGGTGGGGTGGGGATTGACCGTATGATGGTGCAGAGTTGGTATAATATCTACCAGTGTGGTATGATGGGCGCCATGCTGCTGTTATTATGGTGGCCGAAGCATAAGCAGACCACCCCTTTTCATTGGGATCGGTCTATTATTTTCATATCTTTGTTCCTTAGTGCCGCCGATTTCGCCTACTTCTATGCGCTCAGTCTGCCTGGTGCCATGATCAGCATCGTGTCGATGATTCGCCGGGGAAGCGTTATTGTGAGCTTCCTTGTAGCAGCGGCAGTCTTCCACGAGAAAAACCTGAAGAGTAAAACCGTGGACCTTGCTTTGGTGTTGCTGGGAATGCTTTTCCTCTATTGGGGTACAAAATGATGGCTGCGGGAAGTGAATACAATTTCACTTTGTATGAAATAATCAGTATCGTTTCTGCCGTATAGGTTGAAAAAAGGAAGAAAAAACAGCATTTGCTTTGCATTTTGGAAGAAAAGCATTAATTTTGCAATTTGATTAGAAATAGGTTTTATGGCACGAAATATATTCAAGGGTTTAGGGATAGCCCTCATCACACCGTTTACGACTACCGGTTCGGTAGATTATGCTGCGTTGAAACGCCTGGTGGAATACCAGTTGGCCAACGGTGCTGATTTCTTATGTATACTTGCAACGACAGGCGAGACTCCCTGCCTGACCTTCGATGAGAAAGAGAAAATCAAGGAACTGGTTGTAGATGTCGTACATGGTCGCATTCCCATTGTGGTGGGATGTGGCGGGAACAATACGGCGGCAGTGGTGGAGGAACTGAAAACCGCCAACTTCCGTGGCATTGATGGCGTGCTGAGTGTTTGTCCATATTACAATAAACCTTCGCAAGAGGGTCTGTACCAGCATTTTAAACGTATAGCGGAGGCTAGTCCTCTTCCCGTGATTTTATATAATGTACCAGGGAGGACAGGCATTAATATGAAGCCTGAGACAACTGTGAGACTGGCTAACGACTGTGAGAATATTGTGGCTATCAAAGAGGCAAGTGGTAACATAGAGCAGGTGGATGAGATTATCAAGGCCAAACCTGATCGTTTTGATGTCATCAGCGGTGATGATGCCATTACCTATCAGCTGATTGCCAGTGGCGGTGCAGGAGTCATTTCGGTCATTGGCAATGCGCTGCCGAAAGAGTTCTCGCGAATGATCCGCCTGGAGTTCCGGGGGGAGTATGAGGCTGCGCGCAAGATACATCATAAGTTTACAGAGCTTTACAAACTGTTGTTTGTTGACGGTAACCCCGCCGGTGTGAAGGCTTTGCTTCATGAGATGGGAATGATCGAAAACGAACTGCGTCTGCCGTTGGTTCCAACCAGAGTGACTACGTTGCAGAAAATTAGTGCTATATTGAGAGATTTACGTATTTGATCATGCCGGAGGAGAGGAGAGTCATACATGAGATTACCCCTTTGATGGGAAAAGACGTTCTCTATATCGCAGACCGTCACAAGAAGGAATTCACTTATCCCATTCACAATCATGAGGTTTATGAGTTGAACTTTGTGGAACATGCTGCAGGCGTGCGCCGCATTGTAGGTGACAGCAGCGAGGTGATTGGTGAATACGACCTCGTGCTGATCACTTCTCCCGACCTGGAGCATGTGTGGGAGCAGAACACCTGCAAGAGTGATGATATCAGGGAGATCACAGTGCAGTTCGACTTCTTCATGAGTGAGGACAATTTCTTCGGGCGGAATCCCTTCCATAGCATGTACAAAATGATGAATGAAGCGCGCAAAGGGCTGTGCTTCCCGCTTCCCGCCATCATGAAAGTCTATAGCTTGCTCGACTCGCTGAGTTCTGTGAAAGACGGATTCTATGCAGTCCAGCAGTTTCTCACCATACTGTATGAGTTGTCGAAATGTGAGGGTGCCCGCACATTGGCGTCGAGCAGCTTTGCCAAGATTGCCGTTGAAGATGACAGTCGCCGCATTTTGAAAGTGAAAAACTTCATCAGCAAGAATTATATGGAGGAGATTCGTTTGGCGCAGATGGCCGATATCGCCGGGATGAGCCCGAGTGCCTTTAGCCGTTTCTTTAAGCTCCATACGGGTCGTAACTTGAGCGATTATATCATTGACATACGTCTTGGGTATGCTGCTCGTAAACTAGTGGACACCAGTCATAGTATCTCAGAAATCAGCTATGAATGCGGTTTTAACAACCTGAGTAATTTCAATAGAATCTTCAAGCGGAAGAAGGGCTGTTCGCCAAGCGAGTTTCGTGAGAATTACCACAAGACACGTGTGATTGTCTGATGAACTCGGGAAAGCGAACTGAATAATGATAAAAAAGCGGTTGGCAACGAAGCCAGCCGCTTTTGTGTTACACTTGTTTGTCTCGGTCGTAATGAGGCATCTCGTCGGGCAGGATGAATGAGAACTCAACCAATCCTTTTACTTCTCCGTCTACTCGCCAGGGAGTCTGGAAAATCATTTTCTTACGGCCGTTCTTGGTGATGGTATAGCAGTGTGGGACATTCTGGGTCAGCATCTCGTTGATGATTTCTTTCGAACGTTCGTTGTGGCAGGGCAGCATGCTGCGCCCCACCATCGATTCGCCATTCTTGTTGAAAGTCTCACGCGAGCGTTTGTTCATATACACTACAACGCCTTCTTTGTCGGACACGGTAACAGCGGCCTCAATGTCCTCGGCCCATTGGAATGAATCTGCTGTGTTCCCCATCGTCTTAATAGTTTTCTGCTTTTACTTGGAAGTAAGCCTGCGGGTGGTCGCAAACGGGGCAGACCTCAGGTGCTTCTTTGCCTATTACTATGTGCCCGCAGTTAGCACATTGCCAGATGACGTCGCCGTCTTTCGAGAAAACTTTCTTCTCACGCACATTGCCCAGCAACTTACGGTAACGCTCTTCGTGGGCTTTTTCAATCTTGGCCACGCCCTCGAATTTCTCGGCAATCTCATCGAAGCCTTCTTCACGGGCCTCTTTGGCCATGCGGTCGTACATATCCGTCCATTCAAAGTTCTCGCCATTAGCAGCAGCCTCAAGATTCTCTTCTGTGCTCTTGATGCTTCCGCCCTCAAGCAGTTTGAACCACATCTTGGCATGCTCTTTCTCGTTGGCAGCAGTCTCTTCGAAGATGGCTGCTATCTGCACATATCCGTCTTTTTTAGCTTTTGATGCCCAGTAGCTGTATTTGTTGCGGGCCATCGACTCTCCTGCAAATGCCTCTTGCAGATTTTTCTCAGTTTTTGTTCCTTTTAAGTCTTTCATAATGGTTTTGTTTGTATAGTGATGAATATAAATGATTCTTTACTGACACCATCTTATAGAGGTGTTTCAATCGATGGTGATTTCTCCTGCAATCGAGCGGTTCATCATTTCTCTGATGGTTCGGAAATCATTGTAGTGCGCCTGCAGGAACATCAGTTTGGTGACGGCTCCTTCAACGGTGCTGTCGTAGCCGCTCACTACTCCTGCATTCTTCAGGTGATAGCTGGCGTCGTATTTCCCCATTTCCACGCTGCCCGCCACACATTGGCTGATGTTGACAATGGTCACTCCTCGCAGCGATGCATCTTTTAGCAGTTCTGTGATCCATCTCTGCTGGGGCGCGTTGCCACTACCGTAGCTGCGCATGACAATAGAGCGCAGTTCGGGGGCATCGAGCATGTGGCGAACGATATTCTCTTGAATGCCAGGAAATAACGAGAAAACGATGACGTTGGGGTCCATGGCTACATGGGGTATCATCGGCCTGTCATAGTCGGGCTGCAGAATATGGTGAGGATGATACGTGAAATTGACGCCTGCATCACAAAGATGCGGATAGTTGAACGACTCGAAGGCTGTGAATCCTTCAGCGTTCTGTTTGGTACTACGGTTTCCGCGGAGCAAACGGCCGTTGAAGTAGATGCAAACCTCTGGCACTCGGGGACGTCCGTCAGGGTGGTAGGCAGAAGCCAGCTCGATACTGGTGATGAGATTCTCTTTTCCGTCGGTGCGCAACTGACCAATCGGAAGCTGACTGCCTGTGAGGATGACAGGCTTTGTAAGATTCTCTAACATGTATGAGAGCGCTGAAGCCGTATAGGCCATCGTGTCGGTTCCATGCAGAATCACAAAACCGTCGTAGTCGTCATAGCGTTCTGCAATAATCTGAACCAGTTTGGCCCACATGCGGTGGTCCATGTCGCTGGAGTCAATGGGGGTATTGAATTGATAAACATCGATACCTGTTTTGATGAATGCAAACTCGTAAACTTTCTCTTTCAGATGGTGAAAGTCGAGTGGCTCGAGTGCACCCGTCTGCGGATTACAGCCCATGCCAATGGTTCCACCTGTATAAATGAGAAGAACTTTGTTTTTCATATATGACATCGTTTTCGTAAAATTCTGTGCAAATATAGCTTAAATTTCTCGCAGTTCCAAAAAAAATCGTTATCTTTGTATCTGAATTACTGAAATCTATTCTAAATAACAATAAACACTTAAAATTCTAAAGCAAATTATGAAACAGTTCATGGACGAGAATTTCCTGCTCGAAACCTCTACAGCGCAGGATCTTTATCACAATCATGCGGCTAAGATGCCAATCATCGACTATCATTGTCACTTGATTCCAGAGATGGTTGCCAACGACCATAAGTTTAAGAGCATCACAGAATTATGGTTGGGCGGAGACCACTATAAATGGCGTGCCATGCGCACCAATGGTGTTGATGAGCGCTACTGCACCGGTAAGGATACCACCGATTGGGAGAAATTCGAGAAATGGGCAGAGACTGTTCCATATACTTTCCGCAATCCTCTTTACCACTGGACCCATCTGGAGCTGAAGACTGCTTTTGGTATCGACAAACTGTTGAGTCCTAAGACAGCTCGTGAGATTTTCGACGAGTGTAACGAGAAGCTGCAGCTGCCAGAGTATACAGCTCGTGGCTTCATGCGCCGCTATCATGTTGAGACTGTTTGTACCACAGACGATCCTGTTGATGATCTGCGTTACCACAAGCAGACTCGTGAGAGTGGTTTCGAAATTCGCATGATCCCAGCCTGGCGTCCCGACAAGGCCATGAATATTGAAAAACCTGATTTCGCTGCTTATGTGAATCAGCTGGCAGAAGTCAGCGGTGTTTCCATCACCAAGTTCAAAGACATGGTTGACGCCTTGCAGAAACGACACGACTTCTTCCATGAGAACGGTTGCCGCCTGAGCGACCATGGAATAGAGGAGTTCTACGATGAGGAATACACCGACAGCCAGATTGAGATCATTTTCGAGAAGGCCATGCGTGGTCAGCAGCTCTCTAACATGGAGGTACGCCAGTATAAGAACTGTTTCCTGACACTGATGGCTGAGATGGATCACGCCAGCGATTGGACACAGCAGTTCCACTATGGTGCCATTCGCGATAACAACTCACGCATGTTTGCCCAGCTGGGTCCTGACACCGGCTTCGACTCTATAGGAGAGTTCAATACAGCCCAGGCCATGAGCCATTTCCTCAACAAACTGAATGCCGAGGGTAAACTCACACGTACCATCCTCTATACCCTTAACCCTTGCGCCAACGAAGTGATTGCCACTATGTTGGGTAACTTCCAGGATGGCTCATGCCCAGGTAAGATACAGTTCGGATCAGGATGGTGGTTCAACGATCAGCTAGATGGCATGACCCGTCAGATGAATGCATTGTCAGTATTGGGTCTGTTGAGTCGTTTTGTGGGTATGCTTACCGACAGCCGCTCGTTCTTGAGCTATCCGCGCCATGAGTATTTCCGCCGTCTGCTCTGCAATCTGTTAGGCAACGATGTGGAGAAAGGCCTGTTGCCTAATGACACAGAAAGCCTGTACCGAATGGTTGAGGATATCTCTTATAACAATGCCAAGAATTACTTCAAATTCTAAAGATAAGAATCCCGATGCTGTTTTAACATCGGGATTCTTCATTTTTGTGGACAATAATTTTGCTCGTTAAACATTTTGCAGTATCTTTGCATAAATTTTTAACACATTTATTAATAATGAATATGAAAAAGTATATTCTGCCTTTCGTGCTCTTAGCTGCCGTGTTCTCTTTCGAGAGTTGTATTTCATACAAAAACTTGTCGTACTTCCAGAATATTGAAACGACAGATTTCTCGCAGGTGAAGCATTATTATGATGCAAGAATCATGGTTAAAGACCTTCTGACCATTAATGTGAGTACAACTGATCCTGAAGCAGGTCGTCCTTTCAACTTGCAGTATACAGGCTCAAATACGGGCTATAGTGGAGGTTCAAATAATGTGAACTTGCGCACTTTCCTTGTTAATAATGACGGTGAAATCAATTTCCCAGTTTTGGGTAAAGTGAAAGTTGCAGGACTGACCATCGATGAGTGTCAGGAGAAATTCCAGGATTTGATTAAACCCTATATGTCGGAAATCGAGCACCCGATAGTTACAGTAAGATTGTCAAATTTCCATGTGACTGTACTCGGCGAGGTGAATAATCCAGGTCCGAAGAATGCTGAAAAAGAGAAGCTCAGCATCATCGATGCCATTGCTCTTTCCGGTGATATGACCGTTTATGGCGAGCGCGAGAAAGTATTGTTGATTCGTGAAAACAGCGATGGCCAGAAAGAGTGGCACCGCCTGAATTTCTGTGATGCCAACATCATGAACTCTCCTTATTACTATCTGCAGCAGAATGATATCGTCTATGTTGAGCCTAACAAGCTGAAGAAAGCTCAGAGCTCAGTGGGACGTTCGACAAATATCTGGTTGTCAATTGTCACATCATTTATCTCTGCTGGCGCTTTGATTTACAGCATCGTGAAATAATAATCATCAAGCAGAATGTGCGGTATTGTTGGCTATATGGGGAAGCGGGAAGCCTTCCCCATTTTGATTAAAGGGCTGAAGAGGCTGGAGTACAGAGGGTACGACAGTGCTGGAGTTGCTCTGATCAATGATGATGGTGGTTTGAATGTCTATAAGACAAAGGGCAAGGTGGCTGGGCTGGAGGATTATTGTGCAGACAAAGATATCTCCGGTTCGGTCGGTATTGCACATACTCGTTGGGCAACCCATGGAGAGCCTTCATCGGTTAACGCCCATCCTCATTATTCTGCATCGAAACGTCTGGCTATCATCCATAATGGCATTATTGAAAACTATGCCGATCTGAGAGGAAAATTGATGGAGAAAGGGGTGACTTTCCGTTCTGACACCGATACGGAGGTGCTCGTCCAGTTAATCGAGTATATTCAGATGAAGAAGAATCTCGATTTGCTGACGGCAGTCCAGTTGGCTCTTCATGAGGTGATAGGCGCTTATGCCATCGCCATCCTTGATAAATCCAATCCCGACCAGTTGATAGCTGCGCGTAAACAGAGTCCGTTGGTAGTGGGTATTGGCGACGATGAGTTTTTCCTGGGGTCAGATGCCAGTCCTATTGTTGAGTATACTGATAAAGTGGTGTATTTGGAAGATGGCAACATTGCTGTTATCAGACGTGGTGAGGAACTGGAGGTGGTGAATATCTACAACCGGAAGCTCAGTCCTGAAATCAAAACTGTTGATATCAATCTCGGACAGATTGAAAAGGGCGGATACGCCCATTTTATGCTCAAAGAGATTTTCGAACAGCCCGAATGCCTGACCAATTGCATGCGAGGACGCATCAATCTTGACGCCGACCATGTGACACTCAGCGCTGTCATCGACTATCGGCGCCAGCTGTTGTCAGCAAAACGCATCATTATCGTTGCATGCGGCACCTCATGGCATGCCGGACTGATAGGAAAGCAAATCATTGAGAACCTGTGTCGCATTCCTGTAGAGGTGGAGTATGCCTCTGAGTTCCGCTATCGTAATCCGGTCGTGTCGGACGATGATGTGGTGATTGCCATCTCGCAAAGTGGAGAGACGGCCGACACGCTGGCAGCTGTTGAGATGGCAAAACAAAAGGGTGCTTTTATTTATGGTATTTGCAATGCTATCGGGTCAAGCATTCCCAGAGCCACTGATACCGGTTCGTATATTCATGTCGGGCCAGAGATTGGTGTCGCCTCTACGAAGGCGTTCACCGGACAAGTAACCGTACTAACCATGTTGGCATTGGCTTTGGGTGAGGCCAAAGGAACTGTGGCGCATGATGAGTACCTGCATATTGTGAGTGAATTGAGTAAGATTCCCGATAAGATACGTGATGTGCTTCAGTTGAATCAGAGAATATCGGAATTAAGCCGCATGTTCACCTATGCCACCAATTTCCTTTATCTGGGGCGTGGATTCAGCTATCCCGTAGCACTAGAAGGGGCGCTGAAATTGAAGGAGATCAGTTATATACACGCAGAGGGCTATCCTGCAGCAGAGATGAAGCATGGTCCCATTGCCCTTATCGACTCTGATATGCCCGTGGTTGTTATTGCCACACATAATGCCATGTATGAGAAGGTGTTGAGCAATATTCAAGAGATCAAGGCTCGTAAAGGAAAGGTCATTGCTTTGGTGACAAAAGGCGACGATACCATCAGCCGTATTGCCGATGAGGTGATAGAATTGCCCGATACGCTGGAATGCCTTGAGCCGCTCATCGCCACCATACCTCTTCAGTTGCTGGCATATCACATAGCTGTTTGTAAAGGAAAAGATGTTGACCAGCCGCGCAACCTGGCGAAGAGCGTAACTGTGGAATAAATCGCTATGCAGAAAAAACAAATATTATTGATTAATGACTTGGCAGGCTATGGTAAAGTAGCTACTGCCGCCATGCTTCCCATTCTTTCATACATGGGTCATCCGGTGTATAACCTTCCCACGGCTCTTGTTTCTAACACGCTCGATTATGGGAAGTTCAATATTCTCGATACAACCGATTATATCAAAGGGGTGTTCCCCGTATGGAAACAATTGGGTTTTCGTTTCGATGCTATCGCTACGGGCTTTATTGCCAGTGTGCGGCAGGCAGAAATCATCTCGGAGTATTGTCGTGAGCAAGCCAATAACGGGACACTGGTTTTCGTCGATCCCATCATGGGTGATGAGGGAAAACTCTATAACGGTGTAACTATGGAGACTGTGAAGAGTATGCGCGAGATGATACGAGTGGCGCATCTTATCGTTCCTAACTATACTGAGGCTTGTTTCCTGACCGACACTACCCATCATGCTGAGAGTGTGACAAGGGACGAGGCCTATGAACTACTTGACAAATTGAGGAAACTCGGCACGAAATCAGCCCTCATCTCCAGCATGAAGGTCGACGGACAATGTGCTGTTGCAGGGTATGACCACAGTAAAGACGAGTATTTTCTACTTCCTTATACCGAAATTCCCGTCCACTTCCCTGGCACGGGCGATATGTTCTCGGCCATCTTGTATGCCCATCTGCTTGATGGAGAGCCGATGCGACTGAGCACTCGCATCGCCATGGATGTGCTTTATCGGCTCATTGAGGTGAATAAGGATAATAGCGACAAAAACAGAGGTGTTCCCGTAGAGAATTGGCTGCATCTGATTAGAGCCTCGTTTTGACGGTTGATAGGTTAATAGGCTGAATAGCTGCTCTGCCAAACGTAAGAATCCATCGTCCCGAGGCTACTTGTATTTGCAAAGCATATAAGCACAAAAAATCGCCAGACCTGAGGCCTGGCGATTATTTTCTCTTTTCGGTTCGAGCTTTGATTACTCAGCAACAGCAGCAGTGTCAACAGCAGCAGCGGCGGTGTCAACCATTTCAACCATAGTATCAACAGCAGCTGTGTCAACATCCTCTACAGGAGCAGCTGTTTTGTTACCACAAGATGCGAAAGAGATAGCTGCGATAGCTACGAACATAAAAACTAATTTCTTCATTTTCTTTGCTTTTTAAATCTGTAAAACAATCATTTGTTTATTAAAACGTTGCAAAGGTAAGTATTTTTTTGATACGACGTTCATTTTTTTAGGATTTTTTTTTGCCCTTTTTGTAACTTTTTTGCAACGCGTTGAAAATGAACAACTTACAAACTGCTAACGAAAGTTAAATATTTTTCATTTGTAAATTTGTGTGTCCAAAAGACATTTTTACGCAGAATTATTGTACCTTTGCAATAGATCCTAAGCCTATCGATGAAGATAGTGCCACCTATTTATATATATAAGTAACCCGTTGGCGGAATTAATTTAAGTTGATAAATATGAGTAAAAAGTTGCACATATCGCTGATTTTTAGTAACTTAGTGGTGTTCAAAACATTAAGTCCAAACCATCGTATGTACAACCTTTATAC